>Ga0209257_1000045_pt1 | contig 484429 bp, 460 predicted proteins | sample AraplaCvi_mCL_r2_FD_184277 | JGI IMG/M metagenome (GOLD analysis project Ga0209257, IMG submission 184277) | Arabidopsis root microbial communities from North Carolina, USA - plate scrape MF_Cvi_mCL_r2 (SPAdes) (version 2) | ecosystem: Host-associated > Plants > Roots > Endosphere | place...
GTTCGGGCTTCAGGTTAGCGGCTCGGCTCGTGCGCTATACGCTGGATCTCGGGCTTCGTAGCACCAGGGCTTTACAGGCTGCACGAGCCTTGCCAAACACAGAACCCAGGGCGAAAGATACAAGGGCTTTGGAGAGCGCCGCAATGCGGCGCTTTTCTTTTGGACGCCCTGGATTCCCGCCTTCGCGGGAACGACGCGGCGTGTCAGCCGTTCCTGCTGGAAATGCCCCAGCGCGCCAGCGCCGCATCGTCCGCGACGCGCGCATCCACCCAGCGCTCGCCTTCCGGCGTGCTTTCCTTCTTCCAGAACGGCGCCTGCGTCTTCAGGTAGTCCATCAGGAACTCGCAGGCGCGGAAGCTCTCGCCGCGGTGCGGTGAAGTGACCACCACCAGCACGATCTGGTCCTGCACCTGCAGGGCGCCGACCCGGTGGATCACGCGCGCGCCGCGGATGTCGAAGCGGCGGCAGGCTTCGTCGATCATCTCCTCGATGGCCTTCTCGGTCATGCCGGGATAGTGTTCCAGCTCCATCGCGGTGACCGGGCTGCCGTCGTTGCGGTCGCGGACCGTGCCGACGAAGCTGCATACGGCACCGACGCCGGGATCGCCGCCACGCAGGGCCGCGATCTCGGCGGCGACGTCGAAGTCCTGGGTCTGGATGGTGACCCGCGCCATGTCAGCCGCCCGTGACCGGAGGGAAGAAGGCGACCTCGCAGCCTTCGCGCAGGGCCGCCGTCTCGTCGCTCATCACCTGGTCCAGCGCCATGCGCACGGCCTTGCCGCGCGCGAGCGCGGAGGCGTGCGCGCCGCCGCGGGCGATCAGCTCGTCGCGCAGCGCGCCCAGCGTTTCCCCGCGGGCCTGGAGCTCCTCGCTGCCCTGCCCCACGGCCTCGCGGATCGAGGCGAAGTAGCGCACCTTGACCTTCATGCGAGCAGCTCCGCCAGCGGCAGGAAGCGCACCGGATCACCGCGCGCGACCGTGTGCCCCGCCGGCACGTCGATCAGTCCGTCGGCCCACACCGTGGACGTGAGCACGCCGGAGCTCTGGTTCGCGAACAACTCCAGCCCGCCCTGCGCATCGCGGCGCGCGCGCAGGAACTCCCGGCGCTTGTCCGGCCGCGGCCAGTCGAAGTCGGCGCGCAGCTGCACGACGTGCGGAGACAGGTGACGGGCCCCCTGCAGCTTCAGCAGGAAGGGCCGCACCAGCAGCAGGAAGGTGACGAAGCTGGACACCGGGTTGCCGGGCAGCCCGATGAAATGCGCATCGCCGACGCGGCCGTACGCGAACGGCTTGCCGGGCTTCATCGCGATCTGCCACAAGTCCAGCGAGCCGAGCTGCTGCACCGCGGGCTTGATGTGGTCTTCCTCGCCCACCGACACGCCGCCGCTGGTGAGGATCAGGTCGTTGTCCGCCGAGGCGCTGCGCAGCGCCTGGAGCGTCGCCTCGCGCTGGTCCGGGACGATCCCCAGGTCCCGCACGTCGCAGCCCAGGCGCAGCAGCAGGCTGCGCAGGAAGAAGCGGTTGGAGTTGTAGATGGCGCCCGGCTTCATCGCCTCCGGCGCGACCTGTCCCGGCATCACCAGTTCGTCGCCGGTGGAGAACAGGGCCACGCGCGGCCGCACCGCGACCTGCAGGCGGTCGCGGCCGATGCTGGCCGCCAGGCCCTGGGCCGCGGGGCCGATGCGCTCGCCGCGCGCCAGCACCATGCTGCCGCGGGCGATGTCCTCGCCGCTGGCGCGGATCCACTGGCCTGCAGACGGGACGCGCAGGATGCGCACGCGGCCATCGGGCAGCGTCTCGGTGTCCTCCTGCATCACGATCGCGTCGGCGCCCGCGGGCACGGGCGCGCCGGTGAAGATGCGGGCCGCGGTCCCGGGCTGCAGCGGTTGCGCCGCGGTGCCAGCGGGAATGCGCTGGCTCACGGTGAGGGGCACGCCCTCGTCGGCGATCTCGGCGCAGCGGACCGCGTAGCCATCCATGGAGCTGTTGTCCTGCGGCGGCACCTGCAGCGGGGACACGAGGTCTTCCGCCAGGACCCGGCCGTCGGCGTCGAACGTGCCGACGCTCTCCACGCCCGGCAGCAGGCGGGCATGCGACAGCAGTTCCAGCAGGGCGTCGTCGAGCGGCCGCAGCGGGGGGCGTTTATCGCTCACGCGTAGTTCTCCGCGTCGTAGTCGAACCGGTCCCCATTGTCGATCAGCCACTGCGCGACGGCATCGGCATCGTTGAGATCCAGCACCGGCCGCAAGGTGGCCTCCGGCAGCCGGTCGGGCGAGTCGGTGGCGATGGCAACGACGAAACCGTCTTCGGGATAGCGCGCCGGCTTGCCCGCCTCGGCGCGCCAGATCTCGATCTTCAGCAGGTTGGCTTCCTTGAAGCCTTCCACCAGCACCCAGTCCACACCCTCGTACAGCTCGGCCAGCAGGTGGTGGACCGTCAGCTGCGCCGGATGCTCGAATTCGCGCATGAGCGCCAGGCGCCTGTCCGAAGCGACCACCACCTCGAACGCGCCCGCCTCGCGGTGCCGGTACGTGTCCTTGCCCGGGTGGTCGATGTCGAACTTGTGGTGGGCATGCTTGACCACCGACACGCGCAGGCCGCGCAGTTTGAGTGCCGGGATCAGGCGTTCGACCAGGTGGGTCTTGCCTGCGCCGGAATAGCCGGCAAAACCGATGACCTTCATGCCGGCTCTCCGCGAAGCGAAGAGGCAAGAAACCGGTATGGGTTCATTTGCAGTGGGTGGCGATGAACTGCTTGACCTGCGCCACGTCCGCCGGCAGGACCGTCACGCGCTTGGGCAGGTCCTCGATGCCCGCGAACTTCGCGGGCCGGTCGGGCGCGCGGCCCAGGGCCTCGACGATGGTCTCGGCGAACTTGATGGGCAGCGCCGTCTCCAGCACGATCATCGGGACGCCCGGCTGCAGGTGCTCGCGCGCGACCTTGAGGCCGTCGGCCGTATGGGTGTCGATCAGGACACCGAAGCGCTGGTCGGTGTCGCGGATCGTCGCGAGGCGGTCGGCGTGCGTGCTCCTGCCCGAGACGAAGCCGTATTGCTCGCGCGCAACCAGCACCGCATGCGACAGGTCGAACCGGCCCTTGGCCGCGAGCTCCTCGGCAAAGAGGGAGCGAACCTTCGCGCCGTCGCGCTGGAGCAGGTCGAACACGAAGCGCTCGAAATTGCTGGCCTTCGAGATGTCCATCGAGGGACTCGATGTCTCGTAGGTGTCCCTGGCGCCGCGCACGCGGTAGATGCCGGTGCGGAAGAACTCGTCGAGGACGTCGTTCTCGTTGGTGGCCAGCACCAGCTGCGCGATCGGCAACCCCATGCTGCGGGCGACGTGGCCGGCGCAGATGTTGCCGAAGTTGCCCGAGGGGACGGTGAAGCTGACCTTCTGGTCGTTGGACGTGGTCGCCTGGAAGTAGCCCGCGAAGTAGTACACGACCTGGGCCACCAGGCGCGCCCAATTGATCGAGTTGACCGTGCCGATGCGGTACTTGCGCTTGAACTCCAGGTCGTTCGACACCGCCTTGACGATGTCCTGGCAGTCGTCGAACACCCCCTCGATCGCGAGGTTGTGGATGTTGGCGTCCTGCAGGCTGAACATCTGCGCCTGCTGGAACGGGCTCATGCGGCCATGCGGCGAGGTCATGAACACGCGCACGCCCTTCTTGCCGCGCATCGCGTATTCGGCGGCGCTGCCCGTGTCGCCCGAGGTGGCGCCCAGGATGTTCAGGTCCTCGCCGCGGCGGCCCAGTTCGTACTCGAACAGGTTGCCCAGGAGCTGCATGGCCATGTCCTTGAAGGCCAGCGTGGGGCCGTTGGACAGGGCTTCGAGGAAGACGCCGTCTTCCAGCTTCTTCAGCGGGACGATCTGCCTGGTGCCGAAGACGTCCTCGGTGTAGGTCTTGCGGCAGATCGCGCGCAGGTCCGCCGCCGGGATGTCGTCGATGTACAGCGACAGCACCTCGAAGGCGAGGTCCGCGTAGGACAGCGTGCGCCACTGCGCGAGCGTTGCCGCGTCGACGCGCGGATAGCGCTCCGGCAGGTACAGGCCGCCGTCCGGCGCCAGGCCCTCCAGCAGGATCTCGCAGAAGTGCTTGCGGTCCGGGTGGCCGCGGGTGGACAGGTACAGCATGGTCCTCAGGCCAGTTCTTCCTTGCGGATGCGCGTGATCGGCGCCAGCACCGTGGCCAGCCCCTGCATCTGCGCGATCACCTCGTTCATCGTGCCTTCGCGCACGCTGTGCGTGAGCAGGATCAGGTCGGTCTGCGTGGAGCCCTGGCCGCCGATGGCGGAGGCCTCGCGCTGCAGCATGGCGTCGATGCTGATGCCGGCATGGGCCAGCAGGCTCGCCACCTTGGCCAGCACGCCGGCCTGGTCGGCCACGCGCAGGCGCAGGTAGTAGCTGGTGACGACCTCGCTCATGGGCAGGACCGACTCCTCGCTCATCGCCTCCGGCTGGAACGCCAGGTGCGGCACGCGGTGGGCGGCGTCCACGGTGTGCAGGCGGGTGACGTCCACCAGGTCCGCGATCACGGCGCTGGCCGTGGGTTCGCTGCCCGCGCCCTTGCCGTAGTACAGCGTCGTGCCGACGGCGTCGCCCTGCACCACCACGGCGTTCATGGCGCCTTCCACGTTGGCGATCAGGCGCTTGGCCGGCACCAGCGTCGGGTGCACGCGCAGCTCGATGCCCTTTTCCGTGCGCTTGGTGATTCCCAGCAGCTTGATGCGGTAGCCCAGCTGCTCGGCGTATTCGATGTCCACGGCCGACAGCTTGGTGATGCCTTCGACATAGGCCTTGTCGAACTGCACCGGCACGCCGAAGGCGATGGCGCTCATGATGGTCGCCTTGTGGGCCGCGTCCACGCCCTCGATGTCGAAGGTCGGGTCGGCCTCGGCATAGCCCAGGCGCTGGGCCTCCTTCAGCACCACGTCGAAGTCCAGGCCCTTGTCCCGCATCTCCGACAGGATGAAATTGGTGGTGCCGTTGATGATGCCGGCGATCCACTCGATGCGGTTGGCGGTGAGGCCCTCGCGCAGCGACTTGATGATGGGGATGCCGCCGGCGACGGCCGCCTCGAACGCCACCATCACGCCCTTGGCATGGGCGGCGGCGAAGATCTCGGTGCCGTGCACGGCCAGCAGCGCCTTGTTGGCGGTGATGACGTGCTTGCCCTGGGCGATGGCTTCCATCACCAGGGTGCGGGCGATGCCGTACCCGCCGATCAGCTCGATGACGATGTCGATGTCGGGGTTGGCGAGGATCTCGCGGGCGTCCTTGACCACCTTCGCGCTCTTGCCGACGACGGCTTCCGCGCGGGCGGTGTCCAGGTCCGCGACCATGGTGATTTCGATGCCGCGGCCGGCGCGGCGCTTGATCTCGGCCTGGTTGCGCTTGAGGACATTGAACACACCGCTGCCCACGGTGCCGATGCCCAGGAGGCCGACTTGGATGGCTTTCATTCCGCCTCCCGACGAGCCGCCTCTAGGGAGGCGGGCGCCCCCTCGGGGGGCAGCGGAGACACGTAGTGCGGAGCGTGGGGGCTCATTTTGTATGACGCTTGCGATATTGGTCGAGGAAGCGCGCGATGCGGCCGACGGCCTCGCGCAGGTCGTCCTCGTGCGGCAGGAAGACGATGCGGAAGTGGTTCTGGTCCGGGTAGTTGAAGCCCGAGCCCTGCACCAGCATCACGCGGGTGGCCTGGAGCAGTTCGAGGAAGAACTGGCGGTCGTCCGCGATCGGGTAGACCTTGGGATCCAGGCGCGGGAACATGTACAGCGCCGCCTGCGGCTTGTTGCAGGTGACGCCGGGAATCGCGGTGATCAGCTCGTGGGCCAGGTTGCGCTGGCGCAGCAGGCGGCCGCCGGGACCCACCAGTTCGTTGATGCTCTGGTAGCCGCCCAGCGCCGTCTGGATGGCCCACTGGCCCGGCACGTTGGCGCACAGGCGCATGTTGGAGAGCATGGTGAGGCCCTCCATGTAGTCGGCGGCGGCCTTCTTGTCGCCCGAGACCACCAGCCAGCCGGCGCGATAACCGCAGGAGCGGTAGCTCTTGGACAGCGAGTTGAAGGTGAGCGTGAGCACGTCCTCCGACAGGCTCCCGATGGCGGTGTGCTTCACGCCGTCGTAGAGGACCTTGTCGTAGACCTCGTCGGCGAAGATCACCAGCCCGTGCTGGCGGGCGATCGCCACGATTTCCTTCAGGAGCTCGTCGGAGTACAGGGCGCCCGTCGGGTTGTTCGGGTTGATCACCACGATGCCCTTGGTGGACGGGGTGATCTTGCGGCGGATGTCGTCCAGGTCCGGCATCCAGCCGTTGCCCTCGTCGCACATGTAGTGCACCGGCGTCCCGCCGGCGAGCGCCGTGCAGGCGGTCCACAGCGGGTAGTCGGGCGAGGGAATCAGCAGCTCGTCGCCTTCGTTCAGCAGCGCGTTGGTGGAAATCGCGATCAGCTCGCTGGCGCCGTTGCCCAGCCAGATGTCGTCGAGGGTCACGCCCTTGATCCCCTGCTGCTGGGTGTAGTGCATCACCGCCTTGCGCGCAGCGAAGATGCCCTTGCTGTCGGAGTAGCCCGCCGAGTTCGGCAGGTTGCGGGCCATGTCCTGCTGGATTTCCTCGGGCGCGTCGAAGCCGAAGGGGGCGAGGTTGCCGATGTTCAGCTTGATGATCTTGTGCCCTTCCTCCTCCATCTGCCGGGCGGCGTCCATGATGGGACCGCGGATGTCGTACAGGACGTTGGCAAGCTTGGTGGACTTCAGGACAGGTTTCAAAGGCCCTCCGCAAGGCGGTGACACGAGGTGAAACCTATAATTTGACCATAGATTGCAAGCGGCTCTTCCCGAGGCCGCGGACAACCTCGCCGCCCTTCCCCTTGAAGCTCCAGCCCGATCACTCCGACGCACAGACCATCACCGGCTGCGGCCCCGGCTGGGTGGGCGTCGGCTCGGGTGGCGGCGCGGAAAAGATCACGCACAACGTGGTGCTTGGCTCCCGCGGCGAACGCCTGCCGTGGGCGGAGAGCTACGAGGCGCTCGGTCCCGGGCACTTCGAGCAGCTCGCGGCGCTGAAGGTGGAAGTCGTGATCTTCGGCAGCGGGCCGCGCATCCGCTTCCCCAGGCCGGACTGGATCGCCCCGCTGGTGCGGGCGCGCATCGGCGTCGAGACCATGGACACGGCGGCGGCCTGCCGGACCTACAACATCCTGGCGCAGGAGGGCCGGGAGGTCGCAGTGGCCCTGCTCCTCGATCAACCGTCCTGAGGGACGACGCGCCCAGGAGGCGTTTCGCGGTAAAATCTCGACTTGCGGCCGGGCCTGCGCGAAGCCCCGCCGCCGCCCCCGCAGACTGTCACACAGAACCACACACCGGACCACCAGACCCATGGCGATCGTTGTCAACAAACCCCTTCCAGAATTCGAAGCGAACGCCACGGGCGGCATCAAGGTCACCAACACCTCCCACCTGGGCCAGGTCCTGGTGCTGTACTTCTATCCGAAGGACAACACGCCGGGCTGCACGACCGAGGCGATGCAGTTCCGTGACAAGTACAAGGAATTCGTCAAGGCCGGCGCGGTGGTCTTCGGCGTCTCGCGCGACAACATGAAGTCGCACGACGAGTTCAAGTCGAAGCTGGAACTGCCGTTCGAGCTGATCGCCGACACCGAGGAAAAGATGTGCCACATGTTCGGCGTGGTGAAGAACAAGATCATGTACGGCAAGAAGGTGAAGGGCATCGAGCGCAGCACGTTCCTGGTCGGCGCCGACGGCATCCTGAAGCAGGAATGGCGCGGCCTGAAGGTCCCCGGCCACGTCGACGAGGTGCTGAAGGCGGTCAAGCTGTTGAAGAAGGCCGCCTGAGGCCCCAAGTCCCTGACAGCCGAGCTTTGACGCGCCAGCGCAACAGCGTCGTGTCCGACATTGTTCCGTCACGCGCCCTATGCATAATGGGCTCATGCCGTTGATCCCGACGCGAAGCGTCATCACCGTCAGACCCGAAGAAGCCGCCCGGCCCGCCTGGCGGCTTTTTTGTTTCAGCCGTACCTCAACAGGAAGCCGTACCCTCCATGCCCCTGCCTCCCGCCCCGACCAAGCGCGCTGCCATGCTCCCGCCGGAAGCCTTCGACGCCCCGGCCCGTTCCTCGCACAAGGCGGCGCGAAAATCGGAGGCACCGTCGGCTGAAAGCACGCTGGCGGAGCACCCCCAGGCCCAGGACGATTTCGACCCGCGCGCCGGCGGCGGCGACGTGCCCGCGGGCGCCTACGACACGGACATCGACACCTACCTCGAGGAGCCGCAACCGGCCCGCAAGAACAAGGACGTGACCGTCCCGGCGCCGCAGCCCAAGAAGAAGAAGGCCGCGGGCCCCGCCAAGACCTTCGTGCTGGACACCAACGTCCTGATGCACGACCCGATGAGCCTGTTCCGCTTCGACGAGCACGACATCTTCCTGCCCATGGTGGTGCTGGAGGAGCTGGACGGACACAAGAAGGGCACCACGGAAGTGGCGCGCAACGCCCGCCAGGCCAGCCGCTCGCTGGACCAGCTGGCGAGCGCCCAGGGCGCCGACATCACCCATGGCCTGCGTCTGGACAGCACCGGCCACAAGGAAGCGAGCGGCTGCCTGTTCTTCCAGACCATGCCGCTGTCGCCCACGGGCCTGCCCATGGGCCTGCCGCCCGGCAAGGCGGACAACCAGATCCTGAGCGTCGTGCAGGCGCTGCAGGAGAAGCACGCGCCGCGGCAGGTGGTGCTGGTGTCCAAGGACATCAACATGCGCGTCAAGGCGCGCGCGCTGGGGCTCAACACCGAGGACTACCGCAACGACAAGACGCTGGACGACCTGGACCTGATGTATTCGGGTTCGCTCGCCCTGCCCGCGGACTTCTGGTCCAAGCACGGCAAGACGGTGGAGAGCTGGCAGTCCGGGCAGCACACCTTCTACCGCATCAGCGGGCCCGTCGTCCCCAGCCTGCTGATCAACCAGTTCGTGTACTTCGAGGCGCCCGGCGAGCCTAGCCTCTACGCCCGCGTGATCGAGATCCGCGGCAAGACGGCGGTGCTCAAGACGCTGAAGGACTACGGCCACCTGAAGAACGCCGTCTGGGGCGTGACCACGCGCAACCGCGAGCAGAACTTCGCGATGAACCTGCTCATGGACCCGGAAGTCGACTTCGTCACGCTCACCGGCACCGCCGGCACCGGCAAGACGCTGATGGCGCTGGCCGCTGGCCTGACCCAGGTGCTGGACGACCGCCGCTACACCGAGATCATCATGACCCGCGCCACCGTGAGCGTGGGCGAGGACATCGGCTTCCTGCCCGGCACCGAGGAAGAGAAGATGGGGCCGTGGATGGGCGCCCTCGACGACAACCTGGAAGTCCTGGGCAAGACCGACGGCGCCGCCGGCGAGTGGGGGCGCGCGGCGACCAACGAGCTGATCCGCTCCAAGATCAAGATCAAGAGCATGAACTTCATGCGCGGGCGGACCTTCCTGAACAAGTACGTGATCATCGACGAGGCGCAGAACCTCACGCCCAAGCAGATGAAGACGCTGATCACGCGCGCAGGCCCGGGCTCCAAGATCATCTGCATGGGCAACCTGGCGCAGATCGACACGCCCTACCTTACGGAAGGCTCCTCGGGCCTGACCTTCGCGGTCGACAAGTTCAAGGGCTGGCCGCACAGCGGGCACATCACGCTGGCGCGCGGGGAGCGCTCGCGGCTGGCGGATTTCGCGAGCGAAGTGCTGTAGCCCCGTCATTCCCGCCTCCGCGGGAATGACGGCGTCTCAGCGCATCATGGCCCTGTGCGCCTCCTGCTCGGCTCGTTCCTCCGTGCACGGCGGACAGTTGCTGATCCCCTTCCCCAGCGGGGTGTAGCGCAACACCTTCGACAATCCCTTGCGGCCGGTGGCCGCCCGCGCCACCAGGGTGGTCGCCAGGAAGCCGCCCGCCAGGCGCACGTACCAGCGCCGGTCGTTGCGCGTGTAGTACCAGGCAGCGGCGCCGAGCAGCAACACGATCCAGTGCTCGCCGGGGAAGCCCTTGCGGGCCGCGTCGGCGGCCTTGAGCCTTTCCACCGGCGAGGCATCCTCGGCAATCTCCGGTGGCACCGCTTCGGCCACCGCCGGCGGCGTGGCTTCCGCCAGGGTGGGCATGAGGTCGATCTCTTCCTGGGCCATCGTCTGTCTCCGCGGATCTGCTGGCAAGCAGCATCCCGCGCGGGAACGTCGCGGCACGTAGGAAAGGATCGGCAGACGCCGCCCTAAAAGTCGGCGTTGCCCGTCGCCAGGTTCTCGAACTTGGTCAGCTGCTTCAGGAAGGCCAGCTTCACCGTCCCGGTCGGGCCGTTACGCTGCTTGCTGATGATCACTTCCGAGACACCGGGCTCCTTGGAGTCCTTGTTGTAGTAGTCGTCGCGGTAGATGAACATGATCACGTCCGCGTCCTGCTCGATGGCACCCGATTCGCGCAGGTCCGACATCATGGGGCGCTTGTCCGTGCGCTGCTCCACCGCGCGCGACAGCTGCGACAGCGCGATCAGCGGGCAGCCCAGCTCCTTGGCCAGCATCTTCAGGCCGCGCGAGATCTCGCCCACGGCCGTGGCCCGGTTCTCGTCGCTCATGCCGCCGGAAACGCTCATCAGCTGCAGGTAGTCGACCACGATCAGGCCCAGCTTGCCGCCGCACTGCCGCGCCAGGCGCCGCGCGTTGGCGCGCAGCTCGCTCACCGTGAGGCCGGGCGTCTCGTCGATGTGCAGGGAGATGTTGCGCAGCTTCTCGATGGCTTCCGTCAGGCGCGGCCATTCATCGTCAGTGAGCTTGCCGGTGCGCAGGTGCCCCTGGTCGATGCGGCCGATGGAACCCACGATACGCACCGCGAGCTGCGAGGCGCCCATTTCCATGGAGAACACCGCGACCGGCAGGCCTTCGTTGAGGGCAACGTGTTCGGCGATGTTCACGGCCAGCGAGGTCTTGCCCATCGACGGCCGCGCCGCCAGGATGATCAGGTCACCCGCCTGCATTCCCGACGTCATGCGGTCGAAGTCGTAGAAGCCGGTCGGCACGCCGGTGATGTCGTTCGGGTTGTCGGCCATCTCCTGGACGCGATCCAGGAGCTGCACGACCAGGGTGTCCATCGAGTGGAAGCCCTGCTTGGAGCGCGAGCCCTCTTCCCCGATGTTGAAGATCTTCTGCTCCGCCTCGTCGAGGATCTTTTCGACCGGCTTGCCCTGCGTGTTGAACGACGCGGTCGCGATCTCGTCGCTGGCGGAGATCAGCTTGCGCAGGATGGAGCGCTCGCGCACGATCTCCGCGTAGCGGCGGATGTTGGCGGCGCTCGGGACATACTGCGCCAGCGAGTTCAGGTAGGGCAGCCCGCCGATCTCCTCCGCCTTGCCCTGCGACTGCAGTGCCTCGAAGACGGTGATCACGTCGGCCGGCTTGTTCGCGTTGACCAGCCCCCCGATCGCCGCGTAGATCAGCTTGTGTTCGTAGCGGTAGAAGTTCTCGTCGACCAGCAGGTCGCCGACGCGGTCCCAGGCGCCGTTGTCCAGCAACAGGCCGCCCAGGACGCTCGACTCCGCCTCGATGGAATGGGGCGGGATGCGCAGTTGCGCCACCTGCCGGTCACGCGGGAAGTCGTCGGCGGCGTTCAGGACTGCGGACATGGGTTCACTCTCTCCTCGGGCACGGGGCATTTTCCGCCGCCCCTGTATGCACGTCCAGGGATAACACTGTTGAGTGCCTCTGGGCATCCTGTGGACAGGCGCCGCGAACCCTGTGGACGGGGCGGGGGCCGCCTGGGGACAGGCGGTGGGCAGCACGGGAAAAGAAAAGGCCGCCCGGAGGCGGCCTTTTCTGCGGGCGGGAAGGCTTACGCCGTCTCGCCGTAGACGGTCACGTTGATCTCGACGACCACGTCCGTGTGCAGGGCCACGGAGACGGTGCTGTCGCCGACCATCTTGATCGGGCCGTTGGGCATGCGCACCTGGGCCTTCGCGACCGGGAAGCCCGTCTTGGTGAGCTCCTCGGCGATGTCGAAGTTGGTGACGGAGCCGAACAGGCGGCCGTCCACGCCGGCCTTCTGGGTCAGCTTGACGGTCTGGCCGGACAGCTTCTCGCCTTGCGCCTGCGCTTCGGCGAGCTTGGCGGCGGCTTGCTTTTCCAGTTCGACGCGCTTGGCTTCGAATTCGGCCTTGTTCGCGTCGGTGGCGCGGCGGGCGCGGCCCTGGGGGATCAGGAAGTTGCGGGCGTAGCCGTCACGCACCTTCACGATCTCGCCCAGGTTGCCCAGGTTCACGACTTTCTCGAGCAGGATGACTTGCATGGGCGGATCCTCAGATGCGGTGCTGGTCGGTGTACGGGATCATCGCCAGGAAACGCGCGCGCTTGATGGCGGTGTTCAGCTGGCGCTGGTAGATCGCGCGGGTGCCGGTCAGGCGCGCCGGAATGATCTTGCCGTTTTCCGAGATGAAGTCGCGCAGCGTGTCGACGTCCTTGTAGTCGATCTCTTCGACGCCGGCGACGGTGAAGCGGCAGAAGCGCTTGCGCTTGAACAGCAGCGACTGGGTGTTGCGCTTCGGGCGCTTGTCCTTGTTGAACTTCTTGAATCCGGGCATGGTGGACTCCTATGAATTTGGATCTTGCTGGAATGACTGGATGTGCAGGACCGGGTGCTTGCCGTGGCGGGGGGCGGCGAGGAATCCGGTGAACCGGAAGCTCGTGCCGATCGCCTGCCTGGCGAGTGTTTCCGCATCCGTCCCGAAGGCCACCGCCTTGACTTCCACCCTCACCTGCCGCTTGGCGCCCGCTTCGTGGGCTTCCGACTCGTGTTCGAGCCGCAGGTCGAGGGCCGGGAGTCCGGCCGGCGTGTAGCGCAGGGCTTGGGCCTCCGCGATACGCGCGCTCAGGATCGTCTGGTTCACACCCGGCGAGTGCCGCCGTCGATTAGGACTGGAACTCCGCCTGCTGCGCCTTGCGGGCTTCCTCGCGCTCCACGGTCTTCATCATGGAGGACGGGCCGGTCTCGGCCTTCTTCTTGACCACGGTCAGGTGGCGCAGGACGGCGTCGTTGAAGCGGAAGGCGTGCTCCAGCTCGCTCATCACGGCCTGTTCGGCCTCGATGTTGATGCACAGGAAGTGGGCCTTGGCGAGCTTGTTGATCTGGTAGGCCAGCTGGCGGCGGCCCCAGTCCTCGACACGGTGCACCTTGCCGTTGCCGGCGGTGATCATGCCCTTGTAGCGCTCCAGCATGGCCGGAACCTGCTCGCTCTGATCCGGGTGGATCAGCAAGACGATTTCATAGTGACGCATTGAGACTCCTTGTGGATGCGCGCTGCGTGGTCGCGCAGCGCTTGGAACAGCTGCCCCCGGCGTCAAGACGGAGTGCAGCAGGGAAAGCCGACGATTATAGCCCGGGTGCCGAAGGCCTGCCGGATGACGGGCTCAGCGGGCCTTGAGGACGGCTTCGAGCCGGGCGAACTTCATCGGCCCGACGGCCGCCCGGATGCGCAGCGCCAGGTCCTGGAGTTCTTCCAGGTTGTTGGCGGCTTCCACCGCCAGGTCCAGGTTGCCCCACTTGCCGCCAAGCTCGGCGGTCAGCGCCGTGGCGATGGCGTAGGCCTGCAGGTAGCGGTCCCGCTCCACCCCGCCGGGGCCGGACTCGCTGAAAGGCTGCATCGGGGGCTGGTCGGCGACCAGGCCCAGTTCCATGAGGTACGCGATGTCGGCCCGGGTGACGCCGCCCGGTGCGGTGGCGGCCAGGACCTCGTCCAGGGAGCGCTGGCCGTCGAAGAGGATCAGTGCCGCCCGCTGCCGCGGCGACAGGCCGCTCGCGCGGTCCTTGAGCATACGAAGGCCGGCGTCCGTCTTGGCCAGGGTCATGCGCATTCCTTGCATCTGGCGTTGCCGCCATGAAAAAAGCCCGCGCACGGCGGGCTTTTTCCGTGCGACGGGACCAGCTTAATCGCGGGCGTAGATATCCACGTCCTTGGTTTCCCGGATGAAGAGCATGCCGACGATGAACGTCATCGTCGCCACCACAACGGGGTACCACAGGCCGAAGTAGATGTCACCGGTCGCGGCCACCATGGCGAACCAGGTGGTGGGCAGCAGGCCGCCGAACCAGCCGTTGCCGATGTGGTATGGCAGGCTCATCGACGTGTAGCGGATCCGCGTCGGGAACAGTTCCACCAGCATGGCGGCGATCGGGCCATAGACCATGGTGACCAGGATCACCAGGAACACCAGGATGGCCAGCACCATGCCCGTGTTCATCTTGGCCTTGTCGGCCGGCTGCACCAGGCCCGCGGCCTTGGTTGCTTCACCGACCTGCTTGCGGAAGTCGGCCAGCGCCTTGGCGGAGTCGGGCGCGAAACCGTGGCCTTCGGCGTTGAGCGTCAGCGTCGGCGCGGTGAAGACCTTGTCGCCCATGGTCACGGTCGCAGGCGTGCCGGCGGGCGCGGCCTTGTTCTCGTACGGGATGAAGGACTGGGCCAGCGCGCGCTTGGCGACGTCGCAGGACGAGCGGAAGTCGATCTCGCGGGCGATCGGGCTGCCCTGGAACGAGCAGGTCCCCGGGTCCGCGGTCACGACCACGCGGTTGGCGGCCTGGGCGGCGGCGAGGCCGGGGTTGGCGTTCTTCAGCAGCATCGGGAACACGGTGAAGTAGGTCACCGCGGCGATCAGGCAGCCGGCCATGATGATCGGCTTGCGGCCGATCTTGTCCGACAGCGCGCCGAAGACGATGAAGAACGGCGTGCCGATCAGGAGCGAGCCGGCGATCAGCAGGTTGGCCGTCGTGGCGTCCACCTTCGCGACCGTGGTCAGGAAGAACAACGCCTGGAACTGGCCGGTGTACCAGACCACGGCCTGGCCGGCCGTCAGGCCCAGCAGCGCCAGGATCACGACCTTCAGGTTGCGCCACTGGCCGAAGGACTCGGTGAGCGGGGCCTTCGAGGTCTTGCCCTCGGCCTTCATCTTCTGGAAGGCCGGCGACTCGTTCAGGCTCAGGCGGATCCAGACGGAGACCGCCAGCAGCAGGATCGAGACCAGGAAGGGAATGCGCCAGCCCCAGTCGTAGTAGGCCTTGATGTCCATGTTCTCGCGCACCGCCAGGATCACGAGCAGCGACATGAACAGGCCCAGCGTCGCGGTCGTCTGGATCCACGAGGTGTAGGCACCACGCTTGCCGTGCGGGGCGTGCTCGGCGACGTAGGTCGCGGCACCGCCGTACTCACCGCCCAGCGCCAGGCCCTGCAAGAGGCGCAGTGCGATCAGGATCACCGGCGCGGCGATGCCGATCGCCTTGTACCCGGGCAGCAGGCCGACGATGAAGGTCGACGCGCCCATGATCAGGATGGTCACCAGGAAGGTGTACTTGCGGCCGATCATGTCGCCGAGGCGGCCGAACACCAGGGCACCGAAGGGGCGCACCAGGAAGCCGGCGGCGAACGCGAGCAGCGCGAAGATGTACGCCGAGGTGGGATCCAGGCCCGAGAAGAACTGCAGGGCGATGATCGGGGCCAGGGAGCCGTACAGGTAGAAGTCGTACCACTCGAACACCGTGCCGAGGGAGGAAGCGAAGATGACCTTCTTTTCCTCTCGCGTCATCGGCGTCTTTGCGGCGCCCGACCCCACCGTGGCGGAAGCTGTTGCCATGGGTGTCTCCTTTGTTGGGAAGCCCCAGTGTTGAAACACGCTCTGACACCAGACTGACACGGCGATGCAAGCCGCCCTAGGGCAATCCCTAGGGACGGGGCCGGCGCGACAGCAGGCTGACCGCCCAGGTCACGAGGAAGCCGATCGGCACGCCGAACACGCCCGCGGACAGCGGCTGGATGCCGAACCACAGCTGCTGGCCGGGCGGCAAGCCCCAGAAGGCACGGAAGCCCGGCGCGTTGACGACCATGTAGTAGATCGTGACCCCGAGGCCGGCCAGCATCCCGGCGGAAGCGCCCGTGCGGCTGGTCCCCCGCCACAGGATCCCGAGCAGCATGGCGGGGACGAAGGCGGAGCCGGCCAGCGAGAAGGACGCGGAGACCAGCGAAAGGATCTCGGCGGGTTTGCCACTGGCAACCACGGCGGCGACCAAGGCCACGACCATCAGCGCGAACTTGGACAGGATCACCCGCTGCTCCGGCCGCAGCTGCGGCTTGACCTCGTGCCAGAACAGGTCCCGCACCAGCGCGTTGCTGATCGTGAGCAGCAGGCCGTCGGCGGTGGACAGCGCCGCGGCGAGACCGCCCGCCGCGACCAGGCCCGAGATCACGTAGGGCAGCCCGCCCAGCTCCGGGGTGGCCAGCATGATGATGTCGGCGCCCAGCCGGATCTCGCCCCACTGCAGGATGCGGTCGCCGTTCACGTCCGCCACCGAAATCAGCGAGGGATCGACGCGCGCCCACTGGGCGATCCAGGGCGGCAGCGCGTCGAAGCTGCTGCCCACCAGGTTGTTCATCACCTCGTACTTGACCAGCGTCGCCAGCGCCGGCGCGCTCACGTAGACGAGCGCGATGAAGAACAGCGACCAGGCCACCGAGGTGCGCGCCGCCGAGACGCTGGGCACCGTGTAGTAGCGCGTGAGCAGGTGCGGCAGTCCCGCCGTGCCCACCATCAGGCAGAACATCAGGGCCAGGAAGTTGCGCCGCGTGAGGTTGAAGTCCTCGCGCTCCTGCGGCGACCCGCGCGGGTCGCCTGCGAACGGCTGGCTGTGGCGCGGGATGCCGCCCAGCGGCCGGGCGCGCTCGTAGCTCTCCTGCATGGCGCGCGTCCACTGCTCCCGCGCGCCGGCGGCATCGCGCGGGAGTGCGGCCAACGCCCGGTTGGCGGCGAACACCTGGGCCGAATCGGCCCCTTGCTGCTTCAGCTGGCGCACGCGTTCCTGCGCCGCCGCGCGCTCCCGCGCCAGCGCGCCCTCCACGTCCTGCAGCCGGGCCTCGTAGTCGCGCGCGCGCCGCAGGAAGATGGCGGCCACCTCCTGCTCCTTCGGGTCGTTGGCGAGCTTCTCCTCCAGCGCGCTGATCTTGCGCAGCTGCGTGCCGTACACCAGGGGCGCGGCCGGCTGCCCGAGCTGCTTGTAGGCGAGCCAGGACACCGGCATCAGGAAGGCGAGCAGCATCACGATGTACTGCGCCACCTGCGTCCACGTGATGGCCTTCATGCCGCCCAGGAACGAGCACAGGAGCACGCCCCCCAGCCCCAGCAGGATGCCGATCTCGAACTGCACGCCCGTCAGGCGCGAGGCGATGAGCCCGATGCCGTAGATCTGTGCCACGACGTAGATGAACGAGCACAGCACCGCGGCCAGCGCCGCCACGATCCGCGGGCCGCGGCCGCCGAAGCGCACCTCGAAATAGTCCGGCACGGTGTACAGCTGCAGCTTGCGCAGGTGCGGCGCGATCAGCAGCGCCACCAGGCAGAAGCCGCCCGTCCATCCGAGCACGAAGGCGAGCCCACCGGCCTGCCCCACGCTGCCGCCATAGCCCTGCAGGTACAGGCCGCCGGCCAGGCTGATGAAGGAGGCCGCGCTCATCCAGTCGGCGGCCGCCGCCATGCCGTTGTAGAACGGTGGGATGCGCCGGCCCGCGACGTAGTACTCCTCGGGGTCCGTGGTGCGGCCGCGGATGCCGATCACCGCGTACATCATCACCGTGGAGAAGATGAAGATGGGACCCAGCCAGAACCGCGACAGGCCGTGGTATTCGGCCCAGGCGAGCAGCGCCAGGAAGGCGAGGAAGCTGGCGACGAAGTACGCGAGGATGCGGCCCAGCCGCCGCTCGTAGCGGTTCACCGGGCAGCCTCAGGCACGGTCGCCGTCCTGCACGGCGCCGTCCTCGGGCTGGAGCCGCTGCATGGCCCACGCGTAGACCACCACGATGGCGATGAAGGCGAGCAGCACGCCCTGGGCCGCCAGCCAGTAGCCGAAGGGCCAGCCCAGGACGAGGAAGTCCAGGTCGCGCGCGAAGTAGACGCTGCCGAAGGCGAGGATGGCCCACACCGCGAGCAGGCCCAGCTTGAGGGCCAGGACCTTGGGCGGGGGCGGCGACGTGTCGGGCAGGTCATCCATGGCGCGATCATCGCACCGCGGAGGCGCCCTGCCCCTGAGTGTTTCGCCTCAGCCGGCGAGCTTCTGCCAGGTGGCGATCACGCTGTCCGGGTTCAGCGAGATGGAGGTGATGCCCTGCTCCACCAGCCAGGCCGCGAAGTCCGGATGGTCGCTGGGGCCCTGGCCGCAGATGCCCACGTACTTGCCTTCCTTCACGCAGGCCTGGATGGCCCGCGAGAGCATCGCCTTGACGGCGGGATCGCGCTCGTCGAAGTCCGCCGCCAGCAGCTCCAGGCCCGAGTCGCGGTCCAGGCCCAGGGTGAGCTGGGTCAGGTCGTTGGAGCCGATGGAGAAGCCGTCGAAGTACTTCAGGAACTCCTCGGCCAGGATGGCGTTGCTGGGGATCTCGCACATCATGATCACCTTCAGCTCGTTCTCGCCGCGCTTCAGGCCGTGGTCGGCGAGCAGCTTCGTGACGCGCTCGGCCTGCGACAGCGTGCGCACGAAGGGCACCATGACCTGCACGTTGGTGAGGCCCATCTCCTCGCGCACGCGCACCAGTGCCTCGCACTCCATCTCGAAGGCTTCCTTGAACTCCGCGCTGATGTAGCGCGCCGCGCCGCGGAAGCCCAGCATCGGGTTCTCTTCCTCCGGCTCGTAGCGGCTGCCGCCAATGAGCTTGCGGTACTCGTTGGACTTGAAGTCCGACAGGCGCACGATCACCGGCTTGGGCCAGAAGGCCGCGGCGATGGTGGCGATGCCTTCGGCCACCTTGTCGACGTAGAAGGCACGCGGCGAAGCATGGCCGCGGGCCACCGACTCCACCGCCTTCTTCAGGTCCGCGTCGACGTTCGGGTAGTCGAGGATCGCCTTGGGATGGACGCCGATGTTGTTGTTGATGATGAATTCCAGCCGCGCCAGGCCCACGCCGTGGTTCGGCAGCTGGGCGAAGTCGAAGGCGAGCTGCGGGTTGCCCACGTTCATCGCGATCTTCGTCTGGATCGGGGGCATCTCGCCGCGCTGGACCTCGGTGATCTCGGTCTCCAGCAGGCCGTCGTAGATGAAGCCGGTATCGCCCTCGGCGCAGCTCACCGTCACCAGCGTGCCGTCCTTGAGCGTCTCGGTGGCATTGCCGCAGCCGACAACCGCGGGGATACCCAGCTCGCGCGCGATGATGGCCGCGTGGCAGGTGCGGCCGCCCCGGTTGGTGACGATGGCGCTGGCACGCTTCATCACGGGTTCCCAGTTCGGGTCCGTCATGTCGGTCACCAGCACGTCGCCGGGCTGCACGCGGTCCATCTCCGCGGTGCTGTGCACCAGCCGCACGGGACCCGTTCCCACCTTCTGGCCGATCGCGCGGCCCTCGGACAGCACGGATCCCTTGCTCTTCAATTTGTAGCGCGTCTCGCTCTTGCCCTCGCTCTGGCTCTTCACCGTCTCGGGCCGGGCCTGCAGGATGTACAGCTGGCCGTCGGTGCCATCCTTGCCCCATTCGATGTCCATGGGGCGGCCGTAGTGCTGCTCGATGATCAGCGCGTACTTCGCGAGGTCCTGCACGTCGTCGTCGGTCAGCGAGTAGCGGTTGCGCTGCTCCAGCGGGACGTCGACGGTCTTCACCAGCTTGCCGCTCGCGGCCTTTTCCTGGTCGCTGCTGAACACCATCTGGATCAGCTTGGAGCCCAGGTTGCGACGGATCACGGCCTTGCGGCCAGCCTTCAGCATCGGCTTGTGGACGTAGAACTCGTCGGGGTTGACGGCGCCCTGCACCACCGTCTCGCCCAGGCCGTAGCTGGAGGTGATGAAGACCACGTCGGGGAAGCCGGACTCGGTGTCGATGGTGAACATCACGCCCGCGGCGCCCAGGTCGGAGCGCACCATGCGCTGCACGCCGGCCGACAGGGCGACGCCCTCGTGCGCGAAGCCCTTGTGCACGCGGTAGCTGATGGCGCGGTCGTTGTAGAGGGAGGCGAAGACCTCCTTCATCTTGTGCAGCACGTCCTCGATGCCGACGACGTTGAGGAAGGTCTCCTGCTGGCCCGCGAAGGAGGCATCCGGCAGGTCTTCCGCCGTGGCGGAGGAGCGCACGGCAAAGCTGGCCCCGGCGTTGCCGGCGGAGAGCTTCGCGAATTCGGCGCGGATCTCCTGTTCCAGCTCCGGCGGGAAGGGCTGGGCCTCGACCCAGCCGCGGATCTCGGCGCCGGCGGCGGCGAGGGCCCGCACGTCGTCGGTGTCCAGGGTTTCCAGGCGCTGGCGGATGCGCGCGTCCAGGCCGCCGTGCTTCAGGAACTCGCGAAAGGCATGGGCCGTGGTGGCGAAGCCCGTGGGCACGCGCACGCCCTGCGGCAGCTGCGAGATCATTTCGCCGAGGCTGGCGTTCTTGCCGCCAACCGCCTCGACGTCGGTCATCCTCAGGTTCTCAAACGGAACGACCAGGGCGGTCGCGCTGAAACGGGCAGACATGGGAAAACTCCGGAAGTTGAAAGCGGGTCTGCGCGCAGGCGCATGGAGCGATGGGCGCCCGCCGCGGGGCTTTGTGCTTGTTCGAATGGGCTGCGGCGAGGCATCGGCTCGGGAATTCGGATAATGGGGCGGATTGTAGGTCCCCCATGCATACCCGTACCGTCTTCTTCGTGTCCGATGGCACCGGCATCACCGCTGAAACCTTCGGCAACGCCATCCTGGCGCAGTTCGAGTTCAAGCCCCGGCACGTCCGGCTGCCCTTCATCGATACCGTGGACAAGGCCCACCAGGTGGTGCGGCAGGTGAACCACACGGCCGAGGTCGAGGGGCGCCGGCCGGTGGTCTTCACGACGCTGGTCAACGTGGAGGTGCTGCAGGTGATCGAGGAAGGCTGCAAGGCGATGGTGCTGGACATGTTCGGCACCTTCGTGCGGCCGCTGGAAATCGAGCTGGGGATGAAGTCCAGCCACCGCGTGGGCCGCTTCTCGGACGTGAGCAAGAGCAAGGAGTACCACGACCGGATCGAGGCGATCAACTTCAGCCTGGCGCACGACGACGGCCAGTCCAACGCCGACCTGCAGCAGGCCGACGTGATCCTGATCGGGGTGAGCCGCAGCGGCAAGACGCCCACCTCCCTGTACCTGGCCATGCAGCATGGCCTGAAGGCCGCCAACTACCCGCTGATCCCCGAGGACTTCGACCGCCGCCAGATGCCGCCGGCGCTGCTGCCCTACCGCAAGAAGATCTTCGGCCTCACCATCCAGCCGGAGCGGCTCAGCGAAATCCGCAACGAGCGCCGCCCGAACTCGCGCTATGCCTCGCTCGAGAACTGCCGCCACGAGGTGGGCGAGGCCGAGGCCATGATGCGGCGCGAAGGCATCCGCTGGCTGTCCACCACCACCAAGTCGATCGAAGAGATCGCCACGACGATCCTGCAGGAGATCCGGCCCGAGCGCCTGGAATATTGACCACCCCCGAAGCGCCTGCGGCGCCTCCCCCTCAAGGGGGCGCCACCCGCGGCCCGGCAAAGCCGGCTCCGCGGTGGCACTGGAGCAGACCTGCCTCGACGCCAGCGCTTCGTCCACGGCGCGATAGCCGCCTCCTAAGCCCCCGATGGGACCTTTCAATGGGAAAGGTCCGTGGGAACCCTTATGATTCATAGGCGCGATTCATTGAGAAGCGCATAGCTATAGAGGAAAACAATGTCTTTGATCAACACCCAAGTCCAGCCGTTCAAAACCGAAGCCTTCCACAACGGCAAGTTCGTGCCGGTGAGCGACGATTCGCTGAAGGGCAAGTGGTCCGTCCTGATCTTCATGCCGGCCGCCTTCACGTTCAACTGCCCGACCGAAGTCGAGGACGCGGCCGACAACTACGCCGAGTTCCAGAAGCTGGGCGCCGAGGTGTACATCGTCACCACCGACACGCACTTCTCGCACAAGGTGTGGCACGAGACCTCCCCCGCCGTCGGCAAGGCGAAGTTCCCGCTCGTGGGCGACCCGACCCACACGCTGACGAACGCGTTCGGCGTGCACATCCCGGAAGAAGGCCTGGCGCTGCGCGGCACCTTCATCATCAACCCGGAAGGCATCATCAAGACGGCGGAGATCCACTCCAACGAGATCGCCCGCGACGTCAAGGAAACCCTGCGCAAGCTGAAGGCTGCCCAGTACACCGCCTCGCACCCGGGTGAAGTCTGCCCGGCCAAGTGGAACGAAGGCGCCAAGACCATCGCCCCGTCGCTGGACCTGGTCGGCAAGATCTAAGCCCACGCTGCTGCACACACCGGCGCATCCGCGCCGGACGCAAGCCCACCAAGGCCCGGGCGTGCCCGGGCCTTGCCGTTTCCGGAACAGAACAGACAAGGAAGTCCCATGCTCGACGCCAACATGAAAGCCCAGCTCGCCGCCTACCTGGAGCGCATGACCCAGCCGGTGGAGATCGTCGCCTCGCTGGACGACACGCCTGCCTCGGCCGAAATGCAGGCGCTGCTGAAGGACATCGCCGAGGCGTCGTCGCGCGTCACGGTCACGCAGACGCGCGGCGGCCCCTACCGCACGCCCTCGTTCCAGATCGTCAAGCCCGGCACGAGCCAGGGCCCGCGCTTCGCCGGCCTGCCGATGGGCCATGAGTTCACTTCGCTGGTGCTGGCCCTGCTGCAGGTGGGCGGCTACCCGCCCAAGGTGGAACAGGCGCTGCTGGAGCAGATCCGCGCGCTGGACGGCGACTTCGAGTTCGAGGTCTACATCTCGCTCACGTGCCACAACTGCCCGGACGTCGTGCAGGCGTTGAATCTGATGGCGATCCAGAACCCGCGCATCAAGGCCACGATGATCGAGGGCGGCCTGTTCCAGGACGAGATCAAGGAACGCGAGATCATGGGCGTGCCCACCGTGTTCCTCAACGGCACCATGTTCGCCAACGGCCGCATGAGCCTGGAGGAAGTCCTGGCGAAGATCGACACTTCCGGCGCCGAGCGCGAGGCGAAGAAGATCGCCGCCAAGGACCCCTTCGACGTCCTGATCGTCGGCGGCGGCCCCGCCGGCGCGGCCGCCGCGGTGTACGCCGCGCGCAAGGGCATCCGCACGGGCGTCGCCTCGGAACGCTTCGGCGGCCAGGTGCTGGACACCCTGGGCATCGAGAACTTCATCTCGGTGAAGGAGACCGAAGGCCCGAGGTTCGCGCTGGCGCTCGAGGAGCACGTGCGCAACTACGACGTGGACATCATGAACCTGCAGCGCGCCAAGGCGCTCAAGCGGGGCACGGATCTCATCGAGGTGGAGCTGGAAAGCGGCGCCACCCTGAAGGCCAGGTCCGTGGTGATCTCCACTGGCGCGCGCTGGCGCAACATCAACGTGCCCGGCGAGAAGGAGTTCAAGAACAAGGGCGTGGCCTACTGCCCGCACTGCGACGGCCCGCTGTTCAAGGGCAAGCGCGTGGCCGTCATCGGCGGCGGCAACTCCGGCGTGGAAGCGGCGATCGACCTCGCGGGCATCGTGGCGCACGTGACGCTGATCGAGTTCGACACCAAGCTGCGCGCGGACGAAGTGCTGCAGCGCAAGCTGCGCAGCCTGGCGAACGTGACGGTGGTGCTGAACGCGCAGACGACGGCGATCACCGGTGACCAGAAGGTGAACGGCCTGACCTACAAGGACCGCGCGAGCGGCGAGGACAAGCGCGTCGACCTCGAAGGCGTGTTCGTGCAGATCGGCCTGGTGCCCAATACCGAATGGCTCAAGGGCACGGTCGAGCTCTCGCGCTTCGGCGAGATCGTGGTCGACGCCAAGGGCCAGACCTCGGTGCCGGGCGTGTTCGCGGCGGGTGACGCCACGACCGTGCCGTTCAAGCAGATCATCATCGCCGCCGGCGACGGGGCGAAGGCGGCACTCGGCGCGTTCGACCACCTGATCCGCAACTGACGGAAGGCGAAAAGGGGGCGCGGGCCCCCTTTTCTTTGCGCCACAATCGCCGCACAAGAGTCACAAGAGAACCCGACCATGCAAGGCGATCCCCAAGTCATCCACCACCTGCAGGCCCAGCTGAAGAACGAACTGACGGCCACCAACCAGTACTTCCTGCACTACCGCATCCTGAAGCACTGGGGGTTCGAGAAGCTGGCGAAGAAGGAATACGAGGAATCGATCGGCGAGATGAAGCACGCCGACCGCCTCATGGAACGCATCCTGATGCTCGACGCCCTTCCCAACCTGCAGGACCTGGGCAAGCTGCTGGTTGGCGAGGACGTGCCGGAGATCCTCGACTGCGACCTCCAGAGCGAGCGCGGCGCCCAGGCCACCGTCAAGGCCGGCATCGCCCATTGCGAATCCGTGCGCGACTACGTGTCGCGCGAGATCCTCGAGGACATCCTGACGGACACCGAGGAGCACATCGACTGGCTGGAGACGCAGATCGACCTGGTGAACCGGGTCGGCCTGCAGAACTACCTGCAGTCGCAGATGGGTGAAGGGTCCTGATTCGCTTGCAGGGTGGTGAAGTTCGCGTTGCTCACCGTCCGCGGCCTGCGGCCGCGCCACCCTACATGGCGCGTAGATACTGTGTTCCTCGTCAAGCCGCGTGAATGGCGGGATTGAAGGGGGTGGCGGATTTGAGAATGCCATAGGCGATTGCCACCATCTTGCGCATCAGGGCGCCCAGGATCAATTTCTTGGGTTTTCCTGCGGCAAGAAGCCGGGCGGCAAAGGCCTTGCCCCAGGGCGTGCGAGACATTGCCGTGACTGCGGGCATGTAAAGGGCCCGGCGGATCTCGCTGTGGCCCATCTTGGAAATGCGCGGCTTTCCATGAACGCTCGAGCCGGAGTCGTGTCTGCGGGTGTCCAGGCCGGCATAGGCAACGGCCTGGCGTGTCTTGGCAAAGCGTAGTGCTCCTCCGTAATGCGCCAGGAACATCGCTGCGGTGCGATCGCCAAACCCGGGGATAGAGGCAAGCAGCTCGCGTTGTTCGCGCAGCGTGGGGTCATCGTCGACGTCCCTGCTGACCTGTCGCGCGATTTCCTCGATCTGCTTGTCCAGGTGAGAGATCACGGCTTCGATGCTGCGTCGCACCTCCTCGGTGGCCGCTACCTCCAGTCGGTTCGTCTCCTGGGTGCGCAAGTCGACCAGCGCTTCGCGGCGGCCCACCAGCGCGCGCAGGCGGCGCACGCTCCTGGACGCCGGCACCCATAGCCGCGGGGCCGTGGTGGCGCAAAACTCCGCGATCACCTTGGCATCCACCGCGTCGGTCTTGGTGCGTACACCCAGCGCGCCGGCGAATTTCTTGATCTGCAACGCATTGACGACGCTTACGGCAAAGCCGTGGTCGGCCAGGTCCTCTGCCAAGCGCTCCCAGTACACCCCGGTAGCCTCCATGCACACGTGGGCGCATTGCACACAGTGCTTGGCCAGCCAGCTGCGTAGCTCGATGAAACCCGCCGGGCTATTAGCCACGACCTTGGTTTTCCACTTGCCCGCCGGCAGCTTCAAGGCCACGTCTACTTTGGCCTTGGCCACGTCTATTCCCACGATGGCCTGGCGGGCCTGCTCACTGGCCATCGGCGCGCTCATCTCCTGTTCCATACCTGGTCAACCTTGTCTATGCGGGCTCCGGCTGCGCCGGGCTTGAAGATACTGTCCGGCCTTTGCGGTTGGACAGGAGAAAAAGAGCGGGCGCCGCTGGATCTACGGGACAGGCTGCAAGCCAAAGGGTGGCGACGGCGTGCGCCCGCTCCGTCCGGGTTGCCCCGAACGTTTACAACAACGTATGGAACATACAAGGGTGGCGGTGAGCGCAGCGAACCCCACCGGCGCGCTCAGGCGCGCACGATGCGCGGCAGCGCGCTTGACGCCCCCATCCGCGGGAAGAGCACCCACCCGACCCGCTCCCGGTCGAGGCCGAAGCAATCCGCCGCGGTTGCCGCGATGAGCGCGTCGAGGTCGGTCGTGGGCCGCACGTCGCGTCCTTCGAGCAGGGCACCCGGGGCCAGGCCCGGCCAATCCGCGATCACCTTGCCGCCCTGGACCGCGCCGCCGGCCAGCAACGCCGCGGAGGCAGTGCCGTGGTCGGTCCCGCCGGTGCCGTTGGCCGCCGCGGTGCGGCCGAACTCGGTGGCCACCAGCACCACTGTTTGCCTCCAGTGCTCACCGAGCCCTTCGCGCAAGGCCACGACCATCGCGTCGAGGCCGCGCAGCTGCGCCGCCAGGCGCGGGTTCTGCGCGCTGTGCGTGTCCCAGCCGCCGGTCTCGATCATCGCGATCCGCGGGCCGTTGGCCTGCGCGAGGAAGTTTGCCGCCATGTGGCCCAGCGCCGCGGGGTCCTGGCGCTTCCCGGCCTCGCCCGGGGCGCCGGCCATGTCGCGCGCATCCATCGCGGACGACCACAGCGCGTGCAGCTGCGCATCCGCTTCATACAGTTGCTGCACGCGCAGCAGCAGGTCGTCGCTGGGCCCGCGCAGCGACGATGGCGCGTACGAAGTGACTTCGGCGGTGCCGCGCAGCGCGAGGGGCACCGTCGGCGCCAGCGCGATCGCCTCCTTGCCGCCACGGGGCAGCAGGCCCACGAGGCGGTTCATCCAGCCGTCCTTCCGCTGGTAAGGCGCCGTGCCGCCGCTTTCGAGGACGTTCTGGCCGTCGAAGTGCGAGCGGTCGCGATAGGGCGAGGCCACGGCGTGCACGAACAGCGCCTGTCCCTGCGTGTACAGCTGGCCGAAACCCTGCAACGCGGGATGCAGCGCGAAGGTGCCATCCAGGCGGATCGCGCCCGCGGCGTCGATCGCCAGCGGGCCGCGCAGCGCTGCATAGGCGGGATCGGCGTAGGGCACGACGGTGTTGAGCCCGTCGGCCGCTCCCCGCTGGAGGATGAACACGAACCGGCGGTCGGTGGCCGCCTGCGCGAACAGCACGCGCGGTGCCAGCAGCAGGGAGCCGGCACCGGCGAGGAAACCGCGACGCTGCAGCTGCATGCTCATCTCCTGAGGAACTCGGGCGACACGAGCAGCAGTGCCAGTGCGCCGGCCGGGCTTTCGGAACGGGACACGGCCGACGCGGTCGCGTCGCCGAGGCTGCCGGGCAGCACGCGCGGCCCGAGCGCGCGCGCGTCGACCCGGTCGCCCGCCTGCGCGGCCATGCGCTGCGCGACCTCCACGCGCCGTACCAGCGCGTCCGGCGCGGCCCAGGCGGCCGCGACGTCGTCCCAGCCCGCCGGCGAGCCCGGGCGCCACACCGGCTGGCCCAGCTGGTTCATCAGGCCGGCCGCCTGCAGGGGCGGCAGCTCGCGCGTGCCGAGCGCCCGCAGGGCGGACACGCCCCAATCCCAGGGCGACTTGAACTTCGCCGGCCCGTCGTTCCACGCTTCCGGCGCCCGCACCAGTTCCCGGTAGACGGCGGGCAGGTCGCCGCCGCTGCGTTCGAACGCGGACGCGAGGCGTTGCACCAGCGCCGGCGGCGGATCGTCGGCGACGAAGTGGCGGGCGAGCTTGGTGGCGAGGTGCCGGCCCGTCGCCGGCGCAACGGCGAGATCCTGCAGGATGGCACGCGCCTGCAGCTCGCCCGACGCGCCATAGGTGCGCCCGAGCAGCGTGCGCGCCCCCGGCTCGTGCCGCGCCGGGCGATAGGCGAAAGTGCCCTCTTCGCTGGCGGGCTCCAGGCCCTGCAGCCCGGAAACCGTCCATCCCGTCAGCGCGCGCGCGAATTCCGTGACGTCGGCCTGCGTGTAGCCGCTGCGCACGCCCAGCGTGTGCAGTTCCAGGATCTCGCGCGCCAGGTTCTCGTTGAGCCCGCGCCGGCGGTCCGGCGCGCGGGTGGCGATGCCCCGCGCCGCGGGGCTGTCCGGGCCGATGGAACCTGCCTGGTCGAGGAACAGCAGCATGGCCGGATGCCGGGTCGCCGCCAGCAGCATGTCCTCGAAGCGGCCCAGCACGTGCGGCCGGATGGCGTCGGCCTCGAGGGCACCCGCCACCCCCAGGATGCCCGTCTTGTCGACGGACACGGCGAAGTGGTTGGCCCAGAAGTGCACCAGGCGCTCCACGAACGGGGCCGGCGCGGACAGCGCCGCATTCACGCGTGCCCCGACCGCGCCGAGGTAGTCCTCGCGCGCCGCGCGCCGGTACGCCTGGCGCGCGGCCTGCTTGCCGGCGTCGGTCGCCTGCCGGATGGACTGTTGCTGGTCGCGCAGCTTCTGCACCGTCGCCGCGGTGCGCGGCTGCGCCCGCCAGGACGGCGGGAGCGGGTCGTAGAGCGCGAACTGCGACAGCAGCCAGGCCCTTGCATCGGCAGGCGGCGGCTCGTCGGGGCGCGCGCCGAGGCCGAAGCGGTTGAGGGCGATGGACGCGGGCGTCATACCCGCGGATTGAAATGCGCGGCAGCAGCGCACGCAATGTCCAGTGCGTATCGCGCAGGTAAAGGCCAAAAAAAAGCCGCCCGAAGGCGGCTTTCCTTGCGCGAACGGCTTACTGCCCGTCGGTGGAGATTTCCTCCGGCTCGGGCTTGGCCCGGCCTTCCTTCTTCGGCAGCGGCTGGATGTCCAGCTTCACATCCGGCGTCTCCGTGCCCTTGTCGTCCGTCTTGACCTCGATGTCCACCGTGAGGCGGCCACCTTCGGTCAGGCGTCCGAACAGCAGTTCGTCCGCCAGCGCACGACGGATCGTGTCCTGGATCAGGCGCTGCATCGGGCGGGCACCCATCAGCGGGTCGAAGCCCTTCTTCGCCAGGTACTTGCGCAGGGCGTCGGTGAACGTGACCTCCACGCGCTTCTCGGACAGCTGCTGCTCCAGCTGGAGCAGGAACTTGTCGACCACGCGCAGGATGATCTGCTCGTCCAGCGCCTTGAAGCTGACGATGGCGTCCAGGCGGTTGCGGAACTCGGGCGTGAACAGGCGCTTGATGTCGCCCATCTCGTCCCCGGCCTGCCGCTCGTTCGTGAAGCCGATGGTGGACTTGTTCAGCGACTCGGCGCCCGCGTTCGTGGTCATGATGATGATCACGTTGCGGAAGTCGGCCTTGCGCCCGTTGTTGTCGGTCAGCGTGCCGTGGTCCATCACCTGCAGCAGCACGTTGAAGATGTCCGGGTGCGCCTTCTCGATCTCGTCGAGCAGCAGCACCGCGTGCGGCTTCTTCGTGATGGCCTCGGTGAGCAGGCCGCCCTGGTCGAACCCGACGTAGCCCGGAGGCGCGCCGATCAGGCGCGACACCGCGTGCCGCTCCATGTACTCCGACATGTCGAAGCGGATCAGGTCGATGCCCATGATGTAGGCCAGCTGCTTCGCCGCTTCCGTCTTGCCGACGCCCGTGGGGCCGGAGAACAGGAACGAGCCGATCGGCTTGTCGCCCTTGCCCAGGCCGGAGCGCGCCATCTTCACCGAGGAAGCGAGCACCTCGAGCGCCTTGTCCTGGCCGAACACCACGGACTTGAGGTCGCGCTCCAGGTTCTGCAGCTTGCCGCGGTCGTCCGACGACACGGAGGCCGGGGGAATGCGGGCGATCTTCGCCACGATCTCCTCGACTTCCGCCTTGGAGATGGTCTTCTTGCGCTTGTTCACCGGCAGGATGCGCTGGGCGGCGCCGGCCTCGTCGATCACGTCGATGGCCTTGTCCGGCAGGTGGCGGTCGTTGATGTACTTCGCCGAGAGCTCCGCCGCCGCCTGCAGCGCGCCGGCGGCGTACTTGACGCTGTGGTGTTCCTCGAAGCGGCTCTTCAGGCCCTTCAGGATCTCGATCGTCTGCTCCACGCTCGGTTCGACCACGTCGACCTTCTGGAAGCGCCGCGACAGCGCCGCGTCCTTCTCGAAGATGCCGCGGTACTCGGTGAACGTGGTCGCGCCGATGCACTTCAGCGCGCCGCTCGAGAGCGCCGGCTTCAGCAGGTTGGACGCGTCCAGCGTGCCGCCCGACGCCGCGCCGGCGCCGATCAGGGTGTGGATCTCGTCGATGAACAGGATCGCGTTGGGCTTGTCCTTCAGCGACCGCAGCACGCCCTTCAGGCGCTGCTCGAAGTCGCCGCGGTACTTGGTGCCCGCCAGCAGCGCGCCCATGTCGAGGGAGTACACGTTGGATTCCGCGAGGATCTCCGGCACTTCCTTCTGCACGATGCGCCAGGCGAGGCCTTCGGCGATCGCCGTCTTGCCCACGCCGGCCTCACCCACCAGCAGCGGGTTGTTCTTGCGGCGGCGGCACAGGATCTGGATCACGCGCTCGACCTCGTACTCTCGGCCGATCAACGGGTCGATCTTGCCGTCGCGCGCCGACTGGTTCAGGTTCAGCGTGAACTGCTCGAGAGGCGAAGCCTTCTCGTTCTTCTCGCCGCCCTCGCCTTCCTCGGAGGATGCGTTCTCGCCGCTCTTGGCGGGCTCCGGCGGGTCGCTCTTCTTGATGCCGTGCGCGATGTAGTTCACGACGTCCAGGCGCGTGACGCCCTGCTGGTGCAGGTAGTACACGGCATGCGAGTCCTTCTCGCCGAAGATGGCGACCAGCACGTTGGCGCCGGTCACTTCCTTCTTGCCGTTGCCGGTGGACTGCACGTGCATGATCGCGCGCTGGATGACGCGCTGGAAACCCAGCGTGGGCTGGGTGTCGACGTCGTCCGTGCCCGCGACCTGCGGGGTGTTGTCCTTGATGAAGTTCGCCAGCGACTTGCGCAGGTCGTCGATGTTTGCACTGCATGCGCGCAGCACTTCGGCCGCGCTGGGATTGTCCAGCAGGGCCAGCAACAGGTGCTCCACGGTGATGAACTCGTGGCGCTGTTGCCGCGCTTCCACGAAGGCCATGTGGAGGCTGACTTCCAATTCCTGGGCAATCATTTCGGTTCCTTCTGCCTGTCGTTCAAACTCTACTTCCTCTGAGCCCGGTTTACTCCGCCGGTTCGCTCAAACACTGCAAGGGGTGGCCCGCCTGGCGGGCGGCCTCCTGCACCTGCTGGACTTTCGTGGCTGCCACGTCGCGTGAATACACGCCGCAGATGCCTTTTCCGTCCAGATGGATCTTCAGCATGATCTGGGTAGCCGTCTCACGGTCCTTGTTGAAAAACTCCTGGATCACCACCACCACGAATTCCATGGGTGTGTAGTCGTCGTTCAGCATGACGACCTGGTACATCTGCGGGGGTTTGGTCTTCTGGGTTTTCCGCTCCGCCACCACAGAGCCGCCGTCGTCATCCGACGGCCGGATGACGGGACCGGCCGGAGGAGGAAGCGGTGGTTGACTGGCCATGAAAATCATTCTATCGACGGCAAACTGCACTCGCCGACCCAAGGTGAATTGGTGACGGTCCCGTCACATTCAAGCGACAAGGCCCGACGCCTCCTTTTTGCCGCCTTTCCGCCCCACTTGGCCGAGCAGAAATCGAGCAGTGGCGCGCACTTGCGCGTCACTAAGTGAAAATATTGACAGTTGAGCGGTTCTCAAGGACACTCGCGCGCTCCGAGGGAACAAAAAATGGGGGCGCGCATCATGGCGACCGGCACAGTCAAGTGGTTCAACGACGCCAAGGGATTCGGGTTCATCGAACCCGACGGCGGAGGCTCCGACGTCTTCGCCCATTTCTCCGCGATCGCCATGGAAGGCTTCAAGACGCTGAAGCAGGGTTCGCGCGTGACCTTCGACATCCAGCAAGGCCCCAAGGGCCAGCTCGCCCAGAACATCCAGGCCCAGCCGGGACCGATCCAGACCCAACCCGAGGGGACCGGCGATCGCCCGCCCCGCCAGCCCAAGGTGCGCGCGCCGCAGTTCCACGCGACCGGCGGGCACGGCGGCGACCACGCCAACAAGTGACCGTGGGGAGCGCGCCAGCGCGCTGAGGGTCATCCCCGCGCAGGCGGGGATCCATCCCGACCGAAAAAAAGCCGCCCGAGGGCGGCTTTTGCCGTTTCAGGCCGGCACCCATACGCCGTCACCCCGCCGGCAGGCCGTCCCGTTGGTGCGTTGCGTCCCGTAAGGACCGCGCGTCTCCAGGGTGTACGGGCGGCAGTAGGTGCCGCTGCGCATGACCGCCTTGGCCGGCACGACCACGTAGGTCGACGGGCCTTCCACCCATTGCACGCGCTGGTTGACGGGGGCCACCTCGAGCACCTGGCCCACGCAAGCCTGGTTGGCGCTGTCCATCCGCCGGCCGATGTCGCCGCCGACGATGACACCGGCGATCGCGCCGCCGATGGTGGCCGCCGTGCGGCCGCTGCCCTGGCCGATCTGGTTGCCCAGCGCGCCGCCCACCACGCCGCCGAGGACCTGGCCGACGGTTTCGCTGTTGCAGCGGACCACGCCCGTGGCGACCGGCTGCGGCCGGTACTGCGGGGCGTATGCGTACTCGTTCTGCTGCTTCACGATCCAGGGCGGGTACACGTACACGACCTGCGGCGGCGGCGCGGGCCGCGCGGGCACCACGACGACGCGCTCGGGCGCGCGGCAGGTGCGCTTCTCCTCGTACCGGTTGTGCTTCCATTCGCGCACGACCTTGCAGTTGCCGTCCCAGAACTCTTCCCTGTGCTTCGGGCCGTGCCCGTAGGCATGGCCGTGGCCGCGGCCGTTTCCGTGCCCATGGTCGTCATCGTCGTGGTCATGCGCGCGCACGGCGGGTGCGATCGCAAGCACGGCGGCGGCGCTGGCAAGGAGAACGAAACTACGCATGGCTCTTGTCTTTCTCGAGTGAACTTCCACCCCGCAACGGTAGCGCTGCGAGCGGCCTGGACGCGCACCTGTAAGCAATCGCAGGAGCTTCCGGCGTGGAGGAACGCACAGGCGTCCATGCGCGCGTTGCGCGTACGCCGCGGCGTTCAGCAGCCCAGGTCTTCGCAGAGGCCCTGCACGCGCGCCGCGACGCGCGCATCCATCACCGCGGGCCGGCCCCATTCGCGCTGCGTCTCGCCGGGCCACTTGTTGGTCGCGTCCATGCCCATCTTGCTGCCGAGGCCGGCGACGGGGGAAGCGAAGTCGAGATAGTCGATCGGGGTGTGCTCGATCACCAGCGTGTCGCGCGCCGGGTCCATCCGCGTGGACAGCGCCCAGACCACCTCGCGCCAGTCGCGCACGTCGATGTCGTCGTCCACCACCACTACGAACTTCGTGTACATGAATTGGCGCAGGTGGCCCCACACGCCCATCATCACGCGCCGCGCGTGACCGGGATAGGCCTTGCGGATGCTCACCACCGCCATGCGGTAGCTGCAGGCCTCCGCCGGCAGGTGGAAGTCGGCGATCTCGGGAAACTGGCGCTGCAACAGCGGGACGAACAGCTCGTTGAGCGCGAGGCCAAGCATGGCCGGTTCGTCCGGCGGCTTGCCGGTGTAGGTCGAGTGGTAGATCGGATCGCGACGCATCGTGATGCGCTCCACCGTCAGTACGGGGAAGGAGGCTTGCTCGTTGTAGTAGCCGGTGTGGTCGGCGTAGGGTCCTTCCAGCGCGTGTTCGAAGCCGCTCGCGTGCGCCGGGTCGGGACGGATGTGGCCCTCCAGCACGATTTCCGCCGTCGCGGGCACGCGCAGCGGCACGCCGAGCGCGGGCGCCACCTCGGTGCGGCTGCCGCGCAGCAGGCCGGCGAACTGGTATTCCGAGAGCGAGTCCGGCACCGGCGTCACCGCGCCGAGCAAGGTCGCGGGATCGGCGCCCAGCGCGACGGCCACCGGGTACGGCTTGCCGGGATGCGCCAGGCCATGGTCGCGGAAGTCGAGCGCGCCGCCGCGGTGCGGCAGCCAGCGGACGATCAGGCGGTTGCGCCCCAGCACCTGCTGGCGGTAGATGCCCAGGTTCTGGCGCGGCTTGTGCGGGCCGCGCGTGATGGTCAGGCCCCAGGTGACCAGGGGCGCCACGTCTTCCGGCCAGCAGTGCTGCACCGGCAACATGCCGAGGTCGACGTCGTCACCTTCGACCACCACCTCCTGGCAGGCCGCGTCGGAACGCTCGCGCGGCGCCATGTGCCACAGGCGTTTCACCAGGTCGCCCATGCCCAGCATGTCCTTCAAGCCACGCGGCGGCTGCGGCTCCTTCAGGCTCGCCAGCAGCTCGCCGAAGGGTCGCAGGCCCTGCAGGTCGTCCACGCCCATCGCGCGCGCCACGCGCTGCTGCGTGCCGAACAGGTTTGCCAGCACCGGCATCGTGTGTCCGGTGGGCTGTTCGAACAGCAGGGCCGGGCCCCCGGCCCGCAGCACGCGGTCCGCGATCGCCGTCATCTCCAGGTGCGGCGACACGGGCTGCGCGATGCGGCGCAGGTCGCCGCCCTGCTCCAGCGAGGCGATGAATTCGCGCAGGTCGCGGTACATGTCAGGGGGCCCCACCGGCCCAACGCGACGCCAGGGCGTGCGGCACCTCCAGCAGGTCCAGCACGCGTGCCACGGCCTGGTCGACGATGTCCTGGAGGCAGCGCGGATGCAGGTAGAAGGCCGGCACCGGCGGGCAGACGATCGCGCCCATCTCGGTCACCGTCGCCATGTTGCGCAGGTGCACGAGGTGCAGCGGCGCCTCTCGCGCCAGCAGCACCAGGCGCCGCCGCTCCTTCAGCATGACGTCGGCGGCGCGCGTGGCGAGGTTGTCCCCCAGGCCGTGCGCGATCGCCGCCAGCGTGCGCATCGAACAAGGCGCCACCGCCATGCCGGCGGCGCGGAAGCTGCCGCTGGCGATCGTCGCCCCGACGTCCGCCCCGTCGTGCACGTGGTCAGCCAGCGGCCGCAGGTCGCCCGGCGTCATGGCGAGCTCGTGGCGCAGCGTGCGCTGGCCGGATTCCGTGATGACCAGGTGCGATTCGATGCCGCCGGCCTCGCGCAATGCCTGCAACATGCGCACGCCGTAGGTGGCGCCGCTGGCGCCCGTGATCGCGACCACGATGCGCCGCGCCTGCGGCGCGTTCACGGCAGCGGGCCCCGGCGCACCGGCACGCGCTTGCGCACCAGCCGGCCCAGGTGCTCCAGCACGGGCAGCTCCAGGGCGTCGAGCGTGTTCTTCACGACGAGGCCCAGCTCCGTGTCGCCTTCCATGGCAAGGCGGCGGCCGAAGAACAGCGTGTCGGGATCGACTTCGCGCCGCGCCATGCGCAGGAAGTCGGGGCCGCTCGCGCTGATGGCGAGGTCCGGCCGCGCCTGCCGCGGCAGTGGCGCGAAACGTGCGCCGCGCCAGGTGAAGTCGAAGGACACCCGTGCGTCGCGCACGTGGATGCGGAAGCTGCGGCCTTGCAGCCGCTGCCGCACGTCGTCGGGCAGCTGCGGCGCCAGGCCGGCGTTGAGCGCCGTGACGAGCAGCAGCGAGCCCGGATACGCCGGCAGCTTCTCCAGCACCGCAGCCAGCAAGGAGGGGCACCCGGGCAGGCCCGGGTCCAGCGTTGTCTTCATGCCGTGACCTCCCGCACCTGCTCCAGCCCGGGACGGCCATGCCAGTAGCCGTTGCACTCCTCGCCCGGCAGCAATGCCCGCAGGCCTTTCTGCCCGTCCTGCGGCGACAGCACCCCGCTGCGCACTGCATGGAACAGGGCGACGATGTCGCCCATGCGGCTGGACTGGGGGCTGAGCCGCAGGATGTCGACGCCGGCTGCGCGCAGGCCCTCGAAATCCTGCAGCAGGCTGTAGGCCTTCGCCGACTGCGTCTGCGTGCCATTGAGCACCAGGAAGGGCGCGTCCTCCCGCGTCTGCAGCACCAGGCCGTCGGGATGGTCCATGCAGCGGAAGCCGCAATCGTCCTTGGGCACGTTCGCGTGGCGGGCGGTGAAGCAGCGCGCCGAGAAGGCGAGCGGCAGGCGGCCCAGGGCAAACACCTCGGTCTGCAGGCCTTCGGGCCGTTCCCGCTGCAGCACCATGAGGTCCTCGCGCTTCATCTCGCTCGGGATCACCCAGCGCGCCGCGCCCAGGCCGGCCATCCAGCGCACGGCATCGGCGTTGTACAGGTTGAGGTGCGGCCCCGCGACGAAGGGTGCCTTGCCCGCCAGGCAGCGGACCGCGCCCATGTCGTTGGCTTCCACCAGGAAGTCGCCGTTGGCCGCGACCTTGTGCATGGCCGCGACGTCGGAGCCCGACTCCAGCAGCACCTGCGTGGACAGGACCACCTGCTTTCCCGCCGCGCGCAGCATGCGCGCGACCTCCAGCCAGTCCGCGAGGCGCATCTCGTGGCGGCGCGAGCAGACCGCTTCGCCGAGGTGGACGATGTCGACCGGCGTATCGGCGATGGCGGCATAGAACGCCAGCACCGCTTCGCGCGGCCAGTAGTACAGCAGGGGACCCAGCGACAGCTTCATGGCTTCACTTCCAGGAACGGTGGTAGGCGCCCAGCGTGTGCTGCTGGCCCTCGGCGAGCTGGTCCAGCCCGGCCAGCCAGCCGGTCTTCACGGCATAGCGGTGGCCGGCTGCCAGGCACTGGTCGATCGCCTCGCGCCAGATCCGCGTGACCTCGGCGACGTAGGCAGGGCTGCGCTGGCGGCCCTCGATCTTCACGGCCCGCACGCCCATGCGCACCAGTTCCGGCAGCAGGTCGAGCGCATTGAGGCTGGTCGGCTCCTCGATCGCATAGAAGGCGCGGTCGCCGCCGACGTCGAAGCGGCCCTTGCACAGCGTGGGATAGCCCGCCTTCTCGCCGGGCGCGTAGCGGTCGATCAGCACGCCGCCGAGGCGCGCTTCGAGGCCGGCAGGGGTCTCCTGCCAGCGCACGGCCTTCGGCGGCGAGCACACACCGTGCGTGTTGGGAGACTCGCCCGCCACGTAGGAGGACAGCGTGCAGCGGCCCTCCACCATCACGCAGAGGCTGCCGAAACCGAACACCTCGATCTCCACGGAGGTGCGCTGCACCAGTTGCCGCACCTGCTCCAGGGCCAGCACGCGGGGCAGCACGGCCCGCTGGATGCCGAACTGCTCCTGGTACAGGTTGATCGCCTCGTGGTTGGTTGCCGAGCCCTGCACCGACAGGTGCAGGCGCAGCGAGGGATGCACGCGGGCCGCGTATTGCATCAGGCCGGGGTCGGCCAGGATGACGGCGTCGACGCCGAGTTCGGCCGCCTGGTCCACGGCCGTGCGCCAGGGCTGCGGGTTGCCGGCGCGGGGATAGGTGTTGATCGCGACCAGCACCTTGGCGCCGCGCTCGTGGGCGTAGCGGACGCCCGCGGCGATCGCATCGCGGTCGAAGTTGAGGCCGGCAAAGTTGCGCGCGTTGGTGGCGTCGCGCAGCCCGAGGTAGACGCAGTCCGCTCCGGCGTCCACCGCCGCCTTCAGCGCCGGCAGGCTGCCGGCGGGGCACACGAGTTCGAAGGTGTTCACGGCGCCGGACGATACGCGGCGCGCGCTCGCGGCGCTCTGCGCCGCGTCAAGGAACGAAGCCGCCCGGCAGGGCGGCTTCCACTTACATGTGCTCGATCATCACCTGGCCGAAGCCGGAGCACGACACCTGTGTCGCGCCTTCCATCAGCCGAGCGAAGTCGTACGTGACCCGCTTGGACTGGATCGCCTTCTCCATGGAGCTGATGATCAGGTCCGCGGCCTTCGTCCAGCCCATGTGGCGCAGCATCATCTCGGCCGACAGGATCTCGGAGCCGGGGTTGACGTAGTCCTTGCCCGCGTACTTGGGGGCGGTGCCATGCGTCGCCTCGAACATCGCGACGGAATCGCTCATGTTCGCGCCCGGGGCAATGCCGATGCCGCCGACCTGCGCGGCGAGCGCGTCGGAAATGTAGTCGCCGTTCAGGTTCAGCGTGGCGATCACGCTGTACTCCGCCGGCCGCAGCAGGATCTGCTGCAGGAAGGCGTCGGCGATCACGTCCTTGATGACGATGTCCCGGCCGGTCTTCGGGTTCTTGAACTTGCACCACGGGCCGCCGTCGATCTCCGCGGCGCCGAATTCCTTCTTGGCGAGCGCATAGCCCCAGTCGCGGAAGCCGCCTTCCGTGAACTTCATGATGTTGCCCTTGTGGACCAGGGTCACGCTGGGCTTGTCGTTGGCGATGGCGTACTGGATCGCCTTGCGCACCAGGCGGTCCGTGCCCTCGACCGACACCGGCTTGATGCCGATGGCGGAGGTCTTGGGGAAGCGGATCTTGCTGACGCCCATGTCCTTGACCAGGAACTCGATCACCTTCTTCGCCTTGTCGCCGCCGGCCTCGTACTCGATGCCCGCGTAGATATCCTCCGAGTTCTCGCGGAAGATGACCATGTTGGTCTTCTCCGGCTCCTTCAGCGGCGAGGGCACCCCCTTGAAGTACTGGATGGGGCGCAGGCAGACATAGAGGTCCAGTTCCTGGCGCAGGGCGACGTTCAGCGAGCGGATGCCGCCGCCGACCGGCGTCGTCAGCGGGCCCTTGATGGACACCACGTAGTCGCGCGCGACCTGCAGGGTCTCGTCGGGCAACCAGACGTCGGGGCCGTAGACCTTGGTGGCCTTCTCGCCCGCGTACATCTCCATCCAATGGATCTTCTTCTGGCCGCCGTAGGCCTTCGCGACCGCGGCGTCCACCACCTTCAGCATCACCGGCGTGATGTCCAGGCCGGTGCCGTCCCCCTCGATGTACGGGATGATGGGCTGGTCGGGCACGTTCAGCGACATGTCGCCATTGACGGTGATCTTCTGGCCCTGGGAAGGAACCTGGATGTGCTGGTAAGCCATGGGGGGATGCGTCTCCGGCGAGGCAATGGGACAGGTGCAGCCGGCTTCAGCCGTCCGCAAGCCGGGAAATTCTAGCCGCCAAACTCTAGCGCCCTTTTTGACCCGGATCGAACGTCGCGCCGCAACGGCTGTGTCAACCGCCACCGCTACTGCCGCGTTGCCGGAGAGTCTGACATTTCCGTTAGGCAACTTTCAAACGATCGAACTGAAGGAATTCAAATGTCCAAGATCCTCGCTGCCCTCGTCGCCGGTCTGTTCTCCGCCACCGTGTTCGCCCAGGCTGCCGCTCCGGCCGCCGCCGCTGCCCCCGCCGCTCCCGCGAAGGCCGAAGTCAAGGCCGAAGCCAAGAAGGACGTGAAGGCCGAGCCGGCCGCCAAGACCGAGAAGAAGGCCGAAGCGAAGAAGGCCGAGAAGAAGGTTGCCAAGAAGGACAAGAAGGCCGACGCCAAGAAGGAAGAGAAGAAGGAAGAGAAGAAGTCGTAATCCGACTGGCTTCCGCCGCTCTTCGAAAGCCGTCCTTCGGGCGGCTTTTCTGTTTCTGGACCGGCCATTTCGCACACGGGCGATGTCAACCCGGCAGCTGCGCCCGCCGTTACGGAAGAGCCGGCCCGGACCGCGGGCGGCGACAACGAATCACCTCGAAAGGACTCTCCATGCGCAAGCTGCTGGCCGCCCTGGTCGCCACCGTGTTCGCGTTCTCCACCGCCGCCTTTGCCGCCGACGCCCCGGCAGCCGCCGCGTCCGCCCCCGCCGCGAAGGCGGAAAAGAAGGCCGAAAAGAAGACGGCCAAGAAGGCCGCTCCCAAGAAGACCGCCGCGAAGAAGGACGAGAAGAAGTCCGACAAGAACTGAGCCGCGGTTCACCCTGACGCCGAATGCCCGCCCGCGCGGGCATTTTCGTTGCCGCTCCCCTTACAGTACAGCCCATGAAGAAGTCCCTCGTCCTGGCCGCCGCCTTCGCCGCGGCCGCCGCCTTCGCCCAGGAGCCGCAGATGACGCTGCCGCGGGTGAAGATCACCGCCGGCATGCACGTGATCGACGCCCAGGTGGCGTCGACGACGGACCAGCGCATGACGGGCCTCATGTTCCGCCAGGACATGCCGCAGCACGAAGGCATGCTGTTCGTGTTCGAGTACCCGTCGCAGCAATGCTTCTGGATGAAGAACACGCTGCTGCCCCTGTCGGTGGCCTTCATCGCCGACGACGGCACGATCGTCAACATCGACGAGATGAAGGCGCAGACGCTGGACTCCCACTGTTCCACGAAGCCGGTGCGCTTCGTGCTGGAGATGAACAAGGGGTGGTTCGCGAAGAAGGGGATCAAGGCGGGCGCGAAGCTGGAAGGCCTGCCGTCCCGCTGAAATCGTCATCCCCGCGCAGGCGGGGATCCAGGGCATTGAAAAAGGGCCGCGACGCGGCCCTTTCCCTTGAAAGCCCCGGGTTCCCGCCTGCGCGGGAACGGCGGAGCCTTACGCGAAGTTCTTCGCGACGAAGTCCCAGTTCACCAGCTTGTCGAGATAGGTCTCGACGAACTTCGGGCGCAGGTTGCGGTAGTCGATGTAGTACGCGTGTTCCCACACGTCCACCGTCAGCAGCGCCTTGTCGGCGGTGGTGAGCGGCGTGCCGGCGGCGCCGGTGTTGACGATGTCGACGGAGCCGTCCGGCTTCTTCACCAGCCAGGTCCAGCCCGAACCGAAGTTGCCGACGGCGGACTTCACGAACGCCTCGCGGAAGGCCTGGTAGGTGCCCCACTTGGTGGTGATGGCCTTCGCCAGCGCGCCGGTGGGCTCGCCGCCGCCATTGGGCTTCATGCAGTTCCAGAAGAAGGTGTGGTTCCACACCTGGGCGGAGTTGTTGTAGATGGCGCCCGAGGACTTCTTGATGATGTCCTCCAGCGGCATGTTCTCGAACTCCGTCCCCTTCTGGAGGTTGTTCAGGTTGGTGACGTAGGCCTGGTGGTGCTTGCCATAGTGGTACTCGAGCGTCTCCTTCGAGTAGTTCGGCGCCAGCGCATCCATCGGGTACGGCAGGGGGGGCAGGACGTGTTCCATCTCTTCTTCCTCGCGGGTGTGGTTTGGACGCCCGATTCTAGGGACGATTCAGGATGCCCGGCGCGAGCACCTGCAGATCAACCTCGCCATCCGCAAGGGCGGCGCGGACCTGCTGGCCTGCCTGCGCCTGGGTTGCGCTCGTGATGGCGTGGCCCGACGTCGCGTCGGTGAGCAGCGCATAGCCCCTCTGCAGCACGAGCCGCGGGTCGAGCAGCTGCAGGCGGAGCGCGAACCGATCGTGGTGGCCGAGCGCGCGCTCCAGGCGTGCGGCGACGCCCTTGCGCAGGCGGTCGCGCGCGGAGACCAGCTCGTCCTGCGCGCGTTGCAGCCGCGCCGTGCGCGCGAAGCGCAGCCGCTGGGCCTGCCGCTCGATGCGCAGGTGCTGCTGGGCGGTGCGGGCCGACGGGCGCCCCAGGTGCGCCGCCGCCTGGTCGAGGCGCTGGCTGGCGCGGTCCACGCGCCGCATCGCCGCCTCCTGCAGGCGGTCCTGCATCAAGTCCAGCGCCGCGAGCCAGGTGTCGCGCGGTTGCGCGGCGAGCTCCGCGGCGGCCGTCGGTGTGGGCGCGCGCACGTCGGCGCAGAAGTCGGCGATGGTGAAGTCGGTCTCGTGGCCGACGCCGCTCGCGAGCGGCACCGGGCTCGCCACGATCGCCCGCGCGAGCTGTTCGTCGTTGAAGGCCCAGAGGTCCTCGATGGAGCCGCCACCGCGTACCAGCAGGATCACGTCGATCGTGCCCTGCTCCGCGAGCCGGTACAGCGACTGCAGGCCGGCCACCAGCTCGCCCGGCGCCTGCGCACCCTGCACCGCGGCGGGTGCGAGTACCACCGGCACGTGCGGCGCGCGCCGGCGCAGGCAGGTGACGACGTCGTGAAGGGCCGCGGCCCCCAGCGAGGTGACGATGCCGATGCCTTTGGGCAGCAGCGGCAGCTCGCGCTTGCGCTGCGGATCGAAGAGGCCCTCCGCCTCCAGCTTCGCCTTCAGGCGCAGGAACTGCTCGAACAACGCACCCTGCCCCGCGCGGCGCATGCTCTCCACCACCAGCTGCAGGTCGCCACGCTGCTCGTACACGCCGAGGCGGCCGGTGACCTCCACGAGTTCGCCGTCACGCGGCGCGAAATCCAGCAGGCTGGCCGAACGCCGGAACATCGCGCAGCGGATCTGCCCCTGCGTGTCCTTCAGGGAAAAGTAGCAATGGCCGCTCGCGGCGCGCGAGAAGCCCGTGATCTCCCCGCGCACGGCAACCGGGTTGAAGCGGGCTTCGAGGGTGTCGGCGACGGCGCGGCACAGCGCGCCGACCGCCCAGACGCGGCGCAATCCCGCCGCGGGAGGTCCGTCCGTCAGCAAATCACGCGCCCCTCAGGGTAAACCCGATGGAAATCCATCCACAGCGCGCGGGAGGCGGGGGAAGCGACCGGCACAGCCGCGCGGACGCTGATTTCACGGAGCAAGTCCTTGATTCCAAACAAGATTTTCCTGCTCATTTCGTCATCGTTCTGTCACCCTGCAGCACTGGCGCGGGCTGCCGGGGTGGGTAGGGGGATTTCTCAACAAAGTTATCCACAACATTTGTGAGTGTCGTCCTACGGCCACGTCGGTGCGTCCTACGCGTACGACGCTGCTTCCTGCAGAGGCGCCGTCCCTCATAATCCGCCGCACGCAAGGCGCAAAAAGAGCGCCGATTCCCTGCAGTTGTGACCCCGGCGGAGAACCCCGTTTGCTTTCGATCATACAAGCCGCAGGCTGGCCCATCTGGCCCCTGCTCGCCTGCTCCATCCTTGCCCTCGCCCTCATCATCGAACGCTTCATCAGCCTGAAATCCGGCAAGGTCGCCCCGCCGCGCCTGCTGGACGAAGCGCTTGCGGTGTCGCGCGTGTCCGTGCCCGCGCCTGACGTCGTCCGCCAGCTCGAGCAGAACTCCGCCCTGGGCGAAGTGCTGGCCAGCGGCTTCCGCGCGCTGAACTCCGACCCGCGCTGCAGCGAGGCCGACATGCGGGCCAACATGGAGAACACCGGCCGCGCGGTCGCGCATCGCCTGGAACGCTACCTCAACGCGCTGGCCACGATCGCCTCCGCCGCCCCGCTGCTCGGCCTGCTGGGCACGGTGATCGGCATGATCGAGATCTTCGGGTCGCAAGGCGGCTCGGGCGCGGCCACCGGCGGCAACCCGGCGATGCTCGCCCACGGCATCTCGGTCGCCCTCTACAACACGGCCTTCGGCCTGATCATCGCCATCCCGACGCTGATCTTCTGGCGCTACTTCCGCGGCCGCGTCGACGAATACCTGCTCACGCTCGAACTCGCGGCCGAGCGCTTCGCCCGCCACCTGAACCACCTGCGTCGGGCATGAACTTCCGTCCCCGTGCCAAGGAAGAACCGGAGATCAACCTGATCCCGTTCATCGACGTGCTGCTGGTCGTGCTGATCTTCCTGATGCTGACCACCACGTACAGCAAGTTCACGGAAATGCAGCTGAAGCTGCCGGTGGCCGACACCGAGGCGCAGCGGGACTACCCGAAGGAAGTCGTCGTCGCGGTTTCCGCGGACGGCCGCTACATGGTCAACAAGCAGCCGGTGGAAGGCCGCAGCGCCGAAGCGCTCGGTCCCGCGCTGGCCGAAGCGGCCAAGGCCGGCAAGGACTCCGTCGTGATCATCACGGCCGATGCCACGGCGACCCACCAGTCCGTCATCACGGTGATGGAGGCCGCGCGGCGCGTGGGCCTCACGCAGATCACCTTCGCCACGCAGTCCACGGCGCAGGCCGCGGCCAAGTGAGCGCGCTGCAGCGCGCCTGGCGGAGCCGCGGCCCGCTGGCGCGACTGCTGTACCCCCTCTCCCTCCTCTACGGCGCCCTGGTTGCGCTCGACCGGCGGCTGCGCCGGCCGGAACGGCTGCCCGTGCCCGTCGTCGTCGTCGGCAACGTGGTTGCCGGCGGCGCCGGCAAGACACCCGTCGTCCTGGCCGTCCTGGAGCATCTCCAGCGGCGCGGGCTGCCCGCGGGCGTCGTCTCGCGCGGTTACGGCCGCCAGGGGGACGACTGCCTCGAAGTGCGGCCCGAAGACGATGCGGCACGCACCGGCGACGAGCCGCTGCTGCTGCGGCGGCGCTCCGGCCAGCCCGTGTTCGTCGCGCGGCACCGCGTCGACGCGGGGCACGGGCTGCTGCATTCGTATCCCGCGACGCGGGTCCTCGTGAGCGACGATGGCCTGCAGCACCATGCGCTCGCACGCGACATCGAGATCTGCGTCTTCGACGGCCGCGGCACCGGCAACGGCTGGCTCCTGCCGGCCGGGCCCTTGCGTGAACCCTGGCCGCGCAAGGTGGACCTGGTGCTCCTGCACGGCGACCCGCCCGGCCTCACCGGCCACCGCATGCAGCGCCGGCTGGCGTCGTATGCCGAGCGCGCCGACGGCACGCACCGCCCGCTGGCCGACCTGCGTGCCGCCCCCGTGCACGCGATCGCCGGCATCGCGAATCCCGACGTGTTCTTCGCCATGCTGCGCGAGGCCGGACTTTCGCTCGCGGCGACGCATCCCTTGCCGGACCACCACGACTTCGCCGGCACGCCGTTCCCGGCGGACGCGATCCTGGTGTGCACCGAGAAGGACGCCGTGAAGCTGTGGCGCACGCGCCCGGACGCATGGGCGATCCCGCTGCAGGTGGAGATCCCGGCCGCCTTCTGGCGCGAATTCGATTCGCTCCTCGCTGCGCGGCTATCATCGGCGCATGGATCCCCGCCTCCTTGAGCTGCTGGTGTGCCCCGTGACGAAGGGCCCGCTGGACTACGACCGCGAACGACAGGAGCTGGTCTCCCGCAGCGCACGCCTCGCGTACCCCATCCGCGACGGCATCCCGGTGCTGCTCGAGGAAGAGGCCCGCACGCTGGGCGACGACGAACTGGAGCGCCTCCCCGCGCGCACGCCGCTGGTATAGCGCCGTGGGGTTCACCGTCCTCATTCCGGCGCGACTGGCTTCCACCCGCCTGCCCGACAAGCCGCTCGCGGACATCGCGGGCCTGCCCATGGTGGTGCGCGTCGCCCGGCGCGCCGAAGAATCCGGCGCAACGCAGGTGGTCGTCGCGGCCGACAGCGAGCGCATCGCCGATGCCTGCAGCCGCCACGGCGTGCGTGCGGTGCTGACCCGCACCGACCATCCCTCCGGCAGCGACCGCCTCGCGGAAGCGTGCGAGCTGCTGGGACTGGAGCGCGACGACCTGGTGGTCAACGTCCAGGGCGACGAGCCGCTGATCGACCCCGCGCTGATCGACGCCGTCGCGGACCTGCTCGCGAAGCACCCGCAGGCGAGCATGAGCACCGCCGCCCACCCGATCGCGAGCGTCGAGGAGTTCCGCAATCCCAACGTCGTGAAGGTCGTGCTGCAGGCCGACGGCCTGGCGATGTACTTCAGCCGGGCGCCCATCCCCTGGTGGCGCGACGGCTTCGCCGCCGGCATCACCGCCCTGCCCGACCCCGCGCCCCTGCGCCACATCGGCATCTACGGCTACCGTGCCGGCTTCCTGCGCGCGTTCCCGCGCATGGCGCAGGCGCCGGTGGAAGCCTGCGAGGCGCTGGAGCAGATGCGCGCGCTGTGGCACGGCCACCGGATCGCGGTGCACGTGAGCGACGTGGCACCCGGCGCCGGGGTGGACACGCCAGAGGATCTCGAGCGCGTTCGCCGCGCGTTTTCCCCAGCAGGCTGAGCCGCGCCGCGTCAGTTCCACGCAGGGGGGTGCATGCTATCCTCTGCGGCAACAGGCAGCGAGGCGGCCCGGGAGAGGCCTGCCCGCGAAGCCGCGAAGATTCCAAGAAACCATCCAAGGACCCTTGATGAGACTGATCCTGTTGGGCGCTCCCGGCGCCGGCAAAGGAACACAGGCCACCTTTCTCTGCCAGAAGTACGGCATCCCGCAGATCTCCACCGGCGACATGCTGCGCGCGGCGGTGAAGGCCGGCACGCCGCTCGGTCTCGCGGCGAAGAAGGTGATGGATTCCGGCGCGCTGGTCAGCGACGACATCATCATCGGCCTGGTCAAGGAACGCATCGCGCAACCGGACTGCGCCAAGGGCTTCCTCTTCGACGGCTTCCCCCGCACGATCCCGCAGGCCGACGCGATGAAGAACGCCGGCGTGAAGATCGACTGCGTGCTCGAGATCGACGTGCCCTTCCAGGCCATCGTGGAGCGCATGAGCGGCCGCCGCTCGCACCCGGCCTCGGGCCGCACCTACCACGTCAAGTTCAATCCGCCCAAGGTGGACGGCCAGGACGACGTCACCGGCGAGCCGCTGATCCAGCGCGAGGACGATCGCGAGGAGACGGTACAGAAGCGCCTGGAGGTCTACGCCGCCCAGACGCGCCCGCTGGTGGACTACTACACCAACTGGGCCAAGGCCGACCCGCAGAACGCGCCCAAGGTCCGCAAGATCGACGGCCTGGGCACGGTCGAGGAAATCACCGCGCGCGCGCTCGCCGCCCTGGGCGGGTGATCGCCGCCTGAAGGGTCCCGCCCTTCAGGGCAGCAACTGCAGCAGCAGCGCGATCCGCGCTTTCACCGGCGACAGGCCCTCGGCCGCGGGCAGCTTGTCCGCGGCATGAGGCAGCACGCGCCCCTGCGCGCAGCGTGAGGTGCGCAGCACGCGGACGCCCTGCTGCTGCGCGCGCACCAGTGCTGCCTCCAACAGATGGTGCACGGTGCCGTTGCCGGTGCCGGCCACCACCAGCCCTGCCACTCCTTCGCGCACCAGTGCATCGACGACCGCGCCGCTCGCGCCCGCGTGGCTCAGGACGATCTCCACGCGCGGCCACTGCGCGGCGTCGGGCAGCGACTGCACGCTGCGCGCGGGCATACCCTCCGGCCACGGGCGCAACATGCGCAAGGCGCCTTCCTCCACGTATCCGACCGCACCGGCATCCCCGGACGCGAACGCATCGAGCCGGTAGCCGTGGATCTTCTGCACGTCCCGCGGTCCGTGCACGGTGCCGGCGAACACGACGCAGACGCCTCGTGCCTGTGCCGATGCGGCCACCGCAAGGGCGTCGGCGAGGTTCTGGGGCCCGTCGGGCGCCGCCGACGTCGCCGGCCGCATGGCGCCCGTGAGCACCACGGGCTTCGCCGGCGCCAGCACCGATTGCAGGAAGAAGGCGGTCTCCTCCATGGTGTCGGTGCCGTGCGTGACGACGAGGCCGGCCACGTCCGCCTGCGCCAGCCAGTGCGCGCAGCGCTGCGCGAGCGCGCGCCACACCGCGAAGTCCATGTCCTTGCTGTCGATCTGCGCCACCTGTTCGGCGTCCACGTCGACACCTTCCGGCACGGGCACGCCTGCCAGCAGTTCGGAAACGGCGACCTCACCCGCGCGGTAGCCGAGGTTGTCCTGCGCCGACGCGCCGCGGCCGGCGATGGTGCCGCCGGTGCCCAGGACCACGATTCTTTTGCGACTCACTTGCATTCCCGCCAAAACTGTTCAAAAATACAGATACTGGATATCAACACAGTAACCCGCAGCGCACCGCGCCCAGGAGCCCGCGATGATGGACACACCGAAGCTGACGCCCCGCCAGCAACAGATTCTGGACCTGATCCAGAGCGCCATTGCGCGCACGGGTGCGCCACCGACGCGGGCGGAAATCGCCGCCGAACTCGGCTTCAAGTCGGCCAACGCGGCGGAGGAACACCTGCAGGCCCTGGCGCGCAAGGGCGTGATCGAGCTGGTGAGCGGCACGTCGCGCGGCATCCGGCTGCGGGGCGAGACGCTGCGCTCCATCAACGAGTCGCGCTACAAGCAGTTCGACCTGGCCCTTCCGGGCATGGCGCAGCTCGCATTGCCCCTCGTCGGCCGCGTGGCGGCCGGCTCGCCGATCCTGGCGCAGGAACACGTCGACCAGACCTACTACGTCGAGAGCGGCCTGTTCCAGCGCCGGCCCGACTACCTGCTGAAGGTGCGCGGCATGTCGATGCGCGACGCCGGCATCATGGACGGCGACCTGCTCGCGGTGCAGGCGACCAAGGACGCGAAGAACGGCCAGATCATCGTCGCGCGCCTGGGTGACGACGTCACCGTCAAGCGCTTCCGCCGCAACAAGCACCTGATCGAACTGCATGCGGAGAACCCGGACTACCCCACGATCGTGGTGGAACCGGGCGAGCCCTTCGAGGTGGAAGGCGTGGCCGTCGGCCTGATCCGCAACACGATGCTGATGTAACCCCCCGCGGCTCCCGCAGGTGGCAGGCGTATGGCGAGGCATCGCCATCACCCTGCGGCTGCCGCATGTCCGGATGAATCCTGCCTGTGCCAACGTTCAAAGGAGCTGTCACATGGCAAACGCATTCCTCTTGTCCCTTTCGCACGTGTTCGCGCGGCTGCAGGATCTCGCTTCGCTGTTCCTGCTGCGCCCCACGCCGGTGGCCTATGTCCCCGTGCGCGAACCGGTGCGGCGCCCCGCATGGCATGGGCCGGTGCGCCAGCCGCCCGCGCGGCCGCAGCGCCCGCAGGCCCTGCGGGTCGTGCGCGTGATCGAGCCCAGCGCGCCCCGCGCGGTAGCGGGCCGCATGGTGATCTCGGGCCGCCTGGCCGACGTCTGCGCGGAGCTCGATCGGCTGGCGGCGCTGGAGGCGGGCAACGAGCCCGCGCCGCTGGCGCAAGCCGTAGGGTGGCGATGAGGTGTAGGGTGGCGGTGAGGCCGCAGGCCGAACCCCACCGCCGCCGGAGCCACGCTCAGCGCTGCGCGCCGGCCAGGTAGTCCGTCTTGCCCAGGTCCACCCCGTTGTGCCGCAGGATCGCGTAAGCCGTGGTCACGTGGAAGAAGAAATTGGGCAGCGCCCAGGTCGTCAGGTAGGCCTCGCCGGTCATGGTGCGGGTCTTTTCACGGCCGACGGGGAAGGTGATCTCCCGGCCTTCCTTGCCTTCCAGCACGGACGCCGGGACGCTCGCCAGGAAGTCCAGGGTCTTCTGGATGCGGGCCTTCAGCTCCGGGAAGGTCGTCTCGTTGTCCTCGAACTTGGGGGCGTCGACGCCCCCGATGCGCGCCACGGCCAGCTTGGCGGCGTCGCAGGCGATCTGGATCTGCTTGGTGAACGGCAGCATGTCCGGCGCCAGCCTGGCGGTCGCGAGCACGGACGGGTCGAACTTGCGGGTCTCGGCATTGGCCACGCCCTTGTCGAGGATGTGGATCAGGTTGCGCAGCGTGTTCTGGAACACGGGGATGCTCGCCGAGTACAGGGAAAAAGCCATCGTGGGGACTCCTTGTGTCGAAAAGGCGGCATGGTAGCGCCGCTCCTCCGTCTCTGCAGGCGGGCACCGCGAGAGCCAAGGCACAATCGGGGGGCGATGAACATTGTCATTCTCGATGACTACCAGGACGCAGTCCGCAAGCTGCAATGCGCGTCCAAGCTGGAAGCCTACCCGGCCAAGGTCTTCACCAACACGGTCAAGGGCATCGGCCAGCTGTCGGTGCGCCTGCGCGATGCCGACGTGATCGTCCTGATCCGGGAACGCACGGCCATCACGCGTCAGCTGGTGGAAAAGCTGCCGCGCCTGAAGCTGATTTCGCAGACCGGCCGCGTCGGCGCCCACATCGACATCGAAGCGTGCACCGAACGCGGGATCGCCGTCGCCGAGGGCGTGGGCTCGCCGATCGCACCGGCCGAACTCACCTGGGCCCTGATCATGACGGCCACGCGCCGCCTGCCGCAGTACATCAGCAGCCTGAAGCACGGGGCCTGGCAGCAGTCCGGCATGAAGTCGGCGTCCATGCCCCCCAACTTCGGCGTCGGCACGGTGCTGCGGGGCAAGACGCTGGGCATCTGGGGCTACGGCAAGATCGGCCAGCTGGTGGCGGGCTACGGCAAGGCCTTCGGCATGCGCGTGCAGGTGTGGGGCAGCCCGGACTCGCGCGCCAAGGCGGTCGCCGACGGCCTGCTGGCCGCGCCCAGCCGCGAAGCCCTGTTCGCCGACAGCGACGTGCTCAGCCTGCACCTGCGCCTGAACGAGGAAACCTTCGGCATCGTCAAGCTCGAGGACCTCAATCGCATGAAGCCCACCTCGCTGATCGTCAACACCTCGCGCGCCGAGCTGATCGAGCCCGAGGCGCTGATCGCCGCCCTGAACCGCGGGCGTCCGGGCATGGCGGCCATCGACGTCTTCGAGAGCGAACCCATCCTGCAGGGCCACGCCCTGCTGCGCCTGGAAAACTGCATCTGCACGCCGCACATCGGCTACGTGGAGCAGGAAAGCTACGAGCTGTACTTCGGCGCCGCGTTCGACAACGTCGTCAACTACATCAAGGGCACGCCCACCAACATCGTCAACCCCGGCGCCTTGCAGGTACGCCGCTAGGGTTATTGGAAATGCGGATGATGCGCTCCCGCCATCCGTGAGCCTTCCCAGGGAGCCCATGTCCACCACCACCACCGCGGGCACCGCGCCGGCGGGCAGCACGCTGCCCTCCGTGCTGTGGTCCATGCTGTTCGGCAATTTCGTGATCGGCACCGGCGTGATGGCCGTGCCGGGCACCCTCAACGAGATCAGCAGCGACCTCTCGGTGCCCGTGGGCACCGCCGGCCAGCTGATTTCGGCCGGCGCCGTCCTCATGTGCGTCGGGGCGCCGCTCGGCGCCGCGTTCGTGGCGGGCTGGGACCGCCGCCGGCTGCTGGCCCTGTCCATGGCCTGGTACGCGCTGCTGCACCTGGCCTGCGCGCTCGCATCGGGCTTCGCCGCCCTGCTCCCGCTGCGCGTGCTGGCGCTGGTGTCCCCCGCCATCTTCACGCCGCAGGCCGCCGCCTGCGTCGGGCTGCTGGTGCCGCCGGAACAAAGGGGCCGCGCGATCACCTTCATCTTCCTGGGCTGGTCCGTCGCCTCGGTGCTGGGCATGCCCATCGCCGCCTACGTGGGCGGCACGCTCGGCTGGCGGGCCGCCTTCGCCGCGGTCGCGGTCCTGAGCGTGGTGAGCGCCGTGTGGGTGTGGCGCGCCATGCCTGACGGCGTGAAGCCGCCCGCGCTGTCGCGCGCCGCGTGGTCCGAGACCTTCCATTCGAAGGCGCTCATGACGTGCGTCCTGGTGACCGTGCTCTATGCGGCAGGCCAGTTCGTCCTGTTCTCGTATTTCGCGCCCTACTTCAAGCTGAAGATGGCGCTCTCGCCCGGCGCGCTGAGCCTGTACTTCATGTGGTTCGGCGCCTTCGGCCTGGTGGGCAACATGCTCATGTCCCGCTACATCGACCGCATCGGCGCGCCGCGTGCCGTGATGATCGGCATCGCGCTCATGGCCGCCACGATGCTGCTGTTCCCGCTCGGCACCAGCCTGTGGCTGGCCGCCCTGGTGAGCATCCCCTGGGCGCTGGGCTGCTTCTCCTCGAACTCGGCGCAGCAGGCGCGGCTGGTCGGGATGGCGCCGGCCCTGGCCGCGGCCTCGGTCGCCCTCAATTCCTCTGCCATGTACGCCGGCCAGGCGCTGGGCGCGGCCACGGGCGGCTGGATGATCGCGCAGGACGGCATGGACTGGCTGCACTGGGCCGGCTTCGCCGGGCTGCTCGCCGCGATGGCCGCCAGCGCGCTCGCCACGCGGTTCGCGCGCCTGGGACGCTAGTCCGCGCGCCTACGGGCGCGTGTCCCCGCCGTCCGCGCTGGCGGGGTCGAAGCTGCTCATGTCGAAATCGAGCGGCTGCAGCCCGCTCGGCCCCGCCTGCGGGTCGCCGAGGTCGATGTCCACGCCGAGCCGCGCCGATGCCGGCGGGATCATCAGCCGCTCCCGCTCCGTGAGCGGCGCCTCCGTGGGCCGGCCAGTCGCATTCAGTGCTTCCACCGCCGTGTCCGCGAAGGTGCTGTTCGCCCCCCTTGTTTCGGCCTGCAGGTCCGGGTTCATGTCCCGGGCGATGTGCCGCAGCAGCACGAGCTCGCGGTAGGCCGCCAGGCTGAACGGCTCGCCGCCCGCCTTGCCTTCCTTGCGAAAGATCGATTCGTCGATGACCTCCAGCACCTTGGGCGAGGGCCAGAGGGCGACGATGCGGTCCAGGGCGCGGTCGTACGCGTCCAGCGTGCCCGTGGCCTGGCCGAATTGATCGAAGTCGGGCACCTGCGCCGCGAAGCGCTGGCGGAAGGTCGCGCGCAGGCGGTCGAACTGCGGGCGCCGGCCCAGCGCGTGGTACAGCTCCAGCAGGTCCAGCCACGCGAGCGCCCCGGTTTCGACCTGGTCGTGCACGTGCGTCTCCAGCACGCGCACCGCCTGCTCGGTTTCGCCGATGGACAGGAAGAAATCCGCCTTGTCGTGCACGTCGACCAGTTCCTGCACGCCCACCGTGCGCAACGCGCCGCTGCGGCTCGTGCGGAACAGGCCGCCCCAGCCCGAGGCGAAACCGCGGGATGGCGACGGTGCGGCAGCGGACTTGCGCGAGGCAACCGGCGAGACCACGTTCGTCACGGTCGGCGGGACGGCATCCGGTGGCACGGCACGCGCCGGTGCCTTGGCAGCCACAGGCTTCGGCGCCGCGGGCAGGGTGGGCACCCTGGGCTGCACCGTGTCGCCATGCAGTTCGAACCAGCGGCCGACCTTCTGCAGCTGGCGCTCCCGGTACCAGCGCCAGCCCAGGACCGCCAGCAGGACAAACAGCACCACGGCGAGGCCGGCCACCAGCGCCGAGGCCACGTTGCGCTCCTTCCGGTCACGCTCGGCCTGCGCGCGCAACTCGGCGATCGCGACCGCGTTGTCGCGGATGGCGCCGCGCACGGAGTCCAGGTCGCGTTGCATCGCCTGCAGGCGCGCTGCGTCTTCCACCGCCTGCTCCGGACTTCTCTGGAGCGCCTGCCACAAGGCGGCGAAGGCCTGCCGCTGCTGCGCGCCGGCGGCTGCCGGCGGCGCGAGCTGCGACGTGATGCGCAGGATCGGATCGCGATCCAGATCGAGGTCCAGTGGTTCGAGCTTCAGGCGCGCGCGGGGGGTGGCCGCGCGACGCCCGGTGTGCCGCGCGGGCGCGCGGGCCTGGGGGCGCGTCACGGCGGCGAGCGGCGAAGAAGCGGCTGCGGTCACCGGCGGGACCGCAGCGACGGCGCGCTCCACCGGTTCGTCCCGGGGCGGCAGCTCGGACAGCAGCACGTAGCGCCGGGCGCTCGCCTGGTTGCACCCGACTTTCAGGTACACCGTCACCATCGGCTCGTCGACGGGCTCGGACGACTGCACGCGCACCGTGCCCAGCCCGGGCCCGGCGGGCTCCAGCCGCACCGAAGGCGCCACCTGGCGCTCGCCGTAGAAGACGTCGGCACTCGCGCACGGCGGCTCGCCCGTGGGCGTGTCCACCGTCACCGGAACCGTGACCTCCAGCGGACGCCCGAGGAGCGCCGCGCCATGGGCGCGTCCCAGCGTCAGGGCGGCGGCGGGCGCCGCCGGCAGCCATCCGCACGCCGCGAGCAGCAGGAAACGGACGGTAACTGGGTGCAACATCGGCCGCCATTCTAGGCACGGCCGGGCTGGCGGCCCAAGGACTTCTTTCCGGGAGGCGACAGCCGTCAGCCCCCGATAATCGGCCGATGGAGACCCGTTACAAGACGATAGGCGTCGCCGGTGCCGGCGCCATGGGGCGCGGCATCGCGCAGATCGCCGCACAGGCCGGCAGCACGGTGCGGCTGTACGACACCCAGCCCGAGGCGGTGCAGCGCGCCATCCGCGAGCTGGGACAGCAGTGGGACCGGCTGCTGGAGAAGGGCCGCATGGACGCGGCCGCCGTAGCCGCCGCGAAGGAGCGAGTGCAGCCCGCGCCGCGGCTGGACGACCTGGCCGGCTGCGAGCTGGTGGTCGAGGCCATCATCGAACGCCTGGACGTCAAGAAGGCGCTGTTCGCGCAGCTGGAAGGGATCGTCGGTCCTGATGCCGTGCTGGCGACCAACACTTCGTCCCTCCCGGTGACCGCCATCGCCGCCGGCCTGCAGCGCCCGCAGCGCGTGGCGGGCTACCACTTCTTCAACCCGGTTCCGCTGATGAAGGTGGTGGAGGTCATCGCCGGCCTGAAGACCGACCCCGCGGTGTGCGAAGGCCTCACGGCCTACGCGAAGCAGATGGGCCACACCCCGGTGCAGGCGCAGGACACGCCCGGCTTCATCGTCAACCACGCCGGCCGCGGCTACAACACGGAGGCCCTGCGCATCGCGAGCGAAGGTGTCGCCGATTTCGCCACGATCGACCGCATCCTGCGCGACCAGGTCGGATTCAAGCTCGGTCCCTTCGAGCTGATGGACCTCACCGGCCTGGACGTGTCGCACCCGGTGATGGAATCGGTGTACCGGCAGTACTACGACGAGCCGCGCTACCGCCCCAACGTGATCACGGCGCAGCGCCTCGCCGGCAATGTCCTGGGTCGCAAGACCGGCGAAGGCTTCTATCGCTACGTGGACGGCAAGGCACAGGTGCCGGACGAGCCGCCCGCGCCCAAGGTCGACGAGATTCCGCCCGTGTGGGTGTCGACCCGTGCCGCCCGGCGCGCCGAGCTGTACCAGCTGCTGAAGGACCTCGGTGCGAAGGTGGAGACGGGCCAGTCGCCCTCCCCGCAGGCGCTGACGCTGGTGGCGCCGCTGGGCTTCGACGTGACGACGGTCGCCGTCGTGGAGCGCCTCGACCCGGCGCGCACCGTCGGCATCGACATGCTGATCGAAGACGCCGCGACGAAGCGGCGCGTGCTGGCCACCAATCCCGCCACGCGCGCCGACATGCGCGATGCGGCCCACGCCCTGTTCGCGCGCGACGGCAAGCCCGTGACCGTGATCCGCGACTCGGGCGGCTTCGTCACCCAGCGCGTGATCGCCACCATCGTCAACATCGCCTCCGACATCTGCCAGCAGCGCATCTGCACGCCGCGCGACCTGGAGACGGCCGTCACGCTGGGCCTGGGCTACCCGCTCGGGCCGCTGGCGATGGGCAACCGCTGGGGCCCCACCAACGTGCTGGAGGTGCTGTTCAACCTGCAGACGGTCTACGGCGATCCGCGCTATCGCCCCAGTCCCTGGCTGCGGCGCCGCGGCGCGATCGGCCTGTCGCTGCTGCAGGAGGAAAGCTGAGATGGCCGCCGAACTCAAGAGCGCGAGCGAGGGCCGCACCATGGTCCTCACCATCAGCAACCCCGAGCACCGCAACGCGCTGGGGCCGGAGATCTATGCGGCGGGCGTGGAAGCGCTCAATGCGGCCGACAGCAACCCGGAGGTGCGCAGCGTCGTCATCACCGGCGCCGGCGGCACCTTCTGCGCCGGCGGCAACCTGCAGCGGCTGCTCGACAACCGGGCGAAGCCGCCGGAGGTGCAGGCGCGCTCCATCGAAGGCCTGCATGGCTGGATCGAGGCGGTGCGCACCTTCCCCAAGCCGGTGATCGCCGCGGTGGAAGGCGCCGCGGCCGGCGCCGGTTTCTCGCTGGCGCTGGCCTGCGACTTCATCGTCGCGGCGGACAACGCCGTCTTCGTCATGGCCTACAGCAACATCGCCCTGTCGCCCGACGGCGGCGGCAGCTGGAGCCTGGCACGCGCCCTGCCCCGCCAGCTGGCGAGCGAGCTGCTGATGTGCGGCGAGCGCCTGGGCAGCGCCCGCCTGCAGCAACTGGGCGTGGTGAACCGCGTGACGCCCCCCGGCGGCGCGCTCGAGGACGCGCTGGCGCTGGCGTCGAAGCTGAACGAGCGTGCCCCCAACGCGCTCGCCAGCATCAAGGAACTGCTGAACGACGCGCCCGCCGTGCCGCTGACGCAGCAGCTCGCGAGCGAACGCGATCACTTCGTCCGCAACCTGCACCACGCCAATGCCGGCATCGGCATCCAGGCGTTCCTGGCCAAGCAGCCGCCGCGCTATTCCTGAGCCTTTGCGCCGGCATCGGTGGGGTTCGCTGCGCTCACCGCCACCCTGCACGGGGACGGTCTCCGTAGGGTGGTGGTGAGCGCAGCGAACCCCACCGCGGGACGCTCAGGTGACAACCCTGAGCATCCACCGGCGTCCCGGGCGTGACAATGGCCACCGGCGCAGTCGCTCACAAGACAGACCATGGACGACCCCATTCTTACGATTGAAGAACGCGCGGCAATCAACAGCGGCCGCTGGTTTGCTTCGCTCTCACCATCGCTCCGACACGACATCCTCCGATGCGCCTTCGTCAAACGCTTCAAGGACGGCGACCTGATCTGCGCCCGGGGGGACCCGGCGGAGTTCTGGAGCGCCGTGGCGCGCGGCTCGGTCCGGGTGAGCTCGACGTCGATCACGGGCAAGCAGGTGACGCTGCAGTACGTGGAGCCGGGCATCTGGTTCGGCGACGTGGCGATCTTCGACGGGGAGCGGCGGACGCACGACGCCTATGCGCATGGCGACACGACGATGCTGATGGTGTCGCGGGCGGACCTGCAGAAGATCCTGGCGCAGCACGTGGAACTGTACGAGGCGCTGCTGCGGCTGCAGGCGCGGCGCGTCCGCCAGCTGTTCGGGCTGGTGGAGGACCTGAACACCCTGCCCCTGCGCGCGCGCCTGGCCAAGCAGCTGTCGCACCTGGTGCGCAGCTACGGCGTGCCATCGCTCGCCAACGGCGGCGAGGTGCGCATCGGGCTGCAGCTGGCGCAGGAGGAACTGGCGCACCTGCTGGGCGCGTCGCGCCAGCGCGTGAACCAGGAACTGAAGCAGATGGAACGCGAGGAGGTCATCCGCATCGAGCCGGGCGGGCTGGTGGTGCGGGACCGCGAGGCCTTGCTGCGCATCGTCGAGGCCGACAACTGACGCGCAGCGTCATCCCCGCGCAGGCGGGGATCCAGGAACATGACCCCATGAGCGACAACTTCGAGCATTTCGTCGGCACGCGCCCGGTGACCGACAAGCACGCCTTCGACACCGGCGCGCTGACGGCCTGGCTGGAGAAGAACCTGGACGGCTTCCGCGGCCCCCTCTCCGTGGAGATGTTCAAGGGCGGCCAGTCCAACCCCACCTACAAGCTGCTCACGCCGCAGCGCACCTACGTGATGCGCGCCAAGCCCGGGCCGGTGGCGAAGCTGCTGCCGTCCGCGCACGCGATCGAGCGCGAGTACGCCGTCATGAGCGGCCTGCACGGCACGGACGTCCCGGTGCCGCGCATGTACGCGCTGTGCGAGGACGAAGCGATCATCGGCCGCGCCTTCTACGTCATGGAGTTCATGGCAGGCCGCGTGCTGTGGGACCAGGCGCTGCCCGGCATGACGCAGGCGCAGCGCGGCGAGATCTACGACGAGATGAACCGCGTGATCGCGGCCCTGCACACGGTGAAGTTCGCCGAGCGCGGCCTGGCGGGCTACGGCAAGCCCGGCAACTATTTCGAGCGCCAGATCGGGCGCTGGAGCAAGCAGTACAAGGCCTCGGCCGACGGCGCCGGCCCCATGAGCCAGCCCATCCCGGAGATGGAAAAGCTGGTCGACTGGCTGCCTGCGCACATCCCCGCCGCGGCGCGCGACGAGAGCAAGGTCTCCGTCGTGCACGGCGACTACCGCCTGGACAACCTGATGTTCCACCCGAGCGAGCCGCGCGTGATCGCGGTGCTGGACTGGGAACTGTCCACGCTGGGCCATCCGCTGGCGGACTTCAGCTACCACTGCATGGCCTTCCACATCCCCCACGGCTCCTTCCGCGGCATCGGCGGCCTGGACCTGGCGGGGCTGGGCATTCCCGACGAGGACGCGTACATGCGCCGCTACTGCGACCGCACCGGCCTCGCCACCGTCGCCGACCTGAAGGCCGACTGGAACTTCTACATGGCCTACAACATGTTCCGCATCGCCGCGATCCTGCAGGGCATCGCCAAGCGCGTGGAGGCCGGCACGGCCTCCAGCGCCCAGGCCGTCGCCTCGGGCAAGACCGCGCGGCCGATGGCGGAACTCGCCTGGTCCTTCGCGCAGAAGGCCTGACCCATTCATCCCGGGAGCACCGCATGGATTTCGACTATTCCACCAAGACCAAGGAACTCCAGGCGCGCCTGCAGAAGTTCATGGACGACCACGTCTATCCGAACGAGGGCACCTACAAGAAGCAGCTGCAGGCGAACACCGAGGCGGGCAAGCGCTGGTCGCCGCTGCCGGTGATCGAGGAGCTGAAGGGCACCGCCAGGAAGGCCGGGCTGTGGAACCTGTTCCTGCCGGTGGACACCGCGGAAGCCTCGGGCTACCAGGGTGCGGGCCTCACCAACCAGGAATATGCGCCGCTCGCCGAGATCATGGGCCGCGTGCCGTGGTCCAGCGAGGTCTTCAACTGCTCCGCGCCGGACACCGGCAACATGGAGACGATCGCCCGCTACGGCTCCGACGAGATCAAGGCGAAGTGGCTGAAGCCGCTGCTCCATGGCGAGATCCGCTCGGCGTTCGCGATGACGGAGCCGGAGGTCGCATCGTCCGACGCCACGAACATTGCCACGCGCATCGAGCGCCAGGGCGACCACTATGTCATCAACGGCCACAAGTGGTGGATCTCCGGCGCGGCGGACCCGCGCTGCAAGGTCTTCATCACCATGGGCAAGACCGATCCGGATGCGCCCAAGCATTCGCAGCAGAGCATGATCGTGGTGCCTGCGGACACGCCCGGCATCCGCATCGTGCGGCCGCTGAGCGTGTTCGGCTACGACGACGCGCCGCACGGCCACGTCGAGATGTACTTCGAGAACGTGAAGGTGCCGGCCGGCAACATGCTGCTCGGCGAAGGCCGCGGTTTCGAGATCGCGCAGGGCCGCCTCGGCCCCGGCCGCATCCATCACTGCATGCGCCTGATCGGCCTGGCCGAGCGCGCGCTGGAGCTGATGTGCCGCCGCTCGCTGGCGCGCACCGCGTTCGGCAAGACGATCGCGCAGCAGACGGTGACGCAGGAGCGCATCGCCGAAGCGCGCTGCAAGATCGACATGGCGCGCCTGCTGACGCTGAAGGCGGCCTGGATGATGGACGTGGCGGGCAACAAGGTCGCCAGGACCGAGATCGCGATGATCAAGGTGGTGGCGCCCACCATGGCCTGCCAGGTGATCGACTGGGCGATGCAGGCGCACGGCGGCGGCGGCGTGTCCGACGACTTCCCGCTCGCCAGCGCCTATGCCGGCGCGCGCACGCTGCGCTTCGCCGACGGTCCGGACGAGGTGCACCGCAATGCGATCGCGAAGTGGGAGCTGGGGAAGTACGGCGCGTATGGGAAGGATGCGAACGTGCCGGTGACGCGCGGGGGGTGATGTGCCGTCGTCCCGCGGAGGCGGGGACCCAGGGCTTTCGAGGAAAGCGGCCGCACGGCCGCTTTTTCTTTTGGGCGCCCTGGATTCCCGCCTCCGCGGGAATGACGGGGCGGGGGCTACTTCCTGAACGCCCCCAGCGCGCTCTCGCACGCGTTCACGAAGATGTCCGTCGCATGGTCCAGCGTGGCCATGTCCGGCGGCATGTACTGCATGCGCAGGTAGCACTTGCCGCGCAGCAGGACGATCATGAAGGGAACCTGCGCCGTCGGCGAAGGATCCGGCCAGGACACCAGCTGCTGGATGAGGTGGTCGTCCACCCAGGCCAGCGCGTGCTCGCGCTGGTCCGACAGCACGGCGTAGCGCGCCCAGAAGGTGTCCACGGGGCCTTCCCAGCCGATCTCGTCGTACATGGCAAGCCAGCGCATCTCCTCGGGCAGGCGCGGGTCCGCGGTGGTCTGCAGGGTGTCGGTGATCATGCTGTAGGCGCGGCGCTCGAGTGCCTCCTTCAGCGGGCGGTTGATGATCATCGCCCCGATGTCGTCGTCGACCCCCAGCTCGGCCCGGGCGCGCAGCTCCTCGCCGACGATGTAGTCCCGCGTGGGGCGTCCCAGTTCCATGCGCCAGGGACGGCCGCCGACCTTGCCCTGCATGGTCATCGAGTTGCCCAGGGTGCCACCTGAGAAACTCATGCCGCGCGACGCGGCCCACTCCGAAACCGGCCCGTGCGCCTGCGCCAAGGTGCTGTCTCCGCGCTCCTTGGGATCACGCTGGAAGGCCTTCTTGATCCGGTCGAACATCGGGCAGGGCTTTCGCCTAAAGTCGGAACATTATGGATTGAAACAGGAGGTTACGCGCGTGTCCACCATCGAGGTCCATTCCTGGCCCACCCCCAACGGCCACAAGGTGCACATCATGCTCGAAGAGTGCGGTCTGCCCTATCGCGCCATCCCGGTGAACATCGGGGCCGGCGAGCAGTTCCGCCCCGATTTCCTGGCGATCAGCCCGAACAACAAGATCCCCGCGATCGTGGACCCGGACGGGCCGGACGGGAAGCCCATCTCCCTCTTCGAGTCCGGCGCCATTCTCGTCTACCTCGCCTCCAAGACCGGCCGCTTCCTGCCGGCCGCGGACCGGGCGAAGTTCGAGGTGCTGCAGTGGCTGATGTTCCAGATGGGCGGGGTCGGTCCCATGCTCGGGCAGACGCACCACTTCCGCGTCTACGCGCCGGAGAAGATCACGTACGCCATCGACCGCTACACCAACGAGGCGCGGCGGCTCTATGGCGTGATCGACAAGCGCCTGTCGCAAAGTGCCTGGCTGGGCGGCGACGAATACTCGATCGCCGACATCGCCACCTTCCCCTGGCTGCGCAGCTGGCAGAACCAGGGCATCGTGCTGGAGGAGTACCCGCACCTGAAGCGCTGGTTCGACACCATCGCGGCGCGTCCCGCGGTGCAGCGCGGCGTGCAGGTGCTTGCCGACCTGCGCAAGCCGATCACCGACGACAAGGCGCGCGAAGTGCTGTTCGGCGCGACGCAATACCAGCGCCGGTGACGGCGCTCAGGCGACTCCGCGGATCCGCAGGCCGCTGAACAGGGCGGAGGCCGCGGCCATGGCTGCGGCCAGTCCCAGCGCCAGCCCGAGCCCGCCGGAGCGCACGCCGGCCACGCTGAAGATCACGCCCAGCATCACCGCGCCGAGCGACTGGCCGGTGAGGCGCGCGGTGCCGAGCATGCCGCTCGCCGCGCCCGCGCGCTTCAGCGGCGCGCTCGTGACGATCGTGTGGTTGTTCGGAGACTGGAACAGCCCGAAGCCGGCGCCGCACAGGGCGAGCGGCAGCGCGATGCGCCAGGTGGCCGGCACGTCGGGCAGCGCGGCCAGCAGGCCCAGGCCGAGGGCGAGCAGCGACAGGCCGATGGCGCCCAGCAGCCCGCCGCCGAAGCGGTGGATCAGGCGCCCCGCGACGGGTGCGACCAGCACGATCGCCGCCGGCCACGCCGTGATCAGGAGGCCCGCCTCGAAGTGGCTGCGGCCCTGGCCTTCCAGCAGCAGGAAGGGCAGCGCGACGAAGGCCAGCGTCTGCGCGGCGAACGCGCTGACGGAGGTGCACATGGACAGGGCGAAGACGCGGATGCGCAGCAGGTCCACGGGGAACAGCGGCGCCGGCTGCCGCCACATCCGCCGGATGTAGATCGCCCCCACGAGGCCCGCGGCGCCCAGCAGCCCGAACGCGAGCCCCAGCGTGCGCGGCGCGACGCTGCCGCCCTCGCGCACGCCGAAGGCGTCCGCGCCGAGGAAGACCAGCGAGAACATCGCCACGTTCAGGAGGACGTCCAGCAGCCGCACCGGCTCGCCCGAGGGCGGCGCGTCGTTGGCGGGCAGCGATCGGCGCGCGAGCACGAAGACGGCCAGCCCGATCGGCAGCTGGATCGTGAACAGCCAGGGCCAGGACGCGAAGGACAGGATCAGGGCGGAGATGCTGGGGCCGGCAACCGACGACGAAGCCACCACGACCGAATTGAGCGCGATCCCGCGCCCCAGCACGCTGGTGGGATAGGTCAGGCGCACCAGGGCGGCGTTGACGGCCATCATCCCGGCGGCGCCCAGGCCCTGCAGCGCGCGGGCGCCCGCCAGCAGCAGCAGCGAAGGCGCGATCGCGCAGGCCAGCGAAGCGACCGTGAACACCATCAGTCCCACGAGGTACACGCACCGGTAGCCCACGCGTTCGCCCAGCTGCGCGCAGGGCAGCAGCAGCACCAGCGTCGCCAGCTGGTAGGCGTTGACGACCCAGACGGCCGCCGAGGCAGACGCGCCGAAGTGATGCGTGATGTCGGGCAGCGCGAGATTGACGATGCTGCTGTCCAGGACCGACAGCGAAATCCCCAGCAGGATCGCCGCCATCGCCCAGTAACGCTGCGGCACCGGCAGTCCGTCGGCGACGCCTGCGTGCCCCTCTTCCACCTTCTTTTGCACGGGCGCGAGTCTACCCGCGCGCAGGTGGCCTTGCGGCGCCCACTAGAATCGCAGCCTTTCGTTCGCCGCCCGTGCGCGGCACAAGGCTGTACCGGTCCCATGTTCAAGAGCGCGTGTTTCTTTCGCATCGCAGACGATTTCCAACTCCCCGAGCTCGACGCGCTGGAGCGCGTGCTGCAGAAGGCGCGCTTCGTGCCCTGCGGCCCGACGCAGGCCGAGTCCACCGGCTGGGTCGCTCCGCGCGGCAACAAGAGCAAGGTGCTCGCCGAACTCGTGGGCGGCCACCTCGTGCTGAAGCTGCAGACCGAGAAGCGGGCGGTGCCCTCTTCCGCGGTCAAGGCCGCCGTGGAGGAACGCGTGGAGCGCTACAAGGCCGAGACCGGCAACGAGCGCGTGCCGGCGAAGGTGAAGAAGGAATTCAAGGAGGAGGTCCTGCTGGACCTGCTGCCGCGCGCGTTCAGCAAGCGGTCAGCGACGCTGTTGTGGCTGGACCCGAAGGCGAAGATGCTGGTGGTCGATGCCGGCAGCCTGGCCGCCGCGGACCGCATCGTGTCCTCGCTGCTTGCCGCGCTGCTGGAGGTGCCGGGCGCCGGCCCCGCGCTGGACCTGCAGCTGGTGCACACGCAGACCTCGCCTTCCGCGTCGATGGCGCACTGGCTGTCCACGCGCGAGGCGCCGTGGCACTTCACGGTCGACCGCGACTGCGAGCTGAAGGCCGCCGACGAACAGAAGTCCTCGGTGCGCTATTCGCGCCACACGCTGGAGATCGACGAGGTCGCCGAACACATCGCCGCCGGCAAGGTGCCCACGCAGCTCGCCATGACCTGGAACGAGCGCGTGTCCTTCGTGCTCACCGAGGCGGGCCAGCTGCGCAAGCTGAAGATGCTGGACGTGGTGCTGAAGGAAGCGGAAGACGCCAAGGGCAAGGACGACGACAACTTCGACGCCAATGCGGTGATCCTCACCGGGGAGCTGTCGCAGCTGATCCCGGACTTGCTGGAGGCGCTGGGGGGCGAGGCGGAAGCGCCGGCGGTGGAAGGGGAGCCGGAGCGGCTCGCGGCCTGAGGCTGGCCTGCCCGGAGGGAATCGAACCCCCGACAACCTGCTTAGAAGGCAGGTGCTCTATCCAACTGAGCTACGGGCAGCCGGGGAAAGATGGTCGGAGCGATAGGATTCGAACCTACGACCCTCTGGTCCCAAACCAGATGCGCTACCAGACTGCGCTACGCTCCGACTGGGCAGCATTCTAAGCGGCCGACCCGGGGGGCCACGGAGACGGCCCGCCCGTGAAGTACGTTGTGGTGCACCCGCATCAGGCAGGAGATCCCCGTTGTGGGCGGGCACGGGGGCATGCAAACTAAACGGCAACATTTAGATACATAGCGGTTCGCCCGTCCTGCCCACCCGATGAAGTTCCAGTTGACCATCGCCCGCAAGCTGTTCGGGCTCAGCCTCCTTGCCGTCGCCTTCATGGTCGGCATCGGCGTCGTCGGCCTCGCCGCCCGCCACTACCTGACCGCCGGCTCGGAGCGCGTGCTGGCCGCCCAGGAAGCCCTGCGCCAGCAAATGCAGGCCGACCAGGCCCATGACGCGTTGCGCGCCGACGTACTGGCCGCGCTGCTGGCGGCCCGCCTGGCCGACCAGGCCGAGGCCCAGGCGATCCGCAAGGACCTCGACGAGCACCGCGGCGAGCTGGCCCAGTCGCTGCAGAAACTCGACCAGCTGGACCTGGACGCCACCACGCGGGCTGCGCTGACGAAGGCCAGGCCCGGGCTGGAAGCCTACGCGACGCGCGCCAGCGACCTCGTGAAGCTTGCCTACGAGGACCGCATCTCCGCGCAGGGCCAGCTGGCGGCCTTCATGGCGGCCTTCAAGAAGGTCGAACAGGAGATGTCCGCGGTGAGCGACCTGATCCAGGACCGGGCCCACGTGGCGGAAGCCGAAAGCCGCGCGACGTCGACACGCGCCGCCTACGCCATGACGATCGGCACCGCGCTGGCCACCCTGGTGCTCCTGGTCATCTCCTATGCGATCAGCCGCAACGTCGTGCGCCGCCTCGACAGCGCCGTGCAGGTCGCGCGCACCGTCGCCCGGGGCGACCTGAGCTCGCACGTGCAGGTGCAGGGCAGCGACGAAGTGGCGCAGCTGCTGGAGGCGCTGGGAACGATGAACGACAACCTGGTGCAGCTGGTGGGCACCGTGCGCCAGAGCAGCGACGGCATCGCCGCCGGCAGCATGCAGATCGCCACCGGCAACCAGGACCTGAGCCAGCGCACGGAGGAACAGGCAAGCAACCTGCAGCAGACCGCCGCCTCGATGGAGCAGATCACCACCACCGTCCGCGCCAACACGGACACCACGCGCCAGGCGAGCACGATGGCGGCGACCGCCAGCGCGTCCGCCGTGGAAAGCGGTCGCGCCGTGCAGAAGCTGGTCACGGCCATGGAGGGCATCACCGACGCCAGCCGCCGCATGACGGAGATCATCGGCGTGATCGACGGCATCGCGTTCCAGACCAACATCCTCGCCCTCAATGCGGCGGTGGAAGCGGCCCGCGCCGGCGAGCAGGGACGCGGGTTCGCGGTGGTCGCCTCGGAAGTGCGCGCCCTGGCGCAGCGCAGCGCGTCGGCCGCCAAGGAGATCAAGACCCTCATCGGAGCGAGCGTGGAGCAGGTCCGTACGGGCGAGCAGGACGCCCGGAACGCCGGCACGGGCATGGAGCAGGTCGTGCAGCAGGTGCGGCAGGTCACCGAGCTGCTGGCGGCGATCAGCAGCTCCACGCAGGAACAGGACAAGGGCATCGCGGAGGTGAGCCGCGCGGTGACGCACATCGACCAGGTCACGCAGAGCAACGCCTCGCTGGTGGAGGAAGCCGCGGCTGCCGCCGAAAGCCTCAACCGGCAGGCCGAGCGGCTCGTGCAGGCCGTGTCCCTGTTCCGCACGGACCGGGGCAGCGCGCTGGTACCCGCCTGACGGGCGTCCTGGCCTGAGGTCAGGTCCGCTCCCTACACTCGCGGCATGGTCCGAAGGCTCCTCTTTGCCGCCGCGCTCCTGGTGCTGCCGCTCGCGGCGCTGCTGTGCGCGCAATGGCCGCTGCGCGAATGGGTTCAGGCCTGGTCGCGCCAGGCGAACGACGCGGCGCAGGTCCTGTTCGCGATCGTGATGGCCGCCGGCGTGGTCCATGCCACGCGCACGGGAAGCCACCTTGTCGCGGGTCCCGCCATCCGGTCGCCCCGGGTGCGCGCGGTGCTGGTGGCGGCGTGCGTGCTGCCCTGGTGCCTGTTCCTGCTCTGGCAGTTGACGGCGCCCGTCTGGGAATCCGTGCGCACGCTGGAGAAGTTTCCGGAGACGCTCGACCCGGGCTACTTCCTGATCCGGCTCGCGGCCTGGTGCATGGTGCTCGGCATCCTCGTGCAATCGGTGGCGGACGCCTGGCGGCCGAGGCAGCCGGATGCCTAGCGCCGGACTGGCCATGCTGGCGGTGCTTGCGGCCCTGGTCGCCGGCACCGGCCTGCCGGTCTGGGCGCTGCTCGTCGCGGTGGCCAGCCTGGCCGCCGCGCTCGGCGTCGTGGCTGGCGTGCTGGATGCCGGCGTGCTCGGAGTGGTCTATCCGCGCATCGTCAACCTGCTGGAACACGACCTGCTGCAGGCGATGCCCCTGTACATCTTCATCGGCTTCCTGCTGCAGCGCCTGCCCGTGGCCGACGCGCTCTATCGCTGCCTGGCACGGCTGCTGCGCGGCACGGGCGCCGGCGCGGCGCTCGCGGCCCTGGGCAGCGGCGCGCTGCTCGCGCCCATGAACGGATCGGTCGCCTCGAGCTCCGCCCTGCTCTCGCGCCTGATCGCGCCGCGGCTGGCGGGACTCGCGCCCGCCCGCGCGCTGGCCTTGACCGCCGCGGCCGCGACGATCGGCGTCGTGGTCCCGCCATCGCTGGTGCTGCTGCTCCTGGGCGACGCGATGATGCGCGCCCACACCGAGGCCTCCAACCTCGCGCCTGCCGTGTTCGCGGAGCAGCGCATCATCAACACGCAGGACGTGTTGCACGCGGCCCTGCTGCCGGCGCTGGCGGTCGTCGCGCTCTGGGCCCTCGTCGCCTGGCGCAAGGGACGCAAGGCGCTTACGACCGACGGCACGGCCATGCGGCCGCTGGTCGCGCGCGACATCGCCCTGGGCGGCGGCGCGATCGCGGGCGTGCTGGTCCTGCTGGGCGCGGTGTTCACCGGCCGCATGCTTGCCGTCGAGGCCGCGGCCACGGGCGGCTGCCTGCTTGCCGTGCTGGCTGCCGCAACGCGGGCGCTGCCGGCACGCGCGTGGAGCGAAGTGCTCCTGGACACCCTGGCCCTGAGCGGCGCGCTGTTCGCCCTGCTGGTGGGCGCGACGACGTTCAGCCTCGTGCTGGGCCTGTTCGGCACCGGCTCCTGGCTGGCGCAGGTCACGGCGGGCGCGCCCGGGTCGGCGCTGTGGCTGCTGGCCGCGGTGGCGGCCTGCGCCTGGGTTCTCGATGCGTTCGAACTGATCTTCGTGGTCGTGCCGGTGGTCGCGCCGCTGCTCGCCCTGCAGTTGCACGACGCCCAGCAGGCCGCGGTGCTGCTGCTGCTGGTGCTGCAAGCCGGCTTCCTGCTGCCGCCCCTGGGCTACGCCATCCTCATGACGCGGGTCCATGCACGCCTGCCGGCGGTGTCGACCCGCATGCTGCTGCGCGCCGTGGCGCCGTACGTGGGCGTGCAACTGCTCGTGGGCGCCGCGGTCTACCTGGCGCCCGCGGTGGTCCACCAGCTGGATGTACCCGGTGCACAGTCGCGCGCGCCGGCGGCGCCGGAACTGGACGAAGACCTGATGCGCCGCATGCGTGAAATGGCCCCGGCTCCCTCGCCGGAAGACGCGCCCGCATCGCAGGCAGCGCAGCCGCGCTGATCAGAGCTTCACGTATTCGTAGTCGACCGGCTGGGCGTTGATGCCGCGGTCCGGCGGCGCGATCCACGCGGCCATCTTGCCCGGCTCGATGACGCGCTGCTGCAGGCCCTTGACGAAGGCGACGTCCTCCGCCGTCGGCAGCCACTCGGTCCGGTGCGCCTCGAACTCGGCGGCCGTGATCGGGGTGCCCTGCAGGTCCGTGTGCAGGCCCGCCCAGGCGCCGACGTTGCGGCGGAAGCGCGTCGACGGCAGCTTGAACTCGAAGGGCACGCCCGACTTCTTCACCAGCATGTTCCAGCGCGTCACGCCGATGTTGCAATCCTTGGCATACTCCAGGCGCGTGATCTCGTTGATGCCGTTGCGCACCGCGATGGACTCGTCCTTCACGCCGCCCTGGCCATCCGGGACCTGGATCGTCATGGCGGTGTCCGACTCCACGTGGTCCGCGAACTTCGCTTCGTCGGGTCGTGCCTTGAGGCCGTTGCTGAAATAGTTGGCGGCGTTGGAGGAGGACTCGGAGCCGAACAGGTCCAGCGAGCTGGTGAACCAGAAGTTCATGAACTTCTGGATCGTGGGCAGGTCGATCGCGCCGGCGTTGCGCACCCTGCGCCAGTCGTCCGTGTCCAGCTCCTTCATCACCTCCAGCGTGCGCTTGATGACGCGGCCGACGCCGGTCTCGCCCACGAACATGTGGTGCGCTTCCTCGGTCAGCATGAACTGGCAGGTGCGCGCGAGCGGGTCGAAGGCGCTCTCGGCGAAGGACTTCAGCTGGAACTTGCCGTCCCGGTCCGTGAAGTACGTGAACATGAAGAAGGACAGCCAGTTGTCCATGGGCTCGTTGAAGGTGCCCAGGATGCGCGGCTTGTCCGGGTCGCCGGAATGGCGCTCCAGCAGCTCCTCGGCTTCCTCGCGGCCGTCGCGCCCGAAGTAGGCGTGCAGCAGGTAGACCATGGCCCACAGGTGGCGGCCCTCTTCCACGTTCACCTGGAACAGGTTGCGCAGGTCGTACAGCGACGGCGCGGTGTGGCCCAGCATGCGCTGCTGTTCCACCGACGCGGGCTCGGTGTCCCCCTGCGTCACGATCAGGCGGCGGAAGGTGGAGCGGAACTCGCCGGGGACTTCCTGCCAGGCGTCCTGGCCCATGAAATCGCCGAAGCCGATCTTGCGGTCCTTCTGCTGGTCGGCCAGGAAGATGCCCCAGCGGTAGTCGGGCATGGGCGTGTAGCCGTACTGGGCCCAGCCCGAAGCGTCGACGCCGACGGCGGTGCGCAGGTACACGTCCTTGGCCTTGAAGTCGCTCGGGCCCATCTCGTCCCACCAGCGCAGGAAGGCGGGCTGCCAGTGCTCGAGGGCGCGCTGCAGCTGGCGGTTGTCGGCCAGGTGGACGTTATTGGGGATCTTGGCTTGCAGGTCGATCGTGCTCATGATGTTCGTTAAGCGTTAAGCGTTGAGGGTTGAGCGAGAAGAAGGGACGCTGAACGCCGAACGCTCAACGCCCAACCTCTCAGACCCGCTTCCAGTCGAACTTCGCTTTCTTGCCGCTGCCGAACAGCTTCAGCGCGCCCTCGTCGCCGACGGCGTTCGGGCGGATGAAGATCCAGTTCTGCCAGGCGGAGAGGCGGCCGAAGACGCGCGTCTCCATCGTTTCCCTGCCGGGGAAGCGCAGCGACGCCTCCATGCCGGTCAGCGCGTCGGGCGACAGCGAAGCGCGCTCTTCCAGCATCAGGCGGATCTCGTCGTCCCAGTCGATGTCGTCGGGGGTCAGCGTGACGAGGCCCAGCCCCAGCGCCTGGTCGGCGCGCAGCGGGCTGTCCTGCAGGCCCTGCAGCTGCGCGATGGTCGCAGCGTCCTCGCAGAAGCGGGTCTGCAGGCGCGTGAGCCCGTTCACTTCCGGATAGCGGCCGAAGTTGGCGACGTTCAGGCGCAGGGCCGGCGCGGCGTCGGGGGCGTCGGGCAGGTCCAGCATGTAGATGCGGTCGCAGGCCAGCGCCAGTTCGTAGAAGGTGCCGGCGAAGCAGGAGCCTTCATCCACCAGCGCGATCAGCGAACGGCTCGTGACGTCCAGGCGCGCCAGCGCGCGGCGCAGCAGGCCGAGGGTCTCGCGCACGAGCCAGTGATCCTTGTGCTTCTCCAGGGTGGCATCGGCGAGCATCACCAGGTTCGCGTCGCCACGGGTCTTCAGCACCCAGGTGCCGATCTCCAGCTCGTTGGTGCGCAGGTTCAGGATGGCGTCGTCCAGCTCGCGGGCGAACTGCAGCGGCCACCAGTTCACGCCGGCGGCGACGATGGCGTCGGGCGTCGCTGCGATCGCGGCGGCCGGCGCCTTGACGGTGACGGTCGCGACGCGCGCAGCCCGGTCCACCTGCACGTCCACCAGGCCGTAGTGATAGCCCTGGTCGTCGATCTTCGCCTGCAGCGGCGTGAGTTCGACGCCCTGCGCCGGTCCCTTGCGCGTCGACTGCGCGCGCAGCGCCGCGACTTCCCTGTCCACCAGCGCGCCGAAGGCCTGCGGCTTGGCGTGGTCGTCGATCAGCTTCCAGTCCCTGGCGCGGTCGGCGCGCACGCCTTCGCTGGTGGTGCAGAAGATGTCCGCCAGGTCGCGGCGCACCTTGCGCTTGTCGGTCACGCGCGTCAGGCCGCCGGTGCCGGGCAGCACGCCCAGCAGCGGCACTTCCGGCAGGCTGACGGTGGAGGAGCGGTCGTCGACCATCACGATGCGGTCGCAGGCCAGGGCCAGCTCGTAGCCGCCGCCGGCGCAGGCGCCGGTCACCGCGGCAACCGACTTCAGGCCCTCGTTGCGCGAGGAATCCTCCAGGCCGTTGCGGGTCTCGTTGGTGAACTTGCAGAAGTTCACCTTCCAGGCATGCGTCGACAGGCCCAGCATGTAGATGTTGGCGCCCGAGCACCAGATGCGCTCCTTGGCGCTTTCGAACACGACGACCTTCACCGCCGGATGCTCGAAGCGGATGCGGTTCAGCGCATCGTGCAGCTCGATGTCGACGCCCAGGTCGTACGAATTGAGCTTCAGCTTGTAGCCGGGCTTCAGGCCGCCGTCCTCGTCGATGTCGAGCTTCAGGCGCGCGACGTCGCCCTCGACGTTCAGGGTCCAGTGGCGATAGCGCGAGGGATGCGTCGCGAAGCTCACCAGCTCGCGTTCCTCCCCGCCCAGCACCTGCTTGAACAGCAGGGGTTCGGTCATGGCGTTCATCGGGTCGTCTCCAGGGTCTTGGCTTGCGGCGCGGGCACCGCCCGCTCCAGGTCTTTGAGGGATTGCTTGACGGTGCGCGCCGCGGTGTCGACCACCGCGTCGGCGCGCGCATAGAGGGCTTCGCGGCTGGCGAGGATGCGGCGGATGTCCTCCAGCGCCTCGGACATGGCGCCGCGCGCGGTCTCGGCGCCGTCACCGGCATTGAAGGGGCGCATGTCGCCTTGGGCGACCACGCGGCTCACGTGTTCCTCGGGACTGGCCTTCACCCAGACGCAATAGAAGCGGCTCTGCAGCAGGTCGAAGGTCTCGCGCTCGCTGACGATGCTGCCGCCGGTGGTCATCACCACGCCGTCCGCCTGCTCCTCGGCGATGCGCAGCAGCGCGCGGCGCTCGTAGCGGCGGTAGCCGGCCTGGCCGTGCAGCAGCAGGATCTCGTTCATGCTGGTGCCGGCCTCGCGCTCGATCTCGCGATCCAGCTCGATGAAGGGCACGCCGCGCTGCGCGGCAAGCTGCGCGCCCAGGGTGGACTTGCCGGCGCCGCGCAGGCCCACCAGCGCGATGCGCTGCTCGCGGCCTTGCGCATCGGCCAGCCCGAAGGTGGCGCCCAGGAGGGAATAAACCTGGTCCAGCTGGCTATCCTCGAGCCGCGAGAGCAGCCCGTGCACGCGCGCCAGTGCCGGGCGCGGCGCGTCCTGCAGCAGGTCCAGGAGGGTGATGTTCAGCGCCCGGGCGGCGGCCTCGAGCGAATTGATGGAGACGTTGCCCTTGCCGCTTTCCACGTCCGCGAGGAAGCGCTCGGACAGGCCGGAATCGGTGGCCAGCTGCTTGCGCGTCATCCCCCGCCGCGCCCGCCAGGCGCGCACCCGCGCGCCCAGCTCCGCGAGCGTCGCCCGGTTCTCGGTGTCGGTCAGGAGCTGCATGGGAGGCGCCCTTCTTGCAGAAAGCTTGCGCTGGATCAAGATTGCAGTATACTTCCTTCGAATCACCTGTCAAGCAGTTTACTGCATGCGATTGGACCCAGCATGAAGCTCAAGATCCTCGTCGGCACGATGACCTCCACGGCCGACTACGTGGCGCAGGCGATCCAGATGGACTGCGACGATCTCGCGGACGAGATCGAGATCGTCATGATGGACGGCCGGGACATCTCCGTGTTCGACGAAGATGCGCTATATCTCATCTGCTCTTCGACCTACGGCTCCGGCGACGTGCCGGACAACGCCCGCGCCCTCTACGACTCGCTGGACCTCCAGCCGAAGTTCCTGGGCCACGTTCGCTACGGCGTGATCGCCCTCGGCGACCGCACCTACACCCAGACCTTCTGCTTCGGCGGCAAGAAGTTCGACGAGCGCCTCCAGGGCCTGGGCGCGCAGCGCATCGGCGAGGTCTGGTGCCACGACGCGAGCGCGGGCACGATGCCGGAAGAACTGGGCACGGCCTGGTGCCGCGAATGGCTGGAAAAGGAAGCCATCCCGGCGCTGCAGCAGAAGGCGACCGCTTAACGCATCTTCCCGCGCCGCGCGCGCACCATCCGGAATCAAGGGGCACGAGGAGACAACAGAGATGCACCTGAGCCACGCCGACCACAGCACCAGCCCGCCGCGGGTCGAGATCCCGCGCGACTACAACGCGGCGCACGACCTCCTGCGGCGCAACGCCGCCCGGCCCGACAAGGTGGCCTACGTCGACGCGGTGGGCGGCGGCACGCTCACCTATGCCCAACTCGAGGAGCAGGCGCACCGCTTCGCGGATGCCCTGCGCCAGCGCGGCTTCGCGCCGGAGACACGCGTCATGGTCGCCATGCTGGACACGCTGGAGTGGCCGGTCGTGTTCCTCGGCTGCATCCTGGCCGGCGTGGTGCCCATCGCCGCCAACACGCTGCTCACCACCAGGGACTTCGACTTCATGCTGCGCGACTCGCGCGCGCGGGCGTTGTTCGTGTCCAGGCCGCTGCTGCCGACCTTCGAGTCGCTGGTGGGGCAGATCTCGACGCTGGAGCACCTCTTCGTGGCCGGCGACGACGGCGAGCATTCGGTCGCGCGCCTGGTCGCCTCCGGCAAGCCCACCGAGGAGGTCGCCGGCACCTGCAGCGACGACACCTGCTTCTGGCTGTATTCGAGCGGCTCCACCGGCACGCCCAAGGGAACCGTGCACCTGCACAGCCACCTGGTCCAGACCGCCGAACTCTATGGCCGCGCGATCCTCGGGATCCGCGAGAACGACGTCGTCTTCTCCGCCGCCAAGCTGTTCTTCGCCTACGGCCTGGGCAACGCCCTCACCTTCCCGATGGCCGTCGGCGCCACCACCGTACTCCTGCCCGCGCGGCCCTCGCCGGCGGAGGTGTTCCGCATCCTGAAGGAGCGCCGCCCCACGATCTTCTACGGCGTGCCGACGCTCTACGCGGCGCTGCTCGCCGACGCGCAACGGCCGAAGAAGAACGAGATCGCGCTGCGGGTCTGCACCAGCGCCGGCGAGGCGTTGCCGGCCGACATCGGCGAGCGCTGGACCCGGGAGTACGGCTGCGAGATCCTGGACGGCATCGGCTCGACGGAGATGCTGCACATCTTCCTGTCCAACCGCCCCGGAAAGGTGCGCTACGGCACGACGGGCCAGCCGGTGCCCGGCTACCAGCTGCGCATCGTTGGCGACGACGGGCGCGAATGCGGGCCCGGCGAGATCGGCGAGCTGCAGATCGGCGGGCCCAGCGCCGCGATCATGTACTGGAACAACCGCGCCAAGACCAAGGCCACCTTCGCCGGCGAGTGGACGCGCAGCGGCGACAAGTACACGCGCGACGCCGACGGCTACTACACCTACGGCGGCCGCAGCGACGACATGCTGAAGGTGGGCGGCATCTACGTCTCGCCCTTCGAGGTGGAGGCCTGCCTCATGACGCACGCGGCGGTGCTGGAAGCCGCGGTGATCGGCGTCGCCGACCAGGACGGACTCGTCAAGCCGAAGGCCTACGTGGTCCTCAAGCCCGGGCAGCAGGCAAGCGCGGAGGACCTGCAAGGCCACGTGAAGACGAAGCTCGCGCCGTACAAGTACCCCCGCTGGATCGCCTTCGTGCCCGAACTGCCGAAGACGGCCACTGGCAAAATCCAGCGCTTCAAGCTGCGCGCCGCCGCGGGCTGAGGGAAAGCCATGTGGCGACGGCCCGCCACGAACAACGACAATGCGGCCGCTACGAATCACAACGAAGGAAGATCATGACCACTCGCCGTCTCGTCCTGTCCCGCGGTGCCGCCCTCGTGGGAGCGGCTTCCACCGGCCTGCTGCTGCCCGAGATCGTGCGTGCGCAGTCCAACAAGATCCGCGTGGGCTTCATGCTCCCCTACACCGGCACCTTCGCGCAGCTGGGCGTCGCCATCGAGAACGGCGTGCGCATGGCGATCAACGAGAAGGGCGGCAAGCTGGGCGGCCGCGAGATCGAGTGGTTCAAGGTGGACGACGAGTCCGAGCCGTCCAAGGGCGTGGAGAACGCCAACCGCCTGGTGCAGCGTGACAAGGTCGACGTCCTGATCGGCACCGTGCACTCGGGCGTGCAGATGGGCATCCAGCGTGTCGCCCGCGAGTCCGGCGTGCTGAGCCTGATCCCCAACGCCGGCGTGCATGCCGCCACCCGCGCGCTGTGCGCGCCCAACGTGTTCCGCACCTCCTTCACCAACAGCCAGCCCACGCTGGCGCTGGGCAAGCCCATGATGGACAAGGGCCTGAAGAAGACGGTGTGGATCACCTGGAAGTACGCCGCCGGCGACGAGGCCTTCGAGGGCTTCAGGGACAGCTACACCAAGGCGGGCGGCACCATCGTCAAGGAACTGGGCCTGCCCTTCCCCAACGTCGAATTCCAGGCGCTGCTCACCGAAATCGCCTCGCTGCGCCCCGACGCCGTGGCCTGCTTCTTCGCGGGCGGCGGCGCGGCCAAGTTCATCAAGGACTACGCCGCCGCCGGCCTCAAGGACAAGATCCCGCTGTGGGGTTCGGGCTTCCTGACCGAGGGCGTGCTCGATGCCGCCGGCCCGGCCGCCGAAGGCATCATGACCACGATGCACTACGCGGACTCGCTGGACACGCCGCGCAACCACCAGTTCCGCCTGGACTACGCCAAGACTTTCAAGATGCAGCCGGACGTGTACGGCGTGCAGGGCTACGACACCGGCCTGCTGCTGGCGCAAGGCGTGGCGGCGGTGAAGGGCGACATCGGCAACAAGCCGGCCCTGTACAAGGCGCTGGAGACGCAGACCATCGACAGCCCGCGCGGCAAGTGGACCATGAGCAAGGCCCACAACCCGATCCAGGACATCTACCTGCGCCGGGTGGAAAAGGGCGACAACAAGGTGATCGGCATCGCCGCCAAGGCGCTGGCCGATTCGGGCGCGGGCTGCAAGCTCGCCTGAAGCCTTCCTGCTTCCGGGGACAGGTCATGCCGCGGCAAGCCCGGCATGACCCCTGCTTGCGCGCCTGAACGGCCATGGACTTCGCCAACCTCCTGATCCAGCTCCTCAACAGCGTCCAGTACGGGCTGCTGCTGTTCATGCTGGCCGCGGGCCTCACGCTGATCTTCGGGATCATGGGCGTGGTCAACCTCGCCCACGGCAGCTTCTACATGCTGGGCGCCTACCTCGCCTGGTCGCTTGCCGCGAAGACCGGCAGCCTGGCGCTGGCCATCGTGCTGGGCACCGTGCTCTCGGTGGCGTTCGGGCTGGTGCTGGAACGCATCCTGTTCCGCCACTTCTACCACCGCGACCACCTGGACCAGGTGCTCCTCACCTTCGGCCTGATCTACATCTTCGAGGAGCTGCGCTCCATCCTCTGGGGCGACGACGTGCACGGCGTGCCGGTCCCGGAATTGCTGTCCGCCTCGATCCCGCTCACCGACACCCTGTCCTATCCCGTGTACCGCCTGTTCATGTCGGGGCTGTGCGTGCTGATCGCGCTGGGCCTGTACCTGCTGATCTCGAAGACGCGCCTGGGCATGAAGATCCGCGCCGGCGCCTTCAACCACCAGATGACCGAGGCGCTGGGCGTCAACGTGAAGCTGATCCACGCCTTCGTCTTCGCGCTGGGCGTGGGCCTGGCCAGCATCGCCGGCATGATCGCCGCGCCGGTCTCCAGCGTGTACCCCAACATGGGCTCGCAGGTGCTGATCATGTGCTTCGTGGTGGTCGTGATCGGCGGCATCGGCTCGGTGCGCGGCGCGCTGGTCGCGGCGCTGCTGGTCGGCCTGGTCGACACCTTCGGCAAGGTGCTGCTGCCGCAGGTGGCGGGCATGCTGGTCTACATGCTGATGGCGGCGGTGCTCCTGTGGCGGCCGGAAGGGCTGTTCAAGCAATGAGCACGGCCAAGGCCAACCTGGAAACGCTGCCCCTCGGGCTGCGCATCGCGCTGGCGATCGGGCTGCTGGCGCTGGCCGCCTTCCCCTTCGTCGGCACCGACTTCTACACGCAGATGGTGGCGCGGATGATGATCCTCGCCATCTTTGCCATGAGCCTGGACCTGATCCAGGGCGTCACGGGGCTGGTGTCGCTGGGCCACGCGGCCTTCTTCGGCCTGGCCGGGTATGCCCTCGCCTTCGCCAGCCCGCAGGACACGCCGGTCAGCCTGTGGTGGAGCCTTCCCCTCGCGGCCGCGGCTTCCGGCCTCGCGGCCCTGGTGATCGGCTTCTTCGTGGTCCGCACCCACGGCATCTACTTCATCATGGTCACCATGGCGTTCGCGCAGATGGTGTTCTTCCTGTTCTTCGACAACAAGGTCCTGGGCGGCTCCGACGGCATCTACATCAACTTCAAGCCGCAGGCGGGACTGTTCGACCTGGAGGACAAGCGCGTCTTCTACTGGTTCACGCTGGCCGTCCTGGTGCTCGTGTACCTGTTCCTGCGGCGGCTGCTGTTCTCGCCCTTCGGCCGCGCGCTGGCCGGCATCCGCGTCAACGAGCACCGCATGCGCGCGATGGGCTTCGGCACCTTCGGCTACAAGCTGGCGGCCTTCACGCTGGCCGGCGCGCTCGCGGGCCTCGCGGGTTACCTGTGGGGCGCGCAGACCGGCTTCGTGAACCCCGAGCTCATGGGCTTCCAGATGAGCGCGCACGCGATCATGATGGTCATCCTGGGCGGCATGGGCAACTTCGCGGGCGCCATCGTCGGGGCCTTCGCTTTCGAGTACCTGCTGCACGTGTTCAAGGACGTGCCCACCATCGGCACCTTCGACGGCGGCAAGCACTGGCAGCTCTGGATGGGCCTGTTCATCGTGCTGGTGGTCACGTTCGCCCCGCGGGGTCTGCTCGGAGTGCTGGAACGTCTCCTGCGCCGGAAGGACAAGGCATGAGCGAAGCGCTTCTTTCCGCGCGCGGCCTCACCAAGCGCTTCGGCGGGCTGGCCGCCGTCAACGACGTCACGCTGGACCTCTGGCGCGAGCGCATCCACGCCGTGATCGGCCCCAACGGCGCCGGCAAATCGACGCTCACCAACCTGCTTTCGGGCGATCTCCCGCCGACCTCGGGCACGGTGACGCTTTCCGGCCGCGACGTGACCAGCCGCAGCCCCGAGCGCATCTCCCGCGCCGGCCTGGGCCGCAGCTACCAGAAGACCAACATCTTCCTGCCCTTCACGGTGTGGGAGAACATCCGGCTGGCCGCGCAGTCCCGCACGCCGCATGCACTGCGTGTCCTCGTGGGAGCCGCGGGCCTGCGCGAGGCGAACGCCCGCGCCGAGCGCGCCCTGGAACTCGCGGGCCTGCAGGCGCGCCGCGACCACGTCGCCGGCGCCGCCAGCCACGGCGAGCAGCGCCAGCTCGAAGTGGCCATGGCCCTGGCGACCGACCCGCAGGTGCTGCTGCTCGACGAACCGCTCGCGGGGATGGGCACGGCGGAAGCCGAACGCATGGTGGACCTGCTGCTGCGCCTGAAGAAGGCGCACGCCATGATGCTGGTCGAACATGACATGGACGCCGTCTTCGCGCTGGCCGACCACCTCACCGTGATGGTGAACGGCCAGGTGATCGCGAGCGGCATGCCGGCGCAGGTGCGCGCCGATGCCGCCGTGCAGTCCGCGTACCTCGGGGAGGACGCCCATGGCTGAACGCCTGCTGGAAGCGCGCGGGCTCCACGCCTACTACGGCGCGAGCCATATCCTGCGCGGCATCGACTTCCACGTGGACCGCGGCGAGACCATCGGCCTCATGGGCCGCAACGGCATGGGCAAGAGCACGCTGCTGAAGACGCTCATGGGCATCGTGCAGCCGCGCGATGGCACCGTCGAGGTCAAGGGCCGCGGCATGACCGGACGGCCGTCCTACGAGGTGGCGCAGCTCGGCATCGCCTACGTGCCGGAGGGCCGCGGCATCTTCGGCAACCTCAGCGTCAAGGAAAACCTCGTGATGGCCGCGCGGCCCGGCACGCAGGGCCAGCGCGACTGGACCTACGACCGCGTGCTGGAAACCTTCCCGCGCCTGCGGGAGCGCCTCGGCCATGGCGGCCAGCAACTGTCCGGCGGCGAACAGCAGATGCTCACCATCGGCCGCGCCCTGATGACCAATCCCGACGTCCTCATCCTCGACGAAGCGACTGAAGGGCTGGCCCCGCTGATCGCGCGCGAGATCTGGCGCATCTGCGGCCTCATCCGCGCGAGCGGCATCTCCAGCATCATCGTCGACAAGGCCTGGCGCCACGTCACCCAGGTCACCGACCGCAACATCATCCTCGTCAAGGGCGAAGTGGTGTACGCCGGAAGTTCCGCCGACCTGCAGGCGAAGCCCGCGCTGCTCGAGCAGCACCTCGGCGTCTGACGACTTCCATCTCGGCGTAGTCGCCGCACGGACTCCGGACTGACCGTCCGAGTCCAGTGCGGATGTAGGTTCGCACCTACGCCGCTTGCTACGCGCTTCCTTCAAGACGCAGCCGCGTGCGCCAACAGAATGGCCCGTCACAACGACGAAGGCCATGAAGCCCCATTTGCCAGAAGAGGAGAAAAGCACTCCGGCCGCGCGCACGGACGCGCGCCCGGAGCGACGGGCGAGCCACCACCACCGCCAGTTCGAGGTGATGGGCGCGCATCCCACGGAGCGCGGCACCTGGTTCACCGTGTGGGCGCCCAATGCGCACGCGGTGGGCGTGATCGGCGCCTTCAACAACTGGCATTGCGAACCCCTCTTCCGGCTCGACGACGGCAGCGGCCGCTGGGCCGGCTTCGTCGAAGGCGCGCGTCCGGGCCAGTGCTACAAGTACCGCATCCAGAACCCCTGGGGCCACTGGATGGACAAGGCGGACCCGTATGCCTTCCGCATGGAACATCCGCCCGGCACGGCCTCGCAGATCTGGGACCTGGCGCACGAATGGGGCGACGGGGAATGGATGCGTTCGCGCTGGCAGCGCCAGTCGCACCGGTCGCCGATCTCCATCTACGAAGTGCACCTCGGCTCCTGGCAGCGCGAGGAGGACGGCCGCTTCCTCAACTACCGCGACCTCGCGCTGCGCCTGGCCACGCACTGCCACAACATGGGCTTCACGCACGTGGAGCTGATGCCGATCGCGGAGCACCCGTTCTACGGCTCGTGGGGCTACCAGACCACGGGCTACTACGCGCCCACCTCGCGCTACGGCACGCCGCAGGATCTGATGGTGTTCGTCGACACGCTGCACCAGCAGGGCATCGGCGTCTTCCTCGACTGGGTGCCTTCGCATTTCCCGGCCGACCCGCACGCCCTCGCCCGCTTCGACGGCACCGCGCTGTACGAGCACGACGACCCGCGCCGCGGCTTCCACCCGGAGTGGAACAGCCTGATCTTCAACTACGGCCGCTACGAGGTCCGCGACTTCCTGATCAGCAACGCGATCTTCTGGCTCGAGAAGTACCACTTCGACGGCCTGCGCGTCGACGCGGTCGCGTCCATGCTGTACCTCGACTACGCGCGCCGGCACGGCGAATGGATCCCCAACGCCCAGGGCGGCCGCGAGAACCATGAGGCCGTCGGCTTCCTGCGGGACCTCAACACGTCCGTGTACGCCGCCTTCCCCGACGTGCACATGATCGCGGAGGAATCGACCGCATGGCCGGCCGTGTCGCGCCCGGTGGAATCGGGCGGGCTCGGCTTCGGCATGAAGTGGAACATGGGCTGGATGAACGACACGCTGCGCTACTTCTCGCGGCCGCACTTCTACCGGCGCTGGCACGGCGACGACATCCGCTTCTCGATGGTGTATGCCTTCCACGAGAACTTCATCCTGCCGCTGTCGCACGACGAAGTCGTCTACGGCAAGGGCAGCCTGCTCGGTCGCCAGCCGGGCGACGACTGGCAGCGCTTCGCCGGGCTGCGCAACCTCTATGGCTACATGTGGACCCACCCGGGGAAGAAGCTGCTGTTCATGGGCGGCGAGTTCGGGCAGATCGAGGAATGGCACCACGAGCGCACGCTGGACTGGCACCTCTGGGCGCGTCCGTACCACGCGGGCCTGGCGCGCTGGCTGGCGGACCTGAACGCGCTGTACCGCCGCCTGCCGGCCCTGCACGCCACCGATTTCCAGAGCGAGGGGTTCGCCTGGCTGCCCTGCGAGCGCCACGATGCCACGCTCCTCGCCTGGCTGCGCCGCGGCGGACCGGGCGAAGCCGACGTCGCCGCGATCGTCAACATGACCCCCGAGCCCCGGGCCCGCCTGCGCGTGGCGCTGCCCGAGGCCGGGACCTGGCATGAGCTCCTGAATTCCGACGCCGCCTACTACGGAGGCAGCGGCGTCGGCAACCTCGGGCACGTGCAGGCGTCCTCCCACGGCGTGGGAGGCTGGCCCGCCAGTGCTCTGGTCACCGTGCCACCCCTGGGCACGGTCATCCTCGCCAACCGACCGATTCCAACGACTGCTCTGACTCAGGGAGAACCTCATGCCCGCCAATAGGAATGTGCTGGCCTTCGTCATGGCCGGCGGCGAAGGCTCGCGCCTGCATCCGCTGACGGCGAACCGCTGCAAGCCCGCCGTGCCGTTCAACGGCAAGCACCGCATCGTCGACTTCGTCCTGTCCAACCTCGTCAACTCGGAGATCTATTCGATCTACCTGCTGGTCCAGTACAAATCGCAATCGCTCATCGAGCACGTGCGCCAGTCCTGGACCATGGCGCGCTTCATCCCGCAGCACTTCATCACGGTGGTGCCGCCGCAGATGCGCCACGGGCCGGCGTGGTTCCAGGGCACGGCCGACGCCGTGTACCAGAACATCCACCTGATCGAGAGCATGCAGCCGGACATCGTGGCGGTGTTCGGCGCCGACCACGTCTACCGCATGGACGTGCGGCAGATGATCGATTTCCACGTCAAGAGCAACGCGCACGCGAGCGTGGCCACCATCCCGGTGGACCTGCGCGACTGCGACCAGTTCGGCATCGTGGAGGTCGACCCCGGCCACCGCATCGTGGACTTCAAGGAAAAGCCCCGGTCCGCGCGCCCCATGCCCGGCAGCCACACCCACGCGCTGGCCTCGATGGGCAACTACATCTTCAACGCCGACGTGCTGCTGCAGCAGCTGAAGCGCATGCACGAGAGCGGCGAGACGGACTTCGGCAAGCACATCCTGCCCTCCATGGTGAAGAGCCACAAGCTGGTGGCCTACGACTTCGCGACCAACACCATCCAGGGCACGGAGCCTTTCGAGGAACACGCGTACTGGCGCGACGTCGGCAGCATCGACGCCTACTTCCAGGCGCACTTCGACACGCTGGGCGCCCAGCCCAAGTTCCGCATGACCAACCGGCACTGGCCCATCTACGCCAGCCCGGACCAGGCGGAGTCGGCGCAGATCGAGAACGGCGTGATCAACCGCTCGGTGGTGGGCTCGGGCAGCATCGTCGACGGCGCGGAGCTGGACCACGCCATGCTGCGCCGCTCCGTCCTGGTGGAGCGCGGCGCCCGCCTGGAGCATTGCATCGTCATGGAGCGCTCGCGCATCGGCCGCGGCGCGCAGGTGCGGCGCGCCATCATCGACCAGGACAACGACATCCCGCCCGACGAGCGCATCGGCTTCGACCTGGAGCAGGACCGCAAGCGCTTCCACGTCACGCCTTCGGGCATCGTCGTGGTGCCGGCGGGCGCCTTCCGCGCGCGCAAGGCATCCACCTCGCCGTACCTGGCGTCCATCGCCGAAGACGACTTCCTGGGCGAGGTCGCGCCGAGGATGGAGGTGCTTGCATGACGGCGCAAGCCGTCGGCAACCCACCCGCGCAAAGCGTCAGCAGTCCCCCGGCGCCCGCCGGGGTCCCCGCCGCGGCCTGCCCTCCCGGCAGTCCGTGGCCCCTCGGCGCCACCCTGCAGCCCGGCGGCGTCAACTTCGCCGTCCACGCCAGCCAGGCCGACAAGGTGGAAGTCTGCATCTACGACGCCGGCGGCACGCAGGAAGAGCGGCGCATCGCCCTGCCCGCGCGCACCGACGACACCTGGCACGGCTTCGTCCCGGGACTCGCGGCCGGCACGCGCTACGGACTGCGGGTGCACGGGCCCTACGACCCGTTGCGCGGCTGGCGCTGCAACCCGAGCAAGCTGCTGCTGGATCCCTATGCGAAGGCGCTCGACCGGCCCCTGCGCGGCGCCGCCTGGCAGTACGCCTATCCTCTCGGCCACGAGCGGCGCGACCTCTACATGGACGTCACGGACAACGGCGCGCACGCGGCGAAGTGCCTCGTCGTGGACCCGCGGTTCGACTGGGGCGACGACGCGCATCCCGGCACGCCGCTGGAGGACAGCGTCATCTACGAGATCCACGTGCGCGGCTTCACGCGGCGCATGCCCGACGTGCCGGAGGAACTGCGGGGCACCTTCCTGGGCCTGGCCAGCGAACCGGCCATCGCGCACCTGAAGGCGCTGGGCGTGACGGCCGTGGAACTGCTGCCCGTGCACGCCTTCAACGACGAGCGCCGCCTCATCGACCTGGGCCTCGCCAACTACTGGGGCTACAACAGCATCGCGTTCTTCGCCCCCGATCCGCGCTACCTGGCCCACGGCGACATCAACGAGTTCCGGCAGATGGTGAAGGCGCTGCACGCGAACGGCATCGAGGTGCTGATCGACGTGGTCTACAACCACAGCTGCGAGGGCAACCATCTCGGCCCCACGCTGTGCTTCAAGGGCATCGACAACCGCAGCTACTACCGCCTCACCGAGGATTGCCGCCATTACCTGGACTTCACCGGCACCGGCAACACGCTCGACGCCAGCCGCCCCGCCATGCTGCGCCTGGTCATGGACAGCCTGCGCTACTGGGTGGAGGAGATGCACGTCGACGGCTTCCGGTTCGACCTGGCGCCGGCCCTTGCGCGCAACAGCCACGGAGGCTTCGATCATCGCGGGCCCTTCCTGTCCGCCATCGCACAGGACCCCGTGCTGAGGCGCGCGAAGCTGATCGCCGAACCCTGGGACCTCGGCGACCACGGCTACCAGGTGGGTGGCTTCCCCCAGGGCTGGAGCGAGTGGAACGGCCAGTACCGCGACCGCGTGCGCGATTACTGGCGCGGCGTCGAAGGCAGCCTCGGCGACTTCGCCGCCGCGCTGTGCGGCTCCGCGGACATCTACGGCCCCTCGCGCCGCGGCCCGCGCGCCAGCGTGAACCTGGTGACGGCGCACGACGGCTTCACGCTGCAGGACCTCGTCAGCTACAACGACAAGCACAACGAGGCGAACGCCGAGGACAACCGCGACGGCGAGAGCCACAACCGCAGCTGGAACTGCGGCGTCGAGGGTCCGACGGACGATCCCGAGATCCTCGCCTTCCGCGAACGGCAGAAGCGCAACTTCCTCACCACCCTCTTCTGCTCGCGCGGCGTGCCGCTGCTGCTGGGCGGCGACGAGATGGGCCGCACCCAGGGCGGCAACAACAACGCCTACTGCCAGGACAACGAGGTGAGCTGGTTCGACTGGTCGCCGCAGCGCCGCGACGGTCCGCTGCTCGCCTTCACGCGTGCGCTCACCCGCCTGCGGCGCGAGCTGCCCGTCCTGCGCCACAACGCCTGGCTCACCGGCAAGCCGGACGAGGACAGCCGGCGCGACGTCGTCTGGTACAGCGTCTGGGGCCTGGAAATGACCGCGGCGGAATGGACCAACCCCGCGGTGCGCTGCGTCGCGGCCGTGCTGGACGCGCGCTTCGCGCCGGTGCCATCCAGGGACGGCGCGAACCGCTCCGTGCTGCTGGTCTTCAACGCCACCAGCGAAGAGGCGACCTTCTCCCTGCCCGTCGTGGCCGGGCACACCGGCGAATGGGCGTTGCGCGTGTCCACCAGCGAAGGCTACTTCGAGGCAACGGACGCGCGGACCTACGCTCCACCGGCGCGGCTGCAGCTGCTTCCCCATTCGATGGCCCTCCTGACGCAGGAACCGGAGGAGTGACCCGTGCGCTGCCAGCATGACATGCCCTTTGGCGCCCGCCTCGGCGATGGGGGAGGCGCGACGTTCCGCCTGTGGGCGCCGGCGGCGCGGCAGGCCGAGGTCGCGATCGAGACCTCGGGCGTCGCCCCGGAACTGCATCCCGCGTCCGCCGATGCCGAAGGCTGGTGGGAGTGCGAAGTGCCCCTTGCCGCCGCGGGAACGCTCTACCGCTGGCGCATCGACGGCCAGCTGCTCGTCCCGGACCCGGCCTCGCGCCACAACCCCGGGGGCCCGCACGGACCGAGCGCCGTCACGGATCCGCGCCAGTTCGCCTGGGACCCGGACTGGTCCGGGCGCCCCTGGCACGAGACGGTGCTCTACGAGCTGCACGTGGGCACGTTCACGCGGGAAGGCACCTTCGCCGCGGCGGCCGACCGCCTGCAGGACCTCGCCGTTACCGGCATCACCGCCGTGGAGCTGATGCCCGTCGCCGATTTCGGCGGCCGCTTCGGCTGGGGCTACGACGGGGTGCTGCCCTATGCGCCCCACCATGGCTACGGCACGCCTGACGACCTCAAGCACTTCGTGCAGCAGGCCCACCGCCTGGGGCTGATGGTGTTCCTCGACGTGGTCTACAACCATTTCGGGCCGGACGGCAACTACCTCGGCGCCTACGCACCCGGCTTCTTCTCGCAGACCAAGAGCAGTCCCTGGGGCGCCGCGATCAACTTCGACGGGCCGGACAGCCGGCCCGTGCGCGAGTTCTTCATCCACAACGCCCTCTACTGGGTCGAGGAGTACCGCATCGACGGCCTGCGCCTCGACGCCGTGCATGCGATCCGCGACGACAGCGAGGTGCACATCCTGCGCGAGCTCTCCGAACGGGTGCGCGCCGCCACCGCCGGGCGCCATGTGCACCTGGTGCTGGAGAACGAGGACAACGGCTACGAGGTGCTCGCTCCCGCGCCCTCGAGCGGCTGCTACGACGGCCAGTGGAACGACGATTTCCACCACGCGGTGCACGTCGCGCTGACCGGCGAGACGCAGCGCTACTACCACGACTACGGCGCGTCGACCCTCGACCTGCTGGCGCGCAGCTTCACGCACGGCATGGTGTTCGAGGGTTCGAAGCGCAGGGAAGGCGGTGCCCGCCTGCACGTGAAGCCGGCGCCGCCCCAGCCGCTCGCCACCCTCGTCAACTTCGCGCACAACCACGACCAGGTCGGCAACCGCGCCCGCGGCGAGCGGCTGGGCGAACTCGTCGCGCCGGAAGCCGCGCTGCTGCCCACGCTGCTGGCGCTGCTCACCCCCGCCATCCCCATGCTGTTCTTCGGCGAGGAATGGGGCGCGACGGAGCCCTTCCTCTATTTCGCCGGCTGGGAGGGCGAGCTGCGCGACGCGGTGCGCGCCGGCCGCAAGAGGGAGTTCGGCCACGGCGATGCGCACGACCTGCCCGATCCCTGCAGCGAAGAGACCTTCGCGGCGAGCCGCCCCGATCCCGCCCGCGCGCAGTCTGGTCCCGGCTTGGCATGGCTGCAGGAGGTAAAGGCCGCCCTGGCGGCGCGGCGGCGGTGGATCACCCCGCGCCAGGGGCAACTGCTCACGGGCCGGCACACCGCGCAACGCGTCGGCGACCACGCCCTCGCGGTGCAGTGGCGCTACGAGGACGGCCACATGCTCAGCCTGGACCTGAACCTGGGGGACCGCCCGCTGCAGGTCGAGCCACAGCACCTGGGCCCCACGGAAGCGCAACTCGTGTTCAGCCACCGCCGCCCGGCGGACACGCCGGCCGGCATCTGGCCGGCCTACAGTGCGCGGTGGACTCTCGTCGAGGAGATCACGCAGTGAACGCGCCCGGCGACCACGCATCGGTCTCGCTCGCCGAACAGGCACGCCGCCTGGGCGTGGCCGACCGCTACCACGGCTTCTGGGGCAAGGAGGAGGTCGTGCCGGAGGCGGTGCTGGAACGCGCGGTGCAGGCCATGGCCGGCCAGGCGCCCGAACCGCAGCCGCAGTTCCTCGGCCTGCCGACGGTGCACGTCGCGCGCGAAGGCCGGCCCATCGCGCTGAGCTGGACCAGCCGCGACACGGTCGCGGCGAACTGGCGGCTGGCCGCGGAAGACGCGGACACCGAGATTGCCACCGGCCGGCTGGATCGCACCGATGAACAAGCCTCCATCGTGCTGCCGGCAGCACTGGCGCCCGGCTACTACCGCCTCGCACTGGAGGACGCTCCCCCCGGCGAATATTGCCGCCTCGTGGTCGCCCCGCACCACTGCCACGTGCCGCAGGCCCTGCAGCAGGGCGAGCGCTGGTGGGGATGCACGATCCAGCTCTATGCCCTGCGCTCCTCGCGCAACTGGGGCATCGGCGACTTCGGCGACCTGCGCCGGCTGTGCGACGCCGCCGCCCACCAGGGCGCCTCCTTTGTCGGCCTGAGTCCGCTGCACGCGCTGTTCCCGCACGACCCCGGGACCGCCAGCCCCTACAGCCCGTCCAGCCGCAAGGCGCTGAATCCGATCTACCTGGACGTGCAGTCGCTCGTGGACCTGAGCGGCTGCGAGGAGGCGCAGCAGACGGTGCAGTCCGAAGCGTTCCAGGACCGGCTGCATGCGCTGCGCGAGGCGGAGATGGTGGACTACCCCGGCGTGGCCGCGGCGAAGGAGGAGGCGCTGCGCGTGCTGTGGCGCCACTTCGAACGGCACGAGCTGGACAAGGACCGCTCGCGCGGCGCGCATTTCCTGGCCTACATGCGCGAGCGCGAGCACACGGTCGGCCGCCATGCGCTGTTCGAGGCGCTGCAGGAGTTCCTGCACGCTCGCGACCCCGAGGTGTGGGGCTGGCCCGCGTGGCCCGAGGCGTACCGCGACCCGGAAGGCCCCGCGGTGCAGGCGTTCCGCGAGGAACACGCATCCGACGTGCGTTACCGCTTCTGGCTGCAGTGGCTGGCCGAGGTGCAGCTGGAGTCCTGCCAGCGCTACGCGCGCACGCGCGGCATGGGCATGGGCCTCTATTGCGACCTCGCGGTGGGCGTCAACGGCGGTGGCGCCGAGACCTGGGTGGAACACGGGCTGTTCGCCCTGGGCATGCATGCGGGCGCGCCGCCCGACCCGCTCGCGCCCAAGGGGCAGGACTGGGGCCTGCCGCCCTGGAGTCCGCAGCGCCTGAAGCAGGCGCGCTACCAACCCTTCATCGACACGCTGCGCGCCAACATGCGGCACAGCGGCGCGCTGCGCCTGGACCACGTCATGGCGCTGATGCGCCTGTTCTGGACCGGTCCCGACGGCGGCACCTACGTCGAATACCCGCTGGAAGACCTGATGGCGGTGCTGGCCCTGGAAAGCCACCGCCACCAGTGCATGGTGATCGGCGAGGACCTGGGCAACGTCGCGCCGCGGATGCGCGAGGCCATGCGCGAAGGCGACCTGCTGTCGTACCGGCCGCTGCTGTTCGAACGCGAAGAGGACGGCGGCTTCAAGCGCCCCGCGCACTGGCAGCCCAAGGCGCTGGCGGTGGTCAGCACGCACGACCTGCCGACGCTGCGCGGCTTCTGGCTGGGCGAGGACATCGAGCTCTCGGCGCGCCTCGGGCTGTACCCGGACGCGTCCTCGCACGAGCACCAGGTGCTGGGCCGCGCGCAGGACCGCGCGCACCTGCTGCTGGCCTTGCAGCGCGAGGACCTTCTGCCCGAAGGCACCAACGTGCAGCCGACGTCCCTGCCCGATGCGACCCCGGCCTTCGTCGACGCGGTCTACGCCTTCCTCGCGCGCACGCCGTGCTGGCTCGTGGGCGTGCAGCTGGAGGACGTCACCGGCCAGCTGCTGCAGGTCAACGTGCCGGGCACCACCGAGGATCGCTTCCCCAACTGGCGGCGCAAGCTCTCGGTGACCGTCGAAGGACTGGGGAGCGATGCGCGCTGGGCCGCGCTGGCCGCCGTGCTGCGCCAGGAGCGCAGCGGCCCGCAGCCCCTCGAGGCGCTGCCGCCGGAACTGCCCGGACTCGACACGGCCAGCGTGCCGTGCGGCACCTACCGCGTGCAGTTCCACAAGGGCTGCACCTTCGAGGACATCACCCGGGCCATTCCTTACCTGCGGTCGCTGGGAGTGAGCCACCTGTACAGCTCGCCCTACCTGCGCGCCCGCCCGGGCAGCACGCACGGCTACGACATCGTCGACCACGGCGCGCTCAATCCCGAGGTGGGCGACGCGCAGGCGCATGCGCGCATGTGCCAGGCGCTGCGGCGCAACGGGATGGGCCAGATCCTGGACATCGTCCCCAACCACATGGGCGTGCTGGAGGCCGACAACGCCTGGTGGCTGGACGTGCTGGAGCATGGCCGCGCCTCCAGCCACGCGGAGACGTTCGACATCGAGTGGAATCCGGCGCAGCCCGAGATGGCGGGACGCGTGCTGCTGCCCGTGCTCGGTGACCACTTCGGCAAGATCCTGGAGGCGGGGCAGATCCGGCTGCACTTCGATCCCGGCGCCGGCGAGTTCGGCCTGCGCTACTGGGACCACCGCTTCCCCATCGACCCGGCCTGCTATCCGGAGATCCTGGCCGCCCTGCCCGCCCCGCCGGCGCGGGACGACAGCGAAGGCGACAGCCATGCCGTCGTCGGCTCGCTGCTGGACGCCTTCGGCCGCCTGCCCTCGCGCGACGATCCGGACGAGAACGCCCGCCGCTCGCGCGTGCGTGACGCCACCGTCTACAAGCGCCAGCTGGCCCGGCTCGCGGCCCGCCACGAATGGCTGGCGCGCTGGATCGAGGCCTGCGTGCAGCACCTGAACGGCCAGCCCGGCGCAGCGGACAGCTTCGACGCGCTGCAGCGGCTGATCGCCGCCCAGGCCTACCGCCTGGCCGACTGGCACGTGGCGAGCGACGACGTCAACTACCGCCGCTTCTTCGACGTGAACACGCTCGCCGGCCTGCGCATGGAGCGGCCGGAGGTGTTCGAGGCCACGCACCGCAAGGTGCTGCACTGGCTGCAGGACGGCCAGCTGTCCGGGCTGCGCATCGACCACCCCGACGGGCTGAGCGATCCGCGCGCCTACTTCGAGCAGCTGCAGTCCCGCTACGCCGCGCAGGCCGAGGTGGGCGGGCACGCACCGCGCGCGCTGTACCTCGTGGTGGAGAAGATCCTCGCCGAGCACGAATCGCTGCCCGAGGACTGGCCGGTGCACGGCGACACCGGGTATCGCTTCGGCACCTGGGTCAACGGCCTGTTCGTCGATCCGGCGCAGGAGAACGCGATGCTCGCGGCCTACCAGGCCTTCACGGGCGAGACGACGGACTTCGACGAGGTCCTGTACCAGTGCAAGAAGCTGATCATCGAGACCTCGCTGTACTCGGAGCTGAACTGGCTGGCGCATACGCTGCACCGCCTCACGCGCGGCAACCGCCGCCGCTGCGACTTCACGCGCAACCGCCTGCGCTGGGCCATGGCGGAAGTGGCGGCGGCCTTCCCCGTCTACCGCACCTACTTGCGCGTCGGCGAGCCCCCGAGCGCGATGGACCGGCGCCACGTCGAGTGGGCGATCGCCGCGGCCGAACGGCGCCTGGGCAAGGCCGAGGCCACAGTGCTGCAGCACCTGCAGGAAGTCCTGCTCGGCGAGGGCGAAGCCGCCAACCTGCCGCAGGACATGCGCGCGCGCTTCCTGGCGCGCTGGCAGCAGTTCACCGCGCCGGTCACGGCCAAGGCCATGGAGGACACCGCCTTCTACCGCTACGTGCCGCTGCTGTCGCTCAACGAGGTGGGCGGCGACCCGCGCAGCTTCGGCGTCTCGGTCGCGGCCTTCCACTTCGCCAACCAGACGCGGCAGCGGCACCGGCCGCACTGCATGCTCGGAACGTCCACGCACGACAGCAAGCGCGGCGAGGACTTGCGCGCGCGCATCGACGTGCTCTCCGAACTGCCCGCCCGGTGGGAGGACTGCCTGCTGCGGCTGTCCGGCTGGGCGCAGTTCTACCTGACGCGCACGCCGGACCATACCTGGCCCAGCAACAATGACATCTGGCTGCTGTTCCAGACGCTGGTGGGCCTGTGGCCGGCGCAGGCGCCCGACGAGGCCGCACGCGAGGACCTGCGCCAGCGCGTGCAGGCGTACATGCGCAAGGCCGTGCGCGAAGCCAAGCTCGAGACCACGTGGGTCTGCCCCGAGAACGACTACGAGGAAGCGCTCGAGCGCTACGTGGACGGGGTGCTGCGCGCCGGGCCCAACCCGTTCGCCGAGGAATTGCAGAAGTTCACCGCGCGCCTCGCGCCCTTCGGCTTCCGCAACAGTCTCGCGCAGCTGGCGCTGAAGTTCACCGCGCCCGGCGTCCCGGACCTGTACCAGGGCTGCGAGCAATGGAACTTCAGCCTGGTCGATCCGGACAACCGGCGGCCGGTGGACTACCCAGGACTCGCGCGCCGACTGGAAGCGCTGGAGGCGCTGTACCGCGATGGCTGGCCCGACGCGACGCATTGGGACGCCCTGCACCGCAACGCGGCCGACGGCCGCATCAAGCAGCTGGCGACCTGGCGCCTGCTGCGCCTGCGGCGCGAACGCAGCACGCTGTTCCGCAACGCCAGCTACGTGCCGCTGCCCGTGGACGGGCCGGCGGCGGAGCACCTCGTCGCCTTCGCACGCGTGCACGACGACGAAGCGGTGCTGGTGGTCGTGGCGCGCCTCGCCTGGACCCTGTGCGGCGGCGACGACGGCGCGTGGGCGCCCGCGCTCTGGCAGGGGACGACCGTGGGCTGCGGCGCCGAAGGCGGGGGCGTGCGCCGCTTCCGCCGCTGGCGCAACTGGCTCACGGGCGCCGTGACCGTCCTGCCCGACGAAGAAGAACCCTCCATCGATGCCGAAAGGCTTGTGGCCGGCGCGGGCGGCCTGCCCTTTGCCGTGCTCGTGGCGGAAGCGGAGACCGCAGCATGAAGATCCTGTTCGCCACGCCCGAGTGCGCGCCCTACGTGAAGACCGGCGGGCTCGGCGACGTCAGCGCCGCCCTGCCGGCGAGCCTCGCGGCGCTGGGCCACGACGTGCACATCCTGCTGCCAGCCTACAAGGGCATGAAGGTCAGCGGCGAGATCGGCGACGGCGTGGAGCTGCCCCCCTGGGGCCCCTGGCCGGCGGCGCAACTGGTGCCGGTGAAGATCGCGGGCGGCGTCACGCTGTTGCTGCTGGCCTGTCCCGGCCTGTACCAGCGGCCGGGCGGCCCGTACGTGGATGCGAGCGGCCGCGACTACCACGACAACGCGCTGCGCTTCGGCCTGCTCTCGCGCATCGCGGCGCAGCTGGGGACCGTGCACACGCCCATGCGCGGCTGGACCGCGGACGTGGTGCACGCGAACGACTGGCCCTGCGGCATGGCACCGCTGTACCTGGCGCAATCGCGCATGATCGCGCCGCAGGAGCCCACCGCTGCTTCGGTGCTCACCATCCACAACCTCGCCTTCCAGGGCGTGTTCCCCATGGGCAGCGCCGACCTGCTGGGGGTGCCGCATCCCTGGCGCGGCATCGACGGCGTGGAGTTCTGGGGCCAGCTGTCCATGCTGAAGGCGGGCATCCAGTTTGCCGACGCGATCACCACGGTGAGCCCGAGCTACGCGCGCGAGATCCAGACGCCCGCGCACGGCGTGGGCTTCGACGGCATCCTGCGTGCGCGCGCGTCGCGGCTGCGCGGGATCCTGAACGGGATCGACACCCGGATCTGGAACCCCGCGAGCGACCCGTTGCTGCCCTTCCCTTTCGGGCCCGAGCAACTGCAGGGCAAGGCGCAGTGCAAGGCGGCCCTGCAGGCACGCTCCGGCCTGCCGCAGGACGCCAAGGCCATGCTGTTCGCCGTGGTGAGCCGCCTCACGGCGCAGAAGGGCGTGGACCTGGTGCTCGGCGCGCTGCCGCGGCTGGTGGCGGGCGGCGCCCAGCTGGTCGTTCTGGGCCAGGGGGATCCCGCGCTGCAGAAGGCGCTGCAGGACGCCTGCCGCAAGCATCCCAGGCAGGTGGCGGTGCACCTGGCGTTCGACGAAGGACTGGCCCACCTGATCGAGGCGGGAGCGGACGTGTTCCTGATGCCTTCGCGCTTCGAACCCTGCGGACTGAACCAGATGTACAGCCAGGCCTACGGCACGCCGCCCGTGGTCGCGCCCGTCGGCGGGCTGCTGGATTCCGTCACCGACGCCAGCGCCGACCCGCAGCACGGCACCGGCTTCGTCATGACCGGCGCCGACCCGGCGGGCCTGGAGGACGCGATCGCGCGTGCCGCACGCCTGTGGCGGGAGCCCAAGCTGTGGCGCCGCGTCCAGGCCAACGGCATGGCGCGCCATTTCGGCTGGGAGGACAGCGCGCTGCAATACCTGGAGGTGTACGAGCGCGCGTTGCTGCAGGCGCGCGGCGCGGCCGCTCCCACGGCAGCGCCCGCGACCCGCAGCCCCTCACGCTGAAACCATTGCGGGGACGGGCATGATCCGTTCGCCGCACATGTTCTCGCCGAGGAAGTCCAGGAATCGCCGCACGGCGGGCACCATGCCGCGCCGCGACGGGAACACCGCCAGGACCTTCGCCACCGGCGGCTCCCATCCGGGCAGCACGGGCACCAGCTCGCCGCTGCGCAGTTCGTCGGTGCACATGTAGTCGGGCAGCACGCACATGCCCGTGCCTTGCAGCACGGCGAACTTCAGCGTCAGCAGGTCGTCGGCGGTGTAGACCGGCCGGTGCTCCAGCGCATAGCGCGCGTCCTTGGGACCTTCGAGGTGCCAGGTCGCGCGGCCGTCGGCGGCCGACATGGCGAGCGTGGGCAGGTCGTGCAGGCCCTCCGGCGTGCGCGGCTGGCCGAAGCGCTGCAGCAGCTGCGGGCTCGCGACCAGCACGCCGTGCGTCGGGCCCAGGTTCTTGATCACCAGGGTGCCGCTGTCGTCCAGGTTGGCGCGCACGCGCAGGGCCACGTCCACCCCCTCCTGCACCAGGTCCACCACCCGGTTGCTCACCTGCATGTCGATGCGGACCTGGGGATGCGCCGCCAGGAAGCGGGGCAGCAGGTGGCCGATGGTGGTCTGCGCCAGCGTCACCGGGCAGGTCACGCGCACGGTACCGCGTGGCTCGTCGTGCACCTGCGCCACGGCCTCGTCGGCGGCCTCGGCCTGCTCGCGCATGGCGACGCAGTGGCGGTGGTAGATCTCGCCCGCTTCGGTGAGCGACAGCCGGCGGGTGGTCCGCTGCAGCAGCCGCACGCCCAGGCGCGCCTCCAAGTCCGCGACCCGCCGCGAAAGCTTGGACTTGGGAACGTTCAGCGCCCGCCCGGCGGCGGCGAAACCGCCGCGGTCGACGACCTCGGCGAAGAACAGCATGTCGTTGAGGTCCTGCATGGATCGTCCTATGGGCAGGACAATCTATCCCGGAATTGGTGACTTATCAAGCGATCGATGCATTCCGACAATACAACCCTCGCCCCAAGAGGGCCTGAATCCTGGAGAAGAGAGTCATGAAACTGCTGCACATCGATTCCAGCCCGCTGGGCGGCCAATCCGTCTCCCGCGAACTCACCCGCCGCACCGTCGCCCAGTGGGTGGAGACCCATCCTGGCACGACCGTGGATTACCTGGACCTCGCGACCGAGGCGCCAACCCACCTGAACGTCGATTCCCTGGGCTTTCGCCTGGGTCTCGACGCCGACAGCCTGACCGACGCGCAGAAGCGCGAGAACGCCGTGTCCGAGAAGCTGGTGAGCCAGTTCCTCGCGGCCGATGTGGTGGTGGTGGGCGCGCCCATGTACAACTTCTCGGTCCCGAGCCAGCTGAAGGCCTGGATCGACCGCGTCGCGCAGGTCGGCCGCACCTTCAAGTACACCGACAAGGGTCCCGTGGGCCTCGCCGGCGGCAAGACCGTGATCGTCGCCTCCACCCGCGGCGGCGCCTACAGCACCAACCCCGCGCTCGCCTTCCTGGACCACCAGGAGAGCTACCTGAAGGCGGTGTTCGGCTTCTTCGGGGTGACCGACGTGCGCTTCGTGCGTGCGGAGGGCGTGGCCATGGGCGACGCAGCCAAGGCGAAGGCACTGGCCGAGGCCGACGCGCACATCCAGGCGCATGCGGGTGAAGCGGCGAACGAGGGCAAGGCGGCAATTCGCGCGTGACGACCCGTCATTCCCGTCACCCCTGTCATTCCCGCGAAGGCGGGAATCCAGAGCTTCCAGGAAAGCGGCCCACGGGCCGCTTTTTTTTGCCTGAAAGCCCTGGGTCCCCGCCTCCGCGGGGACGACGGTGGCTAGCGATTCGCCACCTTGTCCGCATGCTCCTTCACGAACGCCGCGAACGTCTCGACGAACTTCTGCAGGAACTGCCGCGTGTCCTCGTTCTCGAAGAAGCCCTTCTTGTACTGCAGGAACATCTCCGGCTGTCCCAGCGTCGGCATGTCGAGGTACGCGAGGATCGTGCGCAGGTGCTGCTGCGCCACGGCGGTGCCGATCGCGCCGACCGAGATGCCGATGACGCCGGCCGGCTTCCCCGCCCAGGCGCTCTGGCCGTAGGGGCGCGATGCGTTGTCGATGGCGTTCTTCAGCACGCCCGGCACGGAGCGGTTGTATTCAGGCGTGACGAACAGGACGCCTTGCGCAGCGGCGATCTCCGACTTCAGCCGCCGCACCGGTTCCGGCTGGCTGGCATCGCTGTCCTGGTTGTACAGCGGCAGGTCGTCGATGCGGACCGGCACGAACGTGAAGTTCCCGGGCGCGAACTTCGCCAGCAGGTCGGCGAGCTGGTGGTTATAGGACTCCTGGCGCAGGCTGCCGACGACGACGGCGACGCGGTAGGTCATCTTGAATCTCCTGTGGGATGCGGAAGATCCATCGTGCCCCGCCCGCGGCGCCCACGCTGTCCTTGCGGTCTTATTTGCGCGAATAGATCTGGTCGAAGCTGCCGCCGTCGGCGAAGTGCTCCTTGTCCGCCCGGGCCCAGCCGCCGAAGGCCTGGTCGACGGTGAACAGGTTCAGCTTCGGGAACTGGCCCGCGTACTTCGCCTGGGCCTTCTGCGAGGCGGCGGGGCGGTAGAAGTTCTTGCCGATGATGTCCTGGCCTTCCTCGCTGTACAGGTACTTGAGGTATTCCTCGGCGACGGCGCGCGTGCCCTTGCGGTCCACGTTCTTGTCGACGACGGTGACGGCCGGCTCGGCCAGGATGCTCAGCGAAGGCGCGACCACGTCGAACTTGGCGCCGAATTCCTTCTCCAGCAGGAACGCCTCGTTCTCCCACGCGATCAGCACGTCGCCCTGCGCGCGCTGGGCGAAAGTGATCGTCGAGCCGCGGGCGCCGGTGTCGAGCACGGGCACGTTGCCATACAGCTTCGCCACGAACTCCTTCGCCTTGGCGTCGCCGCCGTACTTGCGCTTGGCGAATTCCCAGGCGGCGAGGTAGTTCCAGCGTGCCCCGCCGGAGGTCTTCGGGTTGGGCGTGATCACGGACACGCCGGGCTTCACCAGGTCGTCCCAGTCCTTGATGCCCTTGGGATTGCCCTTGCGCACCACCAGCACGATGGTCGACGTGTACGGCGAGGCGTTGAGCGGCAGGCGCTTCTGCCAGTCCGGCTTCACCCAGCCGCCATGCTTCACCAGGGCGTCGGTGTCGCCGGCGAGGGCCAGCGTGGCCACGTCGGCGTCGAGGCCGTCGATGATCGAGCGGGCCTGCTTGCCCGAGCCGCCGTGCGACTGCTTGACCTGGATGTCCTGTCCCGTCTTCGCCTTCCAGTACTTCGCGAACGCCTGGTTGAACTCGACGTACAGCTCGCGCGTCGGGTCGTAGGAGACGTTCAGGAGCTGCACCGGCTGCGCGATCGACGACAGGCCGGTCAGGGACAAGGTCGCGGCGGCGGCGATGGCCAGGGGAATCTTGATAAAGTCGCGGCGTAGGCTCATGGGGCGTCCTGTTGTTGATGGGGCGGATTCTGGGAGCCGGCGGACCGAAAACGAACGACAGAGTTTTCAGTTCCATATCCGCATAAGCAAATCCCACAGGAGAGCGTGAATGCCACGCACCGTCCACTGCATCAAGCTCGGCCGCGAAGCCGAGGGTCTCGATTTCCCGCCCTATCCGGGCGAACTGGGCAAGCGCCTCTACGAAAGCGTCAGCAAGGAAGCCTGGCAGCAGTGGCTCAAGCAGCAGACCATGCTGGTCAACGAGAACCGCCTGAACCTGGCCGACCAGCGCGCCCGCGAGTACCTGAAGCGGCAGATGGAAAACCATTTCTTCGGCAGCGGCGCAGACACTGCCGCGGGCTACGTCCCGCCCACCGCCTGACACGATGGCCGAGGCCGTCGACTGGCGCGACGACGGCACGCCGCGCAGCCCGCGCTTCGACGACATCTACCGTTCCGCCGCCGGCGGGCTCGCGCAGGCACGGCACGTCTTCCTGCAAGGCTGCGGTCTGCCCGGCGCCTGGGCGGGCCGGGCGCAGTGGCGCGTGCTGGAGACGGGTTTCGGCCTCGGGCTGAATTTCCTCGCGACCTGGCACGCCTGGCGCAGCGACCCCGATCGCCCGCGGCTGCTGCACTACGCATCCATCGAGGCGTGGCCCGTGGACCGCGACGACCTGCTGCGCAGCGTCGCGGCGTGGCCCGCACTGCAGCCGCTGGCCGACGAACTCGCCGCGCAATGGCGGGGCCTGACGCCGGGCTTCCATCGCCTCGTCTTCGAGGGAGGACGGGTGCTGCTCACGCTGTGCGTGGGCGACGTCGCCGCCATGCTGCGCGAGCAGGACTTCCGCGCCGACGCCGTCTTCCTGGACGGATTCGATCCCGCCTGCAACGCGGAAATGTGGGCCCCGGGCACGCTCAAGGCCGTGACGCGCCTGTGCCGCCGCGGCGCGCGCCTGGCCACGTGGACGGTCGCCGGGCACGTCCGGCGCGACCTGCAGTCCTGCGGCTGGCGCGTGGACAAGGTGCCCGGCCTGCCGCCCAAGCGCGAGTGCCTCGCAGCGCAGTACGACCCTTCTTGGGAGGTGAGAGGGCTCGTCGCGGACGATGCGCGCCGGGCCGCCGACTGCATCGTGATCGGCGCCGGCCTTGCGGGAGCCGCGGTGGCGTCCAGCCTCGCGCGGCGCGGCTGGACGGTGCGCGTGCTCGATGCGGCCGCCACGCCCGCGAGCGGAGCTTCGGCGCTGCCGGCGGGACTGCTCGCGCCGCACCAGTCGCCGGATGACAACCCCTTGTCGCGCCTTTCGCGTGCTGGCGTGCGGATCACCTTGCAGCAGTCGAAGCGTCGGCTCGCTGCGGGCCTGGAATGGGAAGCCCTCGGGGTCCTGGAGTGGCGCGGCGACGACCACCGCGGGCTGCCGCCGCTCGGCGAGCCGCTTGCTCCCTGGACCCGCGAAGCCACGCCCGCACAGAAGCGCGCGGCCGGCCTGGCCGAGGACGCGGGCGCCTGGTGGCACGAGAACGCCGCGTGGATCGAACCCGCAGCGCTGGTGCGCAGCTGGCTGCGCACACCGGGCGTGCGCTTCGAAGGCAGCCGGCGCGTCGCCCGGATCGTCGCCGATGGCTCGCGCTGGAGGGTGGAAGACCCGCAAGGCACGCACATCGCCGATGCGGCGCTGGTCGTCGTGGCTGCGGCCCTGGACAGCGCTGGCCTGTTGCCGATGCCGGTCCCCCTCAACGGCGTGCGCGGCCAGGTCTCCTGGGCGCCTCACGAAGAAGATGCCGCTGCACTGCCGCCCTTCCCGGTCAACGGCCACGGCCACTTCCTGCCCCGCGTGCCGCTCGTGGAACGCGGGGCTTGGATCACCGGTTCGACCTATGGGCGAGGAGACGCCGACGCGTCCTTGCGCGCGGAAGACCAAGCCGCCAACCTGCAGCGCGTGCGCGAAGTGATGCCCGCAGCTGCAAGCGTGATGGAAGCCGCCGCCGCGCGTGGCCAGGTCCGCAACTGGGCCGGCGTGCGCTGTGCTTCCAGCGACCGCAGGCCACTGGTGGGCGAAGCCGCCCCCGGCCTCTGGGCCAGCACCGCGATGGGATCACGGGGCCTGACCTTCGCTGCACTGTGTGCTGAACTGGTGGCGGCGCGGCTGCATGGCGAACCGCTGCCGGTGGAGGCGAAGCTGGCGCAGGCGCTCGACGTCAGCCGGGTGCGCCCATCTCGATCTGGCTGAGCCAGGCATCGAGCCGTTCCGGATCGGGCGGATCCTCCAGCAGTGCGGTGCTGCCGCGCCAGGCCTTCAGGCGCTCCGACATGGAACGCGCGGCCTGCGTCAGGGCGAGATGGGGAATGGGACGGCGGCCGCTGCGCAGCTTGGACAGCAGCGCCCACGCGTCCATGTCGCCAAGTCCCGCGTTGACCAGTGCGACGTCGTACTGCTTGCCGCGCGCGAGCTGCATGGCTTCCTGTGCGCTCTCGGCTTCGTCGGCTTGCGTGAGCCGCGCGAGCGCCAGCCGCGCGCGCAGGTAGAGCCGCTCGCCGCGGTCGGCGCTGACGATGAGGGCACGCTTTTCCGACATCGCGGAGTCGAGCTCCTGATCGGCGCCCGGATGGGCCGGCGGTTCGCCCGCGAACACGGAATCCAGCCCCGCAACGACTTCCGGCCACCCGATCGGCCGCTGGAACGTCCGCCAGACGGTCGACGGAGCGTTGCTGCCGACCCACAACAGGCGCACGTCGCGGTTCAACGGCGACTCCGCCTCGACCCGCGCCTCCCAGCTCTGCCCGTCCAGCAGCATGGCGCGGGCAGGCTCGGCGGCCTGCAGCGTCCAGAGCTGGTACATGGTCCGGCATTGTTCGGAGAGCCGGAACACCGTGTTCAGCGCGTGGCGCTCCTCATCGGAGAAGCCGATCACCCTGACGTAGATGCGTTGCGCCATGTCTCGTGATTGTCCCAACGACGCGGGGGCGCTTTGTTGCTCTGGCAGTGCTTATCCGGCTGGTCGCCGAAAAGGCCCGCCAAGGCGCCTCCCTTCTTGCGCATAAGCTTATCCGCATAAGCGCCGAATTAAAAAATAGTTTGGATTCATAAGGGACGTCCCTACAGTCCTGGCTCCGCCTCCTTGCGAGGGGCCGATTAGAACGTTCCATGTACCAGTACACCGAATTCGACCGCCAGTTCGTCCGCGCCCGGGCAGCCCAGTTTCGCGACCAGCTCGAACGCTGGCAAGCCGGCACGCTCAGCGACGAGGAGCTGCGGCCCCTGCGGCTGCAAAACGGGTGGTACATCCAGCGCTATGCGCCCATGGCCCGCATCTCGGTGCCGTACGGCGAGCTCTCGAGCAAGCAGCTGCGCGCCCTGGCGAAGGTCGCGCGTGACTACGATCGCCCCGCCCCCGAGCTGCTGCAGGAAGCCCAGGACAAGCAGCTGGCGCTCGGCCCCGTGCCGATCCCCGGCACCGACCGCCAGGTGGTCACCAAGCTGAAGTACGGCTACGGCCACTTCACGACGCGCACCAACGTGCAGTTCAACTGGATCCCCATCACGAAGGCCGCCGAAGTGATGGAGCTGCTGGCCGACGTGAACATGCACGGCATCCAGACCAGCGGCAACGCCATCCGCAACATCACGACCGAAGCGCTCGCAGGCATCGCCGCCGACGAGATCGCGGACCCGCGCCCCTTCGCGGAAATCATCCGCCAGTGGGCGGCGCTCCATCCGGAATTCGTCTTCCTGCCGCGCAAGTTCAAGATCGCGCTCAACGGCGCGAAGGAAGACCGCGCGGCGCTCGGCTGGTACGACATCAGCGTGCAGGTAGTGCGCAACGACGCCGGCGAACTGGGCTTCAAGGTCCTGGTGGGCGGCGGCATGGGCCGCACGCCCATCATCGGTACCGTGGTGCGCGAGTTCCTGCCCTGGCAGCACCTCCTGAGCTACCTGGAGGCCTGCATCCGCGTCTACAACCAGTACGGCCGCCGCGACAACATCTGGAAGGCCCGCATCAAGATCCTCGTGAAGTCCGAGGGCCAGGCCTACATCGACAAGGTGGAAGAAGAATTCCGCCAGATCGTCGAGATCGACGGCGCGCCGCACACCATCACGCAGGCCGAATACGACCGCGTCGCCGCGCAGTTCGTCGACCCTGAGATCCGGCGCGCGCAGCGCGACTCGTCCGCCGAGCGCGTGCACGAGATCATCCGCGCCGACGCCGAGGCCGACCCGCTGTACGACCGCTGGCTGCAGCGCAACGTGCTGCCGCACCGCAACCCGGAGCTGCGCGCCGTGGTGCTGTCGTTCAAGCGCCTGGGCCAGAACCCCGGCGACTGCACCGCGGACCAGTTCGACGCCTGCGCCGAACTCGCCGAGCGCTTCTCGTCCGGCGAAGCGCGCGTGACGCACGAACAGAACCTGCTGCTGCCCTGGGTCCACCAGGACGACCTGCCGGAGCTGTGGGGCGCGGCCCGCAAGCTGGGCCTCGCCCGCGCCAACATCGGCCTGCTGACGGACATGATCGCCTGCCCCGGCGGCGACTTCTGCTCGCTCGCCAACGCGCGTTCGCTGCCCATCGCCGAAGCCATCACCGAGCGCTTCCAGGACCTCGACGAGGAATGGGACATCGGCGAGATCGACCTCAACTTCTCGGGTTGCATCAACTCCTGCGGCCACCACCACGCCGGCCACATCGGCATCCTCGGCGTCGACAAGGACGGCAAGGAGTGGTACCAGATCACGCTGGGCGGCTCCAACGGTTCCGACCTCTCCGGTCCGGCCACCCCGGGCAAGATCGTCGGCCCCTCCTTCGCCAAGGAGGAAGTGCCGGGCGTGATCGAAGCCCTGATCGACACCTACCGCAAGCTGCGCCAACCCGCCGCCAACGGCAAGTCTGAAACCTTCATCGCCACCCTGCGCCGCACCGGGCACGAGCCCTTCAAGGCTGCCGCCAACGCCGCCCGCTTCGTGGAAAAGGAAATCGCGTGACCGAACGCCTCATCAAGATCCTGCAAGCCGGCGACGCGCAGCCGGAGGCGAACGTCAACGTCCTGACCGTGGCCAACGATGCCGACGTGACGGAACTCTCCCTCGAGGGCGTGGACCGCATCGAGCTGAACTTCCCGAAGTTCACGGACGGCCGCGCCTACAGCCAGGCCTACCTGCTGCGGCGCCGCCGCAAGTTCGCGGGCGACATCCGCGCCACCGGCGACGTGCTGATCGACCAGCTGGTGCAGATGCAGCGCACGGGCTTCTCCAGCGCGGTGCTGAAGGAAGGCAAGGACGTCGCCGAGGCCCAGCGCCAGTTCGACCGCTTCGCCGCCTTCTACCAGGCCGACGTCGTGGTGGGCAAGCCGCTGTTCGCGCGGAGCTGACATGGGCGCCATCGACCTGCACGCGCGGCCTTCGAAGGACTACGAGGCCAAGCTCGCCGCCACGCAGAAGCTGCTGATCCAGGCCGCGTCCGAGTTCGCACCGCTGAAGCAGGCCTCGAGCCTGGGCGCCGAGGACGTGGTGATCACGCACCTGATCAACAGCCTGGAGCTGGACATCCCGGTGTTCGTGCTGGAAACGGGCGCGCTGCACCAGGAGACGCTGGACCTGCTGGAACGCACGAAGGCCTCTTCGCGCGCGACGGTGGAGGTCTATCGCCCGGTGCAGGAGTCGGTGGTGCACTTCGTCGGCCGCGAGGGCCGCGACGCCATGTACCGCAGCATCGCGCTGCGGAAGGAGTGCTGCGCGATCCGCAAGCTGGAGCCGCTCTCCCGCGCGCTGGAAGGCCAGAAGGCCTGGATCACCGGCCTGCGCAAGGAGCAGTCCGCCGCCCGCGCCGAAGTGCCGGCGATCGACACGGCGGAAGCTCGCGCCAAGGTGAATCCCCTCGCCGACTGGACCTGGGGCGACGTCTGGCACTACATCAACGTCAACAAGGTCGACTACAACCCGCTGCACGACCAGTTCTTCCCCAGCATCGGCTGCGCGCCCTGCACGCGCGCGATCAGCCTTGGCGAGGACTTCCGCGCCGGCCGCTGGTGGTGGGAAGATGAGGCAGCGAAGGAATGCGGCCTGCACGTGAAGAAGGAAGAGAAGGTCGCCGCATGAACGCCCGCACGGAACCGCAATTGCTGTCACGCATCTCCAACCGCCACCTCGACGCGCTGGAAGAGGAAGCCATCTTCGTCCTGCGCGAAGTGGCCGGCGCCTTCGAGCGGCCGACGCTGCTGTTCTCCGGCGGCAAGGACTCGCTGGTGCTGCTGAAATGCGCCGAGAAGGCCTTCGGCACGGGCCGCCTCCCCTACCCGCTGCTGATGATCGACACCGGCCACAACTTCCAGGAGGTCACGGACTTTCGCGACTTCCGGGCGAAGCAGCTGGGCGCCGAGCTGATCGTGCGCAGCGTCGAGGACTCGATGAAGCGCGGCACGGTGCGCCTGGCGCGCCCGGACGAGAGCCGCAACGCGCACCAGTCGGTGACGCTGCTGGAAGCCATCGAGGAATTCCGCTTCGACGCGCTGATCGGCGGCGCCCGGCGCGACGAGGAGAAGGCCCGCGCCAAGGAGCGCATCTTTTCCCACCGCGACAGCTTCGGCCAGTGGCAGCCCAAGGCGCAGCGCCCGGAACTGTGGACGCTGTTCAACACGCGCCTCGCCCCCGGCGAGCACTTCCGCGTCTTCCCCATCTCCAACTGGACCGAGCTGGACGTGTGGCAGTACATCGAGCGCGAGGAGATCGAGCTGCCCTCGCTCTACTACGCGCACCAGCGCCAGGTGGTGGAGCGCCGCGGCCTGCTCGTGCCGGTGACCGAGCTCACGCCGCCCAAGGCGGGGGAAGAGGTCGTGACCCGCACCGTGCGCTTCCGCACCGTGGGCGACATCACCTGCACCTGCCCGGTGGCCAGCCCCGCGGCAAACGCGGCTGAGGTGGTGGCCGAGACGCTGACCGCCGAGGTCAGCGAGCGCGGCGCCACCCGCATGGACGACAAGACCTCCGACGCTTCCATGGAGAAGCGCAAGAAGGACGGGTATTTCTGATGACGACGCACACCGAACACGACGCCGCGCTGCGGTTCATCACCTGCGGCTCCGTCGATGACGGCAAGAGCACCCTGATCGGCCGCCTCCTGGTGGACAGCCGCGCGGTGCTGCAGGACCAGCTGGCGTCCGTGTCCCGCTCGGGCGAGACCGACCTCGCGCTGCTCACCGACGGCCTGTCCGCCGAGCGCGAGCAGGGCATCACGATCGACGTCGCCTACCGCTACTTCGCCACGCCGGGGCGCAAGTTCATCATCGGCGACGCGCCCGGCCACGAGCAGTACACGCGCAACATGGTGACCGCTGCTTCCAGCGCCGACGCCGCCGTGGTGCTGGTGGACGCTACCAAGCTGAAGTGGCCCAACCCCGGCCTGGAGCTGCTGCCCCAGACCCGCCGCCACACCCTGCTCGCCAATCTGCTGCGCGTGCCCGCGATCGTGTTCGCGATCAACAAGCTGGATGCGGTGGAGGATGCGACCGTCGCCTTCCACAACATCCGCGGCGCCCTGGAGGACTTCACGGAGGCCGCCGGCATCCCGGCCCACGCGGTCGTGCCGATCTCCGCGCTCAAGGGATTCAACGTCGTCGAGCCCAAGCCGGGCTGGGCCGGCTACCACGGCCCCACGCTGCTGGCCCTGCTGGAGCAACTGGATGTCACGCCCGCGGATGCCGCCGAGGCCTTCGCCTTCCCCGTCCAATGGGTCGAAAAGTTCTCATCCTCCGCCGACACCTCGCAGGGGCGCCGCGTCTTCTGGGGCCGCGTGGCCACCGGGACGGTGCAGCCGGGCCGGGACGTCACGATCCTGCCGTCGGGGCAGGTCGCCAAGGTCGCCCAGGTCCTGGACCACGCCCGCCAGCCCGCCGAGGTCGGCGCCCGCCACAGCGCCGGCATCGTCCTGGACCGCGAGGTGGACGTGTCCCGGGGCGACTGGCTGCTGGCACCGGGGGCCTTCACGCCCTCGCGCGAGCTGTCCGCCACTGTCGCCTGGCTCGACGACGAGCCGCTGGTCGCCGGCCGGACGTACTGGGCCCTCCATGGGCACCGCTGGGTCAAGGCCAAGGTGAAGCGCATCGTCCACAAGCTGGACGTGAACACCCTGCAGGAGCAGGATGCTGACCACCTGGAAGCCAACGGCATCGGCCACGTCGAACTGGCGCTGCAGGAACCGCTGGCCACCCTGCCCTACGCGCGCTCCCGGGCGCTGGGCGCCCTGGTCCTGGTGGACACCGCGACGCACAAGACGTCCGGCGCGGTGCTCGTTCGTTGATCGGGAACAAACCCCGGCCGGGTGAAGGCCGCCCGGGATGGGCACAATCAAAACCAAATAAAATCGAGGGTTTCCCCCCTGCCCTCGTATCGCAATGACCCACGTCGTCACCGAACAATGTATCCGCTGCAAGTACACCGACTGCGTTGACGTCTGTCCGGTGGACTGCTTCCGCGAAGGTCCGAACATGCTCGTGATCGACCCGGACGAGTGCATCGACTGCGCAGTCTGCATCCCGGAATGCCCGGTGAATGCGATCTACGCCGAAGAGGACGTGCCGGCCAACCAGGTGGCCTTCACCAAGCTGAACGCGGAGCTCTCGCACGCCCCGGGCTGGAAGAGCATCACCAAGCGCAAGCCGGCGCTGCCGGATGCCGAGGAATGGAAGGACAAGCCGGACAAGCTGTCCGAGCTGGTCAAGTAGGACTATGAAATCTGAACTGAACGACGAAGTGATCAAGACCGCAGCCGCCCACGACGGCCCGATCGAGACCGATGCCGTGATCATCGGGGCGGGGCCCGTGGGCCTGTTCCAGGTGTTCGAGCTGGGCCTGCTGGAGATCAAGGCCCACGTCATCGACTCGCTTGCCTATCCCGGCGGCCAGCCGATCGAGCTGTACCCGGACAAGCCGATCTACGACATCCCGGCCATCCCCGTGTGCACTGGCAAGGAGCTGACGGACGCCCTGCTGAAGCAGATCGAGCCCTTCGGCGCCACCTTCCACCTGGGCCAGGCGGTCACCGTGGTGCAGAAGCAGGACGACGGCCGCTTCTTCGTCGAGACCTCCAAGGGCACGCGCTTCCTCACCAAGACCATCTTCATCGCCGGCGGCGTGGGCGCCTTCGAGCCGCGCACGCTGAAGGTCGAGGGCCTCGACCAGTTCGACGGCTCGCAGCTGTTCTACCGGGTCAGGAACCCGGCCGACTTCGCGGGCAAGAACCTCGTGATCGTCGGCGGCGGCGACTCCGCGCTGGACTGGGCGCTCAATTTCTGCGGCGGCAACCAGGACGGCAACGCCCACAAGGCCGAGAGCGTCATCCTGATCCACCGCCGCGACGGCTTCCGCGCCGCGCCCGCCTCCGTCGCCCGCATGCACGAGCTGTGCGAACAGATGGAGATGCAGTTCATCGTCGGCCAGATCACCGGCTACGAGGAAAAGGACGGCCAGCTGACCGGCGCCAAGGTGACCGGCTCCGACGGCGTCACCCGCGTGGTGCCGCTGGACGTGCTGCTGGTGTTCTTCGGCCTGTCGCCCAAGCTGGGCCCGATCGCCGACTGGGGCCTGGACATCGAGCGCAAGCAGCTGAAGGTGGACACCGAGAAGTTCTCGACCAACGTGCCGGGCATCTTCGCTGTGGGCGACATCAACACCTACCCGGGCAAGAAGAAGCTGATCCTCTCCGGCTTCCACGAATGCGCGCTGGCCGCCTTCGGCGCCGCGCCCATCATCTTTCCCGAGAAGGGCAAGATCCACCTGCAGTACACGACCACCAGCCCGAAGCTGCACAAGGTGCTGGGCGTCGAGACGCCGGTCTTCGACTGACGATTTGCTGAGCCGCGCGCGCGTCCGCCGGATGCGCTGCCGGTTCAGCATATAATCTAGGGCTTGTTCCCCGATAGCTCAGTCGGTAGAGCGCCGGACTGTTAATCCGTAGGTCCCTGGTTCGAGCCCAGGTCGGGGAGCCAAGAACAAGCCCGAGGCCCTGCTTGCGACTGCGGGGCAGGACACGAAGAAGGCCTCGCCAATGCGAGGCCTTCGCATCGATACCGATCATTCCCCGATAGCTCAGTCGGTAGAGCGCCGGACTGTTAATCCGTAGGTCCCTGGTTCGAGCCCAGGTCGGGGAGCCAAGACAAGGCCCGCATCCACGGGCCTTTTCCTTTTCCGGCAAGACAGTACGACGCACGTAGTCTTCGCCGGACGCGCGACGTGCCGTGCTACCGTCCGGCCACCATGGGGACCCGTCCGCGCGCGTGGATCCGGCGCTGCCTGCGCGCAGCCGGTGCCGCGCTGGTCGCACTGGGCACGTTCGCCACGGCTGCCGACCTGTCCCGTGAGCAGGTGATGGGCGCCCTGGTTTCCTCCCCCGGCGGCCGCGCCGTGTTCGACGGCAAGGACCTCTCCGACCTGGACCTGAGCGGCCTCGACCTGCGCGGCGCCAGCCTGCGAGGGACCAACCTGTTCGCCAGCAAGCTGGTGTCCGCCGACCTGCGCGGCGCCGACCTCTCCGGCGCCAACCTCAATGGCGCGTGGTTGATGGGCGCCGATTTCACCGGTGCCAGGCTGCGCGATGCCAGCCTGCTGTCCGTCGTGATCCTCGGCGGCACGGTCCGCAAGATGCCCACGTTCAAGGGCGCCGACCTGCGCGGCGCGCGCATCATCGCGGACCTGCCGGGCGCGGACCTGAGCGGAGCCGACCTCGGCCAGGCGCGCATCGGCGTCGACATCAAGAACCAGGGCATGGGCCAGATGCGCACCGACCTCACGGGCGCCAATCTCTCCGGCGTGAACCTCGAGGGCGCGGACCTGAACCGCACCCTGCTCTCCTTCGCCAACCTGCGGGGCAGCAACCTGCGCGGCGCCAACCTGTTCCGCGCCCGGCTGCCGGGCGCGGACCTCGCGGGCGCCGAGGTGACGGGCGCGGACTTCACCGAGGCCGACGTGTCGGGCGCCAACCTGCAGGAAGCGAAGGGCCTGGCGCAGGCGCGCGGCCTCGAGCGCGCGGAAGGCACCAGCCAACGGTGAACGGATTCCGCGCTCGGGCGACGGACGGTTGAGGCGTTGGCGCCTTGTCCGTCGCGGAAGTCACCGGTCTGCTGACAGGGCGCAACAGCGGGTCGCGATCCCCGTGGATAGAGTGAACGAATGACCGATCTCCATGCCGTCCTGCTCTCATGGGCCGTCACGCTGTCCGGATACCCGGCCCCCGCGGAGCCGCCCGTCGTCGTGCCCAAGCCGCACGCGTTCTTCGTGGAGAAGGCCTGCCACGGCCAGGAGTGCAAGGTCCTCGGCTGGTACGCGGGCGGCAAGGAGCTCTACGTCGACGAAACGCTGGATCCCGAGAACAACCTGTTCGCCAGTTCGATCGTCGTGCACGAGATGGTCCACTACCTGCAAGGTGTCGCGCGCGGCGACGATGCGCTGCGCAGCGGTGCCGCCTTCACCGTCGCGCCGTCCTGCAAGCAGGTGGTCCGCTGGGAGCGCGAGGCCTATTCGGTCCAGCGCGAATACATCATGCGCTACGGCGCCTACCTGCCCATCGGGGTCTCGATGTCGCACGTGCAGTGCGAAGACGGCGCGATGCCGAACTAGGCCTGGATCAGGCCCCAGCGCAGGGCGACCAGCGTGAGTTCCGACTGGTTCGTCGCGCCCAGCTTCTGCTTCACGTGATAGAGGTGCGTGCCGACGGTGCTCGGTGACACCTTGAGGTTCTCGGCCACCTGCGCCACCGTCGCCCCGCGCGCGAGCTGGACGAAGACCGAGAACTCGCGTTCGCTCAGCACGTCCGCCGGGCTGCCGCCGCCTTCGATGTCGGCCAGCGCCAGCGCCTGGGCCGTGTGCGGGTCGACATAGCGCTCGCCGCGCGCCACCGTGCGCACCGCCGCGGCCAGTGCGTCCGGTGCGCTGCGCTTGGCCAGGTAACCGAGGGCGCCGGCGCGCAGCACGCGCCGCGGATGCGCCGTGTCCTCGTGGGCCGACAGCGCGAGCACGCGCGCCTTGGGGTCCTGCGCGAGGATGCGCCGCACGGCTTCGAGTCCGCCCATGCCTGGCATGGACAGGTCCATCACCACCACGTCGGGCTGCACGCGCGCATAGTCCCGGCACGCCTGCTCGCCGTCGCCCGCTTCGGCGGCGACCTCCACCTGCGCATCGGCCAGCAGCATGCGGAATCCCATGCGCACGAGCGCATGGTCGTCCACCAGCATCACCCGGATCAAGCCAGCGCCTCCGCCGGTTCGGAGAGCGGCACGCGGACCTTCAGGCACACGCCGCCCTCACCGCCGGGCGCGACCTCGCACTGGCCGCCCACCGACTCCACGCGTTCCGCCAGCCAGCGCAGGCCGCGCCGCGCACCGTTCGCGGCCCAGTCGGGCGGCAGGCCGCTGCCGTCGTCCTGCATTTCCAGCGCGATGCCGTCGCCCTCGGCGCGCAGCTGCAGGCGCAGCGAGCGCGCATGTCCGTGGCGCAGCGCGTTGGTGATGCCTTCCTGCGCGGCGCGGTAGAGGGTGAGGGCCACTTCCGCCGAAGGTTGTGCCTCTCCCAGCTCCGCGTCGAGCGCGACGTGCACGCCGGGGTGGCTGCGCCGGGTGCGTTCGACGAGATCCGACAGCGCCTCGCGCAGCCCGAAGTTGTCCAGCACCAGCGGCGTGAGGCGCGGGATCAGCCCGTGCATCGCTTCGTACAGGCGGGAGGACTCGTCGGCGATGATGCGCGCCGCCCGCTCCGACTCCGCATCGATGCCGCGCGCGCGCTGCGCGATCGACAAGGCCATGCTGCGGATCGCCGTCACCGACTGGCCCAGCTCGTCGTGCAGCTCGCGCGCGATGCTGCGGCGCTCCTGCTCGATGCGGCCCGTCACCCAGTGCGCGAGCTCGCGGCTGTCCGACAGCCGCCGCTCCGCGACGGCGGCCCGCCGCTCGATCTCGATGTTCCGCCGCAGCATGCTGACCATGCGGTTGAAGGCCTCGCCGATCGCCGCTGCCTCGCGTCCGTGCAGGCGCGGGAGCTCGACGTCGAAGCGGCCCGTCTCCAGTGCGTTGAGCGCGCGCACGATGCTGCCGAAGGGGCGGACCGCCCGCCCCACCAGCCAGAACACGGCGGCGTTGGAAGCCACGAGCAGCAGCAGCGACAGTCCCATCAGCGGGACCAGCTCGTCCCAGGCATCCAGGGCGGCGCGCGAAGCATTGGCGCTCAGGGTCAGCTTGCCGTCCGGGAAATGGATGGCCTGCTCCGAAGGCGGCGGGGTGACGAGGTCCTCGAACCACGCCGGCGCGTTGCGTCCGGCCTTGTAGGGCGAGGGCGGCGAGCGGTACAGGACGGTCCCCTGGGTGTCGAGCAGCGTGATGTCGGTGGAGCGCACGCGCCCCAGTCCTTCCAGGTACGCCCGCAAGGCCTCCGGTCCCTGGGCGGCGTATCCCCACACGGCCCGCCGCATCATCTGCGTCGCCACCCGGTTGGCGGCCACGACCTCCTCGTTGACGGACTTGCGCATGCCGTCGAACTCCTGCGCGAGCAAGGCCAGCAGGAACAGCAGCGTCAGCACGCCGACGATGAGGTTGATCTTCAAGCGCAGGGTCATGGCCGCGTCGCCCCCTTGCGCGGATGGTAGCGGCCGGCGGCCCGCCCTGCCGCGCGCGATTCATGAAAATCATGAGGCGCGATTCCAAGGCGGGGGGCTACCCCGGCCCGGGCGGCGGCGCGAGCATCTTCCCCGGGACGCATTGGTCCCGTTCCCAGGAGATGCACATGACGTGGCAAACCCCTCAAGCGCAGGACTTCCGGTTCGGCTTCGAGATCACGATGTACGTCGCGGCCCGCTGACGCGGGTCCCGCGCCCGGGACTGCCCGGCGGCGCGAGCCGCCGGGCAGCCCGCCTGCTCCATGCGCATCACGATCCTCGGCAGCGCCGCGGGCGGCGGCTTCCCGCAGTGGAACTGCAATTGCCGCAACTGTGCCGGCGTGCGCGCCGGCAGCGTCCGCGCCAGGCCGCGCACGCAGTCTTCCCTCTTCGTGCGCACCGACCACGGCGTGGACGGCATCCTGCTCAATGCCTCGCCGGACGTGCTGGAGCAGATCCGCTCGCGGCGGGCCCTGCAGCCCGCGCGGCAGCCGCGTGACACGGCGATCGCCGGCGTGGTGCTGGTCGACGGCCAGCTCGATCACGCGACCGGCCTGCTGATGCTGCGCGAGCGCGGTTCGCCGCTGCCGGTGTGGTGCACGGAACCCGTCGCGGAAGACCTGCGCAGCGGCCACCCGGTGCTCGAGATCCTGCGGCATTACTGCGGCGTCCGGCAGGAAACCATCCCGCTGGATGGCGCCAGCTTTGCGGTGCCAGGCGCGGACGGCCTTTCGCTGCGTGCCCTGCCCCTGGCCGGCAAGGCCGCGCCCTATTCCCCGCATCGCCAGCAGGGCGTGCCCGGCGACAACATCGCCCTGGTCCTCGCGGACCGCGAGCGGCGCGTGTCGGTGTTCTACGCGCCGGGCCTGATGGACATCACCCCGCAGGTCTTCGACGCCATGGCCGGCGCCGACGCCGTGCTGGTGGACGGCACCTTCTGGACCGACGACGAGATGATCGCGCTGGGCTTGTCCACCCACCGGGCACGCGACATCGGCCACCTCGCGCTCTCCGGCCCCGGCGGCATGATCGAGTGGCTGTCGCGCCTGCCGACGGCCACGCGGCGCTATCTCCTCCACATCAACAACACCAATCCCATCCTCGATGAAGACTCGCCGCAACGCGCCGCGCTCACGCAGGCCGGCATCACGGTGTGCGAGGACGGCATGGAGATCCGGCTGTGAGCGGCATGCCTGCCCCCTGGCCGCGGGCCGACTTCGAACAGCGGCTGCGCGCGCTGGGCGCGGGCTACCACATCCACCATCCCTTCAACCACATGCTCAACACGGGGCGGGCGACGCCGGAGCAGATCCGGGGCTGGGTGGCCAACCGCTTCTGCTACCAGGTGGCCATCCCGGTCAAGGACGCGGCCATCCTGTCGAACTGCCCCGACCGCGAGGTGCGGCGCGCATGGATCCAGCGCATCCTGGACCACGACGGCTTCGAGATCGGCGGCGTGAAGGACGAAGGCGGCATCGAGGCCTGGCTGCGCCTCGCGCAGGCGACGGGGCTGCAGCGCGAGGAAGTCCTGGACCAGCGCCACGTGCTGCCCGCCGTGCGCTTTGCCGTCGAGGCCTATGTCAATTTCGCGCGCCGCGCGCCCTGGCAGGAGGCCGTGTGCTCGTCGCTGTCGGAGCTGTTCGCGCCCGAGATCCACAAGGAGCGGCTGGCGAACTGGCCCGAGCACTATCCCTGGATCGAGCCTGGCGGCCTCGCCTACTTCCGCCAGCGCGTGAGCCAGGCGCGGCGCGACGTCGAACAGGGCCTGGAGATCACGCTGGGCCACTTCAACACCCCCGCGCTGCAGGAACGCGCTCTTGCGGTGCTGCAGTTCAAGCTCGACGTGCTGTGGGCCATGAACGACGCCATGGCGCAAAGGTACGGCGTGTCATGAGCCTGGAAGCCGCCACCATCCCCCGCATCGGCAACGGCTTCCGGCTGCAATGGGAAGCGGCACAGGAGTGCCACGTGCTGCTCTATCCGGAGGGCATGGTGAAGCTGAACCAGAGCGCGGGCGAGATCCTCAAGCGCTGCGACGGCGAGCGCACCGCGGCGGAGATCGTCGCCGACCTGGAGACGGCCTTCTCCACCACCGGCCTGGCCGGCGACGTCTTTGCCTTCATGGAAATCGCTGCGCAACAGCGCTGGCTGACGTGGGAGGAGCGGTGATGGACGCGCCCCGTCCCGGCCCGCCGCTGTGGCTGCTCGCGGAGCTGACCTACCGCTGTCCGCTGCATTGCGTCTTCTGCTTCAACCCGCTGGACTTCGCGCGGCACGAGGACGAACTGGGCACGGACGACTGGCTGCGCGTGCTGCGCGAAGCGCGCGAACTCGGCGCGGTGCAGCTGGGCCTGTCCGGCGGAGAGCCGCTGCTGCGCGACGACCTGGAAGCGATCGTCGCGGAGGCCCATCGCCTGGGCTTCTACACCAACCTGCTCACGTCGGGCGTCGGCCTCACGGCGGCGCGCGCGCAGGCACTGAAGGAAGCGGGGCTGGACCACGTGCAGCTCTCGTTCCAGGACTCCACCCGCGAGATGAACGACTTCCTTTCGCACACGAAGACCTTCGCGCTGAAAAGCAACGTGGCGGCGCTGATCAAGCAGCAGGGCTGGCCCATGGTGATGAACGTGGTGATCCACCGCCTGAACATCGACCACGTCGACCGCATCATCGCGATGGCCCACGAACTGGGCGCCGAATACCTGGAACTCGCCAACACGCAGTACTACTCGTGGGCCTTCCTGAACCGCTCGCTGCTCCTGCCCTCGCACGAGCAGCTGCAGCGCGCGGAAGCCTGCGCGGATGCGTGGCGCGCCCGCCTCGGCAACGCCATGCGCATCCTGTTCGTCGCGCCCGACTACCACGACGGCACCGTCAAGCGCTGCGTCAACGGCTGGGGTAGCACGCTGCTCACCGTGGCGCCCGACGGCGTGGCCTTGCCCTGCCATACGGCGCGCATGCTGCCCGGCCTGCGGTTTCCCGACGTGCGCGAGCAGAGCCTGCGCGAGATCTGGTACGCCTCGGAGGGTTTCGCGCGCTATCGCGGCACGGGGTGGATGAAGGAGCCCTGCGCGAGCTGCGAGCACCGCGAGCGCGACCTGGGCGGCTGCCGGTGCCAGGCATGGCTGGTGGCGCAGGACGCGGAGGCGGCCGATCCGGTGTGCGTCAAGAGCCCGCACCATGAGCGGATCGTGCAGGCGATGGCGGAGGCGGGCAAGGCGGTGGAGCACCCGCTCGTGTTCCGCGACCGGCGCGCGTCATTGGCACGCAGCCCGTAGGGTGGCGGTGAGCGGAGCGAACCCCACCGCGGATCGCACGGTGGGGTTCGCTCCGCTCACCGCCACCCTACGAATCACGACACGACCAACCACTCTCCTTTGCCTTCGACGGCGAGATCGCCGGCCCAGCGCCGCACGGGCCGGCGATCCAGCGCGGCCAGGCGGCCCCCGAAGCGCGCGAGGTCGCGCGCAAGCAGCTGCCACGCCACGGCGAAGTCGGAGTCCACGGCCACGAACGTCGTCGGCGGCTGCGGCGCTTCGCCGGCGAAGACGATGCTGCCGCGGCGCATCCCCCAGGCGGCATGCGCGCCGCAGCGCCCGCCCAGGGCCACGGTGCCGGCCACCATGCGCGAGGCGAGGAAATCGCCCGCATCGCCATGGACCACCACCGTCCCGCGCCGCATGCGGTCCGCCAGGCGCGCCCCGGCGCGTCCGTGCACGACCAGCATGCCGCCGCTCATGCCGTCCATGGCCCCCGGGAGCGCGCCGGCCGCGAAGTCGCGGACATCGCCCTGCACTTCCAGGGTCCCGCCACCCATGGCGCAGCCGGCGAGGTCACGCGCACTGCCTTCGATGCGGAGGGCGCCGCCGGACAGGCCCACGCCGGCGCAGTCCCCCGCATCGCCCTGCACGACCAGCTCTCCGGCCGCCATGCCCGCGCCCAGGCAGTCGAAGCGCGACAGGTCGCCCGCAAGGCGCAGCGACGGGGAAGCGTCGTCGCGCGCTTCCGCCGTGACGTCGAACCATTCGCCCACCGGAACGCTGTCGCGTCCCTGGGGCAGCGGCAGGCGCAGGACGGCCTCGCGGTCCATCGTGCAGAGCAGCGCGGGCAGCAAGGCGCGGGCATCCACGCGCAGGGGCGGTGGAGAACGCAGCACCAGGGTGTGCCTCATGGCCCTTCGCCCCGCGGCGCCAGCGCATGAAGATGGAAGTGGAACGGCCCCAGCTTGCCGCCGTAGTTGCCCGCAGTGAGGCGGGTCACGCCCGCCTGCGCCCCTCGCGCCAGCACGGCCGCCATGCCCGCGCGCATCGCCGCGCCCACACCCTCCTCGGTGAGGCCGTCGATCACGATCTCCAGCACGCTGCGCTCGCCTTCGCGCAGCGCGCTGCGCGGGCTCAGGTGCAGGAGCGCGGGACAGAACGCATCGTTGGTGGAGGCGATGAGGGCGGGATACCTGCTGCCCACCTTGGACCCGGAGCGCACCACGCCGCCGGGGAACGGCAGGATCACGCCCGGCACCGCGCGCATGGCCTGCGCGGCGGCGGCCGCTCCTGCCAGCGCGGCCTCCGTGTCGCGCGCGAGCAGCAACAGGTTTCCCCCGCCCACGGCCTTGACCACGGGCGTGGTCTCCTGCGCCACGAACTCGCCGTCCATGACCGGCACGCGCCAGTAGCGCACGCCCGCGATCACCTTGGACCCCTGCCAGCCGTCGCCGAAGAAGCGCAGGTTGCGCCCAAGCGGCACGGGCTCGCCTTGGCTCAGGCCCGCGAACACGGCCGTCGTGGGACAGGTCATGACGCACTGGCCGACGCGCCGGTCGACCTGCTTCGCCAGCTCCTTGCCCGAGACCGCGAACAGCAGGATGGCCACGCCCGGCCGCCCATCCGGCGTTTCCTGCGGCGGCAGCACGCGCTCGATCCCGGCCTCGCAGCCGCAGCCGATGACGGAGGTCGCCAACCCGGTGGCGCTCACGGCGGCATGCATCGCCCACACGGCGTCGTGCGCCGTGATCACCAGCCGCGTCGCCTTCATGGGAAACGCTTCCGCGAAGGTGTCGTCGATGGCGATCCCGTTCGCTTGCATCACACGCTCCGAGCCTCGCAGGCCCAGGGGAACAGCCGCCCGCCGTTGCAGCAGGCGCAGAGTTCGTCGTCGCCGATCGCGGCATGGCGCCAGTGCACGCCGAGGGGCCGTTCGTTGCGCGCCGCCAGGACGCGCTCCACGCCCGTGTCGAACACCGGTTCGGCGAAATGCACCGCCCCTGCAGGCGTGGCGACGACGCGGCCTTCGCGCACCACCGGCGCCCCGTCCTTGAACACCCACGTGGCGCGGGAGAACATCGTCTCCGCATCGCCCTGCTCGCGGTACACCGCGACATCGGCCGCCGCGCCCTCTCCGAGGTGCCCGCGGTCCCGCAGGCCGAGCAGCCGCGCGGGCGCGGCGCGGGTCATGATCGCGATCTCGTGGAGCGTCAGTTCGCGCGTGATGTGCCGCAGCGCCGACTGCGCGGCCACGTCGGGATGCAAGCGCGCCAGCTGCTCGTCGCGGAAGGGCTTGTCCATCAGCAGGCGCATGAGGTGCGGATAGCTGGTGAACGGCGCGCCATTGGGATGGTCGGTGGTCAGCACCACGCGCCAGGGATCGCGCACCTGCAGGAACAGCTCCAGGCCGATGCTCCACTGCAACGCGTTGACGTAGCTCTGCTCGCGGTAGCGGAAAGGCAGCACGCCGCAGCCCGCATCGCATTCGATGTCGGCGAGCACCCTCTTGCGCGGGCTGGCGAAGTCCGTGTTGGCGTGCTGGCGCATGGTGTCCGCCGAGGCCGTGACGGTCTGCCCGAACAGCACCTGGCCGATGTCGATGGAGCAGTTCGGGTGCGTGTCCAGCGCCTCGGCCAAGGCGAGGGCTGCGGAGGAGAACTTCTTCGGTCCCTCCGTCCCGTACGCGTGGAACTGGACGTGCGTCAGGTGCCCGGGCAGGCCTTCCAGCGCGTCCATCGTCGCCAGCGTGGACGCGATGTTGCCGGCGACGCCGAGGTTGCTGGCGTGGATGTGCAGCGGATGCGCGAGCCCGAGTTCGTGCACCGCGCGCGCCAGCGCAGCGATCACGCGGCGTGGCGTCACCTGCCAGTGCACGTGCGGTTCGTCCACGTCCAGCTTGCGCTGGTTGAACTTGAAGGCGGAGATCCCCGCCGGATTGACCACCTTGACGCCCAGGGCCCGCGTCGCGCGCACCACCCAGCCCACGTAGTCGCGCAGGCGCTGCGGGTCTTCGCCCCGCGACAGCAGTTCGAGGAAAGTCTCGTCGTTGCCCAGCATGACGTAGGCCCCATGGTCCACGATGGGAACGTCGCCCATCTGCATGTGCGCCTGGCGCGCGTCGCTCGCGGCCATCGCGGGCTCGAACACCGAGGTGTAGCCCATCTCCACATAGCGATAGCCGGTGGCGAGCGTGCCCGGCGTGCAGTGGCCGCAGGACGCGAGTTCCAGCGGATTGGCGGACGCGGCCAGCGGCGCGATGCCGGCGGCATGGTCCTGCGGCATCAGCAGGCGGGCAAGGTTCACCTTGCCGCCGCCGATGTGGCTGTGCAGGTCGACGCCGCCTGCCAGCACGATGCCGCCGTGCGCCGAGACTTCTTCGTCCACGGCCTCGCGCGGATCGAGCGCGACGATGCGGCCGTCACGCATCACGACGTCACGCACTTCCCCAGCGACGCCGTTGGCCGGATCGAAGACCCGCCCTCCCCGCAAGCGCCGCGTGGTCATGCCAGCGCCTCCAGTCTCTCCAGCAGGTCGGTGACGACGCGGGCCATGGCCGCCGGTCCCTCGCTGCGCACTCCCGCCAGGGGCACCACGACGCCGTCCGCGCGGAACAGGTGTCCCGGGGCATCCAGTCCCGGCGTCGCGACGGGCAGGAACACGCAGTCCCGCTCCGACCCGGCGTGGCGCAGTCGCCGCCCCATGCCCGCCGGGCCCAGCACGATGCGCGGAATGCGTGTGGGCGGTGGCAGCCGCTCGGGCGAGAAGCTCCACGCCCACAGCATTCCGTCGACCGCGCCGTCCGCCAGCAGGCGGTCGGCCGCCAGCCGCAGCGGCTCGTGCACGAGTCCTTCCCGGCCGAAGCGCGTGCGCAGCGGCAGCCCGCACAGCCACGTGAACACCTGCTGCACGGTCGCCGCGCCGTCGCTGCCGCCCAGCGCGAACGTCGCCGCGCGCGTGGCGCGGTTCAGGATCATGACGATGCGATGCAGCATTTCGACGGCCAGGGCGCCGTGCATCGGCAGCAGTCCGGCTTCCCACACCACGACGGCGTAGCGCGCTTCACGCAGGGACGATGCGAGCGCCGCGAGCCCGGCGTCCGCCACGCGCGGTGGCGGCGTGCCCAGCAGCGCCGCCAGCTGCTGCAAGTCGGCAAACAAGTCGCCGGAGCCGGCGACGTGCTGCGCGGCCACCGGTCCCGGCAACGCCGGCGGTGGAGCGGCGCCCAGGAACACCAGTCCGCGGCACGGCGTGTCCGGACGGTCCAGGCCGCAGCGCCGGAAGAACTCGGGATAGCTCGCAACGGCGTCCGTTCCCACGCAGACCAGGAGGTCCGCGCGCGCACGGATCTCGGCCAGCGTGGTGTGGAACTGCCCGCGGTCCTGCAACGCCCGCAGGCCATGCATCATCGCTTCGCCGTCGGCGTGGTCGCAGATGGCGCCGGTGCGCGCCGCCAGCCGGAACAGCGCGCGGGCCCCCGCGAGGTCCGTGCCCATGCCGCCGAACAATGGCTGGCGCCATTGCGCGAGGCGGCGCGCTGCCTCGGCGAGGGCGTCCCCTTCCGACGCGGCGATGCCGTCGATGAAGGGCACCGGTGCTTCCCGCGGCCATTGCGCGGCAAGCCCGGCGCGCGCGCGGGGACAGTCGGTCCCGTCCAGCACGAACCCGTCGGGACCGCCCGCAAGCGCCAGCCCGTCGCACGACAGCGAGCAGAAGGGGCAGGTCCAGGAGGCGTCCACGGCGCACCCCGACCGCAAACGGTGTGCCAGCCCGCGCACCCGCGCGCCACGCGGGCAGGCACACAGTCTGGTTGGTCCTCGTGCAACACTGTGTCGCGCCCGCCGGGCAGTGGCGGCCGCATCCGGCATGGCACGGTTCCTGAATCGCCCGCCGCCATGGGCGGACTCACGATGTCAATGCGCGCTCAAGGTGCCGTCGTGCAGCGCGCTGGCCACCAGCCAGCCGCTGGCCCCGGCTTCGGCGGCGGCCTGCAGGTCGCCCGCGTGGCGCACGCCGCCGGCGCCGATCCAGGCGCGGCCGGGCGCCATGGCGCGCAGGCGGGCGAAGGTCGCGAGGTCCGGGCCGCTGCCCGCGCCGACGCGGTCCAGCGTCATCACGATCACCGTGCGCGGCCAGGCCTCGGGACGGCGCCAGCTGCCGGAAGGATCCAGCGGCCGCTCGAGCCGGGAATCGAGCGACAGGATCGCCTGCGGATCCGCGCCCAGCTCGTCCAGCGCCCCGGCGCTGCCCAGCGATTCGCTGCCGTACACGGGGCGGACGCGGGCGGCGGCCGCGCCGAGCAGGCCGCGCAACGTGCGCACCGCGCCGGGGCCCGCGAAGCCCGCGTCGAGCCAGAGGCACAGGTCCGGCTGGTCGCGCAGCAGTGCGAGCAGCACGGGCACCTGCATCGGGCCGCCTTGGATCGCGTCGAGGTCGGCCAGGTACAGCACGGGCTCGCGGCCCTCCGGCGGCGGCGCGGCGGCGCGCAGGGCACGCGCAATGTCGCATGGCACGCTGCCCGCGGCGAGGCGCGAGACGATGGGCCGGTAGAGGTGCCGCTCCCCGCGCACGCCGCGGACCACCTGGCCGCGCTGGAGATCGATCACCGGAAGGACCTGGACCGTGGACATGACGCGCATCCTTGTCTATGAGCCCCTGAGTGCCGGAGACCCCGGCACGATCGCCAGCCTGGGCCGCGACAGCCGCGCGCGCCAGGAGATGGTGGAGGCCGGCCAGTCCATGCGCGACGCCATCGCCGGCGACCTCGCGGCACTGGAGGGGGTGGAGCTGACTGTAGCCATCGCCCGGCAGGAGGCAAGCCCTGCCGGCCGCGCACCCCATGTCCGCGCGATCGCGCCACGGCCCGCTGAAGAGGCCATCGCATTCGTGGAACGGCAGGCGCCACTGCACGACCTGTGCTGGATCGTCGCGCCGGAAGCCGGCGGGCTGCTGCTGCGGCTGCACGACGCCGTGGGCGATGCGCGGTGGATCGGCTGCGACGCCACGGCGATCCGCCTTGCCTCCAGCAAGCGCGCGACCTGCGAGGCCCTGCATGCCGCCGGCATCGCGACACCGCTCGCGTTCGCGCAGGCCGGGGACGGCGCCTGGATCGTGAAGCCCGACGACGGTGCCGGCACCCAGGAAACGCGCCTGCACGCCACGCGCGCTGCCGCGGACGCCGACATGCTGCGCCGGCAGGGCGCAGGCGCTGCCGCCGTCGCGCAACCCTTCGTGACCGGCGAAGCGCTGTCCATTTCACTGGTCGTCGGTCCGGATCTTGCACGGCCCGTGGCGTTCAACCGGCAGCAGGTGCAGATCGACGCCGCCGGCTGGCTGCACGACCTGGGCGTGCAGGCCGGGGCGTTGCAGGTCCCCGACCCGCGCATCCCGGCGTTGCGCGCGCTGGCCCACGCGGTCGCAAGGGCGATCCCCGGGCTGCGGGGCTACGTCGGCATCGACGTCGTGTGGAACGAAAGGAAGGGAGCGGTGGTCATCGAAGTCAACCCGCGCGTGACCTGCGCCTACGTGGGGCTCTCCGCGGCCCTGCAGCGCAATCTCGCGGCCGACATCCTCGCCGCGCATCCGCGCGACCCGGTACGGGAGGCGGCGGGCCATGGCGGCGCGTGACGGCACGCACCGGCAGCTGGGCTGGGACGTCGGCGGCGCCCACGTGAAAGCCTGCCTGCTCGAGGACGGCGCGCTGCGCGACGTCGCGCAGTGGCCCTGTCCCCTCTGGCAGGGAATGGAGCACCTCGACGCGGCGCTGGGCCTTGCGCGGTCCCGCTGGTCCCGGGCCTGGGATGCGGGCGTGGAGCACGCCGCGACGATGACCGGCGAGCTCGTCGACCTGTTCCCCGATCGCGAACAGGGCGTGGCGCGGATCGCCGACCGGCTGGCGCAAAGCCTCGGGCCTTCGCTGCGCCTGTTCGAAGCCGGCGGCGACTGGCGCCTGCCGGGCGAAGCCGCGCTGCGCTGGCGCGGGATCGCCTCGGCGAACTGGTGCGCGACGGCGCGGGTGCTCGCGCCACGCATCCAGGACGCGGTGCTGGTGGACATCGGCAGCACCACCACCGACCTGGTGCCGCTGCGGTCCGGCCGCGTCGCCGCGCTCGGCACGTCGGACGCCGAGCGGCTCGCCACGGGCGAGCTGGTCTACCACGGCGTCGTTCGCACGCCCCTGTGCGCGCTCGGCCCGCGCGTGCGCTGGCGCGGGCGCCGGGTCAACGTCATGAACGAGTTCTTCGCCACCAGCGCGGACGTCTACCGCCTGACGGGCGAGCTGGATCCCGCCCACGACCAGGCAACCACCGCCGACGGCCGCGGCAGGGACGGCGAGGCCACGCGCCGGCGGCTGGCCCGCATGATCGGTTGCGACGAGAGCGATGCGGATGCCACCGAGTGGCTCGCGCTGGCGCGGGAGTGGCGGGACGCGCAGCTGCGCGCGATCCGCGCCCCGCTCGCGCGCGTGTGTGCCGGTGCCGGGTTGCCGGCGGACGCGCCCGTGATCGGCGCGGGCTGCGGCGCCTTCCTCGCGCGGGAACTGGCGCGCCGGGCAGGACGGCCGTTCCTGCGCTATGCCGCCGTCGCGCTGCCCGCGTCGGCCGCACCGGCTGCCCTGGCCTCCTGGGCGGACGTGTGCGCGCCGGCGGTGTCGGTGGCGCTGCTGGCCTGCAGCCGGGGATGAACGCATGTGGATCGTCAAGCTCGGTGGCAGCCTCGCACAGGACGAGCGCCTCGTGTCCTGGCTGGGCATGCTGGCGGAAATCGGCGGCGGCCGCGTGACGGTCGTGCCGGGCGGTGGCCTGTTCGCCGACGCGGTCCGCGCCTCGCAGGCGCACTGGCACTTCCCCGACCTGGCCGGGCACAACATGGCCGTGCTCGCGATGGCCCAGACCGCGCACCTGTTCCACGCACTGGAGCCGCGCCTCGCGCTGGCCACCAGCGAGGACGGCATCCGGCGCGTGCTGCATGCCGGCCAGCCGGCCCTGTGGCTGCCCACGATGCTGCTGCGCGACGCGCCCGACCAGATCACCAGCTGGGACGTCAGCAGCGACAGCCTGGCGCTGTGGCTCGCGCGGCTGCTCAACGCCGAACACCTGGTGGTGGTGAAGGCGCGCGCGATCCCGCCGGTCGTCACGCTCGCCCGGCTCGCGGCGGACGGCGTGCTCGACGCGCGCTTCGAACCGTGGTCGCGCGATGCGCCTTTCCCGATCGAGGTGATCGGCGCGGAGGGGCTGGAGCGGGTGCGCGATGCGCTGCTGGGCGGGACCCCGGTGGCCCTGCCGCCGCCGCTGCAGGCGGCGCTCGCCTCACGCGGTGGCCGGCAGCGGAGCCCCCGTCCCCGCCGCAAGCCCGCGCCTTAGCTCGCGCACCCGGCGGGGATCGAGCGTCGCCGTGCGCGCGCCGCGCGTGACGGCACCCCGGAAGCCCGCGAAGTCGGGCGCCAGAGCGCGCAGCAGCGGCGCGTCCTCCCGGCGCAGCGAGCCGGCCAGTCCGGCGAGGACTCCGTGCCCGTGGACGGTCTCCACGAACGCTGCAAGGTCCGCCGTCGCGACGCGCCGCACGAGGCTGCCCGCGCCCTTGCGCGCCGTGTCGAGCATCACCGCCGGAAAGGCCCGCAGCGCCAGGGCCTGCCGCACGAGCGCCATGTCGACGCCGGCGTCGGAGACCAGCACCGGCACGACGCTCGCGGCGCAGGCTGCCAGCGCCTCCAGCACGTCGCCTCCCTGCGGCCAGACGCCGACCTTCACGTAGTCGACGCCGCACGAGCCCACGCGGCCCACCCGCTGAAGGATCTCCTTGCAATCCCTGGCGGTGAGGTCGCCGATGGTCGCGCTGATGCGCAGGTGGGGATGCCGCCGCCGCAGCACCGCCACGATGTGCGCGATGTGCTCGGGCGCCAGCGCGCCCAGGGCCCCGTCGGACGGCTCCTTGCAGTCGATGAAATCGGCGCCCGCCCCGGCGGCGCACAAGGCCTCGTCCGCGTCGCGCACGCTCACCAGCAGCCGCACCATCACGCCTCCCCCAGCGCCGGCGCGTGGTGCCGCGCCACCGCTTCGCGCAACCAGGCCCAGGCTTCCAGCTCCTCGGGGCCAGCCGTCTTGTCGATCGCGATCTGCAGGTACGCCATCTCGGTGTCGATCTTCTCCCGCGGCAGCAGGTGCAGGCGGCTCGCCAGCACGGCGCCTTCGATCACGGCGGCCTGCGCCCGGTTGAAGCCCGGGAAGGCCGCGTGCTGCACCTCGTGCACGCGGGCGAGCCGCAGCACGGGACGCTGCGCATCGTCCTGCACGCCGGCCAGCCGCAGCAGGACGTGCGCGTGCGCGCAAGCGAGGCGCACGGCGCCTTCGCCGCCCTCGACCGCCAGCGTCGGCCAGGCCTTGCGACCGGTGACGCAGCCGGCGAACACACGCACGTCGGTGACCACATTGAGGACCGCGGTGCGTGTCGCGAGGACGTTGTCCAGCGTGCGCGAAGGACGGAAGGGCTTGAGCACCACCTCGTTGCCCACGTAGCGCACGCCCATCGGTGCGACGTGCACCGGCCCCGGAGGCGCGCAGGTCGTCACCACGACTTCGAAGATGCGATCGTTCATGTCTCCCTCCCTTCCCACGCGCAGCCCCAGTCCAGCGGCTGGTCCTGCACGTAGCGCTTGCCCAGCTGCCAGGCGATCTGCGCGCGGGCGGTTTCCACGCCCATGTAGAAGGCGTGGCTCGCGTCGTTCTCCAGCCGCAGCTGCGGCCACAGCGCGAACGGGTCGCGGGCCACGCGCAGCCCTTCGCGGTTGTAGACGTGCACGCCCTGCGGCGACACCTGCACCCGGAAGTTGGGATCGCGCACCTCGCGGGCCACGGCGGCGATTTCCTCCGGGCCATCCGGGAAGGGACTCTTCGCGTGCACCGTCATCAGCTGCTCGCTGAGGCCCTTGGGCAGCATGTGGTGGGACACCGCCGCGTGCATGATGCGCCGGGCCCAGTCCGCCTCGCGCACCGCGCGCCGCGTGTGCGGGCTGACCTGGGTCGTCAGCACGGCGCTGGCGTCCAGTTCCGCGGCGATGCCCAGGAGCATCGCGTTGATGCCCGTGGTGTCCGCTTCCACCAGTTCCGTGAGGTTGCCCACGCCCATCAGGATGGGCACCCGCGGGAAGCGTTCGCGCAGGCGGTGGTAGCGCACCAGCGATGCCAGCAGGCCGTAGGGGATCGGGTCGAGGATCGCGTCGGCAAAGAAGGGTCGGCCGCTCGCCTCCAACCGCTCCACCGCTTCCCACAAGGATTCTTCATCCTGTGGCGTGCGGCCGATCAGCACCGGCGTGGAGGCCACCTCCTCCAGCATCCACAAGGTGTCCAGCGTCAGGCTCAGCAGGAAGTCCGCCCCGGCCCGCCCGCCGCGCAGCAGTTCGCCGGTATCGAGGGAATCGACGCTGACGCGCAGGCCGCATTCCTTCAGCGCCCGCACGCTGTCCTCCAGGTGCGGGAACGGCGTGTCCGGCAGTCCGCCCAGGTCGATCACGTCGGCGCCGTCCGCCGCATAGCCCTGCGCGCGCGCCACGATCGCGTCCACGTCCAGGCGCGGCGCGTCCACGATCTCCGCGAAGATCGAGATCGCATAGGCGTCGAGCGCGATCGGCTGCGCCTGGCGGCGGAAGAACTGCGGCAGGTCCTTCAGTTCCTCGGGCCCGCGCCGCACCGGCAGGCCGAAGTGCGCGGACAGCGCATCGACGTCGCCGCGGCAGCGCCCCGGCAGCAGGATGCGGTCCGCCGCGACCGGCGCCGCCACGCGGCGCTGCACCATGTCCGCGGTCATGAGCCCGGCCACCTGCAGCCCGATCTCGCGGACTTCCCAGGTGAACGGCGCATCGGCTGCGGGCGGCGCGACCTGCGACAGCACGCGGCGCAGGGCCGGTTCCGCCAGCCGGCCGGTCAGGAAGAGGATGTGTTCCATGCGAGGGACAGCGCCCGCAGGCGGGCGTCGAGCGCGGCTTCCAGCTCCTGGGGCGAGCAGACCACGGCACAGTGCGCGAAGGCACGCAGCTGCGCGACGTTGTCGAACTCGATTGCGCGCGGCCGCAAGGTCACCTCCTCGCGCGGAGCCTGGGTGATGACCACCGGCTCGGTGTCGCAGGCGAACACGATGCTCTGAAGCCCCAGCTTGCCGGCTTGCGCGAACATGTTGGTCGGCAGGGTGTCGCTGATCCCCAGCGCGCACTTCGCCACCGTGTTGCTGGTGGCCGGCGCCACGACGAGCGTGTGGTAGCGCTCGTGGTACAGGAATCCCACGGGCACGGCGCTCGCGCTGCGGTCCGGGAACAGCCGGAAGTCTTCGCGCAGCGCCTCGAGCCGGATGCCGTACATGGGCAGGATCTCCTCCGCCGCGGCGGACAGGAACAGGTCGACCCGCGGCAGCCGCCGCGCGATGTCCAGCGATTCGGGCAGGAAATGCCCGGAGCCGGTCAGCGCCCAGGCGAACCGGCCTACCGCTTCGTTGCTCAGCCGCTGTGCGTCACCGGGATGCGCAGCTTGTGCATGCGGCGGTACAGAGTGTTGCGGCTCACCCCCAGCGCCTTGGCGACGTGGCTCACGTTCCAGCGCTGCGCCTCCAGGGCGTTGAGCAGGACCTGGCGATCCTGGGCGTCCTGCGGCGACTGCGGCGTCGCGTCCGGCGGAGCCGAGGCCGCGCTGGCGGCCACCGGCGCGGACGGCGCGGTCAGCGACGGGAAGTGCTCCACGTCCAGGGGGCCCGTCGCGGCCAGCGCCAGCGCGCTGCGCAGCACGTGGTGCAGTTGTCGCAGGTTGCCGGGCCATGGATGACGCAACAGCAAATCCCAGGCCGCCGGGGTGATCGCGGCATCGGCGCGCCCCTCGTCCGCCATGAGGTTGCGGATGATTTCCGCGCGGTCGGTGCGTTCGCGCAAGGGCGGGATCTGCAGCTCGATGCCCGCGAGCCGGTAATAGAGATCCTCGCGGAAGGTCCCTTCGCCCACCATCTCGGCCAGGTTGCAGTGGCTCGCGCTGATCAGCTGGAAGTCCACGGGCCGGGCGTCGTCGGTGCCCAGCGGCGTCACCATGCGCTCGTCGAGCACGCGCAACAGGCGGGCCTGCAGGGCCAGTGGCATGTCGCCGATTTCATCCAGGAACAGGGTGCCCCCGTCGGACTGCACGATCTTGCCGCGACGCCCGCCCTTCTCCGCGCCCGTGAAGGCGCCGGCCCGATAGCCGAACAGCTCCGCCTCGATCAGGGTCTCGGGCAGGCTGGCGCAGTTGATCGCCACGAACGGGCCGGTCGCGCGGCTGCCGGAGGCGTGCACGGCACGGGCGAACACCTCCTTGCCCGCGCCGGTTTCGGCGTGCAGCAACAGGGGCGTGCCGCCGGCGACGACGCGCCTGGCCGTGGCCAGGTGCGCCACCAGCCGCGGATCGCCGAAGGTCGCCGCCGGAATGGGCGGCGCGGGCCGCGCGCCGGACGGCGGGACGGGCGCCGTGACCGGACCGGCGATGCGCACGCGACCCGACGAGGCGTTGCGCGTGGGGTTCTCCTCCGTGGCGGGCTGCCGCGCGACGGCGAAGAAGCGGTTGGCGGCGTTGGTGCGGTAGGTGACGATGGGGTGGAAGGCCGCGCGGTGGCTGCGCTCCAGCATGTCGTCCAGCGTGGTCTGGAAGACCTGCTCCAGCCGCGTGCCGCGCAGCTCCGTGTGCGTCGTGCCCAGCTGCAGCAGCGCACTGTGGTTGGCCGCCAGGATGCGGCCGCTGTCGTCCACGACCAGCTTGCCTTCGTGCAGCGTGTAGACGAACTCCGGACGCGAATGGAAGTGGATCGGGTGCGCCTCGCGGAACAGCGCGTCGATCAGGCGGTTCTCGATCATGCGCGCCGTCATGTTGAGAAGCACCAGCAGGTGGTTCTGCGGCTGGACCGAGCGGCTGCTGACGTCGAGCACGGCCGTCATCTTGCCCGCCGGGTCGTGGATGGGCACGGCCGAACAGGTGAGGCCGGTGTACTGGCTCAGGAAGTGATCCGCCTGCTGCACGACCACCGGCCCGGCCTCGACCACACAGGTGCCCATGCCGTTCGTGCCGACCTCCGCTTCGCTCCACACCGCGCCAACCTCCAGGCCCAGCGGCTGGGCCAGCCGCTCGAACTCCTGCGACGTCACCATGTGCAGGATCACGCCGTCGGTATCGGTGAGGACCACCGCCAGCGCCGGGTCGCCCAGCTGCTGGTACAGGGTGGTCATCTCGTAGCGCGCGCAGTCGATGACCGAGGCCATGCGGCGCTGGCGGGTCGGCAGGTCGCCGCGACCGAGCACGGGCGGCCGCCGGGCCTGGCTCGGATCGAGCCCGTGCTCCTTGACGCAGCGGGCCCACGACAACGCGACCGCCTCGCTGCTGGTGGCATGGAGCACCTTTCCGCGCACGACATCAAGGACACGATGCGCGTGCTCAAGCGGGTCGGAGATCGGCATGGCGGGCCCCCCTGTCGTTCTGGCCGCGTCCGGATGCATCCGGGCAATGGGCCGCCATTCTGGAGCAGAGTGTCGCGGAGCGCATCAGGGATTTGCTCAATGGCGGGCCCGCAAGTTGCTAACCGTCCGGCAGCAAGACCTTGCCGGAGGAGACCATGTTCCAAGCCCTGGCCCAGCAACACAGCGACACGTTCCCCGCGGCTGAGCCAACGGATCCGCTGGACCTGGTCTTCATCGAAGGCTTCTGCGCGCCCACGGTCATCGGCATCCATGCCAGCGAGCTGGACACGCCGCAGACGGTCGTCATCGACGTCTGCGCCGGCATGCCCCGCGTGCGCGCGTGCGAGACCGACCGCATCGGCGACACCATCGACTACGGCGTGCTGCGCGAACGGCTGCTGCGCCTGCTGCAGGAGCACCGCGTGCAACTGCTGGAGGCCCTGGCGGAACAGGTGGCGCGCATCGCCATCGATGAATTCCATGCGCACTGGGTGCGCGTGCGCATCGCCAAGCCGCGCAAGTTCGAGGACACGCAGGCCGTGGGCGTGGTGATCGAGCGCAGGCGCGAACCGCCCTCGCCGGCGGCGGCGCGGGCGGCGACGCTGCGGCTGATCGGCCATGGCCTCGTGCCGGGCAGCCGCTGAGGCCGTCGATCCCATGGACTTCACGCTCGCCCCGGGCATCGCCGCGGCATCGCGCGCTTCCGCGTCCGGGCACGTGTGCGTGCATGCGCCGGCGCGCTTGCACCTGGGCTTCCTCGATCCGGCGGGAACGCTCGGCCGGCCCTTCGGCAGCGTCGGGGTCGCCATCACGGGACTGGAAACCGTCGTCGAACTTGGCAAGCATCCCGTCGACGCATTCGAAGCTTCCTGCGGCGACGTCAGCGCACTGGAACGCGCCCGTGCTCACCTCGAAGTCCTGCGCCGCGCCACCGGACGCCGCGAGCCCGTCGCCCTGCGCCTGCGCAGCGCGCTGCCGGCCCATGCGGGCCTGGGCTCGGGAACGCAACTCGCGCTGGCGGTCGGCCGGGCATTTTGTGCCACGCATGACCTGTCGCTGGACACTCTGGAACTGGCCGCGCTCCTCGGCCGCGGCAAGCGCTCGGGCGTCGGCGTGGCCGCGTTCGAGCGCGGCGGCCTGCTGCTCGACGGAGGACCGCGGGCCGACGGCTCGCCCGCGCCCGTGCTCGCGCACCTCTGCCTGCCGGCGGCGTGGCGCGTGCTCCTCGTGATCGATCCGCGCGTGCAAGGCCTCAGCGGTGCCGCGGAGAAGGCGGCGCTGGCGCAGCTTCCGCCGCTGTCGCGCGCGGCTGCCGCCGAGATCTGCCACCAGGTGCTGATGCGCGTCCTGCCGGGCGCCGCGGGTGCCGAGTTCACGCCCTTCGCGGCCGGGGTGAGCCGCATGCAGGAAGTGCTCGGAGAACATTTCGCGCCGGCACAGGGCGGACATGCCTTCGCGAGCGAGGCGGTGGGCCGGCTGCTGCGGTGGATCGCACGCCGTGGGGTGGCGGGCATCGGACAGAGCTCCTGGGGATCGGCCGGCTTCGCCTTCCTGCCGTCGGAGGCGCAGGCACGCGCCCTGCTGGCGGAAGCCGGGGTCGCCGGCATCTTGGATCCCGCGCTCGCAGTCCAGGTGGTCCGTCCGCGCAACCACGGCGCGCTGGTGTCCGGCACGCGCGCCCAGGAGTGACGCCATGGAACGTCCCTATATCCTGCACATGTTCACGCCCGGGGCACAGGTGAGTCCCTTCGACGTGAACATGGCCGCCGACGCCGGCTACCAGGTGCTGGTGCCCTATTGCAACGTGAGCCTCGAGGGCGTGGCCGGCCTCGTGCAGGACGCGATCTTCTCCCGCGGCCCCAAGGGCGCGGCGCGCACGGGCCTGTTCATCGGCGGCCGCGATGCGATGCTCGCGCAGGACATGCTGGACCGCACCGGCAAGGCCATGTTCCCGCCCTTCGTCGTGTCCGTCTGCGCCGACCCGAGCGGCGCCTATACGACGGCCGCGGCGCTCGTCGCCTGCACGGAGGCGGCGCTCGAACGCGCCGGCGCCGGCGGCCTGGCCGGCAAGCAGGTCCTGTTGCTCGGAGGCACCGGCCCCGTCGGACGCATCGCCGCCGTGCTGTGCGCGCGCCGCGAAGCGCGCGCGGTGCTGGGGAGCCATCGGGGCAGTTCCGCCGCCCAGGAAGCCGCCACGCAGACCGGCACGCGCTTCGCCGTGCCGCTGCAGGGCGCATCCACCGCAGGCACGGATGCACTGCGCGCCGCACTGGCGGATGCCGACGTCGTGCTGGGCGTGGCGGGCGCCGGCGTGCAGGTCGCGGGCGAAGCGGACCTGGCGGCCGCGAAGCGCTTGCGGGTGGCCGCCGACATCAATGCGGTCCCGCCGGCCGGCATCGCCGGCGTGGGCGCCATGGACGATGCCAAGCCCATCGCCGGCACGTCCGCGGTGGGCATCGGCGCGCTCGCAGTGGGCAACGTCAAGTACCAGGTGCAGCACCGGCTGCTCACCCGCATGCGCGAAGCGGAGCAGCCGGTGGCGTTCGGCTTCGCGGAGGCCTTGGACGTGGCGCGCGAGGTGGTGGCCGAGAAGGGCCGCTGACCGCGCCATGGCCGCCACGCTCGTCGTCGCCGGCTTGTGGGCCCGGCCGCTGGCCGAGTCGGCACACCAGGCCGGCTGGCGGGTGGTCGCGCTGGACCTGTTCGGGGACGCCGACACGCGGCAAGCCAGCGCATGGTGGACGCGCATCGGCGATCCGGCATCGTTCGCGATCGATCCGTCCCTCTTGCGCGACGCGCTGCAGCGCGCGTCGCGCGAGCGCGATGTCGTCGGCTGGGTCGCGGGCAGCGGCTTCGAAGCGCAGCCCGATGCGCTGGACCAGCAACTGCCGGGACTGCCGCTGCTGGGCATGGAAGCGGACGCCGTGCGGGCGGTGCGCGATCCAGCGAGGTTCTTCGCCACGCTGGATGCGGCGGGCCTGGCCCACCCCGAGGTGACGCTGCGGCCCCCCGCGGACCCACGCGGTTGGCTCATGAAAAACGCTGCCGGCTCCGGCGGATGGCACATTCGCCGCGCAGACCATGACAGCGAAGGCGCCGCCGGGACCGGCTACTGGCAACGCGTCCAGGACGGCACGCCCATGTCGGCGCTGTTCCTCGCCGACGGCGAGCGTGCGCGCCTCGTCGCGCTCAACCAGCTGCTCGTGCGGCCCCTGGGCCCCCTGCCCCATGTCTACCACGGGGCCGTCGGTCCGGTGCGCGACGATGCGCTCGCGCACGAGGTGCAGCGGATGCTGTCCCGGCTGGTACCTGCCTTCGGCCTGCGCGGACTGGCCAGCATCGACTTTCTCGCGCACGACGGCGAAGCCTGGGTGCTGGAAGTGAATCCGCGTCCCTCGGCTACCATGGTGCTGCACGCCGCCGCATGGCCTGGCGGGCTCGTGCGGGCGCACGTGGACGCCGTGCAAGGCCGCTTGCCTGCCGCTCCGCCCTCGCATCCACCGGGCGTGCGAGGTTGCCTCACGCTGTTCGCGACGGAGCCTTGCCGCGTGGGACTCGGCCTGGCCGCGGAACTGGCGCGGTCGGCGGATTGCCACGACCTGCCACGGCCCGGTGCGCGCTTCGCCAGCGGCGAGCCGGTGTGCAGCGTGAGCGCCGAGGCGTCGGGCGTGGACGCGGCGGTCGCCGCGCTGGATGCACGGGCGCACCAGCTGCGGGCGCAGCTGAGGCCTTGCGAGGAGCTCGCCGCATGATGGCGACCGAACCCAGCGTCAACGCGCTCGCGACGCCCTTGTTGCAGCAACTCCTGCAGGATGCCGACCGCCTGCGCATCACCGTCACGCGCGACCCGGCGGGCGTCACGCTCGTCGACGCCGGGATTGCGGCGCGCGGCAGCGTACGGGCGGGCGTGGCGATCGCGCAGGTCTGCATGGGCGGGCTGGGCGTCGTGCGCCTGGCGCCGGCCGCCGAGGGCTGGCCGGACTGGCTGCACGTGCGCAGCTCGCAGCCCGTCCTCGCCTGCCTCGGCAGCCAGTACGCGGGCTGGAGCCTCGCGGCCGGCAAGGAGGAGTCGGGGGGCCGCAAGTTCTTCGCGCTGGGGTCGGGACCGGCGCGCGCCCTCGCCTGCAAGGAGCCGCTGTTCTCGGAGCTCGGCTATCGCGATCGCAGCGACAGCGGCATCCTCGTGCTGGAGGTCGACCGCCCGCCCCCCGCCGTGGTCGTCGCCAAGGTGCTGCGCGACTGCGCGCTGGACGCCGCCGGCCTCTCGCTCGTGCTGACGCCGACCGCCAGCCTCGCCGGCACGACGCAGATCGTCGCGCGCGTGCTCGAGGTGGCGCTGCACCGCGCCCACGCGCTCGGCTTTCCGCTGCACGACGTGCTCGAGGGAACCGGCAGCGCTCCCCTGCCCGCGCCGGGCGCGGACATGCTCGAGGCCATGGCGCGCACCAACGACGCGATCCTGTACGGCGGCCGCGTCCACCTCACGGTCGCGGGGGATCCGGATGCGGCCCGCGCTCTCGCGCGCAAGCTGCCCTCGGGCAATTCCCCGGACCACGGGCGCTCCTTCGGCGAGCTGTTCGCCGCGGCGGGCCACGACTTCTACAAGCTCGATCCCGGCCTGTTCGCGCCGGCCGAGGTGTGGGTCAGCCATGCCGGCTCCGGCCAGACCTGGCATGCGGGGGCGCTGCGCATGGACCTGCTGCACGGCCTGTGGCTGCACGCATGAACACCGTCGTGCCGCTGCGCGCCGGCCTGCGCGTGGCCATCATGGCCGACGAGACCGGCTGGCACACCCGGCAGCTCCTGCGCGCGCTGCGCGAGCGCGGCTGCACCGGCCGCTGCATCGACCTCGCGCAGTGCCGCATAGCGACGACCCACGCCTGGCACGGCCTCGTGCTGCCCGGCTTCGGCACGACGCTGCCCGATGCCGTCCTCGTGCGCGGCATCGCGGCCGGCACCTTCGAGCAGGTGACGAAGCGGCTGGGGATCCTGCACGCCCTGCGCGAATGCGGCGTCCCCGTCTACAACGACGCGCGGGCGATCGAGCGCAGCGTCGACAAGTCGATGACCAGCGTCCTGCTGCACGCTGCCGGCGTGCCGACGCCGCCCACGTGGGCGATGGAGTCCGCCGCCGCGGCGCAGAGGCTCGTCACGCGCGAGAGCGCCGCCGGCCGCTGCCTCGTGCTGAAGCCGCTGTTCGGTTCGCAGGGCGAGGGACTGCAGCGCGTGGGCTGGGTGGACGAAGCGCACGTGCCGCTGCCGGACCTCGAGGGGACCTACGGCAGCTTCGCCTACCTGCAGCGCTACCTGCCCGCGCGCCACGACTGGCGGGTGCTGGTCGTGGGCGGCATCGCGCGGGCGGCGATGCGGCGCGTCGGCCAGTCGTGGGTGCACAACGTCGCGCAGGGCGCGCGCTGCGAGCCGCAATCGCTCACCACCGGCATGGGCCCCGAGCTCGCGCGGCTGGCGGAAGCGGCCTCCCGCGCCCTGGACATGGACTACGCGGGCGTCGACCTGCTTCCCTCGGGCGACGGCGCCCAGGTGATCGAGGTGAACGGCGTCGCCGCCTGGCAAGGCCTGCAGCGGGTCACGCCGTTCAACGTCGCGCGGGCGCTCGTGCACGACCTGCTCGATCGCAAGTGCGCCGGCGCCGTCCGCATGCAACACGCGTGACGCCATGGACAGCGTCCAGCGCGCGGAGGTCGGACGACGGGCCTTCCTGCACGCCTGCGCGCTCGACGTCGAGGTGCGCAAGCCCGGCAACGTGAGCCTGGCGTCGCCGGGGCACGGCATGCACGCCGGCCTGTTCCTCGCGAGCGCCGCGGCGGCGGCCGGCCCGATCAGCTCGGCCGGCCGGCCGGTCGGCGAGCGCATCGAGGCGGCCGTGCGCGCCGCCTGGCGGGCGAGTGGCTGCAATACGAACCTCGGCATCGTGCTGCTGTGCGCGCCGCTGCTCGCCGCCTTCGAGCGCGGCGGGCCGGACGTGCTGCGCAGCACGCTCGACACCGTGCTGCAGTCGCTGGACGTGGAGGACGCGCGCGCGACCTACCGCGCCATCGCGCTGGCCCATCCCGGCGGGCTGGGGCGGGCGCCGGAGCAGGACGTGCGGGGCGTGCCGACGCTCGGCCTGCGCGAGGCGATGGGACTGGCGGCCGAGCGCGACCGCATCGCGTGGCAATACGTCCACGGCCACGCCGACGTCTTCGAACTCGCGTTACCCGTGTACCTGGCGGCGCCGGATCCGGCGGCCGGCATGCAGGCCGCCTTCCTGGAACTGCTCGCGACGCTGCCGGACTCACACATTGTGAGAAAGCACGGGGACGCCATGGCGCAGTCTGTCATGGCGCAGGCGCGGCCCTGGCACGCGCGGGTGCGGCGCGGCGAGAAGGTCGCGGACGATCCCGCCTTCGCGCGCTGGGACCAGGACCTCAAGGAGGGAGGGCTCAATCCGGGGACCACGGCCGACCTCGGCGTGGCCACCGCGCTGGCCGCCGGCCTGCTCGCCGCGGCCTAGGAGGCTCCTAGCGTTTCCCCTGAGAAAACCCGGCATGGAATATGTGTGGCTCCCGCGATGCGCGCGGTCCGTGCGCGCGCGGATCCACCGCTACACCCGCACCGGAGGAGCACACATGGCAAAGATCGATCGCATGCTGGTTGGAGAGTCCCTCGTCGGCGAGGGCAACGAGGTCGCCCACATCGACCTCATCATCGGCCCGCGCGGTTCGCCCGCCGAGACCGCCTTCGCCAACGCGCTCACCAACAACAAGGACGGCTTCACGTCGCTCCTGGCCGTGGTGGCGCCCAACCTGCTCGCGAAGCCGGCCACCGTGATGTTCAACAAGGTGACGATCAAGGGCGCGAAGCAGGCCGTCCAGATGTTCGGCCCGGCCCAGCACGCCGTCGCGCTGGCCGTCGCGGATTGCGTCGAGGACGGCACGATCCCGAAGGACGAGGCGGACAACCTGTTCATCTGCGTGGGCGTGTTCATCCACTGGCAGGCCGAGGACGACAAGAAGATCCAGGACTTCAACTACCGCGCCGTCAAGGAATCCATCCAGCGCGCCGTCAAGGGCGAGCCGACCGCGGCCGACGTCGTGGCCCGGAAGAACTCCGTCGCCCACCCGTTCCAGGCCGCCTGAATCCCGCAGTTCCCCACTACACAAGGAGGCAACATGAAGGACCAGAGACGCAGTGTCCCGTGGCGGCAGTGCATTGCCGCTGCATTGTTCGCCCTGCCGGTCGTGGCCGGCGCGAACGCGGACGTGGAGAAGAACATCGCCGACCCGAAGAACTGGGCCATGCAGGCCGGCGACATGTACAACCAGCGCTACAGCAAGCTCAACCAGATCAACACCGGCAACGTCGGCAAGATGCAGGTCGCGTGGACGTTCTCCACCGGCGTGCTGCGCGGCCACGAAGGCTCGCCCCTGGTGATCGGCGACATGATGTACCTGCATTCGCCGTTCCCGAACAAGGTGTTCGCGATCAATCTCAACGACCAGAAGATCGTCTGGAAGTACGAGCCCAAGCAGGACCCGGCGGTGATCCCGCAGATGTGCTGCGACACGGTGAACCGCGGCGTGGCCTATGCCGAGGGCAAGGTGTTCCTGCAGCAGGCCGACAGCGTGCTGGTGGCGCTGGACGGCAAAACCGGCAAGGTCATCTGGTCGGTGAAGAACGGCGACCCGAAGCTCGGCGCGGTGAACACCAACGCCCCGCACGTCTTCAAGGACAAGGTGATCACCGGCATCAGCGGCGGCGAATGGGGCGTGCGCGGCTACATCACGGCCTACGACATCAACACCGGCAAGCAGGTCTGGCGGGCCTACAGCACCGGGCCGGACAACGAGATGCTGCTCGATCCCCAGAAGACCATGACCTGGACGGACGGCCGCATGCAGCCGGTCGGCGCGAACTCCTCGCTCAAGACCTGGCAGGGCGACCAGTGGAAGATCGGCGGCGGCACCACCTGGGGCTGGTACAGCTACGACAAGGCCAACAACCTCATGTACTACGGGTCCGGCAACCCGTCGACGTGGAACCCGGCGCAGCGCCCCGGCGACAACAAGTGGTCGATGACCATCTTCGCGCGCGACGTCGACACCGGCGTGGCCAGGTGGGTCTACCAGATGACGCCCTATGACGAATGGGACTTCGACGGGATCAACGAGATGATCCTGGCCGACATCAACGTCAAGGGGCAGCCGCGCAAGGCACTGGTGCACTTCGACCGCAACGGCTTCGGCTACACGCTGGACCGCGTCACGGGCGAACTGCTGGTCGCCGAGAAGTACGACCCGCAGGTGAACTGGGCCACCGGCGTCGACATGAAGACGGGCCGCCCGATCGGCGTGAAGAAGTATTCGACGGCCGCCAACGGTCCCGACGTCAACACCAAGGGCATCTGCCCGGCGGCGCTCGGAAGCAAGGACCAGCAGCCGGCCTCGTTCGACCCGAACACCAAGCTCTTCTACGTGCCCACCAACCACGTGTGCATGGACTATGAGCCGTTCAAGGTCGAATACACGGCTGGCCAGCCCTACGTCGGCGCCACCCTGTCGATGTTCCCGGCGCCCAACAGCCACGGCGGCATGGGCAACTTCATCGCCTGGGACGCGGGCACGGGCAAGATCGTGCAGAGCCATCCCGAGAAGTTCTCGGTCTGGAGCGGCTCGCTCAACACCGCGGGCGGACTCTCCTGCTACGGCACGCTGGAAGGCTACCTGAAGTGCGTCGACGCGAAGAACATCAACAAGGAACTCTTCAAGTTCAAGACGCCCTCGGGGATCATCGGCAACGTCTTCACGTACGAGCACAAGGGCAAGCAGTACATGGGCGTGTTCTCCGGCATCGGCGGCTGGGCCGGCATCGGCATGGCGGCAGGCCTGGAGAAGGACACCGACGGCCTCGGCGCCGTGGGCGGCTACCGCGAACTGAACCAGTACACCGAGCTGGGCGGATCGCTGACCGTGTTCACGCTGCCGTCGAACTGACGGGTCGGGCGGGGGGCGACGGCATGACCTGGGCGTGCCGTCGCCGCCTCCATGTTCTTTGAATCGCATTTCTTCGAAGGCAGACCCGACATGACATTGCACCTCGCGCGCGCGCTCGGGCTCGCGCTTCTCCTGGCAACCGGCGGCGTGACGGCCCAGGCCCCCTCTCCCGGCCAGGACACTCCCTACAAGGTGGTCGACGGCTACAAGGTCGACCAGTTCACGATGACCGGCTTCCGCACCTGGCGCGCCGCGGCCTGCGACCGCTGCCATGGCGCCAACCAGGAAGGCATGGTCGGCCCGTCCCTGATCAACAGCCTGAAGACGCTGACGAAGGAGGACTTCGTCAAGACCGTCCGCGACGGGCGCCTGGACAAGGGCATGGTCAGCTTCTCCACCAACCAGACGGTGATGAACAACATCGACGCGCTCTACGCCTACCTCAAGGGGCGTTCGGACGGCGCCATCACCCGCGCGAAGGTGGAACTGATGGAAGGGGCGGGCAGCGGATCATGACCACGCGCGCCTGGGCGGCCCTCGTGTGCGCGGCGCTCGCCTGGGCCGCCGGCGCGGCGCAGGCGCAGCCGGACGACAGCCCGCGGACGGCCTTCAAGGTCTGCCAGGACCCCAACAACCTGCCGTTCTCCAACCTGAAGGGCGAAGGCTTCGAGAACCGGATCGCCGAACTGTTCGCGCGCGACCTCGGCCTGCCGCTCGTGTACTACTCGTTCCCGAACCGGCTCGCGTTCATCCGCAACACGCTGCGCTACAAGCTGCCCGACGAGCCGTACCGCTGCGACATCGTGCTCGGCGTGCCGGCCAACTTCGACCAGGTCTCGGCCACGAAGCCGTACTACAGCTCCACGTACGTGCTGGTGTTCCCGCGCGGCAAGGGACTGGACGGCGTGAAGACCTCCGACGACCTGCTCGCGCTGCCCCCGGAAAAGTTGCGCGCGCTGCGCATCGGCGTGTACGACCGCTCGCCCGGTTCACAGTGGCTCGCGGCGCACAACCTGGTGGACCGCGGCGTCCCCTACCTGATCATGAGCCCGGACCCCGAGCAGTACCCGGGACAGATCGTCGAACGCGACCTCGCGCAGGGCCGCATCGACGCCGCCATCGTGTGGGGCCCGATCGGCGGCTACTACGCGAAGCGTGCGCGTTCGCCCGAGCTGCAGCTCGCACCCATGCAGTCCGAGCCCGGCATTCCCTTCCAGTACCCGATGGCCATGGGCGTGCGCTATGGCGAACCGGCCTGGAAGCAGCAGGTCGAGGGGCTGATCGCGAAGCACCGGGAGGAGATCCTCGCCATCCTGCGCGAGTACGGCGTGCCGCTGGTGCCGGAGGCAGCCGCCTCCGCCGGCAAGTGAGCTTGCGGCGATGCGGCGCTGGCGCCTGATCCTGCTGGCGACGGGCCTGATCGCGGCCCAGGCACTGGCCCAGGCTCCGTCCTCCGCGCAGCCATCGGAAGCGGAGCGCCTCGTCTTCCTGCACGACCACCTTGCCGCGAGCCGCCAGCCGCAGGTGCTGCGCTACCGGTACGTCGAGGAGCAGCAAGGCCAGGCGGGCGCGCGCGACCGGGCCCTCACGCTGGCGGCCGGTGCGGGCAACCGCTGCTGCGATGTGCACGGCGAATACCTTTCCGGCGCATCGGCGATCAACCTGCCCGACATCCCGGACGCGCATGCGAACCCGGTGCTGCTTTATTTCCTGGAGGGAGAAGTCCGGCGCCTGCAGCGGACGACCCAGGGCCAGGCCGCGCACTTCCGCCGCCAGATCCGCCAGGCGCTCGCCGACACCGCGACCGTCACCGAAGGCGGCATCCGGTGGGCCGGCGCCACGGTGGCGGCACGGACGGTGCGCGTGGCGCCCTTCCTGGACGACCCGTACCGCGCCCGCTTCAGCGCGCAGGCGACGACCGAGTACGCCTTCGTGCTGTCCGACGCGGTCCCGGGCGGCGTCTACCAGGTGAGCGCGACGCTGCCCGCCACGACGGCCGGCGGCGCGCCGCTGGCGCGGCGCACGCTCACGATCGAGGAGACGAAGCCATGAAGAGCCTGCGCTGGATCGCCGCGGCGGTGCTGGCCGTGCCCGCCGCCGTCCAGGCCCACGACTACCCCACGTCCGACCGCGTCACCTTCGTCGAGGCCTGCATGCGCGAACGTCCCGGCAGCCACTACGAGATGCTGAACAAGTGCTCCTGCGTGATCGACGCGATCGCGCGCGAGGTTCCGTACGACGACTACGTCACCATGAGCACGGCCACCAGCGCCAACAGCATCGGCGGCGAGCGCGGCAACACCATCCGCGACACGGAATCGCTGCAGGTGCAGATCCGCAAGTTCCGCCAGCTGCAGGCGAGGGCGCGCCAGAACTGCATGATCGATGTCCATGCGCCGCGCTGACGAACTGCTGCACGACTGGCGCGAGCGGGCGCTGCGCGTCGAGGAGTGCGTCGCCCGCGCCGTGGTCGGCCAGGCCGGCACGCTGCGCATGATCAACGTCGCGCTGTTCGCGCGCGGCCACGTGCTGCTCGAAGGCGACGTCGGCGTCGGCAAGACCACGGTGCTGCGCGCCTTCGCGCGCGCCATCGGCGGCGCCTTCGAGCGCGTCGAGGGCACGGTCGACCTCATGCCGGGCGACCTGGTCTATCACACCTACGTCGACGACCAGGGCCAGCCGCGCATCGAGCCCGGCCCGCTGCTGCGCCACGGCGACGCGCTCGCCACCTTCTTCTTCAACGAGATCAATCGCGCGCGGCCGCAGGTGCAGGCGCTGCTGCTGCGCGCGATGGCGGAGCGCAGCGTGTCGGCGTTCAACCGGGAATTCCACTTCCCGCACCTCACGGTCTTTGCCGACCGCAACCGGCTGGAACGCGAGGAGACCTTCGAGCTGCCGGCCGCCGCGCGCGACCGCTTCATGTTCGAGCTGCGCATGGCCGCACCCACCGACGAGGCCGCGCGCCAGGCCGTCGTGTTCGATCCCGCGTTCCACGACCCGGACGCCCTGATCGAGCGCGTGGAGCCGGCGGTGGTTGCCGCCAGCGAGCTGAACGACATCGCCGCGCTGATCCAGGCCAGCGTGACGGCCAGCGAGATGCTCCAGCGCTACGTGATGGACCTGTGGGACGCCACGCACGCGCCGCACCGCTTCGGCGTGACCATCGAAGGCGTCGAGATGGACCGGCTGATGCTGGCCGCCGCCAGCCCGCGCGGAACCATGGCGCTCGTGCGCGCGGCGCGCGTCGTCGCCTGGCTCGCGGGCCGGTCCCACGTGGTGCCGGACGACATCTCCGCCGTCTTCCCCGCCGTGATGGGACACCGCCTGTTCTTCTCGCCCTTGTACGAGATGCGCCGGGCGCAGATCTCCGAGGCGCTCACCGCGCAGCTGCTGCTGCACGTGCCGACGCCGCGCTGAGGGCGCCATGGAGGACGTGCAGGAGTTCCGCTACCGCGCCCCGCAGCGCGTCCCGGGCTGGCGCACCGGCTCCCATGCCGGCACGGCGCCGGGCTCCGGCCTGGCGTTCGCCACCCACCTGCGCCTGCAGGACCACCCGGACCCGCGCCGGCTGGACCTGCGCGCCAGCTTCGCCAGCCTGCGGTCCGAGTGGCTCGTGCGCGTGAACCGCCAGCAGGCGGCGATGACCGTGCGGCTGCTGGTCGACGTCTCCGCTTCGATGCGCTTCGGCACGCCGTCCAAGCTGGAGGTTGCGGCCGGCTTCGTGCGGGCCCTGGGCCAGAGCGCCTTCCGCGTCGGCGACGCGGTCGGGATGGCGGCGTTCGACCGGGCCGAGCGGCCGGACCTGCGCGTCTCGGCGTGGCGGCATCGCGGGATGGGCGAGATGCTGGCCTCGCTGCTGCTGCAAAGCGAAAGCGGAGCCGGCGGCAGCGAGGGCCTGCGCGAAGCCGCCGCGCTGCTCGCCGGCCGCAGCGGCATCGTGTTCCTGGTGTCCGATTTCCAGTGGCCGCTGGCCGGACTGGGCGACGTGCTGGACATGCTGGCGCCGGCGCACGTCGTGCCCCTCGTCGTGTGGAACGACGCCGAAGTGGAGCCGCCCGAAGGCGATGGCCTGGCGGTGCTGCGCGACGCGGAAAGCGGTCGCAGCCGCACGCTGTGGCTGCGACCGGCGCTGCGCGCGCGCTGGCGGGAAGCCGTGAGGGAGCAGCGCCGCGCGCTCGATCGCCTGTTCGGCGCGCGCGGACTGCGTCCGTTCTACCTGCAGAGCGCTTTCGATGCGCAGGCCTTGACCAACCATCTCTGCGAGGCGGAAGCATGAGGGTTGTCGCGGTTGCGCTGCTGCTGGCGGGACTGCTCGCGTGCGAAGGCGGGCACGCGCAGCAGCGCGACGCCGTGGTGGAGCAGCCGCGTCCCTTCGGCTACACGGTGGGCGACATCGCCACCCAGCGCGTGCTGCTGCCCGACGGCTTCGCCCCGGCGGCGCTGCCCGAAGCGATGCGCGCCACCGCCTGGCTGGAACGCCGCCCCGCGCGCTTCGAGCGGCGCCCGGACGGCAGGCGCTGGCTGGCCGTGGACTACCAGGTGGTGAACGCGCCGCGGGCGCTGGCCACCATCACGGTGCCGGCCTGGCAGCTCGCCGGATCGGCCGGCACGCCGCCACTGAACATCGCAGCCGCGACGCTCAGCGTCGCGCCGCTGACGGCGCCGGCCGGGGCCGGCCAGTCGCCGCCGCTGCGCCCCGACCGGCCGGCGCCCGCCATCGCCACCGGGGAGATCCAGCGCCTGCTGTGGCTGTGGGGAAGCACCCTCGCAGCCACCCTGGCCGCCTGGCTGGCCTATGCAGGCTGGAACGCCTGGCGCGCGAACACGACCCTGCCCTTCGCTCGCGCCTGGCGCGCGTTGCGCGGTGCGGCCGACACACCGCTTGCCGCGCACGTCGCGCTGCACCAGGCCTTCGACCGCACGGCCGGCCACGTCGTCCAGGCAAGTACGCTGCCCTCCCTGTTCGAGCGGGCACCTTACCTGCAGGCATCGCGGCCGCAGATCGAGCGCTTCTACGCTCAGTCGGCGGCCCTGTTCTTCGGCGAGGGCCTGCCGGCCGACGCCGTGTCGCCGCGGGCGCTGTGCCGGCAACTGCGCCGGCTGGAACGGCGGCACGCGCCATGACTGCACCGTTCGCGTTCGCGCAGCCCTGGGCCCTGTTGCTGCTGCCGCTGGCCCTGCTGCCGGTGCTCGCGGCGCGACGCGACGCGCTGGTCTTCTCGCACCTGCCGTGGCTGCCGGCCGACCGTGCCGGCGCTGCCCTCGGCTGGGCCACCAGGCTGCTGGCTGCCCTGGCCCTCCTCGCGACCGTCGTCGCGCTCGCAGGGCCGCAACGCCCCGAGACCTTCGTCCAGCGGACCGGGCGCGGCGCCGAGATCGTGCTGCTGATCGACCGCAGCCGCAGCATGGACGAACGCATGCTGCCGGCGGATTGGCGCACCATCGACCCGCTGAACCTGCGCTACCAGGCGGCGTCCCGCGGCGAGCCCAAGGGCAAGGCCGCACGCGAGCTGCTGGCGAAATTCGTCGCCGAGCGGCGCGACGACCGCTTCGCCCTGATGTTCTTCAGCAGCAACCCGATCCGCATCGTGCGCTTCACCCAGCATGACGCGGTGGTGCAGGCAGGCATCACCGCGGGCGGCGTCGGCCGCGGGCTGTCCGACACCGACGTCGGGCGGGCCCTGGCCGCCGCCATCGCCGAATTCGACCGGCGCGCCTACACCGGCAGCCGGATCGTGCTGCTGGTATCCGATGGAGGCGCCCGCCTCGACGACGCGACGAAGCAGCGCCTGCGCGCGGCCGCCCTGCGCAACCGCGTCGGGCTCTCGTGGATCTACCTGCGCTCCGTCAACGGCCCGAAGCTGGACACGCCCGGGGCCGCCGCGGAGTCGGTGCCCGAGGTCGCCCTGCATCGCTTCTTCCAGACCCTGCCCGGCGGCTACCGCTCCTACGAAGCGGAGAACCCCGAAGACCTGGCGCGCGCGGTGGCGGACGTCGGCCGGCAGCAGAACTTTCCCCTCGACTACAGCGAACGCGTGCCGCGCCGCGACTTCAGCCGCATCGCGCTGGCCGGGGCGCTCGCGTGCTGTGCGCTGCTGCTCGCGTTGCGCTCGGTCACGCTCGGGGCCTGGCGATGAAGCGGCGCGTCGTGCACCTGGTGTTCGCGGTGGCCAGCGTCACCCTGGCGGTGCCCGTCGTGCTGCAGGCGCTGCGGCTGCAGGAGGCGCGGCACATCAACAGCGCGATCGCGCAGGCGGCCGACCCGGCCGGCCGGCCCGGCGACTTCGCCGAAGCCCGCTTCGCGCACGCATTGGCACTGGCGCGCACCGGCGGCTACGAAGCGGCGTTGCCCGCCTACAAGTCGCTGGCGCAGGAGGAGCGCGGGCCGTTGCGCACGGCCGCCCTCTACAACCTGGGCAACCTGCACCTGCGGCAGGCGCTGCGCAACGGGCCCGCGGGGGCCGCCGACGCGCTGCCGCTGGTGGAACTGGCCAAGCAGGGCTATCGCGATGCGCTGCGGGCCGACCCCGGCGACTGGGACGCGCGTTACAACCTCGAACGTGCCCTGGTGCTCGCGCCCGAGATCGACGCCCAGGCCGGCGAGGAGAAGGAGCCGCCGGTGGGCAAGGAGCTCACCATCAGCACGGCACCGCCCATGCACAGCGACCTGCCATGAAAAGGCCGACCCTTCCCGGGCCGCTGCAAGGTTCCGGCCTCCTCGTGGCCGCGGCGCTGCTGCTCCTGCTGGCGCTGGTGCTGCCGTCCGTGACGCTGCCCCTGGAACGCAGCGACACCATCGTTGCCTTCGACATCACCCAGAGCATGGACGTGGAGGACATGCAGCTGGCAGGCGAGCCGGCCAGCCGCCTGGCCTTCGCGCGCGAGGCGGCGCGGCGGGCGCTGCGCGAATTGCCCTGCGGCTCGCGCGTGGGCTGGGCGGCGTTCACCGAGTACCGCACGCTGCTGCTGCTGGCGCCGATCGAAGTCTGCGACAACTACAACGACCTGCTGGCGACGCTGGCGGAAATCGATGGCCGCATGCGCTGGGGCAATGCGAGCGAGGTGGCCAAGGGCGTCTTCTGGGCGCTGCGCGCGGCCCGCGAGCTCGGCAAGGACACGACGGTGGTGTTCCTGACCGACGGCCAGGAGGCGCCGCCGCTGGGCGCCCTGCCGCGGTTCGACGACGTGCAGGCCGGGCAGGTGCGCGGATGGCTGGTGGGCGTCGGCGGCAGCGTGCCGCAGCCGATCCCGCGCACCGACGCCCAGGGCGCGCGCATCGGCTACTGGCGCGCGAGCGACGTGCAGCAGCGCGCCGCGGACGGCGGCCCGTCCGGCTCGCACGAACACCTGTCGGAGCTGCGCGAGCCGCACCTGCGCATGCTTGCCGGCCGCACCGGCCTGGCCTATGCCACGCTGCGCGATCCGCAGGCACTCGCCGCGCTGATGCGCGATGCCCGCCTGGCCCACCGGGCCGCGGTGCCCGTCGACCTGTACGCCATCCCGGCCACCCTGGCGCTGCTGGTCCTGGTGCTGCAGTTCCGCCCTGCCGCACCGCGGCAGCGGCGCAGGCTCAGTCGTACTTGACGTAGGTGAAGCGCGGGTCGTCGGGCGTGCCCTCCAGGGGCGAGCCTTCCTCCTGCCCCGGGCGCCAGCCCACCACGTCCTCGATCTTGCGCGCGAGCGCGAAATCCTTGTCGGTGACGCCCTTGGCCGCGTGGTTCACCAGCTTGACGATGACGAAGGCGTACGAGACCGTGAGGTCCGGATGGTGCCACGCGGCCTCCGCGAGGTGGCCCACGGTGTTGACCACCATCAGCGTGGACTTCCAGCCGCTGGTCCTGTACTTGCGGCGGATCCAGCCGTCCTCGTAGTACCAGGCGGGAAGCTCCGCCTGCAGCCGCTGCTCGATCTCCTCGGGCGAGTAGACCTCGCCGGGCGAACCCTTGCGCCACTGGGCCATGGGGACCTCCTTGCGATGCCCGATCTTAGGCCGGGACAGCGCCACTGGGGGCATCAGGGCCGCACCAGCGACGCGAGCACGCGGTACGGCTTGGGAAACCAGGCCCAGTGGTCGTCCAGCCAGACGAGGCCGTCGTACGCCATGCCGGCATCGTGGCCGGGTTCGATCATCTTCCACGCGACCCACACGCGGTGCGGATCCAGCAGCGGCGCGATGGCACGGTAGCCGCCGGGAAAGAAGCGCGACAGCGCGTTGTCGTCGGCCAGCATCCCTGCCGGCGCGAAATGGCTCGTCAGGCGCGCCTGCGCGCTGGCGCGCTGGATGCGCGGGGGCTGCCGCCATACGTCCGCATAGGCCTGCCGCGCCGCGGCCGCGGCGCTTGCAGTGAAGGCACGGTCCGCATCCGAATCGCGCGGCCGCACGCTTTCCAGCGCGGGGCCGGCGGGGTCCTGCGCCAGGGCCAGCAGGAGCGGACGGACCTGCTGCTCCAGCAAGGCGATGGACGCCGCGGCGAGCGCGGGTGCAGCCGGCGCGGCGGCCTGCCCGAGTTCCGCCGCCGCGGCAGCCGCGGCCTTGGACACGACCCCGGAAGGGTGCGAGGACAGCGCTTTCAGGCGGGCCAGCGACTGGACCTGCTTCAGCACGCGGGCGGCCAGCACGCCGCGCAGCAGCGTGCGCTCGTCGCCCGACGCGAGCCATGCGACGACCGACTCGTCGCTGGCGAGCGGCAACTGCGAGAGCGTCTCGGGATCGGGCAGGCGCGACGCCTCCAGCACGCGCAGCAGGCACACCGGGTTGAAGGTGTACTGCAGGCGGTCGCCGCCGTCCCGTTCGAACACGGCCTGCTCCGGCTCACCGGGCAGCAGGGGCTCGCCCGACGCGTCCACCACGCGCCAGCCGCACGGCGCGAGCCGCTGCACGAGCGCGGGAAACGCGCAGCCGGGATCGAGAATGCGGGTCAGGCTCAAGGCATGCTCCTTTGTGCGGCCTGCGCGCGGATCCTCTCCTCGATCAGCCGCAGCAGCACTTGCCGGGTATTGTGGTCCAGCGGCAGGCCGCTGAGCGGATCGGGCTCGCCGGGCCGGATGGTGCGCAGGATGCCGCCGTTGCGGTCGAACACGGTGATGGGCGCGCTCGGCGAGCGGTCCATCACGATGCGCATGTCGTCGCCCAGCACCAGTTCCACCGGGAATTCGTGCGTGCGCAGGCCGGCCAGCGACGGGTCGGCGCCCTGGAGCTGCGGCATCACCACGCCGGGGCCTTCCAGCACCGGTTGCCCGTTGCGGCGCGCGAGGCTGAACAGCACGCCGCGCTCCAGTTCCTCGCGCGTGGGAATCAGCGGGTTGCGCCGCGGCCGGCCCGGCCGGTTCTCCAGCTCGGGATGGAACACGAGGCGCTCGAAGCCATGGGTCTCGCGCATCCACATCACGTCGATGCTCACGTCCGGATGCGCCGTGAGCACGCGGCGCAGCATGGGCAGCAGTTCCTCCGCGAACACGCCACCCATGTAGAAGTCGACGATCGCGAAGCGCCGCTGGCCCGCGGCAATGCGCTGCAGCATTTCCACTTCCAGGTGCGGCGTGCGCAGTTCCGCATCCCGCTGGCCCGGCCGGCTCAAGGTGTACTTGGGCGCCTGGACCACCTCGGGGAACGCGGGCACGCCCTGGGCCAGCATCTCGGCCAGGAAGGCGCCGCCGCGCTGCACGCCGAGCACCGCGTCGGGCGGGTTGCGCAGCAGGTGTTCGCGCATCTGCGCCACGGCTTCGGCGTTCTGCTCCAGCGCCAGGTCCGCCACCAGGCCCTCGAGGTCGCCGAAGCGCGGCGGGCGGCCCTCGCGGATGCGGTTGCGCAGGCTGTCGATCACGTCCTGCGCGTTCAGGCGCCGCCCGCTGCCACCGAGATCCTCGAGGAAGCCATGCACGGCCCGCGCCAGCGCATGGGCGGGCATGTCGATCTGGGCCGCAACTTCGGCAACGCGCTGGTGGAAATCGTCCGCTGCCGACACGCGGCCTTCCTCCACGGCCCGGCGACGTTGCGCCACTTCCTCCTGCACCGACGCGTCGCGTGCCTGCCTGGCCTGCGCCTGCTGCGCTTCGCGCTCCTGGGCCTGCTCGCGCGCCGCGACGCGTGCACGCTGCGCCTCGCGTTCCTGGTGCTTGCGCATGCTGCGGCCTTCCCGCGCTTCCCGCACCTCGTCATCGGTCATGGACGGCCTGCGGCCGCCACCACCACCACCACCGCTTCCAGGTTCCGTGCCCGGGACGGCCACCTTGCGCAGGCGGGCGACATGGACGTCGTCGTGCGGCCCCAGGTGTTCCAGCCCGTGTTCGCCCGAATACGGAGCGACTTCCGACTTGGGCCGCAGCACGGTGGGCCCCACGGGCTCCAGCCGGTATTCCGTGCCCGTCTGTGGGTCCCGCCAGGTGTGCCCGGCGAGAGCCGTGACCTCGTGCCCGATCTGCGACTCGTCGTAGACGATCTCAATCTCGCCGCCCGGGGAAAGGGTACGCAGGGCGTGCGGACCCAGGTTGGTGACGCTCTCGATCGCCCCCTCGTGGGCTGCCTGGATGCGCAGGATCTCCTGCGTCATCTGCGCGGGCGGCAGCGCAAGCAGCGCCGGCGTCAGCTCCATGGTGACGTCGGACGCGGTCTTCTCGTGCGGCAGGGGGAAGCGCACGTGCATCCGGTCCACCGAGTTGTCCGGCAGCGACTCGCCGAAGCGCTCCTGCAGCACGCGTCCTCCCACGGCGTGGAAAGCCGCGGCATCGAGCGGCGACGGCGGCGCGGTCGCCTCGGCGGCCGTGACCTGCGCATTGGGGTAGCGCGCCTGCAGGTCGTGCGCGCTGGTCAGGGACGGGCCGCTGAACGGCTCGAACACCGAGCGCACGCCGCCCTCCTTGGAGAACAGGCGCGCCGGCTGGTCCAGGTACTGCGGCCGCTCCTCGACACCGCCCTCGATGGCCGCGCGCCGCTGCGGCGTGAGGCCTTCCACCTCCGCCTGGCGCGCGCGCAGCGCCGCCAGCGTGGCCTCGTTGCGCTCCACGTCGTGCAGGTGCCGCGCGGCGGCGGCGCGTCCCTGCGGGCTTTCGGCCTCGAGAGAGCGGGCGATGCGCTCGTGCGCATCGATCTCCAGCGCCACCTTGTTGCGATAGAGCTCCACCTGCCGCTCCAGCGGCAGCGTGTGCCAGTCCCGCATCACGCTCTCGTCGTGCTGCGCGACCCGCTGCCGCGTCGCGGCCTCGTGCGCCTGCACCAGGTGCGGCCCTTCGTCGGACAGGCGCGCGACGGGCGTGCCCTCGCGCACGACCACCATCGGCCCACGCTCGGTGATCAGCACCACGGCACGGCCGCGCTCGCTGCCGGTGAGCTGGACGAAATCGCGATCCCGCAGCACCGTGATCGGTGTGTCGCCCACGACGTCGTGCAGTTCGGGCGGCACGTGGCGCAGCAGCGCCTCGCGCATCGCCTCGGCATGCAGGTCCGGGTCGCGCGCCGACGCGCGCGGGCCGCCGCGGCCGCCGCCGTCCGGACGCTCCGGCGTGTAGAGGCGCCCTTCGGGATCGCGGATGATGACGCCGGCGCGCTGCGCGTGTTCCAGCACGGCCATCGGAATCGGCGCGTGCTGCTCGGGGACGGTCAGCACCATGCGCTGCGCCCGCAGCACCGTCTCGCCCGCGTCGCGCAGGGCCTGGTTGCTCGGCACGTCGGACAGCGTCGCGCCCGGCGGATATTTCTCGAGCAGCTCGTTGATGTAGGCAATGGCGCCTTCCTCGCCCAGTTCGGCCAGCTGGCTGTATTTGCGCGAGACGATCTCCTCGCCCGGGATGTAGGAGTCCGCGCGCACGCGGCCGCCGCCTGGCGTGTCGATGTACACCTCGTGGCGGGCGCCGACGGCGTCGTCCCCGGCGGGGTGCCGGTTGCTCAGGCGCAGCTCCTCCTCGTTGTTGAAGGTATTGCCGCGGTCCAGGCGTCCCGCCGCTTCGGCGTCCTGGTCCGGCGTGCGGTCGAAATGCGGCCGGCCCTCGGCGCCCGGCGGCGGCTCTTGCGGCGCCGTCGGATGCGGCTCCTCCTCCGCGCCGGCGCGCGGCGCGATGCGCGTCTCGTGCTCCGCTATCGTCTGCCGCATGACCTCGGCGATCTCCTCCGAGGTCGAGCGGCGCATGCTTTCCTTGGAGAACAGGCGCGCGGGTTGCTCCAGGTACTGCGGACGCGGCTCGCCCCCCTCCTCCATCGCCGCGCGCCGCGCCGGCGTGATGTCCCCCACCTCCTGCAGCCGCTGGCGCAAATTGCGCAGCGTCCCTTCGTTGCGTTCCATGTCGGCGGCGAGGCGCGCCGGGTCCGCGCCTTCGCGCGTGGCTTCCTGCTCCAGCGAGCGCGCGACGCGCTCGTGCGCGTCGATCTCGAGCTCCACCTTGTTGCGGTACAGGTCGATCTGCGCTTCCACCGGCAGCGCATCCCAGTGCGCGAGCACCGCCTCGTCCAGCCGCGCCACGCGCGCCCGCGTGGACGCTTCGCGCGCCTGCAGCAGGTGCGGGCCTTCGTCGGCCAGCCGCGCGAGTGGCGTGCCTTCGCGGATCATCACCACCGGGTGGCCGTCCTGGACCAGCGTGACCACCGGCCCGGATTCGCTGCGCGTGAGGGCGTGGTACTCGGCTTCCGGCAGCACGCGCACGGGAACGTCCGCCAGCGCCGCGCGGGCTTCCTCGGGCACGTGCCGCAGCAGCTGCGCGCGCATGTGCTCCTCCACGGCGGGCACCGGGTGCGTGGTGGCGATCGCCTCCAGCCCGCCGTGCGTGACGATGTGGTCCACGTTGATGAACCGTCCCAGCGCGTCGCCGCCGTGGCGCCCGTGCTGGTTGAGGAACATGAGGTCGTCCGCCATGCCATTCAGCTCGTTGCCGGGTGGCAGCGGCCGCAGGCCCCGCTCGGCGCGCTCGCGGTTGATCGCGGCCACCGCTTCGGCATGGTGCTGGGCATGAATGGACTGCCCCACGGCCTCTCCCGCCCCCTCGCCGATGCCCTGGACGAAGGAGTGCAGGCCGGCATGGCCGATGTCCAGCAGCGCGTCGCCGGCATCGCCGCGCGCATGGCCGTGCACGATCACCTCGCCGAGTGCCTGCGTCCCGAGTTCGGTCGCACGCCCCGCCATGCCGCCCAGCCCGGAGATCGTGCCGCGGGCGAGCCCGCGCGCGGCCATCGCGCCGGCGGCACTGAATCCGCCGCGCTCCGTCGAGGCGTTGAGCGCTCCCCCGATGCCGCGGCCCACGGCGCCGAGGCCCCGGCCGGCCAGGCCGACGGCGCCGCGCGCGAGCCCGCCTTGCGCGGCAAAGGCGCGGGCCCGGTCGGCGATCGCCGCGCCGTTGCGGCCCAGGGCTTCGATGGACTGGGTCAGCGTGGCCGTCGCAGCTCCGGACAGCCCGCCCTTGATCAGGCCGCCGAACAGGGCCATGGCGGCATCGCCACCGCCGTGTTCCCAGGTGCGTTCGTCGAACGCCGCGCCCGCCACGCCGCCGATGGACCCGGTGACCGCGCCGATGATGATCTGATCCACCACCGGGTTGCCGGTGAACAGGCGCGACAGGCTCGCGAGCGTGCGCGACGCCGTGCTCGCGGCCGCCGCGCCCTTGGACGCCACCTGCGCCGCGGCGCCCAGTTGCGCGCCGACACCGGCCGTGATCGCCTGCACCGCCGTCATGCCCAGGTCGACCGCGGCCTGTTCCCAGCCATAGCGACCGCCCTTGATGGCGTAGTTGGCGCCCATGGAGGCCAGGCCCGTGATGAGGGCCGCCGCGATCAGCGGCGCCGCCGCGCCGCCCGTGGCCACCGTGATCACGGCGGCGGCAATCGCCCCCAGGATGGCGATGCCCGTGGTGGCGATGTCCGCGAACGCGTCGATCCGGTGCGAATAGGTTTCCGCGATCGCCTGCGCCGTCGCCGTCGTCGCCGCGAAGGTGTCGTGGTCGCGGCCGATGTAGCGGCCCTGGGCATCGAAGTTGGGACTCGACGCGACGCCGATCACGCGGCCGCGCTCGCCGAAGCCGATCGGCCCGCCGGCCAGCACGCGCAGCTCGCCCTCGGTGGCGGTCATCGCCTCCTCCGCCAGCGTGCCGTCGGCAAGCCACGCACCGAAGCCGCTGGACTCCCGCCGCTGCTGCTCGATGGCGAACGCGGCCACCTCCAGCCGTTCGGCATCGTTGCGCGGCTGGCCCAGCAGCGCCCGCTCCATGCGCAGGCGGTCGTCGCCCGAGACCTCGCCGAGGAAGCCCTCGCCGAAGGTGCCCAGGTCGGCATCCAGCGAATTGCCGGTCTGGCGCCGGTAGGCGCCCCGCATGGCCGCGATCTCGTCGCGGTTCATGCGCTCGGTGAAGCGGAACAGCAGGTCCTCGTTGGTGCCCGCCCCCTCCATCGCGTGCCGCATCGCGAGCGCTGCGGTGTCCGCCGTCGGGCGCGCGTCGGTCAGCAGGCCCGCGGCCAGTTGCGCGCCGGTCGAATTGGCGCCGAAGCGCTCGCCTAGCCCCGCGATCAGGCGGTCGCGCGCCGCCGTCACGCGGGTGTCGCTCATCGCCGCGCCTGGATCGTTCGGGTCGTTGGCCGGTGCGTAGTCGTTCGGCGTCGGCGTGCCACCCGCGTAGCGTTCGGCCGCGAGCATGACGACGCGCGCGCGGTCCTCGGCGGCGCGGCGGTGCGCCTCGCGCTCCGCCGGCGTGGCATGGGTCAGGTCGGCGGAGAAGCGCGGATCGAAGGTGGCGCGGTCGATGTTGATCGCGTTGGGCGGATCGCCCCGGCGCTGCATCTCCACGCCCAGCCGCGCGGCGCGGGCCTCGATGCTGGTTTCGCCGTGGCGCAGCAGCGCGCCGGCGAGGTCGCGGTTGGCGCCTTCCAGGCGCATCGTGACCGTCTGGCCTTCGCCTTCGGGACCGCCGCCGACGTAGACGTCGATGTCGCGGCTGACGTAGGCCACGGCGCGGTCCTCGGCGCTCATGTGGGCCACGTCCGCGCCGGGCTCGGCGCCGCGCGCGACATCGGCGTCGGTGACCATGTTGCCGAGGGCCTGGACGACCGCCGCGCGGCGCGCGTCGGCATCCATCTCCTGCGTCGCGCGCCAGTCGCCTTCGGCCGGTGCGCCGGTGTAGCGCTCGATGGCGCTGTGCACCGCGTCGGCGTTGCCGTCGCGCCGGGCCTCGTCGACGGCGTCGCGCATGCGGTATGCGTCGGCCGCGGCCGCATCGCCGGTGCGCAGCGCATCGAACACCTGCTGGTCGGTGCCGTCGAGCGCGGCATGCACGTCGTTCAGAGTGTCGCCATGCGCCTGGCCCAGCGCCGCCAGGTCGTCCGGCGACAGGGAGCGCATCACGGCCTCGATGCGAGCCTCGTCGTCGTTGAAGACGCCCATGGAATCGCGCAGTTCCAGGTTGGCGCCCGTGACGTTGTCGCCCCACAGGTAGGCGCTCGCCGCCTCGTAGTCCGTGCTGTCGGCGCCCAGCTTGCGCTGCAGGTCGGTATCGAGCTGGCGGCCGCCGTGGCGCCGCGGATAGATCTGCGTGTCGAGCGCGCGGCCCTGGTTGAGGGTCATCCCGCGCAGCGCGGCCAGGACGCCAGCCTCATCCACCGTGCCGGCAAAGCCGCCGCCCAGGGCGGCCACGACGTTGTTGGCGCGCGTCTCGAGCGCGGTCTGGGCGTCGGCGCCAGCCGTCTCGAGTTGCGCCGAGTAGTGCTGCTCGGGGTTCGCGCGCTGGTTGTTGAACGTTTCCTCGTCGAGGACCTGCTGGTCCAGTCCGGGCGCGTTGGCGCCGTCGCCGGTCCCGGTCGCCGTGCCGGTGCCGGCATTGCCGGTCGACTGCGCGCAGCTGCTGCAACTGGACGCGGCAGCGGCGGGCGTGGGGCAGCTGGTGTCCGCGGGCGGTGGCGGCGCGGGAGCGGCCGCCGGGGGCGGCTGGCCGGAGCGCAGGCTGGCGAGCGCGGTGTCCGCCTCCGTCCGCTTCCCTGCGATGAATGCAGCCATGCGCGCCTGCAGCGGCTGGGCCCAGCTCGAGGCCGCCGCCGAGACGGTGCCGGCCAGGCCATCGAACGCCTCCAGGAAGCCGGCCGCGCTCTGGTCCAGTTGTTCGGTGGTCTGGGTCCGCAACGTCTCCAGCGCGCCTTGCAGCGATGCGGCCTCCTGCTGCGAGCGCTCCAGTTGCGCCTCGCGCTGGCCGGCGAGGCTCGTGTCCAGCTTCTGCTGGTTGCCACGCAGGCGTTCGTCGAGCTGCTCCGTGCTGCGCTCCACGCCTTGCAGCGTGCCCTCGGGCCCGCGTTCGGCGGCGAGCTTCAGGGCGCGCGCGCCGCGCGGCGCGGTCGTGCGCAGGTTCTGCGCGAAGCCCTGCGCCGCGCGCAGGTAGGTCGGCAAGGCGCCGCGTGCGGCCGCCTGCAGGCCGCCTACGGCCTGCTGCGCCTCCTGGCGCACGCCGGCGAGCGCGCTGCGCGCCTGGCTGTTGAGGCGGCTCTTGGCGGTGCGCTGCTGCACGCGCACCTGCTGCACCTGCGCCTTCGTGATCTGCGCAATCGCCTGCTGCGCCTGCCGGGCCTGTTGCGCCAGCGTGCGCCGCGCTTCGCGCAAGGCGGATGCGACCGCGCAGCGGCCCTGCACCGCCATGCGGGCGTTCTCCGCCGCCAGCGCTTCGCGGTAGCTGCAGCTCAGGCTGCAGGAAGTGTTGTCGCGCGAACCTTCCCAGGCGGTCTTCTTGCGTTCGAAGCGCTCCTGCAGGCCCTTGGCTTCCGGCTCGACCCAGTGGGGAATGCGGATCTGCCGCTTCTCGTTCTTCGCGCGCTCCAGCCACGCGCCGCGCAGCGACGAATAGCGGGTCGCCCGCTCGTCGCTGAACTGCGTGAGTTTCGTGCGCGCATCCTCGTGCGTGCGGTCGGCCCGGGTGATGGCGTCGTTGTAGGCGCCGACGTGCCCCGCGACGAGCCCGCTCACGACGGCGGCGATCTGCGACACGCCGCCGCGTTCGCCCGCGTTGATCATGCCGTAGGCGCTGCGCCCCGCCCGCTCGATGGCGCGTCCCGTCGCGCGTGCCGAGGCCTCCACCGACATCTGCATCAGCGCGCCCGCGTTCTCGATCTCCGCGGCGGCGGCATCGGCGACCTGGTCGATCGCGCTGCGGTCGGTGTCGTGGCGCTGGACGATCTGGCCGGCCTCCAGGCCATACGCCTGCGCCATGTAGTGCGTGACCTGGTTGGCGCGGCCCACGAAGCCGTCCTGCTCGCGCCGCACGCTGCGCGCGAGGTCGCCGTAGGCCCGCTGCGCCAGCGCCGCCGCTTCCCGCTCGGAGCGGCGCTTGTCTTCGGCATCCGCGCCGGGGTCCGTCGGCGCGGGCGCGCCGCCTTTGTCGCCCTTGCCGCCGCCGGGCGCCGGTGGCCGCGCGGCCGGGCCGGCATGCGGCGGCGGCGGCAGGAGCTGGTCGACCGCGATCTCGCCGGGCGCGTTCCAGCTCGAGTCGACGTCCTGCCAGGCGAGCGGAGGCGCCTCGACCGGCGCGTCGGCCTCTTCCGTCACGGCGTCCGGCAGCGCACCTTGGCCCTCTTCTCCTTCTTCCTCGCCGAGATCGGGGCCGCCGGCGCCACCGCCCCCTCCTCCGCCACCGCCGCCGCGCGCCGCGGGACCTTGCGCGCCTGGTGCTACGGTTCCCCGGCCCTGCTGCGGACCGCCTTGCGGTCCACCGGCCGCTGCCGCCGGATCGGGTGCCCCGCGGGCTTCCGGTGCAGCGGGCGCCGGAGGGGGCGGCGCCGGAGCCTGCGTCGCGAGCGCCGCGGTCACCGTCGCCGCGTCGCGGGGAATGTGTTCCGGCGGCGGCGGCGGCACGACGGGCGCCGGCGGCTGGTGCGCCGCCTGGGTCGTCGCGAAGCGGGCCAATGCCGCCGGCGTTTCGGCTTCGACGGGAGCGGCGTTCGGCGCGGGCGGCAGCGGACGCGCCGGGTCGCGCGCAGGCGCTGGCGGCGGCGGTTCCGCACCGGCGCGCGGCACGACGGGCATGCGCCGCAGCCGTTCGAACCGCTGCAAGCCGTCTCCCCGTGGCATGGGCTCCAGCAGCGACTCCGGCGATGGCGGCGTTTCCGCCCGCAGGGGCCGCAAGGGCCCGAGCGGTTCCAGTCCGTCGCCACGCAATGATCGCCGTCCCAGGTAGCGTGGCAGGACCGATGCGTCCGCGTCTTCCGTGTCGCGTGCGTCGGGCGCACGCGGTGCTTCCTCCCGCTGCGGAAGGCGCGCCGGCACGCGTTCCGCCGGGCGCGGGCGCGCTGCTGCGGCGGTGCGGCCCATGGGCTTACCCGCTCCGTGGCAGCAGGTCCGCGGGCGCGGTGCGTCCCAGCTTGCGGTATTCGGCGGCGAGCGCCGCGGCCAGCGACGCCAGCGTGACGGGCCCGCCTCCGGCTGCGGCACGCGCCGCGAGCACGACGTTGCGGACGTGCCCGCCGGCGAGGTCGCAGGCCGCGGCCAGCCGGTTCAGGTCCGACGGCGACATGGCATGCGCGTCGCCCAGGTGGGCCAGCCACAGGTTGCGCCGCTCCGCCGGACCGGGTTGCGCGAAATCGACGATCGCGTCGAGCCGCCGCGTGAACGCGCTGTCGAAGCGGCTGCGGCTGTTGCTCGTGAGCAGGACGATGCCCTCGTAGGCCTCGATGCGCTGCAGGAGGTAGTTGGTCTGCTGGTTGGCGAAGCGGTCGTTGGCGTCGCGCACCTCGGTGCGCTTGCCGAACAGCGCGTCGGCCTCGTCGAACAGCAGCACCACGTCGTCGTGCTCGGCGCGTGCGAACAGCTCCGCCAGGTTCTTCTCGGTCTCGCCGATGTACTTGCTGCTCACCGCCGCCAGGTCCACCCGGTACAGCGGCAGCGACAGGCGCGTGGCCATCCAGGCCGCGCTCAGCGTCTTGCCGGTCCCCGACGGCCCCACCAGCAGCACGCGCACGCCGGGGCGGTAGCGCGCGCGGCTGGACGGGCCCAGGCCCTCGGCGAGCACCTCGCGCAGGCGGCAGCGCTGCAACACGCATTCGAGCTCTTCGCGCAAGGGCGCCGGCAGCACCAGGGCTTCGTCCGGCACGTCCTCCGGCAGCAGTTCGGCGAGCGTGCCCAGTTCGGTGCGCTGCTGCCGCGCGGTGCGATGCAGGTGTTCCCGCTGCAGCGGCACGCCCGGCGCCGCGGCGGCGCGACACAGTTCGGCGATGCGCGCGGCGGCCTGGCGATGGTGCGCTCCCAGTTCCGCGGCCAGCGCCTGCGGTACGCCGCCCCTGGCCCATTCCGCGGCACGTTCATCGACCGTGGGCAGCGGCACGCGCCAGCACGCGGGCACGTCGCCATCGAGCGACCAGTTGCCGTCCTGGCCGGTCGCCAGCAGGCGCGGGCCGGCATGTCCCGGGAGCACGGGCACGCGCTGGCGCTCTCCCGGTGCCAGCGACGCGCAGAAGACCGGCAGCGCGTCGTGCAGCAGCAGCCACGCCGCCAGCCCCGGCGGCGCGGTGCTGCCCTCGATGAACGCGGCACGCCGGGCCAGAGACGCGGCCACCGCCGCGGCGGCCTGCCGCGCCTCGCCGGGATGGGCGCTGCGCACCACCAGCACGCCGTCCTGCAGGCGTGCCGCATGCGCATCGGCCGCGGCTTGCAGGCTGGGCGGAAGCACCGGTGCCTCCGGCGCCAGCGTGATCCCGGGCCAGTGCCCACGCGCACCTCCCAGGGCCAGCAGCACGGGCAGCGCAATGGCCAGCGGCGTGTCGGGCAAGGTGCGTTCCGGCGCTTCCAGCAGGCGAAGCAAGCCGCTGCGCAGCGCAACGCCATCGAGCAGCGCGCCGGCACTCTCCGGCTGGAGCGCCGCCACCAGGCCCACGGTGGGCCGCATCTCGCGCAAGGGCGCCTGCAGCCAGCCGACGGCACGCGCGGCCAGCGGATCGGAATCGACGGCGACCGCAAGTGCGACGGCCAATTGCTCCGCCACGCCGAGGTGCATCGCATGCACGAGGCGATGGAGCGACCGGTCCTCCGCGGGCGGCGCCTCGTTCCAGCGCCGCCAGGCGGCGGCGAGGTCGAACACGCCCGGCCAGCTTTCCCGCAGGCCGGAAAGCCACTGGGCCTCGGCACATGCATCCGGCTGTGCGGTCGCGGGCGCGAGCTGCAGCAGCGCGATCGTGGCCAGTGCGGGCGACGCGGCCTCCAGCACGCGCAAGCGGGGCTCCGGCGCATTCATGGCAGCGCCCCGAAATGAAAACCCACGACGCGGCCGAACCATGGCAGCCAGCCGGGGTCCCCGTCGAGGCCAAGCCGGCGCAGGCGCAGGTCGGCCTGGTCCAGGGCGAAATGCAGGTCCACGTGCGTGGGCGTCCAGGCGACGCGCGCCGGGCGCCGCACGAGGCGGACCAGGCCCAGGCGCGCGGCGCGGTGCAGCCAGCGGCGCGCGGCGTGCAGCCACAGTGCTGCCTGCGCGTCCGTGTCGACGTGGTGCGCGGGTGCCAGCGCCCAGAGAGGATCCTCCTCCGGCGCGTGTACGCGAACCAGCGCGCGGCGCAGGACGCCAGCAGCGATGCGAACCGCCTCTTCTTCTGCGCACGAGGCCGGCAGGCCGATGCGTTCCAGGACGGGCAACAGGAACAGGAGGCCGCCGCAGGCAGTCGGCTCCAGCCAGGCAGGTCCGGGCGTGGCAGGGGAAATCGGCGTGTCGGAGGGGTCGGGAGCGCGCGCGACGCGAGCGGATGCCGGACGCGGAATGGGCGGAGCTGCTCCGGGACCTTCGTCCGGCACAACGTTCCCGTCCGCATCAATGCGTGCGCGCAGCGTCTGATTCTTCGCGATGTGTTTCCTTGGTGCCGGCACGGTGCGATCGGATGCATCGCTTGCATCCACTTTCGCGCGCCTCGCCGCTTCGATTGCCGTCGCGGAAGTCGCAGAGCCGGGCTGCCGCGCCATCGGACGTGACGCCGGCCATCCCTCGAGCGCGCGCCGCATCCAGCGCGCAACCGGTGACGGTTCGACCCGCGGCCGGCGCGCTCGGTGCGGCGATGCCGCGGGCATGTCCTCCGCCGGCGCATCCCCTTCCTGCCGCGCGGGTGCAGGCGTGGGCAACACCCCCAGTCCGGCGCGTGCAAGCAACGCATCGCCCTCGCGCTCGCCGATGGCCACTGCAAGCCGCGCGCCCATCCCGCGCTGCACCAGCTCCGCAACCCACGCCGGCAAGGCGATGCGCGCCTCCGGCCATCGCGCAATGGTCCACGCGATACGGCGCAGGTTGGCTGCTTCGTCACCTCCGGCCACGAACTCCCCCACCGCGCGCGGCCAGTACCAGGCGGCCACCACCTGCCCGCGCAGCAGCCGCAGCGCGAGCGCCGTGCGCGCGTGCAGCCGCCCCGTGAAGGCCACGCAGTCGGACGACGGCGCCTCGTCGGCCTCGCCGTCCACCCAGTGCAAGGCGGCCTGCGCGAGGCGCTCCTCGATCAGGCGCGACAGCGCCTGGGACGTGATGCCGTCCGCGACGCGCCCCAGCGCGAGCCGCCGCACGACCACCAGCCGCCCGCCGTCGTCGCCCAGGCTCGCGCAGCGCAGAGCATCCTCCAGGGTCGTGACCAGGCGGCGCGCCGTCGCTTCGCCGGGCGTGCGCAGGCGCAGGTGCCGCACGGTGCGCTCCGTCGCCGCCATGGCCGCCCTGCCCTCAGCGCCCGAACAGCGTGCGCTGCGCGCTGCCCACGGCCAGGCTCACCATGGCCGCCGTGTCGAAGTGCACCCGCACGTCGTCGCCCAGGTCCACCTTGGCCTGGGCCGTGTGGATGACGCGCGCCGCCACGCCCTGCGGACCCAGGTCCTCCACGGTGGCGCGCGCGACCAGCGTGTCGTTGCGGTAGAGGAGCGCCTGCATCCCGACGCGCAGCCGCGTCGGGTCCAGCACCGTCAGCGGGATGCGCACGCCGGGACTCACGCCGGGCGTGGGCTGCGCCATGCGGCCTTGCACGATGCGGTCCACCGGCGCATGGCTCGCGAGCAGCAGGCTCATGCGCACCACGTCGTTGACGAGGCCCACCGCCTGCGCTTGCGCCGCATTCACCTGCGCGAACAGCCAGTCCACGTACGACTGCATGCGCCGCCGGTCCAGGTAGGCGATCTCGGCCCAGCGCGGCAGGCTCGCGAGGTTGCGCAGGTTGGGCGCCGCGTCGAACTCCGACAGCATCTCCGCCCATTGCAGCCGGACCACCGGCAGCACGCCGCTGAACTCGGCATGCAGGCACGCGGTGACGCTGCGCACCTGGTCCAGCACCGCAGCGGCATCCCGCGCGATGTCCGCGCGGCCGTGGCCGCCTTCGGCCAGGTCGCCCAGGCTCACCACCTCCTCCGCCTGCGCGCGCACGCCCTGCCAGGTCAAGGCCTGCAACGCCTGCAGGTTGACGGCCTGCAGGGCCGCGATGCGCGGCGCCAGCGCCTGCGCCTGCCGCGTGGCCACCTGCGCGATGCCGGCGGCAACCTTGCTCCCCAGGCTCAGGGACTGCACGGCAAGCCGGGGCGCCGCCAGCCCGCTGGCCGCGCGCACCTGCGCCGCACCCAGGAGCCGCACCAGGTGGTCCACGCGGTCCAGCCGCTGCAGGATCGCCGGCACGCGCACGAACCAGTTGGCGGGCGCCTCGCGCACCACGCGCAACATGTCCAGCAGTTCCTCGGGCGCATCCGGGTGGTCGCGCAGGCAGGCGGGCACCGCGGGATCGACGAGGCCGGGGTCCACGGCCCGCGTCGGCGTCGCGAGCAGGTTGTCGGCCTCGCGCGGCCGCGCGTAGGCGATGAACTTCACCTCCTCGGCCAGCACCTTGGCGCGGCGGGTGTTGATGCCGTCGACGCGTTCGGTCTCCTCGGCCAGCAGGGCCCGCGCCACGCTGACGTCGTGCCGCGCCTCGGCCAGCGCGTCGCCCACCTGCGCCAGGCGCGCGTTCATCCCGGTGATGTCGCCCCGCAGTTCGGCGAGCGCCGTGTCGCAGCGCGCGACCGCATCGCGGTAACCGAGCAGCCGGGCCTCCAGCTGGCGCAGGATCGCGATGGTGATGTCCGACAGGCTCACGGCCTGCGAGAACAGCGTCGCCTCGTCGACCGCGGTGTCGGTCGTGGCCGGCGGCTTGGCAAGCGCGTCCTGCAGGGTGGTGTTGCCGCGGAAGTCGGCGAGCGGCCGCTGCAGGCCGGTGACGCCCTGCAGGAAGGGATCGCCGGGCAGTCCCGGGATCTGGAAGTCCGCGAACAAGGCAGGCACCTCCCCGCTGTCTTCCGTCGCGAACTTCTCCAGCAGCTGCAGCAGCGACAGGACCGTGCGCTGCCGGTTGGCGAGCGCATAGTTGCGCGCTTCCGGCGACGGCGGGTTCTTCAGGCGCTCGGCGATCGCCGTCGTGCGGATCTCCGACAGGCCCACCACCGGATTGGCGTAGACGATCGGCGCCGGCGCCGTCGCCGGCCGGATCAGGACGGCCTCGGTCGCCAGCGCCTTGTTGACGCTCAGCTGCATCGCCACCGTCCCGACCGTCGAACTCGCCGCGCTGCTGATCGCCGACTGGACCCCCACGGTGCTCATCACCGCCGGGCTCGCCATCATCCCGATGCCGCCGGCCCGCGGCGCGGGCGTGGCCACTGGCGTCGCGGCGGTCAGCTTCACCTTGTTGACGTAGTCCTGGATGCGCTGCTGCACGACGATCGCGCTGCTTTCCGTGGCCAGCGCCGCCAGGGTCGGCGACACCGCGAGCCGGCCGGCGTCGCTCGCGCTCATGGTCAGCTGGCGGATGCGGTGCATGTCGACCTGCATGTGCGCGAAGCCGAAGTCGGTGATGTCGTCGGCGCGGTCGATGCGCGAGCGCAGGTAGTCGGCGAAGTTGGACAACCCGCGCAGCAGGAGCTGCGACTGCTCGTGGGTCGACAGGCGCTGGATCAGCGGGTCGGCCACGAGGTCGGTGTACACGCGCACGGTGCCGATGCGCGAGGACGGCGTCGGCGTGAGCGCGTCGAGGTCGCGCTGCGGCACCAGCTGCGCGTTGAACAAGGGCGAGTACGGCGGAGTGGTGGTGTCGCCCTGCACGGGATCCAGCGGCCAGATCCGCTTGCCGTCGGCGATGGCCTGGTCCGCCTTCACCTGCACCAGGTCGCTGAACGCGACGTTGCCGTCGAAGGCCATGAAGACGATCGCGGTGCTCGTGATCGCCACGTCCGCCTGACGCAGGCTCAGGGCGGGCACCGGCAATTCCAGCGGCACCCAGACACCGGAACGCGGCAGCGCGCCGGCGCGCTGTGTCCGCGGCGCGAAGCGGTCGAAGCCGACGGACATCTTCGCCAGCTCCTGCAGCCGGTTCTCGCCCCAGAAGGCGACCTGCCAGGGGGCAAAGGGATCCGGCGGGTCCAGCGGCTTGAGTCCGGTCCAGATGCTGGCCACCCACAGCGAACGCGGCGGCGCCAGCTCGTCGAGGTAGACCCAGGCCACGAGCCGGTCCGCCTGGCCCTTGTCGATCGTGACCAGCGGCGCGGCGGAGGTGATGGCGCGCACCATGTGGCCGCGCCAGCCCTTCGCCACCGGGTAGGAGAGGTTGAAGCCGCTCACGGGCACGGCCGGTGCGGGCACCGTACCCTGCACTCCGCCGCCGAGCGGATTGGCGCCGTCGACCTGCAGGTCCGGCAGGCTGGGCACCACGCTGTCCTGCGGTTCGAACGGCGCCCACAGGTCGTTGGCCGAGAGCAGGTCCCATTCCTCGTCGCCCTGCACGCGCGCGCCGGCGGGCAGGAAGTTGGAGAACCAGCGATGCTCCGCATCTCCGGCGCCCGCGCCCGTGAGCCCGTAGGCCGCGGTGCCGTCGTAGAGCGTGAAGGACATGCCGTCGATGGGTTGCCCCGAGAGCCCCACGGCGGCGGCAGGCACGGTCAGCCTCACCCATTCACCCGGCACGGGCAGGCCGCCGGCCTGGAAGTGCGCGGCCGATCCTGCCGGGGCACCGAAGGCCAGGAGGTCCTCGCCCCAGAAGGCGCGGTGCTCCCAGCTGCCGCCGCTGTGCCACTGCAGCATCAGCGTGCGCGGGGGATGGTCCGGGTCGAGGCAGACCCACGCGAACAGCTCTTCCCCTTCCTGCACGGTGAACGCCGTGGTGGCCCCGTCGAAGAAATGCTGGTGCACGCCGCGGCGCACGTGGCTGCGGTGGCCGCCTCCCGGCGGCGGCGGACCCCACGGTCCCAGCGACTCGGTTTCGACGGCTTCGGGGTCATCGTCGAAGTCCGGCACCGTGGCCTGGAGCCCATCGAGCGCGTGCGAGAGCATGGAGGCGCGGTTGCGCAGGCCCTGGCGCAGGCCCAGGGTCCGGGCGCGCCGCAGCAGGTTCTCGTCCAGGGTCTGCTGGAAGCCCGGGTCCACCACCTCGCTGCGCAGCAGCCGCGGCTCCCACGAGGACAGCGGCACCGGCACGAGCAGCCGCACGCTTTCCGCGGCGGCGGCCGCGAGCGGCGCCAATGGCGCGCTCGCGCGCAGGGCAAGATCCAGTTGCTCGGTGGGAACCGGGACGGCGTCCACGTCGAAGTGCGACGGGAAGAAGGCGCTGGACATCGCCGTGGAATCGAACACGTTGCGGGGCAGCACCCCGAACGGCGGCAGGAAGCGCCCGAATTGCAGGCCCAGCGTGCCCGGTGCGGGAGGCGGATCGCCGGCGGCCGCGACCTGTTCCGCGAGCTGCTCGATGCGGGCCTGCCACAGCGTCGGCTTGCGCGTGTTCGCAAGCAGCGCACCGCCGGCGTTCACGAGGCGCGCGTCGCGTGGCCGTCCGCCCGCGCGCACGACGCTGGCGCGGTCCAGCCAGAGCGGTTGGCGGGTGACTAGGTCCAGGCTGGCCAGCGCGAGCGGCAGCCCCCATTCCTCCCAGGGCAGCAGTTCGCCTTCGGCCAGCCCGTCCTCGGCGGAAAAGACGGTCCAGGCCAGCGCGTTGCGCAGCTGCGCGCCCGGCACCGCGGGCAGGCCGCGCCATTCGCCGGGCCACACGTACCAGAGCAGGCGCGCCGCATCCACGGTGCGCCAGTCCTCGAAGGCCGCGGCATCGCCGGGCGTGCCCTCGTCGCAGGCGCTGCGCTCGCAGGGATCCATGGGATCCAGGTTGGCGCGGTCGGCGGTGACGGGCTGCAGCAGGAGGACGCCCACAGACAGCAGGCTCGCCAGGGCGGCGGTCGGCAATTCGCCCAGCGTGACGCCGATGCGGCGCGCGCGCAGCGTGGCAGGGCCTGCCTCCGTGCCCGGCTCCACGCCGCTGCCGTCGACGAAGAAGCCCGGCGGCGCCACGACGGGCACGTCCGCCAGCAGGCAGCGCAGCGGCTTCTGCAGGACGATGTCCTCGCCGCTCGCGGCCAGGCCCAGTCCGCGCGTGACGTGCAGTTCCACGGCGGCGAAGTCCGTGCCGGCGACATTCGCGGCCTGCAGTTCCAGTCCGTCGACGATGCCGGCCGTCCAGTCGCGGCCGCGCGTGGCCAGGTGGCCGGCCTGCCACGCCTGCCATTGCGTCAGCGCGCCCGCCGTCAGCGCGCGGCCGGGGAACACGTTGGGGCGACGACGCCAGTCGGTCGCGGCCTCCGTGGCAGTGGTGGGCGACAGGGCGACGAGGCGTTCGCCGGCCAGCGGATCGCGAATCGGGGTGATGCTCACGACCGGCCTCCTGGCGAGCGGCCGCCCTTCTTCGCGGGCGCGCCCTTCTTCGCCGGCGCCGCGCGCGGCGCGGGCGCCACCACGGGCGCGGCGGTGACGCGGTTGACCACGGGGCGGTTCACCGGGGCGACCGTGAGCGTCGGGGCGACCGTGACGGCAGGTGCTGCCGTGACCCGGTTGGGCGTGAGTACCGAGGGTGCGGCCGTCACGGCGGGAGCCATGGTTACGGCCGGCGCAGCCGTCGCGACCGGAGCGGCGGTGATCCTGGGTGGGACCGTGGCGGTCGGCGCGGGTGCGGCCGTCACCGCGGGAGCAGCTGTTGCCGCCGGTGCGGTCGTCGCCGTCGGCGCAGGTGCCGTCGTCGGCGCGGGCGCCGCGGTCGGCGCAGGCGTGGGGATCGGTGCGGGAGCCGCCGAGGGCGCCGACGTGACGGCCGGCGAGACGAGCCCCGTCGGCGCAACGACCGGCCGCGGCGTCACGGCGGGAATCGGCGGCCGGATCGGCAGGGAGAGCCGGTCGACGGTCACGTTGGTCAGCGTGACGGCGACCGGCGCGCCCACGAGGTCGTCGCGGTAGGCCAGGTTGCGCCGGCGCACGAACCAGAGGTTGGACAGCTGCGCAAGCCGCGTCCATTCGGCGTCGGAAGGATTGGACGCATCCACCACCGGCATCGGCAGCGGCAGCCGCAGGCGCTGCAGGATCTCCAGCGGCTTGCGCTGCGCCAGCAGGTTGGGCGCCGCCGGCTTGAGCGGGCGCGACACGGTCGTGAGCCGCGCGCGCACCGCGCCGAAATCGCTGCGCGGCACGGGCGCCAGGACCAGCACCGCGGTGAGGTCCAGCGCCGCCTGCTGCGCGAGGAAGTCGATCGGGGGCAGCGCAAGCGCCTCCTCCACCAGCGCCGGCAGCTCGTCGTCCGGGATGATGGAGAAATCGACGTCGACCTCCGAGGGGAAGTAGCGCTGCGTGAAGTCGCGCGTGTCGATGATCCCGGGCGGCAGGGGACCGGCCGGCGGCAGCGTGGGGAACTGCGTCGCGGCGGGGAAGCTGCGGCCATGCAGTTGCGCCACCAGGTCCGCGAGGTGCGACTGGTACTGCATCAGGTGCGCGAGGCGCAGCCCGCGCGGCGCCAGGCCGAGGCCCGGCAGGTCGCCGCGATCGGCGCCCAGCTCGCGCCGCACCATGGGCTCGTCGATCCACACCAGCATGTTGGCCTGCAGCGCCAGCATCGCGATCGGCAGGATGTTGGCCGACCAGCCGGGTGCCGTGGGCTGGGTGAAGATGGCGCGCGCCGCGGAGCCGCGCCGCGCGTCCAGCGCATCGGCGGCGCCGTCGTCCTGCCAGGGCACCAGCACCACCGTCGTCGCTTCGATGACGTCACCGTCCTCCACCGTGCGGGTGCCGGTGAGCGTGGTCGGATACGCGCCGATCGGGTTGGCCGTGAACTCCACCGGCCGCAACCCGAGCACGAACAGGCCCGTGCGGCTGCGCAGCGGCGCCGCCGGCAGCCGCGACAGCCCGAAGCGTGCCGAGAGCTGCTCGGCCTGCGGGATGTCGGCGAGGTCCACGGTGAGGTCGCGCGGCAGCAGCACGAGCTCGCCGGCGCCGGTGATGCCCTCGCCCGCGCCGATGTGCAGGCTCTGCGGCGTCGCGCCCGGCGCCACGTCCAGGCCCTCGGCCACGCCGCTGCCGGCTGCGCGCCCGAGGTCGGCCTCGCGCGTGAGGAAGTACTGCTGGTCGCGGATCAGGTCGCGCGCGGCGAGGAAGCGGCCGTCGAAGTAGCGGGGCCGCTGGCGCCGCGGGTCCTCCACCAGCACCCCCGTGTTGCGCAGGCGGGGAGCCTCGCTGGGATCGATGCGTTCGCGGGCGGCGCCCTGGGTGAGATTGATCGCCATGGCTTTGCTCCGGCTACAGGCCGGCCCACTGCGCGAACAGCGCCGCGGGCGGAAGGAAGTGGCGCGCCCAGTTGTCCACCAGGGGCGCGTCGGCGGTGCGCGCGGGCGGCGTGGCGCCGTCCACGGGAAGGAACACGCGCGCCAGGAACACGGCGCTGGGATCGAGGTCCCGCGGCTGCTCCGGCGCGGGCGCGATGCCGCCGTCGCCGGCGTGGCCGCTGCCCTCCCAGCCGTGCAGCACGGCGTCCTGCAGTGCGTCGCGGCGGTCGGCAACAGGCGCATCGGCATCCCCAGCGGCTGCGGCGGCAGGCGGCAGCGGCAACCCGGTGTAGCCGTCGTCCAGCCCCGTGCGCGCAATGAGCAGCAGCTCGTAGGCATCGCGCAGGCGCGAGGTCGATACCGCATTGAGCGCGTCGAACGGTCCCTGCGCGAAGCTGGGACTCAGCCCGCGCGGGCAGGCGGCGAACCGCACGAACACGTCCGCCACCACGGCGCGCGCCGGCAGCACCACGCCGCCGGCGCCCATGCGCGCGGAGACGAAGCGGTCCAGGTCGGCATAGGCCGAAAGCCGCAGCGTGTCGCCACCGTCCACCGCGCGGGTCGCGTCGTACCAGTGGGGCAGGCGCAGGCAGGCGGCGCGCGGCAGTTCGACCAGGCGTCCCAGCCGGTCCACCACCACGCCGGGCTGCACGCGGATCTCCTCGACCTGCGTGGCGGTGCCGGGGACGTGCTGCACCTCCATGCCCGCGAGCGTGCCGGCGCCGGCGACGAACGCCAGCGCCCGCGCGAGCCGGCCGCGGTGGTAGGTCTGCTCGTCGCTGAAGTCCTGCGCGTCGAGCAGCATGCCCGTGGCGAAGGAGAGCCGGTCGGCGCGCGGCTGCGCCATCAGCGGATCGGCATCGGTGGCCTGGATGCTCATTTCGGTCTCCGGGGAGCGGGCGGCCGCGTCACGGCGATCGGCCGCAAGGTGGGCGTCGGGGCGGCGACCACCGGCCGCAGGGTGGCCGTCGGCGTCGCGATGTGGACCGCCGGCGTGACGACGGTGTTCAGGGGCGCGAGGGTCGCGGGCGGCGCGGTCACGACCTGCTCCGCCACCTGCACGACGGCCTCGCTGGGCGCGGAGACCAGGCCGGAATCGTCGACGACCTCCAGCCGGAACCGGTGCGCCCCCGCCTTGAGGCCGGGGTCGACCGCGATCGTGGGCTCCGCCGTGGTAAGCGGCCGGCCGATGACGAAGCTGGCCATGTCCCGGCCCTCACGTCGCCGGCCCGAGGTAGGTCCAGACGTACTTCACCACCTTGCCGCCGCCGGTGTCGAACGAGGCCGACCCGTCCAGGTTGAAGCTGGCGCCGAAGGTGACGACCTTGGGCGCCTTCAGCAGCGCCGTGGGCGCGGACTGGTCGGCGACCACGACTTCCACCTGGTCCGGCTTGGAGGGATTGCCCGCGTCGTCGATGACCACCAGCCGGAACAGCTGGCGCCCGAGGGGCAGCGGCTTGTCGGTGCTGACCGTGACCTCGATGGTCGGGACGTCGGTCGTGATGTCGGTGCCGGGAACGAAAGCGGCCATGGGGTTCTCCTGGTTCAGGTTTCCGCCGGCGACAGCCAGTGCCAACGGTATTCGGTGATGCGGCGGCCCGGCGCCGCGCGCGAGCCGCTGGCGTCGAGGATGAAGCCGGTGTCGGAGCGCACGATCGCCGCGGCAGTCGCCACGGCTTCCGGCGGTGCGGCGGCGGCGGGCACGCCGGCCAGGCGCGGATCGAGCGCCGCGGCGCCGATCAGGAAGTCGCCGCCGCCCAGCGCGCTGCGCTCCACCCGCACGGTCCGCGGCAGCCGCGGCGGACCGAGGTAGGTGTCGACGCCGACGAGGCTGGCGATGCCCACCAGCAGCGGCCAGGTCGCGGACACGACGCGCACGTCCACGTGCGCGGGCGCTTCCAGCTGCGTGACGCGGCGCAGGAGCGCGAGGTCCTGCGGCTCGAACTGCTGGTGCACGAGCACCGTCGCGCGATGGGCTAGGCGCGCGTCGAATTCCCGTGCCGCCGCCTCGCCCGCGGCGCCCAGCTGACCGGCGTCGAACAGGGCGGCGAGTTCGCTGCGCTCGCGGTCGCCGACGAACAGCGTGTCGCCCACCACGGAATTGCCGCTCACCTGCAGCCCGGGCAACAGTGGATCGTCCTCGTCGGCGAGGTCCACGCCCAGCAGGGTGGCGAGGATGCGGCGCAGCCGGAAGTCCTCCACCACGATCACTTCGCCACCGCGCACCGCGCCGCCCGACGCGATGTCCAGGGCCAGGCGCAGGCCGGTGCGCGTGCCGTGCCAGCGCGCGAGGTCGGGGGCGGCACGCAGCCAGTCGCGCCGGCGTGCCGCCGGCAAGGCGGGGTCGAACGCGACGCCGATCCATGCGCCCAGCCACTCCAGGCGATCCTCGGCAAGCACGGCGGGATCCGTCAGCAGGTGCGCCGCCGCCACCTGGTCCTCCAGGCGCGTGAGCACGCCCTCGAAATTGGCGAGCAGGCGCGACTGGAAGTCCGCCGGGGTCGCCCTCGGGCGGTACACCGTGATGCCGTCCTCTTCGCGCCGCAGCCGCCACGCGCGCGACGCGTCACGCAGCAGCCAGGCAGAGCCCGCCTGTTCGACGTCGACCACGGCGGTGGGACCGAGCTTCACCTGCTCCAGCGCCAGCCGCGCGCGCAGTTCCGCGCCGGGCGCGGCGTCCGCATCGAGCGCGCTGCCGAAGCTGGTGTCGATGCGGGCCAGCGCATCGCCGGGCGACTGCGCCGCCGCACCGAAGACGGACTCGCGGTACAGGCGCGGCAGGTAGCGGTCCACGTAGGAGAAGCGGCTGCCCCAGGCGCGCAGGGCCGCGATCTCGGGCGTGCTGCGGCCGTCGCCATGCAGCACCAGCCGCAGCCACAGGTAGCGGCCGGTGATCGTGCGCACGCGGCGCGAGGCGTCCTGCAGCAGCACCGAGAACAGCCCTTGCACGCCCGGCTCGCGCTCGCAGCCCAGCAGGCCCGGATGGTGCGCGAGTTCGCTCGCGACCGGCTCCCACGCCGCGACCGGCAACTGCGGAGCGGACATGGCATCGTCGAGCGTCGCGATGTCCGCGCCGAAGCCGTGCGGATGCCATGCCAGGCGATCGTCCGCCTCGGGCGGCACCGGCTCGTTGGTCGCTGCCAGCCAGGCCACGAAGCCGGTATGCGCCGGCAAGGCCGCCTCCGCGAACAGGCGGTGCCACACAGTGGTGGTGTCGCCGCTGTCGATCACGCGCACCACCAGGCCCGGCACGCCGTCGGCGTAGTTGCGTGCTTCCCCGCGCCGCGCGAGCTGCTGCAGCGACAGCGGATACAAGGGCTCGGCGCCGCCGGTGCCCACCGGATAGCGTGGCGGCAGCACGGCGCCGTTCGCAAAGGGCGCCTCGATCGCATCGGGGGCCAGCGGGTACACGTCGCCGAGCGCCGGAACGCTGCCCGCCTCCGCGATGGCAAGATCGAACGCGGGCGCGTCGCGGCGGCCGGGCACGCGCAGCACCAGGGACGTCGGCGCCACCCAGGCCGCGGCATAGGCATAGCTCGCGCCCTGCAGCGTGAGCGGTGCCGCGAAGCGCTGTTCCGCCGCCTGCCAGCAGCGCGCGCGGGCAATGCCTTCGCCGCTGCCCCAGGTCAGCACCATCAGCGCGCCGTCGGGCCCGGAGGCGATCGCGACCGGAACCTCTGCCGGCTCGAGCGCAGGCGATGCCACCAGCGCGAGCTGCGGCGCGCACGGGTTTTCGGGATCGGGACGGAACACGCGCGGGTCGTAGTCGTCCGGCTGCGGCGTCTCGGTGCGCCGCGGGCGGCCGGTGAGGCGCGCGACGCGGCCGCTGCTGCGCTCGAGGACCCACACACCGCCCTCCGCGGCCGGCGCGAGTCGCCAGGGCGCAAAGCCCGCGAGCGACACGGTCACGTCGTCCCAGCGTCCGCGCAGGTCGTGCATGCGCACGGCACCCGCCACGGCGAGGTACAGCACGCCGTCCGGCGCGGCGCACAGGTCGCTGGGCGCATCGGACAGCGCCAGCAGGTCCACGGCGTCGGGCAGTGCGCTTTTCACCCTCACGGTGTTCGAGGCGCCGTCCCAATGCGCGACGCAGTCCAGCGCGTCGATGGCGCGCGGCACCCGCTCCAGCGCGGACTGCGCGGCGACGAAGGCCTCCGCCGGCGCGAGCGCCGCCTGCAGCGTGCGCTCCGAAGCGAGCCGCAGCCGCCGGCAACCGCCGTCCCACACCGCATGCTGCAGGTCCGGGAAGTGTGCGCCGTCCGCGAGCAGCCAGAAGCGCAGTCCGTTCGCGTCCATCAGCACAGCTCCGGCACGACGGGAACGGCCACGTCATTGGCGGCGGCGAAGGGGTTGGGCAAGGCGCGCAGGTCCGTGGGCGCGGCATTGCCTTCGATGGCGACGACCGCCAGCAACTCGGGCAGCTGCCACCGCTGCAGCACCAGCTGCTGGGCGCCGTCGGCCGCGATCGCTGGCAGGGCCTGCCAGTCATCGCCGTGCCGCTGGAACAGCCGCAGCCCGCGGATCTCGTCCACGCCCGGCACGCGCGACACCTCCACTTCCAGCTCGCGGCTGCGCACGGCACGTCCCAGGGGCCAGCCCTGCGCGTCCAGGCCGCCGGGCGCGAGGGGCCACAGCAGGCGCCGCAGGGCCTCGCGCACGTCCAGCAGCACCTGGTCGCGCGCGAATCCATCACGGATCGCGATCGCCACCGAGACGCCCAGCGCGACGTAGTCGCAGCCGATGACGTACAGCTCGGTCGCGAGCGGCGTGCGGGCCGACAGGAAGGCATGCAGGCGCTCGATGAAGGGGCGGTCCGGCCGTGGATTGGGCGCGGGTGCCAGGGGCGCGGCCGGCAGCGCCAGCACGCTCACCACGCCCGGCACGTCGAAGCGCCGATCGCGCGGCTTGAACTTCGGCAGCACCTCCACGCGGCCGACATCCACGGCGGGAGCTTCCAGGGCCAGGCGCCGGTAGTCCTCCTCGGTGACCGCGCGGTCGCCGTGGCGCAGGCGGGCCGGGATGCGGCGCTCCGCGACGGGCAGCGTCTCCGCATCGTCGCCGCCGGCCAGCGCCAGCGGTTGCCACACCTTCAGCGGCGGCGCCGGCAGGCCGTCGATACGGCGCGCATGGAGTTCGGCCAGCGACTCGGGTGCGAGGTTGCCGGCGCGGCCGCCGCCGAAACGGCCCAGGGCCATCCGCACGCGCATGCCCGGCTCCGGTACCTTGCCCCGCACGTTGTCGCCGAGGCGAACCGTTCCCGCTTCGGCATCGAGCTCGTACGCCGGGGCGTCGCGGGCCACGTTGGGATCGGCGCTCACCGCGGCGAGGTCGTCGACACGCGTCCACGGTTCGTAGCCGCGGCCGGACGCCTCCACCTCGATCCGCAGCGACTCCGCATCGACGGATCCCAGCGGCAAGGCGAACTGCTGGTCGGCGGCGCCGTTCGAGGTGCCCAGCACGCGGCCTTCGAGCGTCGCGCGCTGCTCGATCTCGACGGCATTCAGGCCCAGCCAGGTCAGCGCCAGGTGGTTTACCAGCTGCCCCGGATGCGGCCGCAGGCGCAGCCAGCCGACCAGGCGGGCCGCACGCTCGGGGTCGTCGAGGCGCGGTGGCGCGTCGCCGACGCCGGCGTGCGGGTTGTCGCCGACGTCGTTGGACGGGGCCCAGAGGGCGCCGCCGCCGGGCAGCTGCAGCTGCAGCGTGCCGGCGCGCGCCAGGCCGTTGCTGGTGTCGGTGCCGGCCTGCACCGGCAGCGTGAGGTAGTCCGTGTCGAAATCCGTGCGGCCGCGGGTGGTGACCTCCCACAGGACCGGCACCGGCGTCGGCGTGGTGACGTCCTCGAACGGCGTCGGCGGCTTCACCGCCGGCACCAGGCCCACCGACAGCAGCGGCGGCAGCCCCGTGTGCCCGCCCGCCAGCGCCGCGCGCACGGCGTCGTTCACGCCCGCCTGCAGCGTGGCCTGGGGCGCCTTGGGCGCGAGCAGCGCCACCCACAGCGCGCGGTCGGCACTCCGCGCAAACACGTCCACGCCTTCCGGCGCCGCCCTGCCCTGCGCGAACACGGGCGTGGTCTCGTACCCGCGCGGCGCGCCGTTGATGCGATGGATGCGTGCCAGGCCCTGCAGCAGGTCGCTGCGGCGCGCCGCCTCCGCGCTCGGGAGGGCGCGCTTGATGTAGCACTCGCCCGTCACCGGGAGCACGGTGACGCCCGAGCGGGTCTCGAAAGGCATGGCCGCCTTGAGCGTGCCGCGCGGCGCCAGCGTGTGGACGCCCACCTCGGTGTCCTGCGCGAACGAGAGCGACACCGTGCCGCGCGCCGGCTGCGCGGGCCGCAGGCCCATGCCCAGGAGCTTGAGGAAGACGAGGCGCTGGCGTTCGGGAACGAGGTTGGCCCGGTACAGGAGCGCGTCGCCCATCCAGGCGAACAGCTCGATCAGCGTGCGCCCGGGATCGCCCAGGCGCGGATTGGTCCACTCGGGCGTGTGCGCCGGGATGCGGGCGACGAGCTCCTGCACCAGGTCGTCGAAGCGGCGGTCGTCGAGGGAAGGAGGCAGCAGCGGCACGGCCTAGCCCTCCAGATCCACGGAGACGTTCATCGCGCCGGCTTCGCCGGTGCGCGCGAGGCGGTACGCGATCTCGACGCGCACCTGGCCGGGCGCGCCGTCGACCTCCCACACCTCCACGCCATCGAGCAGGATGCGGCGCTCCCAGCGCGTGAGCGCGTCCTGCACCAGGTCGCGCATCTCGCGCCGGGTGGCCAGGGTGTTGGGCTCCTGCAGCAGGCGGTCCAGGCCGCCGCCGAACTCGGGGCGCATCAGCTGTTCGCTCGGGCGCGTGCTGAGCACGATGCGGATGGCATCGCGCACGCTCTTCGCGAGGTCGGGCCAGGCGAGGGCCCCGTGCTCGTCGGGCAGGGGCAGCAGGGGCCAGCCGATCAGGGGACGGGTCATGGCATCACCCCTTGGGCGGGATCTTGGGGAACGGCAGGCAGATCTTCATGAAGAACATCCACCCGAAGACGATGTTGAACAGCGAGAGGAAGATGTTCAGCACCAGGAAGGCACAGATCGTGATGATGGGAATGTTGAATCCGCAGATCCAGGTGAGTCCCAGTCCGTTGCTGCTGCCCTTGCCATCGAGCAGGTCCTTCGCCGCGCCCGAGAGCATGCTTTGCAGCGACGGCGGCACCACGAAGGCGACGTTGGGCTTCAGCGCCTGCAGCATCCCCTTGTCGCCGGGGTCCGGCAGCGGGATCTGCACCGGCGGCGCACCCGCGCCCTCGTACCACGGCGCGATGACGAAGGGGTCGCTGGGCGCGCTCCAGATGATGCGTGCAGGGCACGCGCCCTCGGGCTTGAGCCGCACGAAGGCGCGCAACTGGTAGCGCGCGAGCGGATCGTCGAAGCGGCCGGACTTGCCCTTCATCGCGGCGAAGCGCGCCACCATGGCGGCATGCAACGCGTCCGCCAGGCGCCCGGCCTGGTCCGCGCCCAGGGCGGGCCAGCGCTCCGGCATCTCGGGCGCATCGGAAATGCTTTCCTTGCCCAGCACGATGCGGTTGGCCCGCAGCAGGAAGCTGTCGGCGGCGACCGTGCGCTGCACCGTCTCCCCGGCGCCCAGCTTCAGCGGCAGCTGCACGCCCTGCAGCACCTTCAGCACCGGGGTGTCCGGCGCGGCGAAGGCGTCGAACTCGCTGGCGAGCTGGCGCAGCAGCAGCACGAAACGCGCGAGCGTCGTGTCGGCATCCGGTTCCTCGCTTTCGGCAAGCCAGCCGGCCGCCACCGTTTCCCCGACCTTGGGCAGGTCCATGGCCTCGCCGCGCAGCGCCTGGACGAGATGGTCGCGGAAGGCCTGCGAGCGCGGGCCGAAGTCCACGCCGTCCGCGACGCTGAAGACCGCATCGGCCTCGCTGATCTCGCCGCTCGTCGTGCGCACGTTGCCGTAGTACAGCGTCCGGCCGGCGTCGGCGCAGACGTCGGGCGGGGCGACGAAGAGGGGCAGCACGTCCTCCTCCAGCAGGCTGTCCGCGTTTTCGCGCAGGAAGCCCGCGAGCTGCCGGTCGATGTCGGGGACGCCGCTGAAGCTGCGATCGGTCCGGCGCGCGGCGGCCGGGTCCGCGTCCGTGCCGCCGACCCGCGCGAGCGGGATCCAGCCGCGGATGCGTCCCTTGGAACGCATCCATCCTTCGGGCCGGCCGCCATCGCCGATCCGGCGCAGCACCATGCCCGCGGCCTGGACCTTGGCCGGCGCCAGGCGCGGCTCGCCCGGCGTGTCGCACCAGGCCTCCACCACGGCGAGATGGAACTGCCGCTGGATCGGCTGGAACAGCTTGAGCGTGCCGCGGGCGTCGGTGGCGCTCGCGCGCAGGGTGCGCAGCCGCCCTTCGCCGTCGCTGCTGCGCAGGTCCTCCAGCGTCGCGGGGATGAAGTCGTCGTCGCTGCGCTGGAGCAGCCAGGGCTGGCCGTTGCGGCTCAGGCTGCGCGGCGCGCCGACGATCACGGGATGGTGGACCATGGCGCGCCCCTCACCAGATGTTGCCCGCCCCGGGCGTGTAGCTGCTGCTCACGACCGAGTTGGAGATCAGCGTGTCGCACTGGACGACGCCGGAGAATTTGGACATGCCGGCGTCCACCGTGACCATGCCCGCGCTCACGGCCACGCTGGAAGCCTGGACCGTCACCTTGGCAGAGGCCTGCACGGTGATGCCGGCGCTTTCCAGCTTCACGCTGTTGCCGTTGCTGTCCTCCAGCGTGCACGTGCCCGGGCCGTCCTTCAGCGTGAGCTTGCAGCCGCCCGGCGTTTCCAGCTGCAGGGTCTCCTGGCCGTCCTGGTCGTCGAGCGTGATGACGATGCCGTTCTTCGACTTGATGCGCTTGTAGCGGTTCTTGCCACCCGAGATGTCGGCCGGTGCCGTGGCATTTCCGTTCCACAGGCCGCCGATCACCAGGGGATGGCGCGGGTCGCCCTGCACGAACACCACCAGCACCTCGTCGTCGACGTCGGGCAGGAAGAAGGTGCCGCGGTCCTTGCCCGCGAAGGGCGTCACCACGCGGGCCCACATCGGCGCGTCCTGCTGCGCGACGTCGTCGAAGGCGAGCAGGCGGACCTGCACGCGGTTGAGGCCGTCGGGATCGTCCAGCGACGTCACGCGGGCCAGCAGGCCGGCCTGGGCGCCCGGCGGGGAGAAGGGAAAGACGTGCTCGCGCTTCATGGCTTCACTGCCCCAGGTAGGCGCATTCGGCACCGAACTCGGTCCGGTAGCCCTGCGCCATGTCGAACAGGTGGCAGGCCCGCACCACGTAGTAGGTGTTGTCGAACTGGGGCGACACGCCGGTGATGTGCACGCTGGCGCCCACACGCAGCTGCGCATTGCCCTCGGCCACGCCTTCGGCGCGCACGAAGCGGCGCGCGCGCTGGTCCAGCGCGGCCTCGGCCACGGCCTTCGCCTCGTCGGTCGTGAAGACGGCGGGCCCGGGCAGGTGTTCGCTGCGCGTGCCGAAGACTTCCTGTGCCCAGTCCACGCCGCTCTTGCCCTCGCCCGGCCCCGCGTTGGCGATCGCGCTGGCCTCGCCCTTCACCGCAGTGCCGTCCTTGGCGTTCCAGCCGGCGACGGTCACGGCCGTCGCCTGGTCGGCGAGATCCGCCGTCAGGCGCACGCGGGCGAGCTGGCTGTACAGCGTGAGGTCGATCGTGCCGCGCTGGACATCCTTGCGCGGCGACGCCTGCAGCGTCGTGCCGACGACCTGCAGGTCTGCATCGAAGCGTGCGAGCAGGCGGCGCAGGAAGGCGAGCGCGGTTTCATCCAGCTGGGCCCAGGTTCCCTGCGGCGACGTGAGGCCGCTGACGCTGGGCGTGAGCCCCAGGTCGCCGGCAATCGCGCTCACCACGTCGGCGGGCGACATGTCCGCGTAGACCTTGGTGCGGCGCGAGCGACGGGCGGCCGTGAGCGCGTCTTCCGCCAGCACCACCAGCTCGGGCGGCTTGCCGTAGTTGCAGGCCATTTCCAGGGCGCTGACCTTGCCCTTGAAGATCTCGCGCGGGCTTGCTTCATCGCCGGCATAGACGGCGAGGTCCGCGCCGAGCTTCAGCTGGGAGTTCGCATCGAAGGCCATCTCGGCGCCGTCGTCGGTGGCGACCCAGTTGGTGACCTTCAGCTTCAGGCGGCTCATGCCGCCCTCGCCTTCCTCCATGCGCATGGAGGTCAGTTGCGTGGACAGGCGCGCGTCTTCCTGGCCCGCGATGCGGAACGTGGGGCGGGCGCTGAAGATCGCGGAGCGGCTGACGCTGGTTTCGGGCATGGCGGCCTCAGCAATCGCAGACGCGCGCGTCGCGCTCGGCCTGCAGGCGCAGCGCCTGCTCGATCTTCGCCTCGAGCTCCTGCGGCGGCGGCGCGGGCGCGGTGGCGGTGTCGCCGCGCTGCGGTTCGCGCTCGATCTCGGCGGACACTTCCTCGAAGGTGATGGGCATGGTCAGCTCCCGAAGGTGATGCGGCCGTGCAGGTCGGCGCCGGCGCCGACGTCGGCGCTCAAGCTGCCGCCGCCGCTGACGACGGCACGGCCGCCGGCACCGAAGGACGCGGCGCCCGACACGGGCGAAGGCGGCAGCAGCGCGGCGCGCGCTTCCGTCACGGAGATGCCCACCGTCGGCGGGCTCGCTTGCAGGCCGGCGAATGCGGGGCCGGCGGTGGCGGTCAGCGAGGCGCTGACGCTGGCGCCGGCGGAAAGGCCGATGCCGCCGCCCATGGACACGCCGGCGCCGGCGCCGACGGAGAGTCCGGCGCCACCACCGACCGAGAGTCCGGCACCAGCGCCGAGCGAGAGGCCTGCCCCACCGCCCAGCGAGAGCCCCGCACTGGCGCCCACGGAGAAATCGGCCGCCGCCGCGAGCGTGATGCCGCCCCCCACCGACAGGCCGGCGCTCGCGCCGAAGCGCAGGCTGCCGGCGCCGTTGGCGGCGGCAATCGCGCGCGCCGCACGCGGATCGCCCAGCGTGTTGGCGACGTCCGCCGCGCCGGCGCCGGGTGCGGCCTGCACGGGCTCGGGCTGCGCGCTGCGGTCCACCGGTGGCGCGGGACTGCGATTGCTCTGGAACTCGACCTCCTGGCTGGCCAGCGTCAGGTTGATGCTGGAGCGCAGCGGCACGCCGCTGGCAGAGAAGAAGTCCACCGTTTCCTTGAACTGCTCCACCACGCCCTTGAAGGTGTAGGTGCCCCAGCCGAACTGCACCTTGGGGGCGAATTTCTTGGTGCCGTCGGGCGCGGGCTCCAGCAGGGCCGCGATGTTGGCCGTGACGTCGCGCACCGAGTTGCCGGTCTCGGTGGTGTCGAAGACCAGCGTCATGGTCAGCTTGGCGCTGCTCTTCTTCACGAACTGGCGCGCGCCGTTGTTGCCGTTGCGGTCGTCGAATTCGTTGGCGATGGTGTATTCGAGCGAGGCCGGGTTGAACTGCGCCTCGAACTCCGTCGCGCCGGCCCCCGGACCCTCCAGGATCTTGAACTTGGCGGGGGTCAGCGTCGGTGCGTCCGGCAGCCAGCCCATCACGCACCTCCCGCCAGGAACACGCGCAGGCCTTCGTGGGCCAGGTGCAGCTCCTCGATGCCGATCTCGTTGCCCTTGGCGTTGAGGTCGGCGGCCTTGAACTTGACGGGCAGGCAACGGTCCAGGCCCCACGTGAGCACCGTCTCGCCGAGGCCGTTCTGCATCGCGATCTCGGCCGAGAGCCGGTACGCATACGCGCCGCCGCCGACCAGCTGGAACCAGGTGAACAGGTCCCGCGTGCGCGTCATGCCGCGCTTGAGGACGACGGTCGCGAAGGTCACCGCGCCCGCGCGCTGCGTGGCGCCGTAGTTGGCGCCGCCGGACTTGATCACCTTGGGCTCCATGCTCGCTTCCAGGCCCGTGCACTCGGAGAACGCGCCGCTGCACACGTCCACGGCGCCCCCCGAGCTGCCGGCGCGCTTGAAGTTCACCTCGAAGCGGTAGACGTGCAGGGGCGGCAGTGCGGTCTCGGCGCTCATGCAGTCTCCGCGACGGGTGCCTCGACGCTGGCCGCGTGGGCCAGCTTGAGGACGACGGTGATGCGCTCGATCGCCATCGCCGGCAGCACGGCGACGCGTACCACCAGGCGGCCGGCATCGATGTCGGCCTGGGTCATGGTGCTGCGGTCGCAGCGCACCTCGAAGGCCTCGGCCATCGTGGTGCCGCCGAACGCGCCTTCCTGCCAGAAGCCGGTGAGCAGGTCCTCGATGGTCCCGCGCAGCTGCGCCCACAGCGGCGGGCCGTTGGGTTCGAAAACGGCCGCATCGCCGGCCGTGCGCGCGGCACGCAGGATCGCGCCGATCAGCCGGCTCGCGCCGCCGAAGCGCCACGGGTCCTGCGCGGACGCGGTGACGTCGCTCTGCAGCATCCAGCCCCCGGCGCTCGGCGTGAACAGGCACACACGCTGCGCCAGCAGGCCGGCCGGGCTGTCGTCGCCGAGGCCCCAGGAGGGTTGCGGCTCGCCGCCGCCGACGTCGCGCAGCAACGGCAGCGACCGGTCGCCCGCCACCGAGCGGAACGTGCCGCGCGCAAGCGCACCGTTCGCGACCAGGCCCGCGAGCACGCCGTCGGCCGGCTCCAGCCCCTCGGGCAGGTCGCCCTGCGCGGCGCGCGTGCGCAGCCAGGGCCAGGCGAACTGCGACAGGGCTTCGGCCGGCCGGCCGGCGCGGTTGTCTTCCGCCACCGCGGACAGGATCACGCCGGCCTGCTGGAGATACCCGAGGAGGTCGGCCTGCGCATGCGCGCCGCCCGCGGATTGCGTCGTCGGCAAGGGCATGGGCAAGGCGGCGACCAGCATGCTCGCGCGTTGCTGCGTCGCCAGGAAGTCGCGCGCGGCGCGGCACGCCGCCCACCAGTCCCCGTAGCCGGCGGCGTCCAGGCGCGGTGCCGGAATGCGGTGCAAGGGGATCTCGTCGACGTTGACCGGCGCCTCCACGTCGCAGGGCCCGAAGCCCTCCGCCGTCGGCGCGAGCGGCTGCAGCGGTTCCGGTGGCGGTGGCAGCGGCGCGCAGGCGTCCACGAGATCCGGCAGCAGCACCAGACTGTCGTCCTGCAGCCCGTACAGGTGGTGCAGGCCCTGCCAGGCGGCGGGATTGCGCGGCTCGAACGGGCGGGTGCGCGGCAGCAGCAGGTCCAGCCGCTGCGCCAGGTGGCTCGCCCGGTCGGTCGTCGCTTCGAGATAAGGCCAGGGATCGCCGACGCGGACGATGACGGCGCGCTTGCCGCCGCGGGCGAAGAAGCTGCGCACGGCGGCGCCGAGGTAGCTGGCGCAGGACCGCTTCGCCTGCGCGTCCAGCGACCGCTGGTCCCACGCATAGAAACGATCGAACAGGTGCCAGCTGTCCAGCGCGAGCGGGACGTTCAGCAGGCTTTCGACCTGCTCCGGCGTGCGCCGCCAGGGGCCGTGCACCCAGCCGCCCGCATCCAGCTGCGCCCGCAGCGCGGGCGGCAGCGGCCGCTGCATGCGGCGACCGACGAAGCCGACGAAGACGGCGACGTCGGTGCGCAGCCGGTCCGGCGGCGCGGCGGGCACGGCGGGCTCGAACACGAGGCTCATGGCGGCTGCGGTCCCGTTCAGGCGGACAGTTCCATCGCCTCGGCGGAGAGCACGACTTCCTCCATCGCGACGTCGCCACCGCCCTTGCCCGCGAGCGTCGGGCCGGTGTACTTCATGGGGATCGCACCGCGCAGCACCCAGGACTGCACGGGTTTCTGCGCCTCGTCCAGCAGGGTGATCGTCACGCTCTTCTGCGCGTCGGGGCCCTTGGTGCGCACCGCCGCGATCCAGTCGAACAGGGTCTTCGAATTGAGGATGCCGCGCTTCAGCGTGATGTCGGAGACCTTGTGCACGCCGGCGACCTTGCGCACGTGGTTCTCCTTGTCGTTGCCGAAGCGGAACTCGGCGACGGTGACTTCGGTGCCGATCCCGGAGACATCCGAGAAGCCGCCGAACAGCTCGCCGCCGTCGAAGTTGACGATGAAGTTGAAGGCACCGTAGGGGGTGGTCCGGTTGGCCATGGCTGCTCCTTGGTCCTGCCTGGGTTCAGGTGGCGTCGGCCGTCTTCTGGCCGATGCGGAAGATCACGAACTCGGCCGGCTTGATGATCGCCACGCCGATCAGGCAGACCAGGCGCCCGTTGTCCAGGTCGTTCTGGGTCATGGTGCTGCGGTCGCAGCGCACGAAGAAGGCCTGTTCGACCGTGGTGCCCAGGAGCGCGCCGTTGCGCCACTCGTTGTAGAGGAAGTCGGCGATGGTCTGCCGGATGTTGGCCCACAGGCGGTCGCCATTGAGCTCGAACACCGCCCACTGGGTGCCCCGGTCGATCGAGGCTTCCAGGTAGTTGAAGTAGCGCCGGTCGGAGACGTACTTCCATTCCGGGTCGCTCGACACCAGCCGCGCGCCCCACAGCCGGTAGCCGCGGCCGGTGAGGAAGCGCAGGCAGTTCACGCCCAGCGGGTTGAGCAGCTCCTGCTGCGCGAAGTTGACGTCGAGCTCGAAGCGCAGCGCGCCCGTGACGATCTCGTTGGCGGGTGCCTTGTACACGCCGCGCTGGGTGTCGTTGCGCGCGTAGATGCCCGTCACGAAGCCCGAGGGCGGCAACGAGATCTCCTTGGGGATGTCGTCGCGGCCGGGCCGCGCCAGCGGGTTGGAGACGACGACCCAGGGGTAGTACAGCGCAGCGTACTTCGAGTCGATGCGGCCGCGCGCGATGCGCATGTCGCCGGGCGTCTGCGCCGGCGCGCAGTCCAGGACGGCGATGCGGTAGGCCCGCCGGCGCTCGGCATGGGCGATCAGGGCAAGCTGCACCGCGGGTCCGTCGGCATAGGCGCTGCTGCCCGGGGCGGCGACGATGGAAACGTCCTCCACGCCGGAGAGGATGGCGAGCGCGGCGGCATAGCTTCCGGCAGTGGTCTCCGCGCCCAGGGTGGGTGCATTGCCGTCCGCGCCGGCCACGCTGCCTTCGCCCGTTCCCAGCAGCAATTCGCGGCGGCCATCGGCGTCGCCCTGGACAGCGGGCAAGGCGCGCACCGCGGCCAGCAGCTCGAAGGCGTCGACGCTGGCGCCGACGTCGGCCCACACGAGGTTGGTGAGCGCATCGGCGCGGCTGGGCGGCGTCTGCGGCAGGACGTTGCCGATCCAGCGCGGGTGCGTGCGCGTGAGGCCGATGTCCTCGAAGGTCTGCGCGCCGCCGTCGGCGTCGATCACGTCGAGGGCGAGTGTCAGCAGGTTGGCGGTGTCGGCCCCCGCGGGAAGGTCGTTGGGGCCCAGGCCGGTGAACGACAGCGCGGCGCCGCCGGAGTCGGCGAAGGTGGTACCGCTGCCCACGTACAAGGTCTCGGTCGCACCCGTCGTGAGCGCGAGCACGCTGCCGGCCGGCGCGGTGGCCAGCGTGCGGACCGTCGCCGCGCGGCGGGCTTCGCGGAAGCGCACCCGCCCGTTGTAGGCGGCGCCGGGGAAGCGCGCCCGGATGAAGGCGTTCTCCGCGTCGGAGGCGCCGTTGCGCAGCCGTCCCGCCGCCGTGGCGGCGCCGTTGACCGTGCGCATGACGTACAGGCGCGAACCGCCGTTGTCGAAATAGGCGCGCACCGCGTGCGCAACGAAGTTGAGGCGCCGCGACGGGTCCGTGACGTCGCCCAGCACCAGGTTCTCCAGCGAGCCGTAGACGTGCTCGAAGTCGGTGAGGCTGGTCACCATCTCCGGCACGCCGCCCACCGGTCCGCGGCGCGTGGGTCCCACGAACGCCGTGGTGCTGGTGCCGACGCCCTCGATGGATTTGGCGCGGAAGCTGGTCTCTTCCACATAGACACCTGGGGCCAGGTACTCAGGCATGGCCTATCTCCTTTGCATGAAGGCGGAATCGCCGTGACGAGGCACTCGCGGGGCCTTCATGGCAGTGCGAGCGGAAGGGAAAGCGCTTGCGAACGCCCGGCCGCCAGCGTGACGGCCTGGGCACCATGGGGCAGCGTCGCGCGCTGCGCCTCCAATGCGTCGGGATCGACCAGGGGCAGCACCGCCGGGGCGCGGCCGGCACGCACGTCGGCGATGGCCGTGCGCGTGCCCGTTGCGGGGTCGAACACCCATTCGAGCTGCGCCGTCAGCTCGGTGACGACCACCGCATGGGGATCGTCGGACCAGGTGGTGACCGGCACGCCGAGGACGGGCAGCAGCGCCTCGCCGCGCCAGTCGGTCAGCGCGCGTCCGAGCACCTGGCCGTTGGCGCGCGCAAGCAGCAAGGCACCGCCCAGGGCATCGCCGCTCGCGTCCTCGTGCAGCGCAACGCGCAGCACCGCCCAGTTCAGGCCGGTGGCGGCGGCCGACGAGGCATACAGCGGCAACTCGATGGCGCGGAACAGCGAGCCGGCCTGGTCGGCATGCGCGGGCGAGGGGTCGCGCGGCAGCGCAAGGGAGACGCGGCGCGGGAGGTAGTGCCCGCCGGGATCGCTCACCGTCGCCTGCAGGTGCACGTTGCCGATCACGGGCTGGTCCGGCGGAGCGTCGAATGCATCCTCGTGGGCCGCGATTGCATCGGCATGCACGATCACGTACAAGCCGCCGCGATTCCGCTGCACGCGGGCGCCGGGCACCTCGACCTGCAGCACCTGCTCGATCGGGGCGAGCGTGCCGGCGTCGATGCAGCGCAAGGCGCCCAGCACGCGCCGCTCCAGGCGTTCGAGCTCGCGGATCTCGAGGCTCATGGCTCGGCTCCCGCGGGCACCGCCGTGCCGTAGCCGAAGCGCGTCGCCACCACCGGGCGGCCCTCGATGATCGCGTCCGGATCGAGCCGCACGCGCCGCGCGATGTACGACACGGACAGCCGGTACGAAGGATCGAGCGCGTCCCAGATGCGCATCATGTCCTCGGTGGACAGCTCGGACGGGATGACCTGCACGACTTCGTCCGGGGCCCACGCGGCCTCGCGCGACAGCGCCGACGCGTCGAGGATCGGATGCTCGTACAGCTGCCGCATCGCCCAGGTGAGCGGCAGCAGTTCGTCCTGCGCGTTCCCGGCCCACGCGGTGAGCAGGAAGTGCAGGTCCACGCCCAGGGGTGCCAGCTGTTCCGTCGACATGCGGCCGGGCCGCTGCTGGCGCAGGTATTCGTTGACGGTGACCCGGTACAGGTACAGCGTCAGGCGCGTCGTGTCGTCGGGCGGGCTCGCCATCTCGCCGGAGGACACCAGCGCGAACGAGCACTCGGGCATGGCCTGCCCGCCCACCTGCGCCGGATAGGTGTTGCGCAGGTAGGTCACGAGGGACCAGCCCACCGAGTGCACGGCCTGCAGGTTCGCCATGCCCTCAGCCCTCCCCGCCCGCGCCGCCGCCGCGGCTGGCCGCGGCGGCGCCGTAGATCACCCTTGAACCGATGCTGCGACGTGTCACCACGCCTCTCCTTTCAAGTTCCGCCAGGGCCTGATCGACGATCTCTTCGGCGACCTCGCCGTGGCGCGGTGCCAGCCACCAGCGCCGGATGCCTTCGGCGGTGTCGGTGGCCCGCGGGTGCGCGGCGAGGTGCCCTGCGATCCATTGCGCTGCCTCCGCTGGGGTGGGGCTCGCTGGGTTCATCGCCTAGGCCTCTGTGCCTCCTTGCGCAAGAGGCAGGCCAGCCCGCGGCGCTGCATGCGCCTCGCAGAATCAAGGACTTGCGCGCGCACTGCGGCGGATCCGCCCTAGGCGCGCGTGCCCCGCCTGCGTCCGCCGCGCCACGGCGCGCGCGGGCATGCGCGTGCACGCGCACGCGCACGCGAGCACGCGCGCGGGCGCCGCCAGGCCGGCGCACGCGTCGATCGGGAGTGGGAGGAGAGAGCGCGCGCGACTACGCGTCGCGCTGCAGGCCGTACTTCTTCACCAGCTTGCCGAAGCGGCTGCGTTCCTTGCCGGCGAGCCGCGCCGCCTGGCTCAGGTTGCCCTTGGCGTGCTGCAGGAGCTGGTGCACGTAGCTGCGTTCGAATTCCGCGATCGCCTGGGCCTTCGCCTGCGCGAAGGCCGTGACGCCCGCGAGGGCCGTGCAAGCGAGGGGGATGGCGGGTGTGTCGCCGCCCGGCTCCAGCGCCAGGTCGATGCGGTTGCCACGCGCAGCAAGGAAGGCGCGGTGCACGCGATGTTCCAGTTCACGCACGTTGCCCCGCCAGGGATGCGGCCGCTGCAGTGCCGCCTGGCTCGCCGGGTCGAGATGCCGCTGCACGCCGTATTGGCGGCACAGGCGCTGCACGAAGGCCTGGGCCAGCAGGAGCGGGTCGCCTGCGCGCTCGCGCAGCGGCGGCAGCACCACGTTCAGCAGGTTCAGGCGATACAGCAGGTCCTCGCGGAAGTCGCCGCTGCGGGCGAGCGCCTCGAGGTCCGCATTGCAGGCCGCGACAAGGCGCACGTCCCCGCGCTGGAACCGCGTGCCGCCCACCTGTCGGTAGCTGCGGTCCTGCACGAACCGCAGCAGCGCAGACTGCGCCCGGGGCGACAGCGCATCGACCTCGTCCAGGAACAGCGTGCCGCCTTCGGCCAGCGCGATCATGCCGCGCCCGTCCTGCTTCGCGTCGGTGAACGCGCCCTTCACGTGGCCGAAGAGTTCCGCTTCCAGCAGGCTGTCGGTGATGGCGCCGCAGTTCACCGGCACGAAGGGGCCGCCGGAACGCGCCCCGAGGTAATGCAGGGCGCGCGCCGCCAGTTCCTTGCCCGTGCCGGTCTCGCCGGTGATCAGGACCGTGGCGTCGACGCGGGACCACTGCAGCAGGCTGGCGAGCGCCGCCTCGAAGCGCGGGGAACGGCCGATCAGGTTGAGCGCGGTCCAGTCCGGGGCTTCGTCGCCGTCGTCATCGATGAGGAGGGGGGACTCCTCGGCGATCACTCGCCCCACCGCTGGCTGCATGACATCCTCCGTCCCGCGCTGCTTGCAAAATCACTCTAGCAAGGCTCCGTGTCAGGCCCAACCGACCGAATGGGAGAGCGGGTCCGTTGCACGGCGTGCCTGCTCTTTTCAGCGGAATCCGTTGGTAACGGCGCGCGCGCGGTTCCCTTCGGAAGCCCGTTGCCCGCAGGCGCGCAAGTGCGGCAATACCGGTCCGCTTAAGGATTTTTCCCTAAGGGCGGCAGGAAGACGCTATTGCGGGGAGCCGTTCAATGGCCCGAGGGCATGGCCGGCAGGATGCCCTGCATCCCGGGGAACACCGGGTTGCGGATCGCGTCGGCCGGGTCGGGTCCGCCCGGGCGCGCCTGCTGGTTCATCGTGAGATACGGCATCACGCTGTGCGCGCCGAAGCCCCAGCGCCGTCCTTCGGGCAGGAGGCGCGGTGCGGATTCGGGAGGACGGGTGGCGCGCATCATGGTGGAGGTGCGATGAAGTGTCGCACAGAGGCACGCGCGTTGCACCACCGCCGCCGCGTCGCAGCCGCCTGCTGCGTGAATCCTGCGCAAACGAAAGTTCAGCCCGCCGTCAACAGGAAGGCGAACACCGTCCACAGCAGCAGGGAGATCCCGCCCGTGAGCCACAGGGCCGGCCCGTCGAACACGGCGTCGGGCGCTTCGGCCGACATGCCCCAGGCCAGGAAGACCGGCGGGGGTTCGTTGCGCGCTTCGTGGATGTCGTCCATGGCTTCCCTTCCCTGCACGAACGGCCATGCTCGATGCGGCCACGCGGGCGCCTTGTGGGAATGCTGCTCCCGCCCACGTAGTCGGGCCTCCGCCGGGCGCGCCCGCTGCCCTCCGACGCCGCCGGACGAAAGCGGCCTACACGAGGCCAGCGCCTCAGCGATAAGGTCCGAGGGACTGCACGAGGAGCCGCCCCATGCCCGCGCCGGACCCCACCATTTCCGTTCCCCTGGGCGACGAGCGCCGGCGTGCCGAGCGCTTCGGCGCCGAGATGCCGCTGCGCGTCGACGGCACCCCCGCGACGACGCAGGACTTGAGCACCAGCGGCCTGTCCTTCCACGCCGAGCACGCCTACCCGCCGGGCGCGCAGGTCGAGGTCGTGATCGAGTACCTGCTGGACGGCCACCACTATCCGCTGCGCTGCCGGGCCGAAGTCGTGCGCAGCGTGCCTGACGGCACCGGCTTCACCATCGGCGCGCGGCTGGTGCCGCAGTCGCGGGTGCCGCAGGTGTCGCTGGGAGAAGAAGCCGCCGGCAGCGCGCGCAACCACCTGCGCAGCGTCGACTAGCGCGGAAGCGGCGGCTGCGCGATCTCCTCGCCCTCGAAGAACGGCGCGACCAGCCGCGCCGCAACGCCGACGCGGCTGCCCCGGCGTTCGACGCGCACGACCTTGCCCTCGCACAGCAGGCGATGCCGGCGGCCATGCAGCCGGTACTCGAGCGTGAAGTTCACCAGCGCGCCGGCGCGGGGCTCCACGTCGGTCTCGAAGTACACGCCCTGCGCGCTCACGTTGGTTGCCGTGCCCGCGCCATGCTCGGTGCGCACGGGCATCTGCGTGTCGAACCGGACGGCGCCGCGCTGGTCGCGCGTGCGCCGGCCCATCTTGTTGCCCGCCATGGCACATCCTTCCCTCGCGTTGGGAGCCCCACGCTAGGAGGATGCCGGCCCGCGCCCTGTAGTCCGCCGGCGACGACGGGCCGTCGCCGCCGGCGGACACGATCCCGCTTCCCGCGGGCCGCGGCGGCACAATGCATTCGATGCACCTGCCCTGGCTCCAACCCGGCGACCCGTTCCCCGACCCCGCGCGGGCGTGGGACCAGCGGCAGCCGGCGCCCGGGCTGCTCGCCGCGGGCGGCGCGCTGGACGTCGACAGCCTGCAGCGTGCCTACGCAGGCGGAATCTTCCCGTGGTTCAGCGAAGGCCAGCCCATCCTGTGGTGGAGCACCGATCCTCGGATGGTGCTGTTCACGGATGAATTCCGCCTGCACCGGTCGCTGCGCAAGACCCTCGCGCGGTTCGCCGCCGACCCGCGCTGCGAGATCCGCTTCGACGCCGACTTCGACGCCGTGATCCATGCCTGCGCCACCAGCCAGCGGCCCGGGCAGTCCGGCACCTGGATCGTGCCGGCCATGGTGGCCGCCTACCAGGCCTTCCACCGCGCCGGCTTTGCACACAGCGTGGAGACCTGGATCGACGGGCAACTGGCCGGCGGACTCTATTGCGTGGTGATCGGGCGCGCCGTGTTCGGCGAGTCGATGTTCACGCGCGTGCCGGACGCCTCCAAGATCGCGCTGGCCGCGCTGGTGGCGTGGTGCCGCCAGGCGCAGGTGCGCATGATCGATTGCCAGCAGAACACGCGCCACCTCGCCTCGCTGGGTGCGCGCGAGATCGCCCGCGCGGAATTTGTGCAACAAGTGGCCGCGCAGGCCCGCGCGGGCGCTGCGCGCTGGCAGTTCGAGCCCGTATACTGGAACGCACTCCTGCCGCTCCCCCCGCAAGCGTGACGCACCTCAAGGACCTCCCGCTCCAGACGCTGCAGTTCTACGCGACGGCGCCTTATCCGTGCAGCTACCTGCCTGGCAAGCAGGCGCGCTCGCAGGTGGCCACGCCGAGCCACCTGATCCACAACGACGCCTACTCGGACCTCGTGACCAGCGGCTTCCGCCGCAGCGGCATGTTCACCTACCGGCCCTACTGCGACGGCTGCCGCGCCTGCGTTCCCCTGCGCGTGCTGGTCGACGGGTTCGAACCCACGCGCAGCCAGCGGCGCGCCTGGAAGCAGCACGCCAACCTGCAGGCGCGCGTGCTGAAGCTGTGTTTCGTGCCGGAGCACTACCACCTGTACCTGCGCTACCAGACCGGGCGCCACGCGGGCGGTGGCATGGACCACGACAGCATCGACCAGTACACGCAGTTCCTGCTGCAGAGCCGCGTCAACTCGCGCCTCGTGGAATTCCGCGAGAAGCTGCCTGACGGTTCGGCCGGGCCACTGCACATGGTGTCGATCCTCGACGTGCTGAACGACGGCATTTCCGCGGTCTACACGTTCTATGAACCGGATCGCGCCGCGAGCTACGGCACCTACAGCGTGATGTGGCAGATCGACCAGGCGCGGCGCCTCAAGCTGCCGCACGTCTATCTGGGCTACTGGATCGCCGAGAGCCCCAAGATGAACTACAAGGCGCGCTTCACCCCGCACGAGGTTCTGGTCGACGGGGAATGGCGGCGCGGCTGAACTGAATTCCCTGGTTTTAATTTCATCTCGTAAAATGCTGGGCGAGGAAATCCGCCCATGCGACACAAAGACTCCCAGGCTCCCGCCACCCCGACCATCCAGGTGATCGAGCGCATGTTCGCGCTGATCGACGTCCTGGCTTCGCGCGAGGAGGCGATCTCGCTGAAGGAAATCAGCGAGAAGACGGGCCTGCACCCCTCCACCACCCACCGCATCCTCAACGACCTGGCCACCGGCCGCTTCGTCGACCGGCCCGAGGCGGGGAGCTACCGGCTGGGCATGCGCCTGCTGGAACTGGGCAACCTCGTGAAGGCGCGCCTGAACGTGCGCGACGCGGCGCTGGCGCCCATGCGCGAGCTGCACAAGCAGATCCAGCAGCCGGTGAACCTGAGCGTGCGCCAGGGCGACGAGATCGTCTACGTGGAGCGCGCCTACAGCGAGCGCTCGGGCATGCAGGTGGTGCGCGCCATCGGTGGGCGGGCGCCGCTGCACCTGACCTCCACCGGCAAGCTGTTCCTCGCGGCCGACGATCCCCAGCGCGTGCGGGCGTACGCGACGCGCACCGGCCTGGCGGGCCACACCAAGAACAGCATCACGCAGCTGCCGGTGCTGGAGCGCGAGCTCGCCAAGGCGCGCCAGTACGGCATTGCCCGGGACAACGAGGAGCTGGAGCTGGGCGTGCGCTGCATGGCGGCAGGCATCTACGACGACCAGGCCAAGCTGATCGCGGGCCTGTCCATCTCCGCCCCGGCGGACCGGCTGGACGAGAACTGGCTGCAGAAGCTGCAGGCGACGGCGCACGAGATCTCGACGGCGCTGGGGCACAAGGCCGCGGCGAACGGGCAGCGGCTGGCGGCGTAACCCGTCGTCCCCGCGGAGGCGGGGACCCAGGGCGTTGAAAACAAGAAAGCGGCCCGCGGGCCGCTTTTTGCTTTGGGAACTCTGGGTCCCCGCCTCCGCGGGGACGACGGGGATCAACCGTTCACTTGCCGGATCACCGTATTGCCGCTCGTGGTCGGCACCGGCACGCCCGAAGGCGAATGGGTTTCCACCCAGCGGCGCACGCGCTCGGCGTCGCCGATGCGACTCAGCTTGCCGGCGGAATCCAGGAACACCATGATGAGCTTGCGGCCCGCGACCTTGGCCTGCATCACCAGGCACTGGCCGGCCTCGGAGATGTAGCCGGTCTTCTGCAGGCCGATGTCCCAGGACGGATTCTTCACCAGGCGGTTGGTCGTGTGGAACTCCATCATGCGGCGGCCCACGGCAACGGCGGCGCTGGGCGACGTGGTCAGCTCGCTGACCGTCTTGTCCTGCGAAGCGGTGGCCACGAGGCGCGCCAGGTCCTGGGCGCTCGACTGGTTCTTGCTCGAGAGGCCCGTCGGTTCCACGTACTTGGTGTCGGCCATGCCCAGCAGCTGGGCGCGCTGGTTCATCGCGTCCACGAACGCGCTCAGGCCGCCCGGATAGGTGCGGCCCAGGGCGTGGGCAGCGCGGTTCTCGCTGGACATCAGCGCCAGGTGCATCAGTTCGCCGCGCGACAGCGTCGTGCCCACGCGCAGGCGCGAGCTGCTGCCCTTCTCGGTGTCCACGTCGTCCTGCGTGATGGTGATCTGCTCGTCCATCGGCAGCTTGGATTCGCTGATGATCAGGCCCGTCATCAGCTTGGTGATGGAAGCGATGGGCAGGACGGCGTTGTCGTTCTTGCTCAGGAGAATTTCGTTCTTGTCCTGGTCGATCACCAGGGCCACGCTCGACTTCAGGTCCAGCTCATCCGACGTCGAATGCAGGCCGGCCAGCTGGCCATAGGACGGCTTGGCGGGGGCGAGGCGCACCACGGAGCGGCGCGCAACGTACTGGGGACGACCCGCGACGTACGTGCGGGTCACGCGCGCGCGCTTCACGACAGGGGTGGCTTCCTTCTTCGCCACGCGCTGCGTGGCGGCCGCCTCGGCGCCTGCGGGAACCATCGCCAGCGCCAGCGCGCCCAGGGCGATGAGGTGAACGAGTCGGTTCAAAATCGGTACTCCTGGCAACGACGTCGGGGATGTAGGAGACAGCTGACATCCCTAACGCAGAGTGTACTTCGGCCGTGTACTGGGCGAGTGAAAATTTACAAAAATCAATCACTTAGGAGCGTAAGCTCACGGCTGAGGTGCAGAATAGGGGAAAACCCTAGACGTTGCCGCCACCCTGCGCCGCGACCCGTTCCACCTTGCTACGCAGCTTGTTGAGCGCGCTCAGGTAGGCCTTGGCCGAGGCCACCACGATGTCGGGGTCGGCGCCCACGCCGTTGACCACGCGGCCGGAGTTCTGCAACCGCACCGTCACCTCGCCCTGGCTCTCGGTGGAGCCGCTGATGGCGTTGACCGAATACAGGACCATTTCCGCCCCGCTCTGCACCTGGCTTTCGATCGCCTTGAGCGACGCGTCGACCGGGCCGTTGCCGTCGGACGTGCCCCGCACCTCCTTGCCCTCGGCCGTGAACACGACCTCGGCCTGGGGCCGCTCGCCCGTCTCGCTGTGTTGCCGCAAGGAGACAAGCCGGTAGGCCTCCTGCTCATGCGTGACGGCTTCGTCGCTCACGAGGGCCAGGATGTCCTCGTCGAAGATCTCGCTCTTGCGGTCGGCGAGCTCCTTGAACTTGGCGAAGGCGGCGTTGATCTCGGCCTCGCTGTCCAGTTGCACGCCGAGCTCCTGCAGGCGCTGCTTGAACGCGTTGCGGCCCGACAGCTTGCCCAGCACGATCTTGTTGGCCGACCAGCCCACGTCCTCGGCGCGCATGATCTCGTAGGTGTCGCGCGCCTTGAGCACGCCGTCCTGGTGGATGCCGCTCGCATGCGCGAAGGCGTTGGCGCCCACCACCGCCTTGTTCGGCTGGACGACGAAGCCGGTGGTCTGGCTCACCATGCGGCTGGCGGCGACGATGTGCGTCGTGTCGATGTTCACGGCCAGGCCGAAGTAGTCCTTGCGGGTCTTCACCGCCATGACCACTTCTTCCAGCGAGCAGTTGCCGGCCCGCTCGCCCAGCCCGTTGATCGTGCACTCGACCTGGCGCGCGCCGCCGATCTTCACGCCGGCCAGCGAGTTCGCCACCGCCATGCCGAGGTCGTTGTGGCAGTGCACCGACCAGACGGCCTTGTCCGAGTTGGGGATGCGTTCGCGCAGCTGCCTGAGGAAGTTGCCGTACAGCTCGGGAATGGCGTAGCCGACGGTGTCGGGCACGTTGATCGTGGTCGCGCCTTCCTTGATGACGGTTTCCAGCACGCGGCACAGGAAGTCCATCTCGCTGCGGTAGCCGTCCTCGGGCGAGAACTCGATGTCGCCGCACAGGTTGCGGGCGAAGCGCACCGACAGCTTCGCCTGCTCCAGCACCTGTTCGGGCGTCATCCGCAGCTTCTTCTCCATGTGCAGCGGCGACGTGGCGATGAAGGTGTGGATGCGGGCCCGGCTTGCGCCCTTCAGCGCCTCCGCTGCGCGGGAGATGTCGCGGTCGTTGGCGCGCGAGAGCGAGCAGATCGTCGAGTCCTTGATCGCGCCCGCGATCGCCTGCACGGCTTCGAAATCGCCGTTGGAGCTGGCGGCGAAGCCGGCCTCGATCACGTCGACCTTCAGGCGCTCCAGCTGGCGTGCGATGCGCAGTTTCTCGTCCTTGGTCATGGACGCGCCGGGCGACTGCTCGCCGTCGCGCAGCGTCGTGTCGAAGATGATCAGTTGGTCTGCCATGTCGGTTCCTTCTTCTGCTGCGTGGCGCGCTGGACGCCCGAGGCGATGGCCTTGAGCGAAGCGGCGACGATGTTCGAATCCACGCCCACGCCGAACAGCGTGCGGTCGCCCACGCGCAGCTCGAGATAGGCCACGGCACGGGCATCCGCGCCCGAGCCGATCGCGTGCTCATGGTAGTCCAGCACGCGGATGCTTTCGCCCATGGAGCGGCCCAGTCCTTCCACGAAGGCGTCGATCGGGCCGTTGCCGGTGCCGCGGATGCCGAAGGCACGGCCGCCCATCTGCACCTGCGCGGCGAGCGCCACGATGCTGGCGCCGTCGGCCGTGCGCTGCTCCTCGATGATCTGGTGCTGCGGCACCGCGGTCGACTTGAGGCCGTACTCGCGCTCGAACAGCGACCAGAGGTCCTGCGCCGAGAGCTCCTTGCCGCTCGCGTCCATCACGGCCTGCACGACCTGGCTGAACTCGATCTGCAGGCGACGCGGCAGCTCCAGGCCGTACTCGGTCTCGAGCAGGTAGGAGATGCCGCCCTTGCCGGACTGGCTGTTGACGCGGATGACGGCCTCGTAGCTGCGGCCCAGGTCCTTGGGATCGATCGGCAGGTAAGGCATGTCCCAGAGGTCGCCTTCCTTGCGGGCGGAGAAGGCCTTCTTGATCGCGTCCTGGTGCGAGCCCGAGAACGAGGTGTAGACCAGGTCGCCGACGTAGGGATGGCGCGGATGCACCGGCAGCTGGTTGCAGTGCTCCACCGTGCGGCGGATCTCGTCGATGTCGGAGAAGTCCAGGCCCGGGTCGACCCCCTGGCTGTAAAGGTTCAGCGCCACGTTCACGATGTCCAGGTTGCCGGTGCGCTCGCCGTTGCCGAACAGGCAGCCTTCCAGGCGGTCGGCGCCGGCCATGACGGAGAACTCCGCGGTGGCGGTGCCGGTGCCGCGGTCGTTGTGCGGATGCACGGACAGGACGACGGAATCGCGCCGCGCCATGTTGCGATGCATCCACTCGATCATGTCGGCGAAGATGTTGGGCGTGGAGAGCTCCACCGTGGTGGGCAGGTTGATGATGCACTTGCGCTGGGGCGTCGGCTGCCACACCTCGGTGACCGCGTCGACCACGCGCTTGGCAAACGCGAGCTCCGTGCCGGAGAACATCTCGGGCGAGTACTGGAACACCCACTCGGTCTCCGGCTGCTGCGCCGCCAGTTCCTGGAACAGGCGCGCCTGCGAGGTGGCGAGTTCCACGATCCCGTCCTCGTCCAGGCCCAGCACCACCTTGCGCATCACCGGCGCGGTGGCGTTGTACAGGTGCACGATGGCGCGGCGGGCGCCCTTCAGCGACTCGAACGTGCGGCGGATCAGCGGCTCGCGGGCTTGCGTGAGGACCTGGATCGTCACGTCCGCGGGGATGAGCTCTTCCTCGATCAGCTTGCGGACGAAGTCCCATTCCACCTGCGACGCGGAGGGAAAGCCGACCTCGATCTCCTTGAAGCCGATCGCGACCAGCGTCTCGAACATGCGCATCTTCCGCGGGATGTCCATGGGCTCGATCAGCGCCTGGTTGCCGTCCCGCAGGTCCACGCTGCACCAGATAGGTGGCTGCGCCAGCACCGCGTCCGGCCAGGTGCGGTCCGCCAGTCGCACGGGCGGGAAGGAGCGGTACTTGGCGGCGGGGTTCTTCAACATCGGCATGGTCTTCGTCTCGCTGGGTGGGATGAACCAGCAGCCCCAAAAGGAAACGGCCCGCTGCTGGTGGCAAACGGGCCGTGATCCGGGAATGTGATGCGCGCGCGCGCCCTACCGTCTCCGCCCGTGGGGGGATAGCAGCAGTAGGGCCAGCGCAATGCGGTTCATGGGTTCAATGTAGCACAGATCAGCGGTGCAGGCCGCTTTCCTCCGGTTCATCGGTGGAAGTACTGATCACGCTGGCGCGCTCGCCGCGGGCCTTGCGCCAGCCGTAGACGACGTAGCCGGAGAGGCCGTAGGCGCAGAACACGGCGAACAGCACCACCGGCGGGTAGATGTTGATGATGGCGATGCCCAGGGCGATCAGCACGATCACCGCGAAGGGCACGCTCTTCTTCATCTGGATGTCCTTGAAGCTGTAGAAGGGCACGTTGGTGACCATCGTGAGGCCCGCATACAGCTGCACGGCGAACATGATCCAGGCGATCTCGTAGGGCTTGATGCTGTACTCCGTCATCAGCCAGATGAAGCCGACGACGAGCGCCGCGGCCGCCGGCGACGGCAGGCCCTGGAAGTAGCGCTTGTCCACCACGCCGGTGTTCACGTTGAAGCGCGCCAGGCGCAGCGCGGCGCAGGAGCAGTAGACGAAGGCGGCGATCCAGCCCCAGCGGCCCAGGCCCTTCAGGGCCCATTCGTAGGCGATCAGCGCCGGTGCCGCGCCGAAGGAGACCATGTCCGAGAGCGAATCCATCTGCTCGCCGAAGGCGCTCTGGGTGTTGGTCATGCGGGCCACGCGCCCGTCCAGGCTGTCCAGGACCATCGCGCTGAACACGCCCACGGCGGCCAGGTCGAAGCGGCCGTTCATGGCCATGACGACCGCGTAGAAGCCGCCGAACAGGGCGGCCAGGGTGAACAGGTTCGGCAGGATGTAGATGCCCTTGCGGCGCTTGCGCACCACCACCCCCTCGGCAGGCATCTCGTCTTCGTGTCCGTCGTGCATCCGGCAAGTGTAGTCGGCCACGCCCTCCTCCCGTCATTCCCGCGCAGGCGGGAAACCAGGGCGTCCCCAAAAAGAAACGCCCGCGGCTGCGGGCGTTTCTGGAAGCTCTGGGTCCCCGCCTCCGCGGGGACGACGGGCTGCTTAGTTGCGCGTCTGGTCCACCAGCTTGTTCTTCTTGATCCAGGGCATCATGGCGCGCAGCTGCTCGCCCACGACCTCGATCGAGTGCTCCGCGGTGATGCGGCGGCGCGACTGCAGGGTCGGGGCGCCGGCGCGGTTTTCCAGGATGAAGGACTTGGCGTACTCGCCGGTCTGGATGTCCTTCAGGGCCTGCTTCATGGCCTTCTTGGTCTCGTCGGTCACGATCTTCGGGCCCGTGACGTACTCGCCATATTCGGCGTTGTTGGAGATCGAGTAGTTCATGTTCGCGATGCCGCCTTCGTAGATCAGGTCCACGATCAGCTTCAGCTCGTGCAGGCACTCGAAGTAGGCCATCTCGGGTGCGTAGCCGGCTTCCACCAGCGTCTCGTAGCCGGCCTTGATCAGTTCCACGGTGCCGCCGCACAGCACGGCCTGCTCGCCGAACAGGTCGGTCTCGGTCTCCTCGCGGAAGTTGGTCTCGATGATGCCGGCCTTGCCGCCGCCGTTGGCCATCGCATAGGACAGGGCCAGGTCGCGGGCGCGGCCGGTCTTGTCCTGGTGCACGGCCACCAGGTGGGGCACGCCGCCGCCCTGGGTGTAGGTGCTGCGCACGGTGTGGCCGGGAGCCTTGGGCGCGACCATCCACACGTCGAGGTCGGCACGGGGCACGACCTGGCCGTAGTGCACGTTGAAGCCGTGCGCGAAGGCGAGCGAGGCGCCCTGCTTGATGTTCGGCTCGACGTCGTTCTTGTAGACGGCGGCGATCTGCTCGTCGGGCAACAGGATCATCACGACGTCGGCGGCCTTCACGGCCTCGCCGACTTCCGCGACCTTCAGGCCGGCCTTCTCGACCTTCGGCCAGCTCGCGCCGCCCTTGCGCAGGCCGACGATGACCTTGACGCCGCTGTCGTTCAGGTTCTGCGCGTGCGCGTGGCCTTGCGAGCCGTAGCCGATGATCGCGACGGTCTTGCCCTTGATCAGGCTGAGGTCACAGTCCTTGTCGTAATAAACCTTCATGAGTCTCTCCAGGATGAAATCGGTTCAGGGAAAAAAGGGTCAGACACGCAAGATGCGCTCGCCGCGGCCGATGCCGCTGGCGCCTGTCCGTACGGTTTCGAGGATGGCGCTGCGGTCGATCGCCTGCAGGAAGGCGTCGTTCTTGGCCTGGTCGCCGGTGAGCTCGATGGTGTAGCTCTTGTCGGTGACGTCGATGACGCGGCCGCGGAAGATGTCCGCCATGCGCTTCATCTCCTCGCGCTCCTTGCCCACCGCGCGCACCTTCACCATCATGAGCTCGCGCTCGGTGTAGGCGCCCTCGGTGAGGTCCACCACCTTCACGACTTCGATCAGGCGGTTGAGGTGCTTGGTGATCTGCTCGATGACGTCGTCCGAGCCGGCGGTCGTGATCGTCATGCGCGACAGCGACGGGTCTTCCGTCGGGGCCACGGTGAGCGACTCGATGTTGTAGCCGCGGGCGGAGAACAGGCCCACCACGCGGGACAGGGCGCCGGGCTCGTTCTCGAGCAGGACGGCAATGATGTGCTTCATGTGTGATTCCTCTTTTCGCCGCCCTCCTCCGCTGCCGGTAAGCAGGGGACTCGGCGGGCAATAGATTCGTCTGGGTTGGGCGTCGAGCGTTCAGCGTTGAGCGAGAGACCCGCCGAACGCTCAACGCTCAACGCGGAACGTTCAGAGGTCCTCGCTTCCCAGCAGCATCTGCGTGATGCCCTGCCCCGCCTTCACCATCGGCCAGACGTTTTCCGTCGGGTCGGTGCGGAAGTCCATGAACACGGTGCGGTCCTTCAGCTTGCGGGCTTCCCGCAGCGCCGGCTCCACGTCCTGCGGCCGCTCGATCAGCATGCCCACGTGGCCATAGGCCTCGGCCAGCTTCACGAAGTTGGGCAGCGCGTCCATGTAGCTGTGGCTGTAGCGGCCTTCGTAGTCCAGCTGCTGCCACTGGCGCACCATGCCCAGGTAGCGGTTGTTCAGGGACACGATCTTGATCGGCGTGTTGTACTGCAGGCAGGTCGAGAGCTCCTGGATGCACATCTGCACCGAGCCTTCGCCGGTCACGCAGAACACCTCGGCGTCCGGCTTGGCCAGCTTGATGCCCATGGCGTACGGGATGCCGACGCCCATCGTGCCCAGGCCGCCGGAGTTGATCCAGCGGCGCGGCTGCTGGAACTTGTAGAACTGCGCGGCCCACATCTGGTGCTGGCCCACGTCGGACGTGATGTACGTTTCCACGTCCTTCGTCATGTTCCACAGCGTCTCCAGCACGTGCTGGGGCTTGATGACGTCCTTGTTGCCGCGGTCGTAGCGCAGGCAGTCCTTCTTGCGCCAGCCCTCGATCGTCTCCCACCAGGCGCCCAGCGCGCTGGCGTCGGGCTTCAGGCCCGATTCCTTCACCTGCGCGATCAGCTCCGCCAGCACTTCCTTCACGTCGCCGACGATCGGGATGTCGACCTTCACGCGCTTGGAGATGCTGGAGGGATCCACGTCGATGTGGATGATCTTGCGCTCGGCCTGCGCGAAGTGCTTCGGGTTGCCGATCACGCGGTCGTCGAAGCGCGCGCCCACGGCCAGCAGCACGTCGCAGTTCTGCATCGTGTTGTTGGCCTCGATCGTGCCGTGCATGCCCAGCATGCCCAGGAACTTCGGGTCGGTGCCGGAGATGGCGCCCAGGCCCATGAGCGTGTTGGTGCAGGGAAAGCCCAGCAGGTCGGCCAGGGTGCGCAGCTCCTCGCTGGCGTTGCCCAGGACGACGCCGCCGCCGGTGTAGATGTAGGGGCGCTTGGCCGCCAGCAGCAGCTGCAGGGCCTTGCGGATCTGCCCGCTGTGGCCCTTGTGCACCGGCTTGTACGAGCGCATCTCCACCTTGTCCGGATAGCCGTTCCAGGCGGTCTTGTTGAAGGAGACGTCCTTGGGGATGTCCACCACCACCGGGCCGGGACGGCCGCTGCGGGCGATGTGGAAGGCCTTCTTCATCACCACCTCGAGGTCGCGCACGTCCTTCACCAGGAAGTTGTGCTTGACGATCGGGCGCGTGATGCCCACGGTGTCGCATTCCTGGAAGGCGTCCAGGCCGATGGCGGCCGTGGGCACCTGCCCGGTGACGATCACCATCGGGATGGAGTCCATGTACGCGGTCGCGATGCCCGTCACGGCGTTGGTCACGCCGGGGCCGGAGGTCACCAGGGCCACGCCGACGTCGCCGGTGGCGCGCGCGTAGCCGTCGGCCGCGTGCACGGCCGCCTGCTCGTGGCGCACCAGCACGTGCTGGATGGTGTCCTGCTTGTAGAACGCGTCGTAGATGTGCAGCACCGCGCCGCCCGGGTAGCCCCAGACGTACTTGACGCCCTCGGCCTGCAAGGCCTTGACGAGGATTTCGGCGCCGCGGAATTCGGAGGGTTGGCCGGCGGTGGCCGCGGCCGCGGAGCTCAGCTCCGTGCGGGAGATTTCCATGATCAACCTTTCGGGATTCGACTTCGAACCTTGGGGTGCCCCTTCGCACAGCCCTTGTGGGGCCGCGTCGGGACTTAGAGCACCGGGCCATGGGCGGGCCGATCGCACCGCCGGACCAGGACTCGTTTGCCTGTGACTTGCAGCGCGCATTATCGCACTGCAACAGACCCGCCGCCTAGCCGACTGCGCCGGTGCCATAATTTCCGGCTGCCCGTCACCCCGGCCCTCCATGAAGGCAGGGGCGACGCGCGAAGACCAGAAGCATCACCAGACCCGCCCGACGGACTCCTTGGCCACCGAACGCGAACTCTCGGAATTCCTGCAGAGCGTGGAGAAACGTGCGTTCAAGCGCACCGTCTACCACGTGCGCGACGAGGAAGCCGCCCTCGACATCGTGCAGGACAGCATGATGAAGCTGGCGGAGCACTACGGCGAGAAGCCCCCGGGCGAGCTCCCCATGCTGTTCCAGCGCATCCTGTCCAACTGCACCCTGGACTGGTTCCGCCGGCAAAAGACGCGAAACGCCCTCTTCTCCAACCTGAGCGACTTCGAGTCCGCCTCCGAGGAGGGGGATTTCGACCTGCTGGAAACTTATTCCTCGCCCGAACACTCTCAGCAGGTCGAGAGCGCGGAGGATGCCACCCGCCGGGCCCAGGTCTTGCGGGAGATCGAAGTGGAGATCAAGGAGCTGCCCGCCCGTCAACGCGAAGCGTTTCTGATGCGTTACTGGGAGGACATGGACGTGGCCGAAACGGCGGCAGCCATGGGCTGCTCGGAAGGCAGTGTCAAGACGCACTGCTCACGGGCGGTAGCGGCCCTCAGCAAAGCACTGAAGGCAAAGGGAATACAACTATGACCACCAACACGGACGCACTGCGTGCCCAGGCCCTGGCCGACCAGTTCGGCCGCGCGGTGGCCCACCGCCTGTCGGCCGGCACCGACGAGATGCCTTATGAAGTGCGGGAGCGGTTGCGCGCCGCTCGGACGCGCGCCCTGGCCGCGCGCAAGCAGGAACAAGTCGCCCCGGTCGTCGTCGGCCGTGGCGGCGCCGCCACGCTCGCTTTCGGCGAACGCACCTGGTTCAACCGCATCGCCTCGGTGCTGCCGCTCGTCATCCTCGCGGCCGGCCTGGTGCTGATTCACACGGTCAACAGCGACCGCCGCGCCAGCGAGCTGGCCGAGGTCGACGCCGCCCTGCTCACCGACGACCTGCCGCCGGCCGCCTACGCCGACCCCGGCTTCGTGCAGTACCTCAAGTCCGGCGGCGGCGACTGAGCCCGCAGCCGCCGCTGATGACGCCGCCCCCCCGCACCCGTATCGTCCAGGTCCTGCTCGCCGCCGGAGTGGTCGCCGGCGCCTGGGCGGCGGAGGTGACCGCACCCCAGCCGCCGGTCGCCGCGACGCCCCCGGCAGTCGCCCAGGCCACGCCCGCCTCGCCCGCCGCCAAGCCCTCGGTATCCACCAAGGAAGCCATCCGCCCGGCCGCGGTGCGCAATGCCCCACCCCCGCGCGCCGAGTCCAGGCCGGCCTGGGTGGAGCTCACCGTGCAGCAGCAGCAGGCGCTGGCGCCGCTCACGGCCAGCTGGCGCTCGCTGGGCGAGGCGCACAAGCGCAAGTGGCTGGCCCTGTCCGAGAACTTCCACGCCATGCCGCCGCCGGAGCAGGCACGCCTGCACAGCCGCATGACGGAGTGGGCGGCGCTCTCGCCGCAGCAGCGCAATGCCGCCCGCCTGAACTTCGCCGAGGCGCAGAAGGTCGCGCCGGATGACAAGCGCGCCAAGTGGGAGGCCTACCAGGCCCTGCCGCCCGAGGAGAAGAAGCGCCTCGCCGCCGGCCACCAGGCGGCCAAGCCGGTGCCGCCGCCGACGGCCATCGCCGTGCAGCCGGTGCCGCAGCAGAAGCTGGCGCGGATCACCAAGCCCAAGAAGGCGGAAAACCCGGCCAAGCTGACCGTGGTCCCCGGGCCGCCCGTGAACAACGCGCTGCTGCCCACGCCGCCCGCGCCCACCCAGCCTTGACCGCGACGGATCCCCTGCGCGCGCCCGGCGTGGTGCGCCGGCTGGCCAGCCTTTTCTACGAATGCTTCCTCGCCTTCGCGATCGCGCTGGCGACGGCCTTCGTGTTCTCCGTCGTGACGCAGATGCGCCACGCCCTGCACGGCCGCGATGCGCTCGCGGTCGTGATCGTCCTCGTGCTGGGCGTGTACTTCACCTGGTTCTGGTCCAAGGGCCGCACCCTCCCCATGCAGACGTGGCGCATGCGCATCGTCGACCGCCACGGCCGCCCGCCGCGCCTGGGCCGCGCCTGGTTGCGGTACGCGCTGTGCTCGATCTGGGTCGCGCCGCCGATCGCGGTGTTCGCGCACCAGCGCATCACGGACTGGAAGCCCCTCGTCGCCGTCCTGGCGGGCTGGGTCGTGCTCTGGGCCTTGCTGAGCCTGCTGCATCCGCAGCGCCAGTTCTGGCACGACGCCTGGGCCGGCACGCGGCTGGTGGACGCCGCGGCGCCGTCATCCGCGTCGTAGACAATCCGGACATGTCCACGTCCCCCGAGTCGCTCCCCCGGCCCGTCAACCCCCAGAAGCTGCGCACCGGCTTCAGCCGCCTGTGGCACGCCACCGGCTATTCCCTCGCCGGACTGCGCGCCGGCTGGCACGAGCCGGCGTTCCGGCTGGAAGCCTGCTTCGCGATCGTGCTGGTGCCGCTGTCCTTCTGGGTCGGCCGCAGCTGGGTGGAGGTGGCCCTGCTGGCCGGCTCCGTGCTGCTGCTGATGATCGTGGAGCTCCTGAACACCGCGGTGGAATCGGCGATCGACCGCATCGGCCCCGAGTGGCACGACCTGTCCAAGCGCTCCAAGGACATGGGCAGTGCCGCGGTGCTGCTCACCACCCTTCTTGCCGGCGGCATCTGGGCCGCCGCGCTCTGGAACCTGTTCCTCGCATGACCCCGCGCTTTTCCCTTTGCGTCTATTGCGGCTCCCGGATGGGTGCCGACCCGCGTTTCGCCCAGGTGGCCGCCGAGGTCGGCCACTGGATCGGCGCCCACGGCGGCCAGCTGGTCTACGGCGGCGGCAACAACGGCCTCATGGGCGTGCTCGCCACCGCGGCCCTGGAGGCGGGCGCCCGCGTCGTGGGCGTGATCCCGCATTCGATGGTGGAGCGCGAGTGGGCCAAGCGCGATTGCACCGAGCTGCACATCGTCGACAACATGCACCAGCGCAAGTCGCTGATGGCGGAACGGGCGGAGGCCTTCCTCGCGCTGCCGGGCGGCATCGGCACCTTCGAGGAGCTGTTCGAGGTTTGGAGCTGGCGGATGCTGGACTTCCACCGCAAGCCGGTGGGGCTGCTGGACACCGGCGGCTACTACCAGTCGCTGCTACGGTTTCTGCAGCAAAGCGTGGGCCACGGCTTCATGAACGACCGCCAGATGGAACTGCTCACCGTGGACAGCGAGCCGGCGCGGCTGCTGGGGCGGCTGGTGCAGGGCGCGGGGATCGATCCGCGGCCGGTGGACGTGTCGCAGATCTGACCGTCATTCCCGCGGAGGCGGGAATCCAGGGCTCCCAAAGAAGAAGCGGCCCGCGGGCCGCTTCCTTGAACGCTCCGGATCCCCGCCTGCGCGGGGATGACGACCGGTGCGCGGGGGCGACGAATCAGATGGCGGTTTCGTCTTCCTCGCCCGTGCGGATGCGCACCACGCGCTCCACGCTCGTCACGAAGATCTTGCCGTCGCCGATCTTGCCCGTGCGGGCGGCCTTGATGATGGCGTCGACGCAGCGCTCCACGTCGTCGTCCTTCACCACCACCTCCACCTTCACCTTGGGCAGGAAGTCCACGACGTACTCCGCGCCGCGATAGAGCTCGGTGTGGCCCTTCTGGCGGCCGAAGCCCTTGACCTCGGTGACGGTCAGGCCGGTGACGCCGCACTCCGCCAGCCCTTCCCGGACCTCCTCCAGCTTGAAGGGTTTGACGATGGCGGTGATCTGCTTCATGGATGCTCCAGGGATGGTGTTGCCGGTTCGCGTCTAGGCGCGGAATTTTTCCGTAATAGGATAGCGCCAATCCTTGCCGAACCCGCGGTGGGTCACCCGGATCCCCACCGGCGCCTGCCGGCGCTTGTATTCGTTGATGCGCACCAGGCGGGCCACGCGTTCCACCGTGGCCCGGTCGAAGCCAGCGGCCACGACGGTGTCGATCCCTTCGTCGTTCTCCATGTAGCGCGCCAGGATCGCGTCCAGCACCTCGTACGGCGGCAGGCTGTCCTGGTCCGTCTGGTCCGGCCGCAGTTCGGCGCTGGGCGGGCGGGTGATGATGCGCTCGGGGATCGGGTCCGCGCCCGTGCCGTACGGGTCGTTGGCGTTGCGCCAGCGCGCCAGCCGGAACACCACGGTCTTGAGCACGTCCTTGATCACCGCGAAGCCGCCGGCCATGTCGCCGTACAGCGTGCAGTAGCCCGTGGCCATCTCGCTCTTGTTGCCGGTGGTCAGCACGATGCTGCCGAACTTGTTGGACAGCGCCATCAGCAGCACGCCCCGGATGCGCGCCTGGATGTTCTCCTCGGTCGTGTCTTCCGGCAGGCCGGCGAACTCCCCGGCCAGCGCCTGCTTGAAGGACTCGAACATCGGCTTGATCGAGATCTCGTCGTAACGAACGCCCAGGCGCTTGGCCATCTCCGCCGCGTCGATCCAGGACATGCTGGCGGTGTAGGGCGAAGGCATCATCACCGCCCGCACCTTGTCCTTGCCCAGCGCATCGACCGCGATGGCCAGCACCAGCGCGGAGTCGATACCGCCCGAGAGCCCCAGCAGCACGCCGGGAAAGCCGTTCTTGCCGATGTAGTCGCGCACGCCCAGGACCAGCGCGTGCCAAAGCTCCGCGTCGCCATCGGGCTGCGCAGCCTTGGGGCCGGACAGCTTGACCGCGTCGCCCTCCAGGCCCGCCTGCACATAGAACAGGTTCTCCTCGAACGCCGGGGCGATGGCCGCCAGGCTGCCGTCCGCGTTCACCGCGAAGGAGCCGCCGTCGAAGATCACTTCGTCCTGCCCGCCCACGAGATGGGCGTACACCAGCGGCAGGCCCACGTCCTGGGCGCGGTCGGCCATGCGGGCCACCCGCTCGCCGCTCTTGCCGGCGTGGAAGGGCGATGCGTTGGGCACCACCAGCAGCTGCGCACCGGAAGCGCGGGCGAGCTGGGCCGGCTCGGCGAACCAGGCGTCCTCGCAGATCAGGAGGCCGACGCTGATGCCTTCGACCTGGAACACGCAGGTGCCCTGGCCGCGCGTGAAGTAGCGGTACTCGTCGAACACCTGGTAGTTGGGCAGCTCGCGCTTGGCATAGGTCTCCAGGACCTTGCCTTCGCACAGCACGCTGGCCGCGTTGTAGCGCTGCTGCACCTGCACGGACTTGCCGCGGATCGCGGAGCCGTGCGGGTGGCCGACCACCACGTGCAGGCCCTTCAACCCCGCGAGTTCGCGGGCCACCTGTTTCACGGCATCATCGCAGGCAGCCATGAAGGCCGGCCGCAGCAGCAGGTCCTCGGCGGGATAGCCGCAGATGGAAAGCTCCGGGGTGAGCACCAGGCGGGCGCCCTGCTCGTAAGCCTTGCGCGCCGCAGCGACGATTTTTTGCGCGTTGCCCTGCATGTCGCCGACGACGACGTTGAGCTGCGCGGTACAGATTGTGAGTGCCATTTCAGACGTGCCAGACCTCTCGAACGATTATGTCACCCGGGTCCTCGCCACGCCGTCGGACGTGGACGCACGCGCGTGGGACGCCCTGCTGGCCCGCGCGGGCGGCTCGCCGTTCATGCGCCATGCCTTCCTCGTCGCGCAGCACGAAAGCGGCAGCGCCGTGCGCGACACGGGCTGGTCACCGCAGTTCGTCACGCTGTGGCGCGACGGCGAGCTCGAGGCCGCCTGCCCGCTGTACCTGAAGAGCCACTCCTATGGCGAGTACGTGTTCGACTGGGCGTGGGCCAATGCCTACGAACAGCACGGGCTGCGCTACTACCCGAAAGCCCTGACCGCGGTGCCGTTCACGCCGGTGCCCGGGCCGCGGCTGCTCGCGCGCGACGCGCAGGCGCGCGCCGCGCTGGTGCGTTCCGTGCTGACCTGGTGCAGGCAGAAGAAGGCGTCGTCGTGGCACCTGCTGTTCGGGACCGACGAGGACGTGGCCGCCTGCAGCGAGGCGGGGATGATGTTGCGCCACACCGTGCAGTTCCACTGGATCAACGCGCGCTATGCCGACTTCGACGCCTTCCTCGCCAGCCTCACGCAGGAAAAACGCAAGAAGATCCGGCAGGAGCGCCGCAAGGTGGCCGCAGCCGGCGTGACCTTCCGCCACGCGCAGGGCGCGGCGATCACGCGCGAGGACTGGGACTTCTTCTACCGCTGCTACGAGCGCACGTACCTGGAACACGGCAACCCGCCCTACCTCACCCGCGACTTCTTCCACCGCATGGCGACGGCGATGCCGGAAAACTGGCTGCTGTTCATCGCGGAGCGGGACGGCAAGCGCATCGCGAGCAGCCTGATCGCCATCGCCGACGGCGTGGCCTACGGCCGCTACTGGGGCGCGCTGCAGCGGGTGGACTGCCTGCACTTCGAGGCCTGCTACTACCAGCCGCTCGCGTGGTGCATCGCCAACGGCTTCAGCCGCTTCGAGGGCGGCGCCCAAGGCGAGCACAAGATGGCGCGGGCGCTGATGCCGGTGAAGACGACCAGCGCGCACTGGCTGGCGCATCCGGCGTTCGCGGACGCGGTGGAGCAGTTCCTGCAGCGGGAAGGGCGCGGGATCGAGAACTATCTCGAGCACCTGGAGGCAAGGTCTCCGTTCCGGCACGAAGACCCGTAAGACGTCATTCCCGCGCGCAGGCGGGAATCCAGGGCGTCCGGAATGAAAAGAGCGGCCAACGGCCGCTCTCCTGGAAGCCCTGGGTCCCCGCCTGCGCGGGGACGACAACGCTTACCCGTTCGGGTGCGCCTTCTTGTACGCCTCGATCCCCTCCAGCACTTCCTTCTTGGCCGATTCCGGGCCTTCCCAGCCCAGCACCTTGACCCACTTGCCCGGCTCCAGGTCCTTGTAGTGCTCGAAGAAGTGGGCGATGGTCTTCAGGCGCAGCGGGTTCAGGTCTTCGGGCTTCTGCCACTGCGTGTAGATCGAAAGGATCTTGTCGGTGGGGACGGCCAGCACCTTGGCGTCGTCGCCGGCCTCGTCCTGCATCTTCAGGATGCCGATCGGGCGGCAGGTCACCACCACGCCGGGGATCAGCGGCACGGGCGTGATCACGAGCACGTCCACCGGGTCGCCGTCGCCGCTGATGGTCTTGGGCACGTACCCGTAGTTGGTCGGGTAGTGCATGGAGGTGCTCATGAAGCGGTCGACGAAGATCGCGCCGGTCTCCTTGTCCACCTCGTACTTCACGGGATCCGCGTTCATCGGGATCTCGATGATCACGTTGAAGGCATCGGGAACGTTCTTGCCGGGGGAGACGAGGTCCAGGGACATGGTTCGTTGTACAGGTAGGGAATGAAGAATCAGGAGAAACCCTGATTTTAGTTGGAAGCAGGCGCCAATCCCGGCGCGGTCACTTGTCTGTCAAGGCCCGGGTGCTAGAGTCCGCCCGTTGGCCAATCGGTCTCCCGTCGCGGGAGGTACGAGGAAGCAACGCAGCGGTGGCGCCGCTCGCGTTGCGCCCTCGCAAAGACTACCCAAGCGAAACGACTGGAGAAACTGAGATGACTGGCAACTCGGCGCTGATCCTGGCGCTCGTCTGCGGCCTCGCGGCCGTGGTCTATGGTTTCTGGGCCCGCAGCTGGATCCTGAGCAAGGACCCGGGCAATCCCCGGATGCAGGAAATCGCGGCTGCCGTGCAGGCAGGTGCCGCGGCGTACCTCGCGCGGCAGTACAAGACCATCGCCATCGTGGGCGTGGTCCTGGCCATCCTGATCGGCATCTTCCTCAACACGACCACCGCGGTGGGCTTCGTCGTGGGCGCGGTGCTCTCGGGGGCCTGCGGCTTCATCGGCATGAACGTCTCGGTGCGCGCCAACGTGCGCACGGCGCAGGCGGCCACGCACGGCATCGGCCCGGCGCTGGACGTCGCCTTCCGCGGCGGCGCGATCACCGGCATGCTGGTGGTGGGCCTGGGCCTGCTGGGCGTGACGGGCTTCTACTGGTTCCTGGTGGGCAACGGCGCCCTCACACCGGACAAGAAGCTGGCCGACCTGCTGAACCCGCTGATCGGCTTCGCCTTCGGCTCCTCGCTGATCTCGATCTTCGCGCGTCTCGGCGGCGGCATCTTCACCAAGGGCGCCGACGTGGGCGCGGACCTGGTGGGCAAGGTGGAAGCCGGCATCCCGGAAGACGATCCGCGCAACCCCGCGGTGATCGCCGACAACGTGGGCGACAACGTCGGCGACTGCGCCGGCATGGCCGCCGACCTGTTCGAGACCTACGCCGTGACGCTGATCGCCACCATGGTGCTGGGCGCGCTGATGATTTCGGCGGCCCCGGTGAACGCGGTGCTGTATCCGCTGGCGCTCGGCGCGGTGTCGATCATCGCGTCCATCATCGGCTGCTTCTTCGTGAAGGCCTCGCCCGGCATGAAGAACGTGATGCCGGCCCTGTACAAGGGCCTGGCCGTCGCGGGTGTCCTGTCGCTGATCGCCTTCTTCTTCGTGACGCAGTGGCTGATCCCGGACAACGCCCTGGGCGGCACGGGTGCGCAGATGCGGCTGTTCGGCGCCTGCGTCGTGGGCCTGGTGCTGACCGGCGTCCTCGTGTGGGTCACCGAGTACTACACCGGCACGCAGTACGGCCCCGTGCGCCACATCGCCGAGGCGTCCACCACCGGCCACGGCACCAACATCATCGCCGGCCTCGGCGTGTCGATGAAGTCGACCGCCTGGCCCGTGCTGTTCGTCTGCCTCGCGATCGCCTCGTCCTACTGGCTGGGCGGCCTGTACGGCATCGCCGTGGCCGCGACCGCCATGCTGTCGATGGCCGGAATCGTGGTGGCCCTGGACGCCTACGGCCCGATCACCGACAACGCCGGCGGCATCGCCGAGATGTCCGACCTGCCGTCCTCCGTGCGCGACATCACCGACCCGCTGGACGCCGTGGGCAACACCACCAAGGCGGTGACCAAGGGCTACGCGATCGGTTCGGCCGGCCTGGCCGCGCTGGTGCTGTTCGCCGACTACACGCACAAGCTGTCGTCCTATGGCAGCCAGGTCAGCTTCGACCTGAGCGAGCCGAAGGTGATCATCGGCCTGTTCATCGGCGGCCTGATCCCCTACCTGTTCGGCGCCATGGCGATGGAAGCGGTCGGCCGCGCCGCCGGCTCGGTCGTGGTCGAAGTGCGCCGCCAGTTCCGCGAGATCCGCGGGATCATGGAGGGCACGGCGAAGCCCGAGTACGGCGTCGCGGTGGACATGCTGACCCGCGCCGCGATCAAGGAAATGATGATCCCGTCGCTGCTCCCGGTGGTGGTGCCGATCCTGGTCGGCCTGATCCTCGGGCCGAAGGCGCTGGGCGGCCTGCTGATGGGAACCATCGTCACGGGTCTCTTCGTCGCGATCTCCATGTGCACCGGCGGCGGTGCCTGGGACAACGCCAAGAAGTACATCGAAGACGGCCATCACGGCGGCAAGGGCTCCGAAGCCCACAAGGCTGCAGTGACCGGCGACACCGTCGGCGACCCCTACAAGGACACCGCCGGCCCCGCGGTGAACCCGCTGATCAAGATCATCAACATCGTGGCGCTGCTGATCGTGCCGCTGGTGCTGAAGTTCCATTCGTGACCCGTCACCCCCGCGAAGGCGGGGGTCCAGGGCTTTCGAGAAAGCGGCCCGCGGGCCGCTTTTCTTTTTCTGGAAGCCCTGGGTCCCCGCCTCCGCGCGGACGACAGCTGCGGGTCAGCGGTGCACCACCGCCTTCACCAGCGCCGACGCCGTCGGCGTCAGTTCCCCCAGCCGCTCCACCCGGCCGTCCTCGATGGCCTGCAGCACCAGCTCGTTGATGCCGCCCACCACCGCCATGGCGAGCTCCGGCGTGACGCGGTCGCGGCCCACCACGCCGAGCATGTAGTCGGCGATCTCCTGGTTGACGCGGCGCCGCGCCGCGAGGCCCGCGTCGCCGAGATGGAGGATCTCGATGAAGAGCGTGCGCATCAGGACGGGATTGCTGGCCATGCCGTCCAGGTAGGCGCGCAGCGCGTGCTCCACCTGCAGTTCCCAGTCCTTGCCCGGGTCGACGGCTTCGCGCAGCACCTTCAGCGCGTTGCGGCTCGCCGCCGCATACAACGCGATGAGGCAGTCCGCCTTGGTCGCGAAGTGCTCGTAGAACGTCCGCCGCGAGACGCTCGCCTCGCGCACGATGTCCGCGATGGTGGTATCGGCGTAGCCCTTGTCCGCCACGGCCTGGGCCATTCCCTCCAGCAAACGGCTGCGGTGCTGGTGGATTCCTTCTGTCGGTTCGAGTGTCACGAAATCGCTGGGCTTGTTGCGCCGGTACTTGACGGTACCCGCCTGGCATGACAGGATGGTACGAACAGGTACCAACCCTGGCACAACCGTATTCTCCGCCATGACCGGTCTCGTCGTCCGCCGCCTGCTCGTCGACATGGAAAAACCGATCGCGCGCCACTGGTGCGCGAACGATCCGTTCCGCACCGCGCTGTTCAACGCGCTGTCCATGAGCTTCCCGTTCGGCGAGCAGTTCTTCATCGACTCGGTACGGCAGGGCTTCCAGATGCTCGCACCAGAGCAACAGGACAAGTTCCGCGCCGAGATGCAGGGCTTCATCGGCCAGGAGGCGACGCACCGCCGGCTGCATGCGCTGTACAACGGGCACCTCGAGAAGCTGGGCCTGGTGAACGAGTGGGCCCCGCGCGCACAGGAGCGCTTGAAGCTGATGCAAGGACAGGATCCGCGCCATTGGCTCGGGATCACCGCCGCCAACGAACACTTCACGGCGATCCTCGCCGACTACCTGCTGCACAACGGCGACCTGCTTGGCGACCAGGACCCGCGCCTCGCGACGCTGTGGCTGTGGCACAGCGCGGAGGAATCCGAGCACAAGGCGACTGCCTTCGACCTGTACCAGGCGCTGGGCGGCAGCCACGACTGGCGCATCAAGTGGATGCGCCGCGTCACCGTGTTCTTCCTGCTGGATGCGATGCGCCAGACCGTCCTCAACCTCCGGCGGGACGGCACGCTCTGGAAGTGGGGCACCTGGACGAGCGCCGTGCACACCCTCTTCGGCCGGCGCGGGCTCGTGCGCCTGACGTTCAAGCCCTGGCGGGAATACTTCCAGCGCGACTTCCATCCGCGCCAGCAGGACTCCGGCGCTTCGCTGCGCTGGCTGCGCGAACACAGCGACCAGTACGTTCCCGTGGGGGGTTGAAGGGAGCTGGGGACTTTCGCGGAAGCGCCGTCGCCGCGTTTGCCGCAGAATCTCTTCCCATGCAGCTCCACTTCATCGGCAACAGCCCCGTGCGCTCCACCTCCGAGCGCACCCTGCCCGTCATCGACCCTTCGGACGGCCAGGCCTACGACACGATCCAGCGCGGCACGCCCGAAGACATCGACGCCGCGGTGCAGGCCGCACGCCAGTGCTTCGAGGGCCCCTGGAGCCACCTGAGCGCCGCGGAGCGCGGCCGGCTGCTGATGCGCCTGTCGCTGAAGATCTCGGACTGCATCGACGAACTCGCGGCGATCGAGCAGCGCGATTGCGGCAAGCCGACGAAGCAGGCACGCGCCGATGCCGTGGCGCTGGCCCGCTACTTCGAGTTCTATGCCGGCGCGTGCGACAAGCTGCACGGCGACACCCTGCCCTACCAGGACGGCTACACGGTGCTTACGTGGCGCGAGCCGCACGGCGTCACCGGCCACGTCATTCCGTGGAACTATCCGATGCAGATCTTCGGCCGCAGCGTGGGCGGCGCGCTTGCCGCGGGCAACACCTGCGTGGTCAAGCCGTCCGAGGATGCCTGCCTGTCGCTGCTGCGCGTGGCGCAGCTCGCGGCCGAAGTGGGCTTCCCTGCCGGGGCGATCAACATCGTCACCGGACTCGGGCATGAGGTGGGCGACGCGCTGGCGCGCCATCCCGGCATCGACCACATCAGCTTCACCGGCAGCCCGGTCGTGGGCACGCTGATCCAGCAGGCGGCGGCCGAGAGGCACTGCCCCGTGACGCTGGAACTCGGGGGCAAGAGCCCGCAGATCGTGTTCGCCGATGCGGACGTCGACCAGGTGCTGCCCGTCGTGATCAACGCGATCGTGCAGAACGCCGGCCAGACCTGCTCCGCCGGCTCACGCCTGCTGGTCGCGGACAGCCTCTACGAGCCGCTGCTGGAACGCCTGGGCGAGGCCTTCTCGCGCCTGCGCGTCGGCCCCGCGGCCATGGACCTCGACGTCGGTCCGCTGATCCGCGCCACCCAGCAGCAACGCGTATGGGACTTCCTGTCCGACGCGCAGGTCGCCGGGATTCCCGTCATGGCCCAGGGCAGCATCGTCGACGAAGCGCCCGAGTCCGGCTTCTACCAGGCGCCGACGCTGCTGCGCGACGTGCCCATCACGCACCGCCTGGCACAGGAGGAAGTGTTCGGCCCGGTGCTCGCCGCCATGAGCTTCCGCGACGAAGACCACGCCGTGGAGCTCGCCAACGGCACGCACTTCGGCCTGGTCGCCGGCATCTGGACGCGCGACGGCAGCCGCATGCTGCGCATGGCGAAGCGCGTGAGGAGCGGCCAGGTGTTCATCAACAACTACGGCGCCGGCGGCGGCGTGGAACTGCCCTTCGGCGGCGTGAAGTCGTCGGGGTACGGCCGCGAGAAGGGGTTCGAGGCGCTGTACGGGTTCACGACGCTGAAGACGGTGGCGATCAAGCACGGGTGACGTTCAGCCGTCATCCCGCGCCGCCGTCATCCCCGCGCAGGCGGCGATCCAGGGCTTTCGAGGAAAGGGCCGCGTTGCGGCCCTTTTCCATGCCCTGGCCCCCGCCTGCGCGGGGGCGACGTAGTCACGACTTCGCCGGTGGCGCGGTCTTGATGTGCGCCGTCTTCACCACCGCCTCCGCCATCGGCAGCAGCCGCTGGAAGAACGACAGCTTCGGCGCGACGAAGGTCGCCGCGTAGAGCTCCTCGCCCCAGGTCGGGTCGGGCTTCACGGCGACCCAGCCCACGCCCTGCATGCTGAGGTCGTCGCGCCGGCGCTCCAGCGTGAACTCGAAGCGCACGCCCTTCTGGCCCGCGAACAGGGTGGGCTCCACCCTGGTGATGGTGACCGCGCCGGCATTGGCGTACAGCTCCTCGAACAGGCTCACCAACCGCTCCGGCGACAGGCCCGGGCGGAAGGTCGGCACGCGCGGCTGCTTCGCGTCGGCCGCGCGCGAGAAGACCATGACCTTCGTCATGAGCGGCTGCCCGGGGTGCACCCCGCCCCAGAGCCGCAGGTGGTCCAGCGGCACGCCTTCCTGCGTCCAGGTGTCATAGGGGTCCGCATCCCACGGGTCGCTGACCTTGTTCCAGGCGTCGGAGACGTGCACCACCAGCCGATCGTTGACGACCTGGTCGCCGTCCATGCGGCTGATGTTGGCGCAGGCCGCGAGCAGCAGCACGGCGAACAGGATGACGATGCGCTTCATCGCTGCAGCTCCGCGAGGTAGCCGCGCACCATGGCCGCGTCGGCGGCCTTGGGCGCCTTGTCCAGGTAGGCCTGGAAGGACCGGGCGGCGCCCGGCTTGTCCTGCCGCTGCTGCTGCACCAGCCCCAGCGAGCGGAAGGCCTCGGCCGGCACCTGGTCGAGCCCGCTCGCGCGGGCCAGGTCCGCGAGCGCGCGGTCGCTGTCGCCCGGGTCGTCGCGCAGGCGGTAGACCTCGCCGCGCGCGAACAGCACTTCGGCGTCCCTCGGGTCCTTCTTCAGCATGCGGTCGAACAGCACCAGGCTTTCCTCGTACTGGCCGCGCTTCACCTCGTCCTGCAGCCAGCCGAGGCGCAGCGGTGCGATCACCTTGCGATAGCGCTCGGCGCCCAGCTCGCCGCCGGCCGCGCCGGCCAGCTGCCGCAGCTCGTCGCGGCGGCCCGCGGTGACCGGGTGCGTGTCGAAGATGTCGCCGGTCTTGCCGGCATCCTTGCCGCCGACGACCTTGAGTTCGTCCAGGAGGTTGTCCCACACGACGGCCGCCTCGCGCCCGTCGTAGCCCGCCATGCGCATCAGGCGCATCCCCATGCGGTCCGCGCGCGACTCGTGCTCGCGCGAATAGGCGTACATGTTGGCGGCGAGGCCGATCTGGCCCAGGAAGGTGCCGACGCCGCCGACCATGCCCACCATCGTCGACAGGATGGCGGTTTCCTCCGCGGCCCGCTGCTGTTCCACCGTGTGGCGTTCCAGGTAGTGGCCCATCTCGTGGCCCAGGATGGCCGCGAGCTGCGCCTCGTTGTCCACGCGCAGCAGCAGCCCGCTCCACACGAGCATCATGCCGTTGGGGGCCATCATGGCGTTGAAGTGCGGCGTGCGCACCGGCAGCACGCGCAGGTCGGGGCAGTGGTTCTCGTTCAGGCGGCAGACCAGCGCCTGCAGGTAGCCTTGCAGCTCCTTGTCCTTGATGGTGAGCGGGCTGCGCTTCATGCGCGCCTCCTCGCGGTCCATCAGGGCCCACAGGCCCCCTTCGTCGGTATTGGCGGCCGGGCGGGTGAAGCGCGGCGGCACCTTGATGGCCGACAGGTCCTGCGCGAGGGCGGGCAGTCCGGCCAGCGCGCCCAGGCCGATGCAATGGCCGCAGACCGAACGCAGGAAGCCGCGGCGGGCCAGGTTGGCATGTTCCATGGGGGACCTCACTGCTGCCTGGGGAAGCCCTTCAGCAGGGCCTCCACCGTCTCGACGGCCGGCTCGGGGTCGCGCAGGTCGCCCGACATCCGGTCCAGCTGGTTGAACCAGACGACGCGGCCCGTGCGCAGGTCCACCAGCGAGGCGTAGCCGACCTGCTCGCCGCCGAAGCTGATGGCGCCCAGCAGCGCAAGGGCCACCATCGCGGCCTTGCGCTCGGTGCTGGCATAGCTGTCGCGGACCCAGGTGAAGAGCGCGTAGTCGGCGCCGGTGCGCTCGCGCAAAGGCTGCACGGCGTCTCCCAGGGTCCAGTCCAGCCGGGTGCCCTTCGTGGCGAGCTCCATGAACCCGCCGTTGTGGTGCAGGGAGATGGCGTCGGCCACCGCACGGTGCAGCGTGACGATGTCGGAGTACTCGTCGGCGTCCGCGGGGGACATCTGCGTCACGTGCGCCCCGAGGATCCTGCGCTGCGCGGACAGCGCCGAGACGAAGTTCTTCTGCGCCGCCTCGGTCCAGTCGGCGCGCGGCTCCACGATGCCCCCGGCGCTCATGGAATACAGCTCCATGTCCGCGGGCAGCACCAGCAGGCGCGATTCGGCCGGGCGGACCGTGAACCCGGGTGCCAGGTGCTTGTCCCCGGACTCCTGTGCCTGCACCGCGGCGGCGGCCAGCACGAGCGAGAGCAGCAACGGTCGGGTGATGCGCGCAAGCGCGAACGTGGGCATGTGGTACTCCTGCCTCTGGCAACGACGTGGCGGGAACCCGAGAAAACCCGCAGCGGAAATCAGCAACAATCGAACTCTATGCAGAGGCAGCGCGGGGTCCAGTGCCCCAAGGGCCTGGGTTGCAAATCTTTGCGGACGAAGAGAATTTTCACGGCGCGGCAGGTTCACCCACCGGCCTCACAAGGAGTCGACATGCGGGTTGCAGGCAAGTCCATCATCGTCACCGGCGCAGGCGGCGGCATCGGGGAGGGCATCGCCCACCGGCTGGCCGCGGAAGGCGCGCGGGTCCTGGTCAACGACATCGACGCCGGGCGCGGCGAGGCGGTCGTGGCGGCGATCCGGGCCCAGGGCGGCCAGGCGAGCTTCTTCCGCGCCGACGTCACCCGGTCGGCGGACGTCCAGGCGCTGGTGGCGGCGGCCGTGCAGCGCCACGGCAAGCTGGACGTGATGGTGAACAACGCCGGCTGGACCCACCGCAACCGCCCGGCCCTGGAGGTGAGCGAGGAGGAGTTCGACCGGGTCTACGCCATCAACGTCAAGAGCATCTACCTCTCGACGATCCACGCCGTGCCGGCCTTCCGCGCCAACAAGGGCGGCGTGTTCATCAACATCGCCTCCACCGCCGGCGTGCGGCCGCGGCCCGGGCTCACCTGGTACAACGGCTCCAAGGGCGCGGTGATCACCACCAGCAAGTCGCTGGCGGCGGAATTCGGCCCCGACAACATCCGGGTCAATTGCATCAACCCCGTCTTCAACCCGGACACGGGCCTGTCAGCGGAGTTCGCGGGCGGCCCCGTCGACGACGCCCGGCGTGCGAAATTCCTCGCCACGATTCCCCTGGGCCGCTTTTCCACCTCCCTGGACGTGGCCAATGCCGCCCTGTACCTGGCCAGCGACGAGGCAGCCTTCATCTCGGGGGTCTGCATCGAGGTGGACGGCGCGCGCTGCGTTTGACGGGGAGCAGCCCGACGGGTTGGCAGGGAATGGACCCGCCCCCACAATGCGGACATGGCTGAACGCGTGATTCCCGTGGTCGACCAGCGCCTGGCGGCGCTGCGCCCCGCCCTGCCCGACCAGGCCGTGGCGGCGACGGGCCGGGTGGCGGACCGCCTGGGCCGGCCCCTGCGCGACCTGCGCATCAGCGTCACCGACCGCTGCAACTTCCGCTGCAGCTACTGCATGCCCAAGGAGGTGTTCGACAAGGACTACCGCTACCTGCCGCATGCGTCCCTGCTGAGCTTCGAGGAAATCACGCGGCTCGCGCGTCAGTTCCTGGCCCACGGCGTCCACAAGATCCGCCTCACCGGCGGCGAGCCGCTGCTGCGCAAGAACCTCGAGATCCTGGTGGAGCAGCTGGCCGCCCTGCGCACGGTGGACGGCACGCCGCCGGAGCTGACCCTCACCACCAACGGCTCGCTGCTGGCGCGCAAGGCGCGCGCCCTGAAGGACGCCGGGCTGCAGCGCGTGACCGTCAGCCTCGACGGGCTGGACGACGCCGTGTTCCGGCGCATGAACGACGTGGACTTCCCGGTGGCCGAGGTGCTGGAAGGCATCACCGCCGCGCGCGAGGCGGGGCTGGGGCCGGTGAAGGTGAACATGGTGGTCAAGCGCGGGACCAACGACCACGAGATCCTGCGCATGGCGCGGCATTTCCGCGGCACCGGCATCGTGCTGCGCTTCATCGAATACATGGACGTGGGCGCCACCAACGGCTGGCGCATGGACGAAGTGATGCCCTCCGACGAAGTCCGTGCGCGGATCGCCGCGGACTTCCCGCTGGTCCCGCTGGACCCCACCACCCCCGGCGAGACCGCCGAGCGCTGGGGCTATGCCGACGGCGCCGGCGAAGTGGGCTTCATCAGCAGCGTGACGCATGCCTTCTGCGGCGACTGCAACCGCGCGCGCCTGTCCACCGAGGGCAAGCTGTACCTGTGCCTGTTCGCCAGCAACGGCTACGACCTGCGCGAGCTGCTGCGCGGCGGCGCGAGCGACGCGGACATCGCATCGGCCCTCGGCCACATCTGGCAGGGTCGCGCCGACCGCTACTCCGAGCTGCGCGGCACCCTCGCGGCCGACACCGGCAGCGGCGCCCGCCGGGTCGAGATGAGCTACATCGGCGGATAATCCCGCCCCATGATCCACAAGGACGACGTCACCGGCGTGATCCTCGCCGGCGGCCGCGGCTCGCGCATGGGCGGGGCGGACAAGGGACTGCAGAACTTCCGGGGCATGCCCATGGCGATGTTCACGCTGCTGCGCCTCGCCCCGCAGGTCGGCGAAGCGATGATCAACGCCAACCGCAACGTGGCTGCCTACGAATCCTTCGGCGTGCCGGTGTGGCCCGACACCATCGCGGACTATGCGGGGCCGCTCGCGGGCTTCCTCACCGGGCTGGAGCGTTGCGAGACCGCGTACCTGCTCACCGTGCCGTGCGACACGCCGCTGTTCCCGCAGGACCTGGCGGCGCGCCTTGCCGAGGCGCTGGAGCGCGAGGGCGCCGACATCGCCATGGCGGCCGCGCGCGAGGAGGACGGCCAGCTGCGCGCGCAGCCGGTGTTTTCGCTCCTGAAGCACGAACTGATGGACAGCCTGGTGGCCTTCACGCACGGCGGCGGCCGCAAGATCGATGCCTGGACGGCGCAGCACCGCACGGTGCTCGTCCCGTTCGACCGTGAAGGCGACGATCCCCTGGCTTTCTCCAACGCGAACACCCTCGCGGAGCTGCACCAGCTGGAGCAGCGGGGATGAACCCGACCATCGCCGAGATCGCCGCGCGCCTGCAGGGCTACGACCCGCAGGCGCTCAGCGCCGACGGCGTGGGCGCCTTCCTGGCGGAGCTGGTCCGGCCGGTGCGCGAGACCGAAGAAGTGGACGTGTTCGCGGCGCTGGGTCGCGTGCTCGCGCGCGACCTCGTGTCGCCGATCAGCGTGCCGCCGCACGACAACTCCGCGATGGACGGCTTCGCCTTCGATGGCGCGCAGCTCGCCGCCGGTGCGTTGCAGCTGGAAGTGGTGGGCACGGCGCTCGCGGGCAAGGCGTGGCAGGGCGAGGTGCGCCCCGGCCAGTGCGTGAAGATCATGACCGGCGCGGTCATGCCGGCCGGGCTCGACACGGTGGCGCCGCAGGAGTTCACGAAGGCGCTGGCCGACGGCCGCGTCGAGATCCCCGCCGGCCTGCTGGAACGCGGAGACAACCGCCGGTGCAAGGGCGAGGACCTCATGGAAGGCCGCCCCGCCCTGCGCGCCGGCGAGCGCTTCGGCCCGGCGGCTTGCGGCCTGGTCGCGTCGCTCGGCACCGCACGGGTGCCGGTGGTCCGGCGCCTGAAGGTCGCCTGTTTCTCCACCGGCGACGAGATCCTGAGCCTGGGCGAGGCGCCGCGCGAAGGCGCGGTGTACGACAGCAACCGCTACACCGTGCACGGCCTGCTCACGCGCCTGGGCTGCGAGGTGATCGACCTCGGCGTCGTGCGCGACGAGCCGGCGCTGCTGGAACAGGCCTTCCGCGACGCCGCCGCGCGCGCGGACGCGATCATCACCAGCGGCGGCGTGAGCGTCGGCGAGGCCGACTTCACCAAGGCCATGATGAAGAAGCTGGGCGACGTCGCGTTCTGGCGCATCGCCATGCGGCCCGGCCGGCCGATGGCCGTGGGGCGGATTGGTGATGCAGTGCTGTTCGGCCTGCCGGGCAATCCGGTGGCCGTGATGGTGACCTTCCTCGCCTTCGTGCGCCCGGCCCTGCTGCGCATGATGGGCACGCGGCCCGAGCCGGCGCTGTACCTGAAGGCGCGCAGCGCGGAAGCGATGCGCAAGAAGCCCGGGCGCACGGAGTACCAGCGCGGGATCGTCGTGCGCACGCCCGACGGCGGGCTGGAAGTGCGTACGACGGGCAACCAGGGGTCGGGGGTGTTGCGTTCGATGGTGCAGGCGAATGGGCTGATCGTGCTGCACCATGCGCAGGGCAATGTCGATGCCGGCGACTTCGTCGACGTGATGATGTTCGAGGGCGTGATCTGAATGGTGGGGTTCGCTTCGCTCACCGCCACCCTACGAAAACGGCCCCATGTGTAGGGTGGTGGTGAGCGAAGCGAACCCCACCGCGCCCCGTTACCCAAACCGCACCGCCGCAATCGGCGGCAGGTCCCGCGACAGGCAATGCCACAACTGCCCCTCGTCGTCGCTGAACCAGAGCCCGCCCGTCGTCGACCCCATCGCCAACGTGCGCCCGTCGGACGCACACGCCAGCCCATGGCGGTACACGAGGTGGTACGCGTCCTTCGGCGGCAGTCCATAGGCCAGGCTGCGGAAGCTGCGGCCGCCGTCGCGCGTCTCGTTCACCACCATCTGGCCGTCCACCGGCACGCGCTGCTGGTCGGAATGCGCCGGCACGAACCAGGCGCGCTGCGGGTCGGCCGGGTGCGCGGCCACCGCGAAGCCGAAACCGCTGGGCGCCGGCGCGGCGATCGACTGCCAGTGCCGGCCGGCATCCGTGCTGCGGTAGATGCCGCCGTGGTGCTGCAGCCAGACCACGTCGGGATCGGCGGCACACGCCGAGATGCGGTGCACGTCCTGGATGTTGGGGTCGAAGCGGCGCTCGGGCGGCATGTAGGCGCCGGCGTCCAGCCCCTGGGACGTGTTCTCCCAGGTGCGGCCGGCATCCCGCGTCTGCCAGACACCGCCGGACGAGATCGCGAGCGTGAGGTGCCCGGGGTCGCGCGGGTCCACGATGGAATGGAGGCCCGGATGGTCGTAGCCGCCGCCGAACCATTGGCGCCGGTCCGCGCGCAGCCAGAGGCTCTCCACGAGCTGCCAGCTCGCGCCGCGGTCGTCGGAAACGAACAGGCCCGCGGGCAAGGTCCCGGCCCACAGCCGGCCGCCTCCGGCCTCGAGGCTCCAGACCATGTCCACGGACCAGGGGGTGGGGTCGTCCTGCCACGGTCCCTCGGTCGGCTTGGGCGGAAAGGCCGGTGCGGCCACGTCCTCCCAGCGAGCGCCGCCGTCGCCGCTGCGCTTCATCTTCACGCCGAAGTGGCCCAGCCGCAGGGCCGCATAGAGCGTGCCGTCGTCCGGATCGCGCACGACCTGCGTCACCGGCTCGCCGGGAAAGTGCGGGCGGGCCAGCTGCCAGCCATGGCGCGCCGGCGGCAGCACGAACAGGCCCTTGCGGGTGGCGACCAGCAACTGCTGCATTTCATCCTCCCGTGAGGGCCTGGATCACGTGGACGCGGTCCGCGCGCGCGAGCGGGCGCGCGAGGTTGCCGCGGTCGGGAATCTGCTCGCCGTTCACGAACACGGCGACGTGCTTGCGCACGGCACCCTGCTCGTCGACGACGTAGCTGCGCAAGGCCGGGGCGGCGCGGAAGGCCGAATCGAGGACCTGGCCCAGGCTGCCCTCGCCCACCTCCTGGCGGGGACAGGCCACGTGGCGCGTCAGCGCCGGCGCGAATTCGACCGTGGGCATGGGTGCATTGCAACACCCCTGCCCCGCGCCGGTCAACGTCAATGGATCCCCGCCTGCGCGGGGATGACGTTCACCGGCCGCGGTGCGGCCTTGCGAACGTCACTTGGCGATCAGGTCGCCGCCCTGCGCGGGCTGGAACACCCGCCGGCCGAACGCTTCGAGATCCTGCACCGGGCCGCGGCCGCTGTAGCGGTCCAGGGCCAGGTAGATCGCCGGCGTGATGTAAAGCGTGACCACCTGCGAGAAGATCAGGCCGCCCGACACCGCCAGACCCAGCGGCTGGCGCAGCTCCGCGCCGGCACCCAGGCCGAACGCGATCGGCAAGGCGCCCATGAGCGCCGCCAGCGTCGTCATGAGGATGGGGCGGAAGCGCAGCCGGCAGGCTTCGCGGATCGCCTCCTGCGGCGTCATGCCCAGCTCGCGCTGCGCGTGCAGCGCGAAGTCGATCATCATGATCGCGTTCTTCTTGACGATGCCGATCAGCATCAGGATGCCGATGGTGGCGATCAGCGTCAGGTCGAAGCCGAAGATCTTCAGCGCCAGCAGCGCGCCCACCGCCGCCGACGGCAGGCCCGCCAGGATGGTGAGCGGGTGGATGTAGCTCTCGTACAGGACGCCCAGCAGGACGTAGATCACCAGCAGCGCCGACACCAGCAGGATGGCCTGGCTGCCCTGCGAGTCCTTGAACACCGCGGCGTCGCCGCCGTAGCTGGTGATGATGGTGGGCGGCAGCTTGAGCTCGCGCGCGAACTGGTCCAGCTTGCCCGTGGCCACCCCCAGCGGCGTGTCCGCCGCCAGGTTGAAGGAGATGGTGATCGCCTGCAGCTGGCCCTGGTGGTTCACGGCCGTCGGTCCCACGGTGCGCTCGACCCGCGCCAGCGCCGACAGCGGCACCAGCGAACCGCCGCGCCCGCGCAGGTTGATCTTCGACAGGCCTTCCTCGAAGCGGCGGTCCTCGTTGGACGCCTCCAGGATGACGAGGTAGCTGTTCGCGGAGCTGTAGATGGTGGACACCTGGCGCTCGCCGAAGGCGTCGTACAGCGCGTTGCGCACGTCGCCGATCTGCACGCCCAGCAGGTTGGCCTTGTCGCGGTCGATGCGCAGCGACGCCTGCAGGCCGCGGTTCTGCGAGTCGCTGGTGACGTCGCGGAACATGGGGTCGCTCCGCATCCTGTCCATCATGCGGTTGGACCAGTCGGACAGCGCATCGGCGCTGACGCTCTGCATCGCGTACTGGTAGCGGCTCTTGCTCTGGCGGCCGCCCAGCTGCAGGTTCTGGATGGGACGCAGGTACACCTGGATGCCCGGCACCTGGCGCGTGGCGCGGCGCAGGGACTCCATCACCTGGGGCATCTTCGCGCGCTCGGCGCGCGGCTTCAGCGACACGAACACGCGGCCGGTGTTCAGCGTGCCGTTCGGGCCGCCGGCACCGATGAAGGAGCTGACGTCCTGCACGTTCGGGTCCTTGCGGATCACCTCGGCCACCCGGTCCTGCAGGTCCTGCATGGCGGTGAAGGAAATGTCCTCCGACGCTTCGGTGGTCACCTGGATCTGGCCGATGTCCTCTTCGGGGAAGAACCCCTTGGGCATCGAATACGCGAGCCAGCCGGTCAGCACGAAGGTGCCCAGCGCGACCAGCAGCATGAGGGGCCGGCGCTTCAGGGTCCAGTCCAGCGTCTGCATGTAGAAGCCGTGGACGGTGCGGAACAGGCGTTCGAAGCTGCGGTTGACCCAGCCGCCGGGGATGTGCTCGAGCGCCGCTTCGGAGCCGTGGCCGCCGCCATCGCTTTCCTCGTGCTTGAGGAAGCGGCTGGCCATCATGGGCACGAGCGTCAGCGACACCGCCGCGGACACGAGCACCGCCAGCGACACCACCACCGCGAACTCGTGGAACAGCAGGCCGATCACGCCGGGCATGAAGAAGATCGGGATGAACACCGCGACCAGCGAGATCGAGATCGAGACGATGGTGAAGCCCATCTCCCGCGAGCCCTGGAGCGCCGCCTGCATGGGCGGCTTGCCGTCCTCCATGTGGCGCACGATGTTCTCCAGCACCACGATGGCGTCGTCCACCACCAGGCCCACGGCCAGCGTGATGCCCAGGAGCGAGATGTTGTCCAGGCTGTAGCCGAAGGCGTAGAGCAGCGCCACGGCGCCGATCAGCGAGATCGGCATGGTCACCGCCGGGATCAGCGTGGCCATCACGCGGTGCAGGAACAGGTAGATCACCAGCACCACCAGCAGCACCGTGAGGCCCAGCGTGAGGTTCACGTCGTGGATCGCCTCGCGGATCGACATCGAGCGGTCGTTGACCATCGAGATCTTGATCGACTGCGGCAGCTGGGCCTGGAACAGCGGCAGCAGCTTGCGCACGGAGTCCACGACCTGCACGGTGTTGGCGTTGGGCTGGCGCTGCACCGACAGCAGGATGGAGCGCTCGCCGTTGTAGCTGGCCGAGGTCTTGACCGACTCGTAGCTGTCCTCGACGGTCGCGATCTCCGACAGGCGCACCGGCGCGCCGTTGCGCGACGCCACGATGATGTCGGCGAACTCGCGCGCGCTCTTCATCTGCTCGTTGGCCTGGATGGTGAGCGTCTGGCGCGGGCCATCGAGCACGCCGACGGGCGTGTTGGAGTTGGCCGACTTGATCGCTGCCGCCAGTTCCTCCAGCGTGATGCCGCGGGCGTTGAGCAGGTCGGCGTTGGCGCGCACGCGCACGGCGAAGCGCTTCTGGCCGTTCACGTTGACCTGCGCCACGCCGTCGATGGTGGACAGCGTCGGGGCGATCAGGTTCTCCGCGTAGTCGTTCAGCTCCGACAGGCCCATGGAGGGCGAGTTCAGGGCGATGAACAGCACCGGCGCGTCCGCGGGGTTGACCTTGCGGTACGACGGCAGCGTGGTCATCTCCGCCGGCAGCGCGCGCTGCGCGCGCAGCAGGGCGGCCTGCACGTCGACCGCCGCGGCGTCGATGTCGCGGTCCGGGTCGAATTCCAGCGTGACCTGCGAGTTGCCCAGCGTGTTGACGGAGCTGATCAGCTTCAGGCCGGCGATGGTGGAGAACTGCTTCTCCAGCGGCAGCGCCACCGACGCGGCCATCGTGTCGGGCGAAGCGCCGGCAAGCTGCGCGCTCACCGAGATCACGGGCGTGTTGTACCGGGGGAGCGCCGCGATCGGGATCTTGAGGTAGGCCATGATGCCGGCCACGACGACCGCTGCACTCAGCAGCACGGTCATCACCGGCCGCCGGATGCACAGCTCGGAGATGTTCACGTCGGGTCCCTCCGCGCCGGCACGGGGCCGCTCGCGGCAGCGCCGGGCGCGCCCGCCGGCCGCTCGACGCGGATGCGGGACCCCGGACGCAGGTTCTGCTTGCCTTCCACCACCACGCGCTCGCCGGCCTGCACGCCGCGCAGCACGGCCTGGTCGCCGAACGCGTGCTCGATCTCCACCTTGCGCGGCTGCACGGTGTCGTCCTTCGCCACGTACACGACGCGGCCATCGGGGCGGGTGATCACGGCGGCGATCGGCACGACCACGGCGTCCTTGAGGCTGCGCACCGTGACGGAGGTGTTGACGTACTGGCCGGGCCACAGCAGGTGGTCGCGGTTGTCGAAGGTGGCCTTGGCGCGCACGGTGCCCACCGTCGGGTCCACCGTGTTGTCGACGAAGGTCAGGACGCCCTTGAGCGGCTCGGCCCGGCCGGGAATGGTGGCGAGCACCTGGGATTTCACGCGGGCTGCATCCAGCAGGTCCTGCAGGCGCCCTTCAGGCACCGGGAACTGCACCGTGATGGGGTCCAGCTGCGTGATGGTCACGAGCGGCGTGGCGGTCTGCGCCAGCGTGCCGGTGACCGCGGAGATGACGCCGGTGCGGCCGGAGATGGGCGCGCGGATCTGGTCATAGCTCAATTGCACGCTGGCGGCCTGCACGGCGGCCTTGTCGGCCTCCACGGCGGCCTTCTGCGCCTCCAGCTGCGACAGCACCGTGTCGGTGGCGCTCTTGGCGATGAAGTTCTGCGCCAGCAGCTCCTGGCTGCGGCGGTACTGGCGTTCCAGGTCGGAGAGCGTGGCCTGGTCCTTCAGCTGCTGCGCCCTCGCCTTCTCCAGGTTGGCGAGGTCGGCCCGGGCGTCCAGCGAGAACAGCGGCTGCCCCGCCTTCACGAAGTCGCCTTCCTTCACGTGCACCTTCTGCACGATGTTGCTCACCTGCGGCCGCACGTCGACGCTGCTCTGGGCCACGACGCTGCCGTTGACGTTGACGTTCACCGGCACGTCCTGCTTGCGCGCAACGGTCAGGGTGACGAGGGTGGCGGGGCCTGGTGCGCCGCTGGCGGCATCGCGGGCGGCGGGGGCGTCGGCGGCATGGGCCGTTTCAGGCGCCCTGGGGCTGAGGGCCCACCACGCGACGGCGGCAACGACCAGGGCTGCGGCGCCGAGCGCACTGTAGATCTTCGATGAGGCCATGGAAAACGGTTCGTCTTTCGGGTCGGGCCGCACGCTCGCACGCCGGCCCTGGAGGGCCAATCGCCCAATGTAACAGGTCGTTGCGCGCATCGCATCCGCGGTGTCTCCACGACGCCGCGATGCAAGCCCGCAATCGCCTGCCTTTACGCTCCCTTTACGTTTGCCCCGGCGACCGGCCGGTGCTGCACCTGCGCGCTGGACACGCCCAGGTTGGCCAGCGCGTCCGCCCGCTCGTTGCCGGGGTCCCCGGTGTGGCCGCGCACCCAGCGCCAGTCCACGACGTGACCACCCTGGGTCAGCAGATCATCCAGCTGGCGCCAGAGTTCCGCATTCTTCACCGGTTGCTTGGCGGCGGTCTTCCAGCCCTTGGCCTTCCATCCCGGCAACCACTCGGTGATGCCCTTGAGGACGTACTGGCTATCGAGGTACAGCGTCACGGCGCAGGGCCTCTTCAAGGCCTGCAGCGCCTGGATCACGGCCATCAGCTCCATGCGGTTGTTGGTGGTGCTCGGCTCCCCGCCGTACAGCTCCTTGCGGGTGCCGCCCGAGCGCAGGAGCACGCCCCAGCCGCCGGGACCGGGATTGCCCTTGCAGGCCCCGTCCGTGTAGATCTCTACTTGGTTCATTCAATGGTTGCGTGTTCGCGCGCCTCGCGCTGCGTCGTGCGGTTCGCGATCGGCATCGGCGCCGTCGCGATCCTCTTGGCCTTCTTCCAGGCCGGGCCGATCAACCGGGCGCCGCGCACGCGCTTGACGGCGACGATGAAGTAGGCGGCGCCGAAGATCGGCCAGGAGCGCTCGCCGACGGCGTCCATCCAGGCAAAGCGTTCCAGCCATTTCTCGCTGGCGAACGCCGGCCGGTAGCAGCCGAAGCTGCTGGTCTCGACCTCGAAACTGAGCAGCCTGAGCCAGTCGCGCAGCCGCCGGTGGCCGATGAAGTCGCCGGCATCGGGCAGGTAAAGTTCGCCGAAGCCCAGACGCCGGTAAACGTGGGCGCGCCGCTGGCGCAGCCCCCACAGGCTGGCGGGATTGAGGCAGCAGATCACCACCTTGCCCTCCGGCACGAGGACCCGCTCGACCTCCCGCAGCGTGGCGTGCGGGTCGACGTTCAGCTCCAGCGAATGCGGCAGGACCACCAGGTCCAGGCTGTTCTCCTCGAAGGGCAGCGCGCTGAAGTCGGTGATCAGGTCGGGCTTCGCCGGCCCGCGGGCGGCTTCGGCTTCGCTCAAGGCCAGCCACTTGTTCGGCATGCGGTTGGCATGCAGGGCATCGAGCTCCGGCAAGCCCAGCTGCAGCGCGTGGTAACCGAAGATGTCACCCACGGCCCGGTCGAACTCGGCCCTTTCCCAGGCGAGCAGAACCCTGCCGGGCGGCGTCTCGAACCACTGCTGCATTCCTATAATCCGCTCGCTCATGAGGTTGATTCCGCTGCCCGCTTTCCAGGACAACTACCTGTGGCTGCTGCATGACGGGCAGCGGGCGCTGGTCGTCGACCCCGGCGATGCCGCCCCGGTGCAGGCCGCCCTCGCGCGAGAGGGCCTGCGGCTGCACGCGATTCTAGTCACCCACCACCACCCGGATCATGTCGGTGGCGTGGCAGCCCTGCGCGACGCGACCGGCGCGCACGTCTGGGGGCCGGCGCGCGAGCAGATCCCCGAGCCGCTGACGCGCCTGGCAGGCGGCGACCCCGTGGACGTCCTGGGGCTGCGCTTCGAGGTCCTGGACGTCCCGGGCCACACCGCCGGCCACATCGCCTATTACTGCAAGGACATCGACGGAACTCCCCTCGTCTTCTGCGGCGACACGCTCTTTTCGGGCGGCTGCGGGCGCCTGTTCGAAGGCACCCCGGCGCAGATGTTCGATTCGCTGTCCCGGCTGGCGGCCTTGCCCGGGAACACCCGGGTGTGCTGCACCCACGAATACACCCTCTCAAACCTGAAATTTGCCACAGCTGTCGAGCCTGGCAATTCCCAGCTGAGCCTTTACCGGCAACAATGCGAGCTGAAGCGCTCGCACGGCGAGCCCACGCTGCCCTCGACGATCGCCCTGGAGAACAGCGTCAACCCCTTCTTGCGCACGCGCCAGCCGGCGGTGGCGCAGGCCGCCCACGGGCACGACCCGGCGGCCGATCCGGCAGACCCGGTCGCGGTGTTCGCGGCCCTGCGCCAATGGAAGAACGAGTTCAGATGAAGAAGTACAAGCTGCTCGCCCTCACCGCTGCCCTGGCGCTCGCCGGCTGCGCCACCATGGACGGCCCGGCCTCCGTGGAGAACCGCGACGGCGCGCTGCCGCAGCAGCAGGTGCAGGCCAGGCCGGCCGGCCCCGCCGTCATCCCCCAGGGTGAGCTGTCGGCCATCAAGCCCTCGGAGCTCAGCTCGCAATCGGTCGCTTCCCTGGAGCCGCCGCCGGACCTGTGGGCCCGCATCCGCCGCGGCTTCGCGATGCCGGAACTGGACAACAACCTGGTCCACGCGCAAGAGCAGTGGTACGCCACCCGTCCCGACTACATGCAGCGGATGACGGACCGCTCGCGCAAGTACCTGTTCCACATCGTCGAGGAACTGGAGCGCCGCAACATGCCGACGGAGCTGGCGCTGCTGCCCTTCGTCGAGAGCGCCTTCAACCCGCAGGCCGTGTCCAGCGCGCGCGCCGCCGGCATGTGGCAGTTCATGCCCGCCACCGGCACGCACTTCTCGCTGAAGCAGAACGTCTTCCGCGATGACCGCCGCGACGTGCTGGCCTCCACCCGCGCGGCCCTCGATTACCTGCAGCGCCTCTACGGCATGTTCGGCGACTGGCACCTGGCGCTGGCCGCGTACAACTGGGGCGAAGGCAACGTGGCCCGCGCCATCGCGCGCAACCAGAAGATGGGCAAGGGCACGGGCTACGCCGACCTGAAGATGCCCGACGAGACGCGCAACTACGTGCCGAAGCTGCAGGCCGTCAAGAACATCATTTCCAATCCGGAGCAGTTCCATGCCGAACTGCCCCTGATCCACAACCACCCCTACTTCCAGACCGTCTCCGTCGACCGCGACATGGACGTCGAACTGGCGGCGCGGCTGGCCGACGTGGAACTCGACGACTTCAGGGCGCTCAACCCGCAGCTGAAGCAGCCGGTGATCCTGGCCGCCGGCACGCCGCAGATCCTGCTGCCCTGGGACAACGCCACGGTCTTCAAGCGCAACTTCGAGGCGTACAACGACGGCAAGTACGCAACCTGGACGGCCTGGAGCGCGCCCGCCACCATGTCGGTCGCCGAGGCCGCGCGCCGCGTCGGCATGAACGAAGGCGAGCTGCGCACCGTCAACAGCATCCCGCCGCGCATGTTGATCAAGGCCGGCTCCGTGCTGATCGTGCCCCGCCGCGGCGGCACCCAGGCCGACGTGAACAGCCACCTGGCCGAGAACGCGCAGCTGAACCTGGCGCCGGAGGTGATCACCCGCCGCACCGTGATCCGCGCCGGCAAGCACGACACCGTGACCTCGGTGGCCACGCGCTACAAGCTCAGCGCGGCCCAGGTCGCCGACTGGAACCACCTTTCGGCGTCGGCCACCTTCCATCCGGGCCAGCAGGTGGTGCTGCACCTGCCGATCCGCACCGTCGCCCGCGCGCCGGTGCGCGTGAACGGCAGGAACGTCAAGCAGGTGGCGAACAAGCCGGCGGCGCGCTCCACCGCGAAGCCGGCACCGCGCAAGACCGTCCAGGCGCAGAAGCGCCACTGAGTTCGTCAAGCCTTGCGGGAGCACGTCCTCGTGCAGGACGGCTCCGACGAGCGCTGCCGCCGCGGGCTGATGCTGGCGGGCTTGCGCAGGCCCGACAGTCTGCTCATTCCCACTTAAGGAGAATGAGTATGCGAAACAAGACCCTGATGGGTGCCGCGTTCGCCGCCGCCCTGCTGGGCTTCGGCGCTGCCGCCCAGGCGCAAGTCACCACGATCACCATCGCCCCCCCGGCGCCGCGCCACGAGGTCGTGCCCGCCCCGCGTGAAGGGTGGGTATGGGCCCCCGGCCACTACCAGTGGCGGCACGGCGAGTACCTGTGGACCGAAGGCCACTGGATGCGCGAGCGCAGCGGCTACGAGTTCCGTGAACCCCGCTGGGTCCAGCGTGGCAACGGCGAATGGGTGCTGGTGGGCAACAACTGGGAACGTCGCTACGACGAACACCACCACGCGCGCGGCCACGACTTCGACCGCGACGGCGTGCCGGATCGCTTCGACCGGTACCCGCGCAACCCGAATCGCTCGTAAGCCGCGACCGGATGCGTACGAAAGGGCCTACGGGCCCTTTCTTCTTGCGCCGTCGTCGCGTCAAACTTTCTGATGAGGACGCGTCCCACCGGCTTGACGGCATCCCGCCGATGGAGGGTTCACGGTCCAGGTGCCAGGATGGAGCCATCTTCGAAACGGAGGTATTCGACATGCAACGGAAAAAGACCATCCTCGGGGCCGCGCTGGCCGCATCGCTCATGGTGTTCGGCTCCGCGGCGCACGCGCAGGGGCACGCCAACGGCCGCTACGGGGCCTGGGGCGACCTGGACCGCGACGGCATCCAGAACCGCTACGACCGGGACCGCGACGGCGACGGCATCGCCAATGCGCAGGACCCCAACCCGGATGTGCGCACCGTACGCATCGCGCGGGTGGACCCGATGAGCCCGCGCGGCGACCTGGACCGCGACGGGATCCAGAACCGCTACGACCGCGACATCGACGGGGACCGCGTGCCCAACTTCAGGGACCGCGCGCCGTACAACCGGCATCGGGCGTAAGCCACCCCTTCGTCATTCCCGCGCAGGCGGGAATCCAGGACTCCCGCGTTGAAGCTCGCCGCTGCGCGGCGGGTTGGAGGAAGCCCTGGGTCCCCGCCTCCGCGGGGACGACGCATTTCAAAGCTTCTCCGTCTCCCCCATCCACGGCTGCCACTTCATCAGCCCGCGCTCGATGCGTCCCACGAGGCCGTCGAGCACCAGCGCGCATGCGGTGAGGACGACGATTCCCGCGAACACCGTGTTCACGTCGAACACGCCTTCGGCCTGCAGGATCAGGTAGCCGACGCCGCGTGCCGAGCCGAGGTACTCGCCCACCACCGCGCCGACGAAGGCCAGGCCCACCGAGGTGTGCAGGCTGGAGAACACCCAGCTCGTGGCGCTGGGCAGGTACACCGTGCGCAGCAGCTGCTTCCGGCTGGCGCCCAGCATCCGCGCGTTGGCCAGGACCACCGGGCTCACCTCGCGCACGCCCTGGAAGACGTTGAAGAACACGATGAAGAACACCAGCGTGACGGCCAGCGCCACCTTGCTCCAGATGCCCAGCCCGAACCACAGCGCGAAGATCGGCGCCAGGATCACGCGCGGCATCGCGTTGGCGGCCTTGATGTAGGGATCGAACACGGCGCTCCACATCGGCGCAAGCGCCAGCCACAGGCCGAAGCCCAGGCCCAGCACGGTGCCGATGCCGAAGGCCAGCATGGTCTCCGACAGGGTCACGCCCAGGTGCAGGTAGATGTCCGCGTTCCCGGGCAGGCCCTCGGGAAAGAGCTGGTTGGGCGGCATGGCGAACGGCAGGAACCAGCTCCAGACGCGGCCCGCGACCACCAGCGGGTCGCCGAAGAAGAAGGCGAACTGGTCGTTGCGCGAGAGCAGGCGCCACGCCACCAGCGTGACGACCAGCACCGAGACCTGCCACACGCGCAGCTGCTGCCGTGCCCGCCTGTCCTTCATCGTCATGCAGCCACCTTCAGCTGCTGCGCGTAGCCCTTGAGGACCTCCTCGCGCAGCACCGCCCAGATCTCGCTGTGCAGCGCGACGAACCGCGGGTCGGCGCGGACCTCCGCGACGTCGCGCGGACGCGGCAGGTCGATCGCGAATTCGCCGATGGGATGCGTCGCCGGACCGGCGGAGAGCACGATGACGCGGTCGCTCATCGCGATCGCTTCGTCCAGGTCATGGGTGATGAACAGGACGGCTTTTCGCCGACCATGTTGGCCCCCGGGCGCTTCGCGCCCACCCCCCGAGGGGGTTTGCGGCTTCGGGCTTGGGCCGGCCCGGCGCCCTTCGCCGCCCGCCCACAGCTCCAGCACCTCGTTCTCCATCAGCTGCCGCGTCTGGATGTCCAGGGCGCTGAAGGGTTCGTCCATGAGGATGATGTCCGGGTCCAGCGCCAGCGTCTGGGCCAGCGCGGTGCGCTTGCGCATGCCGCCGGAGAGCTGGTGCGGATAGCGGTCGCCGAAGCCCGCGAGGCCGACGCGCGCGAGCCAGGCATCGGCCTGCTCGCGGGCCTGTGCAGGCGGCACGCCGCGGTACTGCAGGCCCACCATGACGTTGTCGCGCGCGCTGCGCCAGGGCATCAGCGCTTCGGCCTGGAACATGTAGCCCGCGCGGCGGTTGATGCCGGCCAGCGGCTGGCCGAACACGCGCACCTCGCCCGAGGAAGGTTCCAGCAGTCCGGCGGCCACGTTCAACAGCGTGGACTTGCCGCAGCCCGTGGGCCCCACGACCGACACGAACTCGCCCGCGCCGACCTCCAGCGTGGTGGAGGCCACGGCGGTGTAGCGGGCGTCGCGCTCCTCGCGGGAGCGGAAGGTGACGGAGATGTCCCGCAGTTCCAGCGCGCGGGCGGCGGTGGCGCTCACGCCTTGAACTTGTCCTTGGCCCGGCGGGCGAACTCGTTCGTGTAGGTCTTCGCCAGGTCGATCTTCTCCGGCTTCACGGACGGCTCGAAGCTGGCGAGCGCCTTGAGCGCGGTGCGCGGGCCTTCGTCCGGCAGCACGCCGTCGAGGGCGATGGCCTCGCGCACCTTGGCGAAGGAGGCCAGGTACAGCGCGCGGTCGCCGAGCAGGTAGCTTTCCGGCACCGCCTTGATGATGTCGCTCGGGCCCGCAGTCTGCAGCCACTTGAGGCCATGCACGATCGCATTGGCCAGGGCCTGGCAGGTGTTCGGGTTGTTCTTGACGAACTCCGCGTGCGTGTAGAGGCAGGCCGCCGGCATGGGGCCGCCGAAGACCTCCTGCGTGCCCTTGAGCGTGCGCGTGTCGCTGACGATGCGCACGTCGCCCTTCTGCTCCAGCATGGTCATCACGGGGTCGATGTTGCTCATCGCATCGATCTGGCCGGAGCGCAGCGCCGTGATCGCGCCCGCGGACGTGCCCACGCCGATGTAGCTCACCTCGCTGGCCTTGATGCCGGCGCGCGAGAGCAGCAGGTTGGCCATCATGTTGGTCGACGAGCCCGGCGCGGTGACGCCGATCTTCCTGCCTCGCAGGTCGGCGAGCCCCTTGTAGTCGGGAATGGCCTTGACCGACACGCCCATCGCGATCTGCGGCGCGCGGCCCATGAGCACGAAGGACCGGATGAACTGGTTGCGGGCCTGCATGTTGATCGTGTGCTCGTAGGCACCGCTCACCACGTCCGCCGAATTGCCCATGAGCGCCTGCAGCGCCTTGGCGCCGCCGGCGAAGTCGGAGATCTCGACGTCCAGGCCTTCGGCCTTGAAGTAGCCCAGTTGCTCGGAGATGGTCAGTGGAAGGTAGTAGAAGCCGGCCTTGCCGCCCACGGCGATGGAGACCTTCGTCTTTTCCAGCTTGCCCTGCGCGCGCAGCGCCGGCGCGGCCACCGCCGCGGCGGCCAGCAGCGTGAAGCGCCGCCGGTTCAGGGTTGTACTCGTCATGTCGGACCTCTCTCTTGCATCTTCTTGTAGGGATGCAATGGAGCTTAGGTGCGATGCTGCATCGCCGCATCGGGACGATCCCGTGCGGGTTTTCACGTAACGTGAATCACCTGCGCGCCACGAGGGCGAGGCCGGACCCGCCTTGCGCCGGCCCCCTATGCAGCGCGCTTCCTAGAAGTGCAGGCCGCTCAGGAAGATGCCGATGTTCGCGAGGAACGCAAGCGCCCAGATCGCCGAGCGCGTGGTGGGAAGGCCCGCGACGTACATCGCGATGTAGATGATCCGCAGCGTGACGAACAGCACGGCGAGGATGTCGATGCGCGTCTGCGGCGCGGCCAGCTGGTGGGCGATGATGACGGCGCCGATGAAGAACGGCAGCGCCTCGAAGCTGTTGGCCTGCGCCGCGTTGGCGCGCGCGATCCAGCCGTCCTGGCGCGCGAGCCATCCGCGCGGGTCGTTGTTGTCGTAGCCGCCGCTCTTGCGCGACTTGCCGAAGCCGCGGGACTTCGCGAGGTAAGCGCAGGCATAGGGCAGCAGCACCGCCAGCAGCACGCACCAGTAAGCCACCGTGAAACGGGCATAGATCATCGTCATTTACTTCGTCCTCCTGTCCACCAGCGCGTGCGCGATGGTCCCCAAATCGACATATTCGAGTTCACTGCCCGCCGGCACGCCGCGCGCGAGGCGCGTGACCTTCAGGCCCTTTGCTTTCAGCGCTTCCGCGATCACGTGCGCCGTCGCTTCACCCTCCGCGGTGAAGTTGGTGGCGAGGATCACCTCCTGCACCTCGCCACCGGTGGCCCGCGCGAACAGCTTGCCCAGGCCGATGTCATGCGGCCCGATGCCGTCCAGCGGGCTCAGTTTTCCCATCAGAACGAAGTACAGGCCGTTGTAGGCCTGCGTGCGTTCCAGCGCCGCCTGGTCGGCGGGCGTCTCCACGACGCACAGCTTGGTCCGGTCCCGCTGCGGGCTGCGACAGGTGGCGCACACCTCGTCTTCCGTGAAGGTGTGGCACTCGCTGCAATGGCGCACGCGCGTGGCCGCCTGCTCCAGCGCGCGCGCGAGCACGTGCGCGCCCTCGCGGTCGTGCTGCAGCATGTGGAAGGCCATGCGCGACGCGGACTTCACGCCCACGCCGGGAAGGCGCCGCAGCGCCTCGACCAGTGCCTGAAGGGAAGGCTCTGCCAACGCGTCAGAACGGGAGCTTCATCCCGGGCGGCAGGCCCGCGGTCAGCTTGCCCATCTTCTCCTGCGTGGTCTCTTCGGCCTTGCGCACGGCCGCATTGAAGGCCGCGGCCACGAGGTCCTCCAGCATGTCCTTGTCGTCCGCGAGCAGGCTCGGGTCGATCGTGACGCGCTTGACGTCGTGCTTGCAGGTCATGACCACCTTCACGAGGCCGGCGCCCGACTCGCCGCTCACCTCGATGTTGGCGAGTTCGTCCTGCGCCTTCTTCAGGTTTTCCTGCATCTGCTGCGCCTGCTTCATCAGGCCGGCCAGCTGTCCCTTGTTGAACATGGTGGTCTCTCTAGTGTTTGGTGATCGGTTTGATGCTGCCAGGCACGATTTTCGCGCCAAAGTCCCTCTGCATCTGCTGCACGAACGGGTCGGCCAGGATGATCTGTTCGGCTTCGCGCTGGCGGGCGGCCGCGGCGGCGGCGTTGCGCCGCGCCGGGCTGTCGGTGATGGGGCCGACCTCGACCGAGAGGTCCACGGCGTGGCCCGCGGCCTGCAGCGCATTGCGCAGGCGTTCGCGGCTGGCGGGCTGGTTGAGCGATTCGCGCTCGACGCGCAGCATCCAGTGGCCCTCGTCGCGCGCGACCAGCTGGGCCTGCAGGGCCAGCTCGCGCACGAGCGCGGTGACGGCTTCGCGCTCCACCAGCTGCTGCACGGTGGCCTGCCAGAAGTCGCCGTCGGGGGTGGTGACCACCGTGGGGACGGCGGTGGGCGCTTCGCGCAGGGGTTCGGGCTGCATCCGCACGGGGACGCCCATGACGTCGCCCGCGGGTTGGGTCGGCGCGGCCGCGCGGGGCGGGGCCCGGCGCGGTTCGACAACGGGGAGGACGTGGCCGGGAGGGGCGGCGGGGCGCTGGGGTGTTTGGGGTGCGACGGTGGGGTTCGCGTTGCTCACCGCCACCCTACCCTCCGGCGGTTTCGTAGGGTGGGGTGACGCAGGAACCCCACCGGCGCCGGCGGTCGCCGGCGCTTTCATCCCCGCCCTGGGCTCATTCAGAGTTTTTTTTTCCACCGCCCCCGGCTTGAACGCCAGCAGGCGCAGCAGCACCATCGTCAGGGCCGCGTATTCGTCGGGCGCCAGCCCGAGTTCCTGCCGTCCATGCAGGCAGATGCTGTACAGCAGCTGGGTCTCGTCGGCGGGAAGCAGCTGCGCCAGCCGCGCGATGGTCGCGCCTTCGTCGTCGCTCGCATCCGCCGCCTGCGGCACGGCCTGCAGCACCGCCATGCGCTGCAGCACCATGCTCATCTCCTCCAGCGCGGCGCCGGCGGACAGGCCGTGCACGCGCAGCGCGTCCGAGGTGTCCACGACCGCCTTGCCATCGCCCTGCGCCAGCGCCTCGATGAGCCGGAACACGTGGCTGCGGTCCACGCTCCCCAGCATCTGGCGCACGGCCGGCTCCTGCAGCTTGCCGCCGCCAAACGCGATGGCCTGGTCCGTGAGCGACAGCGCATCGCGCATGGAACCGCGGGCGGCGCGCGACAACAGCCGCAACGCCTGCGCGTCGGCGGGCACGGCCTCGGCCTCGAGCACGCGCGCGAGGTGCTCCTGCACCGTCTCCGGCGCCATGGGCCGCAGGTTGAACTGCAGGCAACGTGACAGCACCGTCACCGGCACCTTCTGCGGATCGGTGGTCGCCAGCACGAACTTGAGGTACTCCGGCGGCTCCTCCAGCGTCTTGAGCATGGCGTTGAAGGCATGGCCGGTGAGCATGTGCACTTCGTCGATCATGAAGACCTTGAAGCGCCCCTGCACCGGCTTGTAGACCGCCTGCTCCAGCAGCGACTGGACCTCGTCGACGCCCCGGTTGGAGGCGGCGTCGAGCTCGGTGTAGTCGACGAAGCGGCCGGTATCGATGTCCGTGCAGGCCTGGCACACGCCGCAGGGCGTGGCGGTGATGCCGCCCTGCCCGTCCGGGCCCTGGCAGTTGAGGGACTTGGCGAGGATCCGCGACACGGTCGTCTTGCCCACGCCGCGCGTGCCCGTGAAGAGATAGGCGTGGTGCAGCCGCTGCTGCTCCAGCGCGTTGGACAGGGCCTGGACCACGTGCTCCTGGCCGACCATCTGGCTGAAGGTCTTGGGCCGGTACTTCCGCGCGAGCACGAGATAGGACATCCCGGCGATTCTAAGGTGGCCTCTCGCGGGACTCGGCCATGAACCTCGCCTACAATCGCACCTGACGGGCCTCCCCGCATGGTGAAGCGGCCAACCGGGTCAGGTGGGGAACCAAGCAGCCCTAACTGTGGAGCCAGTGCCGGGGGTAAGGCTCGTCAACTTCCCTTCTCTCTTCCTTTCGGACTGTGCCGGAATTGGCACACGCGCCGCCCATTGCCTTTCCCAGCCGCCCTCCCACCGCTTACATTTGTCACGAACCGGAGGAATGGGGCATTCGTGAGCAACGCGAAGGGAAGCGGCATGCCTGGGGCCAACCCGGGCGCGCGCGATGAAGTCGAGGTCACCGAGACGAGCAGCGACACGTCCTGGGCCATGTTCCAGGCCCTGCAGGGCCAGCAGGAGCGCGGCTTCGAGAAGACGCGTCCGACGAACCTCGTCCTGGCGCCCGGCCAGCAGGCGCCCGCCGAGGACGTGACCCTCGATGACGTGATGGTCGAAGTGCGGCGCAACAACCGCGTGTGCCCGCTGCCGGCGATCTGGCAGCGCCTGTACGCCTACATCCCCAACACCGGTCCGCACCTGAACAAGGTGCCCGCCACGCATGCCGAATGGTCGCAGGTGCCTTCCCTGCAGAAGCGCTCGATCCTGCGCGAGCACATCGAGTGGGCGCACAAGCAGGGCGTGCTGCGCCAGGTGTATGAGGCACTGCGCAAGCTGCCGGAGAACCGCTGGCACCACATCGGCGAGTAGCGCTTCGACCGATCGTCGGGCACGGCCGCGCGGGCGACCGCCTGCCCCCGGACAGCAACCCTTCGTCCTGCGGAGCTGCCTTTTCTTACAGCTTGTACGGCCGGCGTCCCACAAACTTCTTCCCATGGCGGAGCCCAAGCTGCATCGCATCACTGGGAGGTGAGCCATGGAGAAGGCCGCTTGCACCGGCAGGGGAGCCGGTACCCGAAGCGGGGTGGCGCCCGGCTGCCTGGCAGCCGTCGCGTCCCTGTTGTGCATCGCCGCGCAGGCGCAGGAGCCCGGCAGGGGCAGCGCCGACGTGGTCGTGGCCCAGGGCCGGGCCGAACCGGCCATGCGCATGCAGGTGCAGGCCGCGACGCTGCCGCGGCTGGACGCGCAGGACGGCCCGGCACCGCAGCGCGTGGACCTCGCCCTCGTCCCCTTCACCCGTTCCGGGACCAGCCTCGCTCCGGTGCTGGGCGTGGCGAACCCCGCCGCGGGCGCGCAGGCGCCGGGCCTGCAGCCCCGCCCGACCTTCGACTTCGGCCTGCGCTGGAGCCAGCGCATGGAAAACCTGCACCAGATCGACGTCACCGCGTGGCGCCGCATGAACACGCCCGACGACGCGTACAGCCAGGTGCAGATGCGCAACCCGGTCTACGGCGCGCGCGTGGAGATGAACCTGGGCGCCCGCCCGAAGAGCGGCCTGCTGGCCGACAAGGGCTTCCTCGGGTTCCAGATGGAGAGCGGCGCGCGCATCACCATGAAGCGCAAGGACGGCATCTCCATGCTGTACTACCGCACGGGCTTCTGACGCTCAGGCGGGCGCCGGCGGCAGCTCGAAGAAGAATTCCGTCCGCACGCCGGGTTCGCTGGTGAAGCCCATGCGGCCGCCGTGCGCGTCCACGATGCTGCGGCAGATCGCCAGTCCCAGGCCGGTGCCGCCCTTGGCGCGCCGGTCCGACGCGTCCGCCTGCGCGAAGCGCTCGAACACGCGATCGCGGAATTCCGGCGGCACGCCCGGCCCGTGGTCCACGACGCCGATGCGCGCCCAGCCATCGACCTCCGACACCACCACCTCCACCTGGCCGCCCGGCGGCGAGAACTTCGCCGCGTTCGACAGCAGGTTGACGCAGACCTGCACGATGCGGTCCGCATCGGCGCTCACCACCGGCTGCGCCCGCGCCTGAAGCGCGAAGCGCACGTGCAGGCCGTCGGCGTAGGGCTGCGTGTCGCGCAGCGCGTGCTCCAGCAACGGCAGCAGCGGCTGCTTCTGCACCCGGTACTCGATCCTGCCCGAGGAGATCTTCTCCAGGTCCAGCAGGTCGTTGATCAGGCGGATCAACCGCTCCGTGCTCTCGTGCGAGATGCCCAGCAGCTGCTTTGCCTCGGGCGCCAGCTCGCCCGCCATGCCGGAGGTGAGCAGGTTGAGCGAGCCGTAGATCGCCGTGAGCGGCGTGCGCAGCTCGTGCGACACGGTGGAGATGAATTCGTCCTTCATCCGCTCGATCTCCTTGCGCTGGGAGATGTCGTGGAGGAAGGCGCTGAAGAAGCGTTCGCCGCCCGTGGAGACCAGGCCGATCTTCAGCTCCACCGGGATCTCGCGGCCCTCGCGCGTCACCAGCATGCGCTCGATCGGGCGGTTTAGGAAGCCGGCGCGGCCGGTGCGCGCATAGGTGGCGAGCGCCAAGTCCAGGTCGCCCGCCGCGCCCTGCGGCAGCAGCAGTTCGCCGGCGCGGCGCCCCAGGACTTCCTCGCGCGCATAGCCGAACACCGCCTCCGCCCGGGTGCTCCAGTCGGTGATGTGCCCGCCCACGTCGAAGGCGATGAAGGGGTCCTGCGCCGATTCGATGATGGTCTGCGTGCGCTGCTCGTTGGTGCGCACCCGGTCGAACGCCTCGCGCAGTGCGTGCGTCCGGTCCTCCACCCGCTGTTCCAGGTCGGCGTTCAGCGCGTGCAGCTCGCCGGTCTTCTGCTGCAGGTTGCCCACCAGCGAATTGAGCGCCGCGCCCAGCACCTCCACCTCGCCGTAGGCATGCGAGGTCTTCACCTGCACGTCCTCGCCCTGCTCCAGCCGGCGCGCCGAGGCCGCGAGGTCCAGCAGCGGCCGCGTGATCGCACGCGCGGCCAGCCAGCCCAGGAACGAGAACAGCAGCGCGAGCACCACGCCGCCGATCGCCACGCGGCGCTGCAGGGCCCGCACGGGCCGGTAGGCGGCATCCATGTCCTGGCGCACCAGCACGCTCCAGCCGAGGCCGGGGGACGTCAGGAAGCCGCGCGCGGGCGCATAGCCCACCACGTAGCTGCGGCCGTCTGGCCAGCGTTCGGTGAGGTGGCCGTAGCCGCCCCGGCGCGCCGCGCGCAGGCTGGCCAGGTCCAGGGCGCGGCCCTCGAGCTCGTCCGGCCCCAGCAGCACGATGCCGTCGCGCGAGACGATCAGCGGCTCCGTGCCGCCGGTGATGATGCCGAACACCGCGTGGCGCACGTCCTTCGCCCAGTCCCAGGACACGTGCGCGCCCAGCACCCGGTCCTCGCCCCCGGCGCGGAAGGGAAAGGCCACGTCGTAGACGCGCGGCGGCCGCCCCTCGGGGGCCAGCGTGCGCGGCAGCATCACCTCCTCGTGCACCGGGCCCAGGTTCACGCCGGCCTGCGCCTGCCGGAACCACGGGTGGGAGGCAACGTTTTCGCCCACGAGCGCGTCGTCGCTGGCCGCGAGCACCACGCCGTCGGCGCGCGCCACGCCGATCCACAGGTAGTAGCGGTAGCTGCTCTTGGCCGCATCCAGCTCCACCTGCACGAGGTCTTCGTCGTCGGGCAGGCGCGCCAGGCGCGCCGCCATGAGCTGCACCTCGCGATGGCGCTCGAACATGCCCCGGTCCAGCCGGTTGGCCATCTGGTGCGACAGCACCGCAAGGTTGCTGCCGATGCTGGTGGCCAGGTCCTGGCCGGCCTTGCGCTCGATCACCAGCGCGATGACGATCGTGAGCAGCACGGTGAGCAGCGAAAACGCCGCCGCGAGCCAGGCCCCCAGCGTGAGGCGCGTCCCGTTCCACTTCATGCCGGCACCAGCCTTCCCTGCGCCGTGAGGAAGGCGCATCGCACCGGCCCGCCGCCCTGCGCGGCCGCCACCGCTTCGCCATAGCGGCGCATCTGCGCGCGCAGCTGCGGCTGCCGCTCCGGCTCCGCCGCCGACTTGTAGTCCAGCACCCACCACTCGCCCGTGTCGCGGCGGCGCACGAGCCGATCGAGCCGCAGCAGCTCGCCGCCCGCGTGCAGCTCCACTTCGTTGCCCTGCCAGTCCACCTGCGCCGGGTCCCAGGCCCACGCGCCCTCTCCCTGCAGGATGCGACCGGCCATCGCCGCGGCCTGGTCGGCGCCGCCGGGCGGCAGCGCGAACAGGCGTTCCACCTCGCGCAGCTGCGCGGGGCCGATCCCGCCCTGCCAAGTCTCCAGCAGGCGGTGCATGGCTTCGCCCAGGCGCGATTCCGCACTGCCTTCGGGCGGCGCCGGCCGCAGCCATTCCATCGTGACCGGGGCGCTGCCGCCCGGCACCACGCGCAGGGTGACCGCATCGCCTTGCGGCGCGGCCAGCGGTTCGGCGGCTCGCGGTGCCGGCAGCGGCGTCGCGCAGGGCTGCAGGCGCTGCCACCAGGTGGGATGTGCCGGCGCGTGCGCGGGGACGACCGAGGACAGCACCAGCTGGTGCTCCGCACGCGTCATCGCGACGTACAGGGCATTGAGTTCCTCGCGCGCACGCGCCGCCTGTTCGACCGCGAGCGCGTCGGCGCTGCATGCCGGCGGCCGCGTCTCGCTCGCGAGGAACGCGAAGCGCCAGGGCGCGGGCGCCTCGCCCGGCCACTCGCACAGGGCCCCCATCGTCTCGGGACGGGACGGGGCGCTGTCGGTATCCAGCAGCAGCACCACCGGCGCCTCCAGGCCCTTGGCACCGTGCACCGTGAGCAGGCGCACGACGTTGGCGGCGGCGACCGCGGGGCCGCGGATGCCGCCTGCCTTGAGCGCCCGCACGAAGGCGTAGGGCGTGAGGTAGCGGCCGCCCCCCACCTGCAGCGCCGCGCCCAGCAGCGCCTGCAGGTTGGCCAGCACGGTGGCCCGCAGCGGCGCCGGGGCGCTGCGGGCGAAGCGCGCCAGCACGTCGCCGTCGTCGTACACCGCCTGCAGCGCGTCGTGCGGCGGCGAGGTGTTCACCCAGCGCTGCCACTGGCGCAGGCGAACGGCGATGGCCTTCAGTTCTTCGGGCAGGTCCTCGGCCTTCCGCAGCAGCTCGAACCAGGCGCGCGGCGGCCCGTCCTGCGCCGCGGCGCGGGCCCGTTCGGCCAGCAGGACCAGCAGTTCGTCGCCACAGGAGAACAGCGGCGACTTCAGGGCGCGCGCGAGCGACAGGTCGTGGCCGGGCGACACCAGCACGTCCAGCAGCGCGGCGAGGTCCTGCACCTCCGGCGCTTCGCACAGGTCGGTCTTCTCCGGCTGCTGCGCCGCAATGTGCAGCGCACGCAGTTCGTCCTCCATCGCCGACAGGCGCTCGCGCCGGCGCGCCATCACCATGATGTCGCCGGGCCGCCGGCCCGCCCGCAACTGGCCGGCGATCCAGGCGGCCGCCTGGCGGCACTCCAGCGCCACGAGGCGCTCCTCGGGCAGCTCGCGCGGTACCGTGAGGCTGTCGCGCCAGGTGAGCGCCGCCTCGGCCTGCGCTTCCCGGGTGGGCCGGGGCACGGGCGGCAGCGCCAGCACCGCGCCGGCCTCCCGCGACTCCGTGGTGTGGGGACGGAAGCCGCCGTACTGGCCATCGCGCTCGGCCTGCTCCATCACCGCGTTCACGGCGGCCAGCACGGCGGGCGCGTTGCGGTGCGTGTGGTCGCAGCTGAGGCGGTCGCCCTGCAGGTCGCGGGCGATGAAGTCCTGCGCCGCCTTGAACACCTGCGGCTCGGCGCGGCGGAAGCGGTAGATGCTCTGCTTCGGGTCGCCCACGATGAACACGCTGGGCCCCTCGCCGCCCGCGCCCGCATAGCTCGCGAGCCAGGCGTGCAGGGCCTGCCACTGCATCGCATTGGTGTCCTGGAACTCGTCGATCAGCAGGTGGCGGACGCGCTGGTCCAGGCGCTCCTGCACCCAGCCGGAAAGCACCGGGTCCGACAACAGCACGTGCGCGGTGCGCTCCACGTCGCTCATGTCCACCCAGCCCTGCTCGCGCTTGAGCGCCGCATAGCTTTGCAGCAGCAGCCGGGCGAGCCGCGCGATCCGCTGGTGGTGCTGCCGCGCCTCGTGCTGCTGGAGGGCGGCACACAGCCGCTGCGCGAGGGACTGCGCCGTGCGCACGTCGTCGATGCCCGCCAGCGTGTCGTTGAACTTGCGCGGCTCCTGCCCCTTGGTGAGCAAGGCCGCGGCAACGCCCGGCCAGTGGCCCGCAGTCACCGCCTCTTCGAGCTCGCGGCCCTTGGCGGCAAACGAAGCCTGGGGCGCGCGGCCCAGCACGGCCGACGCCGCATGGAGGGCCTCGCGCACCCACGCCTGCCCGAGCATCTGCTCCGGATGCTCGACGCCGTCGAATTCCTCGAAGACTTCGCCGAAGGACTGCACGGAGTCGTCCACCACCCCCATCGCATCGGCCATGGCGAATTCGACGCGCTTGGACAGGGCCGAATCCAGCGCCTTCAGCGTGTTGAAGCGGCCATACGTGGCGACGGAAGCTTCATAGTCCGCGCGTGCCGCCGGCTCGCGCTCCACCGCCGCATGGAAGCGCCGCCAGACCCGCGCCACGGCCTCCTGGTCGTCTTCCAGCAGTTCGAAGCGCGTGGGCAGGCCCAGCGCCTGCAGCACGGACACCGGGGCGCCCCGCAGCAGCGCGGCGAACCAGCTGTGGAAGGTGCGGATCTGTACCGGCCGGCCGGCCTGGAGCAGGTGCGCGTAGAGGCCACGCAGCGCCTCGCACTGCGCCGCGTCGGCCTGCGGCAGGCCGCGCGCGGCCAGTTCCATGGCCAGCTTCTCGTCGGGCGCGACCCTCCATTGCGCCAGCCAGCCGTCCAGGCGCTGGCGCATCTCGCCCGCGGCCTTGCGCGTGAAGGTGATCGCCAGGATCTCGTGCGGCTGCGCGCCCGCGAGCAGCGCCCGCAGGATGCGCGAAACCAGCATCCAGGTCTTGCCCGCGCCGGCGCAGGCCTCCACGGCGACGTGGCGCCGCGGGTCGCAGGCGATCGCGTAGAACTGCTCCCGCGTGACGGGGCGGTCGTTGTGTTCGTAGGCCGGTTCCACCTTACTCACTCCAGGCGTCCCTCCGGCACAGGCCGCGCGCGGCGCAGAACTCGCAGGCGCGGCCCTCGCCCAGCGCCGGCAGCGGCGCGCCCGCCACGATGCGCTGCATCTCCGCCGGGATCGCTTCGGCCAGCGCCCGGCTCGCCTCGGCCAGCGCCGGGTGCGGCACCGCGACGACCTCGCCGCGCTCGCCGACGTTCAGGTAGGCCGCCTGCAGGTCGCCCTCCGGCAGCAGCAGTGCGTAGAACGCGAGCTGCGTGTCCTCCATCGGCGACTTCATGCGGTCGCGGGTGGCCTGCAGGCCTTCGGTCTTGTAGTCCATCACCAGCCGGCCGCCCGCCTCCAGGCGGTCGATGCGGTCGATGCGGCCGGCGAGCGTCAGGCCCTCCAGCGGCACGCTGTGTTCGCCCTCGGCCTCGGCGAAGGTCGCGCCGGCGGCCTCGTGCGCCTGCAGCCATTGCAGGTAGCCCTCGCGCACCGCCGGCCACGCGGCGGCGAAGGGCAGGAACTCGCCCTCGCCCATGCGCTGTCCGGCCATGCTCTCCCGCGCGACCGCTTCGAGCAGCGCGGCCCGTTCCCGCGGCGGCAGGGGGCCGCGCGCGCGCAAGGCCTCGTGGAACACCTTCAGCACGCCGTGCAGCCAGGTGCCGAAGTCGCGCTTGTCGACGTCGGCTTCGAGTTCGTCGGCCTCCTTCAGGCCCAGCATCCGCAGGGCGAAGAAGCGGTAGGGACAGCGGCGCAGGTCCTCGTAGCTGCTTGCCGAGAGCTGCGTGGACACGAGCTGCGGCGCGTGCGGCGCCGGGCGTCGCACCGGCTGCGCCGCTTCCTCGCGCAGTGCGCGCGGATCGTCCGCAAGGCCGCCGGCGCCGGCCAGGCGCAGCGCCTGCACCAGGGGACTCGCGAGGCTGCGTTCGCCGGTGTCGTCGCTTTCGCGCCAGAGCACGTCGCTGCGCGGCGTCTGCACGGCGGACTGCCAGGCCTCGCGTTGCACCGCTTCGAGGTCCTCGCGCAGCGGCAGCGCGAGCAGCTTGCGCTGCGCCTGCGACCAGCCCGCGGGCGGCTCGGGCGAGGCCGGCAGGCTGCGCTCGTCGCAGCCGGGAAGCACGAGCGAGGCGAACGGATGTCCCAGCAGCTGGCTCATGGGGAGCACGACGACCTGTTCGTCGCCGCGATGCGGCGGCACGAAGCTCACGCTTTCCAGGACCTCGTTGGCCCAGGCATTGAACTCGCCGGCGCCCAGGCGCCGCTGCGCATGGAGCCAGCCGGCCCAGTCGGACGCGTCGCCGGGGTCGAGGCGCAGCGCTTCGATGGCCTTCAGGCCCGCGGCATCCATCCGCAGGGCCTCCCACTGGCCGGCATCGCGCAGCAGCGCGCGCACGGCATCCAGCCACTCCAGCAGCGGGCGCGGCGCCTGCAGGTCGTCGCGCCAGGTCGCGATGCGGCGGGCCGCGGCCTGCAGTGCCTCGGAGTCGCCCCAGTCGGAAGCGCGCAGCGCGCGCCATTCGCGCTGGCCGGCGCGGCGCACGCGCCGCTCGAGCGCCTGCACGGTCCCGGGCGGCAGCGCCGGCACGTTCTTCAACCAGTCCAGCACGGCGTCCGCGGGCGCATCCCAGGCGCAGGCGCGCAACGCCGTCATCAGGTTCGCAGCGGCGCGCGTCGTGGAAAGCTTCCAGCCGGTCTCGTCCCGCACCCGCACGCCGCGCGTGAACAACAGCGCGCCGATGCGGCGCGTGAGCACGCGGTCGGTCGCACCGAGCGCCACGGGCACCTGCCCCTCGGCCAGTCTCTGCAGCACGCACGCAGCCGCACGTTCGGCTTCTTCGGTGGCGTCCGCCGCTGCGTGCAGCGCGATCGCGCCGGGTCGTGCTTCCGCAGGCAACGGCCAGGTCAGCGCGCGTTCCCCCAGCTGGCGCGCGAGCGCCTGGGGCACGGCCTCCGCCTGGAAGCCCTGCAGCACCACGAGCAGGTCCACCTCTCCCGCCAGGCTGCCATCCAGCAGGGCATCGGTGGCATAGCCGGAGACCGCGACCCATTCGAAGGCGATGCGCGCGATCGCCGCTTCCGTGGCGAGCGCGGGCGCTTCCATTCCCTGCAGCAGCGCCGGGCGCAGGCGCGCGGCCCAGCCGGCGCGCTCGCGCGGCGGGATCGCACGCGCCGCCTCGGCCGCCTGCCAGGCAGCATCGACAAGCGTGCCCGCGAGCGCGTCGGCCTGCGCGCGCAGCCCGCCCTGCTCCAGCCACCCACGCGCGGTGAGCAGGTCGCGCGCGATGTCGAACGACAGGTCGAGTTCGCCCGGCACCCAGGGGCGCTGGCGCGCCCAGTTCATCGTGGTCTCGAAGCGTGGCGCGAAGCCGTCCGGCGCAAGCGTTGCCCAGAACCGACGCGCCAGGGGCATCAACTGGGCGTAGGGCAGGAGCACGACGGTGCGTGCGGCATGGGCGCCACGGGCTTCCATCTCCTGCCGCAACCGGGTCACGAGGTCTCGCCAGTGCTGCGCCGCTGGATGGTCTTTTGCTATCCCATCCATAGCATTCACCCGCCGTCCCGCCCCCGGCGAGGGGTCTTGGTTTCTGTCACAATGCCCTGACTGTAGCTGTAGCGGGGATGGTCCCCGCCCCCGAGAGGAATCCATGGCCAGCGACCTGATCAAGCACATCTCCGACGCCTCTTTCGAATCCGACGTCCTGCAAGCGGGCAAGCCCGTCCTGGTGGACTACTGGGCCGAGTGGTGCGGTCCCTGCAAGATGATCGCGCCCATCCTCGACGAAGTCTCCGAGAGCTACAAGGAGAAGCTGCAGGTCGCCAAGATGAACGTCGACGAGAACCGCGACATCCCGGCGAAGTTCGGCATCCGCGGCATCCCCACCCTGATGCTGTTCAAGGACGGCCAGCTGGCCGCCACCAAGGTGGGCGCCATGAGCAAGGCGCAACTGACCGCCTTCCTCGACCAGCAGCTGGCGTGAGCCGGCAACACGTGAACGGGGCCCCTGGGCCCCGTTTTTCTTTTTTTGCTGCATAATCCGCCTCATCGCTGATCCGCCAAAGCAGGCGGGCAGTCCGATCCGGTTCGCAGGGCACCTCTCGCCCCGCAGAGAACCTCCCCCCCACACCTTCAAGAACATCCCCCAGGGGTCCCTCCATGCACCTGAACGAACTCAAGGCGCTGCACGTCTCCGAAGTCCTCAAGCAGGCCGAAGAGCTCGAGATCGAGAACACCGGCCGCATGCGCAAGCAGGAGCTGATGTTCGCCATCATCAAGAAGCGCGCCCGCGCCGGCGAGCAGGTCTTCGCCGACGGGGTGCTGGAAATCCTGCCGGACGGCTTCGGCTTCCTGCGCAGCCCGGACACCAGCTACACCGCTTCCACCGACGACATCTACATCTCGCCCTCGCAGGTCCGCCGCTTCAACCTGCACACCGGCGACATGATCGAGGGCGAGGTCCGCACGCCCAAGGACGGCGAACGCTACTTCGCGCTGACCAAGCTGGACAAGGTCAACGGCGGCGTGCCCGAGGACAACAAGCACAAGATCATGTTCGAGAACCTGACGCCGCTGTTCCCGCGGGAACAGATGCGCCTCGAACGCGACAACCTCAAGGGCGAGGAAAACATCACCGGCCGCATCATCGACATCATCGCGCCCATCGGCAAGGGCCAGCGCGCGCTGATCGTCGCCCCGCCCAAGAGCGGCAAGACGGTGATGATGCAGCACATCGCGCACGCGATCGCCGCCAACTTCCCGGACAGCTACATGATGGTGCTGCTGGTGGACGAGCGTCCCGAGGAAGTGACCGACATGCAGCGCTCGGTGAAGGCCGAAGTGATCGCCTCCACCTTCGACGAGCCGGCCGCCCGCCACGTGCACGTCGCGGAAATGGTGATCGAGCGCGCCAAGCGCCTGGTCGAACTGAAGAAGGACGTGGTGATCCTGCTGGACTCGATCACCCGCCTCGCCCGCGCCTACAACAACGTCGTGCCGTCCTCCGGCAAGGTGCTGACCGGCGGCGTCGACGCCAACGCGCTGCAGCGCCCGAAGCGCTTCCTGGGCGCGGCGCGCAACGTCGAAGAAGGCGGCTCGCTGACCATCATCGCGACCGCGCTGATCGACACCGGCTCGCGCATGGACGAAGTGATCTTCGAAGAGTTCAAGGGCACGGGCAACTGCGAACTGCACCTCGACCGCCGCCTCTACGAGAAGCGCGTGTTCCCCTCCATCCAGCTCAATCGCTCCGGCACCCGCCGCGAGGAACTGCTGCTGGCCCCCGAGATCCTGCAGAAGACCCGCATCCTGCGCCAGTTCATGTACAACATGGACGAGATCGAGGCGATGGAAATGGTGCTGAAGTCGATGAAGGCCACCAAGACCAACGTCGAGTTCTTCGACATGATGCGGCGCGGCGGCTGAGGCAGCCTTCCCCCTGATGGCAAGAAGCCCGGCTCTGTCGGGCTTTCTTTTTGCCTTCACGGAAAGGGGGGAGCCCAGGAATTCCTGAACGCAGAAGTCGCAAAAGGAACGACAAGAGCCGCGAAAACTCTGCCGCAAGAATGTTTTGCGACTTCTGCGTTCAGAAAGACTGGTTCTTCCCGGCATCCCGCAAAGAGCCTCTCTTCTAGCGCGACCTGCTGCATCATGGGCCCATGAAGCTCGTGACCTGGAATACGCAGGAGTGCAAGGGCATCGACGGCAAGGTCAGCTGCGCGCGCATCGTCGAGGGTGCCCGCAAGCTCGCGGACTTCGACGTGCTGTGCCTGCAGGAGATCTCGGACAACGATCCGGATGCGTACCAGGCCGGCGAGATCGCGAAACTCCTTCCCGGTTTCCGCATCTTCTTCGGCGCGGCGGAAGACAAATTCGAGGACGGCAAGCGCAAGCGCTTCGGCAACCTGGTGGCGACCCGGCTCCCCGTCGCCCAGGTGCAGCACCACGTCCTGCCCTTCCCCGCCGACCGCGGAACCGAGTCCACGCCGCGCATGTGCACGGTGGTGACCGTGCTGGACCCGCAGTTCGGGCCCGTGCGCATCATGACCACGCACCTGGAGTTCTATTCGCAGCGGCAGCGTGTCGCCCAGGCCCAGGCGCTGCGGGCCTTGCACCTGGAGTACTTCGACCAGGCGCAGGCGCCGCCGAAGGATGCCCGGCAACTGACCGCCGAGGCCATCCTCTGCGGCGACTTCAACTCCGATCCGCGAAGCGAGGTGCATGCGACGCTGGCCGAGACTTCCGAGCGCAGCACCCTCTGGGACGCCTGGACGCTGGTCCACGGCGACCGGCCGCACGTCCCGACCTTCTGCGTCCACGAGCAGAAATACCTGCCCGCGCCGGTCTGCTTCGACTTCGTGTTCGTGACCGACGGCCTCAAGGCGCACGTCCGCCGGCTGGACGTGGACGGCGCCACCCAGGCCTCGGACCACCAGCCCGTGGCCCTGGAGCTGGGGACGGGCTGAGGCAGGCCGGCCGCCGGGCGGCTATAATGGTGGGCTTCATTGCGGAAAGTACGCTGGATGTCCCGGCGCGGCTCCCGACTCCAGACGAGGATCCCATGAAAGAAGGCATTCACCCCAACTACCGCGAAGTCTGCTTCGTGGACCTGTCCAACGGCTTCAAGTTCGTGACCCGTTCCTGCGTGGCCACCCGCGAAACCACCAAGATGGACGACGGCCGCGAGCTGCCGCTGTTCAAGCTGGACACCTCCAGCGAGTCGCACCCCTTCTATACCGGCACCCAGAAGTCCGTGACGGACATGGGCGGCCGCGTCGACAAGTTCCTGAAGAAATTCGGCAACAAGGCCGCCGCCAAGTAATTGGCCTGCGGTCTCCCCGGGAAAGGCAGCTTCGGGCTGCCTTTTTTGTTGCCGATACACTCCCGCGCGTGAACCAGCCCACCCCCGCGATCGTCGCCCAGAGCGCCGTGCGCCGCCTGCCCCGGGCGGCGCTGCTGCTGCTGTGCACCGCATACGCGCTGGCCGGCTTCATCGGCCGCGAGCCGTGGAAGAACGCGGACATCATGGCGTTCGGCTACATGTACGAGCTGGCGCGGGGCCACACCTCCTGGCTGCAGCCGGACCTGCTGGGGCAGGCGCCGGAATTCCAGGCCCTGCTGCCGTACTGGCTGGGCGCCTGGGCCATCAAGCTGGCGCCCGCCTGGCTGGCGCCCGACTTCGCGGCCCGCATTCCCTTCGTCGCCCTGCTGGTGCTGACGCTGGTGGCGTCCTGGTACAGCGTGTACTACCTGGCGCGCACGCCGGCGGCCCAGCCGGTGCCGTTCGCGTTCGGCGGCGAAGCCCGGCCCACCGACTACGCCCGCGCGATGGCCGACGGCGGCCTGCTGGCGCTGCTCGCCTGCCTGGGGCTCATGCAGCTCTCGCACGAGACGACGCCGGCGCTGGCGCAGCTGGGGTTCACCGCGCTCGCCTTCTACGGCATGGCGGCATTGCCCTACCGCCTTGTGGCGCCGACGATCGCCCTGCTCACCGGGCTGGTCGGCCTGGGCCTGAGCGGGGCGCCGGCCATGGCGGCGCTGTTCGCCGCGGGTGGCGCGCTGCTGCTGTACACCGACGCACCCGAGGACGCCGGCCAGGGTGCGTCGCGCCTGCAGGGTGTCGCGATCATCGTCGCCGCGGCGCTCGCCGCCGCCGTGGTGGCCGCGGCGTTGAACATGTGGGAATGGCGCCTGGAACAGGCCTCGGGCATGGACTGGCGCCACTGGCGCGGCTTCGGCCGGCTGCTGGCCTGGTTCACCTGGCCGGCGTGGCCGCTGGCCCTGTGGACGGTCTGGCGCTGGCGGCGGCAGCTGGGGCACCGCCACGTGGCGCTGCCCCTGTGGTTTGCACTGGTGGGGGTCGTTTCCGCGCTGCTCTCGCCCAATCCCGACCGCGCCTTGCTGCTGGCGCTGCCGGCCCTCGCGACCCTGGCCGCCTTCGCGCTGCCGACCTTCGACCGCAGCGCCGCCGCCCTGATCGACTGGTTCACGCTGCTGTTCTTCACCGGCTGCGCGCTGGTGATCTGGGTGATCTGGATCTCCCTGCAGACCGGCGTGCCGGCCAAGCCGGCGGCCAACGTCGCCCGGCTCGCGCCCGGTTTCGTGCCGAGCTTCGGCCTGCTGTCGTTCGTGGTGGCCGTCGTCGCCACGATCGCCTGGCTGGCCCTCGTGCGCTGGCGCACCGCTCGCAACCGGCAGGCGATCTGGAAAAGCCTGGTGCTGCCCGCCGGCGGCACCGCGCTCGCCTGGCTGCTGGTGATGACCCTGTGGCTGCCCGTCCTCGACTACGCGCGCAGCTACGCCGCCGGCGTGCACCTGCTGAAGGCGCGCATCGACGCCCCCGGCTGCGTGCAGGTCTTCGGCCTCTCGCGCACGCAGGTCGCGGGACTGCTCTATCACGGCGACCTGGACCTGCGACCCGCCACGACGAACAGCCCCTGCCCGTGGCTGGTCGCGACGGAGGATCTCGAACCGTCGGTGTCGGCCGCCTTCGACCGCCGGCACTGGGTCCAGGTGGCCCGCATCCCCCGACCGGCCGACCGCCACGAAAACCTCGTCCTGTACAAGAAGCGCCAGTGAGCGAACGGGGGATCATCGCCCGCCACGCCGGCACGGTGCTGGCGGGCCAGCTGGCCACCATGGCCTTCGGCGTGACCGACACCATCGTGGCCGGCCGCTATTCGCAGCCGGCGCTGGCGGCGCTGTCGGTGGGCTCCGCCGTCTTCATCTCGGTGTTCGTCGCGATGATGGGCATCTTCCAGGCCCTGCTGCCCACCTGGGCGGAACTGCACGGTGCCCGGCGCCACGCCGACGTGGGACGTTCGGTGCGGCAGGCCCTGTACCTGTTTGCCTTCGCGTCCGTGGTGGGCGTCGCGGGGCTGCTGTATCCCAATGCGCTGCTGCACGGCACGCAGGTGCCGCCGGCGCTGCAGGACAGCGTACGCCAGTACCTCGCCGTGCTGGCGCTGGCGCTGCCGCCCGCCCTGCTGTTCCGGATGTTCAGCACCCTGAACCAGAGCCTCGGCAAGCCGAAGCTGGTGACCTGGCTGCAGCTCGGCTCGCTGCTGGTGAAGATCCCCCTGTCCGTCTGGTTCGTGTTCGGCGGCCTGGGCTTGCCCGCCGGCGGCGTGGTGGGCTGCGCCTGGGCCTCCGTGGTGGTGAACTGGATGATGCTCGCCGTCGCCGCCTGGCTGGTGCGCCACGACCCCCTGTACCGCCCCTATGCGATCTGGGGCGCGATCGAGCGGCCGCACTGGCCCACGATCGGCGAGTTCGCCCGCCTGGGCATCCCGGCCGGCCTCTCGATCATGGTGGAGGTCACCTCCTTCACCTTCATGGCGCTGCTGATCGCGCGCCAGGGGACGCTGCCGGCGGCGGCGCACCAGGTCGCGTCCAACATGGCGGCGCTGCTGTACATGGTGCCGCTGTCGATCGCCATCGCCACCAGCGCCCGCGTGAGCTACTGGATCGGCGCGGGCGACGTCCGCAAGGCCCGCGCCAGCCTCCGCACGGGCTTCCGCATCGGCTTCTCGCTGTGCTTCACGCTGATCGCGACCGTGTTCGTCGCGCGCTCCGGCATCGCCTCGGTCTATTCCAGCGACCCGGAGGTGGTCGCCGTCGCGGCGGGCCTGCTGGCCTGGGTCGCGGTCTTCCATTTCGGCGACACGATGCAGGCGCTGTGCGTGTTCATGCTGCGCTGCTTCCGCGTGACGGTGGCGCCGCTGGTGGCGTATTGCGTGCTGCTGTGGGGCGTGGGCGTCGTGGGCGGGTACCAGCTCGCCTATCGCGGCATCGGCCCCTGGCCGGCGCAGAACACGCCGTCGGCGTTCTGGATGGCGGCCACCACGGCGCTCACCCTGCTTGCCTTCATCCTGCCGCTGATTCTGTGGCGGGCAGTGCGCCGCTTGCCACCGGCGTGACGTCCTGCGGCCGCACGCGGTTCGCCGGCAGCAGGATGCTGAAGGTGGAACCCGTGCCGGGCGAGCTCTCGATCTTCAGCTCGCCGCCGTGGCGCTGCACCACGTGCTTGACGATCGCCAGCCCCAGGCCGGTGCCGCCGCTTTCGCGCGAGCGGCTGCGGTCCACCCGGTAGAAGCGCTCGGTCAGGCGCGGCAGGTGCTCCTGCGCGATGCCCGGGCCGTTGTCGTGCACGGTCCATTCGGCCCGGCCGCCGTCGATGCGCATCTGGGCATCCACCACGCCGCCCGAGGGCGTGTAGCGCACCGCGTTGCTCACGAGGTTGGAGAAGGCGCTCTGCAGCTCGCCGGACGCACCGGACAGCGCGATGGCCGGCGCGGGCGCGAAGCGCAGCTCCAACTTCTTGCCCAGGGCCGACGCCAGCGCGCTGGCTTCGTGCTCGCATTGCGCGACGAACGTGGAAGCAGGCGTCCAGTCGCCGGTGCCGGGCAGCGGGCTGCCTTCCAGGCGCGACAGCATCAGCAGGTCGTTCACCAGGGTCTGCATGCGCTGGGCCTGTTGCGACATCATCTGCAGGTAGCGCGCGCGCTCCTCGCGCGGCAGGTCCAGGCTCTGCAGCGTCTCGACGAATCCGGCCAGCACGGTGAGCGGCGTGCGGATCTCGTGCGAGACGTTGGCGACGAAATCGCGCCGCATGAATTCGGCCTGCTCCACCGACGTCACGTCGCGCGACAGCAGCAGCAGCCGGCCTTCGCCATAGGGGTGCAGGTACAGCGCCAGCTTCACCGGCCGTCCGGGCGAGCTGGCGGGCGCCGGCACGACGACGTCGCCCGCGCGGTTGCGCGAATGGAAGAAGGCGGTGAAGTCGGGGTCGCGCAGCAGGTTGACGATGTGCTGCTGGAGGTCCCGTGACGGATCCAGCCCGAGGTGGGCGGAGGCAGTGTCGTTGAGCCACTGGATGCGGCCGTCGGCATCGAGCAGCACCACGCCGTTGGGCGAGGCGCGGATCGCGTCGAGGAAGGCCTCCAGCCGATGCTCCGCGTCCTCGATCTGCTTCTCGCGTTGCGTCACCGCGCGGCGGGTGCGGTCGATCGCCTCGCCCCAGAGCCCGCCCAGCCGGGGCAGGGCGCGGGCGTCCGTGTTGCGCAGCCAGCGCAGCGCCCGCAAGGCGTTGGTCGCGTCCAACAGGAACCAGGCGATCGCGCCCAGCGCCATGCCGGCCAGGGCCCCGGGATCGTGCCCCAGCAGCCAGCCGGCAACCGCGCCGCCCGCGAGGAACAGCAGGAACAGGACGAGGCGCGCGGCCATGCGACGCCTCAGGCCGCGACTTCGCGCGAGCCGGCCGTGGGTTGCGCCGTGATGCGGTAGCCGGCGCCGCGCACGGTCTCCACCAGCACGCCGCCGGGGCCCAGCGCTTCGCGCAGGCGCTTCACGTGCACGTCCACCGTCCGCTCCTCGATGAAGACGTGGTCGCCCCAGACCCGGTCCAGCAGCTGCTGCCGGCTGTGCACGCGCTCGGGATGCTTCATCAGGAAATGGAGCAGCTTGAACTCCGTCGGCCCGATCTTCAGGGGCCGGCCGTTCCAGAGCACCCGGTGCGCGGCGGCATCGAGCGTGATGCCCCCGAGGGCCACCGTGTCCTCCGCCTTGTCAGGACTCCGGCGGCGCAACACCGCGCGGATGCGCGCCAGCAGTTCCTGGGTGGAGAACGGCTTGGTGACGTAGTCGTCGGCGCCGGCATCGAGGCCGGCCACCTTGTCCGGTTCGTCACCGCGCGCGGTGAGCATCAGGATCGGCACGCCCTTCGTGCGGGCGTCCGCGCGCCAGCGGCGCGCCAGCTGCAGCCCGCTCGCACCCGGGAGCATCCAGTCCAGCAGGATCGCGTCGGGCAGCACGGCGTCGATCTCGCGCTGGGCGGATTCGCCATCCTCCGCCCAGACGGGAGCCATGCCGTTGTGGCGCAGGTTCACCGCGATCAGTTCGGCGATGGCGGGTTCGTCCTCGACGATCAGGATGCGTGGCTGGTTTCTCATCCGGTTCCTGCGGCTACTGCACGGCCGATTCGATGTGCTCCATGGAGCTGTGGCGGACGTCGGCGCCCTTCACCACGTAGATGATGAACTCGGCGATGTTCTTCGCGTGGTCGCCGATGCGCTCGATCGCCTTGGCCACGAACAGGAGGTCGAGGCTGCTGGAGATCGTGCGCGGATCTTCCATCATGTACGTGATCAGCTTGCGCACGAAGCCGTCGAATTCCTGGTCCAGCATGTCGTCTTCCTTCAGGATGGCGACGGCGGCGGCGGTGTCGAGCCGGGCAAAGGCGTCCAGCGCCTTGCGCAGCTGGCCCGAGGCCAGGTCGGCGGCCACCCGCAGCTCGCCCGCGGGCAGCGCGCGCACGGAGCCGCTCTTGTGGATGATGGAGCGCACCATGCGCGCGATGCGCTCGGCCTCGTCGCCCACGCGCTCCAGGTTGGCCGTGGTCTTGGAGATGGCCATCAGCAGGCGCAGGTCGCGCGCCGTGGGCTGGCGGCGGGCAATCACCGAGGACAGGTCCCGGTCGATCTCCACTTCCATCTGGTTGACGCGCGTCTCGGCCTCCTCGACCTGGCGCGCGGCGTCCTCGTTGAACTGGCCGAGGGCGTAGATCGCCTGCCGGATCTGCGATTCGACCAGTCCGCCCAGCTCCATGACCCGCGAGGACAGCGCGTTGAGCTCGCTGTCGAACTGGGTGGAAAGATGCTTGTCCGCCATGCTGCGATCCTTCAGCCGAACCGGCCCGTGATGTAGTCTTCCGTTTCCTGCCGCTTGGGCTTGAAGAAGATCTGTTCGGTCTCGCCCACTTCCACCAGGTCGCCCAGGTACATGTAGGCCGTGTAGTCGGACACGCGCGCCGCCTGCTGCATGTTGTGCGTGACGATGACCACCGTGTAGTCCTTCTTCAGCTCCACGATCAGTTCCTCGATCTTGCCCGTGGAGATGGGGTCGAGCGCGGAACAGGGTTCGTCCAGCAGCAGCACCTCCGGCCGGATGGCGATGCCGCGGGCGATGCACAGGCGCTGCTGCTGGCCGCCGGACAGGCCGGCGCCGCTCTGGTGCAGCTTGCCCTTCACCTCTTCCCACAGCGCCGCCTTGCGCAGGGCCCATTCGACCCGGTCGTCCATGTCGGCGTCGCCGAGCGTCTCGAACAGGCGCACGCCGAAGGCGATGTTGTCATAGATCGACATCGGGAAGGGCGTGGGCTTCTGGAAGACCATGCCGACCTTGGCGCGCAGCAGCGCGACGTCCTTCTTCGAGGTGAGCAGGTTCTCGCCGTCCAGGGCGATCTCGCCCTCGGCCCGCTGCTCGGGGTAGAGCTCGTACATGCGGTTGAAGGTCCGCAGCAGGGTGGACTTGCCGCAGCCGGACGGGCCGATGAAGGCGGTGACCTTCTTCTCGGGGATGTCCAGGTTGATGTTCTTCAGCGCGTGGAAGCGGCCGTAGTAGAAGTTCAGGTTGCGCACGGCCAGCTTGGCCTGCACGCGTTCGGGAGCGAGAGCAGCGTCCATGGGTTGTCTTCAGATCTTGTTGCGGGTCAGGACCCGGGCCAGGATGTTCAGCCCCAGCACGGCCAGCGTGATGATGAAAACGCCTGCCCAGGCGAGCTGCTGCCAGTTCTCGTACGGGCTCATGGCGAACTTGAAGATGGTGACCGGCAGGCTCGCCATCGGCTGCCCGAGGTCGGTGGTGAAGAACTGGTTGTTCAGCGCGGTGAACAGCAGCGGCGCGGTCTCGCCCGAGATGCGGGCGACGGCCAGCAGCACGCCGGTGACCACGCCGGCGCGGGCCGCCCGCAGCGTGATCTTGATGATCACCTTCCACTTGGGGGCGCCGAGCGCGTAGGCCGCCTCGCGCAGGGCCGAGGGCACCAGCATCAGCATGTTCTCCGTGGTACGGATCACCACCGGGATCACGATCAGGGCCAGCGCCAGGACGCCGGCCCAGCCGGAGAACTGCTTGAAGCGCGCCACGATCACGGCGTAGACGAACAGGCCGATCACGATGGAGGGCGCCGACAGCAGGATGTCGTTGACGAAGCGGGTGATGCTGCCCAGCCAGCCCTTGACGTCGTATTCGGCCAGGTAGATGCCCGCCATGATGCCGATGGGCGTGCCCACGAAGGTCGCCAGCGCCACCATCAGGGCGGAGCCCCAGATCGCGTTGAGCAGGCCGCCCGCGTCGTTGGGCGCCGGCGTCATCTGGGTCAGGACGGCCAGGTTGAGGCCGCCCACGCCCAGGGCCACCGTGGACCACAGGATCCAGATCAGCCAGAACACGCCGAAGGCCATGGCCGCCAGCGACAGCGTCAGCGCAACCTTGTTCACCCGCTTGCGGGCCAGATATTTGCGCTCGCGCGCCTCGGCGAGGTCGGCGGCGCGCAGCAGCTTGTCTCCGGTGCCCGCGCTCATGAGCGGGCTCCCTCGTTGCGCCGCAGGCGCATCAGCAGCAGCTTGGACAAGGCCAGCACCACGAAGGTGATGAAGAACAGCATCAGGCCCAGGTAGATCAGCGCCGCCTGGTGCATGCCGCTGGCGGCCTCGGCGAATTCGTTCGCGAGGGCCGAGGTGATGCTGTTGGCCGGGGCGAACAGGCTGATGGAATCGAGCTGGTTGAAGTTGCCGATCACGAAGGTCACGGCCATGGTCTCGCCCAGCGCGCGGCCCAGGCCCAGCATGATGCCGCCGATCACGCCGCTCTTCGTATAGGGCAGGACGACCTTGAACACCACTTCCCAGGTGGTGGAACCCAGCGCGTAGGCGGATTCCTTGAGCATCGGCGGCGTGACGTCGAACACGTCGCGCATCACGGCCGCGATGAACGGGATGATCATGATGGCGAGGATGATCCCCGCCGACAGGATGCCGATGCCCACCGGCGGGCCGGAGAACAGCGCGCCGAGGATCGGCACGTTGCCGAACAGCGCCTGCAGCGGCTGCTGCACGAAGGTGGCGAGCAGCGGGCCGAACACCAGCAGGCCCCACATGCCGTAGACGATGGACGGCACGGCCGCGAGCAGCTCGATGGCGGTGCCCAGCGGGCGCTTCAGCCAGGCCGGCGACAGCTCGGTGAGGAACAGCGCGATGCCGAAGCTCACGGGCACGGCGATGATGAGGGCGATCAGCGAGGTGGCCAGCGTGCCGTAGATCATCACCAGGCCGCCGAACTCCAGGGTGACCGGGTCCCAGACGCTGGAGGTGAAGAAGCCCAGGCCGTATTTCTGGATGGCCGGCCAGGCGCCGATCACGAGGGAGACGAGGATCCCCAGCAACAGTGCCAGCGTCAGCAGCGCGGCGCCGCGGGCGGTCCAGCCGAACACCCGGTCGACGATCGCCCCGGTGCGGGCACGCCCGGCCGGCGGCGGCGAACTCATTTCCTGCCGTCGCTCGGCGAGCGTGCGGTAGTCCAGGGAAGCCTCATGGGCCGGGAGTGTAGAGGACAAGGGATCCCTCGCTGTCGTGGAAAGGGCCGGGGCGCGGCATGCGCCCCGGCCGCAAGCGTTCCGTCCCGCCTGCTTTTACTTGTAGGCGACGTTCTTGCCCGAGCCGTCCTTGATCTCGGTGGCCCAGAGCTTCTCGATCTGCGCCTTCACCGAAGCGGGCATCGGCACGTAGTCGAGGTCCTCGGCGGTCTTGTCGCCGTTCTTGTAGGCCCACTCGAAGAACTTCAGCGTGGTCGCGCCCTCCGCCGGCTTCTCCTGCACCTTGTGCATCAGGATGAAGGTCGCGCCGGTGATCGGCCAGGACTCGGCGCCCGGCTGGTTCGTGAGGATCTGGTAGAAGCTCTTGTTCCAGTCGGCGTTGGCAGCCGCGGCCTTGAAGGCCTTGTCGTCGGGAGCCACGACCTTGCCGTCGGCGTTCTGCATCAGGGCGTACGTCATCTTGTTCTGCTTGACGTAGGCGTATTCGACGTAGCCGATGGAGTTGGGCAGGCGGCCCACGAAGGCGGCGACGCCCTCGTTGCCCTTGCCGCCCGCGCCCGTGGGCCAGTTCACCGCGGTGCCTTCACCGACCTTGGACTTCCACTCGGGGCTGACCTTGGACAGGTAGTTGGTGAAGATGAAGCTGGTGCCGGAGCCGTCGGCGCGGCGCACCGGGGAGATGGCAGCGTCGGGCAGGGCCAGGCTGGGGTTCAGCGCCTTGATCGCGGCGTCGTTCCACTTGGTGATCTTGCCCAGGTAGATGTCCGCCAGGACCGGGCCGTTCAGGCGCAGCTGGCCGGCGGCGATGCCCTTGATGTTGACGACGGGGATGACGCCGCCGATCACGGTCGGGAACTGCACCTGGCCCTTCTTGGCCAGGTCCTCGTCCTTCTGCGGCATGTCGGAGGCGCCGAAAGCCACCGTCTTGGCATCGATCTGCTTGATGCCCGCGCCGGAGCCGACGGACTGGTAGTTGATCTTGACGCCGGTCGCCTTGTTGTAGTCGGCGGCCCAGCGGGCATACAGCGGGGCCGGGAAGCTGGCGCCGGCGCCGGTCACGTCCTGCGCGGCCGCCACGCCGGCGAAGGCGAGGCCCGCCAGGGCGATGGAAGCAGCGGGGATGCGGATGTTCATGCGGTTCACCTGTTCGTGGTTGGTCAATCGACTTGGCGGACTCTAGGGGGCTTGTGTGACATCTCCATGACACACGGCCGCGCAGCGCTTCCAGAGCGGAGAGAGGGCCGGACGTCATCGATCTGTCATGAAACGGTCACGCCACCGTCATCAGCGCTTCCTAATCTCGACCGCGACTTTTTCAACACCCGGAGCCTCTCCATGAACCGCCGCCTTCTGGCCCTCGCCCCTGCCCTCATGCTGCTCGCCGCCTGCGCCACGCAACCCGCCCAGGCGCCCGCGTCCGTGGCCGACACGATCGCCCGCGATCCGCAGCTGAGCACGCTCAACACCCTGGTCATGAAGACCGGCCTGGACTCCACCCTGAAGGCCGGCGGCCCCTACACCGTGTTCGCGCCGACCAACGAAGCCTTTGCCGCCGTGCCGGCCAAGACCCTGGACGAACTCGGCAAGGACCCGGCCAGGCTGAAGGCCGTCCTGGCCTACCACGTGGTGCCCGGCAAGGTGACCGCCGATGCGGTGAAGAACGGCAACGCCAAGACCGTGGAAGGCGCCGACCTCGCCCTGTCGCGCGCCGGCCAGTTCGTGACCGTGGAAGACGCGATGGTCCAGACCCCGGACATCGATGCCACGAACGGCGTGGTCCACAAGGTGGACCGCGTGCTGATGCCGCCCCGCCGCTGACCGCACCGCGCGCGGCGCGCTGCCGCGCGACGCTCCCCATCACCCTGGACGGCCGCGGACCCGGCGGCCCGGGAGGCCCATGCCCTTTTCCCTTCCCCGCCGCCGCTTCCTCGCCGGCAGCGCCGCGGCCCTCGCCCTGCCCGCCTTCCCGCAGCCGGGGCGCGCGGGCACGCGGCCCCTCGTCGTCGCGCAGCTCCAGGACACGTCGCCCGCGCAGCAGGACGTCTCCAAGGACTTCCTGATCGGCGCCCGCGCCGCCTGGCAGGACATCAACGCCCGCGGCGGCGTGCGCGGCCGCCCGGTGCAGCACCTCTCGCCGGAAGTCGACGGCAGCCGCGCCAGCGTGCAGCAGGCCTGGGCATCGCTGCGCGACAACCCGGCCTGCGTGGTCCTCTCCGGCACGGTGAGCGATCCCGCCGCGACCGAACTCGCCGCCCTCCTGCGGGAGGAGAGCGCCGGCATCGCCCACGCCGCGCCCTGGCTGCAGAACAGCAGCGTCGACGTGGACAATCGCACCTTTCCCATCTTCTCCGGCCGCCAGGAACAGATCGCGCACGCGTTCAAGTCGCTCACGGTCTCCGGTGTGCAGGAGATCGGCGCCGTGTTCGCCTCGCCGCGCGAGTCGGGCCTGTACCGCGATGAGGTGCAGCGTGCCGCCACCGCACTGGGCATGAAGCTGTCGTCCTGGGTCGCCGACGGCGAGCTGTCGCGGCTGGGCCAGCGCCTGGGCCCGAGCTCCCCCGCCCTGCTGCTGTTCGTGGGCGGCACGCCGGAGCTGGTGCAGTTCACGCAGGGCCTGGAGCGCCAGTCCCGCCAGCGCTACGTCATCGCGCTGGCCGACGTGAACCTGCAGACCGTGCAGCAGCTGGGCGGCGCCCGCACCACGCCCGTCATCGCGACGCAGGCGGTGCCGCTGGTGACGTCCGCCCTGCCCGTGGTGCGCCGCTACCGCGAGGTGCTGGCGCGCCTGTTCGACGAGCCGCCGGCGGCGCTGAGCCTCGCCGGCTTCATCGCCGCGCAGTACACGTACGAAGTGCTGGAAGACGTCGACGGCCCGCTCACCCGCGCCAGCGCGCTGGCGGCATTCCAGAAGCGCCGCGACATGGACGTCGGCGGCTACCGGATCACATTTCAAGGACAGCGCCGCGGTGCCTCGTTCGTCACGCAATCGATGCTCACGCCCGACGGCCGCGTCATCGGCTGAAGGGTCGCGGGCGCCATCCACGCGCGCCGCCGCGGGTGCTATGCTGGCTCCAGCCCCGCCGCGCCGCCGAATGTCTTCCGGAACCCTGCTTGCCGCCGTCGATCTAGGATCCAACAGCTACCGCCTGGAGATCGGCCGTCTCGACCACGGCCAGATCCAGCGGGTCGAATACCTCAAGGAAACCGTCCGCCAGGGCAATGGCCTGGACGAGGCGCGCAACCTCACGCCGGAGGCGATGCAGCGCGGCTGGGCCTGCCTGGCCCGGTTCGCCGAGCGGCTGGCCGGCTTCCAGGCGCGCCAGGTGCGCGCCGTGGCCACGCAGACGCTGCGCGAGGCGCGCAACCGCGACGCGTTCCTCGGCCAGGCGAGCGAGATCCTCGGTTTCCCCATCGACGTCATCTCCGGCCGCGAGGAAGCCCGCCTGATCTACCAGGGCGTCGCCCACCTGCTGCCCGACTCCGACGAGCGCCGCCTGGTCGTGGACATCGGCGGCCGTTCCACCGAGCTGATCCTCGGCCGCCACACCCAGGCGGAGGTGATGGAAAGCTATCGCGTGGGCAGCGTCGCCTGGTCCATGCGCTACTTCCCCGAAGGCCAGTTCAGCCACGCCGCCTTCGAGCGGGCCGAGATCGCCGCCCAGGCGGTGCTGGACGAGGCGCTGGCTGCCTACGCCCCGGGCAGCTGGGAGGTGGCCTACGGATCGTCCGGCACCATCGGCGCGGTGGCCGACGTGCTGGGCGCGTCCGGCTTCGCGCCGGGCGAGATCACGCGCGAGGGCCTGGACTGGCTGGTGCAGCAGCTGGTGCAGGCGCGCAACGCGGACCGCGTGCGCCTGCCCCTGCTGAAGGACGACCGCCGGCCGGTGATCGGCGGCGGCGTCAGCGTGCTGCGCGCCGTGTTCTCCCTGCTGCAGATCGACCGCATGGAGGCCGCGCAGGGGGCGCTGCGCCATGGCGTGCTGTTCGACATGCTGGAGCGGGCCGACGCCGCCACCGACATGCGCAGCCGCACGGTGCGGCGCCTCGGCGCGCAGTTCGGCGTGGACTCCGCCCAGGCGGAGCGCGTGCGGCGCGTCGCCTGCCATTTCATGAAGCAGCTGCGCGCCGCCGCGCCGGACCTCGAACGCCTCGAGCGCGAACTGGAATGGGCGGCGCGGCTGCACGAGATCGGCACCCTGGTGTCGCACAGCGACTACCACAAGCACGGCGCGTACATCCTGGAAAACTGCGACGCGCCCGGCTTCACGCAGCACGAGCTGCACCGCCTGAGCCTGCTGGTCCTCGGCCACCGCGGCAAGCTGCGCAAGATCGAGGGCGTGGACCTCGCGGACCCCGAGTTCGTGCAGCAGCTGCTGTGCCTGCGCCTGGCGGTGATCTTCTGCCATGCCCGGCGCGACCCGGACCTGCGCGGCGCGCTGCTGTCCTCGGTGGGGCGCGCGTTCCGCATCGAGGAGCCGGAGTCGTGGCGGCGGGCCTTCCCGCAGTCCACGCACCTGTTGCGCGAGGAGATGGCGGCCTGGCAGAAGACCCCCTGGGCCTTCGTCCTGGCCTGAGCGGCGCGGGGCGCCGGTCGATGGAAACGGTATTACTGTATATACTGTTTGCACTGTTTCATTGAAGAAGGATGACCATGGCGACAGCGAAGAAGCCGGCGGCGAAGGCCGCATCCACCCGCGCCAGGAAGCCGGCGGCCCGGGCCGGCGCCTCCGGCGCGGCCAAGCCGAAGGCGGCGCAGGCTCCCAAGGCCGCGAAGGCGGCCAAGCCGAACGCGGTGAAGGCGCCGAGGGCGGACAAGGCCCCCAAGGCCGACAAGCCGGCGGACAAGGCGAAGAAGCCCAAGCTCGTACGCGACAGCTTCACCATCCCGAAGAACGAGTTCTCCGTGCTGGAGGACCTGAAGCTGCGCGCGGCCAAGCTGGGCCGCCCGGTGAAGAAGTCCGAAGTGCTGCGCGCCGGCGTCATGGCGCTGGCCTCGATGGGCGACGCCGCCTTCCTGGCGAGCGTCAGCGGCGTGCCAGCGGTGAAGACGGGGCGTCCGGCAAAAGAGGCGGCCTGATCGCACCCGGTGGGGTTCGCGCTACGCGCTCACCCCACCCCTACGCCGTCTCGGGCGACTGGACGGCCCACACGAGCGTCTGCTCGTGGCCGTCCCGCTCGCGCGTGCGCACCCACCACACGGCACCCTTGCGCACCGCGCAGCCGCCGCTGGGCACGTGCAGGAGCTGGCCGAGCACTTCGCCCAGCACGGGCTGGTGACCCACGATCATCACGGGGTGACGGGCATGCGGCCACTGCGCGGCGTGCAGCAGGGCCGCCGGCGCGGCGCCGGGCGCGAGTTCCTCGCGCAGCGCGAACTTGCGCCCCAGCGCCAGGGCGGTCTGCTGGCAGCGCAGCGCCGGGCTGCACAGGATGCGCGTGCCGTCCGGCAGGTTGCGGTCCAGCCAGGCGCCCACGCGCTTCGCCTGCTTCTCCCCCTTGGCGGTGAGGGGCCGGTCGATGTCGGGCTGGGCCTCGTCTTCGTCCTCGGCCTCGGCATGGCGCCAGAAGATCAGGTCCATGTGCGCACCTCCTCGTCCCCGGGCGGGGCCGCATAGCGTTGCATGAGCGCGTTCTGCGCGCTGTGGCCCTTGGCGTCCTCGGCGCCCTTGGCGCGCCGGTAGGTGCCATCGGGCTGCAGGTCCCAGCTGTCGCGGCTGTCGTGCAGGTAGGCCAGCAGGCATTCGTCGATGACGCGCTGGCGCAGGTGCGGGTCGAGCACCGGCCAGGCCAGCTCCACGCGCCGCAGCATGTTGCGGTTCATCCAGTCGGCGCTGGAGAGGATGACGTGCTCCTCGTGCCCGGCGCGGAAGTAGAAGACGCGCGAGTGCTCCAGGAAGCGGCCGATGATGGAGCGCACGCGGATGTTCTCGGTGAGGCCCGGCACGCCGGCGGGCAGCATGCAGGCGCCGCGCACGATCAGGTCGATGCGCGCGCCGCGCCGGCCCGCGCGGATCAGCGCGTCCATCAGCGGTTCGTCGGTCAGCGCGTTCATCTTCAGCACGATGCGCGCGTCCAGGCCCTTCGTCGCCGCCATGCCCACCAGGTCGATCTGCTCCACCAGCTTGCGCTGCAGCTGGAAGGGCGCGAGCCAGACGTGGTTCAGGCGCGGCAGCTTGCTCTGGCTGGCCAGGTGGACGAAGACCTGCTCGACGTCCGCGGTGAGGGCGGGATCGGCCGTGAGGTGGCTCAGGTCGGTGTACAGGCGCGCCGTCCGCGGGTTGTAGTTGCCGGTGGACAGGTGGGCATAGCGCACCAGCGACTGCCCTTCCCGGCGCGTGACCAGCAGCATCTTGGCGTGCGTCTTCAGGCCCACGACGCCGTACACGACCTGCGCGCCGACCTCCTCGAGCGACTCGGACCAGTTGATGTTGGCCTCTTCGTCGAAGCGCGCCTTCAGCTCCACCACCACCGTCACTTCCTTGCCACGGCCCACGGCCTCGCGCAGGAGTTCGACGATCTGCGCGTCGTTGCCGGTGCGGTAGATGGTCTGCTTGATGGCCAGCACCTGCGGATCCTGCACCGCCTCGCGCAGGAAGGCCATCACGCCGTCGAAGCTCTCGTACGGCTGGTGGATCAGGACGTCGCCCTTCTTCAGCTGGGAGAAGATGGAACGGCCCGCTTCCAGCCCCCGGGGCCAGCCCGGCACGTACACGGGAAACAGCAGCTTCGGCGCGTGGACCAGGTCGATCGTCTGCACCAGCCGCACCAGGTTGACCGGCCCGCGCACGTGGTACAGCGCATCCGCCGGCAGCGCGAACTGCTGCAGCAGGAAGCCGGACAGGTACTCGGAACAGCCGGCGGATACCTCCAGCCGCACGGCCTGGCCGTAGTGCCGCTGGCGCAGGCCCAGGCGCAGCGCCGTGCGCAGGTTGCGGACCTCCTCCTCGCCCACCGCGAGGTCGGAATGCCGCGTCAGGCGGAACTGGGAGAACTGGCCCACCTCGCGTCCCGGGAACAGCAGGTCCAGGTGGGCGCGGATCACGCTGGACAGCGACACCAGCAGCTGCTTCTTGCCCGACACCTTGGCCGGCATGCGGATCAGCCGCGGCAGGACGCGCGGCACCTTGACGATCGCGATCTCGTTCTCGCGCCCGAAGGCGTCCTTGCCGGAGAGCCGCACGATGAAGTTGAGCGACTTGTTGGCGACCTGCGGAAAGGGATGCGCCGGATCCAGGCCGACCGGGATCAGCAGCGGCCGCACCTCCCGTTCGAAGTATTCGTGCACCCAGGCCCGCTGGGCCGCCGTGCGCTCGCCGTGCGAGACGATCGCGATGCCCTGCTTGGCGAAGGCCGGCATCAGCTCGTCGTTGTAGAGCGCGTACTGGCGTTCGACCAGCTTGTGCGCGGCGGCGGACAGCTTCTCGTAGCTGCGGACCGAGTACGGCCCCTTCTGCTCGCCGGCCAGGGCGGCGGAGAGGTGGTCCGCCGCCCGCACCTCGAACCACTCGTCCAGGTTGGACGAGACGATGCTCAGGAAGCGCAGGCGCTCCAGCAGGGGAACGGTGGTCCGCGCCGCCCAGTCCAGCACCCTCTCGTTGAAGGCAAGGATGCTGTGGTCACGATCGAGGAACGGAACCACCGTCGCGCCGGCGTCGCACATGGAAGATGAAGGCTGAATGACGGAAGTGTGACAGCTTGGAGCCCGTTCATGACGGCTGTGTGACAACGGCCGGGCTGCGATCCAGCGCCGTGCCGCTGCGCGCCGGCACCAGGAAGCCGGCGAACAGCGCCGTCGCCTGCGCCCAGCTGAAGTCCAGCGCCCGTTCCCGCGCCTCGTGGCGGGGCACGGCCAGGGCGGAAAAGCAGGCCTGCTGCAGGTCTTCGTGCATGGCGCCCCCGAGGCGGCCGCCCTCCTCCTTCTGGCGGGCCAGGACGGTCAGGGGACCGTCGGCCGGATAGGCGGCCACCGGCGTGCCGCAGGCCATGGCCTCGGCCATCACCAGGCCGAAGGTATCGGCATGGCTGGGGAACACGAACAGGTCCGCCGCCTGATAGAGCTTGGCCAGCTCCGTGCGCGGAAGCAGGCCCACCCAGTGAACGTGCGGATGGCGCTGCTTGAGCTGCGCCTCCAGCGGTCCCACGCCGCACACAACCTTGGTCCCGGGCAATTCCAGCCGCAGGAAGGCCTCGATGTTCTTTTCGTAGGACACCCGTCCCACGAACAGCGAGATCGGCCGGCGCACTTCTTCCAGGCCCGGGTAGTTGCCGGGCATGGCACGGTAGGTGAACAGCTCGGTGTCGACGCCGTGCGTCCACTCCCGCAGGTTGCGGAAGCCGCGCGCCTTGAGCATCTCCAGGACGCTGGGGGTGGGCACCATCACGCCGGACGAAGGCCGGTGGAAGTGGCGCATCACCGCGTAGCCCAGGCCTACCGGCACCACCTTGGTGGCGGCGTGGACGATCTCCGGGAACTTCGTGTGGAAGGCGGTGGTGAAGGCGAGGCCGCGCTTCAGGCAGTAGCTGCGGCCGGCCCACCCGAGCGGTCCCTCGGTCGCGAGGTGGATCGCTTCGGGCTGGAAGGCATCGAGCTTCTCGGCCAGCGCCTTCGCCGGCGCGACGGCGAGGTCGATGCCGGCATATCCCGGGCACGGACGCGTGCGGAACTGCCCCGGCTCGATGACCTGCACCTGGTGGCCGGCGGCGCGCAGCTCGCGCACCAGCTCCACCAGCGTCGTCACCACGCCATTGACCTGGGGCATCCAGGCATCCGTCACCAGGGAAATCTTCATGCTTGCACCTCCGCGAGGGTTTCGTGTCCGATGGGGTTGGCAGCCGCGGGCTGCCACTGCACCAGCTCCAGCCGGCCGTCGAAATGCTCGACGAGCGCCGTGCGGCTTTCCACCCAGTCGCCATCGTTGCAGTACAGGACGCCGTCGATGTCGCGCATCTCCGCGCGGTGGATGTGGCCGCAGACCACGCCCTGGTGGCCGCGCCGCCGCGCCTCGTGCGCCACGGCGCGTTCGAAGTCGGTGACGTAGTTCAGGGCCTTCTTGACCTTTTGCTTCAGGTAGGCGGAGAGCGACCAGTAAGGCAGCCCCAGCCGCGCGCGCAGCACGTTGAGGTGGCGGTTCAGGCGCAGCGTGAACTCGTAGGCCGTGTCGCCCAGGTGCGCGAGCCACTTGGCGCACTGGATCACGCCGTCGAAATAGTCGCCGTGCATCACCCACAGCGCCTGGCCGGCCGCGGTGACATGGACCGTCTCCTCGACGACCTCGATGTCGCCGAAGCGATGGCCCACGAACTGGCGCGCGAACTCGTCGTGGTTGCCGGGCACGAACACCACGCGGCAGCCCTTGCGGGCACGCCGCAGCAGCTTCTGCACCACGTCGTTGTGCGCCTGCGGCCAGTACCAGCGCTTGCGCAGCTGCCAGCCGTCGATGATGTCGCCGACCAGGTACAGGTATTCGCTCGGGTGGTTCTTCAGGAAGTCCAGCAGCGGGCCGGCCTGGCAGCCCGGGGTGCCCAGGTGCAGGTCGGAGACGAACACGCTGCGGTAGCGGCGCCGCGGCGGCTCGTCGTCCGCCTCTTCGCGTTCGTCCGCCGGTGGAAAAGCGATTCCTGTCGCCAGGGGGCCGAGGGCGTCGAACGCGGTGCGCATCACAACGTCCCGAGGAAATGTTTGCGGTAACGCGCGGGCAGCTCGTGGATCCGCATCATCATCGGCAGGTCCGCCGTGTTGAAGTCGGGATCCCAGGCCGGCGGGCCGAGGACCTTGGCGCCGCAGCGCAGGTAGCCCTTGATCAGCGCCGGCGCCTCCACCGGCAGCGAGTCGTCCAGCTGCTCCACCGGCAGCGGCAGGCGCGGCACCACCTGGTGCTCGATCGGCGCCAGGTGCGTGGCCTTCAGCTGCCGCCACACGCTCGCGGCGACGTCGCCGCTCACCACGCCGTTGTACTGCATGGGGATGCTGGCGCAACCGATCATGGTGTCCAGCTTGTTGCGCGTCATGAATTCGCCGAGCGCGCCCCACAGCGTGAGGATCACGCCGCCCTGGCGGTAGTCCGGGTGCACGCAGCTGCGCCCCAGTTCCACCATCTGTTCGCGCAGCCTGCGCAGGCGCCACAGGTCGAACTCGGTGTCGCTGTAGAAGCTGCCCACGCGGCGCGCCTGCGCCGGCGTCAGCACGCGGTAGGTGCCGATCACGTCGGAGGTCACCGCATCGCGCACCAGCAGGTGTTCGCAGTAGTCGTCGAACAGGTCGACGTCGTGGCCGGGGACCCGGGTCTCCAGGCGCGCGCCCATTTCCTCGGCGAAGATCTGGTAGCGCAGCCGCTGTGCGGCGCGTACTTCATCGTGGTGGCGCGCCCAGGCGACCGTGATGGGCGCTTCGGCGGCGGGCCGCTTGGCCTCGCGGGGAGGCAGGGCTTGCGGCGCGACGGAAATGGAAGCCAGGGTCTGCGCGGCGTTCGTGCGCTCGATCATGCTCGTCTCCAGCGACATGCACGCATGTTCGAGCCCGACCATGACGCCCGTGTGGCGCTTGCGTGGCAGTTGCATGACGGCCGCGGCGTCGTATGACAGGGTCACGGGCGCACGAAATGTTCCGGCCACCAGCGCGCGACCTGCTCCACGATCCACACCGGGTCGTCCAGCGGCAGGTCATGGCCGGCCGTGGGATGTTCGCGCAGCGGCAGCTTCCAGGCCCGCGCGAGCGCGCGCGAGCATTCCGGCGACACCAGCCGGTCGCCGCGCGATGCCAGCACGAGCGCAGGGACCGGCAGCTGCGCGGGCGCGCGGAAGCGCGCGGCCGCGACCAGCTGGCGCACCGCGTTCGCGGCCGAAACAGGCTGGCTCCGCGCATAGGCCACCCATCGGCGGAGGACGGCGTCGTCCGGTGGCCGGGCGCTGGTCAGCGCATGCACGGCACGCTCCCGCGCCGTCACCGGCCCGGGCAGCAGCGAGCGCAGCAGCACCGGGTAACAGCGCGGCTGCATGCGGCGCCAGAACGGCGAGAAGCGGCCCACGCTGGTGTTGAGGAGGATGCAGGCGTCGATCTCTTCGCGTGCCTGCACGGCCCACTCGATCGCCACCATGCCGCCCAGGGACAGGGCCACCAGCACATAAGGAGGCCGGTGCCCTTGCGCCAGCAGTTGCGTGCGCAGCGCGTCCACCAGGCGTTCGACGGACCAGGGACTCGCCTCGCGCCAGAGGCGGCCGTTGCCCGGCAGGTCCAGCGCCACGACCCGGTCGCCGACGGGCAGGCGCTGCTCCAGCAGCGCCGGAAAGCCGTCCCAGTGGCGCGATTCGCGCGCCAGCCCCCGCAGCAGCACCCAGGTCTTCATGGGGCGCCTGCGGCGTACCAGCGCGCCAGGGCCCGCCTGCGGTGCAGCTCGCGCTCCGCGGGCACGGGCAGCCAGCGCGCATGCGACGCCGCCGCGCGCAACACGAAGTCCAGCAGGGGGAGGTGGCGCCGCAGCACGCGTTGCTCGCGATGCGCGAGGATGGGGTTGAACATGCCCAGGCGCGAGAACAGCTGGCGCGGATTCTTCTTGATCCACAACCACGACCCCATCTCCAGGGTGAGCGGCAGGAACACGCCGGGCCGCTGCTCGCTGCGCAGCACCAGGTGGTCCCACAGGTCGCCGTGCGCGAGGTATTGCGCGCTCTGCGGCTCGAACACGTAGGGATGCTGCGCGTGGCTCGCCGCGAAGATCGCATGCAGCGCGTGCAGCTCCGGCAGCCGGGCGATCGGCGCGCGGCGATGCGCGAACGGGAACCAGATCCGGTCGCGCATGCCGAAGCCCGAGTGGCAGTCCAGCGCCAGCGCCAAGGGCCGCGCCAGCAGTTCGCGTTCGACCCAGTCGCACAGCGCGGCGCTCTCCGGCTGCATGGGCGCGCCCGATGCACCGCGGTACCAGGGCAGGCCCGCGCTCAGGCGCTGCCCCGACACGAGGAACGGCGCCGGATCGAGGGCGTCCACAGGCGCGTTGCGCATCAGGTCCACGCCCGCGGGATTGGCCCGCGTGCCGCGGGCCATGCCGCCGGGATTGACGATGGGCATGAACAGCAGCCGCACCTGGTCCAGTTGCTGGTGCAACGTCGCGTCCCAGGAGAGCCTGGCGACGAGGTGCTCGAGGAAGGCGATCACGACCCGGGCGCCGATGCGCTCCAGGCCGTGCACGCCGCCGAAGAATGCCGCGGCGGGCACGGCCGGATCGGGATTGCCCAGCGTGATCGCCAGCACCGGCAGCGACTGGCCCAGGTGCGCCACGGTGCAGGCGACTTCGCAGCCCAGGTGCGCGCCGCCGCGCTCGACCACGGCTTCGAGCGCCTGCAGTTCCGGCAATGCCGCCGCGGCGGCGGGAAGCGTCCGGGGCTGCGTCACGGAACTGCCATCAGCCGGCGCTACCGTGGACGCCATGATCGCAAGCAATCCCCTTCGCCGGGCGCTTCGCCATGTCCGGGTCGTCGGCGCGCTCGCCGCCGGCCTCGGCGAACTGGCCAAGCTGCAGGGCTGGCGCCTGCGCGCACGCTTCCTGCCCAAGGCGCGCTGAGCGCCCGCATGGTTCCTGCATTCCGTCGGGTTCTCCCAAGGTCCATTCCGGCCCGGCGGAGGGCCCGGGCGACGGCGGCAGCTTAGGCCGCCATCGTGACGGCGCCATGACGCCGCCGGGGGCGGCGATCCCGGCCGGCCCGGCGGCCGGCTTCTTGCCCTTGCGCGACGTGCATGTCCGCAGGGCTGACGCGACAATGGAGTTCGCGCGGCGCGCCGGCGCCGGCTGGAGAGGGTGCATGGACAACGAGGAATTCATCCGCCGGCTGCAGGCCGAGGCGGTCGACAGCTACGACGAGGAGCTGGAGCTCGAACTGGAGGACCGTCCCTTCGACGCCGAGGGCACCGTCGTGCCGCTCACGGCGGCCGAGAAGCAGGCGCGCCACCGCTATTTCCGCGAGCTGCTGCGGCTGCAGGGCGAGCTGGTCAAGCTGCAGGACTGGGTGGTCGCCTCCGGGCACAAGGTGGTGATCCTGTTCGAGGGCCGCGACGCCGCCGGCAAGGGCGGCGTCATCAAGCGCATCGCGCAGCGCCTCAATCCGCGCGTGGCCCGCGTGGCCGCCCTGCCCGCGCCCAACGACCGCGAACGCACGCAGTGGTACTTCCAGCGCTACGTCGCGCACCTGCCGGCGGCCGGGGAAATCGTCCTGTTCGACCGCAGCTGGTACAACCGCGCCGGGGTCGAGCGCGTGATGGGCTTCTGCACCGACGACCAGTACGAGGAGTTCTTCCGCAGCGTGCCCGAGTTCGAGAAGATGCTGGGCCGCTCGGGCATCCAGCTGCTGAAGTACTGGTTCTCGATCTCCGACGAGGAACAGCACCTGCGCTTCCTCAGCCGCATCCACGACCCGCTGAAACAGTGGAAACTCAGTCCCATGGACCTGGAATCGCGCCGCCGCTGGGAGGACTACACCAAGGCCAAGGAGGCGATGATCGAACGCACGCACATCCCGGAGGCGCCCTGGTGGATGGTGGCGGCCGATGACAAGAAGAAGGCGCGGCTGAACTGCATCGCCCACCTGCTGTCGCAGGTCCCGTACCGGGAGGTCGACCATCCCACCGTGGTGCTGCCGCCGCGCGTGCGGCACGAGGACTACGTCCGCCGTCCGGTGCCGGAAACCATGTACGTCCCGGAGGTCTACTGAAGCCGTGACCGAGTTCGAACTGAAGTTCCAGGTGCCGCCCGAGCGCGCCGCCGGCGTGGAGGCCGCGTTGCGGCGGGGCACGGTGCATCGCGAGCGCCTGCGCGCGAGCTACTTCGACACCCCGGACCACGCGCTTGCCCGCAACGGCCTGGTGCTGCGCGTGCGGCAGGAAGGCCGCGCGCGCGTGCAGACGGCCAAGGGCCCGGGCCGCGGCGGCTTCGAGCGCCTGGAGCACAACGTGCCGCTGGCGAAGGGCGAAGAGCGTCCCGACCCGGCCCGCCACTCCGTGCATCCCGTGGGCAAGGCACTGCGCGATGCGCTCGATGGCCACGAAGGCGAGCTGCAGCCGATGTTCGACACGGACGTCGTGCGGCGATCGCGCGTGCTGCGCACGGCGGGCACCGCCGTGGAGATCGCGCTGGACCAGGGGCACATCCGCGCCAACGGCAGCTCCGTGCCGGTGCTGGAACTGGAACTGGAACTGAAGGAGGGCAGCGCCGGCGCGCTCGTGGAACTGGCGCAGCGCTGGTGCGAGGAGCACGGGCTGTGGCTGGACCCGCTCACCAAGTCGGGCGCCGGCTGGCGGCTAGCCGACGGGGTCACGCAACCGCGCCCCGTCTCCGCCGGCGAAGTGCATGAGGCCGACGGGCGCAGCCACCTGCTCGCGCAGATCCTCGACGTCGGATTGCAGCAGGCCCTCGGCAACGCGCGCGAGCTGGCGGCAGGCACGGGCGGCGACGACCACATCCACCAGCTGCGCGTGGGGCTCCGTCGCGTGCGCAGCGCGGTGCGCGAACTCGCCCACTGGAGTCCCCTGCTGGCGGCTGCGGCCCCCGCGATCGAGGTGCCGCTCAAGGCGACGTTCCGGCTGCTGGGCGAGCATCGCGACCGCTCGACGCTGCTGCCCGGGCTGCGCGAGGAACTGGGCGCGCATGGCGCTCCGCTCGCGGACTGGGACGCGCCCTTGCCGGACGTCGGCGCGGCGGTGCGCGAGCCGGCCTTCCAGCAGGCGCTGCTGCAGCTCGTCGCGCTGGTGCACGAGCTCTCGGACATCGACGACGGCGGCCTGAAGTCCGCGCGCCAGGACGCCTGCGACCGGCTGCAGAAGCTGCACCGCAAGGCCCTGCGCAAGGGCCACGGCTTCGTGCAGCTGGCGCAGCCCGAACGGCACCAGGTGCGCAAGCGGCTGAAGCGCCTGCGCTACCTGAGCGAGCTGGTGCGGCCGCTCTTCGACGGCGATGCCGTGGACCGCTACGTCAAGTCGCTCAAGGACCTGCAGGACGCCCTGGGGCACTACCAGGATGCCGCCGCCGGCCGGCAGCTGTTCGAGGAGCACGCGCGGGAGGATGCGCGCGCCTGGTTCGGTGCGGGCTGGCTCGCATCGCGCGAGGAGCAGCTTGCGCATGCATGCGAGGACGCCTGCCGCCGCACCGAGCGCAAGGTGCGCCGCTTCTGGAAGTGATCAGAAGCGCATGCCGGCGGAGAAGCGCAGGTCCGCGCTGCCCGGTGCCGTGCGCGTGGGCTGCTCGTACGACAGGCGCAGGTAGGATCGCTGCCAGTCGTAGCGCACCGCGAGCCCCAGCCGCTCCTGTCCCAGCTGGCGCATGACCTGCATGGACAGCGCGTCGCCGCCGGCGAAGCGGTAGCCCGCGCCCACGCTCATCATCCCGCTTTCCAGGCTGCGGCCCAGGCCCGCGCGCGCGAACCACTTCTGGCCCGCTTCCAGCGACAGGCCGTTGCCGCTGGAGGAACCGGTCGCGGCCATGCGCACCGCACCCCAGGACGCCACCGGCAAACGCGGGGATTGCTCGGGATCGTTCGGGGACGGCGGCAGCAGCCAGGTGGGCGCCGTGAGGCCGTAGTCCGGCGCCACCAGCTGCGCGCCCGCGGGCGCCGCGAGCGCACCCAGCAGCACGCCCGCCGCGAGGGTGCGGAAGACGGTGGCGGAGGCGCGGTCGAGGCATCGCATGGACTCAATGTAGACGCCTCCCGCGCGGGGTGGACACTCACAAAATTCCTATGTGGCGCTCCCGCGACGAGCATCCGACGAACGCCGTCAGACCGGTTCCAGCAGGCGATGCGGGTGTTGCGGGAGTCTCACAACGATGTTGTCGCCGCGCTGCACGCGGCCGCCGCGCCGGACCACTGCCATCACGCCGGCCTTGCGCACGAGCGCGCCGTTCGCGTCGCGATCGAGTACTTTCGCGGTCAATCCCGGCTGGAAGCGGTCGATCTGGCTGCACGGGTTGCGCAGGCCCGTGATCTCCACTTCCGCCACGTCGCCCAGCTGCAGGATCGTGCCCGCCGGCAGCGCCAGGAGGTCGATGCCGCGCGTCGTGACGTTCTCGCCCAGGTCGCCCGGGAACACCGCGTGGCCCTGCTCCACGAGCGCGTCGAACAGCTCCGACTGCAGCAGGTGCACCTGCCGCAGGTTGGGCGCGGCGGGATCGCGCTTCACGCGCGAACGGTGCTGCACGGTGGCGCCCGCGTGCGCGTCGCCTTCGACGCCCAGGCCTTCGACGAGGGCGATGCCCTCTTCGGAATATTTGCTGAAGCTGTGGGTCGTGCTGCGGTGGACCGCGAGCACCGTCGCGGTCATCCGGCGCGCACCGCCTCGGCGAGCCGCTCGGCGCCGCGCTGCGCGACCTGCGCATCGGCGGCTTCCACCATCACGCGCAGCACGGGCTCGGTGCCGCTCGCGCGAATGAGCACGCGGCCGGAGCCATCCAGCTCCTTCTGCAGGCCGTCGCATTCGGAAGACAACCGGGCGTTGTTCTTCCAGTCCTGGCCAGGTGCGAGGCGCACGTTGATCAGCGTCTGCGGGAACAGGCGCACGCCCTGGAGCTGCTGCGCGAGCGACTGGCCGCTGCGCGCGCAGGCCTTGAGCACCTGCAGCGCGCTGATCAGGCCGTCGCCGGTGGTGTGCTTGTCCAGGCACAGGAGGTGGCCCGAGCCCTCGCCGCCCAGCATCCAGCCGCGCTTCTCCAGTTCCTCCAGCACGTAGCGGTCGCCGACCTTGGCGCGCACGAACTCCACGTCCTGTTCCCTCAGCGCGAGCTCCACCGCCATGTTGGTCATGAGCGTGCCCACGGCACCGGGCACGCGCTGGCCCTGGGCGATGCGATCCATCACCATCACGTACAGCAGCTCGTCGCCGTTGAAGAGGCGGCCGCCCGCATCGACCATCTGCAGGCGGTCGGCGTCGCCGTCGAGCGCGATGCCGAAGTCGGCGCGGTTCGCGCGCACCGCGGCCACCAGCGCCTCGGGATGCGTGGCGCCGACCTTGTCGTTGATGTTCAGGCCGTCGGGCGAGCAGCCCAGGCAGAACACCTCGGCGCCCAGCTCGTGGAACACCTTCGGCGCGATGTGGTACGCCGCACCGTGCGCCGCGTCCACCGCGATCTTCATGCCCTTCAGCGTGAGGTCGTGCGCGAAGGTGCTCTTGGCGAATTCGATGTAGCGGCCGGCGGCGTCGTCGAGGCGCCGCGCCTTGCCGAGGGTCGCCGAGTCCGCCCATTGCGGCGGCTCCTTCAGCGCCTCCTCGACGGCGCGCTCCCACTCGTCGGGCAGCTTGGTGCCCTGCGCGCTGAAGAACTTGATGCCGTTGTCCGGGTACGGGTTGTGGCTGGCGCTGATCACCACGCCCAGGCTCGCGCGCTGCGCCTTGGTGAGGTAGGCCACGCCGGGCGTCGGCAGGGGCCCGAGCAGCACGACGTCGACGCCGGCGGAGTTGAAGCCGGATTCCAGCGCGCTTTCCAGCATGTAGCCGGAGATGCGCGTGTCCTTGCCGATCAGCACCGTGGGGCGCTCCTCCTCGCGCTTGAGCACCCGGCCCACCGCGTGGGCCAGGCGCAGCACGAAGTCCGGCGTGATGGGCGGCTGGCCCACCGTTCCCCGGATGCCGTCGGTGCCGAAATACTGCCTGCTCATGTCCTGCCTTCTCCCTGTTCCTGCATGGCGCTCCAGACCTTGAGCGCCGCCACCGTTTCCCGCACGTCGTGCACGCGCACGATGCTTGCGCCCTTCTCCACCGCCAGCACCGCCGTCACCACGCTGGGCAGCATGCGTTCGTGCGGGCCGGCGCCCGTCACCTTGCCCAGTGAAGACTTGCGCGACCAGCCCGCCAGCAGCGGGTAGCCGTCGTGCAGCAGGTCGCGCTGGCGCGCGAGCAACGCGAAATTCTGTTCGACCGTCTTGCCGAAGCCGATCCCCGGGTCCCAGGTGATGCGGCTCACGGACACACCGCGCCGGCGCAGCGCCTCGCTGCGTTCGCGCAGGAAGTCCCGCACCTGCGGCACGGCGTCGCCCTGCATGGGCGCGCGCTGCATGGTCCGCGGCTCGCCGTGCATGTGCATCAGGCACACGCCGCACGTTGCATGGCCGGCCACCACGTCCAGCGCGCCCGGCCGCTGCAGCGCCCAGACGTCGTTGATGATGTCCGCGCCGAGGTCCAGCGCCTCCTGCATCACCTCGGGCTTGTAGGTGTCGACCGAGATGGGCAGCCCGAACTTCACCGCCTCGCGCAGCACCGGCATCACCCGGGCGCGTTCCTCGTCCAGCGTCACCGGCGCGATGCCGGGGCGGGTGGACTCGCCGCCGATGTCCAGGAGGTCGGCGCCGTCGCGGATCAGCTGCTCGCAGTGATCCAGCGCCGTGCGCGTGCTCGCGAACTGCCCGCCGTCCGAAAAGGAGTCGGGCGTGACGTTGACGATGCCCATCACCAGCGGACGGGCAAGGTCCAGCGCGAAGCGGGCGGTCTGCCAGTGCATGGGCGGGATTGTCCCTCACGGCGGGCACGAAAAAGGGGCCCCTGGGGCCCCTTGATCGCGTTTCACCGCACTTTTACGCGGCGTTCGGCGCCGGATCCGTCCCCACCGTGGGGCCGCCCGTGCCGCCCGAATTGGACGAGCGCGGCGCGAAGTCCTTGGGCGGACGCGGTTCCTTGCCGGCCATGATGTCGTCGATCTGCTCGGCGTCGATGGTTTCCCACTCGAGCAGCGCCTTGGCCATGGCGTGCATCTTGTCGCTGTTGTCCTCGATGAGCTTGCGCGCCAGGGTGTACTGCTCGTCGATGATGCGGCGCACCTCCAGGTCGACCTTCTGCATGGTCTGCTCGGAGATGTTGGTGGTCTTGGTGACCGAGCGGCCCAGGAAGACTTCGCCCTCGTTCTCCGCGTAGACCATCGGGCCCAGCGCGTCGGACATGCCGTAGCGCATCACCATGTCGCGCGCCAGGTGGGTGGCCCGCTCGAAGTCGTTGCTCGCGCCGGTGGTCATCTGGTTCATGAACACCTCTTCCGCGATCCGGCCGCCGAACAGCATGCTGATCTGGTTCAGCATGAATTCGCGGTCGTAGCTGTAGCGGTCCTTCTCGGGGAGGCTCATGGTCACGCCCAGCGCGCGGCCACGCGGGATGATCGTCACCTTGTGCACGGGGTCGCACTTGGGCAGCAGCTTGCCGATGATCGCGTGGCCGGACTCGTGGTAGGCCGTGTTGCGGCGCTCCTCTTCCGGCATGACCACGGACTTGCGCTCCGGGCCCATGATGATCTTGTCCTTGGCCTTCTCGAAGTCCTGCATCTCGACCACGCGCGCGTTGCGGCGGGCGGCCATCAGGGCAGCCTCGTTGCAGAGGTTGGCGAGGTCGGCGCCGGACATGCCGGGCGTGCCGCGGGCGATGATCCCGGCGTTGACATCCTGGCCGATCGGGATCTTGCGCATGTGGACGTTCAGGATCTGCTCGCGCCCGCGGATGTCCGGCAGGGTCACGTAGACCTGGCGGTCGAAGCGGCCCGGGCGCAGCAGGGCGGCGTCCAGGATGTCCGGGCGGTTGGTCGCGGCGATCACGATCACGCCCAGGTTGGTCTCGAAGCCGTCCATCTCGACCAGCATCTGGTTGAGGGTCTGCTCGCGTTCGTCGTTGCCGCCGCCCAGGCCGGCGCCACGCTGGCGGCCCACGGCGTCGATTTCGTCGATGAAGATGATGCAGGGGGCGTTCTTCTTCGCGTTCTCGAACATGTCGCGCACGCGGGCCGCGCCCACGCCGACGAACATCTCCACGAAGTCGGAGCCGGAGATCGAGAAGAACGGGACCTTCGCCTCGCCGGCGATGGCCTTGGCCAGCAGCGTCTTGCCGGTGCCCGGGGGGCCGACCAGCAGCAGGCCACGCGGGATGCGGCCACCGAGCTTCTGGAACTTCTGCGGGTCCTTCAGGAAGTCGACGACTTCCTTCGTTTCTTCCTTGGCCTCGTCGCAGCCGGCGACGTCGCTGAAGGTGAGCTGGTTGCTGCTCTCATCGAGCATGCGCGCCTTGGACTTGCCGAAGCTGAAGGCGCCGCCCTTGCCGCCGCCCTGCATCTGGCGCATGAAGTAGATCCAGACGCCGATCAGCAGGAGCATGGGCCCCCAGCTGACCAGGAGGGTCATGAGGAGGGAGCCCTCCTCGCGCGGCTTGACGTCGAACTTGACGTTGTTGTTGATCAGGTCGCCGACGAGGCCGCGGTCGAGGTAGGTGGCGGTGGTGCGGACCTTGCGGTCGTCGGTGGTGATCGCGACGATCTCGGTGCCGCCCTGGCCTTCCTGGATCACCGCGTTCTTGATCTGCTTGTTGCGGACCTGCTCCAGGAAGTCCGAGTAGCCGACGACGGAGGCACCCGCTGCACCGCGGGTGTCGAACTGCTTGAAAACGGTGAAGAGGACCAGTGCGATCACCAGCCAGACGGCGATCTTGCTAAACCACTGATTGTTCAAAGGGAGTCTCCGGAGGCGGCTGGGCCCAATACTGGTCCACTTGCCGCCCATTCTAGGGGTTTCAAGCTATGGAACAGTCTATTTTTACTATGCGTTCCATAGGATGCCCGGTCCCGCTGGTGCAGGACAAGGCGCCACTCATCGCGCCGGCTTCGGGCCGATGCCGACCAGGAAAGTTTCCGCGGACTTGTCGCGCGAGGCCTTCGGCTTGACCGGCTTCACGATGCGGAATTGTTCCTTGAACAACTTCACCAGCTGGCTGTAGCCGCTGCCATGGAACACCTTGCACACGAGGGCCCCGTCCGGCTTCAGGTGGGCCTGGGCGAATTCCACGGCCAATTCAACCAGATGTGCGATGCGCGCGGAGTCGGACGCCGGAATACCCGACAGATTGGGGGCCATGTCCGAGACCACCAGGTCCGCCTTGCGGCCGGCCAGGGCCTGCGCCAGCTTCTGCGCCGGCTCCGGCTCGCGGAAATCGCCCTGGATGAAGGTCACGCCCTCGATCGGGTCCATGGGCAGGATGTCCAGGGCCAGGATCTGGCCGTCCAGCACGCCCGCCGCGGCGCCCTCGGGCGCCAGCTTGCGGCGCACGTACTGGCTCCAGGCGCCGGGCGTGGAGCCGAGGTCCACCACCACGTCCCCGGGCTTGAGCAGGTGCAGCGCCTCGTCGATCTCCTTCAGCTTGTAGGCGGCGCGGGCGCGGTAGCCGTCCTTCTGGGCGAGCTTCACGTACGGGTCATTGACGTGGTCGGTCAACCACGCCTTGTTGACCTTCTTGCTTTTCGTCTTGATCTTCATGTGCAACCGATAATACGCAGATGCCTGCAATTCAACTGAGCGTGGCCGAGCGCAAGACGCATCGCGCCGAAGCCCACCACCTGGACCCCGTGGTGATGGTCGGCAACGACGGACTCACGCCGGCCGTCAAGAAAGAAACCGACGCCGCCCTCAACGCCCACGGCCTGATCAAGGTCCGCGTGCTCGGCGACGACCGCGAGGAGCGGGAGACCATCTTCCAGCAGCTGGCGGAGGAACTCAACGCCGCCCCGATCCAGCACATCGGCAAGCTCCTGGTCCTGTGGCGGCCCAAGCCGAAGAAGGCGAAGGCCGAGGACGAGGACCGCAAGCCCGGCCCGCGCGAATACAAGGTCATCAAGAACTCCAGCCGCGGCGGCCAGCGCCCGCAGGTGAAGCAGGTGCGGGTGCTGGGCAACCAGCGCCTGACGACCGGCGGCATCGTCAAGAAGTCGAAGCCGAAGCAGAAGTCGGTGAAGAAGTCCCGGGCGGACTAGCTTGCCGTCCCCGCGCAGGCGGGGACCCAGGGCGTTCAAGGTGCGCTGTGCGCACCCTCTGGATCCCCGCCTGCGCGGGGATGACGACCCGAAACCTTCCACAACACCACCAGCGCACAAACCCACTGCAGCGCGTACGCCGCGGAACCAGCGGTATGCCAGAAGGCCAGGTCCTCCCGCGCCAGGATGCGCGGCGCGATGGCGAATTCCTGCAGCAGCGCCGCCAGCAGCCCCAGCAGCACATAGGCCACGGCGCCCCCCGCCCAGCCCATCGTCGGGCTGCCATCCCGGTCGCGGGCGCACATCAGGAGCACGAGCGCGCAACCCACGCCGACCCAGGATTGCCCGCCGAACAGCTTGCCGGCCAGGCCGCCGGCGACGGCCGGCGAGGCGGCGTTGGCGAACAGCAGCGGCACGGCCAGGAAGCCGATCGCGGAGAGGCTGCCCCACCAGAGGGCCGCCGACAGCACCGCGAGCCGCCGCTTCCAGTCCATCACACGTAGTTGACGGCGACGATCTCGTAGCGCTTGGTGCCGCCGGGCGCCTGTACTTCGGCCGTGTCGCCCTCTTCCTTGCCGATCAGCGCACGGGCGATCGGGCTGGACACGTTGATCAGGCCCTGCTTCAGGTCCGCCTCGTCCTCGCCGACGATCTGGTACTTGACGGTCTCGCCGGAGGTCTCTTCCTCCAGCTCCACGGTGGCGCCGAACACGACGCGGCCGCCGGCATCCAGCGACGACGGGTCGATGACCTGGGCGGCGGCCAGCTTGCCTTCCAGTTCGCGGATGCGGCCTTCGATGAAGCCCTGGCGGTCCTTGGCGGCGTCGTACTCCGCGTTCTCCGACAGGTCGCCCTGGGCGCGCGCCTCCGCGATCGCCTGGATCACGTTCGGGCGGTCCTGGGTCTTCAGGCGGTGCAGTTCGGCTTTCAGCTTCTCCGCGCCGCGGGTGGTGATGGGGATGGTGTTGGCCATCGGTTGGTCTCCAAAAGCAAACCGCCGGGCGTTGCCGCTCGGCGGTGGGTTGGCGACGATTATGCCTTGGATGCGGGCAGCGGGGCACCCGCCAGCGGACGGCCGGCCAGGCGGGTCAGGATCGCGAGCGGGCTCGCCTGGACGTCGTACTGGTGGGCCACCGGCAGGTGAAACGTCTGTTCCAGCATGTACTGGCCGGACATGGCCGCGTGCACCGCCTGGTCCGAGAAGCACACCCAGGTGCTGCCGGACGGGAACGGCATGGTGACCTGCGGGCAGTCCCTCTGGTAGGCCTCGTCGGCCTTCATGCGGTCGTGCAGCTGCAGCATCATGTGGTCGTACTCGCTGCGCAGGCTCTTCGTGACCTTCAGCGACTGCAGCAGCTTTGCCTGCCATCCGACGTAGGGCTTCGCCTGGGGCAGGTAGCGGCGCGCCACCGCCTCGAACGGCTCGCCGACCCGCCACACCCGCGGCTCGCCCTCCGGGTTCACGTTGGTGAACACGCGCAGGATGCGCTCGCCGTAGTTGGGGCGGCTGGGGAAGGCGTCGACGTGCAGCCGCTTGTCGTCGGCGCGCACGGACTGCTTGCGGGTGGACACCTGGGTGGGCCGCAGGCTGGTCGGCGCCGCGCGCAGGTGGGCGTCGTAGGCCGGGAACAGGCCGCGGCACAGGTCGCGCGCCTGCCGCGCGAAGCGGCCGACCAGGGCCGAGACCCGGGCCTCGGCTTCCGGCCCGCCGGCGGCGCCTTTGAGGCGTCCCTGGGCGTCAAGGCTGATGTTGCGCACGCCCTCGGCGAGGAGGCTCGGCTTCAGCAACGCGCGTTCCGCGTCGGACAGGGTGAACGCCAGGCGCGGGAAGTACAGCACCTCCCCGGCCTCCAGCGCGGCGATCCATTCCGGCCGACCGGTGGCGGCCGACCAGTCGGCGACCTCCAGGCTGCGGATCGGGTTGTCCATGCGTGGGTCGCGCCTCAGGCGGCCAGCTGCGCGTGCATCTCCTGGACGGAGATGACGTCGAGGTTGTCCATCGACTTCATGCCCTCGACGGCCGCTTCCGCGCCGGCGATGGTCGTGAAGGTGGTCACCCGCGCCAGCAGCGAGGAGGTGCGGATCGCCCGGGAGTCGGCGATGGCGTTGCGGCGTTCCTCCACCGTGTTCACCACCATCACGATCTCGTTGTTCTTCAGCATGTCGACCACGTGCGGCCGGCCCTCGGTGACCTTGTTGACGGTCTCGCAGGGGATGCCGGCGGCCGTGATGGCGGCCGACGTGCCCTTGGTGGCGATCAGCGGGAAGCCCATGGCCTGCAGCTGGCGCGCGACTTCCACCGCGCGCGGCTTGTCGCTGTTCTTCACGGTGAGGAACACCTTGCCGGTGGACTTGCCGTTGCCGTCCGTGGGCTTGGGCAGCTTGGTGCCGGCGCCCAGCTGGCTCTTCACGAACGCCTCGCCGAAGGTCTTGCCCACGCCCATCACCTCGCCGGTGGACTTCATCTCGGGGCCGAGGATCGTGTCGACGCCGGGGAACTTCACGAACGGGAACACGGCCTCCTTCACGCTGAAGTACGGCGGCGTCACTTCCTTCGTGATGCCCTGCTGCTCGAGCGACATGCCCACCATGCAGCGCGCCGCGACCTTGGCCAGCTGGATGCCGGTGGCCTTGGACACGTAGGGCACGGTGCGGGATGCCCGCGGGTTCACTTCCAGCACGAAGATGACGTCCTGGCCGTCCTTCTCCTGGATCGCGAACTGCACGTTCATCAGGCCCACGACCTGCAGCGCCTTGGCCATGGCGGCGGTCTGGCGCTTCAGTTCGTCGACGGTCGCCTGCGACAGCGAGTACGGCGGCAGCGAGCAGGCGGAGTCGCCCGAGTGCACGCCGGCCTGTTCGATGTGCTCCATCACGCCGCCGATGAAGACCCGGCCCGTGGAATCCGCGATGCAGTCCACGTCGCACTCGATGGCGTCGTTGAGGAAGCGGTCCAGCAGCACGGGCGAGTCGTTGGAGACCTTCACGGCCTCGCGCATGTAGCGCTCGAGGTCGCGCTGCTCGTGCACGATCTCCATCGCGCGGCCGCCCAGCACGTAGGAGGGGCGCACCACCAGCGGGTAGCCGAGGGCCTGCGCCTTCTCCAGCGCTTCGGGTTCGGTGCGCGCGGTCGCGTTGGGCGGCTGGCGCAGGCCGAGCTCGTTGAGCAGCTTCTGGAAGCGCTCGCGGTCCTCGGCGGCGTCGATCATGTCGGGCGAGGTGCCGATGATCGGCACGCCCTCGGCCTCGAGGTCCAGGGCCAGTTTCAGCGGCGTCTGGCCGCCGTACTGCACGATCACGCCGGTGGGCTTTTCCTTGTCGACGATCTCCAGCACGTCTTCCAGCGTCAGCGGCTCGAAGTACAGGCGGTCGGAGGTGTCGTAGTCGGTGGAAACCGTCTCCGGGTTGCAGTTGACCATGATGGTCTCGTAGCCGTCCTCGCGCAGGGCGAGGGCCGCGTGCACGCAGCAGTAGTCGAATTCGATGCCCTGGCCGATGCGGTTGGGACCGCCGCCCAGCACGATGATCTTCTTCTTGCTGGTGGGCTCGGCTTCGCACTCTTCCTCGTAGGTCGAGTACATGTAGGCCGTGTTGGTCGCGAATTCCGCGGCGCAGGTGTCGACGCGCTTGTAGACCGGGCGCACGTTGAACTTCTTGCGCGCCTCGCGGACCGCCTTGTCGTTGGTCTTCAGCAGCTTGGCCAGGCGGCGGTCGCTGAAACCCTTGCGCTTGAGCGCGCGCAGCGTCGCGGCGTCCAGCGCGGCGAGCGCCCGGTCACCCTTCTCTTCGGCCAGCTTGTCCAGGTCGAGTTCGATCTTCACGATCTCCTCGATCTGCACCAGGAACCACTTGTCGATCTTGGTGAGGTCGTACACCTCGTCGACGCTGAGGCCCATGCCGAAGGCGTCGCCGACGTACCAGATGCGCTCGGGACCGGGCTCGCCCAGTTCCTTTTCCAGCACCTCGCGGTCGGTGGTCTTCTGGTTCAGGCCGTCCACGCCCACTTCCAGGCCGCGCAGGGCCTTCTGGAAGGATTCCTGGAAGGTGCGGCCCATGGCCATCACCTCGCCCACGGACTTCATCTGCGTGGTCAGGCGGTCGTTGGCGTCCTTGAACTTCTCGAAGGCGAAGCGCGGGATCTTGGTGACGACGTAGTCGATCGAGGGCTCGAACGACGCCGGCGTCGCGCCGCCGGTGATGTCGTTGCGCAGTTCGTCCAGCGTGTAGCCCACGGCCAGCTTGGCCGCGACCTTGGCGATCGGAAAGCCGGTGGCCTTGGAGGCGAGCGCCGAGGAGCGCGACACGCGCGGGTTCATCTCGATGACGATCATGCGACCGTCCTTCGGGTTGATCGAGAACTGCACGTTCGACCCGCCGGTGTCCACGCCGATCTCGCGCAGCACCGCCAGCGAGGCGTCGCGCATGATCTGGTATTCCTTGTCGGTCAGCGTCTGCGCGGGGGCGACGGTGATCGAGTCGCCGGTGTGCACCCCCATCGGGTCGAGGTTCTCGATCGAGCACACGATGATGCAGTTGTCCTTCTTGTCGCGGACCACTTCCATCTCGTACTCTTTCCACCCGAGCAGCGATTCCTCGATCAGCAGCTCGCTGGTGGGCGAGGCTTCCAGGCCGCGCTTGCAGATGGTCTCGAACTCTTCCGGGTTGTAGGCGATGCCGCCGCCGGTGCCGCCCAGCGTGAAGCTGGGACGGATCACGGTGGGAAAGCCGACCTGCTTCTGCACGCCCCAGGCCTCTTCCATCGTGTGCGCGATGCCGGAGCGCGCGGAGCCCAGGCCGATGCGCGTCATCGCATCCTTGAACTTCAGGCGGTCTTCCGCCTTGTCGATCGCTTCCGGCGTGGCGCCGATCAGCTCGCACTTGTACTTGTGCAACACGCCGTTGCGCCACAGGTCCAGCGCGCAGTTCAGCGCCGTCTGGCCACCCATGGTCGGCAGGATCGCGTCCGGCCGTTCCTTGGCGATGATCTTCTCCACCGTCTGCCAGGTGATCGGCTCGATGTAGGTGACGTCGGCGGTGGCCGGGTCCGTCATGATCGTCGCCGGGTTGGAGTTGATCAGGATGACCTTGTAGCCCTCCTCGCGCAGCGCCTTGCAGGCCTGCACGCCGGAGTAATCGAACTCGCAGGCCTGGCCGATGATGATCGGGCCCGCGCCGATGATGAGGATCGATTTGATGTCGGTACGCTTCGCCATGCTTTACTTCTTCGCTTCGTCCATCAGACCCGTGAACCGGTCGAACAGATAACCAATGTCGTGAGGGCCCGGAGACGCTTCGGGGTGGCCCTGGAAGCAGAAGGCGGGCTTGTCGGTGCGCGCCAGGCCTTGCAGCGTGCCGTCGAACAGCGACACATGGGTCGGGCGCAGGTTCGCGGGCAGCGTCTTTTCGTCCACCGCGAAGCCGTGGTTCTGGCTGGTGATGCTGACGCGGCCGGTGTCGAGGTCCTTCACCGGATGGTTGGCGCCGTGGTGGCCGAACTTCATCTTGAAGGTCTTCGCGCCGGAGGCGAGCGCCATGATCTGGTGGCCCAGGCAGATGCCGAAGGTGGGGTAGCCGGCCTCGACCAGCTCGCGCGTCGCGTCGATCGCGTAGTCGCACGGCTCCGGGTCGCCGGGGCCGTTGGAGAGGAACACGCCGTCGGGCTTCAGCTTCTTCACCTCCGCAGCGGGCGTCTTCGCCGGCACCACGGTCACCTTGCAGCCGCGTTCGGCCAGCATGCGCAGGATGTTCTTCTTCACGCCGTAATCGAAGGCGACAACGTGGTACTTCGGATTCTCGAGCTGGCCGTAGCCGGTGCCCAGTTCCCATTCGGTCTGGTCCCAGTCGTAGGACTTCGTGACCGTCACTTCCTTGGCGAGGTCCAGGCCCGCCATGGACCTCTCGCCGCGCGCCTTGGCGACGGCTTCCTCGATGAGGGCGGGCGTGACTTCCTGGCCCTGCTTCAGCCCCATGACGCAGCCGTTCTGCGCGCCCTTGGTGCGCAGGATGCGCGTCAGCTTGCGCGTGTCGATGTTCGAGATGGCGACGGTCTTCTCGCGCTGCAGGTACTGCTGCAGGGTCATGTCGGCGCGGAAGCTGGAAGCGATCAGCGGCAGGTCGCGGATGATCAGGCCGGCGGCGTGGACCTTGCTCGCCTCGACGTCTTCGGCGTTGACGCCGTAGTTGCCGATGTGCGGATAGGTGAGCGTGACGATCTGTTGGGCGTAGCTCGGATCGGTCAGGATTTCCTGGTAGCCGGTGAGGGCCGTGTTGAAGACGACCTCGCCGGTGGTGGCGCCGGGAGCGCCGATCGAGTTGCCGACAAAGACCGTGCCGTCAGCGAGCGCCAGGATGGCGGGCGGGAAGGATCCCTGAAGCGACGAAAGCACTGGGTTCTCCGTGGGTGCGGGTACGCCCTAGACGCGATCGAAAGCCGGGCTCTCGATGTTGCTTTTGTCGGGGGAGTGGCAGGGATGCGCTAGGCGTACGCGGGGTTTGCGGGAAAGCCGTTGATTATAGCCCGATGAGGGATTTCCCCCTCGACGGGGAGGCCACCTACACGCGCGCGGCCGCGCTCGCGTGCAGGCAGATGGCCGCCGCCGCGCCGACGTTGAGCGATTCCTCGCCGCCCGGCTGCACGATGCGCAGGAACGCCGACGCCTGCCCGGCCAGGGTCGCGCTGACGCCCTGTCCTTCGTGACCGAGGACCCAGGCGCAGGGCCAGGGAAGCGTTGCCTTGTGGAGGTACTCGCCCTGGTGCGAGCTGGTGGCGAGCAGCGGCACCCGCAGCGCAGCAAGTTGCTCCGGCGTCACGCCTTCCAGCAGGCGCAGCCCGAAATGCGCGCCCATGCCGGCGCGCAGCACCTTGGGACTCCACAGCGCCGCGGTGCCCTTCATCGCGATCACCTGGCCGAAGCCGAAGGCACCGGCACTGCGCAGGATCGTGCCGACGTTGCCCGCGTCCTGCAGGCCGTCGAGCACCACGCTGGGCGCCGCGGGGTCCAGCGCCGGCGCCGCCGGCAACGGCAGCACGAAGCCCATGCGGCCGGGCGATTCCAGACCGCTGATGCCGGCGAACAGGGAGTCCTCCACGGTCACCACCTTGCCACCGGCGTCGTGCCATTCATGGCCGACGGCATCCCAGTAGGACGCCTGGAAGACGGCATGGCTCGGGTGAATCCCGCGCTGCAGCGCCGCGCGGCAGAGATGGTCGCCTTCGAGCCAGATGCGGCCCTGCTTGCGGTACGCCGTGCTGTCCTGCGCCAGCCGGCGCAGGTCCTTCAGCAACGCGTTGTCCCGCGAATGAATGTGCTGGCCGGAGGAATCGGTCACTGCACCTGGACCGAAGCCGTCACGCCCTCTTCCAGCGCGAACTGCGCCGCCACCGGCCCGAAATTGCGGCGGTGGTGGACGCAGGGACCGTGCACGCGCAGCGCCTCCAGGTGCTCCGGCGTGCCGTAGCCCTTGTGCGCGGCGAAGCCGTACTGCGGGAACTGCTGGTGCAGGTCCGCCAACATGCGGTCGCGGGTGACCTTGGCGATGATGGACGCGGCCGAAATGGATTTCACCTTGGCGTCGCCGCCCACGATCGCCTCGGACAGGATGTCGATCTGCGGCAGGCGGTTGCCGTCCACCAGCACCTTCACGGGCTTCAGGCGCAGGCCTTCGACGGCGCGCTTCATCGCCAGCATGGTGGCGTGGAAGATGTTCAGCGTGTCGATCTCCTCCACGCTGGCGGAGCCGACGGCGCAGCACAGGGCCTTCTCTCGGATCTTGTCGTACAGCCGGTCGCGCGTCTGGGGCGTGAGCACCTTGGAGTCGGCCAGGCCCAGGATGCGCTTGCCGTCGTCCAGGATCACCGCGGCCGCGACCACCGGACCGGCGAGGGGCCCGCGCCCGGCTTCGTCCACGCCCGCCATCAGCCCGACCGGATCCCAGTCCAGGCGCTTCTGGCGGGATCTACCTGGCGAGGACTTTGGCGATGGCATCGGTGGCGAGGGTGGCGGTGTCGCGCCGGAGCTGGACGTGCAAGTCCCGGAACTTCTCCTGCACGGCGCGCATTTTCTCAGGCGCTTCCAGCCAGCCGGCCAGCGCCCCGGCAAGCAACTCGGGTTTTGCGTTGGACTGCAGCAACTCCGGCACGACGAAGTCGCCGCACAGGATGTTGGGCAGGCCGATCCAGGGCTGCAGGTGGCGCGGCTTCATCAGCCAGTACGTGAGCCAGTGGGTGGCGTAGGAGATCACCATGGGCCGCTTGAACAGCGCCGCCTCCAGCGTCGCCGTGCCGCTGGCCACCAGCGTCACGTCGCAGGCGGCGAGCACGGCGTGCGACTGGCCGGCGACGATCTTCAGCTGCCGCGGCGCGGGGCCCCGGGCGGCGATCTCCTGGATGCGGGCCTGCAGCGCGGGCACCGCAGGCACCACGAACGCGGTGCCGGGCCGGCGCCGTTCCAGCAGCGCCGCCGCCGCCAGGAAGCGGGGCAGCAGGGTCTCGACCTCGGACGCGCGGCTGCCCGGCAGCACGGCGACCACCTCGCCTTCGGCGGGCAGGCCCAGGGCAGCCCGGGCGCCGGCCCGGTCGGGCTCCATGGGAATGACGTTCGCCAGCGGGTGGCCGACGTAGGTCGAATCCACGCCGTGCTTCGCCAGCAGCTCCGGCTCGAAGGGGAAGATGCACAGCACGTGGTCGCAGCCGCGCTGCAGCTTCTCCACGCGCTTCATGCGCCAGGCCCAGATCGACGGGCAGACGAAGTGGACGGTCCGGATCCCGCCGGCGCGCAGCTGCGCCTCCAGCCCGAGGTTGAAGTCCGGTGCGTCGACGCCGATGAAGACGTCCGGACGCTCCCGCAACAGCCGCGCGCGCAAGGCGTCGCGGATGCCGAGGATCTCCCGCAGGTGGCGCAGGACTTCGACATAGCCGCTCACCGAGAGCTTCTGGGACGGCCACCAGGCGTCGAAGCCCTCGGCGGCCATCTGCGGTCCACCGATGCCCTGGGCTTGCAGTTGCGGCCAGCGGGCATGCATGGCCTTCAGAACGAGGCTGGCGAGCAGGTCGCCGGAAGCCTCGCCCGCGACCAGCGCGAAGCGCGGCGACCCGGGCGCGGACACTAGCGGGCGATGCCGCGCGTGGCGGCAGCGAGGAAAGCGCCCATCAGCGCGACATCCGCGGCGGCCTCGGGCGCGGATGTCGCCAGTGCCGCGATGGCCGTGCGGGCGTCCTCGAGGGTGCGCCCCTCGCGGTACAGCAGCTTGTGCATCTGCCGGATGGCGGCGATGCGCTCGGCGCTGAAATCGCGCCGGCGCAGGCCGACGACGTTGACCCCGCGCACCGCGAGGGGGTTGCCGTCGACCAGCATGAAAGGCGGCACGTCCTGCGACACGGCGCTCTGGAAGCCGAGCATGGCGTGGGCGCCGACCTTCACGAACTGGTGGATGCCTGTGAGCCCGCCGATGGTCACCCAGTCGCCCAGCTCCACGTGGCCAGCCAGCGTGGCGTTGTTGGACATGGTCACGTTGTTGCCGACGATGCAGTCGTGGGCCACGTGCACGTAGGCCATGATCCAGTTGTCGTTGCCGATCGTGGTGCGGCCCTTGTCCTGGACCGTGCCCACCTGCAGGGTCGTGAACTCGCGGATCGTGTTGCGGTCGCCGATCACCAGTTCGGTCGGCTCGCCCTGGTACTTCTTGTCCTGGTTGGCCGCCCCGATGGAGGCGAACTGCCAGATGCGGTTGTCGCGCCCGAGGGTCGTGTGGCCCTCCAGGACGACGTGGCCGGCGATCGTGGTGCCGGCGCCCACCTTCACGTTCGGGCCAACCAGCGTGTACGGGCCGACCGTGACGGTGGCGTCCAGCTCCGCCTTCGGATCGACGATCGCCGTCGGATGGATCGTGGCCATGCGCTTCGCAAGCCCTTCAGGGCACGGACCGCTGGGTGCACATGAGTTCGGCCTCGCAAGCGACCTCCTCGCCCACGCGCGCGACGGCCTTGAACTTGAAGATGCCCGCCTTCTGCCGCAGGAGCTCCACGTCGATGAGGAGCTGGTCGCCCGGTTCGACCGGCCGCTTGAAGCGGGCGCCGTCGATGCCGGCAAAGTAGATCACCGAGTTCGACGCGCGCTTGTTGGTTTCGTCGGAAAAGGCCAGCAGGCCGGCCGTCTGCGCCATCGCTTCCAGGATCAGCACCCCCGGCATCACCGGGCGATGCGGGAAGTGTCCGGTGAAGAACGGCTCGTTGATCGTGACGTTCTTCAGGGCCTTGATCGTCTTGCCCGGGTCGAGCGCGACCACCCGGTCCACCAGCAGGAAGGGATAGCGGTGGGGCAGGTTCTTGAGGATCTCGTGGATGTCCATGGGGATCGGGTTCACAGTTTCTTTTCCAGGGCCTTGAGCCGCTCGCGCAGCGCGTGCAGCTGCTTCAGCGTGGCGGCGTTCTTCTCCCAGGACGCATTGTCGTCGATGGGGAAGATGCCCGTGTACAGGCCCGGCTTGGCGATGGAACGCGCCACGAAGGATCCGGCGGAGATGCTCACCCTGTCCGCGATCGTGAGGTGCCCCAGGATCATGGCCGCGCCACCGATCATGCAGTGCGCGCCGATGGTGGCGCTGCCGGCGATGCCGGTGCAGCCGGAGACCACGGTGTGGCGGCCGATGCGGCAGTTGTGCCCGATCTGGACCAGGTTGTCGATCTTGACCCCCTCCTCCACCACGGTGTCGGCCAGCGCCCCGCGGTCGATGCAGGTGTTGGCGCCGATCTCGACGTCGTCACCGATGCGCACGGCGCCCAGCTGCTCGATCTTGACGAAGCCCTGCGGCGAGGGCGCGAAGCCGAAACCGTCGGCGCCGATCACCACGCCGGGATGCAGGACGCAACGCGCGCCGATCGTGCAGTCCTCCGCCACGTGCACGCGGGCCTTGAGCACGGTGCCCGCGCCGATGCGCGCGCCGCGTTCCACCACGCAGTGCGGCCCGATGCGCACGCCCTCGCCCAGCACCGCCTCGGGATCGATCACGGCACTCGGGTGGATCGCCGGGCCTTCGGGGCGGGCGTGCGCGCGCTTCCACAACTGGGTGGCGCGGGCGAAATAGAGGTACGGGTCGTCGGCGACGATGCAGGCGCCGCGCGCGAGCGCGGCATCCCGCAGGGCGGGCGCCACGATCACGCAGCCGGCCTGGGAGGCCTGCAGCTGCGGCTGGTAGCGGGGGTTGCTCAGGAACGAGAGGTGGTGGGGACCCGCCGATTCCAGCGGCGCGAGGCCCTCGATCGCGAGGCCCGGGTCGCCCTGCAGCTCGCCGCCCAGGGCCGCGACGATGTCTCCGAGTCGCAGCGCCACGGGGGCCTGCCTACTTGCTGGCCGACGCGTTGAGCGCCTTGATCACCTTGTCGGTGATGTCGTACTTCGGGTTGATGTAGACGGCCTCCTGCAGGATCAGGTCGAACTTCTCCTGTTCGGCGACCTGGCGCACCACCCGGTTGGCGCGGTCCAGCACCTGCTGCAGTTCCTCGTTCTTGCGGGAGTTCAGGTCTTCCTGGAACTCGCGGCGCTTGCGCTGGAACTCGCGGTCCTGGTCGATCAGCTGCTTCTGGCGCTGCGCGCGCTGCGTTTCCGACAGGGTGGGCGCCTCGCGCTCGAAGCGCTCGGAGGCGGCCTTGAGCGCCGCGCCCATGTCGTTGAGGTCCTTCTCGCGCCTGGAGAATTCCTGTTCCAGCTTCGACTGGGCGGCCTTGGCGGTGTTCGCCTCGCGGAAGATCCGGTCGGTGTTGACGAATCCGACGCGGAAATCGTCCGCCCGGGCGGCCTGGGCGCCGAACGCCAGGGCGCCCAGCAGGACCGCAAGCCATGGACGGGTCAGATACTTCATCAGAACGAGGTCCCGATCTGGAATTGGAATTTCTGGATTCTATCCCCCGGCTGCTTGCGCACCGGCTGCGCGAAGGCGATGCGCAGCGGGCCGACCGGCGACAGCCAGGACAGGCCCACGCCGGCGGAAGCGCGCATCTCGGACCAGGTGATCCTCTCGTTCTCGCCGAACACGTTGCCGACGTCGAAGAAGCCGAAGGCACGCAGCGTGCGGTCGTTGCCGGCGCCCGGGAAGGGCGTGAGCGCCTCGAAGTTGAGGGTGACCTTCTTGGGGCCGCCGATGGAGGCTCCGGTCACGTCGCGCGGGCCCAGGGTGCCCTGCTCGAAGCCCCGCACCGAGCCCAGGCCGCCCGAATAGAAGTTCTTGAACACCGGGTAGGGCTGGCCCTGCAGGCCCTCGCCCCAGCCCAGCTCGCCGTTGAACGCGAACGTGTAGAGCTTGCTCAGCGTGAAGTACTGCTGGTACTGGTAGTTGGTGCGCAGGTAGCGCACCTCGCCCGCGACGCCCCATTCGCCGCCGAAGCGCTGGAAGCGGCCGCTGGTGGGCACCAGGGTGCTGTCGCGGTCGTCGCGCGACCACCCGAGCGTCAGGGGCAGCGTGTTGCTGGTCTTGCCGAACTGCTCCGCGTACGCCAGGTAGGCCGCGGGAATGTTGGTGCCCGGGATGATCTCCGTGCGCTCGAAGCCGGCGCCGAAGAACACGGTGTCCAGCTCGCTGAAGGGGATGCCGAAGCGCAGGCCCGCGCCGGAGGTCACCAGCCGGTAGTCGCCGCCCTGGTTCTCGTACGGCCGGGACGAACGGTGGTACAGGTCGATCGTGCGCGAGATGCCGTCCTGCGTGAAGTACGGGTCGGTCGTGTTGAGCACGATCGTCTTGTTGTACTTGCTGGTGTTGACTTCCACCGCGAGGTAGTTGCCGGTGCCGAAGGCGTTTTCCTGCTTGATCGCGAACGACAGGCCCAGCTTTTCCGCACTGGAGAAGCCGGCGCCGAGCTGGAGGCTGCCGGTGGGGCGCTCGGTGACCACGATGTTCAGGTCGACCTGGTCGGGCGCGCCCGGCACGTCGGTGGTCTCGATGTTGACTTCCTTGAAGAAGCCCAGGCGGTCCACGCGGTCGCGCGACAGCTTGATCTTCTCGGCGTCGTACCAGCTCGACTCGAACTGCCGGAACTCGCGGCGGATCACTTCGTCGCGGGTGCGGTTGTTGCCGGAGATGTTGACCCGGCGCACGTAGGCGCGGCGCTGCGGCTCCGCCACCAGCACGAAGGACACGCGGTTGTTGGCGCGGTCGATCTCCGGGCGCGCCTCCACCTGGGCGAACGCGTAGCCGAAGTTGCCGAAGTAGTCGGTGAAGGCCTTGGTCGTCTCGGCCACCTGGTCGGCGTTGTACGGCTCGCCCACCTGGATCTTCACCAGCGTCTTGAATTCCTCTTCCTTGCCCAGGAAGTCGCCTTCCAGCCGCACGCCGGACACGACGAAGCGCTCACCCTCGGTGATGTTGACGGTGATGCTGATGTCCTGCTTGTTGGGCGAGATCGCGACCTGGGTGGAGTCGATGCGGAACTCCAGGAAGCCGCGCTGCAGGTAGTAGGACCGCAGCGCCTCCAGGTCGGCATTGAGCTTGGTGCGCGAGTAGCGGTCGGACTTGGTGTACCAGGACAGCCAGCTGCCGGTGTTGAGGTCCATCAGGCCCTTCAGCGTGGATTCGCTGAAGGCCTTGTTGCCGACGATGTGGATTTCCTTGATCCGCGTCGGGTCGCCCTCGGTCACCGTGAACGTCAGGTTGACGCGGTTGCGCTCGATCGGCGTGACGGTGGTCACGACCTCCGCGCCGTAGAGGCTGCGGTTGATGTACTGGCGCCGCAGCTCCTGCTCGGCGCGGTCCGCCAGCGCCTGGTCGAAGGGCCGGCCCTCGGTCAGGCCGATGTCGCGCAGCGCCTTCTTCAGCGTGTCCTTGTCGAATTCCTTGGTGCCCACGAAGTCGACGTCGGCCACCGTGGGACGTTCCTCGACGATCACGATCAGCACGTCGCCCTGCGTCTCCAGGCGGACGTCCTTGAACAGGCCCAATGCGAAGAGGGCCCGGATCGCCGCCGAGCCCTTGTCGTCCGTGTACTGGTCCCCGACACGGAAGGGGAGCGATCCGAAGATCGTGCCGGGTTCGACCCGCTGCAGGCCCTCGACGCGGATGTCGCGGACCGTGAAGGGCTCGACGGCCCAGGTGTTCGCGGCGAATGCAAGGGCCGCGACAGCCGAGACGGTACGCACGCGGAAGCGCTTGAAATGTTTCTTCATTGATTCTGGAAAGGCGCCGGGGGGACTGCGAGGACCGCGGCGTCTGCAACTGCAACGTTGTTCTATCCGAAGAGCCGGGCGACGTCGTTGAACAGGGCGATCGACATCATCACCAGCAGCACCGCCACGCCACCGCGCTGCAGGCGCTCCATCCAGGCGTCGGAGATGCTCCTGCCCGTGACGGCCTCCCAAAGATAATACATCAGGTGACCCCCATCCAAGACGGGGAGCGGCAGCAGATTGAGCACGCCGAGGCTCACGGAAATGAGGGCGAGGAACAGCAGGTACTGCGTGAGCCCCAGGCTCGCGGACTTGCCGGCGTAGTCGGCGATGGTGAGAGGTCCGGAGAGGTTCTTTACCGAAGCTTGACCGATCACCATGCGGCCCATCATGCGCAGCGTCAACGCCGAGACGTCCCAGGTCTTCACCGCGCCGTTCCACAGGCCCTCCAGCGGCCCGTAGCGCACGGTGGCCATGGCGGCCGGGGCACCCACGTAGGCGGAGATGCGGCCCACGGCCGGCGCGCCGCCGGCGTCCTTCACCACGTCGGGCGTCACCTCCAGCTGCAGGCGCTGCCCGGCGCGCTCGACTTCCCAGGTGGACGGCTTGCCCTGCACCTGGCCGCGGATCAGGTCGCGCAGGTGCTGCGCGTCGCCGGCGTCCTGCGTGCCGACGCGCAGCACGCGGTCGCCCTTGTGCAGGCCGGCGCGCTCGGCGGCGCCCCCGGCCATGATGTCCCCGAGCACCGGCGCGCTCCACGGCGAGACGATGCCCACCTTGCGCAGCATCTGCGCGTCGGCGTCGCGGGCGTCCAGCTGCGACAGCGGCAGCAGGACCTCGCCGCCGCGCGCCAGCACGAGGCGCAGGTCGCGGCCGTCCAGGGCACCGCGCGTGAGCAGCCAGCGCAGGTCCTCGAAGGACCGCATGGGCCGCGCGGTCTCGCCTTCGAAGCCCGCGGCTTCCACGCGCTCGCCGCCCTGCAGGCCGGCCTGCGCGGCGATCGAGCCCGCGACCGGGCTGCCGAGCACCGGCTGCGGCTCTTCCACGCCCATCCAGTTGACGGTGGCGTAGAGGAGGACGGCAAGCAGGAGGTTGGCGATGGGGCCGGCAGCGACGATGGCGGCGCGGGCCTTCAGCGGCCGGGTGTTGAAGGCGAGGTGGCGCTCCGCCGGGTCGACCGGGGCCTCGCGCTCGTCCAGCATCTTGACGTAGCCGCCGAGCGGCAGGATGCCGATGACGAACTCCGTGTCCTGGCCGGGGCGCGGCCGTCGCGGCTTCCAGCGGTAGATGGTCTTGCCGAAGCCGATGGAGAAGCGCAGCACCTTCACGCCGCACGCGACGGCCACGCGGTAGTGGCCGTACTCGTGGATGGCGATCAGGACGCCGAGCGCGACGATGAATGGGATGGGGTTCATGAAAGCCTCCCCCCTTATGCCGCCAGCCTCCGGATCGCGGCGTCCGCCTCGCGGCGCGCCTCGGCGTCCAGCGCCAGCAGGTCCTGCAGGGATTGCGGCTTGGACGGTGCCAGCCCGTCCAGAGTTGCCAGGTTGACCGAGTGGATCTGGTCGAAGCGGATGCGGCGGTCCAGGAAGGCGGCCACCGCCATCTCGTTGGCGGCATTGAGCACCGCCGTCGTCCCGGGGGCACTTTCCAGCGCGTCCCAGGCCAGTTGCAGTCCCGGGAAGCGCTCGCGGTGGCCGCCGGTGTCCAGGGATTCGAAACTCATGTCGGCGAGCGTGGCGAAATCGAGGGGCTGGGCGCCGGAGGCCACCCGCTCCGGCCAGGCCAGGCCGTAGGCGATCGGCACGCGCATGTCCGGCGTCCCCAGCTGCGCCACGACGGAGGTGTCGCGGTACTGCACCATCGAGTGGATCACGCTCTGCGGATGGATCACGACCTGCAGGCGCGCGGGCGGCAGCCCGAACAGGTAGCGGGCCTCGATCACCTCCAGCGCCTTGTTCATCATGGTCGCGGAATCGACCGAGATCTTGCGCCCCATCACCCAGTTGGGATGGGCGCAGGCCTGCTCCGGCGTCACCTCGCGCAGGCTCGCGGGCTCGCGCGTGCGGAAGGGACCGCCCGAGGCGGTGAGGATGATCTTCTCGACGCGCGCGTCCCAGGTGGACGGGTCCTCCGGCAGCGACTGGAAGATGGCGGAGTGCTCGCTGTCGATCGGCAGCAGCGTCGCGCCGCCCTGCTTCACGGCGGCCAGGAACAGGTCGCCGCCGACCACCAGGGCTTCCTTGTTCGCCAGCAGCAGCTTCTTGCCGGCGCGGGCCGCGGCGATGCACGAGGACAGGCCCGCAGCACCGACGATGGAAGCCATGACCGCATCGACCCGCTCGTGCGCGGCAACGGTGTCCAGGGCGGCCGCGCCCCACAGCACGCGCGTCTGCAGGCCGCTGGATTCGATGCGCGCGGCCAGCGCGCGGCCCGCCTCTTCCTGCGCCATCACGGCCAGGGCGGGGCGGAACTGCAGGCACTGCTGCAGCATGAGGTCCACCCGCGTGGACGCGCTGAGCGCGAACACCTCGAAGCGATCCGGATGGCGGGCGACCACGTCCAGCGTGTTGGCCCCGATCGATCCGGTGGAGCCGAGGACGGCAATGCGTTGTTTCATCGTTGGGCCAGCATCGCCAGCGTGGCCAGCATCATCGCGAGGGGCAGCGTCGGCAGCAAGGCATCGACGCGGTCCAGCACGCCGCCGTGGCCCGGCAGCAGCTGGCTGGAGTCCTTGATGCCGGCGCTGCGCTTCACCAGCGACTCGGTGAGGTCGCCGACGACGCTCATCGCGCCGAGGAACAGCGCCGCCAGCACCAGCACCAGCCAGTTGAGGGACGCCAGCAGGGAATACAAGCTCGGCACGTCGGCCTGCGCCGCCCGGTCGGCCAGGGTCCAGGCGACCGCCAGCACCACCACGCCGGCCAGCCCGCCCCAGACGCCTTCCCAGCTCTTCTTCGGGCTGATCACGGGCGCCAGCTTGCGCTGCGTGAACTTGCCGCCGAACGCGCGGCCGGCGAAGTAGGCGAAGACGTCCGCAACCCACACCAGCACCAGGATGGAGAGCAGGAAGTTCACGCCGATCACGCGCGCCTGCGCCATCGCCAGCCAGGCGAGCACCAGGGCGAGGATGCCGCCCACGAGCCGGACGCCGCGGGGAATCTTCGGCCAGCCGTCCACGCCGCCCACGACCAGTGCCGCCCCGGCGAGCACCCAGGCCGCACCGACCACCAGCCACACGACGACCTGCGGATGCTGCGGCGCTCCGAGCGCCCAGAGGGCCGCGCACAGCGCCGCCGTCACCACGCCAAGAGCGACGTTGGGGCCCTGCGCCAAGCCGACGAGCCGGCCCCACTCCCAGCCGCCGGCGGCAACCAGGACCAGGGTGATGGCCAGGAAGGGTTCCGGCGTGCGCCAGAACAGCGCCGGCAGCAGGATGGCCAGCAGGACGATGGCCGTGATGACGCGCTGCTTCAGCATCGCGGTGCCCGCCTCAGGCGGCCTTGCGGTTGGCGGGCTTGGCGGGCGCGGCCACCTGCGCGGACGTCTTGCCGAAGCGGCGCTCGCGCTTGCCGTAGTCGGCGACCGCGGCGTCCAGTGCCGCGGCGTCGAATTCCGGCCAGAGCTTGTCGGTGAAGTACAGCTCGCTGTAGGCCGCCTGCCAGAGCAGGAAGTTGCTGATGCGCAGCTCGCCGCCGGTGCGGATCACCAGGTCCGGGTCCGGCACGTGCGCCAGCGCCATGGCTTCGTGCAGGCTCTGTTCGGTGATGGGCTCGCCGCGGGCGGCCACGCGGGCGGCGGCCTGGGCGACATCCCAGCGGCCGCCGTAGTTGAAGCAGATGTTCAGGACCAGGCGCTTGTTGGCGGCGGTGAGCGCCTCGGCCTGCGCCAGGCCGTTGCGCACCTTTTCCGACAGCGCCGCGCGGTCGCCCACGAAGTGGATCCGCACCCCCTCGGCCTGCAGCTGCGGCACCTCGCGCGCCAGCGCCGCCGCCAGCAGCTCCATCAGGCCGGAGACCTCCTCCGCGGGACGGCTCCAGTTCTCCGAGGAGAAGGCGAACACGGTGAGCACGCCGACGCCGATGTCGCCGCAGTGGCGCACGCAGGCGCGCAGGGCGTCCACGCCCTTCTTGTGGCCCGCCACGCGGGGCAGGAAGCGCTTCGTGGCCCAGCGGCCGTTGCCATCCATCACGATGGCGATGTGGTGCGGGACGGGAGGTTTGATGCGCTTCACCATGGGAGTTGGACGTTGAGCGTTGAGCGTTGAGCGGACCTTCGACGCTGAACGCCGAACGCTCAACGCCGAACCCTCAGACCTCCATGATCTCCTTTTCCTTGGCGGCCACCAGCGCGTCGATCTCGGCGATGTGCTTGTCGGTCACCTTCTGGACGTCGCCCTCGGCGCGCTTGAGGTCGTCCTCCGTGGCGGTCTTGTCCTTCACGAGCTTCTTCACGTGCTCGTTGGCGTCGCGGCGCAGGTTGCGGATGGCGATCTTGGCGTTCTCGCCTTCGTGGCGGACCAGCTTCGTCATGTCCTTGCGGCGCTCCTCGGACATCGGGGGCATCGGCACGCGGATCAGGTCGCCCATCGAGGCGGGGTTCAGGCCCAGGTCGCTGTCGCGGATGGCCTTCTCGATCTTGGCGCCCATGCCCTTTTCCCAGGGCTGGACGGAGATCGTGCGGGCGTCCAGCAGCGACACGTTGGCCACCTGCGAGATCGGCACGGAGGAGCCGTAGTAGTCGACGTGGACCGTGTCCAGCAGGCCGGGGTTGGCGCGGCCGGTGCGGATCTTGCCCAGGGTGTTCTTGAAGGCGGCGATGGTCTGGTCCATCTTGCCTTGCGCGTTCTGCTTGATTTCGGCGATCGTTGCCATGCTCTGCTCCTCGTTCTCAGGCGTTCAGGCGTACACCAGCGTGCCCTCGTCCTCGCCCAGCACCACGCGCTTGAGCGCCCCGTGCTTGAAGATCGAGAACACCTTGATCGGCAGCTTCTGGTCGCGGCACAGCGCGAAGGCCGTGGCGTCCATGATGCCCAGGTTCTTCGCCATCGCCTCGTCGAAGCTGATGCGCGCGTAGCGCTCCGCATCCGGGACCTTCTGCGGGTCGGCGGAATAGACGCCGTCCACCTTGGTGGCCTTGAGCACCACCTCGGCGCCGATCTCCGCGCCGCGCAGGGCCGCCGCGGTGTCGGTGGTGAAGAAGGGGTTGCCCGTGCCGGCCGCGAAGATCACGACCTTGCCCTCTTCCAGGTACTGCAGCGCCTTGGGGCGCACGTAGGGCTCGACCACCTGCTCGATCGCGATCGCGGACATCACGCGGGAGATCAGGCCCTGCTTGTTCATCGTGTCGGACAGCGCCAGCGCGTTCATCACGGTGGCCAGCATGCCCATGTAGTCGGCGGTCGCGCGGTCCATGCCGACCGAGCCGCCGGCCACGCCGCGGAAGATGTTGCCGCCGCCGATCACGACCGCGACTTCCACGCCCATGCGCACCACCTCGGCGATCTCTTCGACCATGCGCACGATCGTGCCGCGGTTGATGCCGAAGGCGTCCTCGCCCATGAGGGCCTCGCCGGACAGCTTGAGCAGGATGCGCTTGTGGGCTGGCTGGGGCATGGGGGCGGGTCTCCTGGGGCGTTGGGGGGTGAGTTTAACGGGCTGGTTGCAGAAACGGCCGCCCGGGGAGCTCCCCCGGACGGCCGTTGCTGGCAGGCGGATCAGTCGGCCTTCTTGGCGGCGGCGACCTGGGCGGCCACTTCGGCGGCGAAGTCGTCGGCCTTCTTCTCGATGCCCTCGCCGACCACGTACAGGGTGAAGCCCTTGATCGTGGTGTTGGCGGCCTTCAGCATCTGTTCGACGGTCTGCTTGTCGTTCTTCACGAACGCCTGGTTCAGCAGGGAGACCTCCTTCAGGTACTTCTGCACGGAGCCTTCGATCATCTTGGCGGCGATGTCGGCCGGCTTGCCCGATTCGGCGGCCTTGGCGGTGGCGACGCTGCGCTCCTTCTCGATCAGCTCGGCGGGCACTTCGGCGGACGACAGCGACACGGGCTTCATGGCGGCCACGTGCATGGCGACGTCCTTGGCGGCCACGTCGTCACCCGTGTACTCCACGACCACGCCGATGCGGGTGCCGTGCAGGTAGCTCACGAGCTTGTTGCTGCCTTCGAAGCGCTTGAAGCGGCGGAAGCTCATGTTCTCGCCGATCTTGCCGACCAGGCCCTTGCGCACGTCTTCCAGGGCGGGGCCGAAGCCGTCCTGGCTGTAGGGCAGCGCGCCCAGGGCGGCGATGTCCGCGGGCTTGTTCTTGACGATCAGGTCGGCGGCGGCACGGGCCAGCGCCAGGAAGCTGTCGTTCTTGGTGACGAAGTCGGTTTCGCAATTGACTTCCAGCAGGGCGCCCTTCGTGCCTTCGATGGAAGCGGCGACCACGCCTTCGGCGGTGATGCGGGAACCGGCCTTGGCGGCCTTGTTGCCCAGCTTGACGCGCAGCAGTTCCTCGGCCTTGTCCATGTTGCCTTCGGCCTCGGTGAGCGCCTTCTTGCACTCCATCATGGGAGCGTCGGTCTTGGCGCGCAGTTCGGCGACCATGCTTGCGGTGATTGCAGCCATCTCTTGCTTCCTCTATCTCGGTGTCTGTTCAGTTGGATCTGCTTGTGCAAAGGGGGCCCGAAAGCCCCCCTTGTCACGGCGCGCGTCCCGGGGGGATCAGGAGGAGGCGCCTTCCTTCACTTCGACGAATTCGTCGCTGCCCTCGGCCACGGCGCGCTGCACGTCGGCGACGGCGTTCTGCTTGCCGTCCAGGATGGCATCGGCCATGCCGCGGACGTACAGCGTCACGGCCTTGGCGGAGTCATCGTTGCCGGGGATCACGTAGTCGATGCCCTCGGGCGAGTGGTTGGAGTCGACCACCGCGATGATCGGGATGCCCAGCTTCTGCGCTTCGGCGACGGCGATCTTGTGGTAGCCCACGTCGACGATGAACAGTGCGTCCGGCAGGGTGTTCATGTCCTGGATGCCGCCGATGTCCTTCTCCAGCTTGTCCAGCTCGCGCTGGAACATCAGCTGTTCCTTCTTGGACATGGACTCGAGGCCGCCTTCCTGCTGGGCCTTCATGTCCTTCAGGCGCTTGATGGACGTCTTGACCGTCTTGAAGTTGGTCAGCATGCCGCCCAGCCAGCGCTGGTTGACGAAGGGCATGCCGGCGCGCTGTGCCTCGGACGCCATGAGTTCGCGCGCCTGGCGCTTGGTGCCCACCATCAGGATGGTGCCGCGGTTGGCGGCCAGCTGCTTGGCGAACTTGGTGGCCTCTTCGAAGAGCGGCAGCGTCTTCTCGAGGTTGATGATGTGGATCTTGTTGCGATGCCCGAAGATGTACGGGGCCATCTTGGGGTTCCAGAAGCGCGTCTGGTGTCCGAAATGGACACCGGCTTCCAGCATTTCACGCATGGATACGGTCATGGGAGCTCCGAAGGTTGGGTCTAGAATCCCGGCCTGAATCGCAACTGGATGTTGCGACACCTCGAGGGGCGGGATCCGCGATTTGTCTTGCTGACGACGCGCACTGCACCTTGCGTGTGGCACCCAGCAAAACCGTGAGATTGTAGCACAGGCTCTCCCCATCGCCCCCGCCTCATCCATGCCCGGCCCCGACCTCCACAGCACCCGCGAGCGCCTGCGCGAGGGGCGCAGCAGCACGAGCGAGGCCCTGGCGGCCGCGCGGGCTGCCGCGTCCGCGCATCCCCACGTGTTCCTGAAGACCCGCTTCGACGCCGCGGAAGCGGAAGCGAAGGCCAGCGCGCCCGGCTCGCCCCTCGCGGGCCTGCCCGTGTCGGTCAAGGACCTCTTCGACTGCGCCGGCGAAGTCACCACCGCCGGCTCCGTGGCGCTGGAGGACGCGCCCGCGGCGACGGCCGATGCCGCGGCCGTGGCACGCCTGCGCGCCGCCGGCGGCGTGGTCGTCGGCCGCACCAACATGACCGAGTTCGCGTTCTCTGGCGTGGGCGTCAACCCGCACCACGGCACGCCCGCCAATGCCTGCGACGCCCGCACGCCGCGCATCCCCGGTGGTTCCACTTCCGGCGGCGCGGTGTCGGTGGCCACGGGCAGCTCCTTCATCGGCCTGGGCTCGGACACCGGCGGCTCCATCCGCATCCCGGCGGCGCTCAATGGCATCGTGGGCTTCAAGAACACCGCGCGCCTGACGCCCCTGCAGGGCGCGTACCCGCTCTCCAGCACGCTCGACACGGTCTGCGCGATGACGCGCAGCGTGCGCGACGCCGTCCTGGCGCACGAGATCCTGGCGGCGCGCCAGGTCGCGCGCGACGACAAGCCGCTGTCCGCGTACCGCCTGGCCGTCGCGACGACGCAGATGCAGGACGGCCTCGACGCCACCGTCGCCCGTGCCTTCGAGCGCGCCATCCGCATCCTGCGCGCGGCCGGCGCGCGCATCGAGGAAATCCCGCTGGCCGCGATCCGCGACCTGGGCACCATCCAGTCCACCGGCGGCTTCTCCGCGGCCGAGAGCTACGCCTGGCACCGCCAGCTGCTCGCGCAGCGCGGCGACCGCTACGACCCGCGCGTGCGCGTGCGCATCGAGCGCGGCGCGCAGATGAAGGCCTGGGAATACATCGACCTGCACCAGGCGCGCAACGCCTGGGTCGCCGACGTCGGGCAGTCGCTGGCCGGCTACGACGCCGTGCTGTCGCCGACGGTGCCCATGGTCGCCCCCGCGATCGCCGACGTCGCGCCGGGCGCCGGGCGCGACGAGACTTTTTTCCGCATCAACGGCCTCCTGCTGCGCAACACCAGCGTCGTCAACATGCTGGACGGCTGCGCGCTGTCCCTTCCCTGCCACGCGCCGGACGAATTTCCGGTGGGCCTCATGCTCTGGCGCGGCGCTTTCGGCGACGATACGATCCTGAACCTCTCGCTGCAGGTCGAACACCTGCTGTCTTCCGCCTTTCCCGACGAATGAAAATCGCCATCGTGGGCGCCGGCATCATCGGCGTGACCACAGCGTACGAGCTGACCGCCGACGGCCATGACGTGACCGTGTTCGAGCGCCACGGCGCCGCGGCGCTGGAAACGAGCTTCGCCAACGCGGGCGTCGTCGCGCCCGGCTACGTGACGCCGTGGGCCGCGCCCGGCATGACCTCCAAGGTCGCCCGCTACCTTTTCAGCCGCCACGCGCCGGTGCGCGTGTGCTGGCCGCTCGCGGCCCACGAGCTGCGCTGGATGATGCGCTGGCGCCGCGCCTGCGACCCCGACACCTACGTCGCCAACCGCGCCCGCCTGCACCGCCTGGCCTTCTACAGCCGCGGCCGGCTGGACCACCTCACCGAGGACCTGCAGCTGGAATACGACCATTCCACCGGCTACCTGGTGCTGCTGCGCTCCGAGAAGGACCGCAAGCTGGTGCAGCCCGGGCTGCAGGTGCTGCGCGACGCGGGCGTGAAGTTCCAGGAGGTGGACGCGGAGCGGGCCCGCCAGTTCGAGCCCGCGCTCAACCCCGACACCGAGTTCCTGGGCGCCGTGCACCTGCCGGACGACGAGGTCGGCAACTGCCGCCAGTTCGCGTTGCTGCTGAAGAACCAGACGCAGGCGCTGGGCGCGCGCTTCGAGTTCAACTGCGCGGTGGCGCCGCTGGACCCGGCGCAGCCCACGCAGCTGCGCATCACGCGCGGCAACGACGCCGTGCCCGCGACGCAGCGCTTCGATGCCGTGGTCATCTGCGGCGGCATGGCCTCGGCCCACCTCCTGCGCCCCGTGGGCCTGAAGGTGCCGCTGGCCGCCGTGCACGGGTATTCCGTCAGCGCGCCGATCCGCGAGCCGCTCAATGCGCCGCGCAGCGGCGTGATGGACGACCGCTACAAGGTCGCGATCTCGCGCCTGGGCAACCGCGTGCGCGTGGCCGGCAGCGCGGAGATCGGCGGCCAGCCGAACCTCAAGCGTCCCGCGGCCATCCAGACCCTCTACAAGGTCCTGCACGACTGGTTCCCCGGCGCCGCGCAGCTCGCCAACACCGGCGCCGCGGTGCAGGAGTGGAAGGGCGCGCGCCCCATGCTCCCCGACGGCCCGCCGGTGCTGGGCGCCACGGGCGTGCCCGGCGTCTGGATCAACGTCGGCCACGGCTCCAGCGGCTGGGCGCTCGCCTGCGGCAGCGCGCGCGTGGTCGCGGACCTGATGTCGGCACGGGTGCCGGAGGTGGACATCGAGGGCCTCGGCGTGGAGCGGCTCGCCTCCTGACGTCATCCCCGCGCAGGCGGGGACCCAGGGCTTTGAAGACCGCCGCGCAGCGGCGATTTCCAATGGGACGCCCTGGATTCCCGCCTCCGCGGGAAGGACCAGGACGGCGCAGGCACAATGAAGGCCATGCAGCGCGTCCTGCCCGATCGCCCCTGGCCCTTGCACGAGGTCGCGGCGATCCGCCGCCTCGAGCAGCGCGCCGCTGCCGCCCTGCCCCCGCATGCGCTGATGCAGCGCGCGGGCCTCGCGGTGGCCCGGCTCGCGCTGGCCCTGGCGCCGCACGCGCGCACCCTCTGGATCGCCTGCGGCCCCGGCAACAACGGCGGCGACGGCTTCGAGGCCGCCATGCACCTGAAGCAGTGGGGCAAGGAGCCCGTGGTCACCTGGCTGGGCGAGGAAACGCGCGCGCCCGAGGACGCCCGCGCGTCGCTGCATCGGGCCCGGGCTGCCGGCGTGGTGTTCGCCGCGCAGCCGCCGGAGGCGTACGACTTCGCGCTCGATGCCTTGCTGGGGATCGGCGCCACGCGCAAGCCCGAAGGCCCATTGCTGCACCAGATCGACCGCCTGAACGCGGGCGCGCCGGTGCTGGCCGTCGACATCCCCACGGCGCTCAATGCCGACACCGGCCAGGCGACGCACGCCGTGCGGGCGCGGCACACCCTGAGCCTGCTCGCGCTGAAGCCGGGGCTCTTCACCGCCGCCGGGCGCGATGCGGCGGGCGCCGTGTGGTTCGACGATCTGGGGGTCGAGGACGGCGGATCCCCCACGGCCATCCTGGCCGGCCCGCCGCCCGCGGTCCCGCGGGCGCATGCGACGCACAAGGGCAGCTACGGCGACGTCGCGGTGATCGGCGGCGCCCCCGGCATGGCCGGCGCGGCGCTGCTGTGCGGCCGCGCGGCCCTGTCCCACGGCGCCGGCCGGGTCTACGTCGGCTTCCTCGATCCCGCCGCGCCGGCGCTGGATGCGCTGCAGCCCGACCTGATGGTGCGTCCATGGGACGGCCTGGAGCTCGCCTCGATGGCCGTCGCCTGCGGCTGCGGCGGCGGCGACGCCGTGCGCGCCGCCCTGCCCGCGGCGCTGCATGCACAGGCGCTGGTGCTGGATGCCGACGCCCTCAACACGGTCGCCGCGGATGCGTCGCTGCAAGCCCTCCTGGCCGCGCGCGGCCGTGGCGGCGCGCCCACCGTGCTGACGCCCCATCCGCTGGAAGCGGCGCGGCTGCTGGAGCTCTCGACGGGCGACGTGCAGGACAACCGCCTCGGAGCGGCGCGCGACCTGGCGCGGCGCTTCGGCAGCGTCGTGGTGCTCAAGGGATCGGGCACGGTGCTCGCCGCGCCGGACGGCCGCGTGCGGATCAATCCGACCGGCAACGCGCGGCTGGCGATCGCGGGCACGGGGGACGTGCTCGCGGGGATGGTGGCCGCGCGGCTGGCGAACGGGGAGGATGCGTTCGATGCGGCGGCGCACGCCGTGTACCTGCATGGGCTGGCCGCGGACCGGTGGCCCGCCGGCGAGCCGCTCACAGCGGCGGCATTGGCGTCACGCGCCGCGTGACACGGTGGGGTTCGCCTTCGGGCTCACCACCACCCTACGGCGCGGCCTTGATTCGTAGGGTGGGGTGAGCCGAAGGCGAACCCCACCGCAACAACCTACCCCCGCCCCACGAACGGCATCTTCGTGGCCATGACGGTGTGGAACAGCACGTTCGCCTCCAGCGGCAGGCTCGCCATGTACAGCACCGACTTGCCGACGATCTCCACGTCCATCAGCGGCTCCACCGCGATCTCGCCGTTCGCCTGGGGCACGCCCTTGGCCATCCGCGCCGCGAGGTCGGTCATGGCGTTGCCGATGTCGATCTGGCCCACCGCGATGTCGTAGCGGCGGCCGTCCAGCGAGGCCGCCTTGGTCAGGCCGCTCACCGCATGCTTGGTCGCGGTGTAGGCGATCGAATGCGGCCGCGGCGCATGGGCCGAGATCGAGCCGTTGTTGATGATGCGGCCGCCCATGGGGCTCTGCGACTTCATCACGCGGAAGGCGTTCTGGATGCCGTAGAACATGCCGTTGAGGTTGGTGTCGACCACCGCCTTCCAGTCCGCGACGGACATGTCCTCCAGCGGGTTGGCGGGCAGCCCCCGGCCGGCGTTGTTGAACAGCAGGTCCACGCGGCCGAAGGCCTTCACCGTGGCGTCGAACAGGGCGCGCACCGCATCAGGGTCGGTCATGTCGGTCGGCACGGGCAGCGCGCGGTCCGGATGCTGCTTCGCCACGTCCTGCAGCGGCTCGGGCCGGCGCCCGGCCAGCGCGACGCGCCAGCCCGCGCCCAGCAACGCGAGCGCCGCGGCCTTGCCGATGCCGGTGCCGCCGCCGGTGACGATCGCGACCTGGCCGGTCGCGCCCTGGGGATTTGCCATGGGGTCTCCTCTTGTCCTCGATGGGTTCAGCGGCGCGGCTTGCGCGCCGGCTTGGCCTTGGCGGCCGCCTTCTTCGCGGCGCGCACCGCCTGCTTCGGGGCCTTCGCGGGATTGTCGGCGACCTTCTTCGTCGTGCGCTTCGCCGCCGCCTTCTTGGTCTCGGTTTCGCGCGCGCCGCCGGCCACGCCCTTGTCCTTCATGGCGCGCGCCAGGAACTCCTCGTCCTCGCGCACCAGGCGGAAGTCGATCTTGCGGCCGTCCAGGTCCACGCGGCTCACCTGCACGCGCAGCCGCGTGCCGATGGCGTAGCGGATGCCGGTGCGCTCGCCGCGCAGCTCCTGCCGCGCCTCGTCGAACTTGAAGTACTCGCCCCCCAGCTCGGTGATGTGCACGAGGCCCTCGACGTACATCGCGTCCAGCGTCACGAAGATGCCGAAGCTGGTGGCAGCCGTGACCACGCCGGAGTACTCCTCGCCCAGGTGGTCGCGCATGTACTTGCACTTGAGCCAGGCCTCCACGTCGCGGCTCGCCTCGTCGGCGCGGCGCTCGTTGGCGCTGCAGTGCAGGCCCGCGGCTTCCCACGCCTGCATCTCGCGCGGCGAGGCCTTGACCTTGGCCGTCGGCTTCTGCCTCGGCGGCGCCACGCGGCTCGCGAGCCGGCGCGACAGCTTCTCGTGCGCCTCGCCCGGGGTGGGCAGGGTCGGCAGCTGGTAGCGCTCGTTCGCCAGGATCGCCTTGATCACGCGGTGCACCAGCAGGTCCGGATAGCGCCGGATCGGGCTGGTGAAGTGCGTGTAGGCCTCGTAGGCGAGGCCGAAGTGGCCGCTGTTGATCGGCGTGTAGATCGCCTGCTGCATGGAGCGCAGCAGCATCGTGCTGATCTGCTGCGCGTCGGGACGGTCCTTGGTCGCCAGCGCGATCTTCTGGAATTCGCCCGGCGTCGGGTCGTCCGAGATCGTCATGCCCACGCCCATGGTCTTGAGGTAGGTGCGCAGGATCTCCTTCTTCTCCGGCGTCGGGCCTTCGTGCACGCGGTACAGGCCGGGGGTCTGCGCCTGCTGGATGTAGTCGGCGGAGCAGACGTTGGCCGCCAGCATCGCTTCCTCGATCAGCTTGTGCGCGTCGTTGCGCACGCGGGGCACGATCTGCTCGATGCGGCCGTTCTCGTCGCACACGATCTGCGTCTCGACGGTGTCGAAGTCGACGGCGCCGCGCGCATTGCGCGCCTTCAGCAGCGCGCGGTACACGTCGTGCAGGTTCAGGAAGTGCGGCACGAGGTCCTTGCGGCGCGCCGCCTCGGGACCGCGCGTGTTGGCCAGGATCGCCGCCACCTCGTTGTAGGTCATGCGCGCGTGGCTGTACATGACCGCGGGGTAGAACTGGTAGGCGTGGATCTCGCCGGCCGCCGTGATCAGCATGTCGCACACCATGCACAGGCGCTCGACCTGCGGGTTGAGCGAGCACAGGCCGTTGGACAGCTTCTCCGGCAGCATGGGGATCACGCGCCGCGGGAAGTACACGCTGGTGGCGCGGTCGTAGGCGTCCACGTCGAGCGCGCTGCCGGTCTCGACGTAGTGGCTGACGTCCGCGATCGCGACGAGCAGGCGCCAGCCCTTGGCGCGGCCGACCTTCGCCGGCTCGCAGTACACGGCGTCGTCGAAGTCACGCGCATCCTCGCCGTCGATGGTCACGAGCGGCACGTCGGTGAGGTCGACGCGGTGCCTCTTGTCCTGGGCCCGCACCTTGTCCGGCAGCGAGCGCGCCTGCGCGATGCAGGCCTCGGAGAACTCGTGCGGCACGCTGTACTTGCGCACCGCAATCTCGATCTCCATGCCGGGATCGTCGACCTCGCCCAGCACTTCCTTCACGCGGCCCACCGGCTGGCCGTAGAGGCTCGGCGGCTCCGTCAATTCGACCACCACCACCTGGCCCGCCTTCGCGAGGCCCGTGGCGCCCTTGGGGATCAGCACGTCCTGGCCGTAGCGCTTGTCTTCCGGCGCGACGAGCCAGACGCCGCTTTCATGCAGCAGGCGGCCGATGATGGGATGCGGCGGCCGCTCGATGATCTCCACGACGCGGCCTTCGGGGCGGCCCTTGCGGTCGTGGCGCACGATGCGCGCGCGCACGCGGTCCCGGTGCAGCACCGCGCGCATCTCGTTGGGGGGAAGGTAGATGTCCGCTTCGCCGTCGTCGCGAACCACGTAGCCGTGGCCGTCGCGGTGTCCCTGGATCACGCCCTCGATCTCATCGAGCAGGCCGGTACCGTTGTTTCTCTCTGCGTTTTTGATATACAATCTTGTTTTTCCTGAAATGCCCAGGTGGCGGAATTGGTAGACGCACTAGTTTCAGGTACTAGCGGGTAACTCCGTGGAGGTTCGAGTCCTCTCCTGGGCACCAAATAGGGTTCCAACCCTCTCGAAGAGCCGGCAAAACGCCGGCCTTTGTTTTTGGGGACTCGAAGTGTCCGTGGAGGTTCGAGTCCTCTCCTGGGCACCAGATGGATCGAGAACTGCCGGCACATCGCCGGCTTCTTCTTTTCTTCTTCGGGGCACCCAATGCAGCCACGAGGCGCATGATAAGCCCGGCATCGCCACCTTTGGCGACACCGGCTCCATGACGATCGAAGAAAGCCGCCTGCGGGCGGCTTTGTCGTTTCGAAGTGAATGTGGGGTCAGACGGGCTCGGCCACAAGGTCATGGCCGTCGGTGGCCACGATCCTCGCCTGCGTGAACTCGCCCACGGCCAGCCGCTTGCTCAGCTTCTGCGGCGGCAGCAGGCGGACGGTGCCGTCGATTTCCGGCGCGTCCGCGTAGCTGCGCCCCACCCCGCCCTTGCGTCCCAGCGCGGGCGCGGAGTCCACGAGCACCTGCATCGTCGCACCGACGCGCCGCTTCAGCCGTTCGGCCGACACCTGCTCCGCCACTTCCATGAAGCGCGCGCGGCGCTCCTCGCGCACCTCCTGCGGCAGCATGCCGGGAAGCTCGTTGGCGGCCGCGCCTTCCACCGGGCTGTAGGCGAAGCAGCCGGCCCGGTCGATCTGCGCTTCGCGCACGAAGTCCAGCAGGTGCCGGAATTCCTCCTCCGTCTCGCCGGGGAAGCCGGCGATGAAGGTGCTGCGGACCACGAGTTCCGGGCACAGCTCGCGCCAGCGGGCGATGCGCTCCAGGTTCCGCTCGCCGCTGGCGGGGCGCTTCATCCGGCGCAGCACGTCCGGGTGGCTGTGCTGGAAGGGAACGTCCAGGTAGGGCAGCACGCGGCCTTGCGCCATCAGCGGCACGACCTCGTCCACGTGCGGATACGGGTACACGTAGTGCAGCCGCACCCAGGCGCCATGCGGCTCGGCCAGCTCGCCGAGCGCCTGCACCAGATCCAGCATGCGCGTGCGCACGGGACGGCCGTCGTGGAAGCCGGTCCGGTACTTCACGTCCACGCCATAGGCCGACGTGTCCTGGCTCACGACCAGCAGTTCCTTCACGCCGCCTTCGAACAGCGCCCTCGCCTCCTTCAGCACGTCGCCGATCGGGCGGCTCACCAGGTCGCCGCGCATGGAGGGGATGATGCAGAAGGTGCAGCGGTGGTTGCAGCCCTCGCTGATCTTCAGGTACGCATAGTGCTTCGGCGTGAGCTTGATGCCGGCAGGCGGCACCAGGTCGATGAAGGGATCGTGCGGCTTGGGCAGGTGCGCGTGGACGGCGTCCATCACCTCCTGCGTCGCGTGCGGCCCGGTGACCGCCAGCACGGAAGGATGGATTTCCTTGACCATGTTGTCGGTCTTGTCGCCCGCGCGCGCGCCCAGGCAGCCCGTGACGATGACCTTGCCGTTGGCGGACAGCGCCTCGCCGATGGTGTCCAGGCTTTCCTTGACCGCGTCGTCGATGAAGCCGCAGGTGTTGACGATCACCAGGTCGGCGCCCTCGAAGGTCTTGGACGTGGCGTAGCCTTCCGCGCTGAGCTGGGTGAGGATCAGCTCGGAGTCGGTCAGGGCCTTCGGGCAGCCGAGGCTGACGAAGCCCACCTTGGGCACGGCGGAGGTTTCGGGGACGACGGGGACGCTCATCCCCACATTGTCCCCTTATTCGAAAGACCTATTTCTTGATGCCGAATGCGCCGAGCATCTGCTCCTGCATCTTCTCGAACATGGCCCGGGACTGCTCGGCGTAGTTGCCCATCATCGGGTTCTGCATGGCCATGAACTGCGTCCACATCTCGGGCGTGAAGGTCTTGGACTGCTCCGCCAGCTGCTTCTGCAGGTCGGTGAAGGCCTGCACGTTCTTCTCGAGGTAGCTGCCCATGAAACCCTGCATGGCGTGGCCGTAGAAGCGGATGATGTTGGCGAGCGCCGCTTCGCTGAACATCGGCGCGCCGCCCGCTTCCTCCTCCAGGATGATCTGCAGCAGGATGCTGCGCGTGAGGTCCTCGTTGGTCTTCGCGTCGCGCACGACGAACGACTCCGCGTCCATCACCAGCTGCTTCACTTCCGCCAGCGTGATGTAGGTGGAGGTGTCGGTGTCGTAGAGCCTGCGGTTCGGGTACTTCTTGATGACGCGCTGCGCCGGTTTCGCCTGGCCGTTGGCTTTCTTGCTGGTCACGAACGGGGCTCCTGGGGCGGGACGGGCCCGCGCTATTGCAATGCAGCAGATTCTAGGGAGGGGCAGTGGGCGCGGTCCGGGGAAGAACCCTTAGCGGTCGAGCTGTGTGCGCGATGATGTAGCCGCGGCCCTCGATGGCACGCGAGTAGTTGCAGATCACGCTGCCCATGACGAGCGCGTTGGGCAGCGTCAGCTCCTCGCCGAGGCCCATGCGGATGCGCGTGGTGAACGTGCCCATGGCCATGACCGTGCCTTCGCTGCCGCCGACGCGCACGTGTTTGCCGCGACGCACGGTGCGTGAGTACGTGAGGATCAGACCGCTGGCGGCCTGGCTCGAGGCAGTACCGGTCGCGCGACGCGCGCGTCTCGGCGAGCACGCGCGAGGGCGCGGCCACCGTGGTGCGCGTAGCGGCGTCCAGGGACCCGACCGCGCAGGCTTCCGCGCCCTGCGCGAATGGGGGCGAAGGGAAGCTTCCCTCAGGCGTACTGCGCGAGGCCGTTGCCGAACGACCAGTTCTCCTTCGCGACCTCGACGAGATTGACGAACACGTCTTCCGGCCGGACGCCGGGGCTTTCGCCCAGCAGCTCCGCGATGCGCCGGTACAGCGCCTTCTTCTGTTCCAGGTTGCGCGTGTTGTTCGCGGTGATCTGGATGAACACGACGTCGTCGCTGCGCGCGATGTCGCCGTACCACGTGCCGAAGCGGAAGTTGGCGGCGTCGTGTTCCGTCAGGGCCATGAACTGGTCGTCCTCGGGGACGTTGAACGTCTCGCGCAGCGCCCGGTACAGGCCGTCGAAGATCGCCTGCCGGTACGCGTCCGGCTTGCCGGAGCGCAGGCTGATGTGGGCAAGAGGCATCGCCGATCCTTTCTTTCGTTGGGCACTCCACGCTAAGGCGGGTCTCTCATTTTGGTAAGCCATGGATCGGGATATCAGCGATAAACTTTCAAAATGACAAACCGGCCTCTCGACCTGGACGCGGTCCAGGCCTTCGTGCGGATCGCCGAACTGGGGAGCTTCACGCGCGCGGCCGAAGGCCTGCTGACGACGCAGGCCGCGGTGAGCCTGAAGCTGAAGCGGCTGGAAGAGCGGCTCGGCTGCCGGCTCCTCGCGCGCACGCCGCGCTCCGTGGAGCTGTCGGCGCAGGGCGCGGCCTTCCTGGACCGCGCGCGCGAGCTCCTGGAGGTGCATGACCGCGCCCTGTCGGCCGCTGCCGAGACGCGGCAGCGCCTCACCATCGGCATCAGCGACCACGTGGCGGGGCCGGAGCTCCCCGCGCTGATCGCGCGCATGAACGCGCAGGATCCGCAGCTGGTGATCGAGATCCGGATCGGCTCGTCCGGCGAGCTCCTGCAACGCTACGACCGGCGAGAACTCGATACAGTGATCGTCCGCCTGCATGCCGGGCGCAGCGACGGTGACGTGCTGGCCGAAGAATCCCTGGGATGGTTCGCCGCCCCCGGCTGGCAGCATCGCGAAGGCGAACCGTTGCCGGTCGCCACGCTGGCGGAGCCTTGCGGCGTGCGCGTGCTCTCGACGCGCCTGCTCGATGCGGCCGGCGTGCCCTGGACGGAGATCTTCGTCGGGGGCGGCGTGGCGGCGGTTGCCGCCGCGGTCATGGCCGGACTGGGCGTCGCAGCGCTGGCACCGCGCATGCTGCCCTTCGGCGCCGTGGACGTGGGGACGAAGCTGGGCCTGCCCGCGCTGCCGCGCGTGCCCGTCCTGCTGCACACGAGGATCCGCGACGGACGGCCGCGCGAAGCGCTGGCCGCGCTGTGCGCCGCGTTCAGGAGCGCGGTGCGCTAGCCAGGCCCTAGTTCAGGTCCTTGTCCTTCCAGGCCTTCATGCCCGAGACGGAGGCCCCCGCCTGCAGGCCCGCCTTGGTCAGCGCGTACATCCTGCCGCCCTGGATGTTGCCGGCACCGGCCTTGACGTTGGCGGCCTTGTCACCGCCCGCGCCCACGCCGGCGGCGGCGCTCGCCGAAGCATCCCAGCCCTTGTCGACGAAGTCGGCGAAAGCCTGCGGCGTGTCGAAGATGAAGAGGTAGCGCGTGTCGGACGCGCCGGCCTGCAGGCCCGCGCTGGCCTGCGCGATGCTCATGAACGTGTCGGTGCCTGCCTTCGCGTCGTGCGCGATGCCCCGGCCGCCTGCGCCGCCGAAGCCGAAGCTGAGGCCATAGGTCGTGAACACGGCGTAGCCTGGCGACCTGGCCACGGCGTCCTTGAGCTTCGGATCCGCCTTGAAGAAGTCCTGCAGCGCCTGCATGGACTTCTGCTTGATCTCGGACTGCTTGGCGGACTTGTCGGCCTCTGCATGGGCGCCGGCGCCCAGCGTGGCGAGGGCCGAACCGATGACGAGGAAGGTACGTCGCTGCATGGAATCTCTCCTGGCAATGGCGGTGCGGCGATGATGCGCGCGCGGAACGCTATTGTGGAGACGTTCCCCATTGGACCTAGGTCCCATGCGGGCGCGGAGCTTCCGGGCCCCGAGACTCAGAGGCTGCGCGCCCAGTTCTTCCCTTCGTCCGTGGAGCGCAGGACCTCCCCGTTCTGCATGAACGCGAGCAGCGCGCCGTCGGCACGGTCGTAGAACAGGCTGCGGGCGGCGCCCACCCGCCCGCCGGGGAGCTCTCCCGACTTCGTCCACGTCCTGGCGCCGTCGCGGCTGACCATCAGCGCGAACGCGCCGGGGAAGACACCGGGGCTCACCGGCGCGATGGCGTAGACCGTGCGCGCGTCGGCAAAGGTGATGGCCTGCACGAAGCGGCTGGTCTGCAGGTCGGTCCAGGTCTTGCCGCCATCCTTCGAGACGACGGTCGTGCGGGTCATGATCGCTCCCTCCACCACCAGCATGCCGTCGGGCATCGCCTGGGCGGTGAACGTCGAGAGGCCGGTCGAACTGCGCTGGATGGTTTCGGTGCTGCCGTCGACGACCTGGTATTCCCCGTTGGGCATCATGATGCCGGCGCGGTTGCCGCTGGACAGTGCGATGGCGTTCTGCCAGGGCACGTTCAGCGAGCGTTCCTGCGCGAAGGAGCCGATCTTCCGCCACTGGCCCGCCATCAGGTCGTCGCTGGCGTAGGCGGTCCACTGCGTGTCACGGCGCACCAGCGCGATCACCTTGCCATTGGGCAGCGGTTCGGCCGCGGCGATCAGGCCCTGGTCCGGCGGCGTCAGGGATTGCCAGGTCCGGCCCTCGTCCTTCGAATAGCGCAGCAGGCCTTCCTCGCCCGCCGCCAGCAGGCCACCGCGGTAGGTGCGCACGCTCAGGACCTCCTTCCAGGTCTCGAGCTGCAGGCTGCGCCAGCGGCTTTCGCCCGGCTTGCGCCAGAGGACGCGGCCCAGCTTTCCGCCGGCCAGCACGGTGCCGTCCGCGTCGGCTTTCAGGCCGTTGTGGGCGGAAGACATCTGCCGGATCTGGGGCACGAGCTCCTTGCGCTTCTCCAGCTCCGGCGACAGCTCGAGCGTGTGGACGGCATGCCCGCGCGTCTGCTGGGCGAGCGCGGGGAAGAGCGCCTCGAACGTCTCGGTCAGTTCCTTGTCCGGCGGCACGTAGCCGACGACGAAGCGGGTGCCTTCGAGCGGCTGGACCAGCAGCGTGCCCAGCAGCGAGACCTCGCCCGTCTTCACGTCGAAGTGGCTGGCCATGCTGCCCATCGGGAACGTGTAGGTCGTGTTGCCCCGGAAGCCCGTGGCGTGCATCACGCGATAGCGGCCGGGCGCCACCCTGCCGCTGAAGACCGCCGTGGTGCTCGTCACCGCGCGGGTGCGCGAGAGGACGGCGGTGTCCTGCGCCGTTTCCTTGACGCCCGGAGGCAGCTCGCGCTTCAGGGTGATGGACGACAGCGTCTCGGATGGGTCCTGGGCCGTGCTGCCGTTGGTGATGAACTTGAAGACGACGGCGCCTTCCTGTCCCGTGAGCTTGCGCTCGCCGGAAATCGGTGCAGGGGCCGAGACGCAGCCGGCCAGGACGGCGAGGACGCCGAGCCAGGCCAGGCGGAGCTTGCGGATGTTCATGAGATGTCCCCGTGCTTGTCGTATTGCTTGTTGCGCGCGGCACGGCAGCTGTGCTGCGGCGGGAAATCTTACTGGGCAGTACCGTTCCAGGACCACGGGAATCGCGCGCACGCGGGCGCCGCGTGGGAAAAGCGCAACCGGCGAGGCGTTACGGCTCGCCCGACCGTTCCGACCCGCGTCCTCGTCCCTGGACTATGGCCTGTTGCCCTGCTCGACCGCATCCTGTGGACATGTCCTTTTCAGGAGATCGAGATGAAGCACAACAAGCTGATTGCAGGCCTCGCCGTTGCCGGCGGCCTCTTTGCGATGAATGCCGCACACGCCATCGCCCCGGCGATCGCGCTCGGTATCGCCGGCCTGACCGGTGCCGCCGTGGGGAGCACGGCAACGCAGGCCGCCAACCCGCCTGCGGTCGCCGTCGTCCCGGCCAGCCCCACGGTGGTGATGGGCGGCCCGCCCGCCACGGTGCAGGAAGTGATCCCGGCGCCGCGGGAAGGCTACCGCTGGGAGCGGGGCCACTACGAGATCCAGAACGGTGTCTCCGTCCTGGTCCCGGGCCACTGGGTCGCCAATGACGTCGTGATCTACCAGAACTGACGCCGGCGGATCCGTCATGCACAGGGGGCACGCGAGTGCCCCTTGATGCTTCAGCCCTGTGCAAGGAAGGCCGACGGGCATGGAAAAAGCCCGCCCTCTTGCGGGAGCGGGCTTTTGCCGGACGATTTGGTGGGCCGTGGAGAGATCGAATCTCCGACATCCTCCACGTCAAAGAGGCGCTCTACCGCTGAGCTAACGGCCCGAAGTCTTTGTGATGCCCGCTGCGGCTGCAGTACGCATCACAGCTCGGGAGTATAGCAAAACCTGGAGCCCGCTCGCGGGCCGGTCCATCTCCCGCCCATTCAGAGGGGGCCCCAGGGCTTCTTCTTTCGCTGGTCGTGCGGCAGGCTGTCGCGGAGCGCCCTGGCCGCCTTGCGGGCCAGCCACACGTCTGACAGTTGCTCCGCCGACTCGCGGACCCACACCTGGTAGTTGGTCTTGCGGGCAGCTCCCGCTTGCATGGAGACAAACCAGCAGAAAGGGGCGGGACCAGCTGCGTCCATCGCCGTCTCATTGCAGGAAACCGAGAACGTGGCGCCGGCCCGGATCCGCCGTGCCAGCGTCGAGCCCGAACTGGCATAGACGGCGGCGTCCGTGCCGTCGCGCCTCTCTGGCCTGCTCTCCACCTTGACGGCAAGCTCGCAGGCGATCAAGAGGAGTTCGGTGGAGGAGGGAGCGTGCACCACTACCGCCGTCGCGCCGAGCGCACGCCGTTCACTTCCTTGACGATGGAAAGCACCTTGCCGAGGCGCTGCGAATCGGAAATCTCCACCGTGAACGTCATCCAGGCCGTGCCCTTCACGGTCTGCGACTGCACGCCGATCACGTTCATCTTCTCCTTGGCGAACACTTCGGAGATGTCGCGCAGCAGCCCGTGGCGGTCCAGCGCCTCGATCGCCACGTCCACCGGGTAGGCCGCGGCTTCGCCCGCCTTCGGCCGGCCCCATTCGACCGCGATCACGCGCTCGGGGGCACGGCTGGCGATCTCGCGGAAGGCGGAGCACTCCTTGCGGTGGATGCTCACGCCCTTGCCGCGCGTGACGAAGCCGCTGATCGCGTCCGGCGGCGCCGGCTTGCAGCACTTGGCCAGTTGCGTCATCAGCGAGTCCACGCCCACCACCAGCACGCCGCCCTTCGGCGATTTCGCCGGCACCGCGCGCGACTTCTTCGCCAGCAGCACCTCGTCCTCGCTCGGCGGCGGCGCGTGCGGATGCAGCAGCTGCTCGATGTTGCGCAGGGAGAATTCGTCCTTGCCGACGACGAAGAACAGGTCCTCGGCCGAGCGGAACCCGAGCTGCGACGCGAGCTCCTCCAGCTTGATGGCGGTCTTGCCTTCGCGCTGCAGCAGGCGCTCCACCAGCTCGCGGCCGCGTCCCTCCGTCTCGTGGCGCAGCTGCTCGTTGAACCAGGCGCGCACCTTGGCGCGGGCGCGGTTGCTGGCGATGAAGCCCAGGTCCGGGTTCAGCCAGTCGCGCGACGGCCCGCCCTCCTTCGCCGCGACGATCTCCACGGTCTGGCCGTTCTTCAACGGCGTGTTCAGCGGCACCATCGCGCCGTCGACGCGCGCGCCGCGGCAGCGGTGGCCGAGGCTCGTGTGCAGCGTGTAGGCGAAATCGATCGGAGTCGCACCCTGCGGCAGCTCGATGATCGCCGCCTGCGGCGTCAGCACGTAGATGCGGTCCTCGAACAGGCCTTCCGCCGAGCCGGCCAGGTCACGCTCCCAGGCAAGCAGCTGGCGCAGCACGGCGATCTTGGTGTCGTACACCGTGGAGGCGCTGACGCCGGCGTAGCCCTTGTGCCCCGCCTCCTTGTACGCCCAGTGCGCGGCCACGCCGTGTTCGGCGTGCTCGTGCATCGCCTGCGTGCGGATCTGGATCTCGATCGGCCGCCCGGCCGCGTCACGCACCACCGTGTGCAGCGACTGGTAGCCATTGGGCTTGGGCCGGGCGATGTAGTCGTCGAACTCGTCGAGGATGGGCGAGAAGCGCTCGTGCACCCAGGCGAGCGCGGCGTAGCAGTCCTTCACGTCCGGGACGATCACGCGCAGCGCCCGCACGTCCAGCACCTGCTCGAAGTCCAGCGACTTGCCGCGCATCTTCTTGACGATGCTGTAGATGTGCTTGGGCCGGCCGTACACCTGGGCCTGGATGCCCTGCCCGCGCAGGTCGGCCTCCAGCTGGCTGCGCAGCTGCTCCACGTACTGCTCGCGCTCGATGCGCTTCTCGTCCAGCCAGCGCGCGACGCTCTTGTACGTCTCCGGCTCGAGGAAGCGGAAGGCCAGGTCCTCCATCTCCCACTTCACCTGCCAGATGCCCAGCCGGTTCGCCAGCGGCGCGAACACCTGCAGCGTCTCGCGTGCCACCGACGGCGCCACGGGTTGCTTGGTCGCCGCGTACCAGCGCAGGGTCTGCAGGCGCGACGCCAGCCGCAGCATCACCACGCGCAGGTCGCGCGAGAAGGCGAGCAGCATCTTGCGCACGTTCTCGGTCTGCGCGCGCCGGTCGTCGTGCAGGGGCAGCGTGTCGTCGGCGGCGCGCGCCTGGCGCTGCACCGAGACGAGCTTGGTGGTCTCGCGGGCGAGCGCGGCATAGCTCTCGCCGAAGCCCTTGGTGACGACCTCTTCGGGCTTGTTCAGGTGCGACCAGGCGTAGACGAGGTAGCTCGCGGCCTGCATCGCTTCCGAGCCGCCCATGGACTTGAGGATGGCGGCGACGGCATCCGCGTGGACGAGCGTGTTCTCGCCGGTGTCCAGCGTTTCGCCGGCAATCAGCGGCTCCGCGAACGCACGGGCGCGCGCAAGCGCGTGGGCCTGCTGCGGCAGGGCCTGTTCGGCCGCCGCCACGAGGTCGGGCAGCACCGTGGTGGTGTCAGCCTGTTCCGCTGTCTGGCTTTTCATCGGTCGCGGAGTCCGTTGCAAGCAGGAAGGACGCGACGGCATCCACCTGCTCCTGTGCGATCAGGGTCGGCGCATGGCCCACCCCTTCGAATTCGACCAGCCGCGGCTTCGGGCCGCGGCGCATCATCTCTTCCGCCGTCGCGCGCGAAAGCAGGTCCGACTGGGCGCCCCGCAGCAGCAGCGTGCGCGCGCGGATCGCGTCGTACAGCTGCCAGAGCGCGGCCTGGCCCGCCGCGGCGGACTTCTCGTCCAGCGTGCGGAAGGGCACGGCGATCGCCGGGTCGTAGTGCAGCGTGAAGCCGCCGGCCGGCAGCGGCTTGACCATGGCCTGCGACAGCGCGAGCCACTGCTGCGGGGTGTGCGGGCCGAAACTCTGCGAGATCGCCCACATCGCGTCCGCGGCTTGCTGCACCGTCTCGAAGCGCCCCGTGTTGCCCAGATAAGTGCCGATGCGCTGCAGTGCCGCCCACTGGATCACCGGGCCCACGTCGTTGAGCACCAGCCGCCGCACCGGCGCCGGCAGCGGCAGCTTGGGCGTGCCCGCGAGCGCCATGCCGATCAGCCCGCCCATGCTCGTTCCCAGCCAGTCCAAGGTGGTGACGGGAGACTGCGAATGCAACTGCAGCAGCATCTGCACCATGTCGGCCGCATAGGTTGGCACGCCGTAGCCCATGGGGTCGGCCAGCCAGTCGCTGCGCCCGCGCCCCACGACGTCCGGGCAGGCCACGCGCAGCGGGACGGGACTGCGCTCGACGAGCGTGCGTGCCAGCACGTCGAAGTCGCGTCCCTGGCGCGAGAGGCCGTGGACGCACACGACGAGGTGCGGCGCGTCGGGGGCCCCCCACAGCCAGTACGCCATGCGGTGGCTGCCGGCGGGGTCCGGGCAGGATACGTAGTTCAGCGTAGGGACGGTCATGGATGCACGCCTGGGCCGGAGCGATTACGCTAGCGGCGCGTTTCACGTCATCCTAAATCATCCCCAGAGAGAGTTCCCCATGCTGAAAGGCAAGACCGCCCTCGTCACCGGCTCCACCAGCGGCATCGGCCTGGGCATCGCCAGGGCCCTGGCACGCCAGGGCGCCAACATCGTCCTCAATGGCTTCGGCGACGCCGAGGGCCCCAAGGCGGAGGTCGCCGCCCTCGGCGTGAAAGTCGGCTACCACGCCGCCGACATGAGCAAGGCCGCCGACATCGAGGCCATGATGCGCTACGCCGCCGAGACCTTCGGCCGCGTCGACGTCCTGGTCAACAACGCCGGCATCCAGCACGTCGCGAAGATCGAGGACTTCCCGCCCGAGCGCTGGGACGCGATCATCGCCATCAACCTCACGAGCGCCTTCCACACGACGCGCCTGGCCCTGCCCGCGATGAAGAAGGCCAATTGGGGCCGCATCATCAACCTCGCCTCGGTGCACGGGCTGGTGGCGTCGGCCGAGAAGGCCGCCTACGTCGCGGCCAAGCACGGCATCGTGGGCCTGACCAAGGTCACCGCGCTGGAGACGGCCACCACCGGCGTGACCTGCAACGCGATCTGCCCCGGCTGGGTGCTGACGCCGCTGGTGCAGAAGCAGGTGGATGCGAAGGCCGCGGCGCTGGGCCTGTCCAACGAGGAAGCCAAGAAGCAGCTGCTGGCGGAGAAGGAGCCGTCGCTGCAGTTCACCACGCCGGAGGAATTGGGCGAGCTGGCTGTGTTCTTCTGCTCCGATGCCGCGAAGAACGTGCGGGGGGTGGCGTGGAACATGGATGGGGGCTGGGCGGCGCAGTAACCCCCGTCGTCCCCGCGGAGGCGGGGACCCAGGGCTCCCAGGAAGCGGCCCGCGGGCCGCTTTTCCTTGAACGCCCTGGATTCCCGCCTCCGCGGGAATGACGGCGTTCATTCCCCCAGCTTCAGCTCGTACGGGTGCGTGAGCTCGAAGCGTGCATCTGCGACGTCGTAGTCCCACCGCTCGACGCACACCTTGCGCTCGGCACCCTCCCCCGGCGGCTGCCACCGGATCACGTTGATCGAATTCGGCGAGCCGTGCCGCACGCGCCGCGACAGCGCCGTGCCGGCCTGGATGCAGTACATGGGCCGCGGCGTGCTGGCGTGCGCGCGGGCGCAGGTGTCGCTCACGAACGGCAGGTGGATGTGGCCGCCGAGCACGAGGTCCGCGCCCGCCCGCGACCAGGCCTGGATCGCCGCTTCGCCGCCGTGCAGGCGGTCCTTGTCGTCCTCGTCGCGCAGCACGCACGCGGGCTGGTGCGTGACCACCACGCGCAGCTGCTCGCGCCGCGCGCCGTGCAGCCGTTTCGTCACCCGGTTGATCTGCCGCGCGGACACCTCGCCATCGACGTGGCGCGTGGGCCGCGTCGTGTTGACGCCGATCACCAGCACGTCGGTGAACTCCAGCTCCGGCTCCAGCACGTCGCCGAAGCAGGCCTTGTAGCCGCCGTAGGGCGCGAAGAGCCGCGCGGCGACGTTGTACAGCGGGATGTCGTGGTTGCCGGGCAGCGTCAGCCAGCGGGCGATGCCCAGCGAATCGCAGAACGCGCGCGCCGCGGCGAACTGGGCGCTGCGGGCCCGCTGCGTGATGTCGCCGCTCAGGACCGCCGCGTCCGGCCGGTGCTCGCGCACGAACGCCTGCAGCGCCGCGACCACCGGCGGTTCCTCGGTCCCGAAGTGCGTGTCGGAGATGTGCAGGAGGACGGTCATCGCGCGGGCAGCTTAGCCGCTGCCTGCGCGATGCCGTGTCGGACGGCGTCCAGTGCGGCTAGCGCAGCTGCACCGAGCCGGACACCGTCACCGTGACGGTGCTGCGACCCGGCTCCACGGGCACGGGCGCGGACGGCGAGGACATCGGCGCGGCCTCCGCCGCCATGCGCATGCGGGGCATGAAGCCCGGCTCGTTGGCGTTCACCGACACCTCGCGCAGGGTGTAGCCGGTGAAGCCGAAGGCCTTGGCCAGCTCGGCGGACTTGGCCTTGAAGCGCTCGATCGCCTGCGACTGCGCCTCGCCCTCGACCTTCGCGCGCTGTTCGCGGCTGAGGCCGAAGCTCACGGCGCCCAGCGTCATCGTCTGGATGCGCGCGGCGGTCTGCGTGATGCGGGCGAAGTCGCGCCCTTCCAGCACCAGTTCCGTCGTGCCGGCCCAGCCCGTGATGCGGCCCTCGCGGTTGTTGCGCGGGAAGATGGAGAAATTGCCGGTGCGCACGTCCATCTGTTCGGGCTGGGCGCCCTTGCGCGCCTCCGTGAGCGCCGCGTCGAGCGCCGCCTTCAGCTGGTTCTGCACCGCCGTCGGGTCGCTGCCTTCCTTCGTGGTGGTCAGGCGCATCTGCAGCAGGTCCTGCTGGACCTCCACGTTGCCGGTGGTCTGCAACTGCAGCACGTTCTGCGGCGGCGGCATGACCTGTGCCGAAGCCGCAAAGGCGGCGGCCAGGGCGCAGCCGGCCAGGATCGTTCTCGTTGTTCGCATGGTTCCTTTCTTCTTTCTTCTTCAGCGCCGCGGTTGCGGCGGGGGACGGGGGATGGGCGCGGGTCGCGCGTATTCGTTCAGCTGCCGCCGCAGTTCGGCCCGCTCGAGCGCGGTGAGCTGCCGGGGCGCGATGGCGTTGCCCGGATGGTATTGCTCCACGGCCTGGCGCAAGTCCGGCGGCGGGGGCGCCGGCGGCCAGGCGGGGGACGGGGAGGCAGCCTGGACGGCCATCCAGGCCAGCGCCGGAACTGCAGCGAGGTACTTCATGCATGGATTGAACGCCAGCGCGACCGGGACGTTCACGTACCTCTTGTCAAGGCGGCGTGGGCGGGGCAACATCTGTAACACGCTGAAAAACCCCCGGGGGAAACCCGAAAACGGGGAAAACCGCCTTCAGAATCGACGCTGTTACAAATTGGCTACTGGAGACCCATGACCCAAGCTGCAGCACGGACCGACAAGATCCTCGTGGTGGACGACGATGCGCGCATCCGCGACCTGCTTCGCCGCTATCTCACCCAGGAAGGCTTCGAGGTGATCCTGGCCGAAGACGGCAAGGCACTGAACCGGCTGATGCTTCGCGAGACCGCCGACCTGATCGTCCTGGACCTGATGATGCCGGGCGAGGACGGCCTGTCGATCTGCCGCCGCCTGCGGGCGGCGAACGACCGCACCCCGATCATCATGCTGACCGCCAAGGGCGAGGACGTCGACCGCATCGTCGGCCTGGAGGTCGGCGCCGACGACTACCTGGGCAAGCCCTTCAACCCGCGCGAGCTGCTGGCCCGCGTGCACGCGGTGCTGCGCCGCCGCCCCGCGCAGGAGGCGCCCGGCGCCCCCTCCTCGGAGAACGAGGTCGTGAGCTTCGGCCCCTTCGCCTTCGACCTGGGCGCCCGCACGCTGCGCAAGAACGGCGAGGAACTGCCCCTCACGACCGGCGAATTCGCCATGCTGAAGGCCCTGGTGCGGCACCCGCGCCAGCCGCTGTCGCGCGAAAAGCTGGCGCAGCTGGCCCGCGGCCGCGAGTTCGAGCCGTTCGACCGCAGCCTGGACGTGCAGGTGTCGCGCCTGCGCAAGCTGATCGAGGCCGACCCGGCCTCGCCCCGCTACATCCAGACCGTGTGGGGCGTGGGCTACGTGTTCGTGCCGGACGGCGCGGGTTGATGCAGCGCCGCAGCCGCGGCGCATGACAAATGACACGGCTGCGCCTGATGACGAATGACAAGGGGTATGCGCGCGTCAACAATAGTGACATGACGCGTCGTTTGTCATTTGTCATCTGTCTTTCGTCATGATTCGATCCGTCATGGCCAACCTCGAAGCGACCAGCCCCGCCCCGCTGGAAACCGCGCCGGCTCCGCTGGAAATGCGGCCCCGGCTGGGCCTGTCGCTGTTCTGGCGCACCTTCTTCCTGCTGTCGCTGCTGCTGATCGGCTCCATCGTCGCGTGGCTGCAGACCTTCCGCGCGCTGGAGTTCGAGCCCCGCGCCGTCCAGACGGCGCAGCAGATCGCCTCGCTGGTGAACCTGAGCCGCGCCGCCCTGGTCCACGCGGACCCGATCGCGCGCGTCTCCCTGATCAAGACGCTGGCCGACCAGGAAGGCGTCCGCATCCTGCCGCGCGAGCCCAAGGACCGCTACGCGCCGCTGGCCGGCAGCGCCATGGACCGGCGCATCGTCGACGAACTCGTGAGCCGCCTGGGCTCCGGCACGCTGATGGCCAGCGCGGTCAACAACGAGGAAGGCCTCTGGATCGGCTTCAAGATCGACCGCGACGACTACTGGATGCTGCTGGATCGCAACAAGTTCTCGCAGGTCGGGGGGCGGACCTGGCTGGTCTGGCTGATCACGGCGGCGGCCCTGTCATTGGCCGGCGCCGCGGTGATCGCGCGCCTGATCAACCGGCCGCTCAAGCAGCTGTCGTTCGCGGCCAGCCGCGTGCGTGACGGCGATTTCGACGCCAGCCGCCTGGACGAAAAGGCGGTGACCAGCGAGATCCGCGAGGTCAACATCGGCTTCAACCGCATGGCGCAGCAGCTCGCCAAGATCGAGCAGGACCGCGCGGTCATGCTGGCCGGCATCTCGCACGACCTGCGCACGCCGCTCGCCCGCCTGCGGCTGGAAACCGAGATGAGCGTCGTCGACGCGGATGCGCGCGAGCACATGGCCGCGGACATCGACCAGCTCGATGCGATCATCGACAAGTTCCTGGACTACGCGCGCCCCGACCACGCCGAGCTCAAGCCGGTGGTGCTGAACGACGTCATCGAGGCCTGCATGTACGCCATCCAGGACCACGGCGACATCAAGGTCAACGTGGACATGTCCAAGAACCTGCAGGTGCTGGCCGACGAGGTGGAACTCGCCCGCGTGGTGAGCAACCTGCTGGAAAACGCGCGCCGCTACGGCAAGACGCCCGAGACCGGCGTGGCGGTGGTGGACATCGCCGCCCGCGCCCGCAACGAATGGGTGCTGCTGAAGGTGCGCGACCACGGCATGGGCGTCTCGCCCGAGGCCCTGCCGAACCTGGTGAAGCCGTTCTTCCGCGGCGACGCGGCCCGCACGGCGGCCACGGGCGCCGGCCTGGGCCTCGCCATCGTGGACAAGACCGTTCAGCGCATGGGCGGGATCTTCGCGCTGGCGAACACGACGTCCGGCGGACTGGCCGCGCACATCAAGCTGCAGCGGCCACGGCTGATGCCGCCGGTGCCGGGCGGCGGGGACCGCGAGCCACGGGTGATGAAGGCGCCGGAGCCGCAGGAGACGCCGGCGGCGTGATGCGCCTCAGGGGCGCGTGAGCAGCACGACCGCCCTGGCTTCGATGCTCTGCCCCATCCCCACCGGGCCCAGCTTCTCCGCCGTCTTCGCCTTGACGTTCACCTGCCCCGGCTGAAGCGCCAGCGCTTCGGCGATGCGCGCGCGCATCGCCTCGATGTGCGGCGCCATCTTCGGCGCCTGCGCCACGATGGTGCTGTCCACGTTGGCGATGTCCCAGCCTTCGTTCCGCACGCGTACGGCAGCTTCCCGCAGCAGCACCACGGAATCCGCGCCGCGAAAGCGTTCGTCGGTGTCCGGGAAGTGGCGGCCGATATCGCCGAGACCCGCCGCGCCGAACAGGGCGTCGGTGATCGCATGCAGCAGCGCGTCGGCATCCGAGTGCCCGAGCAGCCCGCGGTCGAAGGGCATCTCGATGCCGCCGAGGACCAGCTTGCGTCCCGGCACCAGGGCATGCGTGTCCCAGCCCTCGCCGATGCGGAACCGCATCAGCGGCGGCCGCGGAGCACGGCCTCCGCCATCGCGAAGTCCTCGGGGTAGGTCACCTTGAAGTTCTGCGCGCCGGCTTCCACCAGCAGCGGCTTCAGGCCCATGCCCTCGATGGCGCCGGCCTCGTCGGTGATCGCGTCGCCCGCCCCTTCCAGCGCCTGGCGCAGCATGCCGACCCGGAACATCTGCGGGGTCTGCGCCTGCCACTTGTCGCCGCGGTCCAGCGTGGAGGCCACGCGCCCGTTCTCGGCGATCTTGAGCGTATCGGCCAGCGGATGCGCGAGCAGGCCGCCCACCTCGTCGCCGCTGCAGGCGTCGATCAGGCGGTCGATCAGGTCCGGCGTGATGAGGCAGCGCGCCGCGTCGTGCACCAGCACCCAGTCGTTGTCGGTGGCGCCGGTGCGGCGCAGCTCGCGCAGGCCGTTGGCCACGCTCTGTGCCCGCGTGGCGCCGCCGCACTGGACGACCAGCGCCGACGTCGTCGGGTTGCGCTCGAAGAAGCCGTCGGTGGGGGCCACCACCACCAGCGTGCGCGAGATGCGCCTGACGCCGGCGAAGGCCGAGAGCGTGTGCCACACCATCGGCTGGCCGGCGACACGTTCGTACTGCTTGGGCCCCGCCGTGCCGGCGCGGCTGCCGTTGCCGGCACAGGGAATCAGGGCGAAATACCGGGGAGGAGTTGCGTTCGCGTTCATGTCCGTCGAATCCATTCTATGCCTGCACCTGCGCGCGCCGCCATGCGGAATTTTGTCCGTGCCTGACGGGAACGCGCACCGCCACGGGGACGCGCATGGATCAGGAGGCCCCGGCGCGTCCCGGTACGTTGTTCCGGGGTAATATCCTCACACACCCCCTCGTTCGCGGCGCGGGGGTGTTTTGCATTTCCAGTTCAACGGCGATGGAATTACCCAAGCTTCAACCTGGCCGGCGCATGACGCTGCCGCGCCCCGCCGGCTCGGCCGACGCACTGCTGCTGGCCCGCCTGGCCCAGCGCGAGCTGCAGGCCGGGCGGCTCACGGCGATCGTCACGGCCGACGCCAACGATGCCCAGCGCCTGCTGGAGGAGGTCGCGTTCTTCGCGCCCCAGCTGCGCTGCGCCCTGTTCCCGGACTGGGAGACGCTGCCCTACGACACGTTCTCCCCGCACCAGGACCTGATCAGCGAGCGGCTCGCGACGCTGTGGCGCATCCTGCAGCGCGAGGCCGACGTCGTGCTGGTGCCGGCCAGCACCGCCCTGTACCGGCTGGCCCCGCCCGCCTTCCTGGCCGGCTACACCTTCCACTTCCGCGTGCAGCAGAAGCTGGACGAGGCAAAGCTGAAGGCGCAGCTCACCCTGGCCGGCTACAACCACGTGACCCAGGTGGTGAGCCCCGGCGAATACGCCGTGCGCGGCGGCCTCATCGACCTGTTCCCCATGGGCTCCGCGGTCCCGTTCCGCGTGGACCTGTTCGACAACGAAGTCGATTCGATCCGCACCTTCGACCCGGACTCGCAGCGCAGCCTCTATCCCGTGCCCGAGGTGCGCTTGCTGCCGGGCCGCGAGTTCCCCATGGACGACGAGGCACGGGCGCGCTTCCGCAGCCGCTGGCGCGAACTGCTGGAGGGCGACCCGACCCGCAGCCGCATCTACAAGGACATGGGCAACGGCGTCGCGACCGCCGGCATCGAGTACTACCTGCCCCTGTTCTTCGAGGACACCGCGACGGTGTTCGACTACCTCGGCGAGCAGTCCACCGTGGTGCTGCACGGCGACCTGGAACCTTCGTTCCAGCGCTTCTGGCAGGACACGCGCGACCGCCACCGCCTGGTGCAGGGCGACCCGGAGCGGCCGGTGCTGCCGCCCGAGTCGCTGTTCCTGTCCGCCGAGCAGTTCTACACGCGGGCCAACAGCCACGCCCAGCTGGCCGTGCGCGGCCAGGACGTGGAGGACAGCGCCTGGGTGCAGAAGCTGCCGGACCTGTCCGTCGTGCGCGGGGCCGAGGAGCCGCTGGCGCGCTTCAAGCAGCACGCGGAACGCACGCCCAACCAGGTGCTCGTGCTGGCCGAGAGCGCGGGCCGGCGCGAGAGCCTGCTGGACTTCCTGCGCGCGAGCCACCTCACCCTGCCCGCCTTCGATTCGCTGGCCGAGTTCATGGCCAGCGACGAGAAGCTGGGCATCGCCACCGCGGCGCTCGCCGCGGGCTTCTCGTGGGTCGAGGAGGCGATCGACCTCGTCACCGAGACCGAGCTGTTCGCCGCCACGCCGACGACGCGCCGGCGCAAGAAACAGGAGCAGGTCAGCGACGTCGAGGCGCTGATCAAGGACCTGTCGGAGCTGAACGTGGGCGACCCGGTCGTGCACGCGCAGCACGGCATCGGCCGCTACAAGGGGCTGGTGAACCTGGACCTGGGCCAGGGAAACACCGAGTTCCTCCACCTGGAGTACGCGGACAAGGCCACGCTGTACGTGCCGGTGTCGCAGCTGCACCAGATCAGCCGCTACACCGGCGTTGGCGCGGACGAGGCGCCGCTGCACAAGCTGGGCTCCGGCCAGTGGGAGAAGGCGAAGCGCAAGGCCGCCGAACAGGTGCGCGACAGCGCGGCGGAACTGCTGAACATCTATGCCCGCCGCGCCGCGCGGCAGGGCCACGCGTTCCGCTTCTCGCCGCAGGACTACGAGGCGTTCGCCAACGACTTCGGCTTCGACGAGACGGCGGACCAGAACGCGGCGATCCATGCCGTGATCCAGGACATGGTCTCGCCCCGCCCCATGGACCGCCTGGTGTGCGGCGACGTGGGCTTCGGCAAGACCGAGGTGGCGCTGCGCGCCTGCTTCATCGCGGTCACGGGCGGCCGGCAGGTCGCCTTCCTGGCGCCGACGACGCTGCTGGCCGAACAGCACTACCAGACGCTGGTCGACCGCTTCGGCAAGTGGCCGGTGAAGGTGGCGGAGATGAGCCGATTCCGCTCCACCAAGGAGATCAACGCCGCGGTGAAGGGCCTGGAAGACGGCACCATCGACATCGTGGTGGGCACGCACAAGCTGCTGTCGCAGTCGACGAAGTTCAAGAACCTCGGCCTGCTGATCATCGACGAGGAGCACCGCTTCGGCGTGCGCCACAAGGAGGCCATCAAGGCCCTGCGCGCGGAGGTGGACGTGCTCACGCTCACCGCCACGCCGATCCCGCGCACGCTGGGCATGGCGCTGGAGGGGCTGCGCGACCTGTCGGTGATCGCCACCGCGCCGCAGCGGCGCCTGGCCATCAAGACGTTCGTGCGCAACGAGGGCAACGGCGTGATCCGCGAGGCCGTGCTGCGCGAGCTCAAGCGCGGCGGCCAGGTCTACTTCCTGCACAACGAAGTGGAGACCATCCAGAACCGCCGCGAGGCGCTGGAGCGCCTGCTGCCGGAAGCCCGCATCGCCGTGGCGCACGGCCAGATGCCCGAGCGCGAACTGGAGCGCGTGATGCGCGACTTCGTGCAGCAGCGCTTCAACGTGCTGCTGTGCTCCACCATCATCGAGACCGGCATCGACGTGCCGAGCGCCAACACCATCGTGATCGCCCGCGCCGACAAGTTCGGCCTCGCGCAGCTGCACCAGTTGCGCGGCCGCGTCGGCCGCAGCCACCACCAGGCCTATGCCTACCTCATGGTGCCCGACGTGGAAGGGCTGACCAAGCACGCGGCGCAGCGGCTGGAGGCGATCCAGCAGATGGAGGAACTGGGCTCCGGTTTCTACCTCGCGATGCACGACCTGGAAATCCGCGGCGCCGGCGAGGTGCTCGGCGAGAGCCAGAGCGGCAACATGCTGGAGGTCGGTTTCCAGCTTTACAACGAGATGCTCTCGGAGGCGGTGAAGTCGCTCAAGGCGGGCAAGGAGCCCGACCTGCTGGCGCCGCTGTCGGTGACGACCGAGATCAACCTGCATGCGCCCGCCCTGCTGCCGGACGACTACTGTGGCGACGTGCACCTGCGCCTGTCGTTCTACAAGAAGCTGGCGACGGCGAAGAACGTGGACCAGATCGACCGCCTGCTGGAGGAGATCGTCGACCGCTTCGGCAAGCTGCCGCCGCAGGGCCAGACGCTGATCGACGTGCACCGCCTGCGCGTGCTCGCCCGCCCCTATGGCGTGGTGAAGGTCGACGCGGCGCCCACGATGATCAACATCACCTTCAAGGCGAACCCGCCGATCGAGCCGCTGGCGATCATCCAGCTGGTGCAGAAGAACAAGCACATCAAGCTGGCCGGCAACGACAAGCTGCGCATCGAGAAGTCGCTGGTGGACGTGAAGGAACGGGCGCAGATGGTGCGCGACGTGCTGCGGGCGCTGGGACAGCCGAAGGTGGCGGAGCCGGCCTGATGGCGCTTGCCGGCACGCTCGCCCTGGTGGCGCTGGCCATCGCGCTGTGGCTGCGGCCGTGGCGGCTGCTGGCCGCGCAGCACGCCCTGCTCTCGCCGCTGCTCGCCACGCTGGTGATCCTGCCCTGGCTGTGGGCACTGCCCGCCCTGCACCATGCGCCGCTGCAACTGCAGTGGTCCGGCGCGGTGCTGGTGCTGCTGATGCTCGGGTGGCCGCTGGCGATTCCGGTGCTGCTGGCGGTCGGCGTGCTCGCCTGGGCGATCTCGCCCCTGACGGCCGAAGCGGCGCTCGCGCAAGCGGTGTGGCAAGGCGTGGTGCCGGCCACGTTCGCCCTGCTGCTCGGCGCCGCCTTGCGCCGTTGGCTGCCGCCGCATCCCTTCATCTATGTGCTCGGGCGCGGCTTCCTCGGCGCGGTCGTCTGCCTGTTCGCCGCCAGCCTGCTCGCGCAGGCCATGGAGGCGCCGCTGCCCGGCGTGCCGGACGAACTCGGAAGCATCGCCCGCTGGCTCATGGCCTGGGGCGATGCCTTCGTCACGGGCATGCTCACCGCGATCTTCGTCGCGTTCAGGCCGCAGTGGCTGCTGACATGGTCGGACCGGCGCTACCTGGAGAAGCACTGACATGGCCGCCAAGGACGCTTTTGCCAACCACTGCGCCGAACTGTTCGCGGGCCTGGGCCCGGTGCGCGTGAAGCGCATGTTCGGCGGCCACGGCATCTACGTCGACGACCTGTTCATCGCGATCGTCACGGGCGAGACGCTGTACCTGAAGGCCGACGACCAGACGGCGCCGCGCTTCGAGCAGGCCGGCTGCACGGCCTTCAGCTACGAGGCGAAGGGGAGGAAGCGCGTGTCGCTGAACTACTGGTCGGCGCCGCCCGACGCGCTGGAATCGCCGGCGCTGATGCGGCCGTGGGCGGCGCTGGCGATGCAGGCGGCGCTGCGGGCAAGGTGATCGGTGGGGTTCGCTTCGCTCACCGCCACCCTACGAATGCCACCCATATCCCCGTAGGGTGGCGCGGCGCCAGCCGCGGAAGGTGAGCGCAGCGAACCCCACCACCGCCTCTGCGAAAATCACCCCCATGCCCGCCCAAGAATTCGCCCCCGGCCTCGCAATCCAGCGCATCACCCCGCCCCTGCGCCTGTCGGACTTCAAGCTCATTGCCTTCGACATGGACTCCACCCTCATCAACATCGAGTGCGTGGACGAGATCGCCGATGCGGTCGGCAAGAAGGAGGAAGTGGCGGCGATCACCGAGGCGGCCATGCGCGGCGAGATCGCCGACTACAAGGAGAGCCTGCGACGGCGCGTCGCGCTGCTGCAGGGCGTGACCGTCGCCGACATGGAGATGATCTACACGCAGCGGCTGCAGCTGAACCCCGGCGCCGAACGCCTGGTGCAGGCGTGCAAGGCGGCGGGCATGAAGGTTCTGCTGGTCTCCGGCGGCTTCACCTTCTTCACCGACCGCATCCGCGATCGCCTGGGCATCGACTTCACGCGTTCCAACGTGCTCGAGATCCGCTCGGGCCCCAACTGCGGTGAATTGACGGGCCGGATGGTGGACCAGCCCTGGGGCGACATCTGCGACGGCGCCGAGAAGCGCAAGATGTTCCTGGAGACCTGCGCCAACCTCGGCATCTCCCCGAAGCAGGCCATCGCCATGGGCGACGGCGCCAACGACCTGCCCATGATGGGCGAGGCCGGCCTCTCCGTCGCCTATCACGCCAAGCCGAAGGTGCGCGAGCAGGCGATGGTGGCGATCAATTCGGGGGGATTGGATCGGCTTCTGGAACTGATGGCGTAACCGCGCCCTGCGCCTGCAAGTCCCCGGGCAATCGCACGATGAACGTCGTGCCCTCGCCCAGCGTGCTCTCCATCGCGATCGTCCCGCCGTGCATTTCCACGGCGTTCTTGACGATCGCGAGCCCCAGGCCCGTGCCCGGGATCGTGCCGACGTTGCTTGCCCGGTGGAAGGACGCGAACAGGTGCCCGTGCTCCTCCGCCGGGATGCCGATGCCCCGGTCGCGCACGCGGAAGACCGTGTCGTCGCCGTCGCCGCACACCTCGAAGCGCACCTCGCCGCCGCCGGGCGAGTACTTGATCGCGTTGGACAGCAGGTTGACGAAGACGTGGCGCAGCAGCTTCTCGTCGTACGGGCCCGGCGCCAGGTCCGGCGCCACGTCGCAGACGATCCGGCCCACGCTGCCCGGATGCTGCAGCTCCGCCTCGTCCACCAGCTGCGGGCACAGCTCGCGCAGGTCCACGCGCGCCGGCTTGAACTCCAGCATCTGCGCGTCGGCGCGCCCGAGCAGCAGCACGCGGTCCAGCATGCGCGCCATGCGCTGCACGCCCTGCGAGATGCCGTCCAGGGTCTCGTTGCGCTCCTCCGGCGGCAGCCGGTCGCCGTAGTGCCGCAGCAGTTCCCCGGCCGACAGGATGGCGGCCAGCGGCGTGCGGAACTCGTGGCTGGTCATGGCGACGAAGCGTGAGCGCATCTCGTTCAGCGACTTCTGCTGTTCCAGCGCCTCGCGCATGCGCGCATCCGACTGCTTGCGCCGGGTGATGTCCAGGAAGGTCCAGATCACGCCCGCGTCCGGGTCGTGCGGACGCACGCAGCTGCCGCCCATCTCCACCCAGAACAGCTCGCCGCCGCGGCGCTTCAGCTGCATCTCGCAGGTGTAGGAGCTGTCGGCGAGCAGCGCCGCGCGCGCCACCACGCCGAAGTGCTCCCAGCTCTGGGTGTCCGGATGCAGGTAGTCCGAGCCCTGGCCCACCAGCACCTGGCGCGGGTAGCCCATCATGTCCGCGAACTTCTGGTTGACCCACTCGTGCCGCCGCTTCACCGACAGCACGATGCCCACCAGCGCGTTGTTCAGGATGGCCTCGCGCTCGCGCATCGTGCGCTGCAGCTGGGCCTCCAGGTTCTTGCTGCGCGAGATGTCGCGGACGATCCAGACGGTGCCGTGCCTGCGGGCGTCGTGCCCCACCGCCTTGCCCGAGAGCAGGATCCACAGGTGGGTGCCGTCGGCGCGCTGGACCTCCATCTCCCGCTCGTAGACTTCGCCCCGGGCCGCGGCGGCGATGACTTCGCCCCCGACCTCCAGGTAGTCCCGGCGCGAGAGGTAGAACGGCTCCATCGACGTCACCTCCCCGTCGCCCATGCCGAGCATGTCGCGCAGCGACTCGTTGGCCCAGCGCAGCCGTCCTTCCCCGGTGAGGAAGCAGATGCCGACGATGGAGTTCTCCAGGATCAGTTCGCGCTCCTGCAGTGCCGTGCTGAGCCGCTCCTGCGAATCGGACAACGCCTCCACCAGCGCCTGCTCCGCGGCCAATCGCTCCTGCGCCTGCGTGCGCTGGCGCTGCGCTTCCGTGATGCGGTTGCCCAGCGCGAACGACAGCAGCACCATCTCGATGCCCGAGCCGATCAGCAGGGCGTTGGACGTGAAGGCGTTGGACGGCAGCAGCCCCGCGTTGTGCAGCTGCAGCGTGATCACCCCGAGCAGCAGCACCGCCCAGGCCGCGAGATAGTGGCGCGCGCCGCCGTGGCCGCGGCGCATGGACAGCACGCCGGTCGCCACGAGCGCCACGGTGGCCAGGGGCGCGAGCACCATCAGCATCCAGGCGGACACGATGTAGGGCAGGAGTGCCGCGGCGAGCGCGGCCAGCCCCCAGAGCCAGGCCAATGCCGACAGTACGCGGTCCATGCGCGGCAGGGCCTTGCGGCTTTCCAGGAAGCGGCGGGCGAACAGCAGCCCGAACACGCCCGCCAGCGCCGTGCCCACGTGGGGCGCCACGCCGTTCCACCACAGCTGCTCCGGCCACAGGAACTGCGAACCGAGCCCGGTGAGCGCGCCCTGCGCCAGCCCCATCGAGCCGACGAACAGCACGTAGGCCAGGAACGCGGGATCGCGCACCGACAGGAACAGCAGCAGGTTGTACAGCAGCAGGCCGACCAGCAGGCCAAAGTACAGCGCCAGCGCCGCATAGGCGGCCTGGTCGAAATGCCACAAGCCCTGCAGGCGCCAGAGCCGCAGCGGCGCGGCCACGACGCCCTCGCTCGCCAGCCGCAGGTACACGGACGAAGCCTGGCCCGGCGGGAGCCACACGGGCAGCACGTGGTTGCGATGGACGACGGCCTTGGCCGTGAACGGCTCGCGGTCGCCGCCGACCTGGCGCTTCCAGCCGCCCCCGGGGTCCGGCGAGAACAGCTGGAGGTGGTCCAGCGGCGGATAGGCCAGTTCCAGCAGCCATTGCGGGTCGGCTTCCGCGGGCGCGCGCAGGTCGATGCGCAGCCAGATGGCGCCGCGCGTCATGCCGAAGTTGGCCGACGGCCCGCTGCCCTGCACGGCCTGGAAGCGCGCCTGCTGCGCGGGCTGCAGGACGTCGTCCAGCGTGAGCCGGCCTCCGCGGTCGTCCAGCACGTTCACGTAGGGCCCGAGGTCGTAACGCTCCCCGTCGCCCAATGCGAGGGTCGCGGCGCGCGCCCAGCCGCAGGCGAGCAGCAGCAACAGGACCGCAAGTCGGACGCGCCAGGCCCTCATGCCCGCTGCACGAGCGGGCGTCCCGCTTCCACGATGAAGCGCGCATCGGTGGACACCTGCGCGTCCCTGCGCGTGACGTCGTCCAGCACGCGCAACTGCACGTCCAGCCGTCCCGGGATGAACTCCGCCAATCCGTAGCCGCGGTGCAGGGCGTCCGCGTAGACGAAGTGCGGGTTGTCCGCCCACCGGTTCTGCACGTGCTCGGGATCGCTGGTGCGCGACGTGATGCTGGTGCCGCAGAACTCGACGCCCACGCTGGCGGAATCGGGCCGCGCGTAGTCTGCCTTGACGTGGCCCACCCAGTTCTCGTGCACGTCGCCCCCGAGCAGCACCGGGTTGGCCGCCTTGGCCTGGCGCAGGGCATCGACCAGCCGCCGGCGTGCCGCGGGATAGCCGTCCCAGCCGTCGTTCCACAGCAGCGTGCCCGGACCGGGCACGAAGTCGCGCGGGCCGAAGAGCGTCCCCTGCCCGATCACGCTCCACGTCGCGCCGCCCGCGCCCAGCCGGCCCGCGAGCCACTGCTCCTGCTCCGCCCCCAGCATCGTGCGCGCCGGATCGGCCAGTGCGGCGCAGTCCAGCGGGTTCACCGTGCCGGAGCCGAACCGGCCGCCGGGCGTGCAGGCCTGCGGGCTGCGGTACTGGCGGCCATCGAGCAGCAGCAGCTGCGCCAGGCGGCCGTAGCGCCGCTCGCCGTAGATGCGCAGGCCATGGCCGCTCGCCAGCCCTTCGAGCGCGCGCGTGAGCACGCTCGCGGGCACGGGCGTGTGCTCGTACCAGGCCTGGTAGGCCGCGGCGCGCCGGCGCGGGAAGTCGGGCACGGCGGGACCGGCGTTGCCTTCCTGCTCGCCGGCATAGTCGTTCTGCACCTCGTGGTCGTCCCAGGTGAAGAGCCACGGGCAGGCCTGGTGCATCGCCTGCAGGTCGGGGTCGGACCGGTAGAGGGCGTAGCGGGCGCGGTAGCCCTCCAGGTCGTTCACCCAGCCGCCGCTCACGCTGCGCACGGCACGGGCGGCGCCCGGGTATTCGTAGATGTAGTCGCCAAGGAACACGACGACGTCGGGGTCGTCGGCGCGCAGGTGGCGCCAGGCGGAGAACCAGCCGTGCTCCCAGCGCTGGCACGAGGCGTAGGCCAGGCGCAGGCGCTGCGCCATCGCATCGGGCGCAGGGAAGGTGCGCGTGCGGCCGACCGGGCTCGTGGCGTCGCCGGCATGGAAGCGATAGAAGTACCAGCGGTCGGGCGCGAGTCCCTGCAGCTCCACATGCACCGAATGCGCGAGCTGGGGCAGCGCCTGCGCCTGCCCGGACTGCAGGATGCGCGCGAAGCGTTCGTCGTCGGCGAGCTCCCAGCGGACGGTGACCGCTTCGGCGGGCAGGCGCGCACCGAGCAGGCGGGTCCACAGGACGACGGTGCTGTCCGTGGGCGAGCCGCTCGCCACGCCGGCGGCAAAGGGATCCGCGGTGAAGCGGGGCTGGCTCCAGGCGCCGCGCGGCAGGCCGCCCGCGACCGCGCCGGCGGCCGCGAGCCGCAGCAACTGGCGTCGGTCGATCCCGTCGGGCTGTCGCATGGCAGCGCGACTATAGATCAGGGATCAGGCCGCGGCCCGGCCTCCCGTCCGCGGCCAGCCGGCGATCAGCCCCAGGGTGGTGGCGCGCCACAGCAGGAAGGAGACGATGGACAGGTTCAGCAGGTTCCAGGCGATCCCGTTGACGAAGGCCGCGCGATAGGAGCCGGTGAGGTCGAACACCGCGCCGGACATCCAGCCGCCCAGCGCCATGCCGACCAGTGTCGCCATCAGCACGGTGCCCACGCGGGCGCCGGCTTCCCGCGCCGGGAAGTACTCGCGCACGATCAGCGCGTAGGCCGGCACGATGCCGCCCTGGAACAGCCCGAACAGGCCCGAAACCACGTACAGCGACACGAGGCCGTCCGACGGCAGGAACATCAGCAGCGCGACGCCCTGCAGCAGCGAGCCGAGCAGCAGCGTGCGCAACCCGCCGATGCGGTCGGAAATCCAGCCGGAGACGAGCCGGCTCACCACGCCCATCCCCAGCATCAGCGACAGCATCTCGGCGCCGCGCGCGGCGCCGAAGCCCAGGTCGCCGCAGTACGCCACGATGTGCACCTGGGGCATCGACATCGCCACGCAGCAGGCCACCCCCGCCACGCACAGCAGCGCGAGCAGCACGTTGGGCGCGAGCCCCAGCGGCCGCGACGAGGTGGTGTCGACGGCGACGCCCCCGGCAGCGGCGGGCGCGGTGAAGTCCATCGCCGGCGGCGGCCGCCGCAGCACCAGCGCCAGGGGCACCATGCTCGCGATGCAGAACATGCCCAGCCCCACGTAGGTCTGGCGCCAGCCCACCGCGTCGATGAAGTGCTGCATCACCGGCGGCCAGAAGGCGCCGGCGGTGTAGTTGCCGCTCATGCAGATCGCCAGCGCGATGCCGCGGCGGCGGTCGAACCAGCGCGAGGTATCGGCCACCAGCGGCGCGAAGGTCGCCGACGTGCCCAGCATGCCGACCAGGATGCCCTGCGCCGCGTAGAACGGCAGCAGCCCGGGCGAGACGCCGGCCGCGATGAAGCCCAGGCCCAGTCCCACCGCGCCCAGCATCACGACGCGCATGACGCCGTAGCGGTCGGCCCAGCGCCCCATCAGGATGCCGCCCACGCCGAAGCCGATCATGGTGAAGGTGTAGGCCAGCGAGACGTCGCCGCGCGTGACGGCGAAGTCCTGCTGCACGCGCGGCAGCACCACGGTCATGGAATACATGCCCGCGCCGCCGATCGTCATCAGCAGCAGCGACATGGCCAGGCGCGCCCAGGCGTAGGGCGATTCGATGAGGCTGCGGTCGTCTTTCATGCTGTGCACCATGCTAACGGCTGGGCCTTCCGGGATCGCCAGCCCGCGGAAAGCCCCAATGTCGCCGTGGGACGGGCATCATGTCATCCCGGCCTTGCCCCGGGATCCGTGAGGACAGCCCATGCAGCAACGCACCGCGCCCCGCCACTTCTCCATGGTCCGGGAATTCCACCTGGCCGACTTCTTCACCCTCGGCAACGCCGCCTGCGGCGCCGGCGCCATCCTGCTGGCGATGCTGTTCATGGCCACGGGCGAGCGGGCGCATTTCCTTGCCGCCGCGGCACTGGCCCCCGCGGCGTTCATCCTCGACGTCCTCGACGGCCGCATCGCCCGCGCGCGCCACCAGCACTCGCCGCTGGGGCGCGAGCTCGACTCGCTCTCGGACGTGATCTCGTTCGGCATGGCGCCCGCGGCGCTCGCCTTCGCCGCCGGCCTGCAGGGCGGCTGGGACGCCGCGGCGCTGATCTACTTCGTCTGCTGCGGCGTCAGCCGGCTCGCGCGCTACAACGTGACGGCCGACGACCTGGCGGCGGATGCTTCCGGCAAGGTGAAGTATTTCGAGGGCACGCCCATACCCACCAGCGTCGTGCTCACCGGCCTGCTCGCGTGGGCTGCGTGGGAAGGACGGCTCGGGGACCGGATCTGGGGCGGGGCCGTGCAGCTCGGGCCGTGGGACCTGCATCCCTTCGCGCTGCTGTTCGTCCTGTCCGGCAGCCTCATGATCAGCAAGACGCTGCGCATCCCGAAGCCGTGAGCGGCGAACCCGCGCAACTGCGCCTGTTCCTCGCCCTGTGGCCGCCGCGCGAGGTGCACGCGCAGTTGCTGGCGCATGCGCAGCAGTGGTCCTGGCCTCCACAGGCGCGGCGCACGCCACCCGAGCGGATGCACATCACGGTCCATTTCCTCGGCAACGTGCCGTCGGCGCGCCTGCCGGAGCTGCGGACCGGGCTGCGGATGGACTGGCCCGGCGAGGACCTGCTGCTGGACGCCGCCCGCGTGTGGCCCGGCGGCATCGCCGTGCTGGAGGCGAGCCGCGTGCCGCCGGGACTGGCCGCGTTGCATGCCGCGCTCGCCGATCGCCTGCGGGCGCTGGACCTTCCCGTGGAGGCCCGCCCTTGGCGGCCCCACGTCACGCTGGCGCGCAAGGCGGCCGGCGCACAGCCGCCGGCGTTCGAGCCGCTGCTTTGGCCGGCCACGCGCGGGTTCGCGCTGGTGCGCTCGGTGGGCGGAGGCGGCGGCTACGCCACCCTCGCCACCTTCGCCTCTCAATAGGCGAAGTTCACCACCAGGTCGCCGGCGCCCAGGTCGGCGCTCGTCTCCTTGGTCGCCAGTCCCGGGCCCCAGGCGCGAACCACGTACCTGGCCGCGTGGGCGCCATCCGCCGTCGGCGCAGGCAGGCCGGAGGCGGAGAACAGCTGCAGTTCCGGGGCCGCCAGGGGCAGGTGCAGCCGGTAGGCCTGGTTGTCGTCCGGCCGCGTGCCGTTCACTTCGACGAGCCGCGAACCCACCGTCTGCATCGCCGACACGTTGGCGTTGTCGCCGATCGCCGCGGTGCCGGCCGCGGTGCTGACGGTGACGGTGCCGGTCACGCTGGCCATGGACGACGGGGTGAGCACGAGGGTGCTGGTGGTCGTGTTCAGGTTCACCGTGGACGTCGCGACCGGGATGCCGTCCACCACGCGCGTGGCGGCGCCCTTGCTGGTGTCGAGCGTGCCCGAGGACGTGACCCCGTCTCCCGTGACCACCAGGGTATACGTGCCGGAAGGCAGGAAGGACAGGACGAACTTGCCGTCGCCGTCGGGGATCGTGGAGCGCACGACCGTTCCATCCTGTTGCGCCGACACGTTGATGCTGTGCAGGACACCCGTGGCCGTCCCCGTCGCGGTGCCGAGGACCACGGTGCCGCTCACGTAACCCTGGATCGCGCCGCTCGGCCGGGTCGAGAGGCGCACGACGGGCTTGAGGATGTACTTGCCGCTCCCGGTCAGCACGACCGACTTGCAGGCGTCGAAGTCCATCAGGAAATCGTTGACCTCGTTGGCCAGGACGGTGAAGTCCGCCTTGATCTTCAGGCCGCTCTGCTGGCCGCTGGGCGTCTTCAGCTCCTGCGCGGTGCCGCCGACGGGCGTGACCGAGTTGCCGCTGTCCGCGAGCACCAGGCGCAGCTGGTGGTAGGTGCCGGCGGGCACGGAGGCGCTGCCCAGCTCCTTCAGCTGGCCGTTGGTGAGGTTCACCAGGTCGATGAGCACCGGCGCGCCGGGCGGAACGATCTCGCGCCACCCGCCGTCCGCATCGCTGGCGTTGGTGTCGTCGCTCATGTGCACGCGCACCTTCGCGACGTTGACGATCACGTGCTCGTAGCAGGCCGGGGCGTCCGTGACGGACAGCTGCAGGGTGCCCGTCGGCGGGGGCGTGCTGCCGCCATCGCCACCGCCCCCGCCGCACGCGGCCAGGCCCAGGACCGCCGCGCCGGCGAGCGCCAGCAGGGGCCGCCGCCCGGATCCAGACTTCGTCTTCTCCATTCGACTTCCTTCCTTGGTCAAAAGCAGGTGCGATGGTGAACAGGCGCGCCGCCCGCGACGTGTCCACCTGTTACCGCGTCGCGGAAGTCCAAAAAAAAGGCCCGCCGGGTGGCGGGCCGAGATTCATCCCTGGACTTGCGGACTCCAGCATGCAGCCACGCGGCCGCGGCCCGGTCTCCAAGGGTAACGGGCAGGCAGCGATAGCACCCGAGCGGTCGGATGCCGGGGTCGGCCGGTCGAAGCTGTGTATTCGTGTTGCGTGTCGACACATGCGCCGCTGCGGCGGCGCGACACGCGCGCCCTACTTCTTGCCCGGTTCGCCGGTATCCGAGAAGGGCTGCGTCGGCTGGAATTCCGCCAGCGTGTCCGGGCCTTCGGCCCGGCGGCGCGCGGTCTGGGCCATCGCTGCATCGCGGATGGCGAACAGCGCTTCCAGGTCGCGCTGCACGTCGTCGTCGGTCTTCGGCGGCTCGGAGTCGAGGTTCTTGGGATCCTCGGTGGCCGGGAAGTCGGAGTCGTGGTGCAGCGCCGGCATGGGCGCAAGCGGTGCCGGCGCGCTCTGGGCCCAGGTCTTCGGGTCGGGCATCTCCGCCGCGTTGAAGCCGCGGAATTCCCAGCCCAGGGACATCAGCCAGTCGCTCGCCCGCGGCTCGAAGCGGGCCAGCTCGCGCTCGAAGCTGTCCTGGAACGCGAACACGTATGCCAGCAGCCGGTCATGCGCCTGCTTGACGACGAAGTTCACGTGCAGGCCGTGGCGGCCGGTGCGGTTGACGGTGGAGAGGATGCGGCACTCGATCCAGTCGGAGGGGATGCCGTGCTTGCGCATGGCGTCGCGCAGGATGACCTGCACCAGTTCCCGGCGCGGGGCGTTGCGGGACCCTTCGTCGCCGGACGAATCCGGCTCGCTTTCATGGAACTGGGTCGTGTGCGACCCAGGCGCGTGCTCGCGCTCCTTGCTCCCGAAAAACCGTCCGATCAGCCCCATGCGGGCATTGTGCCCTCATTCCCGGAGCTGGAACCGCATCCGCGTTCCCGCAAGCTCCAGTACGTCCTGATCTGACAACATTGCCGGATCGCTGCCCATCGCCTGGCCATTGAGCAGGGGCGCCGTGGTGCCGCCCAGGTGGGTGACGAAGAAGCCGCCGCGCCGGTGCGCCACCGACACGACCGACACGCCCGGCTTGCCGAAGGTGGTGACGGCCTTGACCACCGGCACCTCCAGGCCCGCGGAGGAGCCGGACTCCACGGTGAAGCTGGCATGCAGCAGCGGCCCGTCCGGCATGAACGCCTGGGTGCCGCCGAAGGTGCTGGGCTCCTCGCTCGCCTGCAGGTACTTGATGCGGTAGGGCCCGATCGCGATCACGTCGCCGTCGTTCAGGCGCGTTCGTTCCTTGACCATGCGGTCGTTGACGTAGGTGCCGTTGGTGCTGCCGAGGTCCTGCAGGAAGACGTCCGCGACGCCGACCAGGTCGAACGCGCAGTGCTGGCCGCTCACGACCATCGTGTCGAGCACGATGTCGTTGTTCGGCTTGCGGCCCAGCGTCGTGCGGTCCTTGTGGAGGAACACGTGCTTGACCTCGACTCCCTTGACCGTGGCGATCAGCTGCGGCATGGCACCTCCCGCGCGCGAAGCGGCTGGACCATGCTAACCGCGCCCGCTGGGCGCTTCAAGCGGAGCGACCCGGCAGCCCGGCCATGCGCCGGCGCTTGACGCGCGTCAAGCGCGTCGGCACGCTCCCGGGGCAGCATGCTGCCATCCAGACCGGAGTTCCACACCATGTTCCAGCGCATCCTGTTCGCCACCGACGGCTCCGCCGCGTCCGAGAATGCCGCCCGGCTTGCCATCGACCTCGCCAAGGTCCATGGCGCGAGCGTCACGGCGCTGTACGTGGTGGATCCCTATCCCTACCTGGGCATCGGCGAGTCCAACCCGCTCGGCTTCCAGGCCTACATGTCGGCCGCCATGGAACATGCGGCGGTCGCGCACGACAAGGTCATGACGCTGGCCGAGCAGGCGGGCGTGACGTGCGAGCCGCGCGTGGCCGAGGACATCACGGCCGCCAGCGGCATCCTGCAGACGGCCAGCCAGGTCGGGGCCGACCTGATCGTGGTCGGCTCGCACGGCCGCACCGGCGTGGCCCGCCTCATGCTGGGCAGCGTGGCGAACAAGGTGATCACCGAGTCGCCGGTGCCGGTGCTCGTCGCGCGGCAGGCGCCCGACGCCGCCTAGGCCATCACGCTGGCGTCGGCCGCTTGCAGCCGGCCGAGGATGTCCTGCCAGCGCTGCGTGTGCTCCGCGTGCAGGCGGCTGCCCGCGGCCAGCACGGGCTGGAACTTCCAGCCCTTCACCTGCCGCTGCTCGAACCAAGCGCGCGCCTGCTGGCGCACGATCCACGCCGGCGTGCGCCACGCACCCCAGGGCTCCGCGGTGCGCGCCAGGTCGGGGCTGCCCTCCAGGGCACCGTCGGCGTAGCTGAGGAGGCCATAGCGCCGCGGCGTCGAAGGCTGGCGCGGGCCATCGTCGAAGGTCTCGAAGGTGGTGGCGTCTTCCAGCGCGGCGGGCAGCAGCGCGCGCGCGACCAGGTGCTGGCCGCCGTCCGGTGATTCGCCCGCCTTGACGTGGAGCACCGGGCGCAGCTCGAAGCCGGTGAGCCCGCTGGCCTGCAGGGCTTGCGCCAGCTGCGCACCCACCACGACCTCGCCGGTCCATTCGTCCACGTGGCTGAGCGCGCCTTCCGCGACCGGCTTGCTCAGGTAGATGCGCTGCGGCAGCCGCACCGCCCAGCGGCTCGCCGTGGGGTGCAGCGTGTCCTGGTGGTAGGCCGTCATCGTGGCCTTGGAGTCGGCGCGGGTCTGGGCGATCGTGCTGCGGCACAGGGCCTCGACGTGCGAGCACGACGCGAGCTCGGTCGCGCTGCATTGCACGTCGCGCAGGAAGCTCACAGGCTCGCCCTCGGCGAGCGCGAGCAGCCGGGGCAGCACGGGTCCCGAAGCATCGAAGAAACGCGGGAACAGGAATCCGACGGCGGGATGGGCCTTGGCCCCCAGCGCCCGGGCCAGGGCCTCTTCCGCGCCGAGCCGGCGCGCGAGCCCCGGGCTGCACGGACGCAGCGCGAGCATGATTTTCATGGACGGGATGGTAGCCGCTGGCTCTTCCGCGTGGGGTCCGCGGCCGTGCGACACTCCGCGGCCCATGACCGGATCCGCTCCCGCTCGCCCCCTCGCCATCGCCCTCGCCGGGCTCGTCTCCCTCGCCGTCGCCATGGGCATCGGCCGCTTCGCCTTCACGCCGTTGCTGCCGATGATGCTGGCCGAACAGTCGGTGACGCTGGCCGGCGCGAGCCTGCTGGCCAGCGCCAACTACTTCGGCTACCTCCTCGGCGCGCTGGTGTGCACTTTCCAGCCCTGGATCTGGCGCCATCTCGGCTGGCGGTCGGCGGTGAATGGTCCGCGCCTCGTGCGCGGCGGGCTGGTGGCGACCGTCCTGCTCACGCTGGGCATGGCGGCGCACGCACCGGGCCTCTGGACGCTGCTGCGCTTCGCGGCCGGCGTGGCGAGCGCCGTGGTCTTCCTCTACATCTCGGGCTGGTGCCTGGAACAGCTGGCGCGCCGCGGCGTGCCGGCCATGGGCGCGCTGATCTACGTGGGACCCGGCGCCGGCATCGTCGCCAGCGGCGTGGCGGCGAGCGGGCTCGTCGCGGAAGGCGCGTCGGCCGCCACCGGCTGGCTCGTCTTCGGCGTGCTCGCCCTGGTGCTCACGAGCGGCATCTGGCCCGTGGTCCATGCACGCAACAACGTGGCAGCCGCGTCGGTCCCCGCTTCCGGCGCATCGGCTGTCGCCGCGCCCGCCGCACGGGGCGCCACCGGCATCGGCCTGCTCGCGTTTGCGTACGGGCTGGCCGGCATCGGCTACATCATCACCGCGACCTTCCTGCCGGTCATCGCGCGCCAGGCGCTGCCCACGTCCCGCTGGCTGGACCTCTTCTGGCCCCTCTTCGGCGTGGGCGTGATGCTCGGCGCGCTGGGCGCGTCGCGGCTGCCCCCGGCCGACCTGCGCCTGCGGCTCGCGGCCTGCTACCTGATCCAGGCGGCGGGCGTCGCCGCGAGCCTGGTGAGTCCGACGCTGGCCGGCTTCGCGCTGGGCAGCCTGCTGCTGGGACTGCCCTTCACCGCCATCACCTTCTTCGGCATGCAGGAAGTGCGGCGCCTGAAGCCGCAGAACGCGACCAGTTACATGGGACTGCTCACCGCCATGTACGGCCTGGGCCAGATCGCCGGGCCGCCGCTCGCGGCGTGGCTGGTGGCGCACAGCGCGAATGCGGCGCAGGGTTTCGCGCTGTCGCTGTGGATCGCGTGCGGGCTGCTGGTGCTGGGGGCGCTCCTGTACCTGGTGCTGGCACGGCGACCGTAGCGCCTGCACAACCCGCCCCACGGGAGCGGGAATGCGAAAGTATTCCCGCTGCCATGTTGGCATGCAAACGCATCGGCGATCGCGTGACGCATTCATCGCCGCCGCCGACTTTCTGCGCCGGCGGTACTCAGGGTTTCGGGCACTGCGGTCCTATCATCGCAACAGGATGTTTCAAGCGGTCGGGCCCTGCCACGATCGTGGCAGTGGACGAAGTTCGTTGGGAGTGCGCCAGGACCGCCGGCGGCAGGAGTCGCCTGCACAGCGCCGCGCGCCGGCGCCAGCCGCCAATCTCGCATCGCCTCCACCCCTCCGGCACCGTTCCCGCAACGGTGCCGGGCGCCACGGCGTATGCGGTCCGCGCCGCGTCCACGAACCACAACCGAAGAGAAACGACGGATGACGACGACGCAAACAAAAGGTGGAGGGCTGAGCCGGCGGCTCGGCATCGGCGCGCGGCTGACGGCCGCGTTCGGGGCGCTCATCGTCCTGCTGGTGGCCATGGCCGGCGTGGGCGCCTGGCGCCTGGCACAGTTGCACCAGCACACCGAGGACCTCACCGCGGTCAACCTGCGCATGGAGCGGCTCGCGGGCGAATGGCTGCAGCTGACGCGGACCAACCTGCTGCGCCGGATGGTCGTCACGCACACGGAAGACGCCGACCTGGTCAAGCTGCTGAGCCCCGAGATGAACGGGACGTCGACCAAGATCAACAAGCTGCAGGAAGAGATCGAGAAGCTCGTCGACGACCCCGAGGCCATCACCGTGCTGCAGGGCGTCGCGGACAAGCGCAAGGCCTACCTGGCCGTGCGCGACGAGGTCGACCAGAAGAAGAAGTCCGGTGACCTCCCGGGCGCCATCGCCCTGCTGAATGCCCGCATGGTCCCGGCGCAGGACCAGTACGTCGACGCGATCCAGGCGTTGCGCGACTTCTACCTGGCGGACTCGGAGCGCGACGCCAAGGCCGCCACCGAGAGCGCACGCAACGGCAACCAGGTGCTGTGGATGTTCTGCGCCCTCGGCGTGCTGATGGCGGTGCTGTCCGCCTGGCTGATCACGAGCTCCATCACGCGGCCGGTCCGCGAGGCCGTGCACATGGCGCGCCGCGTCGCCGACGGCGACCTCACCGTGGAAGTGGCGCCCGAGGGCCGCGACGAGATGACGCAGCTGCTGCAGGCGCAGGGCGAGATGGCGCGCAGCCTGCGCGGGCTGGTCACCGAAGTCGCGCAAGGCGCGCGCACGGTCGCCGACACGAGCTCGCAGATCGCCCAGGGCAACGCCGACCTGTCGCAGCGGACCGAGGAACAGGCGAGCACGCTGGAAGAGACCGCGGGCGCCATGGAGGAACTCACCGCCACCGTGAGCCAGAACGCCGAGAGCGCCCGCGTGGCGCGGGAGCTGGCCGCGGGCGCGGCCGCGGTGGCGCGGGAGGGCGGAGAGGCCGTGGGCGAGGTGGTCGCGACCATGGACGGCATCTCGTCCTCCTCCAAGAAGATCGCCGAGATCATCGGCGTGATCGACGGCATCGCCTTCCAGACCAACATCCTCGCGCTGAACGCCGCCGTCGAGGCGGCCCGCGCGGGCGAGCAGGGACGCGGCTTCGCGGTGGTGGCCTCCGAGGTGCGCAACCTGGCCCAGCGCAGCGCGCAGGCGGCCAAGGAGATCAAGTCCCTGATCGTGGATTCGGTGGCGCAGGTCGACGCCGGCTCGGCGCAGGTCGACCAGGCGCGCGGCAAGATGCAGGACATCGTGCGCTCGGTGGCGAAGGTGAGCGAGCTGATCACGGAGATCGCCTCGGCCAGCCAGGAGCAGAGCAGCGGCATCGAGCAGGTCAACACCGCCGTGACGCAGATGGACCAGGTGGTGCAGCAGAACGCATCGCTCGTCGAGGAAGCCGCCGCGGCCACCGAGTCCATGAAGGGCGAGGCGGAAACGCTGCTGCGCCTCGTCAGCCGCTTCCGCGTGGGTGGCGACTTCGCCGCGCCGGCGATGCTGCAGCCGGTCGCGCCGATCGTGTACCGCCAGGCGGCGCCGGCCACCGAAGCCGCCCGGGCGCCGCGGCTTGCGGCAGCACCGGCACCGCAAGGGGACTGGCGGCAGTTCTAGCCCGCCGGCCCGCTAGCGCGAAGCAACGGACGGCGCGGGCTGCGCGTTGCGCAGGGCCGGATACGGATTCACCGCGTCGCCCTGCCACCACTTCGGCGGGGTGCCCAGGCGGAACACCGCGAAGTGCAGGTGCGGTGCCTTCGCGTCGGCATTGCCGGTGCTCCCCACGTAGCCGATCACGTCGCCGCGCCGCACGTCCATGCCTTCGCGCAGTCCCGCTGCATAGCCCTGCAAGTGCGCGTAGTAGTAGGCCAGCCGCGAGTCGGGATCGAACTGGTACACCGTCAGGCCACCCGGCTTGCTGGTGAACAGCTTGGCGATGCGGCCGTCGTCCGCCGCCACCACCGGCGTGCCGGCCGGCGCGAGGATGTCGATCGCCTCGTGCTGGCGCGCGCCGCGGCTTTGCTCGTAGTTGTCGGAGAGCGCCGAGCGCGGCACGCCGGCCACCGGCAGGTACAGCAGCCGCTGCATCAGCAGGTGCGCACCCAGCGCATCGCCCTGGTCGCGGACCGGGGGCAGGTCCGTTGCGACGATCGGCTGGGCGTCGGCCGATGCGGCGGGCGCGGGCGTTGCCGCAGCCGGTGCGACGGACGCGGCGGGTTGCGCGCCCATCGCCGCGGCCGGCGGCGCTGCGACAGCATCGGGCGCTTCGCGCCGCGTGTCGTCGGGCAGCGAGGGCCCCGCCGATTTCACGGTGGTGATGGGAGCCTCGCGGTCGCAGGCCTGCAGCGCCAGCAGCGGCAGCAGCAACAGCAGGAACAGTCCCGCGCGCGTCATGACTGCACCTCCACCGGCGTGCCGACGTCCACCACCGTCGCCAGGCGCTGGACGTCCCAGTTGGTCAGGCGCACGCAGCCGTTGGTCTCGACGCGCGCCATCTGCGAGGGCTCGGGGGTGCCGTGGATGCCCCAGTGCTCCTTGGTGAGCCCCAGCCACGCCACGCCTACCGGGTTGTTGGGGCCGGGCGGCAGCCGCACCTTCCTGTCGGCCTTCGGATTGCGCAGCAGCGACGGGTCGTAGCTGTAGTTCGGGTTCTTCACCTCGCTGGAGATCGCCAGCATGCCGTCGGGCAACGGGTCCAGCGAACTGCCGATGCTCACGGGAAACGCACCGAGCACCTTGTTGCCCTCGCCCAGGATGGTGAGCTGCTTGCCGGCCTTGTCGATGCGCAGGCCCGTGGCCTTCGCCGGCAGCGCGAGCGCGCGGCCGACGTCGGGGACCACGATCGCCTGGCCGGCATTCAGCGGCCGGCCTTCGTTGAGTGCCGCCAGCAGCTTCGGGCTGAGATGGAAGCGTTCGCCCAGGGCCTCCTGCACGTTCCGGTAGCCCAGGGTCGGCAGCTGCGCTTCGGCGACCGGGTCGTCCGGGATCTGCAGATAGGGGCCATCCGCGTCCTGCGGCGTGAGCACGTAGGTCGCGAACGGCGCCGCCTGCTGCTGCGACAGCGCGGACCACGTGGCGGCATCGAGGCTGCCGGTGGACGGCAGGTTGCGCGCGGCCTGGAAGGCGGCGACCGCCTTCTTCATGTTGCTGCCGAAGTCGCCGTCGATCTCGCCGACCGAAAACCAGGCGCGGTCCAGCATGACCTGCGCGCGGATCACGGCGGGACCCTTCGCGCCCTGCGCGAGATCGGGCGTGCCGGTGTCGGCATTGAGCCGCTGCGCGTGCTGCGCGGCGTCGGCCGGGAAAGGCTTCGCGACGAGCGCCTTCGCGGCGGGCCTGGGCGCCGCATGGGCAGGCAGCATCGCGGCCGGCAGGACCAGCGTCAGCGCCAGGGCGAAGCTGCGGGCAAGGGTTGTCGTGGGCATGGCGGGAACTCCTGAGCCCCACCCTATCGCCTGCCCGGCGCTGCCCGTGTAGTCGCGTTGCGCAGCGCGCGGTCGGCCGTGGCTGGCCGCGCGCGCCAAGCTCAGGCGGCGCGCACCTCGATGTGGTACAGCCCCCAAGGACACTGCACGAAGCGCTGGTCCACCGGCTTGGCCGCCATGTCCGGGAAGCGGTCGGCGTCGTACAGCGCCCACAGCGGACCGAGGCCGCCGAGCGGCATGGGTTCGCCATCGAGATGCGTGGCGACGATGAAGCGGTACTTCGCAGCGTCGGCGAGCGGCAGGACGGGCGCGTAGCCGTCCACGGCCCGCATGGCGATCTGGCCGCCCTGCCCCGCGACGCCGGCGGCGCGCAGCACGTCGGTGAGCAGCGGGCCGCCCAGCGTGTGCGGCTTGCTGTCGTATTCGAGGGTCGGCGAGATGCGCACGGCAGGCAACGCGGTGAGCGCCGCGAAGTCGAACGCGTGCGCGTCGGTGAAGCTCAGCTTCTGCTTGCCCATCATCTGGTCCCGCACCGGGTCGAAGGGACCGCGGTTGGCGCGCACGCCCACGCCGGTGACGGTGAGGAGTGCCGGGCCCTTCAGGCCCCTGGCTGCATTGCCTTGCGCGATCGCGGGAACCGCCGCGCCGGCAAGCGCCGCGGCCAGGAACTGTCTCTTCTGCATGAAAGGGACCCCTCCTCCGGGCCGGCGCGGATCATAGACCGGCGCCGGGCTCCCGGGCAACGTCCTGCAGGAAGTCGCTGCCGTGCAGCTCGCTGCGCACCCCGGCGCCCGCCAGCCAGCGCGGGTACACCTTGCGGAAGTCCGCCACGATGGCGTCCAGCGGCATCTCGGCAAACGCGCCGCGATCGCGCAGGTACTCCATGTGCCGCTGCCCGGACTTGTCGAAGGGGTGGTAGATCGAGTCCGCCACGCCGTCGAACTCCAGCGGGTGCAGGCCGAAGCGGTCGCACAGCTCCACGTTGAACGCCGGCGTCGCCTTGCGCCAGGCGCCGTCCAGCCACAGCTCGGTGTAGCCGTGCCAGATGAATTCGTCGGTCTGCATGGTGTCGCGCATGCGCTGGGTGGAGAGGTGGTTGCGCACGTCGGCAAAGCCCAGGCGCGCCGGGATGCCGGCCGCGCGGGCCGACGCCGCGAGCAGCGCCGCCTTCGTGAGGCACCAGCCATACCCGAGGGACAGCACGCTGCTCGCGCGCATGCCCGCGGGGCTCAGGTCCAGGCGATAGGGGTCGTAGCGGAAGCCGTCGCGCACGGCGTAGTACAGGGACACGGCCTGCGCGCGCGGCGTGTCGCCGCGTGCATGGCTTTGCGCGAAGGCACGGATGCCGGGGTGGTCGCTGTCCACGAGCGACGTCGCCGCCAGGCATTGTTCGGGAGCAGGAGCTTGCATGATCGTTCGTTCAGGCGAAGCGCACGGTGAGCGGGGCAAGCGGGTCCGTGAAGTCGGCGCGCCAGCGCTGGCCGGGCTGCACGGGCCAGGCGTCGGTCCACGTGCCGGTGGTCACGACGTCGCCCGGCTGCAGGTCCGGCGCGCCGGGCTCGTCCCGCAGCGCCGCGAGGAAGTGCGCCAGGGCATGCAGGGGACCGTCGAGCACGTTCGCGCCGACGCCCTCGTGCACCGGCTGGCCGTCGCGCGACAGCTTGATGCGTGCAGCGGCGAGCTTCGCATCGAACGCCGCGCCGTCCGGCCCGAACGCATCGACCGCGATGCGCCGCCCCACCAGCAGGCGCGCATGCAGGCCGCTGTCGGCCACCGTGTCGGCGGCGGTGAACTTCCAGTCCTTCATGTGCGATTGCACGATCTCGAAACCGGGGGCCATCCATTCGATGCAGGCGAGCAACTGGTCCAGCGAGGCGCGCGCGGGCGGCGTCGCCTTCAGGCCGAACACGCACTCCGGCTCGATGCGCGGCTGGCAGGTGGCCGCGAGCGACAGCTCGCCTTCGCCCTCGCAGAAGGACAGGGTGGTGTTCCACACGGTCCCCCAGATCGGCGCGTAGACGCCGTAGCGTTCCCAGATCGTGCGGTTGGTGAAGCCCACCTTGTAGCCGCGCGGCTGCTCGCCGCGGCGGATGCGCAGCTGGCGCACGCTCAGCGCGCGTTCGTAGGCGTCGCCCACTTCCAGGCCGCTGCCCTGAGGCCAGGGCGTGCCTTCGTCGATGTGGCGCAGCAGGAGTTCAGGGGTCATCGGGAAATCCTAACGCAGAGTTCGCGCTCAGCCCCTGGCCGCCATCGCGGCCTTCCGGTCCGCCTGCACCTTCTGCGCCGTGGCCCGTTCGCCGATGAACTTCACGTAGGGCTTGTAGTCGACGCCGTGGGCGAGCAGCAGGTCTTCTCCGTACACCGTCTTCGTCGCGAGTCCCACCAGCGGCAGGTCGGTGAAGGCGCAGCAGTCGGCCATCGTGAAGGTGTCGCCCGCGGCATAGGGCGCCATCTTCAGCAGGCGCTGCACGCCCGCGATCTTCTGTTCGATCTCGCGGCGGATGCGCGTCAAGTTGCCTTCCGACAGCGGCGGCGCGCCGAAGAAGGCCATGCCATAGAGCTGGCGCGCGGCCATCTCCAGGTGCCAGTCCAGGAAGGTCACCAGTTCCCGCACCTTGGCGGCCGCGAACGGATCCGCCGGCAGCAGCGCCGGGCGCGGATGCGCCGCCTCGAGCCACTCCAGGATCACCTGGCTCTCGCACACGCAGCCCCGCTCCGTCGTGAGGAAGGGGATCTTCCCCAGGGGCGAGGACGCGAAGAGGGCCTCGTCCTTGTGCAGGAAGTCGACGAGTTTCTCCTCGAAGGGCAAGCCCTTTTCCAGCAGCGCGAGCTTGGCCTTGTTGTAGTAGTTGCTGATGGGCGATCCGTGCAGGGTCAGCATGAGGTCCTCATTCGATCTTGGCGCCCGATTCTTTCACGACCTTCGCCCACTTCACTGTCTCCGACTGGATCAGGCCGGCCAGCGCCTCCGGGGTGCCGGGATCGGGCTCCAGCCCCAGCTTCGCGAGCTTCTCCTTCACGTCCGGCAGCGCCATCGCCTTGAGCGTCTCCGCGTTGATGCGCATCTGCACCTCGCGCGGGATGCCGGCCGACCCCAGCAGGGCGAACCACGAGGTCGCCTCGAAGCCGGGCAGCCCCGACTCCGCGATGGTGGGGATGTTCGGCGCCGCCGGCGAGCGCTGCGCGCTGGTTACGGCGATCGCGCGGATCTTGCCCTCCTGCACCAGCGGCAGGGCCGAGGGCATGTTGTCGAAGATCATCTGGATGCGGCCGCCGATCAGGTCCGGGATCGCTTCGGCCCGCCCCTTGTAAGGCACGTGCTTCATCTTCACGCCAGCCAGCGTGTTGAACAGCTCGCCCGAGAGGTGGATCGAGGTGCCGCTGCCCGAGGACCCGAAGAACAGCTGCTCCTTCTTCGCGAGCGCGACCAGCTCCTTCACGTTCGTCGCCGGCACGCTGTTGTTCACGACCAGCAGGTTCGGCGTGGCGGCCAGGAAGCTGATCGGCGTGAAGTCCTTGATGTTGTTGTACGGGATCTTCTCGTACAGCGACGGGTTGATCGCATGCGTGCCCACCGTGCCGACCACCAGCGTGTGGCCGTCGCCGGGCGCCTTGGCCACCATGTCGGCGCCGATGTTGCCGCCCGCGCCGGGCTTGTTCTCCACCGTGATCGGCTGGCCCAGGTGCGCCCACTTTTCGGCGAGGATGCGCGCCAGCGTGTCCGGCGCGCCGCCCGGCGGGAAGGTGACGATGATGCGCACCGGCTTCGTCGGCCAGGCGGCCTGCGCATGCGCGCCGGCGAAGGGCAGCGCCGCGGCCAGCAGCAGGCCGGCGGCGGCCGCGATGAGTCTCGGGCGGGAACGGGACATGCAGGTTCTCCTCGCAACCGCGGTTGCATGCAAACATTCTGCGGTGGCCCTCCGCGGGCGGCGCTAGGGGTTTGCGCGCCCGCCTGTCGCCAGCTCGACAGGCTTCCCGGCTATGCTTGGTTCATGCACGCCCCGCCCCTGCCCGCCCCCGAGGAGATCGCGCTGCTCGAGCCCTTCGAGCGCATCGGGGTGGACCACATCGCCGTGGTGGCCACCGAACAGGACGCGGAGCGCGCGGCCTCGGCCCTGGTGCTGGCGCCCGTGTGGGGCTTCGACACCGAGTCGCGTCCCACCTTCGTGGCGGGCGAAGCGTCGGATGGCCCCCACGTCATCCAGTTCGCCACGCACGAGTCCGTGTTCCTGTTCCAGCTGCACGACCCGGATTGCCGCGCGATCGCCGGCGACCTGCTGGCGCGCCCCGACATCGTGAAGGCGGGCTTCGGCCTGCACGACGACAAGCGCCGCATCACGCGCAAGCTGGGGGTCGAACCCCAGTCCGTCCTGGACCTGGACACGGTGTTCCGCCAGCGCGGCTACCGCCGGCAGATGGGGATCAAGACGGCGGTCGCCGTGCTGTTCGAGAAGCGCTACCTGAAGTCCAAGCGCGCGGCGACGTCGAACTGGGCGCAGAAGCAGCTCACGCCGGCGCAGATCCTGTACGCGGCCAACGATGCGTGGGCGGCGCTGCGGGTGTACGAAGCGCTGGGACTGACGGCGTGATCGTCCGCGACCGCCCGCACGGCCTCAAGCTGCTGTTCGTGCTGCGCGGTTCGGTGCTGCCGCGCATCGCGTGGCAGCTGGCCGCCAGCACCGCGCTGGCGATCGCCGTCACGCTGGCCCACGGCGTCGTCTTCGAACGGAAGATCACGCTGACGACGGTGCCGTTCGCGCTGATCGGCCTGGCGCTGGCGATCTTCCTCGGCTTCCGCAACAACGCCGCCTACGACCGCTACTGGGAGGCACGCAAGCTCTGGGGCGACCTGGGCCTGCGCGCGCGCAGCTTCGCCCGGCAGGTGCAGACGCTGCTGCACTTCGACGCACCGGTCGGCCCGCAGGACGCGGACGATCCGCGGCACAGACTCATCCTGCGCACGATCGCGTTCGCGTCGGCGCTGCGCCACCAGCTGCGGGGCACCGACCCGCTGCCCGACATGCGCCGGCTGCTGTCGGCCGGCGACCAGGAAGGCTTCGCCGCGGCGGCCTGCGGCACGGACTACCTGCTGCGCCGCAACGGCGATGCGCTGGGCCTGCTGCTGCGGACGAAGCGCCTCGATCCGCCGGTCGCCGCCGACCTGGACCAGTCGCTCACGGGCCTCGCCGCGGCGGCCGTGGGCTGCGAACGCATCCGCAACACGCCGATGCCCTTCGCGTACACGCTGCTGCTGCACCGGACGGCGTGGCTCTACTGCTTCCTGCTGCCCTTCGGGCTGGTGGACACGGTGGGCTTCATGACGCCCTTCGTGGTGGTGATCGTGGCCTACACCTTCTTCGGCCTCGCCGCGCTGGGCGACGAGATCGAGGATCCGTTCGGGCTGTCCGACCACCACCTGCCGCTGGACGCCTTGTGCCGCGACATCGAGCGGCACTTGCTGGAGGCGCTGGGGAGCGCAAGCCTGCCGGAGGCGCTGGCGCCGGTGGATTCGAAGCTGACGTGAACGCTCCCCTTCGTCATTCCCGCGGAGGCGGGAATCCAGGGCTTTAAGAGTGCCCGCGTCGCGGGCACTTCCCCTGGAAGCCCTGGATCCCCGCCTGCGCGGGGATGACGGCATCTCCGCGGGGATGACGGCATCTATTTCCGCAGCGGCAGCTCGATGAACGACGCGTTCTCCCCGCCCAGCGTGAACTCCAGCCGCGGCGGCCGGCCGTGCGGCACCTGCGCGAAGTGGTCGGCGTCCGCGCCCGCGATCGCCAGGCGCAGGCGGCTGCCTGCCTGCAGCGTCCACGACACCGGCAGCAATGCGAAGCGCACGGTCTCGGCGACGCCGGGCTGCATCAGCTTCGCATCCTCGCGCCGGAAGGTGCGCCAGGGCCAGGTCGCGCCGTAGCTCGCGGGCGGGTGCGCTTCCGCCCGGTGCAGCAGGCGCAGCAGGCCTTCGGTGATGTACCAGGAGCGGCCGTCGGCATCCACTTCCGACAGGTACACGAACACGCTGGCATCGCGCTCCGAGGTGGACACGTGCAATTGCACGGTCGCATGGCCCGACAGCTCCGTGGGCTGGTCGAACGGCGCCGTCGCGAAGGTGAGCATGCGGTCCTCGCGGCCGGCCCAGTCCTTGTAGTAGTCGATCACCGGCAGCGCGCCGAGGCGCTCGAAGCGGCTGTTGCGGCCGGTGCCCGTGGTGAACCGCACCCGGTACGGCGCCACCGAAGCCGCGCGCGGCGCCGCCTTCGCCAGCTGTCCGCCGTCGGCAAGGAACAGGCGCGTGGTGCCCCCATGCGGCGGCCAGGTCTGCGCGGGCTTCCACTTCTCCTCGCGCACGGTGTGGAAGTGCACGGGCGCTTCCTTGCGGATGCCCGTGTCCATGCCCTGCAGGTGCTCGTCGAAGAAGCGCAGCACTTCCCCCAGCACCGGGAACTGCGGCTGCGGCGGCCCGTCGCGCCACGGCGAGCCGTTGGTGCGCGCACCGTGGTCCCAGGGGCCGAGCAGCAGCCGGTTGTCCGCGCCGGGGTTGCCCAGGAAGCGCGCGATGGAGCCGTTCGCGAACGCGCTGCCGTCGTACCAGCCCGAGACCGAGTAGATGTTCACCTGGCCCGGGATCTGCTCCAGGTACCAGTAGGGACTGAACGCACCGCTGTGCAGCCCCGGGTCGTGCGAGGCCGCTTCCTCGCGGAAGGCGAACTCGGGCGCGAGGTCGCGCATCCGGAAGCTGTCGTGGTGCTCGTCGATCGCGGCGGCAAGGAGCGAACCGTCCTCGTCTTCATCCACGGGGGCCGGGCCCGCATAGCGTTTGTCGTTGAAGTACGGATAGGGCGCGAGCTTCTCGCGCAGGTCCAGGTCCAGCGCCTGCACCAGCGCGTCGTAGTTCTCCGTGACCGTCGTGCACTTGATGCCGCCGGGGAACACGTGGTCGGCATAGGTGTCGTGCACGGCGAACAGCGGCGCCACCGCCTTCACCGCGGGATGGCCGGTGCTCGCGAGGAAGCACGCGGCCGCGCCGAGGTAGGAGATGCCCGTGGAGCCGATCACGCCGCTGGACCAGGGTTGCGCCACGATCCAGTCGGCGATGCGGCGGTGGTCGTCGCGCTCGCGCGGCGAGCGGAAGCAGTCGCGCGTGCCGGAGCTCGCGCCGCAGCCGCGCACGTCGACGGTCACCAGCGCATAGCCGCGCGGCACGAAGAAGTCGCGGTAGATCGCGATGTTCGGCGATGGCTCGGCGCCGGGCGCCGTCACCTTGAAGCGGCGGTAGTACGGCGTGAGCACGACGATCGCCGGAACGCGCTGCGGGTGATCCGCGCCTCCGGGGAGGTACACGTCGACGGCGAGACGCACGCCGTCGGGCATTTCGACGTAGCAGGAGGCGGGCGCGCCGATCGCGTGCTGCGCGGGGCGCTTCTTCAGGTATTCGCTGGGGGAGGTGTGCCAGGCTTGGCCGAGATCGTCTCTGTCGGACATGGTGCGTGCGCGTGGGCCGCGCGTAAACTGTGGCGGCGGAGGCATTGTGCCAGCCGCATCGTTCGAGACATACGAGGACTTTCGTACAAATGCGATCCACGCGCCGCCGCCTGCTCGGCTCCCTGGCTTCCCTGGCACTGGCTTCCACCTGCGGCCTCGCCGCCGCGCAGGACTTCCCCACGCGCCCCATCCGCCTCGTGATCCCGCAGGCGCCGGGCTCCGGCGCCGACGTGGTCGGCCGCATGATGGCGGACTTCATGTCCAGGGACCTGAAGCAGTCCGTGGTGGTGGACAACAAGCCGGGCGCGAACGGCATCATCGCGTCGCAGCTGGTGCAGCGCGAACCGGCCGACGGCTACACCGTCCTCCTCACCAGCGTGTCGCTGGTGAGCTTCAACCAGTTCCTCTACAAGAACGTTCCGTACGACCCGCTGAAGGACTTCACCTTCGTCGCGCCGGTGGCGGACGCCGGCTTCGTCGTCGTGGCGAGCACGGCGAGCGGCATCAAGTCCTGGGACGACCTGGTGAAGAAGGCCAAGGCCAACCCGGACCAGATCACCTTCGCGAGCGCCGGCCTGGGCAACTCCACGCACCTCTACACCGAGATGATCGGCCTGCGCTCCGGTTTCAAGCTGCGCCACATCCCGTACAAGAGTTCGGGGCCGGCGCTGATGGCGGTCGTGGCCGGCGAGGCCGACGTGATGACCGCCACCACCGCCACCGCGCTGCCGCAGATCAAGGCCGGCAAGGTGGTCGGCCTGGCGCAGTCGGGCGAAGCACGCTCGCCGCAGCTGCCCGACCTGCCGCTGCTGAAGGAACTCACGCCCGACGTGCCGGCCCTGCCCGGCTGGTACGCGCTGGTGGGCCCCGCGAAGATGGATCCCAGGGCGACGCAGCGCCTGTCCGCCTCGGTGAACCACTTCCTCGCCGATCCCGCGACGAAGCAGAAGCTGATCGACCAGTTCCTGTTCCCCATTCCCGGCACGCCGGCGGACATCCAGAAGCGCGCGGAGAGCGAGGCGAAGACCTGGGGCACGCTGATCCGCGAGCTGAAGATCCAGCTGGATTGACGGGCCGCCACGGCGCGCCCATGACCGAGCCGCTGGACCTGCAGACGCTGCGCGTGGTGATCGCCGTGGCGGAGTCCGGCTCGATCAGCGCCGGCGCCGACCGCCTGCATCTCGCCGTGGCCGCGGCCAGCGCGCGCATCTCCGCGCTGGAGGCGGCGCTGGGCCTGCGCATCTTCGAGCGCTCGCCGCGCGGCGTGGCGCTCACCTCCATCGGGCGGCTGCTGGTCCAGCGCGGCGTCGGCCTGGTGGCCGATGCCGACCAGCTGGTGGCGGACGTGCGCGCCTGGAGCCAGGGCCTGGCCGGCCACGTGCGCATGCTGGCCAACGCATCGGCGCTGCTCGAGGAACTGCCGGCGCGGCTGGAAGCGTTCCTGCGCAGCCACCCCGACATTCGCGTCGACGTCGAGGAGCGCATGAGCCCGGAGACGACCAGCGCGCTGCTGGAAGGCCGTGCCGACGTGGGCGTCGTCGACGTGGTCACGCCGGCGCCGGGCCTGGAGTTCCATCCCTTCTTCCGCGACGAGCTGCAGCTGGTGGTGCCGTCCTCGCATCCCCTCGCCGCCGCGGCGGGCGTGCGCCTGGCGGACCTGCTGCAGGAGCCCTTCATCCTGATCGCCGGCGCCAACGCGGTGTCCACGCGCTTGCTGAACGCGGCCAGCGTCATCGGCGAGACCCTGCGCGTGCGCATGCAGATGCGCAGCTTCGACGCCGCCAGCCGCATGGTGGCGGCAGGCATCGGCGTCGCGGTGTTGCCGCGCGAGGCCATCGCGCCGCAGCTGGCCCACCTGCCGCTGCGCGCCGTGCCGCTGCTGGACGACTGGGCCCGGCGCACGCATTTCCTCGCGCTGCGCACCGGCAGCGATGCACCGGCCGCCGCCCGCACGCTGGTGGAGGCACTGCGCGAACGTCCGGCCTGAGGGTCAACCCGGATATCGCGGACGGCGAAAGCCGCCTTCGCGCGCCGGCCTTGCCGCGCACTGCACACGGGGCGGACACTGGGGCGATGAAGATCGCCGCCGTCCGCGCCACGCCCCTGCACCTCCCCGTCACCGTCGGCAGCGCCGGCAAGAGCAAGACCACCTCCCTGTCGCTGTGCCTCGTCGACGTCGCGCTCGACGACGGCCGCACCGGCACCGGCATGACCGCGATCACCGAGGAAGAGGTCGTCGCCTCCATCGTCAACGACGTCGCGGGCCACGCGCTGGTCGGCATGGATCCCATGCGCCACGAGCAGGTGTGGGACCGACTCTCCTGGTTGCTGGCGCCGCGCGGCCAGTCGGGCTACGCGAGCCACGCGATCGCCGCCATCGACCTCGCCCTGTGGGACCTCAAGGGCCAGATCCTCGGCCAGCCCTGCTGGCGCCTCCTGGGCGGCGCGCGCGAACAGGTGCCGGTGTACGCCACCTTCGGCTTCGCCTTCTTCGACCGCGACGAGCTGGCGGCCGCCGCCCGCAGCTGGGTCGACCGCGGCTTCCGCCGCCTGAAGATGACGGTGGGCCATCACGCGCTGCAGCGGCGCGACGAGCCGCGCCCGCTGGCGGAAGTGGTCGCCGAGGACGTGCGCCGCGTGCGCGCGGTCCGTGAAGCCGTGGGTCCCGACGTGCAGATCTACATCGACGCCAACTGCAGCCTGGACTACTACCACGCGCTGTGGGTGGCGCAGCGCATCGAGGACTTCGACATCGCGTTCTTCGAGGAGCCGGTGGCGCAGAACGACATCCCCAACCTCGCCAAGCTGCGCGCCAAGACCCGCATCCCGCTCGCGGCCGGCCAGAACGAGGGACTCGCGAGCCGCTTCCGCGACATGCTGGTGGCGCAGGCCGTGGACGTGGTGCAGCCCAACGCCTGCATCACGGGCGGCTTCACGCAATGCATGCGCATCGCCGGCCTGGCGGCGGCGTTCAACGCGGGCTACGCCAACGGCGGCGCCTGGCCGCACCACAACATGCACCTGCATGCCGGTCTCGCCAACGGCTCGCTGGTGGAGTACCACTCGGTCGCCGTCGAATGCTGCAGGCAGGTGTTCGACGGCCTGCCCGTGCCCGCGAACGGCGTGCTCGCCCTGCCGGAAGCGCCGGGCCTGGGCTTCACGCCGAACCGCGAGCGCATCGCGGAACTGGCGAAGCGGCCGGGTTCGCGCGGCGCCGGCAAGGCCTGAACAGGCAAGAAGACAACAAGCATTCCAAGGAGACAAGCGTGACCCTTTCCCTCTTCTCCCGGCGCCGATGGCTGGGCGCCCTGCTCGCGGCGGCGCTGCCGCTGGCGCACGCCGACAGCTTCCCGCAGCGCCCGATCCGCCTGCTCGTGGGCTATGCGCCGGGCGGCGGCGTCGACGCGATGGCCCGCCTGCTCGCGCAGCGCCTGCCCGCGCTGCTGGGGCAGCAGGTGGTGGTCGACAACCGCTCCGGCGCGAGCGGCATGATCGCGGCGGAACTGGTGGCCCGTTCGCCCGCCGACGGCTATACGCTCCTCATGGGCGAGTCCGGCATGCTCATCACGTCGCAGCTGCAGCCGCGCCCGGGCGTGGATCCGCTCAAGTCCTTCACGCCGGTGGCGGGCGCGTTCGTGGCGCCGCTCATGATCGTCGCCAACAACAACTTCCCCGCGAGCGGCCCGAAGCAGCTGATCGCGGAACTGAAGGCGCATCCCGGCAAGTACTCGTACGCCACCTCGGGCGTCGGCACAGTGCACCAGCTCGGGTTCGAGCTGATGAAGGCACGCGCCGGCCTGTACACGCTGCACATCCCCTATCGCGGCGCCTCCCAGATCGTGCCGGACGTGATCAGCGGCCAGGTGCCGCTCGGCGTGGTGAGCGCCGCCGCCGGCCTGGCGCAGTCCAGGGCCGGCAAGGTGAAAGCCATTGCCCTGATGAACGCCGGCAAGCTGGCCGGCGCCGAGCAGATCCCCGCGATGGCCGAAGCCATCCCCGGTTTCGACGTGGCGCCGCGCCTCATGCTGATGGCCCCCGCCGGCACTCCGGCCGCCGTGGTGGAGAAACTCGACGAAGCCATGCGCGCCGTGTTCGCCGACAAGGAGCTCGACACGCAGGCAGCGCAGCTCGGGGCGATTCCCGCGTACCTGCCGCCCGCGCAACTGTCGTCGGCGCTGGCCGCGGAGTACGCCGACTGGCGCCGCATCATCAAGCAGCAGAGGATCAGCCTGGAATGACGCAGGAGAAGATCCCCACGATCGGGCTGGTCGTCCCGCCGGGGCACGGCCGCGTCCCGCAGGACGGCCCCATGCTCCATGGCGAACGCGTGCGCTTCCTGGCGCGCGGCCTGGGCATAGGCGGCGTCTCGCCCGAAGGCTTCGCTCCGGTGGTGGACACCATCGTGCAGCGGGCGCGCGAACTGCGCGAGGCCGGCGCCGAGGCCATCTCGATGATGGGCACGTCCATCAGCTTCTACCGCGGTCCCGCCTTCACCGAGTCGCTGCGGCGCGCGATGGAGGAAGCGACCGGCGTGCCTTGCACGACGATGAGCCATGCCATCGTGCGGGCGCTGCGGCAGCTCGGGATCCGGCGCGTCGCCGTCGCCACGTCGTACATCGACGAACTCAACGACAAGCTGGTGGCCTACCTCACCCACGCGGGCTTCACGGTCACCGCGATCGAAGGCATGTCCATCACCGGGGTCGAGGAGGTGGGCCAGGTCTCCACGCAGGCACTGGTCGACCTCTCGCGCAAGGTCCATGCGCAGGACCGCAGCGCCGACGGCATCTTCATCTCCTGCGGCGGCCTGCTGACGCTGGACGCGATCCGCGCGCTGGAGGCCGGCCTGGGCGTGCCCGTCACAGCCAGTTCGCCGGCGGGCTTCTGGGACGTGGTCCGGCTCGCGGGCGCGGACGCGTCCTCGCCCGGTTTCGGCCGCCTCTTCGCCGCCTGAGCGTGCCCCACGCGGTGCGACAATCGCCGCGGCTTTTCCTCCAGGACTCCCCAAGATGCAGTACGCCCCGACCCGGCGGGCCCTCGCCCGCCTCGCCCTTGCCTGCGGCCTCGCCGCGTCCCTCTGCGCGCCGGCCCACGCCGCGTGGCCCGACCGCCCCATCCGCTTCGTCGTGCCCTTCCCCGCCGGCCAGGCGACGGACATCTTCGCGCGCGCGCTCGCCGAGCAGCTGTCCAGGCGCCTGGGCCAGCCCGTGGTGGTGGAGAACAAGGCCGGCGCCGGCAGCAACATCGGCACCGACTACGTGGTGCGCGCGGCGCCGGACGGCTACACGCTGCTCGTGGCGGGCAGCGCCATGGCGGTCAACCAGACGCTGTACCCCAAGGTGGGCTTCGACCCGACGAAGGACCTGGTCGGCATCTCCCTCATCGCCAAGGTGCCGCTCGTGTTCCTGGCCACGCCGGCCTCGGGCATCACCTCCATGAAAGACCTCGCCGCGCAGGCGAAGGCGCACCCCGGCCGCCTCAGCTACGCGAGTGCCGGCATCGGCGGCACGCAGCACCTCTCGGGCGAGCTGTTCAAGTCCATGGCGGGCCTGTACATCACGCACATCCCCTACCGCGGCAGCGGTCCGGCGCAGGCCGACTTCCTGGGCAACCAGGTGCCGCTGATGGTGGACTCCGTGACGGCGGCCCTGCCCCACATCCAGTCCGGCCGCGCGGTGCCGCTGGCCGTGACGTCCGCGCAGCGCTCGGCGCAGCTGCCCAACGTCCCCACGGTCGCCGAATCGGGCGTGGCGGGCGTGAAGGGCTTCGAGGCCGTGGGCTGGCTGGGCCTCATGGCGCCGCGCGGCACCTCGCCCGAAATCGTCGGGCGCCTGCAGCACGAGGTGAACGACATCCTGCGCGGCGACGCCATGGCGCGCTTCATCCGCGAGCGCGGCTCCGAGCCGGCGCCCACGACCGGGCCGGAGTTCGACGCCTTCGTCGCGTCGGAGATCCGCAAGTGGGGCAAGGTGGTGAAGATCTCGGGAGCAAAACCCGAATGAGGTCCATGCGGTCCAGGCGTTGCGGCGCCGCGCCGGATGGGACCAAGGTCCAATGAGGCGCGGCGCGGCCCATCCGTAGAGTGGGCCGCGCGATGAGAACGCGCCTCGCTGCCCTTCTTGCACTCCCCCTGGCCGGCACGGCCTTCGCCCAGTCCTCGCTCACGATCTACGGAGGCGTGGACCTGGCCCTCTCCCACTACCGCGCCGACGGCGGCGGCTCGCGCACCCAGCTCACCCCCGGCGGCAACCAGAACAACCGCCTCGGTTTCCGCGGCCGCGAGGACCTGGGTGGCGGCCTCTACGCCGCCTTCGAGCTCGAGATGGGCCTCGCGCCCGACACCGGCCTGGGGCTCACCGCCAACCCGAACAACCAGCCGAGCGGCGCCACCGTCGTTCCCGCGGGCATGACCTTCAACCGCCGCTCGATCCTTCAGGTCGGCGGCAACTGGGGCGAACTGCGGGTGGGCCGCGACTACGTCCCCTCGTTCTGGCCGCTGTACCTGTACGACCCGTTCCGCACCGGCGTGGGCTTCGGCGGCATCACGATCCTCGGCTCCACGGTCACCAACCTGCGCGCCTCCAACACGGTGGCGTACATCACGCCCGGCTGCGATGGCATCGTGTGCAAGGGCTGGTTCGCGCATGCCATGTACGGCTTCGGCGAGAACGCGAGCGGGCAGCCCGGTTCCCAGGACGGCAACGTCACGGGCGCGCGCGTCGGCTACGGCGGCGAGCGCTGGGACGTCTCCGTGGCGCGCAGCCGCACCACCAACAACGTCGTCGGCTGGTTCACCCAGACCTCGGGCGGCGGCACCTACGACTTCGGCTTCGCGCGCCTGATGCTGCTGGCCGGCGAGAACAAGACCTCCCAGCCGGTCGCGGCGCTCGCCAACGGCACGCGGGCGCCGTTCTGGCAGGTCGGCGCGTTCGTCCCCCTGGGCCCGGGCTACATTCCGGTCGCCTATACGCGCGTCAGCCGCAACGACCCGGCCGACAGCAGCGCATTCAAGGTCGCCATCGGCTACGTTTACTTCCTGTCCAAGCGCACGGCCCTGTACACCACGTACGCGCACGTCGAGAACAGGAACGCGCTGGCCATCCCCGTCAACGTGGGCGCGGACGCGGGTCCGTCGCCCCTGCCCGGCCGCAGCGCCTCGGGCCTCGACCTCGGCATCCGCCTCACCTTCTGAAGCCATCCGTGCGCCCGTGACCGCCGTGTGATGCACGTGTGATCGCGCGGTGACCGGCATTGCGCAGACTGCCTCGCACGAGCAGGTGATCGCCGCTGTGCCGACCCGGAACTTCCATGCCCTTGTTCGAAGACCGCAGTGCCGCCTTCATCGTCCGGGTGTGGTGCGAGAGCGGCGAGAACCCGGGCGTGGTCCGGGCCTGGCGCGGCTCCGTCGAGCATGTCGGCAGCGGCGAGCGCAGTTTCTTCATGGAGCTGGATGACGTGATCGCGTTCATGAAACCCCACCTGGTCCGGCTGGGCATCGCCGAACCCACGCGCTTCTGGGAGCGCGTGGGCGACCTCGGCGCCGCGCCGGTCCCGCCCGCCCGGCCGCTGCCCGCCGCCAAGGCGCAGCGCCGCGGCCGCTGAGTCCATCCCCGCGCCACCACAGGAGAGCGCCATGCCACGGATCCAGGCCAACCGCGATTCCATCGACGATCGCTTCAGCGTGCTCGGCTTCACCGTGCGCACCGAGAGTCCCCTCTTCGAAGTGGCCGTGGCGACCGACCCCGGCCTCTTCCGCTCGGAGAACCGGACCCGGCGCGGCAACGCCAACTTCTATTCCAGCCGCGCCAACGGCGCCATCACCGCCCGCCGCGGCGAAGCGGTGTACCTGGTCCCGCCGGACGTGCTGGCGCATTTCGCCGGCCAGCCGCGCCTGTACTTCGGCCTCGCCACCTACCGCGAGGCGAGCGGCGGCGTCCCCGACTTCGTGCAGGCGCCGAGCGAAGGCCACATGTACGTCAACCTGTCCGGCCTGACCGAGCGCGGCCTGCGCCGCCTCGCGGTGCGCGGCACGAGCGGCAGCTACGGCGCGCGCAACGGCCACGATCCCAGCCTGGACTGGGGCGGTGACGCGCAACCGGAAGCGCCGGTCGCTTCGCAGCCTGCGCAGGCCAGCGCACCCGTGCAAGCCCGTGCGCCGGCCGCCGCGCCGGCGCCATATGACGACGGTTTCGGCGAGTTCCCGGCGCCGCCTGCAACGGCACCGACGACATCCGCTGCGGCCGCAGCGCCCGCCGCGACCACGCCAGCCGCAGGCGCGACCGCACCGGCGACGACGGCGTCCGCGCCCGCCCGCGCCGCGGCGCTCGCGATGGCCGGGCGCAACCTGCGGGCGCTGGAGGAAGAATCGGAGGACGGCGGCGGCATCGACGGCCCCATCCCCGACGACGACGGTGGCTATGCGGGCGCCTCCGCGCAGGCGCTGCGCGCCCAGGGCCTGGACACCCCGGCGCCCGAGTACCCCGGCGCCAGCCGCTTCGCGCCCGCGCACAGCTCGAACTACCGCGCCGTCAGCCGTCCGCGCGAGATCCGCCAGGTCGTCATCCACATCACCGACGGCGGCAGCCGCATCACCGGCACCATCGGCTGGTTCCAGAACCCCGACCAGCGCAACGCGCGCGGCGAGCCCATCCACGTCAGCGCCCATTACGTCGTCGGCCGCGACGGCGAGGTGGTGCAGATGGTGCGCAACAACGACATCGCCTGGCACGCCAGTTCCGCCAACGGTCACAGCATCGGCATCGAGCACGTCGCCAACAGCGACCGCAACCCGCGCAAGCGCCTGGAGGTGACCGAGGACGAATACCGCGGCTCCGCGCGCCTGGTCGCCTGGCTGTGCACCCGATACAACCTGCCGATCGACCGGGACCACGTCCTCGGCCACTCGGAAGCCGACCCGCACACCACGCACACCGACTGCCCGAACTCGCTGTGGGACTGGGACCACTTCATGCCCATGGTGCAGCAGGAAGCCGCCGCGCTCGCCGCGCCGGCGGCGGCACCGGCTCCCGCCACCGCACAGGCCCTCGGCCGCGTCGTCTATGCGAAGGCGCAGGAAATCATCACGCCCTTCTACGACCAGTCCGACCCGAACAGCGCGCTGGCCTGCCAGAACAACGCGTTCAGCCTGGCGCGCGAGGAATGGTTCATGGGCGTGGGCGACACCACGCAGTTCCCGCACTCGGCCATCGTGCAGCTGAACATGACGGCGCCCAACGGCGACGGCTACATGGGCACCGGCTTCTACATCGGCGCCAACCGCATCCTCACCTGCGCCCACAACCTGGACGGCATGGCCAGCGTCACCATCATCCCGGGACGCAACGGCAGCGGCGGCAAGCCTTTCGGCGAGACCACGGTCCAGAGTTCCTCCTGGCGCATCGCGCGCCCGCCCTACACCACCGACGGCGACTGGGCCCATGACCTCGCGGTGATCGACAACGTGCCGCTCGCCGCGCCCAACGGCCAGTACTTCCGCTTCCTCAACGCGACGCCCTCGGACCGCATGCCCCTCGTCGTGTGCGGCTACTCGGCGGCCTCCAACGCGGTGCCGGCGCTCACGCAGGCGATCGACCGCAACAAGCAGCACCTGCACGGCGGCTACGCCACGAGCCAGAGCGACCTGGAGGTCATCGAATATCCGCTGCTCACGCTCAAGGGCAACAGCGGCTCGCCGGTCTACCACCTCGACGACAGCAGCGGCACGCTGCAGGCGCTGGTCTGCGCCGTGCACGTGACGGGCGAGCCGGCGGCGCAGGGCTTGAACCGCGGCTGCTTCATCACGCCCGACAAGATCGACTGGATCGAGGGCCGCGCGACGGCCTTCTCGGCGCCCGCGCCGCGACCCCACGCCCGCAGGCCCCAGCCGCGGCCCGAGGCCGTCCCGGGCCGCGTTGCCGTCGCCCGGCGCCCGCCGGTGGCGCGCGCCCGCGCGCTGATCATCGGCCCGGAAGACGTGGAGCAGGCGCAGCGCTACGCCCCGCAATGGGCCGACCTGTTCAACTGGAGCGTCCCCGTCTGGATCCCCGGCTATCTTGCCGGCCGCAACATGAGCGTGCAGCGCATCGCCGATGCCGCCGGCGCGCTGAACCTCGATCGCTACGAAGTCCGCGTCACGTCGCTTCCATCGGGCTTCACCGACGAATCGCTGCTGGAACAGGTGCGCCTGCACCTCAACGACTTCCTCGACACCGACAACAGCGAGTTCATCCCCTACGCGACCGGCGACGACGACCTCAAGTGGGCCTCGTCCGCACCCGTGGGAACGGTGTTCAAGATCGACATCATCGGCCCCGACAACGCGGCCGTCGTGAGCAGCCTCAACGAAGCGAAGCGCTGGCGCTTCACGACGATCCACACCGAGTGGTCCGGCGACCATCCGGTGAGCGGGCACCGGGAATTCGGCGTGCGCAGCGACGCCGACGGGGCCGTGGTGGTCTACACGCGCGGCGCCGACCGCGCCACCGACGGCCTGGGCGAGAGCATCGCCTTCTTCGGCGCCGACCACCTGTGGCGCAGCTTCCAGGCCAAGCTGGTCGCGTTCGTCAATGCGCACGGCGGCGCGGCGACCGCGCCCGAGCCCTTCAGCCAGCGCTTCCATCCGCGCGTGGTCGACATCCTCTACGGCCACGACACGGTGGCGCAGGCGCTGGAGAACCAGTGCTACTCCATCCACTGGGATACCGTGCCCTACTACTCGCAGCAGACCGACGCTTCCTGCTGGGCGGCCGCGGCCGCGATGGTGGTCGCCTGGCGCGACGGCATCACCCTGACCGATGCGGACATCGCGGCCAAGGTCCCGGCGCTGGACGCCTACCGCAACGGCCTGTGGCCGTCGGACCGCCACCTGCTGGCCGACGTGTGGAACCTGATGCCGGAACCACCCGCCTGCTACACGGTCGACGCCTGGCGCAACATGCTGGAGACCTACGGGCCGCTGTTCCTCGACATGACCAACAGCGCCGGCAGCGGCGGCCACGCCTGGGTGCTGGTCGGCATGACCAGCGACGGCGCCTACGACGGTTCGGATACGGTCATGTACCTGCACAACCCGACGGCCAGCCGGGGCAAGGTGAAGTGGAACTTCCAGGACTTCCAGGGCCTGTACGAAGGCCGCGTCGCCACCGAAGGCAGCACGCTCGAATACCAGATCCTGCACGCGGCGGCGGTTCCCGCCGGCCGGCGCCCGGTCACGGCCGCGCCGTTTTCGCTCGGACTGGTGAGCGACGTGAAGCCCGTGCAGCGCGCCCGCGCCAAGGCCCTCGGCACCGAAGCCATCGAATATCCCGTGCAGCTCGTGCCGCAACCGGACAAGCTGGCGTGCTGGGCCGCGTCGATGGCGATGCTGCTGTCCTTCCGCCGCCATGCGTCCTTCACGCCCGAGACGCTGGCCAGCCAGGTCGGCGGCTCGCTCATGAGCAGCTACGGCTGGGACCTGCTGCAGGCCGTGCGCGACCGCTACGGCTTCACCGCGATCGAGGTGCCGTCCAACACGAGCCTCTACTTCTCGCCGGGCCAGTGGGCGCAGTGGCTGCGCGACTTCGGCCCGCTGTGGGTGGTGATCGTCGGCATGCCGCACGCGGTGGTCGTGAGCGGACTGCGCGGCAACACCGACGAACCGAACAGCTGCGAAGTGAAGCTGCTCAATCCCTGGGACACGCGCGTCACCTTCGACGACGACCCCACGGCCTTCCACCCGGCCAACCAGGGCTACGCCGACTGGCTGCCGTTCCAGCAGTTCGCCTCCGACTTCGGCAACATGGCCGAACCCGACTACGGCAACTGGCGCGTGCTGCACCTGCCCGAACAGCAGGCCGGCGCGCCGGCCCCGGCGCCGGCCCCCGCGGCGTCCGCGCAGGCACTCGCGACCGCCGCGGTGCGTCGCGCCACCGCCAGTTCGCGTACCGCCCTGGCGGCGCCGCCCAGGCCCGTGCGTGCCTTCGCGTTGCAGGACGCGTCGCCGGTCGATGAACCGATCGAACCATCGCGGGTGCCCGGCACGACGATGCGCCGCACGCGCGGCAGCAGCGGCCGCGTGACCTGGGCGCTGGACCAGCTCGATGGGGTCAAGCTGGCCGATCCGTCCGCCGCGATGGTGCCGGCGCTGGTGCCGACGACGATCGCCCTGGACCAGTGGCCCTGCGTGGGTCGCGACGCGGTGCCGCTGCCGCTCACCGTGCGCTTCGACGCCGGCGGCGGCGCGGTGGGCAACGTGCGCATCAGCGCCGGCACGGTGGCGGACTTGCCGTACGACGTCACGGTCACCGCGACCATCGCCGACGAGCCGCAGGCCCTGCCGGGCCTCTCCGGTCCGCAGGCCGCGGTGAAGGTGACGATCGACGTCGACTTCAGCGGCACCCCGGGCGGCAATGTCACCGCGCGCACGCGCCTGCGCCTGGTGGGCAACGGCCGCTACGACCTGGACAGCGCCTGGCAGTGAAGCCTTGACTGGGTCCCACCATGCAGCCGCGCACGCGCACGATCTTCCCGCCGGCCCTCAACGGCGCCGCGCGGGCGCGCGCCCTCGCTGACCCCGCACCCACGGCGGCGGCCCCGGCACCGGCCGCGGCGCCCAAGCCGCCGGCCACCGAGTCGCTGGCGCAGCGCACCGGCGCCCTCGTCAACGAGATCGACTTCCCCGGCTTCGTCGCCGGACTGGTGCACGGCACCTTCGACGCGATCGTCGACGCTTCCATCCGGCAGATGGAGAGCTATTCGAGCCTCGTGAGCGCCGTCGCCAAGACGGTCGACCAGTTCACCGAGGAGAACGTCACGCCCAACCAGGCGCGCGACTGGCTCGCGCAGCGCTACCCGGGTGAGGTGCGCGTGGTGCCGCCCACGGCGGACCAGGCGCAGCCGATGCTGGCGCCGGTGGCGGAGGGCCTCACGCCGGCCTGGCTCGCTGACTACGGCGCCGAAGGCGAAGAGCTGACGGCGGAAGTGCTGGAAGAACGCGTGCTGCCGCAAGTGCGCACCAAGGTCGGCGCGGACCGCCAGCAACTGCTCGCCACCATGGTGATGCTGGGCATGAACCGCGTCGCGGTGAAGGACGGCTCGATCAGCGCCAAGGTCATGTTCCGCGCCCAGGCCAACGACGCTGCCAAGGTGGCCTATGCCACCGGCAGCGATCCCAAGAGCGTCTCCGACTGGGGCGAGCGCGGCAGCCTGAGCTACAGCGGCGCCAGTTCCACGATGGTCTCCACGCTGGGCCTCAATGCGCAGAGCGATACCAGCCTGCGCGCCGACCTGTTCGGCGAGGTGCGGCTCAACTTCGTGAGCGAGACGCTGCCGCTGGACAAGCTGGCCGACGCCGCGAAGGTCGCCCTGGTCCAGCGCAATTCCGCGGTGAATCGCCCCGCCGCAGCCCCCGCGGCCGCGGCCGCGCCGGCCGCCGCCGCGCCCGCACAACCCGCCCTGCCGCACGGAGGCACGTGATGCTGCGCGACCTGGCCACCATGCTCGCGGACCTGCAGGAAGGCCTGCAGTCGGCGGCGCGCCGCGCCGGCGTGCAGCTCACGCATGCCGAGATGACGCTGCCCGTCGACACGGCGCTCTCGCTGCAGGACGGCGGCTGCGTGCTGCGCGCGGACGTGGTGCGCTCCTACGCGGACGCCGACTGGCGCGAGCAGCCGGCGCGCCTGCACCTGACCTGGGCGCCCCTGGCGCCCGAGGACATCCTTCCCGGGGAGGCGCGCCATGCCTGAATCGGTGCAAGGCTTCGTGCAGGAAGCGGGCGTGCCCTTCGACGTCTTCATCCAGTCGCTGACCGAGCAACTGGACAAGGCGCAGGCGGCGATGGCGCTCAAGGCCCGCGTCGCGAAGCTGCCCCTCACCTTCGCGGTGAAGGACGTGTCGCTGGACCTGCGCGCCTTCGTGCAGATGGTGGACGACGACGTCTTCCTGCGCCCCTCCAATCCCGGCGATACCGAGGCCAGCACCATCAAGCTGACGCTCACCACCATCACGCGCACCATGGTCGAAGAGAACGCGATCGACTTCAAGGCCGAGGCCCCGCAGTTCACGCTGCGCGAGGCGCTGCACGGGCAATTGAGCGACGAGGACCAGCGCCGGCTGGAACGCATCGGCGTGCGCACCGTGGAACAACTCTCCGAATTGCGCCAGACCGCCGGCACCGACGTCGTCGCGCGCCTCGCGCGCATGCCCGTGAACCGGCTGCAGCAGGCGCTGCTCGCCGCCGCCGCGCCGCGCGTGACGCAGGTGGAGCAGGCCGAGGCCGGCCGCCCGGGCACGCGCGTGCACCTGCAGGCGCCGGGCCTGCGCGCCGGCCGCATTCCCTTCGTGCGTGCCGCCGGCGCCGACGTGCCCGTGATCGAAGCGCACGACGGCCGCCTCGTCCTGGCACCGCATGCCATGCAACTGGGCCTGGAGGCGGAGATCGATTTCGGCGACGGCGAAGTGGCCCACGTCCCACTGGAAGCGGGCCGCCTCGGGCGCTGGGCGGCATCGGCAGGGAGGGCGGCATGAGCGCCCTGCACGCCCCCCGCCGCCTGCTGCTCACGCTGCGGCTCGGCGAATTGCCGGACCACCTGCCCAGCCTGCGCGAGGTGCGCCAGGAAGGCCGGCCGCTGGCCGAACGCATCGACGGCGGTCCCATCGATCGCCTGCTGGCGTACCACGGCGGCGCCGCGCGCACGGTGCGGCTGCACAGCGCCCGCGTGAGCCGGCTGCAGCGTCCCGGCGTGCCGGGCGCGCGCCGCTTCGACGACGCGGAACAGCTCACGGGCGTCGCCCGCGTGCTGCGCATCGAGCTGGCGCACGACGCCGGCCTGTCGTCCGTGGTCCAGGCGCTGCAGCAACTGCCGATGGTGGAACACGCGCAGGTCGACCGCCTCTGCGCGACGCCCTTCGATGCGCACCGTACCCATGCCGCCGTCAGCATCGATCCGGCCGCGGCCCGGCGCCCGCGCGCCATGGTGCGCCTGCCACAGGCACTCGCGCTGCAGCGCGGCGACCCCTCGGTGGTGGTCGGCCTGGCGGATACGGGGGTCGTCGCCGCCCATGCGGAACTGAGCCGACGCCTGCGCCGCGGCTTCGACACCGTGGACCTCGACGCTTCGACGGTGGGCGACCTCACGCTGGTCGGCGACAACGCGCACGGCGACGAGGATCCCGGCGACGAGGTGGGTCACGGCTCCGCCTGCGCCGGCATCCTGCGCGCCAACGGCGACGGTCTGCCCGCCGGCGGCGCGGGCCTCTGCGGCCTCACCCCGGCCCGCGTGCTCGGCGCCGCATTGCAGGGCGGACGGCGCGTCGGCGTCGGCGCGCTCGCCAACATCGACGCCGGCATGAAGCGCCTGATCGACCTGGGCGTGCAGGTGATCAACATGAGTTTCGGCACGCCGGAATCGTCGCTGCTGCCGGACGACCCGCGGCCGCACGAGGAAGTGGTGCGCTATGCGCTCGCGCGCGGCGTGCTGCTGGTGGCGGCCAGCGGCAACTCCGGCCTCGTGGAGCGCTACTACCCCGCGGCCCATGACGGCGTGATCGCCGTGGGCGCCGTCGAGGATGACGGCAGCCCCGCCTCCTTCAGCACGCGCGGCGACCACGTGGCGCTGAGCGCGCCGGGGCGCGACATCTGGACCTGCGGGCTGGACGGCTACGCCTGCGTCAGCGGCACCAGTTTCGCGGCGCCTTTCGTGTCCGCGGCCTGCGCGCTGCTGGTCGCCCAATCCGAAGCGCGTGCGTGGCCGCTCGACCCGGACACCGCGCGGGAGATCCTCGTCACGAGCGCCCGGCCGCTCGCAGGCACCGAGCGCGGCTGCGGCGCCGGCGTGCTCGACGCCGCGGCAGCCCTTGCCCTGCTGGACCAACGCATCGCCGCGGCGCTGGGCGCCGCCCATTGAGAAAGGAAGACACCATGGCCACCCGTCCCTCGAAGAAGGCGGCAAGCGGCAGCCGCAAGGCCAGCCGCCCCGCGGCGGCGGCCCATGCGGCGCCCGTGAAGCCCGTGCGGACCGCCATGGCCACCGCCACGGGCGCATCGCCCACGCGCAGCGCTTCCGCGGCCGCGGCGGCCGCCGCCGCCCTGGCCAGCCAACCCCCTCCCGTCGGGCCCGCCACGCCCTTGCCCTTAGCCAAATCCTCCGGAGGCCCCACCATGTCCCCACGCATCCTCTTGATCGACCTGAGCCAGCGCGAACTGCAGGAGCGGCAGAAGCTGCGGTCCCGGCTGGACCGCCTCGACGCCCTCGACCGCACCAAGGCCAACAGCGGCGGCCTCAGCACCGAACAGGAGCAGGAGCGCAAGGACATCCAGAAGCTGCTGGCGAGCGACCATCCGGTGGACGTGTTCTACCAGCAGGTCGCGGCGACGGTGGCGCGGCATCCCTGGCCCGTGCTGGAGAAGCGGGGTGAGTTCGTCCTGAAGTTCGGCCTCTTCGAGTCGCAATACAGCGCCTCGGGCAGCGAGCACCTCGGCTCCCACGAGCAGGAGATCGCCTTCACCTGCGGCCTGCTGGAACTGGACAACCTCACGCTGGCCACCGCGGCCGACTTCGTGAAGAAGGTGACCGAAGCCCAGGGCGAGTACCGGCAGAACATCGCCCTGTTCAACGCGGCCAACCACGCCTTCGAGCACCAGTTCGAAGTGACCTTGCAGAGCCAGATCGACAAGGGACTGGTCGACCCCGACATCCTGAAGGTCCTGGGCCAGAATTCCGCGGGCGTGCAGCCGATCGCCACGACGGCCTCGTCGCGCGGGTCGGGCGGAGGGGACTCCGGCGGCTACAGCAAGCCGCTCATGGTCTCCGCCGCGTCGGCGCGCAACATCGCCGCCGTCGTGCGCAAGCTGGTGAACGACAACGTCAGCGCCAACGACCCGTGGATCAGCAGCCGCCTGCAGAGCGCCTACGACATGCAGACCGGCGTGGTCGCCGGCGCCCCGCCCTCGGCGCTGGAGATCATGCTGCCCGACCTCGAGGAATCGGTCGACATCGAGATCGTCACCGAGAACCTGCAGGCGGTGCAGGCGATCTACTTCTCCTACCAGCTCGAGGAGATGCGCCTGTTCCAGGTGATCGAGCGCATCGTGGACCTGTTCCGGCAGGGCCTGCTGCCGCTCGGGCGCGGGTCGGTCGGCGACTACCTGTTCAACTACTACAAGAAGGCCGCCGAACGCATCACGGAGGCGGAGCGGCGCGACCTCTACATGCGCGTGTTCGGCGCGCCCGGCGGCAACCCGGCCAACGAGCCGAACCGCGATTTCAACGAGCTGTGGCTGCGCTTCATCTCCGCGGTGTCCAGCTTCTCGCGCCAGCTCACCGTGGAACGCCTGCTGCGCAATGCGATCCCGATGGCCGTGTCGCAGGAGCAGGTGCGCAAGGCCGGCCGCGACCTCGGCGCCAACCTCTCGCGCAACGGCTACGGCATCGCCTACTTCGCCGCGACCGAACTGCAGCAGAGCATCCTGGAGTTCCGCGACGTGCTGCAGAACCCGGAGCTGCGCAATGCCTTCGGCGCGCGCGACATGTGGCAGGTGATCGACCAGGTGAACGTCAACTACCTGGGCGGCGCCCGCAACACGCACCGCTACCGCACGCAGAGCCGCGCCGGCGCGATCATCATCCGCTGGATCGCCAACAACGTGCAGCGGCTTGCCAACGTGGTCGGCCCGGTCATCCAGGTGGAGTCCATCGTCAACGCGCAGCTGCAGGCGGCAAGCACGGGCAACAACCCCACGGTCGACCCGAGCGACTGGGACCTCGTGAACGCCTGCGAGCAGTGGCTGGCCGTCGGCGGCGTGCAGGACCAGAGCATCGAGCAGTACTCGCAGCCGATCGAGGCGCCCACCATGACCAGCCGGCCGATCGAGATGCCGCAGATCGCCAAGGACATGCTGAGCGGCATGGGCGTGGGCCTCAATGGCTCCGGCCTCGCCGGCGGACTGCCGGCGGGCCTGCAATAAGGAGCCGGACATGCCCCGCGCCGACCACCACGCACAGCCGATGGCCGTGCACGTCAACCACATGCTCGCCCATGCGTCGCACGCGCTGGGCGTGCCGGATCCGCGGCCGCTGCTGGGGCCCATCCTCGATCGCACCTTCTCCCGGCCGGACAACGACATCGGCTACGCCGACAACCGCCTGACGCCCGGCGCGGTGCCGTTCGAACCCTCGTTCTCGGAGGCCGAGCCCGACACGCTGCGCTTCACCATCGAGCCACTGGGCCCCGGCGCATCGCCCGTGGCGCGGCGCGACGAGGCCACGCGCGAGATGCGGCGCCTGGTCTCGCCCTTCTTCGGGCGCGACGCGCTGCACTGGTTCGACGAGCGCAGCGAGGAGTGGCGCGGCTTCGGCGGCCTGGGGTGGATGAACTACGGCGCCTGGTTCGGCAGTGCGTTCGACGAAGACGGCCTGTACGCCGCCAAGATCTACTACGAGCTGGCGCCGGCGCAGATCGATTCGCTCGCGCCCGGGCTCGCGCGCCTCACGCGCATGGCGATGACGGAGATGCCGTCGCTGTCGCCGATCTTCACCTCCATCGGCTGCAAGAAGGACGCGGGCAGCCAGCGCGTGACCTTCATGCACCGCGGCCCGCTGCCCCTCACGGCGCTGGGCCCGCTGATGAACCGCCTGGGCATCGGCCACCAGCTGCCCAGCCTCATGCGCGTGGTCGGCGTGGCCCTGGGCGGCCGCTTCGAGCTGCCCAATGGCGGCGTGCTGGTGGGCCTGCGCGATACGCGCGAGGGCGTGGAAATGAAGCTGGAGATCCTGCTCGCGGCCATCCCCGACCTGCCGGCCCGCTTCCTGGACCTGCTGCGCCTGGGACTCGCCGAGCGGCCGCGCCAGGTCGCCGCCCTGGAGCGCTGGCTCACCGCCTTCGGCGTCGACGACGCCAGCGAGCAGGGCCACTTCTCGGTGCTGTCCGTGCGCGTGACGCCCACGGCGCAGGCGCGCATCAGCCTGTACGTGCGGCCGATCGAGTTCGAGATGGCCGACTCGCTGGAGGATTCGCGCTACGCCGCCGCCTGATCCGGCGCCCTGAACCGAACGGAGCCTTGCCATGCCCGCTTCCGTCTTCCCCGTCACCGCGCATCGCCCGAACGCGCAGCGCGCGCCGGCCGCCAGCCGCGAGACCGTCGATGCCGCGCGCCAGACCGTGCGCACGCTGCTGCAACGCAGCCGGGCCTTCAACGCGCTGCCGGAGGAAACGCGCCGGCAGGTCGCCCATGACCTGGTGCAGATCGGCAGCTACCTCGCCGAACCGGACGGCGTGCGCCTGAAGCGCCAGAGTCCGCAGGTGCGCGCGCTGGCCGACGATGCGCCCAAGCCGCAGGAGTTCGGCCAGGCCACCAAGGCCGGCGTCGAGAACATGATCGGGCTGGTGCAGGGCCTGGACTTCCCGAACTTCGTGTCGGGCCTGATCCAGGGGGTGTTCCACTCCATCGTGGACAGCTCCATCCAGCAGATGGAGGCGTACGCGAAGCTGGTGGCGGACGTGAGCAAGAGCCTCAACCAGTTCCGCGACGACAACACCACGGACAACCAGGGCCGCGACCAGCTGGTCGACCAGTTCCCGGACCTGTTCCAGCTGAGCATGGGTGACGACAGCTTCGGCGATTTCGGCAGCTTCGGCGGCGACGGCAGCAGCAACGCCACGCCGCAGCCGCGCGTCGTGCTGCGCGACGACATCGACGAGAAATCGGCCATCGAGCGCCTCAACCGCTCGCTGCCGCTGGAGAAGCCGATCACCTCGCTGGACGACGACCTGGTGGAGTCCACGCTGGTGCCCGCGGCGCGCACGTCGATCGCCACCGGCCGGCAGCAGCTGCTCGCGACGATGGTGATGATGGGCATCAACCGCATCGTGGTCACCGACGGCAAGATCGCGGCCAAGGTGGTGTTCGACTTCAAGGCGAGCGACAACCGCAAGTACGCCTTCAGCGCCACCAAGTTCGACCACGAGAAGGACCGCTACGGCAACCTGCAGATGACCAGCGCCTACACCGGCAGCTACGAAGGCAAGAGCGAGGGCGGCAGCTACAGCAAGACCGCCGACAGCGAGGACCGGCGCGACGGCAGCTACTACGCCAAGGGCAGCTACCAGTATTCGAACCAGCCGGTGGTGAAGCTGATGTCCACGCAGAAGCTGATGGACGACTCGAACCTGCAGACCAAGGCGACGCTCACCGGATCGGTCGAAGTGAACTTCAAGAGCGACTACCTGCCGCTGGAGAAGATGGCCAACCCGGAGAACATCGCCGCGATCCAGATGAACGCGCAGCCGGGCATGGTGAAGACGCTGGCCGGAAGGCCGGGTGCACCTGCCGCCGCGCCCGGGGCAGCGCCCGCTCCTGCGGCGGCACCCGCTCCCGCCGCCGCCCACTGACCGAACCGCCCGAGGCGTGCCATGACCCAAGCCTGGCTCGACGACGACACGCTGTCCGCCGTGCGCCCGCACGTGAAGCAGCTGCTCGAGCGCTCGCCGGGGTTCCGCGCCATGCCGCTGGAACAGCAACGCGACCTGGCCCGCACGATGGTGCGCGTCGCCTCGTACATGGCCAACCCGGACGGCCTCGCGAAACAGGAACTGACGCCGGGCAAGGCGCTGCTTGCTCGGGAGCAAGGCCTGGCCCGCGCCCAGGACGCCGTCGAGGATGCCAAGAAGAAGGCTTCCGACAAGGTGGGCACCTTCGCCGGCGCCGACTTCAAGGCGGGGGCGGTGCAGCAAGGCGTGGAGCAGTTCAGGAACCTGGTGGGTTCGGTGGACTTCCCGAGCTTCGTGGGCGGCCTCATCCAGAACGTGTTCCAGGCGATCGTCACGGCCAGCATCCAGCAGATGGACGCCTACGGCAAGCTGCTGAAGTCGGTGGCGCAGACGGTGGACCAGTTCGCCCAGGACAACATCAGCCTCAACAACGCGCGCGACTGGCTGGTCGACAAGTACCCGGGGCAGATCGGCCTCGACGAGGAAGCGGCCCAGGACGAAGGCGGCCAGCCGCGGCTGAACGTCCAGGGCGAGGACGGCGACGCGGCCCTGCAGCAGATCAACGCCGACATGGGCCTCGCCCAGCCGATCACCGACCTGTCGGACCCCGAGCAGGAGACCCGCCTCGTGATGGCCGCGCGCCTGCAGATGGCGCGCAGCCGCCAGCAGCTGTTGTCTTCCATGGTGCTGCTCGGGATCAACCGCATCGTCGTGACCGACGGCCTGATCAACGCCAAGGTGGTGTTCGACCTGAAGGCGAGCGACCAGGCGCAGCGCAACGCGCGGGCCTCCCTGTACGACACGCAGTCCAGCATGAACCGCAACACCAGCGCTGCCGGCGGCAACTGGGGCTGGGGCGGCGCCGCGTCCATGAACGAGAACGTGCAGCGGCACGTGACCACGGTCGGTTCGGCGGTGGACGAGACTTCGGAGTCCAAGGCGGAGGTCAAGGCCAAGCTCAGTGGCGAGGTGCGGGTCAACTTCAAGAGCGACTACTTCCCCATGGAGAAGCTCGCCACGCCCGGGATGATCGCCGCCATCCAGGGCAACTCGCTGCCGGTGGATCCCAACGTCACGCCGTCGGCGGCGCGCGCGGGTGCGCCCGCGGCAGCGGCCCCGGCGCCCGCTCCCGCGCAGCCCGCACTGGCGGCACGGTGAAGGAGCGGCCGTGGGCGCAGCGGCGATCTTCCCTCCCAGGGCACGGCGACGCGCCGATCCGCGCCTGCTGCAGGCGATCGCCAAGGCGCTCGCCGACCTGGGCGACATCGATCTTCCCGACACGGCACCGACCGCCGAGGACGCGCGCAACCTGGCGGCGATCCCGCCCCTGTACCTCGCGAGCGAGCTGGAACAGGCGGGGCTGCTGCGCACGGCGGAACTCGTCGCGGGCCTGTTCGCCAGCGGCGCGATCACGCAGCCCCTGGGACCCACCGCGCAACTGATCGCCACCTTCTGGCAGCAGCGGCGCGATCGCCTCTCCCAGCAGGAACGCGAGCAGTTGTTCGCGCAGGTGTTCGAGCCCTCCGGTTTCTGTCCCCTCATGCTCGCGGTGTGCCAGGCGCTGGCCGATCAGCTGGACAACCCGCCCCGCGCCAGCGACATCCACGCGCGGATCGTCCTGCAGGAGGCCGCCGATGCCCTGGGGGGCTGGCTGGCGCCGCACGCCTCCGGCATGGCGCAGTTCGCGGCCGCCGACATCGTCAATGCGCTGGCGCAGGCCACGCGCTTCCTGCGCGACCGGCTGCTGCAGGTGGCCTTCGGCGTGCACGACCTCTGGGGCCTGGTGGGCGCCGTGGGCAGCGTGCAGGGCCAGGCGCCCGACCAGGCGCGGCAACGCGTCGACCTGGGACGGCACGGCGCCGAGGTGCTGGCGTGGCTCGCGGCCGGCGTGACGCAGTCCTATGCCTTCGATCCTGCCTCCGCCGAGGGCCAGCGCCTCATGACCTCCGCCGAGGGCTGGCTGATGGCGTGGTCCTCGCTCCCCGCCCATGACCAGCGTCGCGTCCCCGTCGCGGCCTGAGGCGCAGGCCCGCCCGCAGGTCGCGCCGCCCGCGTGGCTGCGCGGCGCGGTGCGCGACGTGCTGCTCGATACGCCCAGCTACCAGGAGCTCGCGCCCGAGAAGCGCCGCGCGCTGGCGCAGGCCATGGTGCAGGTGGGCCAGCTCGCGGCCGACTGCATCGCGGAGGAGCACGCGGCGCAGGCGCAGATCGACGCCCGCAGGCCGGTGGCGCGGGCGCTGGACGAACAGCCCGGGTTCGGCGAATCCGCGCGCCGCATCGGCGACGTCACGCGCGATACGCTGCAGGCCATCTCCTTCCCGCGCTTCGTGACCGACCTGCTCAATGGCGTGTTCCGCGCCATGAACGATTCCAGCCAGCAGCAGCTGAACCAGTTCCTGCAGTTGCTGAACGCGGTTTCCGGCACCGCGGCCGGCTTCGAGCAGACGCAGACCAACGAGGTGCAGGTGCGCGCCTGGCTGGTGGACCACTTCCCGGACAGCTTCGAGATGGACCTGCCGGAGCCGCCCGAGCCCGGCGAGCCGCCGCCGGACCCGCAGGACGTGGAGCCGCCGCGCTTGCGACTGAAGGCGGGCGGCCACATGCCGTCCGACGAAGCGCTGCGCGCAGCCCTCGGCGTGCAGCCCGAAGAGGACTTCAGCGCCGGCAGCAGCCCGGAGGCGCTGGTGCCGCTGGCGCGCCGGCAGCTCGCGCGCCAGCGCCAGGGCATGCTGGCGACGATGGTGCAGATGGGGATGCAGCGCATCATCATCGACGCGGGCCGCATCACGGCTGCCATGCGCTTCCACATCGACACGCGCAGCGCGGCCAGCCAGGACCGCGGCAGCCAGTTCGGCATGCAGAACCGCGTGAAGGCCTCGGGCAGCTACGGCGTGGGGCCCTGGGGCGTGAGCGCCGAAGTGGAGAACACGATCTCCTACGTCAGCACCGAGCGCTCGCAGCGCACCGAGGAGATCAACACCAGCGCGGATCTCACGTCCTCGGTGGAACTGAACTTCCACACCGACGCCGTGCCGCTGAACCGGCTGGCCGCGCAGGCGCAGGCGGACCGCGTGCGCAACGCGAGCCTCAACCCCAGCCACGAAATGGAGATCGCCGCCACCCAGGCCGATACGCAGCGGCTGGCGGGCGCCCGCACGGCGGACGAGGCGCGGCGCGCGGGCGTGGGCACCGCCGTTGGATCGGCCACGCCGCCGCCGCTGTCGACGGCACCGGCGCCGACGCCGCGGCCGTCGCCGTCGCCGTCGCCGTCGCCGTCTCCCTCACCTTCCCCATCGCCGTCGCCTTCGCCTTCGCCTTCCCCCTCGCCCTCGCCCTCGCCATCGCCGTCACCTACGCCCAGGCCAACGCCTGCGCCGACGGCCGCACGAGCACACTGAGGGGACGCCGCGCGCATTTGCCGGACCGGGACGGGGGACATTCCCCGAGGCGGATGGACCCGCCCTGGCCCGGACCACGAGACCTCTTCGATCAGGACGGAGGCCGGGCATGGGGCTCTTCGGACCCCGCCTGCAGCCGCGCATCCGCCTGCGCCACATACCAGTGCGCGCGGCCCACCAGCTCGCGCAACGTCAGCTGGCCCTCGGGACTGGCGAACACATGGTCCCGCGGCAGCGCGAGCCACGCCGGCTGGGCCGGCCACTCAGCGGGGGCTGCAAGGGGTTCGGAGGTGCGCCCCACGGCGCTGTTCGCGATCCGCTGGTACACCGCCAGCGTCTCGCGCATCGGCTCGATCGCCAGTTCCTTGCGCAGCGCCGCGCGGCAGGTCTCGAACTGCTGCAGCGCCATCGCGCGCTGGCCATGGAGCAGGAACAGGCGCATCAGCTCGCGGTGCACGTCCTCGCGCAGGGCGTCGCGGTCCAGGATGCTCTGCGCATGCCCGATCGCGCCCGCGTAGTCCTGCGCCAGGGTGCACAGCTGCATCAGGCGCCCCAGAGCATTGAGCAGCGTGCGGCGGTGCAGTTCGCGCGCGCGCAGCGCCCAGTCGTCGGTGAAGCCGGCCAGGATGTCGTCGCGATACAGCGCCACGCCCCGCCGCAGCTGCTCGACGTGCTCGGGCTTCAGCTGCTCCAGCGGCAGGGCGAGCGCGGGCGCCACCAGGCGCGAGAACTCGTCGACGTCCAGGTGCAGCTGCGCGTCCACCGGCACGCCGATCGCCCCGCGGCGGTCGCACACCACCAGGTCCCGCTGCACCAGCGGCGGCCGCGCCAGCGCCTTGCGCAGCCGCCAGAGCACCGTGTTCAGCGACCGCACGCTGCCTTCGCTCTGTTCGGGCCACAGCGCCGACAGCAGCTCGCTGCGCGCGAAGAAGCGGCCGCGCTCCAGCGCCAGGAAGGCCAGCAGGCTGCCGGGACGGCCGGCAAGTTCCGTCGCAGCCGCGCCGGCGACGCTCGCCACCGACAGCTGTCCGAACAGGTACAGATACAGCATGGGCCCTCCCCCTTCGCACGCCTGCTCCCGTCCAGGCTGAGGCACGTCTTGTACACGGGCCTCCATGACTTCACACTTGTCTCCAGTCACCTGCCCGTTAACAAACGTTGCGCCTACCGGCAACGACGCGCATCGCACCTACGCGCCATCACACGGAGGAAAGCGCTTTGCCGGCGCACCCTTGTGCGCCGCCGCGGCGCGCCGCCTGCACATGCGTTTGATGCAGGCGGCCAACGCCTCTTGCGATTTGGAACGGCGCGGTCCAGTGCGTGCTCAGGCCTCGCCGACATGCAGCCAGTCCGCTTCCTGGAGCTGGTCCATGAAGCGCGCGACCTGCGCCAGCCGGCCCTGCCGCTGCGCCCATTCGAGGTACTCGCGAAAGAACAGGCGTTTCTGCAGCGCCGAAAGCTTGGTCCAGATCCAGTCCACCGGCGGCGGCGGCAGGTCCGTGGCATCCGGCCCGCCGAGGTCGCGGTACAGCCGCACCCAGTGCGCCGGCCGCGGACAGGCCCGGTTGTTGCGGCGGGCCTGCACCATCAGTTCGTCCGCGGTGGCATTCCCGCGCGCCGGGCGCGGCGACTCGGGCTCGTCCCGGGCCTGCACCGACAAGGGCGCGGCATCACTGGGCAGGGTGGGCCCGAAGGCCGCGTCGAGCTCCCGCGCGGCCTCGTGCCACTGCGCCCACATGGAGTCCCCGCCCTCCTTCACCTCGGGCGCGGGCAGCGACTGCAGCCAGGTGCCGATGTATTCGTCGTTCCGCGTCGGCCTGCCGCCGGGATCTCGACCTCGTGCCATGGGACCAGACTAGGAAGGCCGGGCGAAGGCGTGCGTAGGACACCGTCGGCTGGCGGGCACGGCATGGGCCGGTGGCGGCCGCGGTGGCACGGCCGGGTAGTCCGCTGCCTACCCGGGCCGGCGATGAGCTCTCACCTGCCGGGCCGCGGGTGGCCGAACAATGGCGTGTCCCATCCACGAGAGGAGCGTCCATGCCCACCGAACCGAACCGCAAGCCCGATCCGGACACCTCGGGAACGCAGCACGAGGACGAGCCCATCCCGGCCGCGTCCGACGATCACGTGCTGGACGAGACCGCACGCCTGGCACGCGAGGGCCGCAAGGAACTGGAGTCGGACCCGAAGGAGCCGAAGCCGGCGAAGGAGTGAGGCCCGGGGGCCGCGGCCGCCCAGGCTCCTAGGGGTCCAGCGCCTTCAGGATCGCCCAGGCGAGTTCCACGCGGTCCTTGTTCGGGTAGTTGCGGTTCGCCAGGATCACGATGCCGATGCGCCGGGCGGGAAGGAAGGCCGCGTAGGCCCCGAAGCCGTTGGTGGACCCGGTCTTGTTGATCCACGCGTCCTCCCGCGGCGCGCGGGCCACGGCGAAGCGCCGCACCGGGTGCGGCTGCAGCGCCATCTCGCTGCCGTTGCCCGCCACCAGCTGCTCGCGCGTGGCAGGCCACGCATAGATCTCCCAGCCCAGGCCCTGGACCATGTCGCCGACCTGGTAGTAACCGGCATGCGTGGCGGCGATCGCGTTGCGCCACGCCGGTGGCAGCGAAACGCTGCCCAGGTTGGCTTCCACGAAGCGCAGCAGGTCGCTCGCGCTGGTCTTGACGCCGTAGGCTTCGGCGTCGAGCGGGCCGGGATTCACCCGCAGCGGACGGTCGTCGCGGGAATAGCCGAACGCGTAGTCGTCCATCCGCTGCGGCGGCACCCGCAGGAAGGTCCGCTGCAGTCCCATTGCAGCAAAGAGCCGTTGCTCCATCGCCTGTTCGAAGGGTTGGTCCAGGCTCCTCGCCGCGAGATACCCGAACAGGCCGATGCTGGGATTGGAATACAGCCTCTGCGTACCGGGAACGAAGGCCGGCCGCCAATCGCGATAGAACGCCACCATCGTCGCATCGTCCGTGACTGCGTCGGGAAACTGCAGCGGCAGGCCGCCGGCCGTGTAGGTGCCCAGGTCCAGCAGGCTGATCCGGTCGAACGCGGTGCCCGCGAGCGCCGGCAGGTGCTTGCTCGCCGGGTCCGCGAGGGACAGCGCGCCGCTCTCGCGCGCATAGGCGGCCAGCGTCGCCGTGAACGTCTTGCTCAGGGAACCGATCTCGAACAGCGTGTCGCCATCCACCTTGCGCCCGCTCTCGCGGGACGCGACGCCTTCATAGAAGAAATGCCGCTTCCCGCCGACGGTGACGGCCACCGCCATGCCGGGGATCCGGTCACGCTGCATCACGGGCTGCATGGCCGCGCGCACGGAACGTGCAAGGTCGTCCTCGCCGGCGCGCGCACCGCCGGCAAGGCACAGGAGGGATAGGGACAGGAGGGCGCAACGTGCGAGCCGGTTCTTGTTCTCGTTCATCCGGGCAAGCTTAGCGCAGTGCTCGGCCGTGCATGCGCTCTCCCGCCTGGATGGTTGTTGGCGCGCGGTGGTGTTGCTAGAGTGTCCGCACGCGGGGCGCTCGCGCGCGGCCCGCGCCCCACCATGCCCCCAGCCCCGCAACCCTCCAGCCTCGGACTGCGCCGGATCGACCTGCTGCAGGGGCTCTCGCCCGAGCGGCTCGACGCCATGGTCCGGCAATGCGCGTGGCGCTCCTACGAGGGCGGGCAGCGGCTCGTCGCGCGCGAGGATGCCGATCGCGACCTGCACTTCATCGTCGCCGGTTCGGTGCGCGTCACGACCTATTCGCCCGGCGGCCGCGAGACCAGCTTCCGCGACCTCGCGGAAGGCACGTCGTTCGGCGAGCTGGCCGCGCTCGATGGGCGCCCGCGCTCCGCCGATGTCGTGGCGCTCACGCCGGGCCTGCTCGCGTCGATGCCGCCCGCGGCCTTCCGCGAGCTGCTGCGCGCCGAATGGATCGTCAACGAGCGCGTGCTGGTGCGCCTGGCGGACCTCGCCCGCGGCCTCGTGGACCGCGTCGTCGAACTGAGCACCCTCAACGTGCAGCAGCGCGTGTGCCTGGAGCTGCTGCGGCTCGCGCGCGCCGGCGGCGGCGGCACGCTGCGCATCGAACCGGCGCCCAGGCACACCGAACTCGCGAACCGCGTCAGCACCTATCGCGAGCAGGTCACGCGCGAGCTCACCGCGCTGGTCAAGGCCGGCGTGCTGGCGCGCGACGGCGGTGCGCTCGTGGTGCGCGATGCCGAAGGCCTGCAGCGGATCGCCGACGGCGCCCCGCGCGGGCCGATTGCCAAATCCGGTGCGTAAGCGCACCGCGCGCCGCTCCCCTCCTCTCCATCATCCGTTCCGTCGGCGCGATGCACCGACGCAACCAACCTGATGGAGAAAGTCATGAACAGCCACTACGCTCTTGCCCTGCTCCTCGCCGCCGCCGCTGCCGGCAACGTCCGCGCCGACGACATCACCATCGACCCGCAGCCCTTCGTCTCCACCGCCAGCCGCGCGGACGTGATGACCGAGATGCAGCAGTTCCGGCACGCGGGCGTGAACCCCTGGGCCGACGACTACAACCAGCTGGCGCAGGCGCGCGGCACGAAGACCCGCGCGGAGGTCAAGGCGGAATTCATCGCCGAGCGCGACCAGGTGAACGCCATGTACGCGGAAGACAGCGGCTCCAGCTACCTGTCGCGCGTCGCCGCCGCCAAGGCGCACCCACGCACGACCGAGCTGGCCCGGAAGGAGTGAGCCCATGGCCACGACCGTCGCGCTTCCGCGCCTCGCCAGGGTCGCGTGCCTTTGGGGCATCTTCGTGCTCGTCCAGTCCGGCACGGACGCGCACCCGTTCGCGTGGACCAGCGTGACGGTCGTGGCCGGCATCGGGATCTCGATCCTGATGCTGTCCGCCGAAGACACGCCGTGGGGCAGCGTGCTCACCGCCGCCGTCCTGCTGGCCACCAGCCCGATGCTGCAGACGTACTGGATGATGCCGCGCAACCAGCCCGCCGCGGAATCGTTCACGTTCCTCAAGACGATGCTGATCCTGGGCGGCCTGCTGCTGCTGGCGCGCCTGGAGGCGGATGTCTCGGAACCCCGGCCGCCCGGAGCGCCGGACGCGCATCCATGACGAGGCCCGGCCATGGCCGCAGTCGGTCCCCCGGCTGCCGGCCGTGGCCGGTGCTCACTGGATCATGCGCATCAACCGGCCCAGGATGCCGTTGACGAAGCCCTGCACGGCCTCGCCGGGCGAGGGCTCCTCGGGTGCCTTGGGCTTCGGCCGCGGGATGTCGAACTCCACGTTCGGATCCGCGGCGTGCTGGCGCAAGGCCTGCACGAAGAAGTCGCCCACGATGGGCAGCGCGCTGCGGGCGCCCGGCCCCCAGCTGTCGCCCATGCTCACGCGGTTGTCGTCGTAGCCCACCCACGCGCCCGCCACGAGCTGCGGGTGCATCAGGATGAACCAGCCGTCGCTGTTGTCCTGGGTGGTGCCGGTCTTGCCGGCCACGTCGGCCTGGATGCCGTAGCGCGCGCGGATGGCGTTGCCGGTGCCCTCGTCGATGACGCCGCGCATCACGTCGACCAGCTGCAGCGCCTGCGGCCGGGGCATGACTTCCATCGCATCGGGACGCGTGACGATGGCCAGCGTGTGCCCCTGGCGGTTCTCGACCTGCGTGATCATCTGCGGTTCGCCGAGGTAGCGGCCCTCGTTGGCGAGCGTGCCGTAGGCGGCCACCATCTCGCGCAGCGTCACGGGACTGGTGCCCAGGGCCAGCGAGGGCACCAGTTCCAGCTTGCTGTCACGCACGCCCAGGTTGAAGGCGAGCTCGCCCACCTTCTGCGGGCCGATGCGCTGCATCACCTGCGCCGTGATCCGGTTGTTCGACTGGGCCAGGCCCTGTCGCAGGGTCATGGGCGCGTTGGTGGGCGGCGAGCCGTCACGCGGCGTCCAGACCTTGCCGCCACGCTCGCGGAAGGTCACTTCCTCGTCGAGGAAGGTGTCGTCGGGCGACAGGCCGTTGGCGAAGGCCGCGCCGTAGACGAAGGGCTTGAAGGTGGAGCCCGGCTGGCGCCGTGCCTGGTTGACGTGGTCGAAGGGTTCCGTCGCGAAGTCGGGGCTGCCCACCCAGGCGCGGATCGTGTTGGAGCGCGGGTCGAGCGCCACGAAGCCCGCCTGCAGCGGCGCATTGTCCTCGCCCGCGGCGCGCCGGGCGCGTTCCGCCAGGCCCTGCAGCTGGTGCATCTGGTGCGCCACGGCGGCGTTCGCGGCCTTCTGCAGGCGCGAGTCGATCGTGGTGCGCACGACAAGGCCGTCGGCATAGATGTCGTAGTCTTCCTTGTCGGCCCAGGCGATCAGCCACTTCTTGACCTGCTGCGTCGCGTGCGGCGCGAGGCCCACCTCGGGGTCCTGGCGTTCGAAGTCGATGCGCAGCGGCCGCGCGGCCAGCGCCTGCGCCCGCTTGGGGTCGAGCTTGCCGTACTTCACCATCTGCGCCAGCACGATGTTGCGGCGGTCGCGCGCCCGCTCCGGGTTGAGCACGGGGTTGTAGTAGGCCGTGCCCTTGAGCATGCCGATCAGCGTGGCGCTCTCCAGCACGTCGAGCTGGTCGGCGGACTTGTCGAAGTAGGTGCGCGCGGCCATCTCGATGCCGAACGCGTTGTAGAGGAAGGGGACCGTGTTGAGGTAGGTCTCGAGGATCTCGTCCTTCGAGTAGACCGCCTCGATCTTGAGCGCGGTGATCGCCTCCTTCACCTTGCGCGTGAGCGAGGGCGCGCGGCCGATCTCCTGCGGGTAGAGGTTGCGCGCCAGCTGCTGCGTGAGGGTGGAGCCGCCCTCGCGCCGGCCGCGCAGTGTATTGAACGCCGCGCCGAGCGTGCGCCACGGGTCGACGCCGTGGTGTTCGTAGAAGCGGCGGTCCTCGGTGGCGATGAGGGCCTGGATCACCGGCTTCGAGATCTTGTCCAGCGGCACCCATTCGCGGTTGACCCGCTTGAATTCCGCCAGCACCACGCCGTCGGCCGAGAGCACCACGGACGGCACCTCGGACTTGGCCTTGCGCAGGTCCGAGATGCTGGGGGTGAACGGGATCAGCGCCAGCACCCACGCGAGCACCAGAGCGGGCACCAGCAGTGCCGTACGGAAGGGATGGCGGCGCGCCAGGTCGCGCGCTCGGCGCAGTTGGTCGACGGCCCAGGCCAGGGCCCGGGAAAGGGCCGGGGTCATGCGCACGAATCTAGGAGTACTTTTGGCTCAGCGGTGTAGGACCCAGCCGCAACAGGATAGTTCAGCAGAATCCGTAAATCGTTGTGACTATCCGCCGGCACGTTTGACCGCGAACCCGCGCTGCTGCAGGAGGGACATCACTTTTTCGACGTGGTCGCCCTGTACTTCGATGGCGCCATCCTTGATGGTGCCGCCAGTGCCGCAGGCGGCCTTGAGGTCCTGGCCCAGTTTCACCAGTGCCGCGGCGTCGACCGGGACACTCCGTACCACGGTGACCGCCTTGCCGCCGCGGCCCTTGGTCTCGCGCAGGACGCGCACGATGCCGTCCGACACCGGGGCCGCCTGGGCCTGGCGGCAGGTGCACCGGGCCACCGGGTTCCGGCAGGCCGGACACATCCGGCCACCCTCGGTGGAATAGACCAGGCCTCCCGTGCTGCGCATGCCGCCATTTTATGGCCGGCCCCCAATCGTCAGCCCGCGACGGCCTCCAGCGGCAGCACGGTGGCGACGAAGCGGTAGCCCTTGCTCGCCTGGTAGCGCGGGTCGCTCTTGGCGAGCGCCATGAACTCGCGGTGGCCCGACTTGCTGCGGCCGGCCAGGCCGCCCGCGCTGGCCCGGCCCAGGGCTTTGCGCCCGGGTTCCTCGCCGCAGTGCTGGTCCAGCCCGAACAGCCCGCCCAGCACGGCGCCGCCGGTGGACTGTGCCTGCACCGGCGCGGTCTGCACCAGCGCCTCGTACGAAGTGTCGCCCTGGTGCCGGCCCACGCTCCAGGCCTTGTACTGGCCGCAGGCGATGCGCAGCGTGGCCGTGGACGGGCTCAGGCTGCCTTCCCACGCCCCGGCGAGCTGCGGCTGGCCGCGCTCGTCCACGCGCAGCAGCAGGCGCGCGTCCGCGAAGGTCGCGTCGCGGCTCGGCGCGCCATCCAGGCCCAGCCCCTCGACGTAGACGATGTTGCACGCGCACGGATGGCGGCAGACCCAGTGGCCCGCGGCCTGCAGCGCGCGCACGAGATCGCCGGCGAGGTCTTCGCCGGGCACCAGCGGGAAGGAGGCATCCGCGCGCAGGAGCGCGTTGGCCACCTGCATGTCGATCGCGGTCGCGCCCGCGAGGCCCCAGTGCACGAGGAATTCGGCCAGGGCCCAATGCGACACCGGGCCGAACAGCCGGTCCACGGGCGGATCGAGCAGCCCCGCGGCGGTCAGCTGCACCTGCACGTCCGCGGCAAGCTCCGCGTCCGCACCCACGCGCGCCAGCGGCACGGCCGGCAGGCCGGCGGCAATGTGCTTCAGTTTCATCGCATCCTCCAGCGCCGCGGACACGCGTGTCCGCGGTGATTCGATGCTAGGGATCGGGAGGACGCCTGCCCTCTGCCGGATGGCGCAGCAGCGGCCGGCCTGCGTCAATTCAGTGGTGCGCGATGCGGCGGCCGAGGGCCCATTCCAGCAGCACGATGCCGGCGGCGATGCCCACCACCCACAGCGCGACCGAGGGCGCCATCAGGTTCTGGTAGGCATCGGAGGCGCGCGTATAGGCCTTGAGGGCAACCTTGATGCCCTGCGCCCATTCCTCGTGAAGGATGTCCATCGCTTCCTCCCGGCCGGCACGATGCCGTCCTCGCCGATGCAAGCAAAGTTAGCACCAGGCCCTGCAAGCCGCCTCGCCCGATCGGGGTGGCCCTGCTGCGCGCAGGCTCATGAACGCATCGGTACTCGTCCGTGCAAAGCGCGACGACGTGCAAGCGCAGAGCACGCGCGTGTGCCTCGTATGCAATCCGGCCGATGGCATGCGCGCATCCGCTGCCTATTCTGGATCGCAGCTTTCCCGGGAGACGCCCATGCGCGATGTACTGAGCACCATGATCCCTTGCACCGACTGCAGCGAACGCAGGAGCGACCTGGAGGGCACCGGCCACCACGTGGTCGACTGCCGCGAAGATCCCACCCTCCCCGGCTACTGCATCCTGCACTACACCCTGCCGCCGGCGCCGCGCGATGCCGCGCCACCGGCGATTGCCGCGACGCAGGCCCAGGCGGCGAAGGCCATCGTCAACATCTTCGAGACCGCCGCGGTGCGCGGCGACTACGGCCAGGTCACGCTGATGCCCGGCGACACCGGACGGCTGACCTACGGCCGCGCGCAGGTGTCGCTCGGCTCGGGCAACCTGGGCCGCATGATCGATCGCTACTGCGCCACGGTCGGTGCGCGCTTCGCGGCGCGGCTGCGCGCGTGGCTGCCGGCGCTCACCGCGCGCAGCGCTGCCGCGGACACCGACCTCAAGCTGCACAACCTGCTGCGCGCCTGCGCCGACGATCCCGTGATGCGCGACGTGCAGGACGCCTTCTTCGACGAGGCGTACTGGGAGCCGGCCGTGCGCGCCGCGGCCCGCCTGGGCATCCGCTCGCCGCTCGGCACCGCCGTGGTGTACGACAGCTGGGTGCACGGCTCGTGGGCGCTGCTGCGCGACCGGACGACGGGCACCGGCACGCTGCAGGCCTTGGGCGAGCACGAATGGATCCAGCGCTACCTGCTCATGCGCCGCGACTGGCTGGCCACGCATCCCAACCCGCTGCTGCGCACGTGCGTCTACCGCATGGACGCGTTCCAGCGCCTGGTCGCGCAGGACGCCTGGGGCCTGCCGCTGCCGCTGGTGGTGCGCGGCCTCGAGATCTCGCAGGCCACGCTCACCGCCCTGCCGCCGGGCTGCTACGACGGTCCGCAGCCGGGTGCGCGCAACCTCACGGTGCAGTCACCGCTGCAGCGCGGGCTGGACGCGCGGCTGGTGCAACTGGCGCTGTCGGACCAGGGCTGCGACGTGCGCGCGGACGGCGTGTTCGGCAACGGGACCGCGAAGTTCATCCGCGCGTTCCAGCGCACGAGCGACCTGCCGGAGACGGGGGTTGCGGATGCGGTGGTGATCCACAAGTTGATGGCGATGGAGGGGTAGAGGGGGTCAAGGCAGGTTCTCCCGAAAGATCACCTGGCTGCGCACCTGCTCCACGCCAAGATTCGCCTCCCGCCCATCCCGCAGGTTCGCGAACACGCGCACGCAATGCATCACCGCGCCCTGCGGGTTCTGCGTGATCACCGCGTCCATGGAGCCGTCGATCAGCAGCGCGCGCGTGTCGGGCGTGAGGCCGTGGCCGATGAAGACCGGCGGCCGCGCCAGCTTCGCCTCGTGGATGGCGCGCGCGACGCCCTCCGGCCCGCCGCCGATGTTGTAGATGCCGGCCAGGTCGCCGTGCTGCTCGAACAGTGCACGTGCCTGCCGGTAGTTCTTCTCCGCGTCGTCCTGGCCTTCGCGCAAACCCACCACCTGCACGCCGGGGTACTGCTCCTCGAACAGGTGCAGGAACCCGGCCTCGCGCTCCTCGTGGGCGCGGTAGCTGAGCGACCCGGCGATCATCGCGACCTTTGCGCCCTTGCTGCGCGCGACCGGCCCCATGAAGCGCGCGATCAGGTAGGCGGCCGTGCGGCCCGCGGCGCGGTTGTCGAGGCCGACGTAGGCGGCGCGCTGCGAGTTCGACAGGTCCGAGATCAGCGTCACTGTCGGCACGCCTTGCGCGGCCAGTTCCGCGACCGCCTCGCGCACCAGCGGATGCTCCAGAGCCATGAAGGCGATGCCGTCGCACTTCTTCCCGTGCCGCAGGAGTTCGCGCGCCAGCGCCTGCGGGTTGAAGCTTTCGATGTATTCGGCCTGGCAGCGCACGTTGAAGGGCGCCCAGTGGTCCTGCGAATACCCGATCACGTCGCCCAGCATGTGCAGGAAACGGTTGCTGCCCTCGGGGATCAGGAACGCGAGCCGCAAGGGCTTGGGCGCGAGGGTCGTGCGTGCCTTCGCATCCGACACGTAGCCCAGGTCGGCCGCCGCGCGCATCACGCGCTGCACCGTCGCCGGACGCACGCCGCTGCGCCCGTGGAGCACGCGGTCCACGGTGGCGAGCGACACTTCGGCGCGCAGCGCCACTTCCTCCATGCGCGGCAGGGACACCTCAAAACCCCTCAGTGAACCGGTTTGACGCACCGGTTTCGGCCGCCTACTCTAGCGCCGCTCGGGGCTGCAGGGCAACAAGGCAGCCTCAGAAGACCTCAAAACCCGTCATAGGAGACAAGCCATGACCCGTCACCTCGCGCCGTCCACGCGTCGCACCGTGCTGCGCCAGCTGGGCGCGCTGCCCGCGGCCGCCGTCGCCGCCGCCGTCCCCGGTGTCGCCCGCGCCGCGGAGTACTCGCTGAAGTACGGCAACAACCTGCCGCTCACGCACCCGCTGAACATCCGCGCGCAGGAAGCCGCCGACCGCATCGCCAGGGAAAGCAAGGGCCGCGTCGAGGTCAAGATCTTCCCGAACAACCAGCTCGGGGGCGACACCGACATGCTGGCGCAGGTGCGCTCCGGCGGCATCGACTTCTTCACGCCCTCGGCGCTGGTGATCGCGACGCTGGTGCCCGTGGCCGCGATCAACGCGGTCGGCTTCGCGTTCGGAGACTACAGCCAGGTCTGGGGCGCCATGGACGGCAAGGTCGGCGCCCACGTGCGCGCCGCCATCGCCAGGATGCGCCTGCATGCCTTCGAGAAGATGTGGGACAACGGCTTCCGCCAGATGACCAGCAGCAAGGGCCCCATCGCCGCGGCCCGGGACATGGACGGCCTGAAGATCCGCGTGCCGGTGAGCCCGCTGTCGGTGAGCATGTTCAAGGGCCTGGGCGCGTCGCCCGCCAGCCTGCAGTTCAGCGAGGTCTATTCGGCGCTGCAGACGAAGATCGTCGACGCGCAGGAGAACCCGCTGCCCATCATCCAGGTGGCCAAGCTGTTCGAGGTGCAGAAGAACTGCTCCCTGTCCAACCACATCTGGGACGGCTTCTGGTTCATCGCCAACGGCCGCATGTGGGAAGGCCTGCCCGCCGACCTGAAGGCCATCGTGTCCGGCGCGATCAACGACGCCGGCGTCGCGCAGCGCGAGGACATCCGCAAGTTCAACGAGACGGTCCAGGCCGACCTCGCCGCCAAGGGCCTGCAGTTCAACAAGGCCAGCCCGGACACCTTCCGCGCCAAGCTGCGCCAGGCCGGCTTCTACGGCGAGTGGAAGGGCCGCTTCGGCGACGAGGCCTGGGGCCTGCTGGAACAGTCCGTCGGCAAGCTGGCCTGAGCGCGGAGCGGTGGTGACTCCCTCGCTCGCGCACGAGATGCCCCCGCCCGCGCACGCGACCGGCCTGGCCGGCGCGCTGGCGCGGCGCATGGACGCGGCGCTGGGCACCGCCGTCGAGACGGTCGCGGGCACGCTGGTCCTGGTGGAGATCTTCGTGCTCCTGGCCGGCGTCATCGCCCGCTACGTGTTCCAGCAGCCGCTGGTGTGGTCGGACGAACTCGCATCGCTGCTGTTCCTGTGGCTGTCGATGCTGGGCGCGGTGGTGGCGCTGCGGCGCGGCGAACACATGCGCATGACCGGGCTCGTGAGCCGCGTCGGTGCGCGCACGCAGGCGATGCTGGAGACGCTGGCGCTGACCATCCCGCTGGCCTTCATCGCGCTGGTGCTGTGGCCGGCCTTCGAGTACGCGAGCGAGGAGATGCCGGTCGTGAGCCCGGCGCTGGAGATCAGCAACGCCTGGCGCGCGAGCGCGATCCCGGTGGGGCTGTCGCTGATGGCGATCGTCGCGCTGCTGCGGCTGTTCCGCCAGCATGCGGCGCGGCACATCGTGGCGGCGCTGGCCCTCACGGTGGCGCTCGTCGCCGTGTTCTGGGTCGCCGGCCCGACGCTGATGCCGCTCGGCAAGCTGAACCTGGTGCTGTTCTTCGTCGCGGTCGTGGCCGCCTGCGTGTTCGGCGGCGTGCCGATCGCCTTCTCCTTCGCGCTCGCCACCTTCGCCTACCTGGCGCTCACCACGCGCACGCCGCTGCTCGTGATGGTGGGACGGCTGGACGAAGGCATGTCGCACCTGATCCTGCTGGCGGTGCCGCTGTTCATCTTCCTCGGCGCGCTGATCGAGATGACGGGCATGGCCAAGGCCATGATCCGGTTCCTCGCCAGCCTGCTGGGTCATGTGCGCGGCGGGCTGTCGTACGTGCTGATCGGCGCGATGTACCTGGTGTCCGGCATTTCCGGCTCCAAGATCGCCGACATGGCGGCCATCGCGCCGGTGCTGTTCCCGGAGATGCGCAAGCGCGGCGCGAAGCCGGGCGACCTGGTGGCACTGCTGTCCGCGACGGGCGCGCAGACGGAAACGATCCCGCCTTCCATCGTGCTGATCACGATCGGCTCGGTGACCGGCGTCTCGATCGCGGCGTTGTTCACCGGCGGCCTGTTGCCGGCCGTGGTGGTCGGCGCCTGCCTGGGCGCCGTCGTGTGGTGGCGCTACCGGCACGAGGACCTGTCGCAGGTGCGGCGCCATGAAAAGCGCGAGATCGGCCGCTACCTCCTCGTCGCGCTGCCGGCCATCGCCCTGCCCTTCGTGATCCGCGCCGCGGTGGTCGAAGGCGTGGCGACCGCCACGGAGGTGTCCACCATCGGCATCGCGTACTCCGTGATCGTCGGCGTCTTCATCCACCGCCAGTTCGACCTGAAGCGCATTCCCGGCATGCTGGTGGAGACCGCGTCGCTCACCGGCGCGATCATCTTCATCGTCGGCTGCGCCACCGCCATGGCCTGGGGCCTCACGCAATCGGGCTTCTCGCAGGACCTGGCCGCGTGGATGAAGGCCATGCCCGGCGGCGCGCTGGGCTTCCTCGCGATCTCCATCGCCGCCTTCGTGGTGCTGGGCAGCGTGCTGGAAGGCATCCCGGCCATCGTGCTGTTCGGGCCGCTGCTGTTCCCCATCGCCAAGGCCGTGGGCATCCACGAGGTGCACTACGCGATGGTCGTGATCTTCGCCATGGGCATCGGCCTGTTCTCGCCGCCCTTCGGCGTCGGCTACTACGGCGCCTGCGCGATCAGCAAGATCCATCCCGACGAGGGCCTCAGGCACATCGCCGGCTACATCGGCGCGCTGCTGCTCGGACTGGCCATCGTCGCCCTCGTTCCCTGGTTCTCCATCGGCTTCCTGAAGTAAAGAGGTTTCCTTCCCATGAGCAGATTCTTCGGCGAGATCCGCCAGGTGGCCTATCTCGTGCCCGACATCGAGGCCGCGATGGACTACTGGGCCAACGTGCTGGGCGTGGGCCCCTGGTTCTACAACCCGCGCGTGCCGATCAAGAACTACACCTATCGCGGCGAACACTACGAGCCTCACAACTCCGTCGCGCTGGCGAATGCCGGCGGCCTGCAGGTGGAGCTGCTGCAGACGCGCAACGACGTGCCCTCCATGTACCGCGACTTCCTCCGCGCGGGCCACCAGGGCGCGCAGCATTTCGCGTACTGGACGGAGAACTTCGACGCCGACCTGGCGCGCGCCGAGGCGGCCGGCTTCCAGGTCTGCATGGGCGGCGAGGTGGGCGAGAACGGCCGCTTCGTCTACTTCGAGGACAGGAAGCATCCCGGCCAGCATCCCGGCACGGTGGTGGAACTGTCGGAAGTCGCCGGCCCCAAGGGCAAGCTGTTCCGGATGATCCGCGAGGCGGCGCAGGGCTGGGACGGCAAGGACCCGGTGCGGCCCTTCCCCGACCTGGGCAAGCTGTAGACCATGGCCGCCGAACGCTTCAGCGCCACCTACCTGATCGAAACACCCCTGGACGTGGCGCAGGTCGCCGAGGTGTTGGCGGGCGAACAGTCCTCCGGCACCTTCACGCGCGTCGCAGGGGAGACCGACGCCTTGCGCGAACGCGCGCGGGCGACGGTGGAATCCATCGAATTGCTGGACGTCGCACAGGTCCCCAGCCTGCCGAACGGCTGGATGCGCCGGCGCGGGATGTTCACCCAGCCGCAGACGTGGCAGCGCGCGCGGTTGAAGGTGAGCTTCCCGGTGGCCAACGTCGGCGCCAACCTGCCAACCCTGGCCGCGACCGTGTCGGGCAACCTGTTCGACCTGGGCGAGGTGACGGGACTGCGGCTCGAGCGGCTGGACCTGCCCGCGTCCTATCGCCGCCAGTTCGAGCTGCCCAAGCAGGGCATCGCGGGCACGCGCCGGCTCACGGGCGTCGAGGGCCGTCCCCTCATCGGCACGATCATCAAGCCCAACGTCGGCCTGTCCGCGGAGGAGACCGGCGAACTGGTCGGCAAGCTGTGCGCCGCCGGCGTCGACTTCATCAAGGACGACGAGTGCTGCGCCAACCCCGCGCATGCGCCGCTGGACCAGCGCGTGCGCGCGGTGATGCGCCGCGTGCGCGACCACCAGGAGAAGACCGGCAAGCACGTGATGGTCGCCTTCAACATCAGCGACGACGCCGACGCGATGCGCCGGCACGCGCACCTGGTGCAGAGCGAAGGCGGCAGCAGCGTGATGGTGAGCCTCAACTGGGTGGGTTTCTCCGCGGTGCGCACGCTGCGGCGGCACTGCGACCTCGCGATCCACGGCCACCGCAACGGCTTCGGCGCGCTCTCCCGCCATCCCATGCTCGGCTTCGACTTCCAGTCGTGGCAGGCGCTGTGGCGACTGGCCGGCGTGGACCACATGCACGTGCATGGACTGCAGGGCAAGTTCGCGCAGACGGACGAGGAAGTGGTCGAGGCCGCGCGCGATTCGCTGTCGCCGTTGACCGAAGGCCTCGACGACCGCGTGCTGCCTGCCTTCTCCAACGGGCAGTGGGCCGGCACCGTTCCCATCACCTGGGACCAGGTGCGCAGCAACGACGTGCTGTTCATGTCGGGCGGCGGCATCCTCGCGCACCCCGATGGCGCCGCGGCCGGCGTGGCCAGCCTGCAGCAGGCGTGGGACGCGGTGCAGAAGGGCGAGACGCTCGCCGACCGCGCACAGCGTGCACCGGAGCTGCGCCGGGCGATCGAGTTCTTCGGCAAGAAGGCATGAGCGGCGCACGCGTCGGCTGGTACGGCGACGACTTCACCGGCGCCACCGACACGCTGGCCGTGCTGACGCAGGGCGGCCTGCGCGCGCTGCTGTTCCTGGGCGTGCCGCGGGCGGAGCGCCTCGCGCGGGCGGCGCGCGTCCTCGGGGGTCCGCTGGACGCCATCGGCATCGCCGGCGCGGCGCGCGCGATGGCGCCTGCCGCCCTCCGCGCCGAACTGGCGCCCGTCGCGGAATTCTTCGCGCGCCAGCGCGTGCCGCTGCTGCACTACAAGGTGTGCTCCACTTTCGATAGCGCTCCGGACACCGGCAGCATCGGCGAAGCGGTGCGCGCGCTGCGCGGCGCGATGCCGAACCCGCTGGTCGCGATCGTGGCGGGCCAGCCCAGCCTGGGCCGCTACTGCGCCTTCAGCAACCTGTTCGCGGCCGCCGGCCGCGACGGCGTGGTCGAACGCATCGACCGCCACCCGACCATGCGTGCGCATCCCGTGACGCCGATGGCGGAAGCGGACCTGCGCCGGCATCTGGCGCTGCAAGGCCTGGAGCCGGTGGCCGCCCTGCACTACCCGCTGTACCGCCGCAGCGAGCAAGAACAGGAACGCGCGCTCGACGATGCGCTCGCCGCGCGGCCGCGGGCCGTGCTGATGGACGTCGCCGATGAAGCGCACCTCGCCCCGGTGGGACGGCTGCTGTGGAACGCTGCGCAGCGGCAGCCGCTGCTGGCGGTGGGCTCCAGCGCGGTCGCGCAGGCCCTGATCGCGCACTGGCGCCGCGCCGAGGTCGCGCCATCGCCCCTGCCGCGCGCGAACGGTCCGGTCTTCGTCTGGGCCGGCAGCCTCTCGCCCGTCACGGCGCGCCAGGTCCGCGCCGCGCGGTCCTACGAAATCCTGCGCGTGGCGCCGGGGGGATTGTTCGACGAAGCCGCGGCGCAGGCCGCCGCCGCGCGCATCCGCGCCGCCCTGGCGGCCGGCCACAACGTGCTGGCCTGCACCGCGCCGGAGGGCGAGACGCGGGCCGACACTTCGCGCGCCGGCGAGCTCGCGGCGCGCGGCGCCCGCTTCGTGCGCGAACTGCTGCGCGAGCACGCCCGCACGGGCCGGCCCCTGCGCCGGGTCGGCATCGTCGGCGGCGACACCTCGAGCCTCGCGGTGCAGGCGATGGATCTGTGGGGACTGTCCTTCCGCGGCACGCTGGGTGCCGGCGTCGCGGTCAGCCGCACGCACGGCGACGACCCCGTCTTCGACGGCATGGACCTCATGCTCAAGGGCGGCCAGATGGGCGCCGAGGACGTCTTCGAGCAGCTGCTCTGATCAGGCGACGGGCCGCGCCGCATCCGGCAGCGCCATGTAGCCGATCGACCCGTCCGCCTCGCAGCCGACCGGGTACACCTTGCGATCGGGCTCGCCCTGCTGCAGGTCCGCTTCCGACCGGAACAGGCGGCTGAACAGGCGGCGCGATTCGTTCGTGAGCCCCTCCAGGAAGTAGCGGTGGCCGCCGGGTCCCGTCTGCGCGTTGGAGAAGCTGACGTAGCGGAAGCCGGGGCCGTGCAGGATGGTCGTGCCCGGATCGGCGCCCAGCTTCAGCTGCTTGCCGCCGTCCGCGACGAAGGCGCCGAACAGCACGCTGTCGCCCTTGTTGAAGGTGACGTAGGTGCGCCCCTTGGGCCGCAGCTGGTGCAGCCAGCCGGTGTGGCCGTCCGCGCGCACGCAGGGCGCGAGCAGCACCACGTTCTGCGCCGTCCCCACCGATTCGCTCGCGCCCGGCACCTCCAGCGTGTACTGCAGCAGGTGCCCGCCCAGGCTGTGCGCCGCCAGCGTGTAGGGCTGCGCGTTGGAGATCAGCCGCGCGGTCGCGACGAGGCGCAGGAACAGCGCCAGCGCGTCGACCGAATCCTGCGCGTTGGTCTTGGCCTGGCGGTAGCGGCGCGCGATCTGCTGCGCGTCCGCGTTGCCGCGGGTCTGCGGCTTGACGCCCGAGAGGTCCAGCTCCTCCACCGGCGCATCGCCGCCCTGCAGGCGCGGCAGCGCATTGCCGTCGGCGAGGAAGCCTTCGGACGGCCACGAGAAGCCGAGCACCTCCACGTTGTATTCCGCCTCCAGCTGCAGGCAGCGGGTGAAGTCCTGCTGCGGCGTGTTGCCGTTGCCGTGCACGAACGCGAGCAGCGGCCGCGCGCCGCGGAACAGCGGCACCAGCAGGTCCAGCGCATCGCGCTCGGTGACGTCGTCGTCGATGGCGGAGAGCTGCCACTTCAGCGCCGCGTCGCGCGTGACCGAGGCGACGCCGACACGGTGGCCCCCCGGCACGAAGCTGCGCTGGAAGGCGGCGGCGCCTGCGTTGGCGTCCACGTCGCGGTTGGTGAAGACGAGCATGGGGGTCTCCTCTCGCAAGGCGGGAGGGAAGTCTGCGCCTCGCGGGGGCGCGTGTCAGCCACCCGAGTGGGAGAGGTTTGTTGCGCGGCGGTGGGGTTCGCTGGCGCTCACCGCCACCCTACGAGCCCGGCGTAGGGTGGCGGTGAGCGAAGCGAACCCCACCGTCGCGGCCTACATCGCCGCGGGCGCCCCCACCTTCAACTTTTCCCCCCACGGCACCAGCGCTTCCATGATCCCCGGATGCAGCGCGACGCCCTGCTCCTCCTGCTCGCGCCGCAATGCGAACCCCTTTTCGCCCGGCATGCGCACCGGCCGGCCGGGCTGCGCGGGCTTGGATGCGTGGCACTTCTCGACGATGGCGTCCATCTGCCGCACGAAGTCCTTTGTCCCCGCGAACGCGGCCGGGTCCAGCACCTGCAGGAACACCGTCGCGCCCCAGCCCTGCTTGGGATCGGCGCGGCCGAAGCCGGCGAGGCCGCCCGTGAGCGCCTCCACGGTCAGCGACAGGCCGTAGCCCTTGTGGCCCGAGTCGAGGCCGCCCAACGGCAGGATGGTTCCCTTCGGTTCCTTGAACAGCACCGCGGGATCGTCCGTGGGCTGGCCGTGCCCGTCGATCACCCACCGCGCGGGCAGCTTGCCGCCCTGCTGGTGCAGCCGGTTGGTGAGCCCGTTGGTGGTGGCCGAGGTGGAAATGTCCGTCACGATCGGCTCGCCTGACGTGGGAATGCCGAACGAGATCGGGTTGGGCGTGAAGACCGGTTCCAGCCCGCCATAGGGCGCGACGCTGGCGGAGTTCGGGTCCGAGCAGGCCAGCATCATCATCAGGCCCTGCTCGGTCGCCCGCTTGTGGAACGCGGCCAGGCAGGCGATGTGGTGGCTCTGGCGGATGACCACCGTGCCGGTGCCGCAGCGCCTGGCCATGGAGGAGGCCTTCTTCATCGCCTCCAGCACCAGCCACGGCCCGGGCAGGCGCCGGCCGTCCCAGGTGAGCGTGGCGGGCGTCTCGTGGATCACGTGCGGTTGCCCCTCCACCTTCATCGCGCCGGACTCCACTTCGCGCAGGTACGACGGCAGCAGTTGCAGGCCGTGCGTGGTGTGGCCGAGCAGGTCGCCGTCGACCAGGATGTCGGCCACGCCCTGCGCCTTGTCGTCGGGCATGCCCGCCGCGGTCAGCAGGGCACAGGCGTAGTCATGCAAGCGCGAGGCGTCGTAGCGGGGGGTGGGCGGGGTCATGGTGGCCGCAGTCTACGCTGGCCCCCCGGCTTCTTGCCGGACAAGGACTGCGCCGGGCCGGGCAATCGTCGTACCTCAGCCGTGCATCGCCTGCGCCACCATGGCGACTGGCTTGGCAAGGAGAACAACAAGATGGATTCGCCCTTCTGGCTCTGGCTGTCGCTCGCGCTGATCGCCGCGCTCCTGCTGGTGATCTATTCGATCCGCTGGCACCGCAGCCCCATCCTCGCGGTGAGCCACGCGTGGGGCATCGAGAAGCTGATGCCGTCGATCTCGGGCCTGACCCTCAGCACCTCCGTCGAGGGCAACGCGGTGGAGGTGCTCGAGAACGGCGCCTTCTTCGACGTGCTGGTCGAGAGCGTCCTGGGCGCGCAGCACTCGGTGCACTTCGAGACCTTCCTGTGGAAGCCCGGCCGGCTCGCGGACCGGCTGGCCGACGCCTTCATGGTGCGCGCCCGCGCGGGCGTGCCCGTGCGCATCATGCTCGATGCGCAGGGCAGCAAGAAGATCGAGAGGGACAAGGTGGAGCGGCTGCGCGAGGCCGGCTGCAAGGTGAAGTTCTTCCACAAGCGCTCGCTGTACACGATCGGCGTCCTCAACGACCGCGACCACCGCAAGCTGTGCGTCATCGACGGCCGGGAGGCCTTCGTGGGCGGCCACTGCATCACCGACGACTGGCTGGGCGACGCCGAGGACGGCCAGCACAACTCGGACGTGAGCGTGCGGCTGCGCGGCCCCATCGTGCACAGCCTGCAGGGCGCGTTCAGCGAAAACTGGGCCGGCGAAACCGGCGAGCTGTTCGTGGGCGAGGAGTTCTTCCCGGTGCTGCACAAGGCGGGCGACATCCCCATCCATGCGGCGTTCGTCAAGCCGGAGAACTCGGCACCGGCCGTCAAGATCCTGCACCACACCGCCGTGTGCCTGGCGCGCAAGAGGATCTGGATCCAGAACCCCTACTTCATTCCCAAGAAGGAAGCGATCCAGGCCCTGGGCGCGGCCGTGCGGCGGGGCGTGGACGTGCGCGTGCTGATGCCGTCCACCAGCGGCTCCGACTCTCCCACCGTGCAGCACGCGGGCCACCGGCACTTCGAGCAGTTGCTGAAGCTGGGGGTGCGGCTGTTCGAGTATCCGCACACCCTGCTGCACCAGAAGCTCATGACCATCGACGGCTGCTGGAGCGCGGTGGGCTCCACCAACTTCGACGACCGCTCCTTCGACACCAACGACGAGATCACGCTCGGCATCCTGGACGAAGGCATCACGGCGAAGTTCGACGCGATCTTCGAGCGTTACGTGCAGCGGGCGCGGGAGGTGGACCTGGACGCGTGGAGCCGCCGCGGCTGGCTGCACAAGGCGCAGGACAACGCGGCGTACCTGCTGAAGAACCTGTTGTGAGCGCCGCGTTCCAACGACCTAGTGGGTCGCGAACGGCCGCATCTTCTCGAACGCCTTGTCGACCGTCCCTGCCAGGAAGTACTGCGGGTGCTGCTGGCCGCCCATCGCCGTGCTCACCTGGTCCTGGAACTGGCGGTACGTGCCCTTGAAGCCGCCGTTGGCCCAGGCCTTCAGCACCTGCGTCGTGAAGGCGCCGTTGACCGCGCCGTCGTAGGAGACCTCGTCGTCGCGGCAGCCGGAGATGAGGATGATGCTCGCGCGCACCTTGGCCTTCTCCGCGGGGCCGGCCAGTTGCTGGATCGAGTCGAACAACGACTTGCGGTTCTTGTAGATCGCCTCGGACTTCGCCAGCGGCAGCCACTTGGGCCGCATCTCGCCGCGCATGCCGGTCGGGCGCGGGCGGAAGGCGTCGCGCGCCACCGATCCGCTATGGCAGCTGTCCGAGAACATGGAGATGCGCACGCCGGGCGCGAAGCGGCCGAACATCGCATACAGCTCGTCGTCGAGCAACATGCGGTCGTACAGGCACCAGGTCTCGTCGTAGTGGTCGGGTTCGTCGCCGTTGGTGTCGGGCACCTGGCCGCCGTGGCCCGAATACGAAAGCAGGAAGTGATCGCCGGACTGCATGGTTGCCGCCGCGGCGGCCAGGTGCGCCAGCACCGCGGCCGACGTCGCCTGCTCCCGCTTCAGGATGTGGGCGTCGTATCCCTGCGCCTGGCCGATGGCGAACATGTCGTCCGCATCCTGCTCGCAGGCGGCGAGCTTGCCGTCCCAGCCGTCGTAGCCGGCGGGGTCGACCTGGTTGAGTCCGATAGCCAATGAGCGATGCGCCATGTGCGCCTCCTGGAGTGGATGGGTGTCCCGCACGGGTGCGGGCTGCCAATCTAGGAGACGCCCCGCCCTCCTTCATCCGTCGGAAGGAAGAGAGCGGAGCGCGCATTGCAAGAAGCTGCTACACGCGGCGGCGGCGCGGAACGACCTGTAACTGCATCGTCGCGCTGGCGGGCGCCGCCGTGAGCGTCAGCTGCTGCGGCGGCAGGTCGACCAGCTGGTCGGCCTGCCACACGCGGATGCGCACGGGGCCGTCCGGCACGGCGTCGAAGGCGGCGACGCCGTCGTCGCCGCTCAGCGCGGCCCAGGGCGTATCGCTCACGAACACGTGCGCCTTCATCGACGCATGCAGGTGGCACCCGAGCAGCACGGGACCGGCCTTGTCGAAGCGCGCTTCGACAGCCTGCGCCGGCCTGCCGGCCAGCTTGCCGTCCAGGCGCAGCTCGAAGCCGCCGGCATCGGCGTGCTCGAAGTTCTGGAAGCCCGCGGCGCTCGCGCGCACGTGGTGCTCCCAGGGATCGTTGTTGACGAAGGTCGCCTGCGCGCCCACGCCCACCAGCGTGACGGCGGGCACGAAGCGCATCTTCTCCTGGGAGATGGTCACCTTTGCCGGCAGCGCCTTGGGCGTGCCGGGCGCGGCGGGCGCCAGCACCACGACGGCGTCGGGCACGGGCTTGCCTTCCTTGTCCAGGACCGTCACCTTCAGCGCACCGGCCTGGGCGCCGAACGCCAGTGCGCCCAGGGCGAGCGCGAGCAGCGGGCGGATCATCGCTGGCTCCTTCAGCGGATGATGTGCCACACCTTGTTGTAGTTGTCGCCGTACTTGTCGCCCGGCTCCTGGTCCTCGGGCCACGTGTACAGCGGATGGCCCTTGTACGCCCACTGGCGCGAGCCGTCGTTGCGCACGACGATGGTGTAGTCGCCGCGAGCCTGCGCGGAGGCCGAGGCCATGTGGGGCGGCCATTTCACGGCGCAGTCACCGTTGCAGTTGGACTTGCCGCTGTTGGCGACGTCGCGGTCGAAGGTGTACAGCGTCATGCCCTTGGCGTTGACCAGCATGCCGTCCTTCATCGTGGCGGGATTGCCGCCGGCGGACAGGGATGCGCAGCCTGCAAGAAGCGCGATGGGAAGCAAGGCGGCCAGGATCTGTTTCTTCATGGAGTTCTCCGGGACAGGTCCGCACCATGCGGCCTGCATTGCACTAACGCTTGTTGCAGCGAGCTATTCCTTGGCGGCACGGGCCAGGCGAGAACTAGTTGGCACAAAGTGGTGGTGCAACGCCTGCGGCGACAATGCACGCATGTCCGAAACGCCTCCGTTGCCCCCGACCCTGATGTCCGACTTGCCGCCCGAAGCGCTGCGCGTGCTGGCGCTCGCGCGCCGCCATGCGACACCTTGCGGCGACGGCGAAATGGTGTGGCACGTCTGGGGCGAGGACCGCGGCGAACCCCTGGTGCTGCTGCATGGCGGCAGCGGGAGCTGGACGCACTGGATCCGGAACGTCGAAGCGCTGGCCGCGGCCGGCCGTCGCGTGGTGGTGCCGGACCTGCCGGGATTCGGCGATTCGGCACGTCCTCCCGGTGGGCAGGATGCCGATGCGGTGGCACCCGCCGTGGCGGACGCCCTGCCCGCGCTGGTGGGCGAAGGGCCGGTGGACGTCGTCGGCTTCTCCTTCGGCGGCCTGTGCGGCGCGCTGATGGCGGCGTCTGTGCCGGAACGCGTGAAACGGCTGGTGCTGGTGGGCGCGCCGGGCCTGGGGCTGCGCGACCGGCGGCTGCCGCTCACGTCCTGGCGCGACCAACCGACCGAGGAAGGCAAGCGGGCCGCGCATCGCAGCAACCTCGGCGTGCTGATGCTGCACCCGGACCACGTCGATGAACTCGCCGTGGACCTGCAGGGGGCGAACGTTCCGCGCGACCGGATGCATCGGCGGCGGTTGGCTCTCACGGACATCCTCGCGCGCACGCTGCCGGCGATCCGCTGCCGGATCGATGCGATCTATGGGGAGCAGGACGCGTTGTACCGGGACGTGCTGCCCGGATTGCGGGAGAAGCTGGCCCTGGCGCCTACGCTGGGGGACCTGGTGCTGATGCCGGGGGCGGCGCATTGGCTGCAGTACGAGCGGCCGGCGGAGTTCCACCGCGAGCTGCTGCCGCTGGTGGCCTGACCTTGTCTTGCTCCCTCTCCCCCTGGGAGAGGGCTGGGGTGAGGGCATCCCCTGCCGGGGGCTCGCCGTTCCGAACCGAGATCCGATGTCGCGCCGCGGCACGCCGTCAACTGGCGCTGTCGCGAACGCGCAGCTGCTGGTCGTTGGGACCGACCCTCGTCTCCACCACGCTGTCCAGGGACTTCACCATGGCTGAGAGGCTGGTGAAGTGGTGTTCCTTCAGGTTGAACGTGGGATCCAGCCGCTTGATCATGGGAAGGACCTCGGCCTTGTTCACCCAGGCGTCTCCCTTCTTCTCGGAGAGCAACCGGACCGCACGCCTCAGCAATTCGGCTGGCACGTTCGCTGGTGCTGGCATTGCCTCTGGCGTCGCCGACACATCGCCCGCACCAGGAGCCGCACTCGCCACCTCACTTGCCAGAGGCTCGACCAGGCTTTCGTAGTACCTGAATTCGTCGCAGCTCTTGGCCCAGTGCTTGTTGGTGGATCTGCGCGTCCCCACGCCGATCAGCACGCGACCGGCAGCCTTGATCTTGTGCGAGACAGGCATGAAATCGCTGTCTCCGCCGACGATCACGACCGTGCCAATGTGCGGGAACCGTGAAACGTCTTCCATCGCATCAAGGCACAAACGGATATCCGCGCCATTCTTTGCCGCGCCACCGGGCGGGAACAGTTGCACCAGTTCCACGGCGTTCTGCAGCAGCGGCTCGCGATAGCGCCCGAAAAACTGCCAGTTGCAGTAGGCACGATTGATCGCAACCGGACCGAAGGATGCAGCGGTCTCGACGACCGCCTGCACGTCGATGACGGGGTCCTGCAGCTTGAAGCGGCTCTCCCGTCCGTAGCTCCCGGCCTCCCGCTCCTCGTAAAGGCTGGCGTGGAGGTTCTCGAAATCCCAGTAGAGGGCGACGGAGCGGGACTCATCGCTGGATTGGCTGGACATGCTTCTCCCCGTCCCCTACGGTCTTACAGCGCCTTGGCGAGCCGCGCGATGCCTTCCTGGATCTTGTCCACGCCCGCGGTCGCGAACGACAACCGCAGCGTCGCCTGATCCGCATCCTTCGCAAAGAACGGCGCCCCCGGCACGAACGCCACGTTCTGCTCGATCGCGCGCTTCGCGAACTCGCCGGCGTTCGCCCCCGGCGCCGTCAACCGCGCCCAGAAGAACAACCCGCCCTGCGGCGCGGTGAACGCGATCGCGTCGCCCAGTTCCTTGCGCAGCGACTCCGCCATCACGCTCGCCCGCTCGCCGTACTTCTGGCGCACGTTGCGCAGCGTGTCCGGCATGCGGCCCGACTTGAGGTACTGCGCCGCCGTCGCCTGCGCGAACGTGCTCGTGTGCGCGTCGCTGAACTGCTTGCACATCGTCGCCTTGGCGAGCAGCTCGGGCTGCGCGATCAGCCAGCCCACGCGCAGGCCCGGGCTCAGCACCTTGGACATGCTGCCGCAGTGGGCCACCCACTCGCGGCTGCCGGGGACTTCCTTCGTCAGCGCCAGGATGCTCGGAGGCGGCGCCTCGCCGAAGTACAGGTCGCCGTAGGGATCGTCCTCGATCACGAGCACCTGGTACTTCACCGCCAGTTCCAGCACCTTGCGGCGGCGCTCCAGCGTGAGCAGCGCGCCGCTCGGGTTGCCGAAGGTGGGAATCAGGTAGACGAACTTGGGCTTGTGCTCCCGGATCATCTGCTCGAGGCGGTCGACCTGCACGCCGTGCGCGTCGATCGGCGCGCTCAGCACCTCGGCGCCATAGAGGCGGAAGCACTGGATCGTGGCCAGGAAGGTCGGACCCTCGACGATCACCTTGTCGCCGGGGTCGATCATCGTCTTGCCCAGGAGGTCCAGCGCCTGCTGGCTGCCGGTGGTGACGATCAGCTGGTGCGGCTCCAGGTCCGTCACGCCCTTGGCGCGCTCGAAGGCGGCCAGTTGCGCGCGCAGCGGCTCGTAGCCCTCGGTGGCGCCGTACTGCAGCGCGCCGCCCGGTTCTTCCTGCAGCGCGCGCTGCGAGGCCTCGCGCAGGCCGTCCACGTCGAACATGGCGCTGTCGGGAAAGCCGCCCGCGAAGCTGATGATGCCGGGCTTGCCCAGGAGCTTGAACAGCTCGCGGATGGCGGAGGTTTCAACGTTGTTCAGGCGGTCGGCGAAGGGCAGCGGCATGGTCGGGGTCTCGTAGGAAGCCCCTATTGTGGCGCGGATGAGAAAACGCCCGCGCAGGGCGGGCGTTGGGGCTGACATGGCATCAGCGCGGCTTGTCCTCCTTGTCCTCGTTCTGCGCCGGGATGCTCGGCGACGCGATCGGCCGGTCTTCGTCCATCACCTCCAGCTTGTCCTGCTCGCCCCACCCGCCCTTGGACGCGACGGGCTTCTCCAGCACGCGGTCGGAAACCACCTCCCGCAGCGACAGCTGGCCGGCGCGATGCAGCAGGCTGACGTCGCCCGCTTCCATCCCATGCAGCACGTCCTGCGCGCGCTCCGCCTCGCCTTCGTCCTGGTGCTCCACCAGCACGACAAACAGGCCCTGTTCGACGGCGCGCGTGTAGCGGTCGGCATCCGGCGCCAGCCGCCCGGCGCCGAAGAGACGCTCGAAGAAGGAGAACTTGCCGGCCACGTCTCGGTCGCGGTGCTCCTCCTCCATGGGCGTGCCATCGGGATGGCGGTGCTCCATGTGGATGTCGTGGCGGGCGAAGCCCGCGCGCACGAGGCGGTCGACGGCCTGCTCGGCGAGCGCGCGGTCCTCGAAGGTGCAGATGGCGGTGTGCATGGCGGTCCTCAGAGTGGCTTGTCCTTGTCCAGGTAGCGCAGGCCCGGCGCGCGTTCCGTCTCCGGCTCGCGCAGGTCGGGGCCCGTCGTGGGGCTGAAGCGATGCGCGGCGCTGGCGTGTTCTCCGACCAGTGAGCCGACGCTGCCGGCCGCCTCGTACGAGTCGTTGCTCGCGCTTTCCGTGCCGCCCTGCGCCTGGCGCATGCCGACGATGTCGCGCAGCGGCCGCTGGCCGGTCCGCGGCACCACGTTGAGGTCGCGCGCCCTCCGTTCGCGCAGCAGCACGCCGGCCCGCTGGGCCTGCGCCTCGTCGGGCGCATCGAGGACCACGACATAGCCGCCGCGCTCGACGTGCCCCGCATAGGTGTCCGCATGCCCGCTGGCGTCGGGGTGGGTGCGGCCCAGCAGGTCGGCGAAGAACCGTCCGTACGAGGACAGCACCTTGCGGCCAACGGCCACCTCGCGCTCCAGCCCGTCCCAGCGATCGTTGGCCGCGGGGCGTTCGTCCGCGGCCTGCCTGTGCTCGATGTGCAGGTCGTGGCGCGGGAAGCCCTCCCGCTCCAGGGCGGCCACGGCGTCGCTGGCCTGCTCGTGGGTATCGAAGGCGCAGAGGGTGCTGTGCATGGCGTTCTCCCGGTCGTGGCTCTCCAAGCGGTTTAGGTCGGCCGGCGCGGGAGAAGTGTCGTCCTGCCGGGATGCGGGAGGTAGGCGCGGGACTACCGAACTCGACGGCGAGGGTGTCACGCCATTACACTATTCCGCACATGGCCACCGGCACCACCATCCTCGTCGCGGACCACGCGGAAGGCTTCGGCGTCTTCCGTGACGCGCTCGTCAGCGCCCACGACCTGGTGCACGCGGACACCTTCGAGCAGGCCCAGGACGCGCTCGTGCACCGGCCCGCGCTGGTCATCTGCGGCTGCCATTTCGACGAGGGCCGCATGTACGACCTGCTGCGCCACCTCAAGAGCCTGCCCGGCCAGGCCAACACGCCCTTCCTGGCCGTGCGCTGCCAGCGCGGCGAGCTCCTCCTCGACGAAAGCCTGTACGAGAGCGTGAAGATCGCCGTCCGCGCCCTCGGCGGCAACGGCTTCGTGGACCTGCTGCGCTGGCAGCAGCGCTGGGGCGTGGCCGAAGCCTCGCACCGGCTCACGCAGCTCGTGGAAAAGCTGCTGACCGCCAGCCCGGACGAAACCAGCTTTTCCTGACGTTGTCGGACAAGTCCTACCCGAGAAGCAGGGCTTTCCGACTTAACTGATCCGTTCGATTCACATCGAATGTGCGTCGCACCTTTTGCAGATTCATACGCGACGCAGGAACCTTGCATGGGCCCCGTGCCTGTATTCATCGTTGAAGACTCCCAGCACATGCAGAGCGCGCTGCGGGACCTCGTGGAGGTTTCGGGTCCGTTCCACGTCGTCGGGACCGCCGAAGGCGAGACCGAAGCCACCGAGTGGCTGATCCAGCACAAGAGGGGCTGGCGGCTCGCCATCCTGGACCTGCTGCTGACGGAAGGCACCGGCTTCGGGCTCGTGCAGCGTTGCCGCAGCGAAGGACCCAAGGGCAAGATCGTCATCTTCAGCGAGTTCGCGAGCCCCGCGGTCAAGGAGCGCTGCCTGGCGCTCGGCGCGGACGCCGCCTTCCTGAAGTCGGAAATGAAATCTTTCGTCCACTACCTGGAGCAGGCCGTCGCCTAGGCACCCGGGTCAGAAGGCCTGCGGGCTTCCGGACAGGTTCTCCACGTAGTGCGCCAGCCCGCTGCTCTCCGTCTTGTGGAAGACGGCGTCGGCGCCCAGCGAGCGGCAGTGCCGGCGGATCACGTCGGTGACGAAGGCGCTGAACACCACCACGGTCCCGCACCCGGGTTGCTGCTTCAGCCGGCGGATGATGTTGAAGCCGTCGCCCTGTTCCAGCGTGAGGTCCACGATCGCCAGGTCCCAGCGGCCGGCATGCGCCGTGGCCCAGTCCAGCGCCATGGCCTCGGTGGCGACCACCGAGACGATCTCCGCGTCGGTGACGGCGCAGACCAGGTCTTTCAGCGCGATCTGCATGGGGACGGCGTCTTCGACGATGAAGACCTTCAATGCGTTGGGGAGTTCACTGTGCACGCGCGACATTGGCGCATGGCGGAAGAGCCAGGCGCGTAGGATCTGTCCTGCAAGCGTGTCAGCGCGCGGCCGGTGCGAGCAGCAGTTCACGGCACCACGCGGCCTGCATCCCTGGAAGGAGCGATGGAATCCCGATGGTGCTCGTCTTTGGCGAATCCCTGATCGACGTCTTTGCGGCAGGCGAGACCGCCGCCGGCCTTGCGCTCGACGGGCGCGTCGGCGGCTCGCCCTTCAACGTGGCCGTGGGGCTCGCGCGGCTCGCGCAGCCCGCGTCGTTCGTGACCTGCATCTCCACCGATCCCTTCGGCGAGCGCCTCGCGCAGGCGCTGCGCACCGAAGGCGTGGACCTGTCGCTGCTGCAGCGGCACCTCTCGCCCACGACGCTCAGCGTGGTCAGCACCGACGCGCACGGCGCCCCCAGCTATGCCTTCCACGGCGACCACGGGGCCGACCGCCTGCTCGATCCGCGCCCGCTGCAGGCCCTGCCCGAGGCCGCGAAGGTGCTGCAGCTCGGGTCCTACCCCCTGGTCGTCGAGCCCGTTGCCAGCACGCTGAAACTGGTGGTGGAGCGCGAGCACGCCCGGCGCCTGGTCGCCTACGACCCCAACGTGCGCCTGAACGTGGAGCCCTCCGTGCTGCGCTGGCGCGCGGCCGTGGAGTGGATGGCGCAGCGGGCCCACCTGCTGAAGCTCAGTGCCGAGGACGCCGCGCTGCTCCATCCCGACGAACCCCTGGCGGCGCTCGCCCGCCGCTGGCTGGCACAGGGCGTGTCGCTGGTGGTCGTGACCTGCGGTGGCGACGGCGCGGCCGCGTGGACGGCGCGCGCGCAGGCCAGCGTGCCGGCGGAGGCCGTGGAGGTGGTGGATACCGTGGGGGCCGGGGACAGCTTCCAGGCTGCGATGCTCGCCTGGCTGGCGGAGAAGGAGCTTCTGGATCCGCGGGCCCTGGCGAGGACCGAGGCGGACGAATTGCGCGCGATGCTGCGGTTCGCGGCGCGGGCGGCGGCGATCACGTGTTCGCGCCGCGGCGCGGACCTGCCGCGGCGCAACGAGCTCTGAGGGCACGGTGGGGTTCGGCCTGCGGCCTCACCGCCACCCTACGGCGATTGCGTGCGCCGATTGCGTCCGGCGATCGCGTTCGGCGATTGCGTTCGGCGATTGCGTTCGGCGATTTGCGTTCGGCGATTTGCGTTCGGCGATTGCGTTCGGCGATTGCGTGCGGCGATTGCGTGCGCCGATTGCGTGCGGCGGTTTTGTAGGGTGGCGGTGAGGCCGCAGGCCGAACCCCACCGCAACGCGCTACCGCCTCTCGATCACCACCCTCTCCGCCCGCTGCCCGTTCGCATCAGGTGGCCGTGAGCCAGGCGACCGCCTCCGCCTCGTTCGCGAACGCGCGCACCCGGCCGGCGTCGTGCGTGGCACCAGGCAAGGTGAGGATCGCGATGCGCCGCAGCGGCGCGAAGGCGAAGGCCGCCGCGGCCGCGATCTGCGCCTCCTCCTCGGCCGGCAGCGCGGGCTCCAGCTCCCGCAGGTCCAGCAGCACGCCGGACTGCGGCCAGGTGCGGCAGTCCACTTCCATCACCTGCAGCAACGACAGCAGCCGCGGCGCGCCGCCCGCGCCCACGACGCGCACCCGCACGAAGCGGGACTCGCGGGTGACGGTCACGTCGAAGTTCATGCCCCTGACTCTGCCCGCACCCGCCGAGGGTGTGCGTGCGGAATTCCCCCACCCCGCGCACGAAACAGGTGTTGCGCCGAGCGCGGGCGAGACACGGTTCGTTGCCTGCGCTTACCGCAAAAGTTCGCAGGAGGAAGTCCGTGCTGAGTCGCCTCAGGGCTCCAGCAGTTGCGCCAGGTCCGCGTGCTTCAGGTCGCGCGCGATGTCGGCAGCGGTCTTGCCGCGGTCGTCGCGCAGCGCGCGGTCCGCGCCGCGCTGCAGCAACAGGCGCGCGGTGGGCTCGTGGCCATACCCCGCGGCCCACATCAGGAGCGTGAGATCGTGCGCCAGGCGCGCATCCACGGGCAGGCCCGCCTGCAGCATCTGGTCGAGGCACGGCGTGCAGCCCTGGCCCGCGGCGTAGACGGCGGCCGTCTTCCTGACGCGATCGATCGGGTCCACGCGCGCGCCGGCCGCCAGCAGCTTGCCGACGATCTCCGCGTTGCCCGCGTAGGCCGCGGACATGAGCGGCGTCACGCCCGAGAGGTTGGCCAGGTCCACGTCCGGTTTCGCCTGCAGCAGCACGTCGACCAACTCGACATTGCCCTTGGCCGCGGCCATGTTCAAGGGCGAATCGCCGTTGCGGTCCCGCGAGTCGACGTGCGCGCCTTCGGCCAGCAGCTGCTTGACGCGCTGCACCATTCCCGCCCGCGCCGCGAGCACCAGCTGGCCGTTGGCGTTGATGTTGCCCGCGCCCTGCTGGCCGTGGGCCGCAAAGGCAGTGGTCAGGATCAGGACAGCCAGTGCGAGGCGCATGAAGTCTCCTTGTGCGGGGGACGCGAAATCATGATACTGGCGGCGCGCTGTTTCCATCAGCCCGACGCAGCAGGCCGCGCCGGACTTCACTCGATGTCCAACCCGAGGAGAAGCCGTATGCAAACCTTCCGCCATCCACTCTGGGTCGCGGCACTCGCCTGTGCCCTCGCCCTCCCGGCCGCGGCGCAGGAAACCCAGGGACAGCGCGGGAGCGGGCCGCCGGTGATCGTGAAGGCGCCCAACGTCACGCAGGACATGCTCAATGCCGCGGCGGGCCAGGGCGCCAACTGGCTGCACACGCACGGGGGCTACGACCAGCACCGCTACTACCCCGGCAGCCAGATCAACGCGGGCAACGTCAAGCGGTTGCGGCCCGCCTTCATGTTCCAGACCGAGGTCACGGAATCGATGGAGACCGCGCCCATCGTGGTGGACGGCGTCATGTACATGACCACGTCCTTCAACCACGTGTACGCGCTCGACGCGGCGACGGGCCGGCAGTTCTGGCACTACAAGCACAAGATGGGACCGATCACCACCTTCTGCTGCGGCCCCAACAACCGCGGCGTGGCGATCGAGGGCGGCAAGCTGTTCATGGGCACGCTGGACGCGAAGCTGGTCGCGCTCGACGCGCGCACCGGCCAGCTGCTGTGGGAAACGCAGATCGCCGACCCCGAGAAGGGCTACAGCGAGACGATGGCGCCCACGGTCGTCGACGGCAAGGTCCTGATCGGCACCAACGGGGGCGAGTACGGCATCCGCGGCTTCGTGAAGGCCTTCAGCGCCAGCGACGGCAAGCTGCTGTGGACCTTCTACACGATCCCCGAGAAGGGCCACGAAGGCGTCTGGGCCGAGAACGACGCCACCGGCCGCAACATGAAGCGCGACATCGCCGCCGAGAAGGCGGCGCTCGCGCGGGACAGCTCGTTCTACCAGACGCTGGGCGGAGGGGTGTGGATGAACCCCGCGGTGGACCTGAAGACGCGCACGATCTTCTTCGTGGTCGGCAACCCCTCGCCCGACCTGTACGGCGCCATCCGGCCCGGCGACAACCTCTACACGGACTCGATGGTCGCGCTGGACCTCGATTCGGGCCAGTACAAGTGGCACTCGCAGTACGTCGCGCACGACGTGTGGGACCTGGACGCGGTGAGCCCGCCCATCCTGGTCGACGCGAAGGACGCGAGCGGCCGCACCGTCCCGGCGGTGATCCACGGCGGCAAGACCGGCCACGTGTACGTGCACGACCGCGCCACCGGCAGGTTGATCCGCTTCTCGGAAGCGATGATCCCGCAGGAGAACATGTGGGTGCTGCCCACGCCGACCGGCGCGCGCATGCTGCCCGGCGCGAACGGCGGCGTCGAGTGGTCGCCCATGGCCTACCACCCGAAGTACCACCTGGCCTATGCGCTGAACCTGCACCAGCCCATGACCTACCACGTCGAGGAAGCGCCCTATCCCGGCGGCAAGCTGTGGCTGGGCGGCGCCTTCAAGGTGATCCCGAGCGAGCAGCAGTGGGGCCGGCTGGCAGCCGTGAACGTCGACACGGGCAAGGTGGCGTGGAAGTTCGACACCGAGCAGCCCCTGATCGGCGGCGCGCTCGCCACCGGCGGCGACCTGGTGTTCTACGGCGAAGGCAACGGCTTCTTCCGCGCGCTGCACGCGCGCACCGGCCAGAAGCTGTGGGAATTCAACTGCGGCGCCGGCGCCAACGCGATGCCCGTGAGCTACATGGTGAACGGCAGGCAGTACATCGCCATGGGCTGCGGCGGCAACACGCAGCTGGACTTCAAGCGCGGCAACACCCTGGTGGTGTTCTCGCTGGGGTGATGCGTCCCGCGCGGCTCACCGTCGCCCTCCTCGCGCTGGCCGCCGTCGCGGCGGCGGCGCAGGACAGCGCGGCGGGCCGCACGAAGGCCGAGGCGTGCGCGGCCTGCCACGGCGCCGACGGCAACGGCAACCCGGCGATGCCGGACGTGCCCAGCCTCGCCGGCCAGACCTGGCGCTACCTGTACGTCCAGCTGCGCGACTTCAAGGAAGGCCGGCGCACGAACGCGATCATGTCGCCGATGGCGCAGCCGCTGTCGCGCGACGACATGATCGACATTGCCAACTACTTCGCGTCGCTGCCCTTGAAGCCCACGGACTTCAAGGTGGACGAGAACAAGGCGAAGCTGGGGAAGGCGAAGGCGGACGAAACGCTGTGCACCATGTGCCACCTCGGCGGCTTCCTGGGCCAGAACGAGATCCCGCGGGTGGCGGGACAGCACTACCAGTACATCGTCAACCAGCTGAAGGCGTTCAAGGACCGGACGCGGACGAACGATGCGGGGAACATGACGAGCGTGGCGAAGACGCTGAGCGACCAGGATATCGAGAACCTGGGGCACTACCTCGCGGCGTTGCACTAGTCCGTCGTCCCCGCGGAGGCGGGGACCCAGGGCTTCCAAAGCAAAAGGGCGCAACGCGCCCTTTTGTCTTCAATGCCCTGGATTCCCGCCTTCGCGGGAATGACGGGGAAAGGTTCAGAACCCCGCCGCCAACCCATCCCGGCGCGAGTCGGAAGCGACCACATACCCTTCCTTCTTCGGATCCCCCATCCTCCAGATGAACTGCCCCGCCCCGAAGTCCTGGTAGTTATCGTTGATCACGTCGACCCGATGCCCGCGCGCGGTCAGTTCCTGCACGGTGGACTTGTCCATCTGCTGTTCGACGTTGATCTCCAGGCCCGCGTTGAAGCGCCAGCGCGGCGCGTCGCATGCGGCCTGCGGCTGCTGGCCGTAGTCGATCATGCGCACCAGCGTCTGCAGGTGGCCCTGCGGCTGCATGTTGCCGCCCATCACGCCGAAGCTCATGACCGGCTGGCCGTCCTGCGTGAGGAACGCCGGGATGATCGTGTGGAAGGGGCGCTTGCCCGGCGCGACCTGGTTGGCGCCCGGCTGCAGGCTGAAGCCGTGGCCGCGGTTCTGCAGGCTGACGCCGAAGGTCGGCTCCACGCAACCGGAGCCGAAGCCCATGTAGTTGCTCTGGATGAAGCTGATCATCATGCCGTTCTCGTCGGCCGCCGTCAGGTAGATGGTGCCGCCCTTGACCGGGTTGCCCGCCTGGAAGTCCTGCGCACGCTTCATGTCGATCAGCTTCGCGCGGCCGGCGAGGTACGCATCGTCCAGCATCTGCTCGGTCGTGACCTCCATCGCGGAGCGCTCGGCGACGTAGCGATAGGTGTCCGCGAAGGCGAGCTTCATCGCCTCGATCTGCAGGTGCTGCGCATCGGCGCCGTCCACCTTGTGCGAAGCGAGGTCGAAGTGCGACAGGATGCCCAGCGCGATCAGCGCCGCGATGCCCTGCCCGTTGGGCGGGATCTCGTGCAGCGTGTAGCCGCGGTAGTTCTTGGCGACGGGCGTGACCCACTCCGGCTGGAAGGACGCGAAGTCCTGCACCTGGTGCACGCCCCCGTTCTCCTTGCTGAAGCGCGCCAGCGCCTCGGCGATCTCGCCCTGGTAGAACGCCTTGCCCTTGGTTTCGGCGATCAGGCGCAACGCGCGCGCGGCGGCCGGGAACTGGAACAGCTCGCCGACGCGCGGCGCGCGGCCCCAGGGCAGGAAGCTCTGCGCGAACCCGGGCAGCGCGCCCAGCTCCGGCGTGGCCGCGTCCCACTTCTGCTGCACGACGACGGGCAGCAGGTAGCCACGCTCGGCAATCTCGATGGCGGGGGCCAGCAGGTCGCCGAAGGGCAGCTTGCCGTAGCGCTCCGACAGCGCGACCCAGGTCGCGACGGCGCCGGGCACGGTGGCGGAATCCATGCCGCGCTTGGGCGGCGTCTTCGCGTCGGCGCCGTACTTCTTGCGGAAGTACTCCGGCGTCCAGCCGGCGGGCGCGCGGCCGGAGCCGTTGATGCCCTGCAGCTGCTTGCCGTCCCACAGGATGGCGAACGCGTCGCTGCCCAGGCCGTTGCTTACCGGCTCGCAGATGGTCATGGCGGCCGCGGCGGCGATGGCGGCGTCGACCGCATTGCCGCCTTTCCACAGCATGCGCAGGCCGGCTTGCGCCGCGAGCGGATGCGAGGTGGAGACTGCGTTGCGCGCGAAGACGGGAATGCGCGTCGTGGGGTACGGGTTGTGGAAGTCGAAATTCCGCATGGCTTTCTTACTCCGGCGAGATGTGGCGCTCGGTGATGATCTTCTTCCACTTCGCGCGGTCCTTGTCCAGCATGGCCGCGAACTGCTGCGGCGTGCCACCCACGGGCTCGATGCCCAGCTTGGCCAGGCGATCCTTCACGCCCGGGTCCTGCAGCGCTTCGTTGAGCGCCTTGTTCACGCGCTGCACCAGCTCGGGCGACATCCCCTTGGGGCCGTAGACGCCGAACCAGGTGACCGACTCGAAGCCGGGCACGGTCTCGGAGATCGCGGGCAGTTCAGGCAACAGCGGCGAGCGCTTGAGGCTCGTCACGCCGAGGGCGCGCAGCCGCCCTTCCTTCACGTGCGGCAGGCCGCTGGGCAGCGAGTCGAACAGCACGTCGACCTTGCCGGTCACGAGGTCGGGGATGGCGAGCGCCGTGCCCTTGTAAGGGATGTGCACGAGGAACAGGCCCGCCTGCGCCTTGAAGTATTCCGCCGTGAGGTGCACCACCGTGCCGGGGCCGCTGCTGGCGTAGTTCAGCTTGCCGGGGTTCTTGCGCGCGTACTCGATCCACTCCTTCACCGTCTTCGCGGGCGCGGTGTTGGGCACCAGCATGATGCTGGCCGCGTCGCCGACGTGGGCGATGGGCGTGAAGTCGGCCACCGGGTCGTACGGCAGCTTCACGTTGCCGAAACTCGGGCCGATGCTGTGCGTGCTGCTGGTCGCGAGCAGCAGCGTGTAGCCGTCGGCGGGGGCCTTGGCGACGATGTCGGAGCCGATCGCGCCGCCGGCGCCGGGCTTGTTGTCCACGATGACGGCCTGGCCCAGGCGCTCGGCGAGCTTCTGCGACACGGCACGGGCAAAGATGTCGGTGGCGCCGCTGGCGGGGAACGGCACGACCAGGCGGATGGGGTGGGCGGGATAGCCCTGGGCGTGCACGGCGGGCGCCAGCAGCGCCGCGGCAGCGAGCAGGAGGGAAGCGAACGGCTTGAACATGATGCGGAGCATCATAGGAACGGGCATGCCAAAGGAAAAGCGAAACTTGCTTTACTCATGCTAAAGCAATCGTTTAGGATGCGGCATGGGCAGCATCCGCGTCCTGCGCACCTTTTCCGCCGTGGCGAGCGAAGGCTCGTTCGCCGCCGCCGCCACGCGCGTGGCGCTCACGCAGGCCGCGGTGGGCCAGCAGATGCGCGCGCTGGAAGGCGAGCTGCGCCGGCCGCTGTTCGAGCGCCAGGGCAAGGCGGTGGTCCTCAACGAAGCCGGGCGCGCCCTGGTGCCGCAGGTGCGCCGCCTGCTGGCGCTGTACGAGCAGATCCTGGCGCCGGGTGCTGCCGGCGCCATGGCAGGCACCGTGAACCTGGGCGCGGTCGTGTCCGCCGTGCGGCCGCTGATCCAGGCAACGCTGGCGCTCAAGGCCCGCCATCCGGCGCTGGACCTGCACGTGTCGGCGGCCAAGTCCATCGACCTGGTGGAGCGGGTGCAGACCGGCGGACTGGACGCCGCCATCGTGGTGCGCGAACCCGGCGTGGCGCACGACCTCGCCTGGACTGCGCTCTACGCCGAGGCCATGGTGCTGCTGGTCCCGCGCAAGCTGGAGGAGGCGAACCCGCGCACCATCCTGCAGCGCCAGAACTTCATCCGCTTCGACCCGACGCAGCACACGGGCGCCCTCGTGGAGCGCACGCTGAAGCGCCTGCGGGTGAAGCCGCAGGAGTTCCTGGAGCTCAACGCGCTGGAAAGCATCGTGGACCTGGTGCGCTCGGGGCTGGGCGTGGCGGTGGTGCCGCTGCTGCGCGCAACGCGCTGGGCGCAGGACGCGAAGCTGCGCGTGATCGAGCTGCCGCAGGCGGAGGAGCGCAGGATCGCGCTGGTGCAGCGCAGGGATTCGGGGACGGCGGAGGTGGTGGCGGCGCTGGTGAAGGAGTTGTGAGCGGTGGGGTTCGCTGCGCTCACCGCCACCCTACGAAATCCAGCCGATCGGGGGTTCGTAGGGTGGCGGTGAGCGCAGCGAACCCCACCGATACACTCCCCCCATGAAGCCCGCCGACATCGAGCCCTTCTTCGCCACCCTCAAGGCCGCCAACCCGATGCCCGTGAGCGAGCTCGAATACAGCACCGTGTTCGAGCTGCTGGTGGCCGTGCTGCTGTCCGCGCAGGCGACGGATGCCGGGGTGAACAAGGCGACGCGCCGGCTCTTCCACGTCGCCAACACGCCGCAGGCGATCCTGGCGCTGGGGCAGGACGGGCTGGAGCAGTACATCAAGACCATCGGCCTGTACCGCACCAAGGCGAAGAACCTGCTCGCGACCTGCCGCATCCTGCTGGAGAAGCACGGCGGCAAGGTGCCGCGCGAGCGAGAGGCGCTGGAGGCCCTGCCCGGCGTCGGCCGCAAGACGGCCAACGTCGTGCTCAACGTCGCTTTCGGCGAGGAGGCGATGGCGGTGGACACGCACATCTTCCGCGTCAGCAACCGCACGGGCCTGGCCCCTGGCAAGGACGTGGTGGAGGTGGAACGCAAGCTGATGCAGCGGGTGCCCAAGGAATACCTGCAGGACGCCCACCACTGGCTGATCCTGCACGGGCGGTACGTCTGCGTGGCGCGGATGCCCAAATGTTGGCAATGTGCCGTGGCCCGCTGGTGCGACTACCGGCCCAAGACGCCTCCCCCGGCCCTGCGCACCTAGAATGCCCTGCATGGACGCTGACCAGGAAATGAAGGAAACGCTCGAAGTCCACCGCCAGAGCATCCAGGGCCTGGTGGACAACCAGCTGATGCTCGCCGCGCAGGTGCACGTGCTGCAGGCGGCGCTCGCCACCGTGCTGCTGCACCATCCCGACCGCGCGACCCTGCTGCGCACCTTCAAGGGCTACATGAAGATCTCCAAGGAATCCACGCCGCAGCTGGCGCGGAACATGGAGGCGCTGGAGGCGGGGATGATGGCGCTGCTGGGGCAGGATACGGAGCCTGATCGGGGTTGAGCGTTCGGCGTTGAGCGAGTCCGCTGAACGCTCAACGCTCAACGCTTCACGCCGACCAATCCCCGAACACGAACCGGAACACCCGCGGCTGCCTTTCCGCCGGCCGCTGCAGCCGCAGCTCCAGTTCCTTCGGGCGCGGCTTGATCGCGATGAACTTCAGCACGCCGGCGCGGTGCCGGGCGCCGTCGCGGTCGCCTTCCCAGGCGAGCGGCTTCATGCGCCGGCCATCGCCCATGAGCACGAAGTTGTCCAGGGGTTCGTCGCCTTTCAGCTGGCGCATGCCGGCGTCGTAGGCCACGGCGAAATCCCAGACGCTGCTGTCCTCGTCCAGGGTGCCGGGCGTCACGGCGACGGTGACGCCCTGCACGACGCTCTTCTGCGTCACGCTCGGCCAGGCGGCCACGCCCACCGAGATCAGGAGCGCGAGGATGAAGGCGAACTTTCCATTGCCCATGCCGCAACGGTACGCCGCGCGCATGACGGCGGCTTGACGTTCGTCAAATGCCCCTGATCAGCGCGCAGCCTCCGCCACGTCCAGCCCGCGCCAGCCGCCGCCCAGCGACTGGATCAGCGCCACGATGGTGACCTGCCGGTTCACCTGCGCCTGCACCAGGTTGCGGCGCGCGTTGGCGGCGGACTGCTGCGCGGTGATCACGTCGGTGAACTGCACCTGCCCTGCCTCGTAGCGGTTCAGGATCTGCCGCTCCACCAGGTCGGCCGCGCGGCTGGCCTCGGCGTACAGCGCCTCCTGCTGCTCCAGCACCCGCAGCGCGACCAGCTGGTCCTCCACGTCCTGGAACGCCGAGAGCGCCGTCTGCCGGTACTGCGCCGCCGCCTGGGCCAGGCTGGCGCGCGACTGTTCCACACGGGCGCTGGTCGCGCCGGCGTCGAAGACCATCTGCGTGGCCGTCAGGCCCAGCGCCCAGGCCAGGCTGGACGCCTTGAACAGGTCGCCGATCGCGCTGGCCGTGGAGCTGACCGAGCCGGTCAGGCCGAAACTGGGGAAGTAGCCCGCCCGCGCGATGCCGATCCCGGCATTGGCCTGCGCCACGGCGCGCTCGGCCGCCGCGACGTCGGGGCGCCGCTGCAGCAGCGTGCTGGGCATCTCCGCCGGCAGCGCCGGGATGCGCACGCTCCACTTCAGGTCCACGGGGATGCTGAAGTCCGACGGCGCGCGGCCGACCAGCACCGCGACCGCATGCTCGCTGGTCTGGCGCGTGCGTTCGAGCGTGAGCAGGTCCGCCTGCGCGTTGGCGAGCTGCGACTGCGCCTGCAGCACGTCGGTACGCGCGACCACGCCGGCCTCGTAGCGGTTGGTCGTGATCTGCAGTGCGCGGCCGTAGCCTTCCACCACCTGCTTCTGCAGGGCGTAGAACAGGTCGGCCTGCCGCAGGGTGAAGTAATTGCTGGCCAGTTCGCCCCGCGCGGCCAGCCGGGCGGCCTCGAGGTCGGCCTCGGCCACCTGCTCGCCGTAGCGCGAGCGGTCCACCGTCAGGCGCAGCCGCCCGAAGACGTCCGGCTCCCAGGTGGCGCCGATGTTGACCTTGTAGGTGCGCGTGGTCGGCCGGTCGGGGCCGCCCGTGCGGTTGGCGCTGCCATCGAGGTTGACCTGCGGGAACAGCGCCGCGCGCTGCTCGCGCGTGAGGCCGCGCGCCAGGTCGTAGGCCGCGATCGCGGCGGCCACGTTCTGGTTCGACACGTCCACCTGCGCAGCCAGCGCATTGAGCTGCGGATCGTCGAACAGCTCCCACCAGGGACCGCGCTGCAGCGTGTCGGCCGGCGCGGCCGGCACCCACACCCCCGTGCCTTCCTTGAAGGCGGCGGGCGTCTCGACGGCCGGCACTTCGTAGGTCGGCGCGAGGTTGGCGCAGCCGGCCAGCAGCAGCACGGTGACCAGCAGCAGGGGGACGGGAGGAGCGAGGCGGGGCAGCTTCATCGTGTTCAGGAAACGGTTTGCGGATCGCCGTGGCGCGACAGGATGCCTTCGTCGGCGGTGCGCCGGCGCAGCTTGTCCAGCAGCAGGTAGACCACGGGCGTGGTCAGCAGCGTGATCACCTGGCTCGCGATCAGGCCGCCGATGATGGCGATGCCCAGCGGCCGGCGCAGCTCGGCGCCCTCGCCGAAGCCGATGGCCAGCGGCAGGGCGCCCAGGATGGCGGCCAGCGTCGTCATCAGGATGGGGCGGAAGCGCAGCAGGCTCGCCTCGCGCACCGCCTCCTCCGGCGACAGGCCGCGCGAGCGCTCGGCGTCCAGCGCGAAGTCGATGATCAGGATCGCGTTCTTCTTGACGATGCCGATCAGCAGGAACAGCCCGATCAGCGCCATGATGGAGAACTCCATCTGGAACAGCAGCAGGGCCAGCACGGCGCCGATGCCGGCTGACGGCAGCGTGGAGAGCACCGTGATCGGGTGCACCAGGCTTTCGTACAGGACGCCCAGCACGATGTAGATGACGATGACGGCCGCCAGGATCAGCATGGGCTGCTGCTGGTTGGACTCCTGCGCCTGCCGCGCCGTGCCCTGGAAGCTGCCGCGCACGTTGATCGGCAGCGCGATCTGGTCCTGCGCCGCGCGCACGGCCGCCTCGGCCTGCGCCATCGTGTAGCCGTCGGCGATGTTGTACGAGAGCGTGGCGGCCAGCTCCGAGTCCTGGTGGTTGACCGAGGTGGCGGCCGGGCGCTGCGAGAACTGCGAGAACGCCGTGAGCGGCACCATGGGGGTGACCGCGGAGCTCACGGCGTTGCCGGTGGAGGCATCGCGCAGCGACAGGTTGGCGGGGGTGCCGGTGCTGGCCGTCCCCGTCGTGCCGCTGGTCGTCGAAGCGGCGGTGCTGGACGACGACGTGGTGGACGTGCCGGAGGTGCTGGCAGCCGTGGCGGTGCCCGGGAAGGTGCTCGCAAGGAGCGTCGGCGCCCCGGTATTGCGCGCCGGGACGTGCACGTCCTTCAGCGAGTTCGGCGTCACGATGAAGCGCGGCGCCAGCTGCATGATCACCTTGTACTGGTTCAGTTCCTCGTAGATCGTCGCCACCTGGCGCTGGCCGTAGGCGTCGTAGAGCGCGTTGTCCACGGTGCGCGAGGTGATGCCCAGGCGCGACGCGGTCTGGCGGTCCACGTCGACGAAGGCCTCGATGCCGTTCTCCTGCAGGTCACTGTCCAGGTCGGTCAGCGCCGGCTGCTGCTTCATCGCCTCCAGCAGCTTGTTGCCCCACAGCTTGAGGTCGGCGACGTTGTCGCTCTTCAGCGTGTACTGGTAGGTGCTGTTGCTGGACCGCCCGCCCATGCGCACGTCCTGCACCGGGTTGAGGAACAGGCTCACGCCGGTCACGCGTGCCAGCTGCGGCCTGAGGCGCGCGATCACCTCCTGCCCGCGCGGCTGGCCGGAGCCGCGGTGCAGCGTCATGAACAGGAAGCCGCCGCCGGCGCGCGAGCCGCCGGTGAAGGCCACCACCGTGTCCACCGCCGGGTCGGCGCGGATGATGTCCACCAGCTGGCGCAGCTTGTCCTGCATCTGCTGGAAGGAAATGCTCTGGTCGGCGCGGATGCCGCCGTTGATCTGCCCCGTGTCCTGCTGCGGGAAGAAGCCCTTGGGCACGCGCACGAACAGGAAGATGTTCAGGACGATCACGAGCACCAGGACCAGCAGCACCAGCCAGCGGGCCGACAGCGCCCAGTCGAGGCTGAGCGCGTACGCGTGCTGCACCTTGTCGAACATGCGCTCGAACCAGCGCGAGAGGCGCGACGGCTGCTTCTCGTGCGCCGACGGGCTCAGCAGCCAGGCGCACATCATGGGCGTGGTGGTGAGCGACAGCAGCAGCGAGATCATCACCGCGGCCGACAGCGACACGGCGAACTCGCGGAACAGCCGCCCGACCTGCCCGCCCATGAACAGCAGCGGGATGAACACCGCGATCAGCGAGATGCTGATGGACAGCACCGTGAAGCCGACCTCGCGGGCGCCGCGCAGCGCGGCCTGGAAGCGGTCCATGCCGGACTCGATGTGGCGCGCGGTGTTCTCCAGCACCACGATGGCGTCGTCCACCACGAAGCCGGTGGCCACGGTCAGCGCCATCAACGACAGGTTGTTCAGCGAGAAGCCGAGGAGGTACATGATCCCCAGCGTCCCCAGCAGCGAGACGACGGTCGCCACCGCGGGGATGAAGGTCGCGCGGGCGCTGCGCAGGAACACGCTCACCACCAGCACGACCAGGATGATGGCGATGAACAGCGTCAGCTCCACTTCGTGCAGGGAGGAACGGATCGAGAAGGTGCGGTCCGACGCGACCTCGATGCCGATGTCCTTGGGAATGGAAGCCTGCAGTTCCGGCAGCAGGGCGCGCACGCCGTCGACGGTCTCGATCACGTTGGCACCCGGCTGCAGCGTGACGAGCACGATCACCGCGGGCCGGCCGTTGAACAGGCCCATGGTGTTGATGTTCTCCACGCCGTCGCTCACCTCGGCGATGTCGGAGAGACGCACGGCCGACCCGTTGCGCCAGGCAACCACCAGGTCGCGGTAATCGGACGCCGTGCGCCCGTTGTTGGGCATGTCCGACGAACCGGTGTAGATCTGCAGGCGGTTGCCTGCCACCGTGATGTCGCCCTTGGGCCGGTTGGCCGTGCTGGCCTGCAGCGCCGCCCGCACGTCTTCCATCGCGATGCCGAAGCGGTTCAGGACGAAGGGAATCAGGTCCACCCGCACGGCCGGCTGCGAGCCGCCGCCCAGTTCCACGTCACCCACGCCGGGCACCTGCGCGATCTTCTGCTGCACGACGTTGTTGACGACGTCGTAGATCTGCCCCGGCGAGCGGGAGTTCGACGTCATTGCAAGGATGATCACCGGCGCCGCGGACGGGTTCGCCTTGCGGTAGGTCGGATTGCTGCGCAGCGTGGCGGGCAGGTCGCTGCGCGCAGCGTTGATGGCCGCCTGCACCTCGCGCGCGGCGGCATCGATGTTGCGGTTGATGTCGAACTGCAAGGTCACGCGCGTGCTGCCGGTGCCGCTGCTGGAGGTGACTTCGTTGACGCCGGCGATCACGCCCAGGCGCCGCTCCAGCGGCGTGGCCACGCTGCTGCCCATGGTTTGCGGGCTGGCGCCCGGCAGCGAGGCCGACACCGAGATCACCGGATAGTCCACCTGCGGCAGCGACGCCACCGGCAGCCGGAAGAACGCGGCGATGCCGGCCAGCGCGATCCAGACCGTGAGCAGCACCGTGCCCACGGGGCGGCGGACGAAGGGGGACGAGAGGTTCATGCCGGTCCGTGGCTCACTCGCCCCCACCCCCGCCCTCCCCCAGAGGGGGAGGGAGTCCTCTTGCTCCCTCCCCCGCTGGGGGAGGGTTGGGGTGGGGGCGCCGCGCACGCCAGCGCGCTCCCAGCCGATCGAACCCGAGATAGATCACCGGCGTCGTGAACAGCGTGAGCAACTGGCTCACGATCAGCCCGCCGAAGATCGCCAGGCCCAGGGGCCGGCGCAGCTCGGCGCCCTGCCCGAAACTGAGCATCAGCGGAATCGCCGCGAACAGCGCCGCCAGCGTCGTCATCAGGATGGGGCGGAAGCGCAGCAGCGCCGCCTGGTGGATCGCCTCGCGCGGCGACTTGCCCTGCTCCCGTTCGGCGTCCAGGGCGAAGTCGATCATCATGATCGCGTTCTTCTTGACGATGCCGATCAGCAGGATGATGCCGATGATGCCGATCACGCCCAGCCCGCTGCCGGTGATCCACAGCGCGAGCAGCGCGCCTACGCCGGCAGAGGGCAGCGTCGAGAGGATCGTGAGCGGGTGCACGTAGCTCTCGTACAGTACGCCCAGCACGATGTAGACGCACACCACCGCCGCCAGGATCAGCCACAGCTGGTTGGCGAGCGAGGTTTCATAGGCGCCCGCCGCGCCCAGCATGGTCACTGAGACGGTCGCCGGCAGCTTCATGTCCTTCAGCGCCGCATGGATGGTGTCCACCGCCGTGCCCAGCGCCACGCCGGGCGCGGCGTTGAAGCCGATGGTGGCGGCGGGGTACTGGGCGACGTGCGTGAGCTGCAGCGGCGCGCGGCGTTCGCTGATGCGGGCCACCGCGGTGAGCGGGGTCGCGTCGCCGCTGCTGCTGATCAACTGGATCGCGCTCAGGTCGCCGATGTCCGGCAGTTCGTCGGTGCGCGACTCCAGGATCACGCGGTACTGGTTGGTTTCCGTGAAGATGGTGGAGACGATGCGCTGGCCGAAGGCGCTGTACAGCGCTTCGTCGATGGTGGAGGAGGCGATGCCCAGGCGCGCGGCGGTGTTGCGGTCCACGTCGACGAACAGCGCGGCGCCGGTCGCGCCGGCATCGGTCGTCACGTCCGCCAGCCGGCTCTCGTGCGACAGGCGCTCGACGATGCGCTGCGCCCAGTCGTTCACGGTGGCAGGATCGGAGCCTTCCACCGACATGCGGTACAGCGTCGGCCCGCTCTCGGATTCGATGGTCAGGTCCTGCACGGGCTGCAGGTACAGCTTGATGCCCGCCACCTGCTCGCCGGCCTTGCGCAGGCGGTCCATCACCGCCTGCAGGCTGCCGTGCGAGTCCTTCAGGTTCACCAGCAGGCTGCCGTTGTTCAGCATGGTGTTGTTGGCCGCGTCCACGCCCACGAAGCTGGCGATCGACTGCACGGCCGGGTCCTCCAGCATGTGGCGCACCACTTCCTGCTGCATCGTCGCCATGCGGCTGAACGAGGTCGACTGCGGCGCCGCCACCCGCACCTGCAGCTGCCCGGTGTCCTGCACGGGGAACAGGGACTTCGGGATGACGATGTACAGCAGCACCGTGATCACCAGCGTGGCGAGCGCCACGAGCAGCGTGAGGCGCTCGCGCTCCAGCACCCAGGTGAGCGCGCCGTCGTAGCGTTCGATCACGCGGTCGAAATAGTGCTGCACGCGCGCGCCGATGCCGCGCTCCGGCGGATGGAGGCTGCCGACCATGCGCGCCGACATCATGGGCACGAGCGTCAGCGACACCACCGCGGAGATCAGGATGGTGATGGCCAGCGTCACCGCGAACTCGCGGAACAGGCGCCCGATCACCTCGCTCATGAACAGCAGCGGGATCAGCACGGCGATCAGCGACACCGTCAGCGAAATGATCGTGAAGCCGATCTCCGCCGCGCCCCTGAGCGCCGCGGCCATGGGCTTCTCGCCGTTCTCGATGTGCCGCGAGATGTTCTCGATCATCACGATGGCGTCGTCCACCACGAAGCCGGTGGCGATGGTCAGCGCCATCAGCGACAGGTTGTTCAGGCTGTACCCGAGGAGGTACATGGCGGCACAGGTGCCGATCAGCGAGATCGGCACCGACAGGCTGGCCACCAGCGTCGCCCGCGGGCTGTGCAGGAAGAAGAAGATCACCAGCACCACCAGCACCACGGCCAGGATCAGCTCCATTTCCACGTGCTCCACCGAGGCGCGGATGCCGGTCGTGCGGTCGGCGAGCACGTCGACCTGGATGGAAGGCGGCAGGCCCGCGGTGAGCTGCGGCAGGCGCTTCTTGATCGCGTCGACGGTGGCGATCACGTTGGCGCCCGGCTGGCGCTGCACGTTCACGATGATGGCCGGCTTGAGGCCGGCCCAGGCGCCCAGCTTCACGTTCTCGGCGCTCTCGACCACCGTGGCCACGTCGGCGACGCGCACGGGTGCGCCGTTGCGGAAGGCGACCGCCAGGTTCTTGTAGTCGTCGGCCGTGACGAGCTGGTCGTTGGAGTTGATCGTGTACGACCGTGTCGGGCCGTCGATGCTGCCCTTGGCCGCGTTGGCGTTGGCCGCGGCGATGGACGTGCGCAGGGTGTCGATGGCGATGCCCAGCGACGCGAGCGCCCGGGTGTCGGCCTGGATGCGCACGGCCGGGCGCTGGCCGCCCGCCAGCGTGACGAGGCCGACACCGTCCACCTGGCTCACCTTCAGCGCCAGCTGCGTGTCGATGAGGTTGCGCACCTCCGTGAGCGGCAAGGTCGGCGAGGTGATCGCCAGCGTCAGCACCGGCGCGTCGGCCGGGTTCACCTTGGCGTAGGTCGGCGGCGCCGGCAGGTCGGCCGGCAGCAGCGAGGCGCCGGCGTTGATCGCCGCCTGCACCTGCTGCTCGGCGACGTCGAGCGCCAGGCCCAGCGTGAACTGCAGCGTGACGATGGATACGCCCGCGGCACTGGTGGAACTCATGCGCGCCAGCCCGGGCATCTGCCCGAACTGCCGCTCCATCGGCGCGGTGACCGTCTGCGCCATCACCTCGGGACTGGCGCCCGGGTACAGCGTCTGCACCTGGATGGTCGGGTAGTCGACCTGGGGCAGCGCTGACAGCGGCAGGAACTTCAGGCCGAGCAGGCCCGCCAGCACGATCGCCACCATCAGCAGCGAGGTGGCGACCGGCCGCAGGATGAAGGGACGGGAGGGACTCATTGCGTCTGCGCCGCGCCCGCCGCTTCCCTTCGCTTGCGGTATTCCTCGCGCCGCTTCGCCTGTTCCTCGGGCGACAGCTTCATGAACTCCTCGCGGCGCTTCGCGCGCTCCTCCTCGCTGAGGCCGGCCCAGGGCCCGCGGTCGCCGTCGGCTTGCGGGGCGGCGCCCATGGTCGACGGGGCCGCGCCCGGCGCCGGTGCCTGCCGCGCCGTGGCGGGAGCACCGGGCCCGAAGGGATTGGTGGCCGGGCCCTTGGCCGCCGACGCACCCGTGAACGGCGCGGAGGCGGCCGGCTGCGCACCGGAGGCCGCCCCGCCGGGCTCGCTGGCGTGGCGCCGGCGTCCGCCGCCGGCGCCGTTCGGGCCGCCCGCGGCCGCGGACTCGCCGGGCAGGATCACGCGCGAGCCGTCGCGCAGGCGGTCGGCGCCTTCGGTGATCACGCGCTCGCCGACCTGCAGGCCGCTCACGATCTGCACGCGGTCGTTCAGCTGCTGCCCGCGCACGACGGTGCGCTGCTTCACGGTGTGGTCCTGCTGCAGCACGAAGGTGAACTCGCCGCTGCCGCTCTGGCGCACGGCCGTCACGGGCACCATCACCGCGTTCTGGATGGTGCGCACCTGCAGCTGCACGTTGACGAACTGGCTGGGGAACAGCTGCAGCCGCGCGTTGTTGAAGCGGGCCTTGGCGCGCACCGTGCCGGTGGTGGTGTCGATCTGGTTGTCCAGCGAGGCGAACACGCCGGTGTCCAGCAGCGTGGTGCGGGTGCGGTCGAAGGCGCGCACTTCCATGAAGCCGCCGCCGTTGTGCTGCAGCCAGGCGGCGTTGTCCTGCGGGACGGCGAACTGCACGTCGATCGGCGTCATCTTGGTGATCACCGCGATGCCGTTCGTATCCGAGTTGCTCACCTGGTTGCCGATGTCCACGTTGCGCAGGCCCACCCGGCCGTCGATCGGCGAGGCGATGCGCGTGTACGAGAGGTTCAGCCGCGCCGTGCCCTCGGCCGCCTTGTCGCTGACGACCGCGGCTTCCAGCTGCTTGACGGTCGCGCGCTGCGTGTCCACGTCCTGGCGGGCGATCGAGTCCTGCTTCAGCAGGGTCTCGTAGCGCGCCAGCGTCACGCGCGCCGCTTCGAGCTGCGCTTCATCCTTCATGCGCTGTCCCACCGCCTGCTGCAGCGCCATTTCATAGGGCCGCGGGTCGATGATGGCCAGCAGCTGGCCCGACTTGACGATCTGGCCTTCCTTGAACAGCACCTGCGTCATCACGCCGCTCACCTGCGGGCGCACGCGCACGGTCGCCTGCGGCGTCACGGTGCCCAGCGCTTCCAGGTTGACGGGGATGTCGGCCGCTTCGGCCGTGGCCACTCCGACGGTGACCGCGTTGCGCCCACCCGGGCCGCCGAAGCCGCCAGGGCCGCCGGGGGCACCCCCGGCCCGGCCGCCGCCGGGTCCGCGCTGCGCGGAGGCGGTCTGTTCGGGGCGCGTCAGGTCCCAGGCCAGCCAGGCCAGTCCGGCCGCCACCACCAGGGCGATCACGGTGCCGATCACCGACGCGCGGCGACTGAGCTTGCGCCGCGGCGGCATGCCGGCTGCACGTTCGGGGGAGGCGGGGGATGGGGCCGGTGTGGACGGCGGAGGTGTCATCGATGTCCTTCTTGTTCCGTCAGGCGACGGGCAAGTTCAGCAGGCGCCGAGGGTGCCTGCGGCAGGCTCAACCGGCCGCAGGCACGCGGCGCGATTGCTTGTAGGTTCTTTCCTGCCGTGCGCCCGTCGAGGTGCCGAGCGTGCACGCCCAGCGTAACCGCGGCGTAAGTCCCATGTTGCTCGTTTGTGAAGTTGCGGGAACGAACGATGGGCGGTCATGGGTGGCGGGGGGAACGGTGCGAAGCCTAACGCATGCGCGGCCCCACCCGCCGCGCGCTCATCGACGCGCGCCGGGTGGGCGTCCCCTGGCGCCGGCGGCAGCCGCCCGCACCCGCCCGCTCGCGATATAGATCCCGCCGAAGCCGCGCGTGTCCAGCCGCACGTCGTGCAGGCGCTTGGCCAGCAGGGTCCAGGGCTGCGACAACCCTTCCATGCAGGTCACCGAATACAGGGCGGCGCCCAGGACGAACAGGTTGGTCGGCACCATCCAGGGCGGCGCCCACTGCAGGCCGGCCGCGACCACGCTGGCCCCGGGCTTCAGGTGCGCCAGGACGTGGTCCAGGGCGTCGGGGTCGCGCAGGACGTCATGGGTGAAGTGGAACAGCGCCGCGTCGGCGCCGTCCGGCAGCGGGGCCTCGCCCGCGGCGGCCTCGACCAGGGCTATGCCCGTCCACCCGTGCTGCCCCACCCGCTGGCGCGCCAGCGCCAGCATCTCGGGCGAGGGTTCGATGCCGACGATGCGTCCGCGCCCCCCCACCCGCCGCAGCAGCGGGGCGAAGCTCAGGCCGGTGCCGCAGCCCACGTCCAGCACGGTGTCGCCGGCGCGCAGGTCCATGCGCGCGATCGCCTCGCCGCGCACGGGCTCGAACGGCAGCAGCTCCAGGTCGTAGTGCGCGGCCCGGTGCCGGTACTTGGCGATGGAGAGGGAAGGATCGGGCCTCCGGCCCGGCCCGGAGGCGGAGGCCATCGCGGGCGCCGTCAGTGGGTGATGACGACCAGCACGCTGCACGGGGCATGCTCGATCAGCGCACCCGAGATCGAGCCGCGCCACCAGCGCGCCGCCCAGCTGTCCAGGTGCTTGTGGCCGACGACGATCAGGTCGGCCTCGATCTTCTTGGCGTACTTGACGATCTCGTCGATCGCCTCGCCGGTGACCACCTCGCCGCGGGAGGTGTGGCCGGCCTCGCTCAGGCGGCGCAGGCCGTCGTCGAGCACGCCGCGGTACTTCTTCTTCTCGCGTTCTTCCAGTTCGACGTCGTAGACGCCGCCCTCGAGGCCGACGAAGCTCATGGCCGAGGGCATCACGGCCACCAGGTGCAGTTCGGAGTGGCCCCATTGCGCGACCTCGCGGCAGTCGAGCAATGCCTTCTGGCCGGCATCCGAGCCGTCATAGGCGAGGAGGATCTTCTTGTACATGTCGTGGGCCCCCAAGGACGCGCCGCGGCCCCGTGCCCCGGCTGGCCTAGTATGGCGGGCAAACGCCGGGCACGGCAACCGCGCGGCATGAGGGATATCTCGCGTTGCGACAGATGGCGGCCGCCGTCCTCCGCCGCCGGTCAGGTCGCTGGAATTGGCGGCGAATCGTGACTAAGCTCCCGCTGCCTCGAGGTCGCGGACGGGACGGCCGCTTGCGCCCTCCAGGCCGGAGGATCGCCATGTCCAGTGCAGAGAAGAAGGACGGGTCGCAGCCCGCCGCGAGCAGCCGGCCGGCCGCGGCGCAGCCCCACCCGCGCGCGGCGACAGTGCAAGCCGAATTCAAGGTCCACGACACCCTGGCGGACAGCGGGAAGCTGCGGAAGAAGGAACTCGGCCTGGTGGAGGACTACCTGGGTCACGCGGGTTTCGGACCGGACCTGTTCCGCGCCTTCCACACCACCTCCAACGCGGCGTTGCCCACGATCGCCAAGCACGGATTGCACCCCAACCTGGGCGGCAGCGGACGCATCCCGGACACGTTCGAGGACCTCCGGACGGGGCTGACGAACCTCTCGGAAGCCCCGCCCAACCGCACCGTGCGCTACACGCGCGAAGCGCCTGAACTCAGTCGGCCCGCGGGCGTGCAACTGCCGCCGCCCCCGTCGGACGCCAAGGGCAGCGAGATGGGGGGCGCGATGGCCAACCTCTTCGTCAGTTCGGTGGGGAAAGTGCACTTCGCGAAGAACCTCGCGCTCGCGCAGGGCTACGACAACATGCCGGGTCGCACGGTGCTCGCCACCAACATTCCGCGCCGCTGGGAAAAGGAAACGGATCCGGACGAGAACAAGGCCTATACCGTGCGCCGCGTCGTGCCGCCGGCGCAGCTTTTCGCGAAGCAGGGCGTCGACTGGGTCCCGCTGTCGCAGCTGGCCCCGCAGGAGCGGCAGCGGGCCGCGTCCACCAGCAAGTCCGGCGGCGTCCAGCCGCCCGCGAAGAGGGGCCGCTCCGCGTCGTTTTGAGGGCGTCAGGGACGCGGCGGCACGTCAAGGGCGACGCAGGCACCGAACGCCAGGCTCTCCACCGGCCAGTCGGCGGCCGTGGGGGGAACGCCCGCGCCGCGCGCCAGCAGCCGCACGGCCCGCACCACGCCGGCATGCGTGATCCAGAGCGCGTCGTCCCCCCGCGCTCGCATGGCATGCAGGGCGGCATCCACGCGCTCCAGCAGCAGCGTGACGCTCTCGCCGCCGCCGCAGCGGTGCGCCGCGAAGTCCGCCATCCAGCGGTCCATGGCGCCGCGGCCGATCGCGTCCCAGCGCTGCCCCTCCCAGGTGCCGAAGTCCATTTCGGCAATGCGCGCATCGGGCTCGTGCGCGAGGTCGGCCCGCAGGCCCTGCAGGGCCTCGGCCAGCTGCCGGCACCGCCGCAGCGGCGAGCTGCGGACCACCAGGCCCGCCGGCAGCGACGCGGCCAGGGCCTGCGCCGCCTCCAGCGTGGCGGCCGCGTCGGCTTCGACATCGCTCGCGCCATAGCACGTGCCCTCGGGCGCGAGCGTGCACGCATGGCGCGCGAGCCAGAGCTTCATGGCCGCAGCGCGACCCCGAGATAGCAGGCGATCTCGCAGACCTGCTGCGTCGCCCCCAGGCAGTCGCCGGTGAAGCCCCCCAGCCGGCGCGCGAAGAGGCGCAGCACGACGGCCAGGGCCAGCGCCGACAACACGAACGGCACCACCAGGAAGGCGGCGCCCTGCAGCCCTGCGATGCCGGCCAGCACGGCCACCGTCCACAGCGCACCGGCCAGCAAGGTGCCGCCGCCGATCGCGTCGGCCATGGGCTTGGCCTTGCTGCCGTCCGCCTCGCCGGCGTAGGGCAGCCAGCGGATCACGAGCAGCGGCCACGCACGCGACAGCACGTGCGCCAGCACCAGGCCGGCCACGAGCGCCGGCGCGTCCGTCGCACCGATCTCCGCCAGCAACGCGATCTTGCCGGCAAAGGCCAGCACCAGCGCGATGGCGCCGAACGCGCCGATGCGCGAGTCCTTCATGATCTCCAGCGACCGCCGGCGGTCGTGGCTGCCGCCCAGGCCGTCGGCGACGTCGGCCAGGCCGTCCTCGTGCAGGGCGCCCGTGAACAGCACCGTGGCGATCGTGCTGAACACCGCGGCGACCAGGGGCGCGAAGGGGCCGGGCAGCCGATGCAGCAGCAGCCAGGCCACGCCCGCCGCGAGCCCGCCCACCAGCAGGCCGATGGCCGGGAAGTGCGCGGCGCTGGCGCGCAGCATCGCGGGGCTGTAGCCGACCCAGGCGGCCAGCCGTCCCGTCACGGGCACCCGCGTGAAGAACTGCAGCGCGAGCAGCCAGTGGCGCAGCCAGGTCACTGGGTAACCTCCCCCAGGATTGCCCGCTGCGCGGGCTGCTCCTCCCCCCTCCGCAAGCGGAGGGGGCGAGCGCCTTCGGGCAGCCGGGCGGCGCTCATCGCGCGTCCCGGTCGGACACGCCGGCGGATTCGAAGCTCGCCATCTCCGCGAGGATGGCGCAGGCCGATTGCAGGAGGGGCCAGGCCAGCACCGCGCCCGAGCCCTCGCCCAGGCGCAGGCCGAGGTCCAGCAGCGCACGCGCGGGCGTCGCCGCGTCGGGCCCCAGGTGGTGCAGCATGAGGCCGTGGCCGCATTCGTCCGAGCGGTGCGAGAACACGCAGCGCTGCGTGACGTGCGGCTGCAGGGCCCGCGCCACCAGCACCGCGGCGCTCGAGATGAAACCGTCCACGACGATGACGCGCCGCTCCTGCGCTGCCTGCAGCACCGCACCCACGAGGGTTGCGATCTCGAAGCCGCCGAACGCCGCCAGCGCCTGCAGCGGCGTGGCCGCGTCCGCATGCCGGTGCAGCACCTGCGCCAGCACCTCGCGCTTGCGGGCCAGGCCGGCCGCGTCGAGGCCGGTGCCCGCGCCCACGCAGTCGGCGAGCGGCAGGCCCGCCAGGCGCGCGAGCAGCAGGGAGGCGGCGGAGGTATTGCCGATGCCCATCTCACCGAGCAGCACCACGTTGCCCGGCAGGCCGGCCACCACGGCGCGCCCGTTGGCGACGGCCTGCCCGCATTGCGCCGCCGTCATGGCCGGTCCCTGCGAACTGTCCGCCGTGCCCGGCGCGACCTTGCGCACGAGAAGGCCGGGACGCGGCGCGAAATCGTGGCGCACGCCGCAGTCGACCACGGTGAGCGCGAGCCCGTGCTGGCGCGCCAGCACGCTCACGGCGGCGCCGCCGGCGAGGAAGTTCTCCACCATCTGCCAGGTGACGTCGCTCGGATACGCCGAGACGCCGCGCGCGGCCAGCCCGTGGTCGCCGGCACAGACGATCACCTGCGGCGCGTGCAGCTTCGGGGTTTCGCCGCCGAGGACGAGGCCGATCTGCAGGGCGAGTGCCTCGATGCGGCCCAGCGAGCCGACCGGCTTGGTCTTGCGATCGAGCTTGTGTTGCAGGCGCGCGGCCAGCGCGGGGTCGTGGAGGTCTTGGATCTGCATTTCAGGGACAGGCAACGAAGCCGGGCAACACGCCGGCGGGGAAATGGGCCTCGATGAAGTCGGCGAGGCCGTCGAACACGGTGTCCAGCGTGGGCACCTCGGCACCGAACAAGGCATGCAGCACCACGGGATCTTCGAACAGCCCGTGCAGGTAGACGCCCAGGACGTTGCCGTCGGGACTCTGCCAGCCGAGCGCATCGGGCAGCACGGCGCGCGCGGGCGCCATGGCCGGATGCTGCGCCGTCTGGCCGTGGTGGATCTCGTAGCCGGAGACGGCCAGGCCGGCCAGCGCGGACCAGGGACCGGTCACCGCGCCGAAGCGAGCGGTCGTGCGCTGCACCGTCTTCGCGGGCTCGAACTGCGTCACCAGGGGCAGCAGGCCGAGTCCGGGACCGTTGCCGTCGATGGCGTGCACGTCGACCAGCGCCTCGCCCAGCATCTGCAGGCCGCCGCAGACGCCCAGCACCGCCCTGCCCTCGGCGGCGTGCTGCGCGATCGCGCGGTCCAGGCCCTGCGCGCGCAGCCACGCGAGGTCACCGCTGGTGTGCTTGGAGCCGGGCAGGACGATCCGGTCGGCCCCCGCGAGATCCGCGGGCGTGCGCGCCCAGGCGAGGCGCACGCCGGGCAGGTTGGCAAGCGGCTGGAACTCGTCGAGGTTGCTGATGCGCGGGTACGCGACCACCGCGATCGTCTTCGCGTCGCCTCGCGTGCCGCCGCGGGCGGCGCCATACCAGCCGTCCTCCTCGGGCAGGCCGTGACCCCACCACAGGGGCAGCGTCGCCACGGTGGGAACGCCCGTGAGCGCCTCCAGCCGCTGGGGGCCCGGCGCGAGCAGGGCGGCGTCGCCCCGGAACTTGTTCAGCACGAAGCCGCGGATGCGGCGCCGGTCCGCTTCGTCCAGCAGCGCCCAGGTGCCGTACAGGTGCGCGAAGGCGCCGCCGCGGTCGATGTCGGCCACCAGCAGGCACCGGGCATCGGCATGGTGGGCGACGCGCAGGTTGACGATGTCGCTCTCGCGCAGGTTGATCTCCGCCGGCGAACCGGCGCCCTCGATCACGACGACGTCGTTCTCCGCCCGCAGCGCGTCGAGCGCCTGCGCGACGTGCGGCCACACGTGTTCGCTGCGGCCCCGCCAGGGCATCCGCGTGAGCGCGTCGTCCACCTGCCCGAGCAGCACCACCTGGCTGTGCGTGTCGCGCTCGGGCTTGAGCAGCAGCGGGTTCATGCGGACATCGGGCACGGCGCGCGCCGCGAGCGCCTGGAAGTACTGCGCGCTGCCGATCTCGCCGCCTTCGACCACGCGTGCGTTGTTGCTCATGTTCTGCGCCTTGAACGGCGCGACCTTCAGGCCCTGGCGGGCGTACCAGCGGCACAGCGCGGTGGCGAGCCAGCTCTTGCCGGCGCCGCTGGTGCACCCGAGGACCATGACGCAGCGGGCGGTCATGCCGTGGCCTCCCACGCCCGGGCGAGCGCGTCCTGCGACGCCGGCGGCAGCACGCCCAGGCGCGCATGGCCGGGCAGGCCGAAGGAGGCGCAGTCCCGCAGCTGCACGCCCTGGCTCCGCAGGCGCGGCAAGGCCCCGGCCAGCCCCGGCACGGACGCGACGAAGAAGTTCGCGTCGCCGGGCAGCGTGCGCCAGCCCAGGTCGCGGCAGAGGACTTGCTGCCTGGACTTCCATTCGCGCAGGACGTCGCGGCATTCCGCCAGCCACCGCTGCACCGCCGGCCCGCACCAGGCGGAGAGCAGCGCCACGCCGTCCGCGCCCAGCGGCCACGAGGGCGCCAGCGCCTCCAGCGCAGCGGCCTGTTCCCGTGCACCGGTCGGCGCAATGGCATAGGCACCGCGCACGCCGGTGAGGCCCAGGGCCTTGTTGGGGGACCAGAGCTGCCACACGCGATCGCAGGACTGCGCGTCCAGCGAGGACGCACCCGTGAGCCGCAAGGGCTCGTAGGCGCGATCGAACACGACCACCGCGCGCGCCGCGATCGCATCGCGCAGGTCCCGCTCGCCCTGCCCCAGCGGATTCGACGGCTCGCAGGCCCACACGAGGCCGGCCGTCGCGGCGCGCTGCAAGCCCCAGGCCTGCGCCGCCTGGGCATAGTCGCCATACGCGTGCTCCGGCAGTGCAACGTCGCGGACCCCGCAGCGCGCCGCCCAGGCCGTGATGCGGAAGATGAACTCGCTGGCGCTGGCCGCGGGGACGATGCGCTCCACGGCCACGCCATGGAACGCCGCGAGCGCCTCGCGCAGGCGCGTCGAGGACGGATCGGGATAGCGGCTGCGTTCGGCCGCCCTCACCGCTTCCAGCGCCTGCGGGCACGGGCCGCACGCGTTGGCATTGGTCGAGAAATCGTGGAGCGCCCCGCCGCCCGCGCCGGGGCCGCCGTGCACGCGTGCGCTCATCGCAGCCCTCCCAGGAAGATGGCGCCCGAAGCGAGCACCAACAGGATCCACACCGCGCGTGCCGCGACGGCCTGCGCACGGTGGCCATCTTCGCTACCCGGCGACCGCGCCGCGGGATGCAGGACGTACCCGCCCGGCTTGCCCAGGCGCACGTCCAGGGCGAGCGCCATCGCCGCCATCGGCCAGCCGCTGTTGGGAGACGACGTGCCCGCCGCCTCCGCGCGCAGAGCGCGCCAACGCAGGCCGCCCTGCGCGATCACGATCAAGAGCGCCGTGATGCGCGCGGGCACCCAGGACAGCACGTCGTCGGCCCGTGCCGCGAACTTGCCGGCCCATTCCCAGACGCGGCCGCCACGCTCGCCGCGGTAGCCCCACATCGCATCCGCCGTATTGGCGAAGCGGTAGACGGCCGCACCCGGCAGCCCGAGGAGCACGAACCAGAACACCGGCGCCACCACGGAGTCGTCGAGGTTCTCGGCCAGCGATTCGATGGCGCTCTCCCGCACCGCCGCCGCATCGAGTTGCGCGACGTCGCGGCTGACGAGCCTGCCCAGCCGGGCACGCCCGGCTTCCAGCGAATCCGCCAACGCCTGTTCCACGCCGGCCGTCTCCTCGCGCAGCATGCGCCAGGCGAACAAGGGCTTCAGGGCGAGCCCCGCGAGCAGGCCCGCCACCCAGGCCGGCAGCTGCTGCAACGCTGCCTGCAGCGCGAATGCGATCGCCACGACGACCACGGCCCCTGCGATCCAGGCCGCGGCCCCGCGCGCGAACACGCGCGCGTCGGGCAGTCCAACCGACCCGGCCAACGGCGCGATGCGCTGCCCCGCCGCCTGCAGGTACCGCCCCATCCACACGACGGGATGCCAGCGCGCCGCCGGCTCGCCGAACGCGTGGTCCAGCCCGAAGGCGACCCACAGTGCAACGAGCAGGACGGATGCGTCCATTCAGTCCTCGATGCCGCGCTGCGCCGGCACGCCGGCATTGAACGCGTGCTTGACCTTGTGCATCTCGGTCACCGTGTCCGCCAGTTCGACGATCTCCGGCGGGCAGCGGCGTCCGGTGATCGCCACGTGCACGTCGCGCGGCCGTTCGCGCAGCGTGGCCAGCACGTCGTCCAGCGGCAGCCAGCCATAGATCAGCGGGTAGGTCAGCTCGTCCAGCACCACGAGGAAGAATTCTCCCCCCAGGATGGCCGCCTTCGCCCGCTGCCAGCCGTCGCGGGCGAGCTGCGCGGAGTGCTCCAGGTCCTGGCTCTTCCAGGAGAAGCCGTCGCCCAGGCCCTCGATGGGGATGCCGACCTGCTCGAACATGCGGTGCTCGCCGAAGCGCGCCGTCGGCACCTTCATGAACTGGAAGATCTTCACGGCCTTGCCGCGCCCATGCGCGCGCAGCGCCAGGCCGAAGGCGGCCGTGCTCTTGCCCTTGCCGTCGCCGGTGTTGACGATCACCAGGCCGCGGCGTTCGCCTTCAGGCTTCTCGTAGGGTTTGGCCGCGGGCGGCGTCTCGATCTGCATGGAATGCCTTTCAGGCGTGCGGCAGGGCGACCCACTGGCCGTCCAGCGAACGCACGCGGATGCGCTGGTCGAACACGCGGGCGAGTTCCGCGTGGGTGGCGGCGTCGCCGCAGGACCCGTGGTGCACGATGCGGCCCTCGGCGAGCACCACCATGTCGTCGGCATGCAAGGCCATCGACAGCTCGTGCAGGACGCTCACGACCGTGGTGCCCCGCGCGACGAGGCCGCGCACCAGTGCCAGCCAGTCGGCCTGGTGCGGCGGGTCGAGGTTGGCGAGCGGTTCGTCCATCAGCAGCACGCCCGCGCGTACCGCGAGCGCGCGGGCCAGCAGCACGCGCTGGCGTTCGCCGCCCGACAGGCGTCCCAGCAGGCGCTCGCGCCAGTCCCAGGCCTGGGTGGACCGCAACGCCTCCTCCACGGCCGCATGGTCGGCGGCGGTCGGGGGCGCAAGCCAGGCGCGATGCGGCAGGCGGCCCAGCATGGCGACGTCGTACACCGTCAGGTCGTCGGCCGCGCTTTCGTTCTGTCCCAGCCAGCCAAGCTGGCGCGCGCGTTCGCGCAGGCCCAGCGTCGCCAGCGCCCGGTCGTGCAGCAGCACGGCGCCGTCATGCGGCAGCAGGCCCGCCAGCGCGCGCAGCAAAGTGGACTTGCCGGCACCGTTCGGCCCGACGATGCTGGTCCAGCGGCCGGCGGCCACGCGCAGGTCGATGCCGCGCAGCACCTCGCGCCGCTCGCCGCGCGGCCCCAGGCTGGCCCGCAGGCCGCGTGCTTCGAGAGCGGCGCTCACGCGAACACCCCTCGCCGGCTGCGGCGATGCATCAGCCACAACAGGTAGGTGCCGCCCAGCACCGCGGTCAGCACGCCGACCGGCAGTTCCTGCGGCGCGACCAGCCAGCGCGCGAGCACGTCGGCCCCCATCAGCAGCAGTCCCCCCATCGCCGCGGCCAGCAGGACCAGGCGGCCGTGCGGCACCGGCGCGAAGGAGCGCACGAGGTGCGGCGCCGCCAGGCCCACGAAGCCGATCAGGCCGGTCTGCGCGACGGCGGCGCCGGTGGCCAGCGCCAGCACGGCGACCAGTGCCGCACGCATCGCGCCCAGGGGCAGGCCGAGGCTGGCCGCCGTGGCCTCGCCCAGCGCCAGTGCATCCAGCATGCGGCCCAGCGCCCAGGCAACGGCGAGCAAGGGAACCAGCAACGCCAGCATCACGCCGCAGGCGGGCCAGCCGACGAAGCCGGTGGAACCCAGCATGAAGCCCTGCATCGCCTGCAGCGTGTCGGGCACGGCCAGCGTCAGCAGGTCGCGCGCGGCGCCCAGCACCACGCCGACGATCACGCCGGCCAGCAGCAGGCGCAGCGTGTGCAGCACGCCGCGCGCCAGCACCAGCGTCAGCAGCACGCCCGCGACCGCGCCGCAGAACGCCGCACCGGTCAGTCCCAGGCGCGGCAGCCATTGCGCCGCCAGCGGCGAGACGCCGAACAGGACCAGCGACAGCGCGACCCCCAGCGCCGCGCCCGACGCGCTCCCGAGCAGGTAGGGATCGGCCAGCGGATTGCGGAACAGCCCCTGCGCCACCGCGCCCGCGAGTCCGAGCAGCGCGCCCGCGGCCCAGGCGCCCAGCGTGCGCGGCAGGCGGATGTCCAGCAGGATCTGCCAGGCGACGGGATCGTGCCGCGCGCGCAGCACGCTCTCGAAGCCGGTGCTGCCCACGCCCGTGCCGACGGCGGCCACCAGTCCCGCGACCACCAGCAGGACGACGCCGAACGTCAGTCCGCGCCGGTCCACGCCCATCACGACGCTCACGCGCCCGCCTTGGCCGCCAGGCAGCCGGCCAGCAGGCGCGCCGCTTCGGCCATGCGCGGGCCGGGGCGCACCAGCACGTCCGACTGCGCGGGGTCGAAGACACAGATACGGTGCTCGCGCACGGCGCGCAGCTTCGCCCAGCCGGGACGCTGCTCCAGGCCGTCCGCGTTGCGTTCGCCGATCAGGATCAGGTCCGGGTCCGCCCGCACCACGAATTCCGGGTTGATGCGCGGGAACGGTCCCATGTCGCGCGTGACGATGTTGCGCGCGCCCAGGCGCTGCAGCACGTCGCCGATGAAGGAGCCCGGGCCGGCGGCATACGGCCCTCGGCTCACCTCGAAGTAGACGCGCGCCCCGCGCGCCGCCGGCGGCAGCGATTGCGCGGCGGCCGTCACGCCGGCGTCGATGGTGCGCCAGAGGCGCTGCGTGTCGCGCACTTCCAGCAGCCGGCCGAGCGTGTCCATCACCCGCGGCACGTCGGCGGCGGTCCGCGGCTCCAGCGCCAGCACCTTCACGCCCAGCGCTTCCAGCCGCTGCGCGCCCCGCGAGGACGTGGCCATCAGCACCACGTCGGGCTTGAGCGCGACGACAGCCTCGATGTTCGGGTCGATGCCGCCGCCCACCTGCGGCAGCGCCTGCACGGAAGCGGGATAGTTGGAATAGCGGTCCACGCCCACCAGGCGGGCGCATTCGCCCAGTTCGCACACCGTTTCGGTCAGCGACGGCAGCAGGCTCACGATGCGCCGCGGCGACTGCGGCAAGGTCACCGCGACGCCGCGATCGTCGGTCAGCTTCAGTTCGGCCGCGGCGGCCGGCCCGCCCTGGCCCAGCGCGAGCAGCAGCGCCAGGGCGCCGAGAATCCTCTTCACGAAAGTCCTTTCAGCGGCAGCGGCAGGCCCGCGGCCATCAGCGTCACGCGCTCGCAGGCCCGTGCGGCCTGCTGGTTCAGGCGGCCCAGCGCGTCGACGAAGGCCCGCGACTCGCGCCCCATCGGCACGACGCCCAGTCCGATTTCATTGCTCACCAGCACGAGGGGTCCGGCGGCCGCGGCGACCGCGCGCGCGATCAGTTCATCGTCGGGGACCGGCTGCGCCACGCCGCCCGCCGCGGGCAGCAGGCGCGCCGTCAGCCACAGCGTGAGGCAGTCCACCACCACCAGCGTGTCGGCGCGGCTGTGCGCACCGATGGCGCGCACCAGTTCCAGCGGTTCTTCCACCGTCTCCATGGCGGGCACGCGTTGGGCGCGATCCTGCCGGTGGCGCGCGATGCGTTCGCGCATCTCCTCGTCCCAGGCCTGCGCCGTCGCGATGTAGACGGCGCGATGCGCGGCCGAGCGCGCAAGCCAGGCCGCGGCCAGGGCTTCCGCGCGCGCGGTCTTGCCGCTCTTCTGGCCACCGAGGATCAGCTCGCTGCGGGCGACGGTCAGTTCAGCCATGCGTGCGGCTCCACGCGAGGACGATGCGGTGCAGTTGCTCCACTCCGTCGGTCAGCGCCGCCGGCCCGGGCTGCAGGATGTCGGCGGACTTGATCTCGAACAGCTGGTGCTCGTGCACCGCGTTCACGGTCTCCCAACCTACCCGCGCGGCCACCTTCCCGGGCCGGAACTTCTTGCCGCACCAGGAACCGACGATGAGGTCGGGGTTGCGGCGGACGATCTCCGCGCCGTCGGCAATGATGCGGTCCTTGCCCAGCGGCTCGCGCGCCAGCTCCGGGAAGATGTCGTCCGCCCCGGCGATGCCGGCCAGCTCCGACACCCAGCGGATGGCGCTGATGTGCGGCTCGTCCCATTCCTCGAAGTAGATGCGCGGCCGGCGCGGCAGCGCGCGGCCCGCGGCCTCGATCTGCAGCAGCCGCGCGCGCATGCCTTCCAGCACGCGCAGGCCTTCGTCGGCCCGCCCCACCATCGCCGCCACCTGGTACAGCATGGCGAAGATCTCCTCCACGCTGCGCTGGTTGAAGATGGTGACCTGCACGCCCTTGCGCACCAGCTCCGCGGCGATGTCGGCCTGCAGGTCGGAGAAGCCGAAGACGCAGTCCGGCCGCAGCTCCAGGATCCTGTCCATCTTCGCGCTCAGGAAGGCGCTGACCCTGGGCTTCTCCTCGCGCGCGCGGCGCGGCCGCACCGTGTAGCCCGAGATGCCCACGATGCGCGCGTCCTCGCCCAGGAGGTAAAGCCACTCGGTGGCTTCCTCCGTCAGGCAGACGATGCGGCGCGGCCCGCGGGCGATCTGGAGCATGATGCTTCGAGCTTACTTCGGCTGCCAGCGCAGGGTGACGTAGAACGCGCGCCCCGACTGGTTATAGCCCCGGGCCGTCTCGTATTCGCGGTCCGCCAGGTTGTTCACCTTGGCCTGCACGCTCCAGTCCCGCGCGGCCTGCCAGGTGGTGTACAGGTCGATCGTGGCGTAGCCGGCCAGCCGGTTGGCGTTGGCCGCGTCGTCGAAGCGCCGGCCCGCCGCCAGCAGGTTGCCCCCGAAGGTCCAGTCGCCCGCGCCCCAGTCCGCGCCCAGGGTCAGCTGCTCCTTCGCGCGGCGCGGCAGCTGCTTGCCGGTCATCTCGTTGCGCGGATCGAGCCGGTCCAGCGAGCCGCGCAGGGCGAGCGCGCCGAAGCCGCCGCCGTAGCCCAGCGTCCAGCCGTCGATGCGGGCATGCGGGACGTTCTGCGGCAGCGTGGTGTTGGTCATGAAGCCGCGGATGCGGTTGTCGAAGCGCACCAGCTTGACCTCCTGCCCGGCCTGCGTCCAGGTGAGCGCCAGGTCGTAGTTCTTCCCCTCTTCCGGTTGCAGGTCGGGATTGCCGAAGCCGGGGAAGTACAGCTGGTTGAACGAGGGCGCGACGAAGCTGGTGCCGTAGGAAGCGCTGGCGCGCCATGCCGGCGTGATGCGGTAGCCGTAGCCGGCAAAGCCCGTGGTCGCGCTGCCGAACTGCGAGTTCCCGTCGTGGCGCAGGTTGGCCTGCCAGCTGTGCGGGCCGGTGTCGCCGTTGAGGCCGGTGAAGGCGGAATGGATCGTGCGCTGGTCGACGGAGTACGCGGTGGAACCAGCCACCCGCTGCACCCGCTGCTCGAGGCCGGCCAGGACCACGCCGGCGCCCGTCGTGATGTCGTTCTGCCAGCTCCACTCGGTCTGCCGGGTCTGGAAGGCGCCGGGCGAGGCGGCGACGATGGCGTTCGAGGTGTCGTCGCCCTCGTTGAGGCGCAGCGAGGTCTGCCAGTCCGCCGTCGGCCTGCCCTTGATGCCGGCATGGGCCGCCAGGTTGCGCACGGTGGTGCGTGCATTGCGGCCCGGGCCATCGTCGATCCAGGTGACGCCGTCGGCGTACAGCGCACCGGCCTCCGCGCGCCAGCCGCGGCCCAGGTCGACCTGCAGCGAGCCGTTGGCGGCGTCCTGCTCGAAGGGGTCGTCGTCGGGATGGAAGTTGCCCGACGACACGCGGGGATTGGTGGCGGAGAAGCCGTGCTCGCGCGTGCGCTGCACGCCGAAGGCATAGGTCAGTGCGCCCTGCCCTCCGGCGATGCCGGCGCCGGCGTTGACGTGCTCGTAGGTGCCGGCGGTAAGCGAGGCGAAGGGATGGAAGCCGTCCGTGCCCTTGCGCGTGAAGACCTGCACCACGCCACCGACGGCCTCGCTGCCATAGAGCGCCGAGGCCGGGCCCTTGAGGATCTCGATGCGGTCGATCATCTCCACCGGGATGTTGTCCAGGCTGGGCGTGCCGGAAGTGGCCGACCCGAGCCGGACGCCGTCCACCATCAGGATCGTGTGGCGGCCCTCGGTGCCGCGGATGAACAGGCTGGACTGCTTGCCCAGCCCGCCGTTGGACGACATCTGGAGGCCGGCCTGGCGCGCCAGCAGTTCCGTGAGCGTGCGCGCCGTGGAGGCTTCGATCTGCCTGCGGTTGATCACGGTGACGTCGCTCACCAGCACGTCGGCGCGGGTGGCCACGCGCGTGGCGGTGACGACGGTTTCGTCGAGGGAAGGTTGGGCCCCTGCGGGCGCGGCGCAGGCAAGCGCGAGTGGCAGCCAGGCCGGCAGCGCGCGGGACGCGGATTTCGTTTTCATTGCGGAAACGGTCAATCACCCCGCGCCGGGTACCCCGCCGGCGCATTGGGCGTCACGGCCGCGCGTTCGCACGCGCGGCCACCTCGTTGGCCGGTATCCGGGCTGGCGGACGAACCTTCCATCGCCTTCCCGGCGGCGCTGTTTCAGGCGGCCAGTGGCTTGGGATGATGGAGGTGGCAAGGCGGCCTTGGGGCCGCCTCGCCTCCGCTTACCGTTGCGGGGGCAGCGCAGGTTGGCTGGGCGCTGGTGCGCCGTCGCTTCCTGCTTCCCGTTGAACCGCGGCATGTGAACCATGCCGCGAGCACCAACGCGTCAAATTGTAGGGCAGTGCGAAGCGCGTCCTAGAACTGCACGCGCACCGAAGCGGTGAACTGGCGTCCCGGCTCCGGATAGATCGACGTCGTCGTGCCCGCCGAGCAGCCGAAGGCCTGCGTGTAGTATTTCCGGTCGAACAGGTTGGTCACGCCCAGCGCCACTTCCGCGTTGCGGTGGAACTGCCACGCATAGCGCGCATCCGCCGTCACGTACGACGGGATCGTGCAGGTGTTCCGGTAGTCCGGATGCTGTTCCCCCACCCAGTTCACGCCCGCGTTCACGCGGTGGCCGGCGACCGGCACCCAGTCCGCGCGCACGGCCAGCGTCTCGCGCGGCACCAGCGGCACGTCCCTGCCTTCGTAGGGTCCCGAGCGGAACGTCGCGCGGCGCAAGGCACCGTTCACCTGCAGGCCCAGCGCCTTGGTGAGCGCGTGGTTCCAGTCCACCTCCAGGCCCTCGCGCCGCGTCGGGTCGAAGTTGACGTTGGCGCCGAAGAAGGTGTTGGCAGCATTGGGATCGAAACCGATCTCGTTCTTCAGGGCGCTGTGGTACAGCCGCGCCTCCACCTTGCCGGCGCCATGGCTCCAGCGCGTGCCGACCTCCACATCCTTCGATGTCTGCGGCTGCAGGATCACGTCGGGCTGGGTGAAGGTGAATTCGTCGGCCGTGGCCAGGCGGAAGCTGCGGCCCAGGCGGAAGTACGCGAGCCAGTCCGCGGACAGCTGCTGGCTCAGGCCCAGCTCCCAGGCGTTCTGGCGGTCGTCCACGACGGTGCCGGCGCTGTCCTTGCGAATCTTCTCGCTGCGCGCGCCCAGCGACAGCCGGGTGCCGGTGGCGAACAGGATGTCGTCCTTCGCGTAGAGGGCGTTGCTGTCCTGCGCCGCGTCGGAGCTGAAGTTCACGTTGGTGCGCTTCCACTCGTTGCGGTCCGCCCCGAGCACCAGCACGTTGGTGGCCGGGCCGAGCTTGAGCTCCTGCCGGCCGCGCAAGGCGTAGTTGTGCGCGTCCACGTCGTAGTCGGAACGGAAGCCGCTGAAGACGCTGCGCACCTCCTTGGAGCGTTCGCCGGCGTCGAAGGCCAGCTGCCAGCTGCCCACGTCGGCCTGCGCGAAGGCGGACGTGCGCCGGCCGCGGATGCTGCCGTTGTCGTCGGGAAAGAAGGAGGCGCGGCGGTCGTCCGCGTACTGCTGCGCGGTCAGCGCTCCGGGCAGCCGCGCCGCCAGGTCGTCCTGGGCGTAGCGCGCGCCGACCCGCAGCCAGCTGTTGGACCACTGGCCCGTGACCGAGGCGGCGTCGGCATCCGAAGCGGAGTTCGCTCGGTAGCCGTCGGTCTTGCGCTTCTGCGCATCCGCGTCGAGCGCGAAGCCGGCGGGGGTGGACACGGTGGCGTTCGCGCGCAGGTCGCGCAGGCCATAGCTGCCTGCCGCCGCGTAGGCGCCGCCGCCGCTTTCGCGCTGGCGGCCGGCGTAGGCCTTGGTCGTGATGACGATGACGCCGCCCGTGGCGCCTTCGCCGTACAGCACGGCGCCGCTGCCGCGCAGCACCTCGATGCGCTCGACGGAATCGATGGGGATGCCGGCCAGGCGCGGCGACGCGAGGTCGCCTTCGCTGAGCCGGATGCCGTCGAGGATCACCACCTGGTTCTGGTCCGAGGTGGTGCCGAAGCCGCGCAGGTCGAAGACGGTGTCGCCACCGTTGGCCAGGTCCTGCCGCCCGGGCACGCCCAGCAGGCGCACGATGGCGTCGTTGACGGTCGTGGCGCCCGCGGCGCGGATCTGGTCGGCGCTGATGACGCTGACCCCCAGGGGCAGCGTCGCGGCAGGCTCGGCGAAGCGCGTGGCGCTGACGCGGGTCTCCGGCAGGGTCTGCGCGAGCAGCGGGGTGGCGGCAAGGGATGCGGCGGCGGCCAGGAGGCTGGCGCGCGTGCGCAGGGACGGCACGTTGTTCTTCATCGGTGCGTTTCTTTGCGAAGCGTTGCCCGGGCCGGCTTCCCCGCCGGCAGATGGGCGATCACGGTCCGCGCGCTCCTCGCGCGCGGGCCACCGTGTTGGCCGGTATCCGGGCTGGCGGAAGAACGTCCGTCGCCTTCCCAGGACCGCCGTGTCGAGCGGGCCCCAGTGGCTGGTCGAGGATGGACGTGGCGAACGCGGCTGGCACCGCTTTCACCTCCGCTTACCGTTGCGGGGGCAGCGCAGGTTGGCCCGTACTCGTGTGCACGGCAGGGCGCCCTGCTTCCCGTTGAACTGCGGCATGCGAACCACACCGCGAGCACCAACCCAAGGATTCTAAAGCCCGCCAGGTGACAAATCCCTACAATTCACCCATGGCCAATGGCTCCCACCTCGACTCCCTCGTCGAACGCGTCGAGCGGCTGCTCGTTCGCTACGAGGAGCTGCAGCGCACCAACGCGCTGCTCGCGGAGCAGGTGGAGCTGCTCACGCAGGAGCGCGACTCGCTGAAGTCGCGCCTGTCCGCCGCGCGCGCGCGCGTCGACGCCCTGCTGGAACGCCTGCCGGACCTGAACACGCCCGCATGAAGCAGCTGGAAGTCCAGATCATGGGCCAGAGCTACCTGCTCGGATGCCCGGAGGGCGGCGAGCAGCGCCTGCTCGAAGCCGTGGAGAAGGTCGACACCGCCATGTGCCGCATCCGCGACGCGGGCAAGGTGAAGGCACGCGACCGCATCGCGGTGCTGGCGGCACTGAACCTCGCCTTCGACACCGACCGCGTCCCGCAGGTGCAGCAGGTGCATGCCGCGGGCAACGGCAACGGCGATGCGACCGTGAACAACCCCGGCAAGAGCTTCGCCGACGACGTGCGCATGGCGCAGCTGCTCGTGCGCCTGGACAAGGCGCTGGGCGATGACGGGCGATTGATCTGACACCCCTCGGCGGGGTTCGCTTCGCTCACCGCCGCCCTACATTCGTTGCGATCCCCGGGCCCCTCGCAGGGTGGCGCGGCGCAGCCGCGGCAGGTGAGCGAAGCGAACCCCACCGTCCCCGGCGCGCAATGAAAAACGGGTTGCCGAAGCAACCCGTTGGAAAAGGTGTCTGCGAGCGGTACCGGACCGCATCCTGAACCGGAGTTCAGGTGGGCGAGGTCAGCAAACTGGCGTTGGGATCATCTGACGCGAGACGTTCACGCTCACCAGGCGATGTTCCAAGCCCGCGCTCAAAGAGCATTGGTTCAAGGAAATATAAAGCCCGACACACACTGCAGACGGAACGGATTCTAGGTCGCAAAAGCGCGCGCGTGGGCAAATCGTTGGTGAAGCCATGAAAGGATTCCGGGCTTGACAAGAAAGCACGTACCTGAACTGTGTCCGACGTGCGGCGACAATAGGGCCTTGCATTCCACGCGCGGACCCAGAACTACAACATGTCCTTCCTCGAGCCCCGGCTCGTCGCCGAACTCGCCCTGATCGGAACCTGCACCGGCTTCCTCGCCGGACTCCTGGGCATCGGCGGCGGGATGATCATGGTGCCTTTCCTCACGATCATCCTCACGCACAAGGGCTATCCCCCCGAGTACACGGTGAAGATGGCCGTCGCCACGTCGCTCGCCACGATCGCGTTCACGTCGCTGTCATCGGTGCGTGCGCATCATCGCCGCGGCGCCGTTCTGTGGCCGGTCGTGAAGGTGCTCGCGCCGGGCATCCTGGTGGGGTCGCTGCTCGGCGCGCAGGTGGCGCACGCGCTTCCCGCCAAGTGGCTCGGCATGTTCTTCGCGCTCTTCGTGGCGTTCTCCGCCACCCAGATGCTGCTCAATCGCAAGCCCAAGCCGAGCCGCACCCTGCCCGGCCCCGCGGCGACCTTCGGTGTCGGCACCGTGATCGGCGGGCTGTCCTCGCTGGTGGGCGCGGGCGGGGCCTTCGTGTCCGTGCCCTTCATGACCTGGTGCAACGTGAAGATCCACGAGGCGGTGGGCACCTCGGCGGCCCTCGGCTTCCCGATCGCGCTGGCGGGCACCATCGGCTACATCTACGCCGGGCTCGGACTGCCGCAGATGCCGGCCGGCTCCATCGGCTACCTGTACCTGCCCGGCCTCGTCGTCATTTCCGCGGCCAGCATGCTCATGGCTCCCGTGGGTGCGCGCACCGCCCATCGCATGGACATCGCGCCCCTTCGAAAACTCTTCGCGGTTGTGCTCTACTGCCTCGCCGCGTACTTTCTTCTCCGCTGAAAGGAGACCGACATCGCACGCATCGCCTTCATCGGCCAACAGGAATTCGGCAAGGCCGTCCTGGATGCCTTCCTTGCCCGCGGCGACACCGTCGCCGGCGTGTTCTGCGCCCCCGACAAGCCCGGCGCCAAGCCGGACGCCCTGCGCGCCGACGCGCTGGCGCGCGGCCTGCCGGTGTTCACCTTCGCGAGCCTGCGCAGCCCCGAGGCGGAAGCGGCCATGCGCTCGCTGAACGCCGACATCGGCATCATGGCCTACGTGCTGCAGTTCGCGCCGCAGTCCTTCGTGAACATCCCGAAGCACGGCACGATCCAGTTCCATCCTTCGCTGCTGCCGAAGCACCGCGGCCCGTCCTCCATCAGCTGGCCCATCGCGCTGGGCGCGGCCGAGACCGGCATCACCATCTTCCGCCCCACCGACGGCCTGGACGAAGGGCCGGTCGTGCTGCAGAAGTCCTGCCCGATCGCGCCCGACGAGACGCTCGGCGAGGTGTACTTCAACAAGCTGTTTCCCCTGGGCGTGGCCGCGCTGCTGGAAGCCACCGACCTCGTGCTGGCCGGGCAACACACGCAGACCGTGCAGGACGAATCCCAGGCCACCTACGAAGGCTGGATGCACGACGAGGAGGCCGAGATCCACTGGCCCGGCCACGTCGACACGATCTTCAACCTGATCCGCGCCTGCAACCCGGCGCCGGGCGCGTGGATGATGCTGGCCGGCGAGAAGGTGCGCGTGTACGACTGCCGCAAGCACGTGGTCGGGCGCTACGTCTCGCGCGGCCACCGCCCGGGCGACGTCGCGGGCGTCAGCGAGGATTCCATCGTGGTCTGGGCCCAGGGCGGCCTGATCGAGATCCTGCGCCTGCGGCCCGAGAAGGGCGGCAAGGTCAGCGCCGGCGAGTTCGCCCGCGCCAAGGGCCTGCCTATCTCGGACGCCTGGCGGTCCTGGGTGCGGCCGGCGTAGTCACGGCCCTGTCCCTTTCCTTCTTCTTCGGCACGCCCAGCGCCGCGTCGATCAGGCCGGCGCCGTCCGCGAGCAGGAAGTTCTTGAACGCGTGCGCCACCGGCGGCAGCCGCTTGGTGCGCCGGTGCACGACGTACCAGTTCAGCATCAGCGGGAAGCCCTGCACGTCCAGCACGACGAGGCTGCCGGATTGCAGCTCGCGGCTGACGGTGTGCGCCGACAGGAAGGTCACGCCCATGCCGGCGATCACGGCCTGCTTGATCGTTTCCGTGCTGCGGATCTCCATCGCGATGTTGAGGCCCGGCAGGTGCTCGCCGAAGCCTTCCACCATCGAGTTCCAGGTGTCCGAACCGCGCTCGCGCACCACGAAGGGCTCGCGGATGATGCGCGCCATGGGGATGCGCGCCGCGCGCGCGAGCGGATGCGTGGGCGGGGCGACGATCACGTAGGGGTGCGGCGCGAACGGCAGCGCCATCGTGTCCGGGTCCTCGGGCGGCCGCACCATCACGGCGAGGTCGGTGCGGTTCTCCTTCATCTGCGACAGCAGCTCCTCGCGGTTGCAGACGCCGAAGTTGAAGGTCACGCCCGCGTGCCGCTGCGCGAACTCCACCAGCAGGCGCGGGAAGAAGTAGTCGCCGGCGCTGATCACGGACACGTTCAGGCGGCCGCCCGACACGCCCTTGAACTGGGCCATGACCTCCTCGGCCTCCTGGAACTTCTGGATGATGTCACGGCTGCACACCAGCATCTGCTCGCCCGCGGCGGTGAGGTGGATCTTCTTGCCCAGCTGTTCGAAGAGAGGCAGCCCCGCGTGTTCCTCCAGCTTGCCCACCTGCGTGGACACCGCGGGCTGCGTGAGGTGCAGCTCTTCGGCCGCGCGCGAGAAGCTGCGGTGGCGCGCGACGGCCTCGAACACCTTCAGCTGGCGCAGGGTGGCGTGTTTCATGGCGGGCCATCATAACGGCTTGTTAATGCAAACGATCACATACTTTCACTATCAATGATCGTTGGCGGCGCCTAGAGTCACTTCATCGCAGGACACGAAGGAGACGACGATGGCCCAGGACACCACCCCCCGCTACACCGCGGACGACCAGCTGGACTTCTGCAACGAGTTCGCGGCAGCCTGCCCCAGCGGCGAAGGCGTGCGGGCCTGGCTCGAGCGCGAGCGGCCGCACCTGCTGCGCGCCTACGACGCCGATTTCCTCGTGAACGCGATCGAACGTTCGCGCGCCGGCATGCCGGTGGCGCCCGCCTCCCGCTAAGCCTGCCTCCTCGCGTCGCGCGCACGTTGCGCGACGCTCCAAGTTCTCTCACACTGGCGCACGGTGCTTCATGCACCGGTGCGCTTTTTTCGTGTTTTCGCGCGCACCCGCGGCCCCCGGACTTTCCCTAGACGGGCCATTGGCGTTTCCAAAAATTGACCGCAGTCAAGAGAGTTCGACTGACCCCGGCCTGACCATCCGCATCGGTCTCGCGTTGGAAGCCTGATCAGAAGAGGCGCGGCCGGGACACTCACAAGGAGACAAGCGTGCAACGTTCCAACCTCAAGTCCCGACTGACGATGGCCGCTTCGGCCCTCGCCGCTGGCGCCGCGCTGTTCGCGGCCGCCCCCGCGCAGGCCGCGTGGGAGCCGACGAAGCCAGTGGAGTTCATCGTGCCCGCGGGCACCGGCGGCGGCGCCGACCAGATGGCCCGCCTGATCCAGGGCATCGTCGTCAAGCACAACCTCATGAAGCAGCCGCTCGTGGTGGTGAACAAGTCGGGCGGCGCCGGCGCCGAGGGCTTCCTCGACGTGAAGAACGCCAAGGGCGATCCGCACAAGATCGTGGTGACGCTCTCGAACCTGTTCACGACGCCGCTCGCCACCGGCGTGCCGTTCAACTGGCGCGACATGACGCCGGTGTCGATGATGGCGCTGGACAACTTCGTGCTGTGGGTCAATGCCGAGACGCCCTACCAGAACGCGAAGCAATACCTCGACGCCGCGAAGGCCGCGTCGGGCGGCAACAAGTTCAAGATGGGCGGCACCGGCTCCAAGCAGGAGGACCAGATCCTCACGGTGGGCCTGGAGAAGGCCTCCGGCGCCAAGTTCATCTACGTGCCCTTCAAGGGCGGCGGCGAGGTCGCCGTGCAGCTGGTGGGCAAGCACGTGGACTCCACGGTGAACAACCCGATCGAGGCCGTGGCGCAGTGGCGCGCCGGCCAGCTGCGGCCCCTGTGCGTGTTCGACGAGAAGCGCATGCCCTACCCGGCCAAGATCACCGACAAGCAGTCGTGGCAGGACATCCCGACCTGCAAGGAAGCGGGCGTGCCCACCGAGTACACGATGCTGCGCGGCATCTTCATGCCCCCGGGCGTGTCCAAGGAGCAGCTGGACTTCTACGTCGCCATGCTGAAGAAGGTGCGCGAGACGCCCGAGTGGAAGGACTACATGGAGAAGGGCGCGTTCAACCAGACGTACATGGACGGCGACAAGTACTTCCAGTGGCTCGGCGCCGCCGAGCAGAACCATCGCGAGCTGATGAAGGAAGCGGGCTTCCTCGCGAAGTAAGCCGCACGCCCCCGCCGCCGCGCGGGGGCTTTTTCATGTCGACGCCGGCGCGCCCGGCAGGAGAGCAAAGCTTCCATGGACACCTCCCACGAGCCCGAAGCCGCCGACGAGCGCACGGGCGTCCCCACTTTTGCCGTCGAGGCGGGCGTCGCCGCCCTGGTGCTGCTGTTCGGCCTGTTGGTCGCGACCGGCAGCTTCAAGCTGGGCGCCGGCTGGACCAGCGACGGTCCCGGGGCCGGCTACTTCCCCTTCTACATCGGCCTGATCCTGTGCGTCTCCGGCGCGGCCATCCTGGTGCAGTCGCTGTTCGGCAAGAAGCGCAACACGGAGATCTTCGTCGACGCCGAACAGGTCAAGCGCGTGCTGGTGGTGCTGATCCCGGCCGCCGTGTACGTGCTGGCGATCCAGTTCGTGGGCATCTACCTGGCCTCGGCGGTGTACATCGCCGGCTTCATGATCGTGCTCGGCAAGTTCGGCAAGGTGAAGAGCGTCACGGTGGCGGTGGTGATCGCGGTCGTGTTCTTCCTGATGTTCGAGGTCTGGTTCAAGGTGCCGCTGTTCAAGGGCTCGCTCGACCCGCTCGCCTTCCTCGGCTACTAAGGAGTCCCCATGACTGAGCTCGGTGCACTCCTCCACGGCTTCAGCGTCGTCCTGACGCCCATGAACATGGTGCTCATGCTCGTGGGCATCTCGCTGGGCGTCCTCATCGGCGTGCTGCCCGGCTTGGGCGGCGCCAATGGCGTCGCGATCCTGCTGCCGCTGACCTTCTCGATGTCGCCCACCTCGGCGATCATCATGCTGTCCTGCATCTACTGGGGCGCCCTGTTCGGCGGCGCCATCACCTCGGTGCTGTTCAACATCCCCGGCGAGCCCTGGTCGGTGGCCACCACCTTCGACGGCTACCCGATGGCGCAGAAGGGACAGGCCGGCCAGGCATTGACGGCGGCGTTCACGTCCTCCTTCGTCGGCGCCTTCGTCGCGGTGCTGATGATCACCTTCCTCGCGCCGCTGGTGGCGAAGTTCGCGCTGAAGTTCGGCCCGCCCGAATTCTTCGCCGTGTACCTGCTTACCTTCTGCAGCTTCGTCGGCATGGGCAAGGGATCGCCGTTCAAGATCCTCGCGTCCATGGCGATCGGCTTCGCGCTCGCCGCCGTGGGCATGGACACCGTCACCGGCCAGCTGCGCCTGACCTTCGGCTCCGAGGAGCTGATGCGCGGCTTCGACTTCCTGATCGCGGTGATCGGCCTGTTCGGCATCGGCGAGATCCTGCTGTCCATGGAAGAGGGCCTGGCCTTCAGCGGCAAGACCGCGAAGATCAACCCGAAGGTGGTCTTCGAGACCTGGAAGCAGCTGCCCAAGTACTGGGTCACCTCGGTCCGCAGCTCCCTCGTCGGGATGTGGATGGGCATCACCCCCGGCGGCGCGACGCCCGCGTCCTTCATGTCCTACGGCCTCGCCAAGAAGATGTCCAAGGACGGCGCCAAGTTCGGCACCGGCCAGATCGAAGGCGTGGTGGCGCCGGAAACCGCGGCGCACGCTGCCGGTACCAGCGCCCTGCTCCCGATGCTGGCGCTCGGCATCCCCGGCTCGCCGACCGCGGCAGTGCTGCTGGGTGGCCTGCTCATTTGGGGCCTGCAGCCCGGGCCGCTGCTGTTCGTGGAGCAGAAGGACTTCGTGTGGGGCCTGATCGCCTCCATGTACCTCGGCAACCTCGCCGGCCTGCTGGTGGTGCTGACGACCGTGCCGCTGTTCGCGTCCATCCTGCGCATCCCCTTCTCGATCATCGCGCCGGTGATCATCGTGATCTGCGCCATCGGCGCGTACACGGTGCACAACGCGATGATGGACGTGTGGCTGATGCTGCTGTTCGGCGTGATCGGCTACGTGTTCAAGAAGCTGGACTACCCGCTGGCGCCGCTGGTGCTGGCCCTGGTGCTGGGCGACAAGGCGGAGGACTCGTTCCGCCAGTCCATGCTGCTGTCGCAGGGCGACCTGTCGATCATGGTGTCCAACCCGCTGGTGGGCACGATCACCGGCCTGGCGCTGCTGCTGCTGTTCTGGCCGCTGCTCTCGCGCCTCGTCAACAAGGTGCGCAAGCCCAAGCCGTCCAGCTTCGCCGCCGAACAGCCCGTCGACTGAAGGGAGTCCGCCATGCCCGTCATCGCCCTCACCCAGGAGATGGGTTCGCTCGCCAAGGACGTGGCCCTGCGCCTCGCCGACGTGGGCAAGCTCACCGTGATGCGCAACGAGGTGGTGGACAACGTCGCCGGCCGCATGCAGGTGCCGGCCAGCCTCATCCGGCGCGTGCGCGAAGGCAAGGCCGGACTGGTGGAGCGCCTGTCCACGGACAAGGAGCAACTGGCGCTGTATTCCGCCGAGGAAGTGTTCGCGCAGGCGCTGCGCGGCGACGTGGTGCTGCGCGGGTGGGGCGCGACCTGCCTGCTGCGTCCCGTGCGCCACGTGGTGCGCGTGCGTGTCACGCGCCCGTTCGCGCAGCGTGTCGCGTGGCTGATGGATCACCTGGGCACCGACGACCGCGATGCGGCGGAAGCCGAGGTGCGCCGCAGCGACCACGCGCACGCCGCGCGCATGAACGCGCAGTTCGGCGTGACGTGGGGCGACCCGCTGCTGTACGACATGGTGCTCAACACCGATCGCATCTCGGTCGACGGCTGCGCCGCGCAGGTCCTGCAGCTCGCGCGGCAGGCGGAATTCCAGGAGACCGCGGAATCGCGCGCCGTGCTCGAAGGCCTCGCGCTCAGTGCGCACGTGCGCGCCGCACTCAAGGCCAACGCGTCCACCAGCAACGTCGACGTGCAGATCGAATCGCGCGGGGGCCGCGTCGCGCTCTCGGGCATCGTGGTGAACGAACACGAGAAGGACGAGGCGCAGCGCATCGCGAGCACGGTCGCGGGCGTCGGCAAGGTGGACAACAACCTGCATCTCATGGCGATCACGCGCAAGTTCACTTACGCGAAGACCTGATCGCAAGCTGACTCTCTTTTGCGAAGGGCGGCCATGTGCCGCCCTTCTTCATTCGCGCCGTGTTTATCGCGCGATTAGGGGCTTACCCGAGTTCATGACCGCGGTCAATTTTCATCGGGGCACCGCCTCCCAGAATCACCCTCGATCCACGCGTTCCCCAGAAGTCTTTTTGCTCCCCGCTTCGATTCCCGTCCACACACATCACAGGAGATATCGGATGGACAAGACTGTTGGCTCGTTGCCCATAGGGGCACCAGCCGGTGCGGCGAACGCCGCGACCCGCAGCGCCGGCTACCGCTGGGCGCAGCTGGTCATCGGCATCATCTGCATGGCGATGATCGCGAACCTGCAATACGGCTGGACGCTGTTCGTCAATCCGATCTCGGAAGCGCACGGCTGGACGAAGGCGTCCATCCAGGTCGCCTTCACCATCTTCGTGCTGACCGAAACGTGGCTCGTGCCGATCGAGGGCTACCTCGTCGACAAGTACGGCCCGCGCATCGTCGTCATGGGCGGCGGCATCCTGGCCGGCCTGGGCTGGATCCTGAACGCCCACGCCAACACGCTCACGATGCTCTATGTCGCCGCGGCCGTCGGCGGCATCGGCGCGGGCGCGGTGTACGGCACCTGCGTCGGCAACGCGCTCAAGTGGTTCCCGGACCGCCGCGGCCTCGCCGCCGGCCTCACGGCCGCCGGCTTCGGCGCGGGCTCGGCCCTGACGGTGATCCCGATCTCCGCCTACATCCAGTCGCACGGCTACCAGGCCGCCTTCCTGTACTTCGGTATCGGCCAGGGCCTGGTGATCTTCGTGCTGTCGTGGTTCCTCACCCGCGCCCCGGAATCGACCAAGGTCGCCGCCCGCGTGCAGCAGACGCGCAGGGACTACTCGCCCGGCGAGATGCTGCGCAAGCCCGTGTTCTGGGTGATGTACCTGATGTTCGTGCTGGTGGCCGCCGGCGGCCTGATGGCCACCGCGCAGCTCGCGCCCATCGCCAAGGACTTCAGGATCGCCGACGTTCCCGTGAGCCTGGTGGGCCTGACGCTGCCGGCGCTGACCTTCGCGCTCGCCATCGACCGCGTGCTCAATGGCGTCACCCGCCCGTTCTTCGGCTGGGTGTCCGACCAGATCGGCCGCGAGCTCACGATGTTCATCGCCTTCGCGCTCGAAGCGGTCGGCATCCTGGCGCTGTTCAAGTTCGGCACCAACCCGGTGATGTTCGTGATCCTGACCGGCCTGGTGTTCTTCGCCTGGGGCGAGATCTACAGCCTGTTCCCGTCCACCTGCGCCGACACCTTCGGTTCCAAGTACGCCGCCGCCAACGCCGGCCTGCTGTACACCGCCAAGGGCACGGCCTCGCTGGTGGTGCCGCTGTCCAGCGTGCTGGTGGCGTCGACCGGCAGCTGGCACGCCGTGTTCATCGTGGCGAGCATCATGAACGCGCTCGCCGCCTTGATGGCGTGGACCATGCTGCGGCCGATGCGCAAGAAGCAGATCCTGGCTTCGGTGGAAGAGTCGAGGTAACGTACCGCCCGCCAGGGCAACAAGAACGGGCGCCGCGGCGCCCGTTTTTCATTGCTTTTCCGTCATTCCCGCGAAGGCGGGGATCCAGGGCTTCCAGGGAGCCCTGGTTCCCCGCCTCCGCGGGGATGACGGCAGCGCGTTAAATCTTCCCCCGCGATTTCAAGCGCGAAAGCGTCTCCGCCGAAAGATTGAGATAAGACGCCAGCTCCTTCTTCGGCAGCCGCTCCTCCAGCTCGGGGTGCTTGCGCAGGAAGCGCTTCACGCGCCCCGGGGCGTCCAGCAGGTGCAGCGTGATCGTGTGCGCCAGGATTTCGCTCATGTGGTGCATCACCTCGTACTCGAAGGCCTGCTTCACGCCCGGATGCCGGTCGAGGAAGGTCACCCAGTCGCGCAGGGGCAGCTTGGCGACCCGCGCGCGGGTGACGCACACGATGCTGTAGGGGGCGGGCGTCCCCAGCCGCCAGGCGGCGTAGCTGGTCTCCATCTGCCCTTCCTCGGAGAAGCGCAGGATCATCTCCTTCGCCTCCTGGTTGCTCACCACCCGCTTCAGGATGCCTTCGAGGATGAAGTACTGCTCCATCTCGTGCACTCCCTGGTTCAGCAGCGCCTCCCCCTTCTGGCAATCCACCACCACGAGCATGGGCTCCAGCTCCGCCATCTGGGCGGCGGACATCGTCTTCAGCGCCACGTTATGGGCAAGCTGGACGCGGATGACGTTTCGTTCGGGGTGCTTTTCGATGGAGGACATGGGTTCCGAAGCGGGGGATTCCCCTAGGACCAACGGCAATTCTTCGAAAATTGACTGCGGTCAAGCGGGTTTCCGAAACTCGACTTCTACCATTCTCGCACTCCATCAGAGGACCCTCCGACCATGAGCACCGAACCGCAAGATCGCGACACCACCGACGGTTTCCACCTCGTCATCGATGCGCTGAAGCTGAACGACATCGACACGATCTTCGCCCTGCCCGGGATCCCGATCACCGATTTCCTGCGCATCTCCCAGGCCGAAGGCATGAAGGTCATCTCCTTCCGCCACGAGCAGCACGCCGGCAACGCCGCGGCCGCCGCCGGCTTCATCACCCAGAAGCCCGGCATCTGCTTCACCGTGTCGGCCCCCGGCTTCCTGAACGGCCTCACCGCGCTGGCCAACGCCACCACCAACTGCTTCCCGATGATCCTGGTCTCCGGCTCCAGCGAGCGCGAGATCGTGGACCTGCAGCAGGGCGACTACGAGGAGATGGACCAGCTGGCCATCGCCAAGCCGCTGTGCAAGGCCGCCTTCCGCGTGCTGCACGCCGAGGACATCGGCGTGGGCATCGCCCGTGCGATCCGCGCCGCCGTCTCCGGCCGCCCGGGCGGCGTCTACCTCGACCTGCCGGCCAAGCTGTTCGCCCAGGTCATCGACAAGGAAGCCGGCCAGCGCTCCCTGATCAAGGTCGTGGACGCCGCGCCAAAGCAGATCCCCGCGCCGGACGCGATCAAGCGCGCCGTCGACCTGCTCAAGGGCGCCAGGAAGCCGCTCGTCATCCTGGGCAAGGGCGCCGCCTACGCGCAGGCCGACGCCGAGATCAAGGCCTTCGTCGAGAAGTCGGGCATCCCCTACCTGCCGATGTCGATGGCCAAGGGCCTGCTGCCGGACAACCACGCGCAGTCCGCTTCGGCCGCCCGCTCCTACGTGCTGGCCGAAGCCGACGTCGTGATGCTGGTGGGCGCGCGCCTGAACTGGCTGTTGTCGCACGGCAAGGGCAAGACCTGGGGCGCCGGCGACGCCAAGGGCTGGGGCAAGCAGCAGTTCATCCAGGTCGACATCTCCCCGACCGAGGCCGACAGCAACGTCGCCATCGCCGCCCCGGTGGTGGGTGACATCGGCTCCGCGATCACCGCCCTCACCCAGGCCATGGGCTCCGGCTGGGCCAAGCCGCCCGCGGACTGGACCGGAGCGATCGCCGAGCGCAAGGACAAGAACCTCACCAAGATGGCCGAGACGCTGGCGAAGAACCCGCCGGTGATGAACTTCCACAGCGCGCTGAACGTCATCAGGAACACGGTCAAGGCCAACCCGAAGGCCTACCTGGTGAACGAGGGCGCCAACGCCCTGGACTTCACCCGCTCGATCGTCGACATGTACGAGCCGCGCCGCCGCCTGGACGTGGGCACCTGGGGCATCATGGGCATCGGCATGGGCTTCGCCGTCGCGGCCGCCGCCGTCACCGGCGAGCAGGTGATCGCGGTGGAAGGCGACAGCGCCTTCGGCTTCAGCGGCATGGAGGTGGAGACGATCTGCCGCTACAACCTGCCGATCTGCATCGTCATCATGAACAACAACGGCATCTACAAGGGCACGGACGTCAATCCGCGCGGCGATGCCATGGCGCCCACGCAGTTCGTCAAGAACGCGCGCTACGACCTCATGATGGAAGCCTTCGGCGGCGTCGGCGTCACGGCGAAGAACCCCGAAGAACTGAAGAAGGCTCTGGACGCGGCGGTCGCGAGCCGCAAGCCCACGCTGATCAACGCGCTGATCGACGAGTCGGCCGGCACCGAGTCTGGCCGCATCACGAGCCTGAATCCGGCGGCGGCGAAGAAGAAGTAAGCCGTCGTCCCCGCGGAGGCGGGGACCCAGGGCTCCCGGAAGCCCTGGATTCCCGCCTCCGCGGGAATGACGAAGTTCCCGCCTCCGCGGGGACGGCGAAAAGCGGAACGAATTGCAATCTCGAGAGGTAGAAAATGGGTAAAGCACTCGACGGCGTCAAGATCCTCGATTTCACGCACGTGCAATCGGGTCCCACCTGCACCCAGCTGCTGGCCTGGTTCGGCGCGGACGTGATCAAGGTGGAGAAGGCGGGCGAAGGCGATGCGACGCGCGGCCAGCTGCGCGACATCCCCGACGTGGACAGCCTGTACTTCACCATGCTGAACCACAACAAGCGCTCCATCACCCTGGACACCAAGAACCCCAAGGGCAAGGAAGTGCTGATCGAGCTGATCAAGCAGTGCGACGTGCTGGTGGAGAACTTCGCCCCCGGCGCGCTGGACCGCATGGGCTTCAGCTGGGAACGCATCCAGCAGATCAACCCGCGCATGATCATGGCCTCGGTCAAGGGCTTCGGCCCCGGCCCGTACGAGGACTGCAAGGTCTACGAGAACGTCGCCCAGTGCGCGGGTGGCGCGGCCTCCACCACCGGCTTCGACGACGGCCCGCCGCTGGTGACCGGCGCGCAGATCGGCGACTCCGGCACCGGCCTGCACCTCGCCCTGGGCATCGTCACCGCCCTGTTCCAGCGCGAGAAGACCGGCCGCGGCCAGAAGGTGCTGGCGGCCATGCAGGACGCCGTGCTGAACCTGTGCCGCGTGAAGCTGCGCGACCAGCAGCGCCTGGACCGCACCAGGGTGCTGCAGGAGTACCCGCAGTACCCCGAGACCGAATTCGGCGAAGCGGTGCCGCGCGCGGGCAATGCCTCCGGCGGCGGCCAGCCGGGCTGGATCCTGAAGTGCAAGGGCTGGCAACACGACCCCAACGCCTACATCTACTTCATCACGCAGGCGCCGGTGTGGGAGTCGATCTGCAAGGTGATCGGCGAGGAAACCTGGATCACCGATCCCAGCTACTCCACCCCCAAGGCCCGCCTGCCGCACCTGAAGACGATCTTCAGCCGCATCGAGGAGTGGACCAAGACCAAGACGAAGTTCGAGGCGATGGAGATCCTCAACAAGTACGACATCCCCTGCGGCCCCATCCTGTCGATGAAGGAAATCGCCGAGGAACCCACGCTGCGCGCCACCGGCACCGTGGTGGAAGTCGACCATCCCAAGCGCGGCAAGTACCTGTCCGTGGGCAATCCCATCAAGCTGTCCGACAGCGTGACCGAGGTGACGCGTTCGCCGCTGCTCGGCGAGCACACCGAGGAAGTGCTGAAGCAGCTCGGCTACGGCAAGGACCAGATCGAAGAACTGCGCGCGGCCAAGGTCATCTGACCGCGCACCCGGCGACACCATCCACCGACATCAAATCAAGGGGCACCACATGGCCAACTTCCAAGCCGACAAGGCGAAGGTCCGCGCGATCCTGGACGCAGTGAAGAAGGAAGGACGCGACGCGCTGACCGCGCCCGAAGGCAAGCTGATCTGCGACGCATACGGCATCAACGTGCCGAAGGAAGGCGTCGTTGCCAGCGCCAAGGAGGCCTCCAGCCTCGCCTCCTCCATGGGCTTCCCCGTGGTGATGAAGATCGTGTCGCCCGACATCCTGCACAAGACGGAAGCCGGCGGCGTGATCGTGGGCGTGAAGAGCGCCGATGAAGCCGCCAGCGCCTACGAGCAGATCATCTCGAACGCCAGGAAGTACAAGGCGGACGCGAAGATCGTCGGCGTGCAGGTGCAGCAGATGATCAAGGGCGGCCAGGAAGTGATCGTCGGCGCGATGACCGACGACAGCTTCGGCAAGCTGGTCGCCTTCGGCATGGGCGGCGTGCTGGTGGAAGTGCTGAAGGACGTCACCTTCCGCCTGGCCCCGGCCACCAGGGAAGACGCGGCCTCGATGCTCGATGGCATCCAGGCGGCCGAGATGCTGAGGGGCGTGCGCGGCGGCAAGCCGGTCAACCGCGAGGCCGTGCAGGACATCATCGTCCGCGTCTCGCAGCTGGTCTCCGACTTCCCCGAGATCGCCGAGATGGACCTGAACCCGGTGTTCGCCTCGGAGAACGGCGCCATCGCCGCCGACGTGCGCATCGTGGTGAACTTCGCGCCCAAGGCCCCGCGCTTCCGCCCGGACGAGAAGGATGTGGTCGCCTCGATGAACCGCATCATGAAGCCGAAGGCGATCGCGGTGATCGGCGCTTCCAACGAGGCCGGCAAGATCGGCAACTCGGTGATGAAGAACCTGATCAACGGCGGCTACAAGGGCAAGATCTACCCGATCACGCCCAAGGGCGGCGAGATCATGGGCCTCGCGGCCTACAAGAGCGTGAAGGACGTGCCGGGCGAGATCGACACCGCCGTGTTCGCGATCCCCGCCGCGCTGGTCGCCGGCGCGCTGAAGGAATGCGGCGAGAAGAAGATCGCCGGCGCGGTGCTGATCCCGTCGGGCTTCGGCGAGACCGGCAACATCGAAGGCCAGGAAGAACTGCAGCGCATCGGCCGCGAGTACAACATCCGCCTGATGGGGCCGAACATCTACGGCTTCTACTACACGCCGGCCAACCTGTGCGCCACCTTCTGCACGGCCTACGACGTGAAGGGCGCCACCGCCCTGTCCTCGCAGTCCGGCGGCATCGGCATGGCCATCATCGGCTTCTCGCGCAGCACCAAGATGGGCGTGTCGGCCATCGTCGGCCTGGGCAACAAGTCGGACATCGACGAGGACGACCTGCTCCTGTTCTTCGAGCAGGACGACAACACCAAGGTGATCGCCCAGCACGCCGAAGACCTGAAGGACGGCCGCGCGTTCGCCGAAGTGGCCAAGCGCGTGTCGAAGAAGAAGCCGATCATCATGCTGAAGGCCGGCCGCACCGAGATGGGCGCCGCCGCCGCCGCGTCGCACACCGGCGCCGTCGCCGGCACCGACAAGATCTACGAGGACGTGCTGAAGCAGTCCGGCGTGATCCGCGCCCGGAGCCTCCGCCAGATGCTGGAGCTGTCGCGCGGCGTGCCGATCCTGCCAACGCCCAAGGGCGAGAACGTGGTGATCATCACCGGCGCCGGCGGCTCGGGCGTGCTGCTGTCCGACGCCTGCGTGGACAACGGCCTGAAGCTGCTGAAGCCGATGCCCGACGACCTGGACGCCGCGTTCCGCAAGTTCATCCCGCCGTTCGGCGCGGCCGGCAACCCGGTGGACATCACCGGCGGCGAGCCGCCCATCACCTACGTGAACACGGTGAAGCTGGGCCTGGAGGACGACCGCGTGCACGCGCTGATCCTGGGCTACTGGCACACCATCGTCACGCCGCCCATGGTCTTCGCGAAGAACATGGTGCAGGTGGTCAACGAGATGAAGGCCAAGGGCAAGGTCAAGCCGGTCGTGGCTTCGCTCGCGGGCGACGTCGAGGTCGAGGAAGCCGCGCAGTACCTGTACGAGAACGGCATCCCTGCCTATGCTTACTCCACCGAACTGCCGGTGGAAGTGCTGGGCGCGAAGTACCAGTGGGCCCGCGCCGCCGGCCTGCTCAAGTAAGCAAGCAAGCTCGACAGGATGTCCCAGCACCGAGTCATTCCCATCTCCGCGGTCGCGCTTCCCGTGCGGGAGCGCAAGCGCCAGGGTCCGAAGGGCCGCAAGCCCTCGGACCAGGCGCTGGCCGACGTCCGGCAACTGCTCGGTGACGCTTCGCGCCAGCGGGACCTGCTGATCGAGCACCTGCACAAGCTCCAGGACCACTACGGCCACCTCTCGGCGGCGCATCTCTCCGCCCTCGCGCAGGAGATGCGCCTCGCCCAGTCCGAGGTGTACGAGGTGGCGTCCTTCTACCACCACTTCGACATCGTCAAGGAAGGCGAGGACGCCCCGCAGGCCCTCACCGTGCGCGTCTGCGACGGCCTTTCCTGCGAGATGGCCGGCGCGCAGCAGCTGCTGCAGAAGCTCCCCGGCCTGCTCGGGCGCGACGTGCGCGTGATCGCGGCCCCGTGCATCGGGCGCTGCGAGCAGGCGCCCGCCGCCGTCGTCGGCCAGAACCCCGTGCCGTGCGCCACGACCCAGAAGGTCGTGGAGTGCGTCAAGGAGGGCGCGACGAAGCACGAGCCCGAGGGCTACATGGGCCTGTCGCAATACCGGGCCGCCGGCGGCTACAAGCTGCTGGAGCAGTGCCTGTCGGGCGCGCGCGACGTCGACTCGGTCATCTCCACGCTGGAAGCGTCGGGCCTGCGCGGCCTGGGCGGCGCCGGCTTCCCGACCGGGCGCAAGTGGCGCATCGTGCGCAACGAGCCCGCGCCGCGCCTGATGGCGGTGAACATCGACGAAGGCGAGCCCGGCACCTTCAAGGACCGGGTGTACCTGGAACGGGACCCGCACCGCTTCCTGGAAGGCATGCTGATCGCGGCCTGGGCCGTGGGCATCGATGCCATCTATGTCTACCTGCGCGACGAATACCACGGTTGCCGCACCCTGCTGGAACAGGAGATCGCGCGCCTGAAGGCGGAGCCGCCGACCAAGGGCCTGCCGCACATCGAGCTGCGCCGCGGCGCCGGCGCCTACATCTGCGGCGAAGAGTCCGCGATGATCGAATCCATCGAAGGCAAGCGCGGCATGCCGCGCCTGCGCCCGCCCTACGTGGCGCAGGTGGGCCTGTTCGGCCGGCCGACGCTGGAGCACAACTTCGAGACGCTGTACTGGGTGCGCGAGCTGCTGGAGCGCGGCCCCGAGTGGTTCACGTCCCAGGGCGCCAATGGCCGCAAGGGCCTGCGCTCCTTCTCCGTGTCCGGCCGCGTGAAGAACCCGGGCGTGAAGCTGGCCCCCGCCGGCATCACGATCCAGGAACTGATCGACGAGTACTGCGGCGGCATGGCCACGGGCCACAAGTTCTACGGCTACCTGCCCGGAGGCGCCTCGGGCGGCATCCTGCCCGCGAGCATGAACAACATCCCGCTGGACTTCGACACGCTGCAGCCCCACGGCTGCTTCATCGGCTCGGCGGCGGTCGTGATCCTGTCGGACAAGGACACGGCCACGGCCGCGGCGCGCAACACGCTGAAATTCTTCCGCGACGAGTCGTGCGGGCAGTGCACTCCCTGCCGCTCGGGCACGGCCAAGGCCTACGCGCTGATGCAGGCAGACAAATGGGACTTGCCCGCGCTCGCGGACCTGTCGCAAGTGATGCGCGACGCGTCGATCTGCGGCCTGGGCCAGGCGGCGCCGAACCCGTTCGACTGCGTGGTCAAGTATTTCCCGCACGAGCTGAAATGAGAGGACCACGGTGGGGTTCGCTATCGCTCACCACCACCCTACGAGCAGCCGTGCGGGCTGTCGTAGGGTGGTGGTGAGCGAAGCGAACCCCACCGCCGCCCGCAAGGTCACCGGAAGCAAACAATGAACGCCGTCACCCGCGCCGAACTCGCCTCGATCGAAACCCCCGTCGTCAGGTTCACCTTGAACGGCAAGGAAGTCGAAGCCCGCGCCAACGAGACCGTCATCCAGGTCGCCGACCGCGAAGGCGTCGAGATCCCGCGCCTGTGCTACAAGCCCGGCCTCGACACCGCCGGCAACTGCCGCGCCTGCATGGTGGAGATCAAGGGCGAGCGCGTGCTCGCTCCCAGCTGCTGCCGCGCGCCGACGCCGGGCATGCAGGTCACCAGCGACAGCGAGCGCGCCGTCAAGGCGCAGAAGATGGTGCTGGAGCTGCTGCAGTCCGACATGCCGGAGACGCAGTACACCCGCAAGAACGAGGTGGACCTCTGGGCCGACAAGCTCAACGTCGGCAAGCCCCGCTTCGCCTCGCGCGGCCAGGTCGCCGCCGACCTCTCGCATCCCGCCATCGCCGTCAACCTGGACGCGTGCATCCAGTGCACGCGCTGCCTGCGCGCCTGCCGCGACGAACAGGTCAACGACGTGATCGGCCTCGCCTTCCGCGGCGAACACGCCAAGATCGTGTTCGACATGGACGACCCGATGGGCGTTTCCACGTGCGTGGCCTGCGGTGAGTGCGTGCAAGCCTGCCCCACGGGCGCGCTGATGCCGGCGCGCGATGCCGCCCTGCCCGTCCCCGACAAGCAGGTGGACTCCGTCTGCCCGTACTGCGGCGTGGGCTGCCAGCTCACGTACAACGTCAAGGACAACAAGATCCTGTTCGTCGAGGGCCGCGATGGCCCCGCGAACCACGGCCGCCTGTGCGTGAAGGGCCGCTACGGCTTCGACTACGCGCACCACCCGCAGCGCCTGACCCAGCCGCTGATCCGCCGCGCCGACGCGCCCAAGGACCCGAACGCCACGCTGGACCCGGACCGCATCCTCGACGTGTTCCGCGAAGCGACCTGGGAAGAGGCACTGGCGCTGACCGGCGCCAGGCTCAGCGCGATCCGCGACACCCAGGGTCCCAAGGCCCTGGTCGGCTTCGGCTCCGCCAAGGGCAGCAACGAAGAGGCCTACCTGTTCCAGAAGCTGGTGCGCACCGGCTTCGGCAGCAACAACGTCGACCACTGCACGCGCCTGTGCCACGCGTCGTCGGTGGCCGCGCTGCTGGAAGGCATCGGTTCCGGCGCCGTGTCCAACCCCGTCATGGACGTGACCAAGGCGGAAGTGATCGTCGTGATCGGCGCCAATCCGACCGTGAACCACCCGGTGGCCGCCACCTGGATGAAGAACGCGGTGAAGAACGGCACCAAGCTGATCGTGATGGACCCGCGCAAGTCGGACCTCACGCGCCTGGCCTACCGCCACGTGCAGTTCAAGCCCGACACCGACGTCGCGATGCTCAATGCCATCATGCACGTGATCGTGCACGAGGGCCTGGTGGCGCAGAGCTTCATCGAGGCCCGCACCATCGGCTACGACGAGCTGAAGAAGAACCTGGTCGGCTACAGCCCGGAGGAGATGGAAGGCGTGTGCGGCGTCCCTGCCGAAACGCTGCGCGACGTGGCGCGCATGTTCGCCACCTCCAGTGCGTCGATGATCCTGTGGGGCATGGGCGTGTCGCAGCACGTGCACGGCACCGACAACGCGCGCTGCCTGATCGCCCTGTCGCTGATGACGGGCCAGATCGGCCGCCCCGGCACCGGCCTGCACCCCCTGCGCGGCCAGAACAACGTGCAGGGCGCGTCCGACGCCGGCCTGATCCCGATGATGTTCCCGGACTACCAGAAGGTGGTCGATCCCGAGGTGCGCGCGCGCTTCGAGAAGCACTGGAAGCTCAAGCCGGGCACGCTGGACGACCAGCCCGGCCTCACCGTGGTGGAGGTGATGCACGCCATCGCCGACGGCAAGGTGCACGGCATGTACGTCATGGGCGAGAACCCCGCGATGTCCGACCCGGACGCCAACCACGCCCGCGAATCGCTGGCGAAGCTGGAACACCTGGTGGTGCAGGACATCTTCCTGACGGAAACGGCCGCCCTCGCGGACGTCGTGCTGCCCGCCAGCGCCTTCCCCGAGAAGACCGGCACCTTCACCAACACCGACCGCCTGGTGCAGTTGGGCCGGCAGGCCGTGACGCCTCCGGGCGACGCGAAGCAGGACCTCTGGATCATCCAGGAGATCGCGAAGCGCATCGGCCTGCAGTGGAACTACGGCGACGTGTCCGAGGTGTTCGACGAGATGCGGCATTCCATGCCCAGCATCGGCGGCATCACCTGGGACCGCCTGGAGCGCGAGCACGCGGTCACCTACCCTTGCACGCAGGAAGGCGACCCGGGCGAACCGGTGGTGTTCGTGGAGGACTTCCCGCGCGAAGGCGGCAGGGCCCGCTTCGTGCCGGCGGACATCGTCCCGGCCAACGAGCGGCCGGACGCCGAGTTCCCGATGGTGCTGATCACCGGCCGCCAGCTCGAACACTGGCACACCGGCTCCATGACCCGCCGGGCCACCGTGCTCGACGCGATCGAGCCGGATCCGGTGGCGCTGGTGCACCCTCTGGACCTGGCGGAGCTGGGCGTGAAGCCGGGCGAGCTGCTCACCATCGAGTCGCGCCGCGGCAAGGTGTCGCTGTACGGCCGCGCCGACGAGACCTCGCCGCGCGGAGCGGTCTTCGTGCCCTTCTGCTACTACGAGGCGGCGATCAACCGGGTGACGAACGACGCGTTCGACCCGGTGGCGAAGATCCCGGAACTCAAGTACTGCGCGATCCGCGTCACCAGGGGCGGCACGCCGCCCGAGCAGGTGAGCTTCGGCGGCGGCCAGATCCTGCGCAAGATCCAGGAAGGCATCGTCTAACCCGCGTCGTCCCCGCCCCTTTCGTCGTCCCCGCCCAGGCGGGGACCCAGGGCTCCCAAGGAAAAGCGGCCACCGGCCGCTTTTCTCATTGTTGCGCCTGGGTCACGAAGCCACGCGGGGCCGTGTACCTCCCTCGCGCCACTCATTACGATTCGCCCAGGGAGGACCACCAATGAAAAAGATTTACCTCGGCGCCCTGTTCGCCACCCTGCTTGCCTTCGCCCCGGTCGCGAACGCCGGCCGGTTGCTGTTCGGCACCGACGAATCCATCCAGTTCATCGCCAACACGACGGTCCAGACGCCCAGCGGCCGCCTCTACCTGGGCCACAGGGTGCAGATGCATGCCTTCCTGCTGCCTTACCGCGTGGAGAGCAAGGGGCTGGTGTTCGGGATTTCGGGCGACCCGAAGAAGTACATCCCGCTGCCCCCGGCGGAGGAACTTGCCACCCTGCAGGCGGCGGGCTTCCTGCCCAAGGAGCTGCCGCGGCCCCGGCTCACCGCGCTCGACTACCTGTTCGGCTATTCGCTCGAGCTGTTCATCCTGGGATCGTTCCTGTACTGGCTCGTGCGGCGAAAACCGGCGCGCCGGTGAGCCGGATGCGCTCCAGCAGCGCTTTCCCTTTTGCGCTACCGTGCGCCCATGCTCGCGGAAATCTCCGTCCGCCTCGCCACGCTCGACGACGCCGCCGCCATCGCGGCCCTGTCGCGTGACGAGATCGAGCACGGCCTGCCCTGGGGCTGGCGCCCGGAGCGCGTGGCGCAGGCGATCCGGGCCCCGGACACGAACGTCGCCGTCGTGGGCCCGCCGGGCCGCATCGAAGCCTTCGGCATCATGGAGTACCTCGAGAATGACGCGTACCTGGCCCTCTTCGCCGTCGCCCCGCTGAAGCGGCGCCGCGGGATCGGCAGCGCCGTCCTGGCGTGGCTCGAAGAGGTGGCCCGGGCCGCCGGGGCGAAGCGCATCCGCGTGGAGGCGCGCCGGGACAACGTCGCGGCGCGGAACTTCTACAGCGAGCACGGGTACCACGAGCGCACGATCACCCCGTCCCGCTACGCCGAGCGCGTCGACGGCCTGCGCCTGGAGAAGTGGTTGCGCGCCGAGGGCTGAAGCCCCTATGCTCCGCGCACATTCCCCGCGGAGGCCCGCATGGCGCACTACCGGCTCGTGGTCAACGGCACACCGCAGGACGTGGAGGCCTGGGACGGCGACATGCCCCTGCTCTACGCCTTGCGCAACACGCTGGGCCTGCACGCGCCGAAGTTCGGCTGCGGCCTCGGGCAGTGCGGCGCCTGCACGGTGCACCTCGAGGGGCAACCCGCGCGCTCCTGCTCCGTGAGGCTGTCGGACGCCGTCGGCAAGCGCATCACCACCAACGAGGGCCTGGGCACGCCGGAGCGGCCCCACCCGGTGCAGGCCGCGTTCATCGCCGAACAGGCCGCGCAATGCGGCTACTGCACCAACGGGATGGTGATGAGCGCCGCCGCCCTGCTCGCGCGCAACCCGAAGCCCACGCGCGAGGAGGCGCAGGCCGCGCTGGCGGGCAACCTGTGCCGCTGCGGATCGCACGACCGCGTGCTGCGCGCCATCGCCCGCGCCTCGGGCCAGGGAGAGGCGTGATGGACCTCCAGCGCCGCGACCTCCTCAAGGGCACCGTCTGCTTCGTCGGCTTTTCGCTGCTGGGACCGCTGGCGCCCGCCGCCGCACAAACCGCCACCTCCCGGCTGCCGCTCCCGCTGGACCAGGTCGATTCCTTCCTGGCGCTGCGCCCGGACGGCTCCGTCGTCGTGTACTCCGGCAAGGTGGACCTCGGCACCGGCCACCGCATCGCGATGCGGCAGATGGTGGGCGAGGAGCTCTCGCTGGCACCGGCGCGCATCGAACTGGTGGAAGGCGACAGCGCGCTCACGCCCAACCAGGGCCCGACGGCGGGCAGCAGCGGCGTGATGCGCGGCGGCGTCGAACTGCGGCGCGCCGCGGCCAGCCTGCGCGAAGGCCTGCTGGCGCTGGCGGCCGCGAAGCTGGGCGCGGACGCGGCCACGCTGAAGCTGCAGGACGGCCGCGTGGTGACACCCGATGGACGTTCCGTCGCGGTCGCGGACCTCGCCGGCGGCGCGCCGCTGAAGATCGCGATGGACGCCAAAGTGCCGCTGAAGAAGCCCTCGGAGTTCCAGTTCATCGGCAAGCCCATGCCGCGGCCGGACATCCCGGACAAGATCACGGGCCGCCACGTCTACATGCACGACTTCTCCCTGCCCGGCATGCTGCATGCGCGGGTGGTGCGGCCGCCGGCCGTGGGTGCGCACGTGCTCGCGATCGACGAGTCGTCCGTCGCGAAGCTGCCGGGCGTGCGCGTGGTGCGCATCCAGGACTTCGTTGCCGTGGCCAGCCCGGACGAATGGGCCGCGATCCGCGCGGCCCGCGAGCTGAAGGTGCAGTGGAGCGACAGCGCCACCCTCACCACCAGCGACGGCGTGCTGGGCTGGGCCAAGGCCGGTCCCTTCAGCGCCGAGGAGACTCTCGTCGACAAAGGCGACGCGAGCCGCATCGCCGCCATGGCGGGTGCGCCGCAGCGCGTGCGCGCGGCCTACTACTGGCCGGTGCAGTCGCATGCCTCCATGGGACCGTCCTGCGCCGTCGCGGACGTGCGGCCGGAAGGCGCGACGGTCTGGACCGCCTCGCAGGCCAGCCACCGCCTGGCCGTCTCCTGCGCCGCCGCCCTGGGCCTGGAGCAAGCGAAAGTGCGCACGATCTACCTCGATGGCGCCGGCTGCTACGGCATGAACGGCCACGACGACGCGAGTGTCGAGGCCGCCATGCTGTCCAAGGCGCTGGGCAAGCCGGTGCGCGTGCAGTGGAGCCGCGAGGACGAACTGGCCTGGGACCCCAAGGGGCCGCCGCAGGCGCTGGAACTCAGCGCCACCCTCACGCCCGAAGGCCGCATCGACGCCTGGACCACCGAAATGTGGCTGCCGCGCGCGACGGCCAACCTGGCATGGATCCCGCTGCTGTCGCCGCTGGCCGCGGGGCTGCCGCAGCCGAAGGGCCAGGCGACGGGCCTCGTCTCGCAGAACGGCGACCCGCCCTATGCGACCAGGGCCGTACGCGTGCACGTGCACTGGCTGGAAGGCGCGCCGCTGCGGCCGTCCAACATCCGCGCGCCGGGCAAGGTGGCCAATTGCTTCGCGGTGGAGGCCTTCGTCGACGAGCTGGCGGCGCAGGCGCACGTCGACGCCCTGGAGTTCCGCCTGCGCGACCTCTCGCAGCCGCGCGGCCGCGAGGTCGTGGAGCGCCTGGCGAAGCTGATGCAATGGCAGCCGCGCCCCTCCCCCGGACCGGACGCACGCGCGCCGCTCGCACGCGGCCGCGGCATGGCCTACGTCCACTACAAGCACAACGAGACCTTCGTGGCCATGGCGATGGAGGTCGAAGTGGACCGCCGCAGCGGCGCCGTCCGCGTGCTGCGCGTCGGCTGCGTGCACGACTGCGGACTGATGATCAACCCCGGCACCGTCCGCGCGCAGGTCGAAGGCAACATCCTCCAGACCCTCTCGCGCACGCTGTACGAGGAAACCACCTTCGACCGCAGCCGCGTCACCAGCGTGGACTGGGCCGGCTACCCGCTCCTGCGCTTTCCCGAGGTGCCCCGGCTGGACATCGATCTGGTGCAGCGCCTGGACCAGCCCCCGCTGGGCGCGGGCGAGGCGGCCTCGGCGCCCGTGCCCGCCGCGCTGGCCAACGCGGTGTTCGATGCGACAGGCGTGCGTCTGCGGACCGTGCCGTTCACGCAGTCGCGGGTGAAGGCGCAGTTCGCCTGACCCTCCCCTGTCGTCCCCGCGCAGGCGGGGACCCAGGGCTTCCCCCGGAAGCGCCGCGCGAGCGGCGCTTCTTTCCAGATACGCTCCAAATTCTGTTGCATTTGCCCGCCATGCGACCGTTGGCGGTGTACTTCCCGTCTCCCAGCCCTTAGCATCGGCGCCGAAGTTTGAAGCCGACGCCATGTTCCAGCGCGCCTCCAGCATGATCCGCGGCCTCCTGGGCCGCCAGGAATCCCGCCGCCCCACCGAAGGCGAGATCGACCTCCGCAGCGTGCATTACTCGATGCCGACCATCGCGGCGGACGAGATCGCCCTGGAGGCGCCCATGTCGGACGCGTCGGAAGAAGCGCCCCAGTTCCACGAGGACGCGTGGCGCCAGGTCGAGTTCCTGCCGAAGGCGTGCCAATGGGACGTGCAGGACATGCTCGGGGACTACAAGCAGTTCGAGCAGGAGAACCGGACCCCGAACGGCTGGAAGAAGATCTTTCCGCGCAAGCTCGACCCGAACGCCGTGGTCCCCATGGCTGCACTTCAGCTTGCCAGCCTGCTCGGTGCGAAGCTCGGCCCGCCGCCCATCCTCACCACATCGTCCGCTCTGCTCGGCCAGGTACGGAATGGCTTCTCCATTCCCCTGGGCCCTTCGACGCTTCTCTACGGACACGAAGAAGGCGGGCACGTCATGGTGCTCGGCGCCATCGTGAGCGCCGACGACGGCCAGGTGCCATTGACGAACGCCTTCATGAAGCTGCGGCGCGAACAGGGCCTGATCCTGGTGGACTGGCGTTCGCAGATGCTCCTGCTGGATGTGAAGGAGGGCGGGGATATCGAGGCTTGGGGTCCCTGAAAAATGATTACATCGTTCCTGGCGTTCATCTTCTTCATTGTGGTTGCCACCCTGGTGCTTCGAAGATCGACCGTGCCGCTGCGCGTGAGACTGATCTGGTCGGCTGTCGCGTTCCTGGCATTGCTGGTTCCATCGGTGGCAACGATCCTCTTTGACTCGCTCCTGCCGCAATCGCCCCTTCGCTTCATCCTGAATCCCTTTGCGGCCCTCGCCGAAATGGTGGCCCCGTGGATCATCCTGGCGGTCTTCAACGAGAAGACGGTGCCAGTCGAACAGGCGTCGGAGGACCTGCAGGAGGGGAGCGATGCAGCCTAGACGGACGATTGATGCGGACGCGCAAGCGGGTGTGCGCGCTGCGCGTCCCATGATCATTCATGCAGAACGATAACTTCATTCCGGAAGCGTTCGAGCCGGAAACGCATGTCGACGGCAAACTCGTCCCGGCGGACGCGGCGCGTGCGGTCCGCCGCGGCTGGCAAGCCGGCATTGCGTACATTGCGCTTCAACTCCTCGCGTCGATCGTCGTTTTCCTGGACCTGCCCGAGGTCTCGTTGACACTGTTCGCAGTCGCTGCGGCCGAGGTGGCGGTCGTATCTGCCCTCGTCTACGGGCTCTATCGGTGGAATCTCGTGGCGGCCTGGCTGCTCTTTCTTTATCCGCTCGCTTCGACCCTGGCCGTCGCGAGTTTCGGCAGTGCCGGACGCGGTGGCACACAAGTCCGCGTCTTCTTCCTGGTGGTCTTCGGCGTCTTGTTCGGACGGGCTGCGCTTTCGGTCGGTGCCTTCCGGGCAAAGCATCTGGCGCCTCGCTTCGGGTTTCGCAGGATGTGGCGCGTCTGTTCACCGCAAGAACTCGTCATTCGCTCCTATATGCACGCTGCAACCTTCCATGGAGATATCCATGCCATTGCGCAGCAGGCGAAAACCGAGCCGTTCCTTGCAGAGGAAGAGACTGGTCCCATCAAGGTCATTCACCTGTCGGGACCGCTGCAGAGAAACGCGCTTCTGGTATCCCATGAAATGGGAGACCCTGCGCAAATTGAAGTCCGACTGATGGACCACGGGACGCCCATGGACCCCATCGCGTGGATCGAGGACTTGCGCGGCGTTCTGGCCGTCTTCGGGAAGTCGGAGAAGGACTGCACGTGGATGACTTCGGTACTCAGGCAAGAGTCGTGATGCCTGGCGTTGCCTTGACAGTCGCAGCCTTGGCTGAAGCGATTCAAGTTCAGGTCGTAGATCCCACCGAAGCTCAGAAGCGCACGCTCGCCGTCCTGCAGAGAATGCCCGCGTTCTCCGAGCTGCTATCGCGACTTGGTTCGGCAGCTGTCATTCCTTGGCTATTCGGTTCCGGAAGACCTTGACGTTTCATGCTGGTAGCTTGTCGAAACCGGTGCTCAGCGATCACCTCGGTCCAGGCACGGCTGGCCCGCCTCCACCCCGAACTCGACCCAGGCGAACTCGATCGGCTCAATGAAGTCTGCCGAAGCGCGATGATGCATGGCCACAAGGTGACGTACGAACAATCCGCCAAGCTTGGAAAGGCCGTGTCGATGCAGACTGTTGCCCCGGTCCTTCGGGCGAGGTTTCCCTGGATCAGCGATGCAAACATGGGGCGGCTGTTCAGCCAAGGTATGTACCATGCCCACAAGGATGGGATGGTCGAGCTGTAAAGGCGAGCGCTGTCTCGCCGTCTTCGAACGCGCCCGAGGGTGAATCATGAGCAAAGTCTTCGTCAACATCGGACTCAGCCTCGATGGCTACATGGCGCCGGAAGGCATGACCATGGGCAAGCCCGAATACAAGGACTGGGGCGCCAAGTGGGGTGCGCTGATGGCCTGGCTGATCCGTCAACAGGCCTTCCGCGACAACCTCAAGCTCGGACCGGGTGGAGAGACGGGGCCGGTCAATGACCTGGTTCGCAGCACCACGGCGCGCATCGGCGCCAACATCATGGGCAAGCGGATGTTCGACCAAGGCGAGGTTGCCTGGCCGGAGGAAGCGCCGTTCCACACGCCCGTCTACGTCCTGACCCACGAGAGACGCGAACCCTGGGTGCGCCCCGGCGGGACGACCTTTCACTTCGTCAATGACGGCCCGGAGCGTGCCCTGCAGCTGGCGCGGGAGTCCGCAGGCGGCCGTGACGTCCGCATCGCAGGGGGCGCCGATGTGATCCAGCAGTACCTGAACCTCGACGCGGTCGACGAACTGGAAATCGCCCTGGCGCCCGTGTTGTTCGGCGGCGGGCGGCGGCTGTTCGAGAACCTGCGCGAGCCCGGGCCGCAGTTCCGCATCGACAAGGTCCTCGATGGGAAAGCTGCCACGCACTTGCGCTATGTCCGTCAGTGAGGTGCCATGGAAGGTCGCCACGTTGTTTCCGGCGTCGCTCTTGCAGCGTCCGTCGTCCCGACCATCTTTGGCATGTTGAAAGGCGCCGCGGTCCTGGTTGGCCTGGCCACGGTGATCGAACTGATCGCATCGGCCCTCACCGGCAAGCAGACCAACACCTGATGAAGAACTTCCTCCATCTCACACTCGCCCTTCTCGCCACCACCCTCGTCGGGTGCGCCACCATTCCGCCCGAAGTCGAGGGCCTTCATCCCGTGCCCGAGCCGCAGCGGACCGTCACGCTCCCTGCGCCCGTCACCGCGAAGTTCATCGGCGTGTTCAACAAGGAGGCCGAAGTCGGCCTGCTGCCTGGAACCTTCCGGCTCGAGCGGGAGAACGGGCTGGGCCAGTACTTCCTGGGGACGGCTCCTGCCGTGTGGTGGAAGGTGAAAGACGAATACGTCGTGGCACGCGGCGGCGTGTGGGTCCCCAAGGCGGCAGGGACCTCGCCCCGCATCTGGTTCTACTTCCAGCCCCAGCTCCGGGGCAAGAGCCTGGAAGAGGCCTTGGCGCAGTCGAGTCCACCCGCAGGGGACGACACGATGGCGGCCACGGCTGCCGTGCCGCCCTCCGCGACGCCGATGCAGGCAGGCCTGGGGACGGGAATCGCTTTCGCCATCATCGCCGTCGCCGACGCCGAGGCGGCGAAGAACCCCACCCCCCAGCTCTATCCGGTCCCCCTCAACCCCGAGTTCGCGCCCGCGGTGCGGTCGGTGTTCGGAACCCGCTGAGGATTGCGCGCTGTCGCATTTGCCCACCATGCTTCCTTTGGCGGTGTACTTCCCGGCGCCCAGCCTTTAGCATCCGCGCGAAACGCCATGACGGCGCGGAGATGAGCCAAGGAGGGGGAAGCATGGGAGCTTGCGTGCGGATCGTATGGCAATGAGCAAGGCACGTTCGACATCCAACACCCTGCTCTTCGGCCTGGTCGCTGGTTCGGTGATCGCGGGGCTGTACGAGGCAGCCTTCTTCTGGCAGGACGTGGAGCCGGAGCGACACCTGGGCGCGCTGTGGCAGGTGGCCTTTGCCGTTCTCCTCGTCTTGTGGATGGAGCGGGACAGCCGCGATCGCGCCGACATCCAGCGGCCGTTCGACTTCCGGTTCCTGGCCTTCGTCTACTGGATACCGTACCTGCCGTACTACCTGTGGCGCACGCGCAGGGGCATGGGGCTGGTGCTCTCGGCCGGATTGCTGGTCCTGTACTTCTTCAGCCAGCTGCTGATGTTGGGGATCTACCTTGCGCGCTGACCTCAAGCCCTACCTCCTCCGCGCCTCCTTCCGCCCCGACGCGGACATCGATTTCGACAGCTACCCCTTCAACATCCCGGCCGTCCGCGAACTCGAGACCATCGCGTTCCACCCGGACGTGACGTTCTTCGTGGGCGAGAACGGGGCGGGAAAGTCCACGGTGCTCGAGGCGATCGCCGTGGCGTTGGGCTACGGGGCCGAGGGCGGGACAAGGAACGTGCAGTTCAGGACGACCGAGTCCGTCTCGCCGCTGCACGATGCGCTCCGCCTGGTGCGCGGCGTTCGCCAGCCGAAGGACGGCTACTTCCTGCGGGCCGAAAGCTTCTTCAACGTGGCGACCTACATGGACGAGGTCGGCTACCTGGGTGGATACGGCGACCGCTCGCTGCACGCGCGATCCCATGGCGAGGCCTTCATGTCGCTGCTCGTGGACAAGTTCCGCGGCAACGGCCTCTACCTGCTCGACGAGCCGGAGGCTGCCCTCTCGCCCAACCGGCAGCTGGCCGCCCTGAGCGCGATCCACCAGCTGGTGCAGGACTCCTCGCAGTTCATCATCGCGACCCACTCGCCCATCCTGCTTTCGTACCCGAACGCACGCATCATCCTGTTCGACGGCTCGGGCCTCAGCGAAGTGAAGTACGAGGACACGGAGCACTTCTCGGTCACGCGGGACTTCCTCAACCACTATCCCCGGCGGCTGGAGCAGCTGCTCGGCGACGACGCGTCGGAGTAGAGTCTTCGTCCGAAGACAGCCGGACTTTCCATGCAAACCTTCCGTGCTCTCCTGCTGGCGCTCTTGCTCGCGTTCGGGCCGGCGGCGCAGGTTGCCTCCGCGCAGGACATCAATCTCCAGCCGAAGTACGGAGCGCTCCCGAAGAACGAGGCCCAGAAAGCGGCCGACGCGAAGTTCCTCGCGAGCATCGACGCCTACTACAAGGGCGACCGGAAGAAGGCGGCCGAAGACACGGCGCGCATGGGCTGGCAGTTCCTTCGCCAGGGCAACGGCGCGGACGCCATGCGGCGCTTCAACCAGGCCTGGCTGCTGGACAACGCGAACGGCAGCGCCCTCTGGGGAATGGGCGCCTTCGCATCCGACATCGGGGAGACGGATGCGGCGCTGAAGCTGTTCGCCGAAGCGGAGCCCCTCGTCGGCAGCGACATCGACTTCGCCGCGGACCATGCCAAGATCCTGGGCATCGCCGGCGCCGAGAAGCACGACCAGGCGCTCCTGAAGGACGCCTTTGCCCGCTTTGCCCGCGTCCACGAGAAGGCCCCGCAGCACACGCTGAACCTGCAGAACTGGGCCATCACCCTCTTCTACATCGGCAACTACGCGGAAGCCTGGAAGAAGGTGAAGCTCGCCGAGGCGACGCCCCGCCGGGCCGAGCTCGATCCGCGCTTTATCGCAGCGTTGCAGGCGCAGATGCCGCGGCCTTGAAGGAGGTCTCGGAGATGCTTTCCGTGCTGGTCGGCGCCCTCGCCGCCACGTGCCACCGGCGAATTGCGCGCGCGCCAACCCTGTCGTATTTGTTCACCATGCGACCTCCGGCGGTGTACTTCCGGCGGCACACCATTTAGCATCCGCGCCAAAGCCAACGAGGGGCGGCGACGGCGCGATCCTCTGGCTGTCTTGACGGTACGCCACCGATCCTCCCGGCGCCACAGCGCACCACCGATGCAACTTCGAACGACAACGACCCTCGGCGAAGCCGCCGGCATCGCGGCCTTGTGCTTCGGCTGGTTCATCGTGGGATCGATGTATGCCGTGTCCGCGGGCTTCAAGAGCGGCACCTACTCCGAGTCGAACACCCTCGGGCTGGTGGTCCTGGAGGTGCTGCTGGCCGGCACCGCCCTCTTCATCCTTCGTTCGCGGGGCTTCGACGTTCCTTCCCTGTACCCGCAGCCGACGGTGAAGGGGACGGCGGGCGGCGCCATGCTGTACCTGCTTGCCGCCGGTGCGGCCTGGATGGCCACCTTGCCGTTCGACTGGAACTACTACGCCGAGCCGCTCCAGCGCCTGATGGACGGCAATCCCATCGGCCTGCCGGTCCTCGTCCTGCTCGGCGTCGTGAACGGCGCGTACGAGGAAGTGTTCCTCCTCGGATTCCTGCTGCGCGGCCTGCAGGGGTATGGCCTCGCCATGGCGATCGGCCTGTCCCTCCTCGTCCGGGTGCTGTACCACCTGTACCAGGGACCGCTCGGGGCGGTCTATGTCGGTACCTTCGGTCTGGCGCTCAGCCTGTCCTATGTCGTCACCGGCAGGCTCTATCCGGCCGTCATCGCGCATGCGCTGGCGGACATCGTGCCGTTCCTCTGGTAAGGACATGCCGGACACGCAGCGTGCGCTCAAGGCGCTCGAGAAATCCTGCAAGTGCGGCCCGAAGGACGAAGCGTGCATCCAAGCGCGGCGCATCCGGCGCGACATCGAAGCCGGGACGGGCGGCAAGCCATGAGAAACTGCCAGTCACTCCTGGCCTGACGCCAGGCTTCCCCGGGAGGATTCGCATGGCACTCGAATGGAAGCATTCAACCGAAGCCCTGGACTGGGAGGAGCTCTCCGCGCTGTACCGCGCCGCGCCGCTGGGCGACAAGAAGGCATCGCACCTGCAGAAGGTCTTCTCCAACAGCATGTTCAAGTGCTTCGCGTACGAGGGCGGCCGCCTCGTGGGTGCGGGCCGCGCCCTCGCCGATGGCGCCGACTGTTCCTACATCTGCGACATCGCCGTCCTCCCGAGCCACCAGGGCTCGGGCCTGGGCAAGCAGATCGTCGGCTACCTCGTCGAGGCATCGCGCGGCCACAGGAAGATCATCCTCTACGCCGTGCCGGGCAAGGAGGGCTTCTATCGCAAGTTCGGCTTCCTGCGCATGACGACGGCGATGGCCATCTTCGAGAACCAGCAAGTGCAGCTGGAGCGCGGCTACCTCAGTGAATCCTGACCCCCGGGCATGGATCACCTCGTCTTCGTCTTCGGCACCCTCAAGGAAGGCTTCCCGAACTTCGCCACCAACCGCGGCATCCGCGTTCCCGGCGCTTTCCGGACCCGCGCGGCCTATCCCTTGTACCTGGTGGGCGAGCGCCACGTCCCGTGGATGCTCGAGGACCCCGGCGTCGGCATGCGCGTCACGGGCCAGGTCTTCCGCGTCGACGACGAAACGCTCGCGGCCATGGACCGCCTGGAACGCATCGCGGAGCCGGACGGCTACCGAAGGAAGCTCATGGAGCTGGAAGGGGTCGATCCCTCCCGCCTCCTCTCCGCCCACGCCTACCTGAAGTCGCCCGGCCAGCTCGTCGCCTCCGAGGTCCGCGCGGGGCCGCGTGCGGAGTACACGCTGCAGCACGCGACCCTGTACCGTCCACGCACGGCGTAGCGCAAGAGATCGAAGCAAGAGGAGACTGCACCTTGTCCGAAAACCCATACGCTCCGCCACGCTCGGAAGTCGAGGTCGCGCGGGTCGAGCCGCCCGTGCCCGAGGCGATCCTCAAGAAGATCCGGAATGCGTGGATCGCCGGGCTCATCTCGACGAGCGTCACCCTGCTCCTCACGCTGCTCGCCGTCACCGGCACGACCATCACGGGCTTCAGCGCCTGGCAGTTCCTGGACGTGGCCCTGGTCCTGGGCCTGACCGTCGGCATCTACAGGAAGAGCCGGCTCTGCGCGATGGGCATGCTCGCGTACTTCGTCATCTCGAAGATCATCGGGATCTCGGAGACGGGCCGGGCGAGCGGCATCGCCATGGCGCTGATCTTCCTGTACTTCTACGCGCAGGGGGTGCACGGGACCTTCGTGTACCACCGTCTTGCCAAGGACGCGACGGCTCCCCGGCCGCCCCCAGCCTAGCCCAGCGCCGGCCCACCGGGCGAATTGCAGAATTTTCTGCATTTCACGCCCTGAACCCTCCCTCACGCCCCCGGCCCTCCTGAGCCGACAGTAGCTGCACCGGCGAGCCCCGACGGCCCGCCGGCCTTGCAGCTTCTTTCGCCAGGAGAGCCACCATGGGCCCGTTCACCGTCTCCCTCCTCGCCGCCGGCGCGGCCTTTGCCGCGCAGGTGCTGGTGCAGCCCCGGGACCTGGACTCCGCGCCCACGGTCGCATCCCTGGCCTCCGCGCCGATCGCCCCGCCCTGCCTCGCCGAGCCGTTCAAGGCCGGCGAGGTCGCGGCGCCGCAGCACATCCCCTCGCCGCAGTTCTGACCATGACCTCGTACGACAACCTCACCGTCGACCCGCTCCTCGACACGCTCACGCAGACCCAGTACACCCTGTTCGCCGCCGCCCTGTTCGTCGGGTGCATGATCTTCGACGTGCAGTTCGGCACCAAGGACGCCCCGACGCCCCAGCCCGCCGCGGTCGCCGCGCCGAATCCGGCCCCGGTCGCCATGCACGCCTCCTCCCTCTCCGCCGCCACGCCCGGCCAGCTTCACGCCTGCCTGCGCGACACCGACGCGGACCTCCTGGTCCGCACCCAATGACCCGCACGGAGCTGCCCACCATGGTCGTCCTGCCCTCTCCCGCCGCCTTCCGCCTCAAGGCCCCCGTCATCGCCAGCGTGCCGCGGACGCAGGCGCCCGCCATCCCGGAGGACCTGGGCTACGGCACGGTGTTCGGCCCCAACAACCCGGAGCCGGCGCCGCGCGCGCCGGTACTGCGCTTCGCGGGCTGCACCTACTGGGCCTTCAACGACCGCAACGGCAAGGGCATGTCGATCGTGGCGTACACGCCCAAGGGCGCCGTGCGCCAGCGCTGGGACCGCGACGGCGCGCGCGACCCGTGGGACATCACCGTCGACACGGAAGAACGCACGGTCACCTTCCACGGCGCGCGCGGCGGCGACGTCGTCCTGGGCTGGGACGAACTGGTGCCGCTGCAACCCATCGTGTCGCGCCGTCCGCAGGCCTTGCTGCCGACGGTCGTCCGGGGCCTGGCCTACGGCACGCGCTCGGGCCCGGACGCGACCGAGAACCATCCGGTGTGCCCGGTGCTGCGCTTCGGCGCCCACACGTACTGGCCCCTCGACTTCCTGGATGGGCGGCTGGCCACGGCGATCGTCGCCTGCGATGCCAACGGCCGCGAGGTCCGCCGCTGGGAATGCGACGGCGGCCGGCACGTCTGGCAGATCACCAGCGACCCGATCGCGCAGGCCGTCACCTTCCACGGCCAGCGCCTCACCTCCACCCGCCAGCCGGGCACCGTCACCCTCACGTGGGACGAGCTCTGGATCGGGTGAGCCGGCTCAGGCCAGCTTGCGCATGTCGGCCAGCGTCTGCGGCACGCTGAAGCGCACCTCCTCGCCCCAGGCACCCACGATCAGGGTACTGAAGAACAGGCGCGAGATGCGCTCGTGCGCCTCCTGCTCGGGCGCGATCCGGTTCCACAGGCGCTGCCACGCCAGCGGGATGCGCATGGCCAGCCACTCGCACCACACGTGCGAGCGCTTGCGCACCACGCCAACGCGCGCGGCGCCCTCCTCGCCCAGCATGTGCAGCAGGTAGACGGCGGGCGCGCTGCCCAGGCCCAGCAGGCGCATGGGCCAGGGGATCAGGCGCCGCATCATCTCCAGGTCCGCGTGCGTGAGCGCGACGCCGTCGGGGTTCTGCGCGGCGTCGCGGTACTCGCAGGCGTAGGCGGCGCAGAACGCGCGGCCTTCCGCGATCGTCGCCGGCATCCACTCCGGCAGGATGCCCTGCAGTTCGCCGTAAGCCCGCCAGAGCTGGAAATAGTCGTCGGCCTCGGCGTCGGTCCAGCGCACGCCCAGCGCGGCGAGGCCGTCCACCACCATCACCGAGAAGGTCATGATCGTGTAGGTCATGTCCAGCTGGCTGATGGGCGTGCCGTGGAGCGGCTCGAAGTGCGGCAGCTTCGTGCGCACCACGTGGCGCACGCCCGCGTGCAGCAGGCGCAGCTTCTGGCCGGTGACGACGGCGGCACCCGCCTCGGTGAAAGCGTCGTGCCGCGAGATGTTCACGACCATCTGCAGCACGCCCAGGGCGCGCCGGTAGGGCCTCTTTTCCAGGTTGCCCGACATGTGCAGCACGTGCGCGAGGCGTGGCGCCGCGTAGCCCGAAGGCAGGCTTTTCAGCAGCAGCGCCAGCGCCACCAGGGTCGCGTGCCGCAGCAGAACGTGCGCGCCGCGGCCCACGCGTTCGCAGTCGATGCCTGGCGGCAGCGCCCGCGTCGCGTGCACGAATTCCAGGAACTCGGGCGGCGCATCGGCCGGAACGTGCGCATCATCGGCCGCAAAGGAGCGGAAGATGTCGTTGATGCGCGGCACGTCGCCACGCTGCATGGCGCGCAGCAGCGTCGCCTCGGCCAGCGGGTCGCCGGTGCGGCGCATCTGCTCCAGGAGCTCGGGGGTCCATTCACGCATGGCGGGCCGTCGCTCAATGGCAGCGGAACTGGATCCAGGCGCCGTCGCAGGGGCCCACCAGCCACCACGCGATGACGACCGAGGGCATCATCCACAGCCCCGCCACCACCCCGAGAAAGGCGCTGTAGCGCCGCGAGCGATGCTGCGCGTGGCGGTACATCCACACCAGCGGCAGCGACAGCAGGAACTCGGCGACGATGATGTACAGCGGCGCGTTCCAGATCATGGGCGTATCGCGGTACCACCAGTAGCCCGCGTCATGGGCGAGGTGCTCGTATAGCGGGATCATGCTGCCCCCGAGCAGCGCGCACGCCACCGAGGCCTGCAGCACCGACAGGCGCTTCCCCAGCCAGCCGGCGATGATGCCCAGCTGCGCCAGCACGATGGTCCAGGCAAACGGCATGTACAGCGGCGAGCGCCACACCATGGGCTCGCCGGCCGGATAGACCAGCGACGTGGTGCGCGCCACCAGCCAGGCGTCGGCGACGATCTCCAGCCAGCCGGCGACGAAGCCGATCACGAGCCAGCGCGCGAGCACGCCGTCGCGCTTCCATGCCGTCCAGGCGAGCATCACCAGGAAGGTGAACAACGTGCTCACGAGGGCGAAGCGCGGGCCGGCGCGCGTCACTGCCCCCAGGATGTTGCTGCCGGCCACCAGGCCCATCGCCAGCAGCACGAAGCGCATACGCGCTCCCTCCGCCGTCACAGTGCCGCTTCGTGCTCCCGCAGGATCCTCACGAAGCTCGATTCCGCGCGTTCCCTCCATCCCTTCGCCTCCATGCGTTCAGCGGCCGCCAGCGCACGGCGGGCGCTGTCCACGGCTGTTCCATGTTGCCCGAGCGCCGCCAGCGCCTCCGCACGCAGCCGCAGCAGCTCGGGGTCCCAGCAGCGTTCGCCGGTGGCTGCCTCGTCCAGCCCCCGGTCCACGCAGCGCAGCGCCTCCTTCGCGTCGCCCTGCGCGAGCCATGCATCGGCCAGCAGGACGAGGAAGAAGGGCCGCAGGTTGCGCGCACCGCTCGCGCACCATGCCTCGAAATTGCGCCGCATGCGCGTGATCACGGCCGCGGCATCGCCTTGCCGCGCCCGGCCCCAGCCGTGCAGCATGGCGCCCATCATCTGCCAGGCCGGGAAGGCCTGCTCGCGGCCGATCGCGATGGCGCGCTCCGCCGACGCGCACGCACCCTGCGGGTTGTTGGCCAGCGTGTGCAGCAGCGCGTCGGCACACCAGGCATAGGCGGCGTCGAAGGGCGGCAGGCCCGCGACGCGCGCGCGCAGGGCCTCGGCATCCTGTTCCGCCTGCCCGGTCTCGCCCAGCAGCCAGCACGCGAGGCCGTGGAAGGCCAGGCACATCACGCCGGGGTCGTGCACGCCGCGCGCGCTGCGCGCGGCCGATGGCGGCAGCTGCGCGGCGCCGATGCCCTTGGCGCAGGCGTCGCGCGCGCCCTTCAGGTCGCCCTGGTAGAACAGGGTCATGCCGGTCGTGGCCGCGGCGGCCAGCACGGGCAGCGGCTGGGTGCCGGCCTCGGCCATGGTGCGCAGCTGCGCGGCGACGTCCTGCGCACGGTCGATCTCGCCGCGCATCAGCTCCCAGGCCCACAACCCCCAAAGCGGCACCAGCAGCTTGGGCCCGTTGCCCAGGCGCTCGCACAGCTCGCGGGCACGCGAGTAGCTGCGCTCCACGTCCGTGTCGAGCACGCCGCGCACCGCCATCAGGGCCGGCGCGAGCGCCAGCCGCAGCTCCAGCTCCAGGGCCAATGCGGGTTCGCTGTCGCCGGGATCGCCCAGCAGGCGCAACGCCGTGCCCGCGTGCGCCGCGGCTTCGACGCACGCCGAGCGGGCCAGCGCCAGCCTGGCCGCGGCAAGCCAGTGCGCCACCGCGGTCTGCGCCTGGCCCGCCTCGGTGTAGTGGTGCGCCAGCACCTCGGGCTGCTGGCGGGCGCTGGCGGGATCCTCCGCGAGGATCGTCTCGGCGAGCCGCGCATGGCTCGCCTGCCGGGCGCTGCGCAACAGGGACGCGTAGGCGGCGTCGCGCAGCAGCGCATGGCGGAAGGCATAGGACGGATCGCCGCCGGTGTCATGCGTGGGACGCAGCATGTGGGCGTCGACGCCGCGCCGCAGGCCCTCGTCGACCGCCTCGTCCGGCAAGCCGCTCACCGCGCGCAGCTGGCGGCGGGTGAAGTGGCGGCCGATCACGGCGGCCTGCTGCAGCACCTGCCGCGCGGGGCCCAGGCGGTCCAGCCGCGCCATCGTCTGCTCCTGCAGCGTGGGCGGGATGGCCTCGCCGCTCGCCTCCAGCGCGCACCGGGTGAATTCCTCGACGAAGAGCGGGTTGCCTTCGGCGCGCTCCACGATGCCGGCGACGGCAGCGGGCGCGAGTGCACGCCCGGTGTCCAGCGCAGCGACCAGCGCCGCGGCCTCCTCGGCGCTGCACGGCTCCAGCGGCACGCGCGTGATGCGCTGGCTGTCCTGCCAGTCGGCGGCAAATTCGGTGCGGGCGATCAGCAGCAGCAGCAGGCCCGGCGGCAGCTCGCGCGAGACGATGCGGCCCAGCCATTCCTGCGAGCTGGGGTCGGCCCAGTGCAGGTCCTCCAGCACCACCACCGTCGGCCGCTGCGCGGACATGGTGGCGAGCACCGCGGTGGCGGCGGCGAAGGTGCGCTCGCGCAGCGCCTGCGCGCTCATGGCGGGAGCGTCGCTCCCCGCATCCGCGAATCCGAGCAATGCGCGCAGCGGCGCCACCATGGCGTCGTCGCGCGCGCCGACGTGTCCCAGCACCACCGACAGGGCGGCCGGGCTTTCCTCGCCCGCGGCGCTCACCATGGCCTGGCGCAGGAATTGCGCCAGCGGCGCGAACGGCGTGTTGGCCGTGTGGGGCGAGCAGCGCATGGTCCAGGCGTCGCCACCGTCCTGGCGCGCGCGGGCGCGCAGCTCGCGCGCCAGGCGCGACTTGCCGATGCCCGGCTCGCCCACCAGCAGCACGCAGCCGCCGGCCCTGCGCGCGGCCTGCCAGCACGCGGCGAGCAAACCGACTTCGCGCGTGCGGCCCAGGAAAGGCGACGTGCCTCCGGCGCCGCGGGCCTCCGCGCCGACGCTTCGCAGTTCCAGTGCCTGGTACAGGCGCATGGGCTCGGGCAGGCCCTTGAGCTGGTGCTCGCCGATGCCGATGCAGCGCACCTGCGCCTCCACCAGCGCGCGCGTCGAGGCGCTGACCAGGACGCCGTTGGCCGGCGCCATGGCCTGGATGCGGGCGGCGATGTTGGGCGTGTCGCCCAGCGCCAGCACCTCGCCGGAGCTGCCGCCCACCTGCCCCATGACGACGGTGCCGGTGTGCAGCCCGACGCGGACGCGCAGGCTGTCACGCGAATTGGGGACAGGCAGTGCGCCGACCGCGGCAACCAGCTCCAGGGCGCAGCGCACGGCGCGCAGGGCATCGTCCTCGGCGGCCAGCGGATACCCGAAGTAAGCCACGAGCCCGTCGCCCAGGTGCTGTGCCACGTGGCCGTGGTGGCGGCCGATGGCATCCCCCGCGGCGGACTGGTAGGCGCCCAGCAGGGCGTGCCAGTCCTCGGGATCGAGCCGGCTCGTGAGCTCCACCGACCCGACCAGGTCGCAGAACATGACGCTCAGGCGCCGCAGCTCCGGGGCAGCCACCGGCGCCAGGGCGCCCCCGCACTGGTTGCAAAACTTCGCAGCCTCGGGGTTGTCGTGCCGGCACCGGGCGCAACGCATCGCGGGATCGTCCTCTCGTTCCCGGGCGCGCGGGACCGCGTCCCGCGGCCGCCCGCTCCTGTAACCGCAACGATACAACACGGGATGCCCCTTGAACACCGGAGCGTTCCCCAGGCACCACGCGCCGCCGCCGATACACTGCGCGCCGGAACCCACGAGAGACATGACCGACGCCGACCTCGCCCAAGTCAAGGACCCGGGCATGCGCCTGCTGGCGAGCCTGGGCTGGCTGCACCGCATGCAGCCCCAGACCGTGTTTGTCAACGAGGGCGAGACCGCCGACAGCGCCTACGTCATCCTGAGCGGCCGGGTGAAGGTGTTCGCGTCCGACCCCGAGGGCACCGAGATCGTCCTGAACATCTGCGGCCCGGGCGAATGCATCGGCGACATGGCCCTGGACGGCGGCCCCCGCTCCGCCTCGGTGATGACGCTGGACCGGGTCGCGTGCGCGGTCGTCTCGCGCGACGCCCTGCGCAAGGCCGTCGCCGAGGACCCGGACTTCGCGCTGCGCCTGATCACGACGCTGATCCGCCGCAACCGCATTGCCACGTCCAAGATCAAGGGGCTGGCCCTGCAGGGCGTGCGGGAGCGGGTGCTGTCACTGCTGGAGGGGCTGGCGGTGGAGCGCGGCGGCCAGCGCATCGTCGGGGAGAAACTGTCTCAAATTGAGATTGCCAACCGCGTTGGGGCGTCGCGGGACATGGTGGGAAGGGTGTTCAAGGAGTTGCAGGCGGAGGGGCGGATCCGGCTGGAGAAGAGGCAGATCAGCTTGGGGTGAAGGGGCGGCCGGGCGGACGTGTCGCGACCTGGTCACGGAACCAGAGTCTTCAGCACATCCGAGTACCAGGCGCAGTTGAGCCCCAACGACTCGTCTTGCGACTGATCCCGGTTCATCATGTCCAGTCGAGAGGAGTGCACGCCCAGAAGCGCCCACGGAAATTCGCCTTCCCCGCGCCGCAGCACGACTGGTGCGCCGCTGGCACCCCGATGCATCCGGGCGTCGGTGAGGAAGAAGCCCTGTCCCTGAAAGCGAACACCGAAGGACGATGCGACCACGGCCTGGCGAACCACCGGAAGGTGGTGGATCGTGTCATAGAAGCCCAGCGGAAAGCCCACGAGCAGGATCGGCGTACCCGCCTGGGCGATGTCCAGGTCGGCCGGAAGACTCTCAGGTCCGAAGCACCTGACATGGAGGCCGGAGGGGAGCAAGGCCCTGCTCACCTCGATCGCCGCGACGTCGATCTCGCCTCCGGAATCCCTGGCCTGTCGCCAGGCTGCTCTTCCACCCACGTAGAGCGGTATGGAAACCGACTGCCACCGCGTCAGGTCTGTGGCGTCCGTATGGACCACGAACTCGACCCGATCCGGCAGGTGTTGCGCAGCCTCGTCGATGAACACGTGACGGCTCGTCACGAGGTGGAGCCGTGATTTGCTCTCGTAGAAAAAGCCGGACCCCGCGGTCAGCGCGCGATCTCCCAGGAACGTCGAAAGACGAGTCACGGACATCAGGAGCGATTCGGCCACGCGCGTCCCTCCCAATTCGGGCTGGGCGACCGGTGCCACCCGCAGTCCGGCGACCAGTCTACTGCGCAAGCACGCTGCCCCAGGAGGGAAAGCGCAGAATGGGTGCGATCAGGAGCAGCCCTCATGGACGAAAGCCAAGCACGCCAGATGAAGGATCAACACAGCCGCGATGAGGCGGAGTTGCGCCGATCCCAACAACTCGCCGCTGGCGAGTTCTCGCCGGTCGAAAGCTCACCGCAACACGGCGCGGCCCCCCTGGGTGACGCGGGAAACGAAGCAGCCGCGGTCGAGGACTACGAGATGGCGCTGAGCACCGAACGATCCGCCTGGGCGCGCTTCCGATCGCTCTCGCACAAGTCCGATTCTGCGACCGAGTGGCAGGAATGGCGTTCCGCCGTGGAGGCCCGCGACCGGGCAACGCGTGTACTGATCAACCATTTCCTGGAAGCGATGGCGCGCACGCAGGCGCAGGCCGGCGGCGGTTGAACATCTCTGGCGTCGAGGACAGGGATCAGCATTGCGTCGCGAGGCGCGCTGGCGAGCGTACGCCGGGGGCGCACTCCGGTATCGTCCATCCCCCCAAAGCGGAAAGGAAAGAACATGTACGGCCTCATCGGAAGGATCCGCTGCGTCCCCGGCCAGCGCGACGCGTTTGCCGCCATCCTGCTGCAAGGCACCACGGCCATGCCCGGATGCAGGAGCTACGTCGTCGCCAACGACCCCACGGACCCGGATGCGGTCTGGGTCACGGAAGTCTGGGACTCGATGGAAGCCCACAGGGCGGCCCTGTCAGTTCCCGCCGTGCAGGCCGCGATCGCGAAGGGCAAGCCGCTGATCGCCGGGTTTGGCGAGCGGTTCGAGACCGCTCCGCTCGGGGGCGTCGGGATCTAGCTGTCAACAGGGCATGGCGGCGCCGCATGCGCTCAGTTCGGGGCCGCCTGGACCCGCACCCCGCGCAGCGTCGTCATCTCCGAAGAACTGGCGCCCTACCCGTGCACCCGCCGCGAATCCGCCGGCGCCTGCTCCCGCTCGTTCAGCCCGTAGTCCCGCACCACTTCCGCGATCCGCAGGCGGTACTCCCTGAACATCGTGCGGCGCCCCGCCCCCTGCGCGGCACGGTGCGCCTCCAGGTTGCGCCACTTCGCGAGGCACGCCTCGTCGCGCCAGAACTGCAGCGACAACAGCTTGTCCGGGTCGGTGAGGCTCTGGAAGCGCTCGATGGAGAGGAAGCCCTCCATCTGGACCAGTTCGCTTTTCAGTTCGGCGGCCCAGTCCAGGTAGCCGTGGCGGTGCTCGGGGTGGGGCCAGACTTCGAAGATCACGGTGACCATGGAGTTCCTCAGGTTGCGAAGACGGGAATGCGGGCGTTCGGCAGCGGGCGGTAGCCGCGGAGCGCGCCGAACGTGCGGGACAGGGGCGCCAGCGACTGCAGCGTGCGCAGCGCGGTGGCGGCGATCTGCAGCGCGATCCGCTCGCCGGGGCAGGCGTGCGCGCCGTGGCCGAAAGGCGTTTCCGGGACCAGCACCAGCACGAGACCCTGCCCTGCGGCGATGCGTTCCCCTCCTAATTCGAGGTCTGCGGCGGCGAAGCGGCGCGTGTTGTGCACCGCCGGGTCGGCATGGGCCACGCGCGCGACCACTTCGCCCGCCTCGTGCGCCGTGTCACCCTGCAACTGCACCGCGCGCACGGCGTTGCCCAGGAGTCCGGCCGTTGCATCCAGCGCCTGCTGCATGAAGGCGATGCGGTTGGCCGCGCGCGGGCCGGACAGTCCTGCGCGCTCGCCCTGCTCCATGAGCGCAAGGGCTGCCGTGTCGGCACGCCCGATCGCTTCAGCACTCGCGCCGGCCGCGATGCCTTGCGTGAAGTCGTGCACCCACTCCACCGTTCGATCCAGGTCCGCGGCGGCGACACCCAGCAGCCGCGCCATCGCCTGCACCGGGATCGCCGACAGCAGCGCGTTCGCATCCTTGCGCGGCGCCAGGTCGCGTGCCGCCGCCTCGGCGGCCAGTGCCACGGCGCCATCGCTGAAACGCGCGGCCGCCGCGTCCACGTCGGGCCGGTGCCGCGCATGGAATGCGCCGTCGTTCATGCGCACGAGCTGCGCGAACACCTCGCCCGTCGGCCGGCCCTGCAATGCGCGCGGCACGGGCTCGGCCGGCGGCCGCACGCGCAGCAGCGGCTGCGCCAGCGCCTGCTGCACGAGATAAGGCCCACTGACCACCCACAGCCCCAGCGACGGCTCGAAGTGGATGGGCCGGCTGACGCGCAGGCGCGTGTACCAGCCGTACGGGTCTGGATGGCTGGGCGCTTCCAGGACGTGATGCGGATCTACCATGGGCGCAGTGTGGATCACGCCCCGGGGATTGGCTAGCGGGAACAGTTTGATTAGCATCGAAGCATGGAATCGGAACCCGACCTCGCCCGCATCGCCGCCACCGTCGGCGACCCGCGCCGCATCCAGATGCTGGCGCTGCTGATGGAGGGCCGTGCCCTCACCGCCAAGGAGCTCGCGCTCGGTGCCGGCGTGGAGCCCGCCACCGCCAGCACGCACCTCAAGCGCCTGCAGGAGGACGGCCTGCTCGAGTCCGCCACGCAGGGCCGCCACAAGTACTTCCGCTTCGCCTCCGAACAGGTCGCGCAGCTGGTGGAGACCCTCATGCGCGTGGCGCCACGCAAGGCCACCACGGTGCGCGTGACCACGCCCGTGCCGCTGCGGCGCGCGCGCTACTGCTACGACCACCTCGCGGGGACGCTGGGCACCGGCCTGCTCGCGACGATGCTGCGCAAGGGCTGGCTGCAGGACGACGCGGAGCCGAAGCAGCTCGCGCTGACGCCGCGCGGCAGCAAGGCGCTGCAGCAGTTCGGCGTCGACGTGGAAGGCACGCAAGGCAAGCGCAGGCAGTTCGCATGCCGGTGCCTGGACTGGTCGGAGCGGCGCGACCACCTCGGCGGCGCGTTGGGCGCGGCGCTCGCGCAGGAGTTGCAGGACCGCAAGTGGATCGAGCGGAAGAAGCACACGCGGGAGGTGCGGCTGACGGCGGCGGGGGAGGAAGGTCTGGCCGGAATGGGGGTGAAGGTCTAGGCCCGGTGTAGCATCCGGGCGAAGGAATCCAGGGATGCCGAGCGCCATCGTCGAAGTCCGACGCCACTATCCGCCGGAGCAGGAGACCTACCTGCTCGAAAGCGTGCACGACGCGATCGTCCGCGCGTTCGAGGTCTCGCCGGTCCATCGCAACGCCACGCTCGTGGTGCATGCGCCCCACCGCTTCATCGGCCGGACGGATTGCCCGGATCCGGAACGGCTCACCAACGTGAGCATCTTCCTTCTCCCGGGCCGCTCCGTGGAGGCCAAGCGGCGGCTCTATCGGCTGTTGACGGAGTCGTTCGCCGTGGTGGGCATCCCGCCGGAATGCGTCCTCATCCGCCTCTTCGAATTGCCGGCGGAAAACTTCGGCGTGCGCGGCGGGCAGGCGCTGTGCGACGTGGATCTGGGCTATTCCGTCGACGTGTAGGGTGGTGGTGAGCGAAGCGAACCCCCACCGAATGGCGTTCGCGGGCGGCCATCGGTGGGGTTCGCTTCGCTCACCGCCACCCTTGTATGTTCCATACGTTGTTGTAAACGTTCGGGGCAACCCGGACGGAGCGGGCGCACGCCGCCGCCACCCTTTGGCTTGCAGCCTGTCCCGTAGATCC